>Ga0302249_1000056_pt1 | contig 113213 bp, 101 predicted proteins | sample AAG_UR_Val_MG_FD_193531 | JGI IMG/M metagenome (GOLD analysis project Ga0302249, IMG submission 193531) | Enriched activated sludge microbial communities from anaerobic digester in WTTP, New Holstein, Wisconsin, United States - AAG_UR_Val | ecosystem: Engineered > Bioreactor > Anaerobic >... | reverse complement strand
AGCCCTTGCAGTAATCCAGATCGATTTCCACCGGCATCGTCGCCTTGACCACCCCTTCGGGACAGTAGAGCCAGCAGAGGAAGCAGGCCGCCTTCTTCTTTACGGTGGGGATGCAGCGGTTGTGGTCGATGACGGGGCGTAAACTCCGCCAGTCCCCCGTCTTTCCCCCTTCGCCGATGGCCACTGTGCACATGGCCGAGATACTGTCGTCTCTTTTTGCGTTCATGGTTTGTCTCCGAGATTGGTTTCTTCGTACGCCGCCTTCACGGTGGCGAAATTCCGCGCCCCCTGTCCCGGCGGAAGTTTGTGGTTCAGGGCCTTTTCGAGATTATCCAGGGAGACAAGACCCGTGGCACGGGCAAAGGCCCCCAGCATGGGGGTGTTGACCACCGGCGCCCCCTCCTTGCTCAGGTGGTGCCTGAGGGCGATGCCGGCGGCATCCACTACGGCCAGACGACAGCCTCCCTTTACCTCCCATTTCTCCAGCGGCTTCCGTGTGTTGATGATGAGCACGCCGTCTTTCCGGAGCCTGCTGTAGATATCCACGACCCGAAAGAGGCTCTCATCGAGAACCACGGCGATATCCGCCGCCTCGATCTGCGAGAAGATCCGGATCGCCTCCTGGGCGATACGGGTGGAGGCGGCAACCGGCGCCCCCCGCCTTTCCGGGCCGAAGGTCGGTGCCGAAGTCACGCCCCGGAAATCCTGGAGATAGGCTGCCTCGGCCAGCATCTGGGCGGCGATCACCACCCCCTGTCCCCCTCTTCCATGCCAGATGATTTCGTACATGCTTGTCCCGTCCCCTTTTTGTGAAATGAAATAAAAGAGGCCACGGATTTTCCACCCGTGGCCTCTTAGGAATTTTCATTTGTAATGCTGGCTTAAGTCCTAAAAACGCCGGGCGGTGGGTACAGGCCCACCAGAAGAAGAGCGAGGCGCAATAACCCGAAGCGGTTGTTCAACATCTCAAAAGCCCTTCTTTCTTTACCCGTCATCTTCCTTGTTGCCTTGAAAAAAAGTTGACACAACGTAAAATAAAAATCCGGGCTTGTCAATAGGAAAAATAATGGAAATTATTCCCCCATTGACCTGGGGGGGCGTTTTTTGTTAAGGTCCCAAGCAAAAAAAGGAGGGTGTCATGGAGCTCGGATTGAAAAATAAGGTGGCCCTGGTGGCCGGAGGAAGTATGGGACTGGGAAGGGCGGTAGCCCTGGAGATGGCCCGGGAGGGAGCGAAAGTGGCCATTTGTGCCCTCGACGATCCTTCCCTGCCGGCGGCGGAGAAACTCATTCACGGTGAAACAGGGGCGGAGGTGTTGGCGGTGGCGGCGGATGTGTCGGATCCTCTCCAGGCCACCCAGTTTGTCCGCAAGGCCCTGGCCCATTTCGGGACGGTGGATATTCTGGTCAACAACGCCGGCGGACCGCCGTCGATGAATTTCCTGGAGATCGACGACACCATGTGGAGCAACGGATTTCGCCTGAACCTCCTGAGCACCATCGTCATGACCCGGGAGGTCGTCCCGGTGATGAAGGAAAAGCGCTGGGGGCGGATCATCAACATGACGTCCATCTCGGTGAAACAGCCCATCGACGGCCTGATCCTGTCCAATACCGTCCGCTCCGGAGTCATTGGATTGGCCAAGACCCTCTCCACGGAACTGGCCCCGTTCAACGTCACGGTGAACAGCGTCTGTCCCGGCTACACCCTGACGGACCGGGTGCGGAATCTGGCCAAAGTGGTGGGGGAAAAGGAAAAGGTCGCCCCCGAGGCGGTCATCAAGCGCTGGGAGGCGACGATCCCCATGGGCCGCCTGGGAACTCCGGAGGAATTCGCGGCCCTGGTGACCTTCCTGGCCTCGGAGCAGGCGGGGTACATCACCGGGGCGGCAATTCAGATCGACGGTGGCTGGTACCGGGGCGTGATGTAAAAAGGGATCGTTATTTGCCGCCGGCGGCGCTGGCTTCCCGCAGGCCGCCGGCGGCGTCGGGATCGCCGGGGCGCAGGGCCAGGGATTCCCGGAAGGCCGCCGCGGCCTCTTCGTGGCGTCGAAGCTTCAGCAACACCGCCCCCCGGGTATAATGAAGCTCCGGATTCCCTGGCTGTACCTTGAGGGCCGTCGCCAGAAAGGGGAGGGCGGCGGCGTATTCCCCCTTTTTGTACATAGCGACGGCCATGTTCCGGTTGGCGCCGGGATAGGCGGGCATGATCGCCAGCGATTTCATGAACAGGTCCTCGGCTTCCTCCATCTGCCCCCGGGCCGCCAGGGCGGCCCCCAGGTTGTTATAGGCCCAGTAATTGTCCGGGACGACCCGGATGGCGTGTTCGTAAAGGGTTACATTGTCCCGCCAGTATCCCGTCTGTTTCCAGGTCAAAAAACTCAGGGCCAGCACCACCGTAAGGGCCAGTCCGCCGGCGACTCTACTGGACGGCGAACGCTGGACTATGCGTGTTTGGGATAGCTCCGGGAACGGGGTGTCCCTTTTTGACTTTTCACGCCCCGAGATTGATCCCCCTTGAGACCCTATGGAAGCATTCTCGGCCGCTGAAACTCCATTAATCCTTCGGGTGAGATCCCACCCTCCCCAGGCGACCATGATGAAGATGCCGATTAACGGGATGTAGGTGTAACGGTCCGCCATGGCCTGGACCCCCACCTGGATGAGGCCGATCACCGGGATGAGGGTGCCCAGATACCAGAACCAGCCCACCGGGAGGTAGGGATGCCGCTTCCCCAGCCGGAGGACGGCGGTGGAGACGGCCAAAAGCAAACCCCCGGCGCCGACGGCCTTCCACAAAGGCAGGGTGTGGAGGGGATGGGGATAGAAAACCGCCAGATTTAAGGGCCAAAAGGTCTTGCCCAGGTAAGCGACATAAGAGACGAGGGCATTTTCCAGGCGGACGGCCAGGGGGAATTGGGGCAGGTTGTAAAGGACTCCCGATTTCAACTGCACGGTGAAGACGATGATGCTGGCCGCCGTCGCCAGGATCAGCAGCGGGATCTTTTCAATGATCAGACGGCGAACCGGCGCCGTCGGCGCCGCCACAATCCACGGCGGAGGGGTGGGAGCCCTCAATGCCTTGTCTGCCGCTCCCGTCGATGTTTCGGATGCTCCTTTCCGTCCGCCGTGTCTTTCCCCCCATCCGGCTATCCTCTTGTCCTCCGGAGTTAAGTTTGCGGGTATTCCTTTTCTGCCGCCGTGTCTTTTCGCCGTCGGCGTTGCCCCCGTTTTGTCGTCAAGAGAGCCCACATGCTCAGACGGGTGCCGCTTCGCTCCATTCTTTCCCCCCGGACCGCCGGCAAGGGGTCCCGGCTTCTTGTCCTTGCCGGTTCCTAACCGGAAAGAAAGCCGGGTCATCCTCCCGAGGGGCCAGAAGTCGAGGAGCAGCAGAACGAAGGGCAGGGTGACCAGCATCTGTTTGGCCGTCAGCCCCAGGGCAAAGACCGCGGTCATGGACAGATAGCGCCGCCAGTCCGGCCGGCGGACATAACGGATATACATAAATATGGTCAAAAGCCAGAAGAAGCAGCTCAGGACATCCTTACGTTCGGCGGCCCAGGCCACTGATTCCACATGGAGGGGGTGCAGGGCGAAAAGGGCGGCCGTGAAGGCGCTCGGCCAGAGGGCGCCGGTGAGGAGCCGAAGCAGCGCCATGAGCAACAGGGAATTGACAACATGGAAGGCGACGTTGACCAGATGGTGCCCCCCCGGATTCAGGCCGAAGATCTCTACGTCCACCATATGGGAGATCCAGGTGAGGGGGTGCCAGTTGTTGGAATGATGGGAGGTAAAGGCCCAGGCGATATTGTCGAACGTGAGGCCGGTCCTTACATGGGGGTTTTCCGTGATGTATTCGTAGTCGTCGAAGTCGATGAAGGCGTGATGGCCGACCTGCCCGTAAACCGCTATGGTCAGGAGGACAATCCCCAGGGAGATCCAGAGGGATTTCTTTTGGGGCCGAAAAAAATTGTGGTTTCCAGTGGGAGAGCTCATCGCTGCTCCAGTTTTTTGACTACCCTCGCCAGCCTGGCGATCAGGGACGGCAGCGTGTTTTTGTCCAGGGCGGAAACGGCCACGGCCCCGTAACGCCGGCAGAGGGTGGCAAGGAGTTCCCGGTCGGCCACGCGGTCCTCCTTGTTGAAAACCATTACGCTGGGCTTGTCGTTGATCGCCAGTTCCGCGAGGATCTTTTCCACCGCGGCGATGTGGTTCTCGCAATCCGGATTGGCGGCGTCCACGACGTGCAGCAGGACGTGGGCTTCCTGGAGTTCGTCCAGGGTGGCCCGAAAGGCGGCGAAGAGGTCCGGGGGGAGATCACGGATGAAGCCTACGGTATCGGTGATCACCGCCTCCGTGTCCCTGGGGAAGCGGAGGCGGGAACTTTTCGGATCGAGGGTGGCGAAGAGGCGGTCCTCGGTGAAGACATCGCTCTGGGTCAGGCTGTTGAGGAGGGTCGATTTGCCGGCATTGGTATAGCCGACGATAGAGATGACCGGCAGGCCGGTCTTTTCACGCTTGACCCGCCGTTGTCCCCGTGCCTTTTCGATGTCCCTTCGGGCCTTCTCCAGGAAATGGATCCGCTCCCGGATCCGGCGGCGGTTGATTTCCAGCTTCGTCTCTCCCGGCCCCCGGGCGCCGATGCCGCCGGTAAGACGGGACATGGCGGTATGCTTGGTGGCGAGGCGCGGCAGAAGGTATTTCAACTGGGCCAACTCCACCTGGATCTTGCCCTCCCGGCTGTGGGCACGTTGCGCGAAGATATCGAGAATCACCTGGGTCCGGTCGATAATTTTCATTTCCGTGAAATCCGCCAGGGAACGGACCTGTCCCGGGGTCAGCTCGTGATCGAAGATGAGGAGATTCGCTCCCATCTGGAGGGCCTTGATGACCACGTCCGCCAGCTTGCCCCGGCCCAGGACGTAGCGGGGGTCCCGGACGTTCCGATACTGGATCACGGTGTCGAAGACCTCGACGCCGCTGGAACGGGCCAGTTCCTTCAGCTCCGCCAGAGAGAGGGGGGCGTCGGCCATGGGATCGGTTTCGACGCGGATCAGGATTCCCCGGTCGGCGGCTTCGACCTTGCGGGTCTTCTGGCGGCGGACGAATTCCCCTTCCAGGGCGGCAATGAAGGAGGGGAATTCGATGCCTATCTCAGTGGGGCGGCGGGATTCCAGACAGTTCCAGAACGTGCCCTCGCTGTTTTCCGGGATGAGATGGGCGCTGTGGACGACGCCGGGGAGGCCGTCGGGGAGGACCTCCAGGGCGGAGATCATGTCGAGGCGCAGGAGGGCCAGGTCCGTAAAGTCTTCATCAGTAAGCTTCTCGCCATGGAGATGGGTGTGGACCAGACGCAATCCCTTGAAACGCACCGAGGAGGCGCGGAAACCGTCGAGATTGGGGATGACGATCCCCTGGTGATCGCCGACGATGACATAGGCGATCTCGCCGCGGCGGGTGATCAGGAGGCCGAGCTGACGGTTGACATGCCGCGACAGTTCCGTCAACTGCCTGGCCAGCTCCTGGGTCAGGACCGCATCCGGGGGGAGACGTCGCCGGTAGAAGAGTCCGATGCGCCTAAGCTGCTCAGCCCCGAGTCCGTTCAGGTTGCCGTATATCTTCTGGATGGCAGCGCCTCCTCGATGTTGCTTGTCATTTGCCCACCTGATCCGCGCCGCCGCCCGCCGCCGCCCTGACTCATGTGTCCGTTCCCGGCGGGAAAGGGGCGGGGATTGGACACTCCGCGCCTCCTAATCTACACGCCGCCGCGGATGACATCGGTCTGCTTTCAGGATTTGTTCTATTTGAATTTCTGGGGGTTGACCTGCTTTTCCATATTATCGAGGAAACTGGACCAGGTGTTGGTCTGGAAGGCGGTGACGAGTTTCCGGGGGTTGCCGGCGCCGCATTCCGGGCAGGTCAAATCGTCCGCCGCCTCCCGCATCTTACGGAAGGCCTCGAATTTGTGTCCGCATTTTCGACATTCAAAATCGTACAGGGGCATTTTATAACCTCTTGAAAATATTTTATGTTACGATGCAAGGGAGCTTTAGAGAAGTTTTACCAGGGCGGCGATAACGGCGGCCTGGGCAACAAGGAGCCCGGCAACCCTTTTGATTGTTTCTGATTTCATAGCGACCCACGCCCCATAAGGAGCCTTATCATGAATCAACTTGAGCGAAGTTACTCAGAAGGAGACGTTCGATTTTCAAGGTAAGGCTCATTTCGAGATCTTTCAGATCCTGCTTCGTGGCAAGTCGCTCCGCGCTGATTTCCCGCAACGCCTCCGCCTGAGATTCCGTGCAGCCTGCCGCCCGCATCTTTTTCACAAAGGCGAGGGTAGCGAAGGTTATAAAAGTTGCCCTGGTCTTTTCCTCTGCATCTTTACAATTATTGCAATTTACACGAAAAATAAAGGCTTGGCAAATCCTTTTTGATGCTGAGGGGGATAGCTTTGTCAAGATCATGAGTTGCGTAAAGAAAACCCCGCTGTATATACGAAGCGAAAAAAGGCCCCGGAGAGTTGATCTCCGGGGCCGGTACTGCTGATAGTTGTCGGTAATACGACTTAGAAGTTTAAGGTTATCCGATGGGTAAGGAGGTAGTTGTCCTTCACGGTCGCGTTGGAATCGTAACCCTTGAAGTAGTCGCCCGTCCACAGGTAGCCGAAGCCCACCATGTAGGTGAGATTGTCATAGATCTTGTAGGAACCGGTGAGGTCGAGTTCAGTACCGTACTTGCTGGAGGTGAATTCCCGAACAGCAGCGCCGGTGTACCATCCGAGGGTGCCGGTGGCGCCCACGTCGCTCTTCGGCTTCTTGTCGGCGTTAGCCATGGAGATGGCAACCTTGAAGTCCATCTTCGGGGTCGGTTTGAACCCCGCATAGAGCTGATAGAACCAGACGTTGTCCATGAACACGTAACTCGTGGTGAAGCTGCCGGTTCTGGGGTTTCTCGCGCTTGCCGGCGCGATATTCCCGTACATCTGGCCGAGGTTGTCGCCGTAGTCGCTGTTCCAGAGGATCAGGGCGCGGTTGAAGCCGTAGTTGGCCTGCAGGGCGCCGGCAATGGAACCGGAAACCTTGTCGGAATCGGACATATCGTCGCCGCTCAGATAGACGAACTGGGCGCCGAAATAGGCGGGTTTCCAGTCGTACTTCGCATGGACGAAGGCGCCTAAGGCGCTGACGCTTACATTCTGGGCCGGGGCGTTAATATTTACTCCCCCCGTGGGCTGGCCGACCGAGGCCGTTGCGGCGGTGCTCTCATAGGAACGGAGATCGCCCCAGCCATAGACACCTTCGGCCTCGATGAAGAACTTGCCGAAGGTGAGTTTGGTGTAAGGATACACACCCATGAGTTGGGTCAGATAACCGTTTCTCTCTTGCCATTTGCTCGCCGAGTTGCGGTTGTACTGATAGAGGAGGCCGACTTCGCCGTTCTTCAGTTTGTAGGTGACGCCCAGATCATAGACGTCCTTGTCGGCGTCATTGGCGATGCCGATGTTGGCCTTGTTGAGTCCGACATATTCGGCCCGTTTTTCAACGGCCGCCACCGCCATCCAGGGACCCTGGCTGTAGAAGTACCGGATGCCGCCGGCGGACAGGGGGGTATTCAGGAAGTCCGTACCCCACATGAGGAACTGCATGTAGCCGATCTGGAACTTGCCGAAGGGGACGTTGAAGTCCAGATAGGCCCGTTCCCATTCGAGGTTTTCCTGGGCCTTGGCGGTAGCGCCGCCAACACCGGCCGGAGTCTGGGTGCGGGACTGGGTCTCGCCCGTGCCGCCCGCCCAGGACTGATCGCCCCAGTGCTTTTCCAGGGCGTCGAAGCGGGTGACGAGTTTCAGACCTTCCACGACCTGGAACTCGATGTTCGTCCGGAGCCGCTGGGCATACCAGGCGTAAGGACCGCGCATCGACCGGCTGTCACGGGTCGTCCCGTTCGTTCCGTCCGGACCCCAGGCGCCCGCGTTAGCAAAACCACCCGCATTGGCGCTTACCGGTGCGGGCTGCTCACCTTTATCCAGCAGCGAGGGGTTGTCCACGTACGCACCGAAGGCGTAGTACTGGCCGCTGAACTTAACATCTACCGCCGCGGCGGGCATGGCGAAGGCCACGATCAGCCCGAGGGACAGTAAAATTACCCATAATTTTCTCATTTGTTTCCTCCTGATGAGAGAGTTTGTCGATTTTCTTCCTCCCGAAGAAACGGGCATTTCCCGGGAGTTTCCCTTACGTTGTTTTCCATGTTCCTGTTTTATCATGGTTTGTTTCTTTGCCGTGCATCCCTCCCCTCCTTGAATTTTTGGGCACCCTAACACCCCCGGATGAGGATGTCAAGACCTTTTCGACAAAAATTGCCGCCACCGGCCGGCGGATTCGACAAAAATGTCGTTTGTGGATCGTAAAGCAATTAATATGCCCTCTCCTCCAAAAAGAATATGGACAGCTAAGGAGCAGCGCGATGAAGCGGCGGCTGAGGACCGCCGTGGCACTTTCCGCTGGCGGACGGTTGTGGACCGACGGAATAAAAAACAGGGCATAATGGTCTTTTAAAACTCTCCATCCCGGCGGGAGCCGGGGGTCATGGCGTATGTAACTAACAGATATTGCATCATACTTGTTTTTGACCATGTGACGGGGATGGATGGCTTGGCGACTTTATCTTTGCGGTCGTCGGAATGTGATTCGGGGGGCTGTTTCTGGGGGACGGGGTGCCGCGACCCTCCAGGGGTTGCTTATGGTGATGCCATATGGGGAGGAGGATCACGGGTGATCGGCATCGTCTCCGGTGGGGTAAAATTGACACATCGCCGGCCCGGATCGGGAGAATGAGTTGTGATTTTGACACGCGGGGCGGGAAGGGGAAAAGATCGGGACCGTTGCCGTCCGAGAGCGCCAAAACGCCAAAATATCTCTTGACATGAGGTACATATTGATATACTGCAAGTCGCGTCAAGTCGGGACCTCATGGTCACCTCGACTTATGCCTTGTCAACGCCGTTTAATTAGGGTTCCCGCCCCGCCGGTCATGTTTTCGCAAGCTCTTAACCGTAATTGCCGGCGGACATAATCCCGTCCGGGACCGGGGCGCCCGAAGCAGTATCCTGACAAGCTCATCCAATAAATTAGGGAGGTAACAAAACAGTATGGCAGAAGAGAAGGTTCAGTTGAAAGAGGTTTATCCCGTACCGGAGAAGGTCAAGAAGATGGCCTTCATCAGCGGCCGGGAAGCCTACGACAAGCTCTGGAAGCGTTCCATTGAAGATCCGAACGGCTTCTGGTCAGAGATTGCCAAAGAGTATGTAGAATGGTTCAAGCCCTTCGACAAGGTCATGGACTACAACTTCGATATCAAGAAGGGCGATATCTATGTGAAGTTCTTCGAGGGCGGGAAGCTGAACGTTTCCTACAACTGCCTCGACAAGAACCTCAAGACCCGGGCCAACAAGGTCGCCATCCAGTGGGAAGGCAACGAACCCGGCGAAGACCGGGCCCTCACCTATCAGCAGATGTACGAGGAAGTCTGCAAATTCGCCAATGTCCTCAAGAGTCTGGGAGTCCAGAAGGGCGACCGCGTCTGCCTCTATCTTCCCATGATCCCCGAACTGGCCATCAGCATGCTGGCCTGCACCCGCATCGGCGCCATCCACAGCATCGTCTTCGGTGGTTTCAGCTCCGACTCCTTAAGAGACAGGCTCCAGGATTCTACCGCCAAGGTGCTGGTCACCTGCGACGGGACCTTCCGGGGCGCCAAGGCCGTTCCCCAGAAGGACAGCGCCGACGCCGCCGTCGCCGAGAGCCCCTCGGTGGAAAAGATGATCGTCGTGCGGCGCGTGGGCGACAAGATCAAGTGTAACTTCAAGGCCGGGCGCGACCTCTGGTGGGATGAAGCGATGGCCAAGGCCTCCGCGGATTGCCCCCCCGAATGGATGGACGCGGAAGACCCCCTCTTTATCCTCTATACCTCCGGCTCCACGGGCAAACCCAAGGGCGTTGTCCATACCACCGGCGGCTATCTCACCTTTGTCGCCTACACCCACAAGATGATCTTCGATTACCATGAAGAGGACATCTACTGGTGTACCGCCGACATCGGCTGGGTAACGGGACATTCCTACATCGTCTATGGTCCGCTTTGCAACGGCGCCACTTCGGTCATGTTTGAAGGCGTGCCCAACTATCCCGATATGAGCCGCTTCTGGAAGACCGTGGAGAAGTACAAGGTCAACATCTTCTACACAGCCCCCACGGCCATCCGCGCCATCGCCAAAGAGGGCAACGAATGGGTGAAGAAGGCGGACATCTCCACGCTCCGCATCCTTGGCACCGTCGGCGAGCCCATCAACCCCGAAGCCTGGAACTGGTACTACAACGTCATCGGCCGCGGCGAATGCCCCATCGTCGATACGTGGTGGCAGACCGAAACGGGCGGCATCCTCATTACCCCCCTGCCCGGCGCCATCGACATCAAACCCGGCATGGCGACCGTGCCCTTCATGGGCGTCTGGCCCGTCCTCGTCGATGACGAAGGCAAGGAATTCACCGAGACGGTGGCCTCCGGCGCCCTCTGCATCAAGGTTCCCTGGCCGGGCATCATGCGAGGCGTCTATGGCGATCCCAAGCGTTTCCAGGAGACCTACTTCGAGCAGTTCCCCGGCTACTATGTAACGGGCGACGGCTGCCGCAGAGACAAGGACGGTTACTATCAGATCACCGGCCGTATCGACGACGTCATCAACGTCTCCGGTCACCGCATGGGAACGGCGGAAGTGGAAAGCGCCCTCGTGGCCCATGCCAAGGTCGCGGAAGCCGCCGTCGTCGGTTATCCCCACGAAGTTAAAGGCCAGTCGATTTACGCCTATGTCACCCTGAAGAGCGGCATCGCCAAGAGCGACGACCTGAAGAAGGAACTCGTCGCCCATGTCCGGACCCTCATCGGGCCCATCGCCACCCCGGAGAAGATCCAGTGGGCCGACGGTCTGCCCAAGACCCGGAGCGGCAAGATCATGCGCAGGATCCTGAAGAAGGTGGCCGCGGGCGACATTGGCGACCTCGGCGACACCACCACCCTGGCCGATCCTTCCGTGGTTGACGACATCGTGAAGAACCGGCAGTAAAAACTTTATAAAGTAAAGGCTTTAGTTTCCCCGCCTCCGACCCCGGTGGTCAGGGGGCGGGGAAATTCGGTTGCCGCGATCCTAATAAATCTGACATCAATTATCTGACCGATGTGCCCGGCGACGCCGGGCGTCGGTTCGGGAAGGAGGACAATGTGAATATTGTTGCATGTGTAAAGCAGGTTCCGGATACGGAAGCCCAGATCAAGGTCAAAGGTGACGGATCTGGCATCGAAGAGGGCGGCATCAAATGGGTCATGAACCCCTATGATGAATTTGGCGTCGAAGAGGCCCTGAAGCTGAAAGAGAAACTCGGCGGCGACGTGACTATCGTTTCCGTAGGTCCGGCCCGGTCCATGGAAACGGTGCGCACCGCTCTGGCCATGGGGGCCGAAAAGGGCATCCAGATAGATGATCCCGCCCTCAACAACGCCGATGCCTATGCCACGGCCGAAGCCCTGGCGGCGGCCATCAAAGGCATCCCCCACGACATCATCTTCTGTGGTCAGCGGGCCATCGACGATGACTCCGCCCAGGTAGGTTCCATCCTGGCCGAACTCCTCGGCATCCCCCAAGTGACCTTCGTGACGAAGTTGGAGATAAACGGGACCGCTGTGAAGGCCACCCGGCCCATCGAAGGGGCGTCCGTGGTCATCGAGACCTCCCTGCCCTGCGTCATTACGGCCACCAAGGGTTTGAACGAACCCCGCTATGCATCGCTGCCCGGCATCATGAAGGCTAAGAAGAAACCCGTGGACATCAAGAAGGCGGCCGATCTCGGCGTCTCCGGCGCCTCGAAATCCAAAGTGGCCAAGTTCGCTCCGCCCCCCGCGCGTCCCCCCGGAAAGATTCTCTGTGCGGACGACACGCCGGAAGGAAAAGCGGCCGAGCTGGCGAAACTCCTTCGGGAAGAGGCGAAGGTTATCTAAATTATCTAATGAACACGGAGGAATGAGAAGATGGCAAAAGGTGTATGGATAGTAGCAGAACAGAGAGACGGCGCCCTGAGGAAGGTCAGCTTCGAACTGGCGAGCACGGCCAGGAAACTGGCGGATCAGCTTGGCGAAGAAGTCGGCGCCGTCCTGTGTGGTTCCGGTGTCGAGGCCATGGCCGCGGAGCTGGGAAAATACGGTGTGGATAAAGTCTATGTGGCGGATAATCCCGCCCTGGAACCCTATACGACGGACGCCCATGCCGCGGCGGTGGCGAAGGTCGTGAAAGAGAACGATCCGGCCATCCTGCTTTTGGCGGCTTCCGCGCAGGGCAAGGATCTGGCCCCGAGCGTAGTAGGCAAACTGGCGACGGGAATGGCCACGGATTGTACCGACGTCAAGATCGACGGCGGCAAGCTGGTGGCCGTACGTCCCATGTATGCCGGCAAGTGCTTTGGCGAAGTGGTAGTCGATACGTTCCCCCAGATGGCCTCCCTGCGTCCTAACGTCTTCACGATCGTGGAGTGCGCCAAGGCGGGCGAGGTCGTAAAATTCGATGCCGGGTTGGGTGAAGCCAAGACCAAGGTGGTGGAAGTCCAGAAAGAGGCCTCCGGTAAGATCGACGTCGCCGAGGCGAACATCATCGTCTCCGGCGGGCGTGGTATGAAGGGTCCGGAAGGTTACGGAATCCTCGAGGAGCTGGCCGGGCTTCTTGGCGCCGCCGTCGGCGCATCCCGCGCGGCCGTGGATGCCGGTTGGCGTCCCCAGTCCGATCAGGTCGGCCAGACCGGCAAGGTCGTTTCCCCGAACCTCTATATAGCCTGTGGTATTTCCGGGGCCATCCAGCATCTCGCCGGGATGAGTTCCTCGAAGTACATCGTGGCCATCAACAAGGATGCCGAGGCGCCCATATTTGCCCGGGCCGATTACGGTGTCGTGGATGACCTCTTCAAGGTTGTGCCCGCGCTGACCCAGGAAGTGAAAAAGCTGTTGGCTTAAGAATCAAAACCGGGGACGCCCCCAAGGCGTTCCCGGTTTTTTCATGGTTGTACAACATATAAATGTCGCGAGACTCTCGAATGCCGGTGGCGGGAAAAACGCTCGGGCCTTCCGGTCTCGAGTCAGGGAGGATATATGGAGCTATCTAATTTTTCGATCGGCCATGAAGGGCGGGAGGTGTTCTGGAATGCCGAGCATTTCGAACCCATCCTCTTCGCCTTGACCTTTGTCGCCTTGGCCATCTTTGCCTATGGAGTGTATCGGCGATGGCTGATGTGGACGGCCATCGGCAAACCGGAAGACCGGTCGGACGACCGCAACGAACGAATCAAAACGCTTTTGAAGAACGGGTTGCTACAGCTAAAGACCTTGGCCGATCCTTATCCCGGCATCATGCATGCTTTGATATTTTTTGGATTCGTCGTGCTATTTTTCGGCGCTGCCTTCGATGCCACGGAATTTCATGTGGCCGAGCCTTTAGGGGTCCCGTTCCTGGTCGGCAAGTTTTATCTGGTCTTTTCCTTCCTTATGGATCTCTTCGGACTGGCGGTGCTGGCCGGGGTCCTGATGGCTCTCGACCGCCGTTATCTGACCAAACCGGACCGCCTCGGCTACCGGGGAACGCCCGATAACACCGCGGATGACGCCATCGTCCTGCTTATAATTGCCGGGATCATCGTTACGGGATTCATCATCGAGGCCCTGCGCATCCATGTTACCTGGCAGCAGACCCCTTGGGAGGTCTGGTCCTTTGCCGGCTGGACCATCGCGAAGGCCTTCTCCGGCGTCGATGTCGGCGCCGCCAAGGCGATGCACAAGTGGACCTGGTGGATCCATACCGCCTTTGCCCTGAGCTTCATTGCCTACATCCCTTTTTCACGGCTCATGCATATCATTACCACCCCGGCGAATTACTTCATGGCGACCAGGAAACCTACAGGCTTTCTGGAGCCGATCAAGGATTTCGAAAATGCCGAATCCTTCGGGGTGGGAACGATAGAGGAGTTTACCTGGAAGCAGATCTTCGATTCCGATGCCTGCACCCGGTGCGGGCGCTGCCAGGACGGATGCCCGGCCTACCTGACCGGCAAGCCCCTGTCGCCTAAGAAACTGGTCCAGGACCTCAAGACCTACTGGCTGGAAAAGGCCCCCGCGGCCGTTGCCGCAAGGAAGGAACAACTGCTGGCCGACGGCGAGGACGGAGCGAAGATCCACCCGAAGCTGAAGGCCCTGTTCGGCTGGCTGAACAAACTGGACAAGGTGGTGGATGAAAACCTTCCCAAAGGTCCGGAACCGACGGAAAAGGCCATGGTCGGAGAGGTCATCGATCTCGACGAACTGTGGGCCTGCACCAACTGCATGTACTGTATGGAGAACTGCTCCTCGTCTATCGAGCATGTGCCGAAGATCATCGGCATGCGGCAGTACAAGGTCCTCATGGAGGCCGATTTCGCCCCCGAACTGCAGTTGACATACAGGAACATGGAAAACAACTCCAACCCCTGGGGCGTTGGTTCTCATCTCCGCGCCGACTGGGCGAAGGAACTGGGAGTGAAGACCCTGGCGGAGGACCCCAACGTGGAGTATATGTTCTACGTTGGTTGCGCCGGTTCCTTCGACGACCGGGGGAAGAAGATATCCGTGGCCCTGGCCAAGATCCTCAAGACCGCTGGAGTCAGCTTCGGAATCCTCGGTACGGAGGAGAGCTGCTGTGGCGATTCAGCCATGCGGGGCGGCAACGAGTATCTCTATCAGACCATGGCCCAGGCCAATATCGAGGTGATGAACGGCTATGGGGTGAAGAAGGTCATTTGCACCTGTCCCCACGGCTATAACGCCCTGAAGAAGGATTACCCGAATTTCGGCGGCAATTTCGAGGTTTATCACCATACCGAGATCATTGCGGATCTCATTGACAAGGGAAAGATCAAGATCAAGGTTCCCGTGGATGATGTCCGCTTTACCTATCACGATTCATGCTTCCTGGGCCGTTACAATCAGGTCTATGACCAGCCCCGGAAGATCATCAAGGCCATCCCCGGTGCACGCCTCGTCGAAATGGAACGGAATCATGAGAAGAGCTTCTGCTGCGGCGCCGGCGGCGCCCGCATGTGGATGGAAGAGCACGGCGACCGAATCAACGACGCCCGGGCCAAGCAGGCCATTGCCGTGGGAGCCAAGACCATTGCCGTCGGCTGTCCCTTCTGCCTGACCATGATGAGCGACGGCTTGAAGTTCCACGGCAAGGAAGAGGAAATCGTGGCCCTGGATCTGGCGGAAATCGTCTGGAAGGCCATGGGCCTCGAAGCGGAGCCCGAGCCGGTTGAAGTCTGCCAGGCCTAAACGGCGGGAAAAAAACGTTGTCCGTCCTTCGTTTGGCGACGGTTATAATTTGAAGCAAAGGAGCCCCGGATCGTTATGATCAAATGATCCGGGGCTCTTCTTTTATCCATGCCGTGGGATGTTTAGTTTTAGCCGTTATGATATGGCTAAAACAGCTTTACCAGGGCCGCGATCCACTTGATAATTTCCGCCTTGGCATCGGCAAGGGCAATCTTTACTTCATCGATATCTGCTTTTGTGGCCAGACCAACCCCACGTATCTCTTTCATAATCTCTACCTGAGCTTCCGCCTGTTCTTCCGTGAAGCCCACCGCCTTCATCTTTATTACGAAGGCAAGGGTGTCAAACGTTATTGACGATGACATATTTACCCCTTTTCAAGTTAGTGTAAGCGAAAAGTGCATTACACGAATATAAATGCGGTTTCAATAATAATTCCCATTTCCACCATTTCTGTGTTATAAACAAGTTCACGAACAATGATGACATCATAAAGAGGCAACAATGAAGGATGAAAGTGTAAACACGGGAGTTTGGCAGGGACAAAAAATTTTCCTGAAAGGAGTGTGAAGTATATGGCGGATGAAAGCATCTATATGAAAAAACCATGGTTGAAGTCCTACGAAAAGGGCGTGCCGGAAACGTTGAATTACGAAGATATCTGCATGTCCGAAATCCTCGACCGGACGGCAAAACAGTTTTCGGAGCGGCCGGCCTTGATATTTCAGGGGACAACGATCAAGTTCCGGGAATTGAAGGACATGGTGGACAGATTCGCGACCTGCCTTAACGACTTCGGCGTCAAAAAGGGGGATGCAGTAGCCATTCTCCTACCCAATATCATCCCCTGCGTAGCGGCCTATTTCGCCATTCTGAAGATCGGCGCCCTGGCCGTCATGAACAACCCCCTCTATTCCGATCCTGAGCTGGAACACCAGTTCAACGATTCCGGATCAAAGGTATTGATTACTCTCGACGTATTGGCGCCCAGGATGATCGCCCTCCGCCCGAAGACCAAGATCAAGCAGATCGTTTATACCTGTATCGGCGATTATCTGCCGGCACTGAAGAGGGTCCTGGGGCGATGGCTGAAGAAATATCCTTTTGCCGATGTCCCGGCCACGGCCGATGTCTATGCCTGGAAGGATTGTCTGGCCAAGTATCCCCCGAATCCACCGGCGGTAAAGAACAACTTCGACGACGTGGCCATGTACCAGTACACGGGCGGAACGACCGGGGTCTCCAAGGGCGTTATGCTGACCCATGCCAACCTGAGCAAGCAGGTCCAGCAGGCCTGCGCCTGGTTCCCCAAGTTTGCCAAAGGCGAGGAGATCATGCTGGGGGCGCTGCCCTATTTTCATGTCTTCGGTCTCTCCGTCTCCATGAATTTTGCCATTTTTATGGGCTGGTCGCAGGTTCTCATCCCCCGTCCCCAGCCTGAGCCACTCCTCGAGGCGATCCGCAATTTCCGCCCCACCTTCGCCCCGCTGGTGCCGACGATGTACATCGGGATGCTCAACCATCCGGACCTGAAGAAGACCGACATGAGCTGCATCAAGGGGGCCTTCTCCGGGAGCGCGCCGCTGCCCGTGGAGGTGATACACTCCTTTGAAAAGGCCACCGGTGCCGTTATCGTCGAAGGCTTCGGCATGACGGAAACGACGCCGGTCACCCACGTGAATCCCTTTGCCGGCGGCGCCCGCAAGGTGGGGAGCATCGGTGTCCCCATCTCGGATACCCTGTGCCGCATCGTCGATCTGGATAACGGGACCACGGACATGCCCATCGGACAGCCGGGAGAGTTGATCGTGAAGGGTCCCCAGGTCATGAAGGGCTACAAGGGCAAGCCGGAGGAAACCGCCGCCTGTCTGAAAGACGGTTGGATGTACACCGGCGACATCGCCACCATGGACGAAGATGGATACTTCTACATTGTGGACCGCAAAAAGGACATGATAATATCCGGCGGCTACAATGTCTATCCTCGCGATATAGATGAGGTTTACTATGAGCATCCCAAAGTTCAGGAGGCCTGCTCCATCGGTATCCCCGATGCCAAGCGCGGAGAAAACGTCAAACTTTTCGTGGTCTTGAAGGAAGGGGAGACGGCTACCCAGGAAGAGCTGATCGAATACGGGAAGACAAAGCTTGCCGCCTACAAGCTGCCGTCTGAAGTGGAATTCCGCAAGGAACTGCCCAAGACCAATGTGGGCAAGATCCTCCGGAAGCAGCTCCGGGCCGAGGAGATGGAGAAAAGGAAGAAACAATGAAGGGTGGATGATGAACGGTTGGAAGTGAAAGATTGAAAAGTTAAGGGGGGCAGACCTGATAAGGGCCGCGCCCCCCTTATTGTTTTACAGGGCGGCTACGAACACCACCTCCCGGGGGAGCTTGTAGGAGGATAGATAGATCCGGCAATGGCGGAGGATCTCCTTCTCGTCGGCTTCCACGCCCTGTTTCCTGACGATCAGGGCCTTGACGATCTCTCCCCGCATCATGTCCTCCTTGCTTTCCACCCGGGCCGCCGCCACGGCGGGGTGCATCTCCAGGACGATCTCCACCTCCCGGGGATAGACATTGAAGCCGCTGGTAATTACCATCCTCTTCTTTCTTCCCGTGAGGAAGATATATCCGTCTGCGTCCATCCTCCCCAGGTCGCCGGTATGGAGCCAGCCGTCCCGGATGACCTCCGCGGTCGCCCGCTCGTCTTTGTAGTAGCCCTTCATGACGTTCTTTCCCCGGACAATCAACTCGCCTGTTTCCCCGCGGGTCACTTCTGTATTGTCGACGGCGACGATCCGGGCCTCGACGCCGGCGATGGGCGTGCCGATGGCGCCGGGTTTGTTTTCCTGTTCCAGCCGGGTGATGGTGCAGATGGGCGATGCCTCCGTCAGGCCGTAGCCTTCCACCAGCGGCGCGCCGAATTTTTCCCTGAAGAGGGGGATGAAATCGGCCGGTATGGTGGAACCGCCGGTGATGCATAACCGCAGGGAGCTCAGGTCATACTTTTCCCCGCCCTGGTGAAAGAGCATCCCGAGAAACATCCGGGGCACGGAGCAGGTGAAGGTGATCCGCTCCCTTTCAATGGTGGCGAAGATGCTCTCCAGGGTAAAGCGCTCCATAAGTACGATGCGGGCTCCGGTGCGGATCGCGGCGAGCATGTTCGCCGCCGCTCCGAAGGAGTGGAAGAAGGGAATCACCGCCAGCCCGCGGTCGGCGGGCGTTCCGTCATAAGCCTCGTCCAGGAGCACCGCCTGGGTCATCAGATTCGCGTGGGTCAACTGCGCCCCCAGCGGGCGTCCGGTGAGCCCGGAGGTGTAAATCATTACCGCCGGATCGTCTGGATCTATCGCCGGCATCTCCCAGGTTTGGGGATGGTCGCGGAGGACCCGGGTGAAGGGACAGTCCGTATCCATGCCGCCGGTGATCAGGGCGTGCCGGCAGAGGGGCAGCTCTTCCTTGATTTCCTCGTAACGCCGGATGGCGACATTCTGGGCGATGAAGAGCTTGGCGTCGCTGTTGCCCAGAAGATGCCGCAGTTCATAGGGAGTGGACATGACGTTGAGGGTTACGGCCACGGCGCCCAGCTTCTGGGCCGCGAAGTAGGAGATGATGAATTCCGGACAGTTGGGAAGCATCAGGGCGATCTTGTCGCCCCGGCTGATCCCCAGGCCGCGCAGGTAATGGGCCAGGGCGTTGGCGGCGCTGTTGAGCTCCGCAAACGTCATCCGGCATTTTTCATGGATGACGGCGATATTGCCGGGATATTTGTTCGCGGTCTCCTCTACCATCCTTCCCAGGTTCATAATTGTCTTTGCGCCCCCCTTTATCATTGATTGCGGATCGGACTCCGGATCGGCAAATAACGGCGCCCCGTCGGGCATCAGATTTACTAACCCGGTGCCCGGAGACCTCCTCGCCTCTTTTGTCGCGGCTTTTGCTTAGCACATGCCCCCGGCCTTTTCAATGCTGGAGATGGTCTTTTTTCTTGATCACGGCGGTGTTTTCATATAGGAATGAACTGCCTGCGGGCGTGCTCAATAAACTTCAAGGAGGTTGCAGCGATGAAAAAAACGATGTTGATGGCCGGGGTGGTTTTCTTCTTTTCCGTTTCTCTGGCCCTGGCCGCCGGATCGCCGGTGGGGAAGTGGAAGACCATCGACGATGAAACGAAGAAAGAAAAATCGATTGTCGAGGTTTACGAAGTAAACGGCAAGATCTATGGTAAGATTGTCCAATTGCTCCAGGAGAAGGATGGTGGGGCCAGCAAGCTGTGCACGAAGTGTCCGGGCAGTGACAAAAACAAGCCCATGCTGGGCCTGGTCTTCCTGAAGGACCTCAAGGCGGACGGCGGTGAATACACCGGCGGCACCATCATGGATCCCAACAACGGCAAGGTTTACAAGTGCAAACTGGAAGTCGTGGAAGGGGGCGGCAAGATGAAGGTCAGGGGTTTTCTCGGGTTTTCGCTGCTGGGACGCACCCAGATCTGGCATAAGGTGAAATGAGTGATCTTGAATGATATACTAAGGTTGCATAGTAAATATACGCAAGATTCTTATGCCCGAGATTATTAACGGTAATGAAATCGCCCGGGTGATCCGGGAGGAGATCCGCAAGGAAACCGCAGTGATGCGGGAGATAACGGGGGTGACTCCCGGTCTGGCCGTGGTTCTCGTTGGGGAGGACCCGGCCTCGCGGATCTATGTCCGGCGCAAGGGTCAGGCCTGCGCGGAGGTAGGCTTCCTGTCCCGGGAGATAAGGCTGCCGGCGGCGACGTCGGAAGGGGAGCTTTTGGATGTTATCACGCAACTGAACGGGGATCCCGCCATTCACGGCGTCCTCGTTCAGTTGCCCCTGCCCCGCCAGATCGGCACCCAGATGATCATCGAGGCCATCGCTCCGGCCAAGGATGTGGACGGCTTCCATCCCGTGAACGTGGGCCGCCTCATGGCCGGGAATCCCGGTCCGGTATCCTGCACGCCCCGGGGCGTCATGGAACTTCTGGACCGTACCGGTATTGCCATCGCCGGGCGGGAGGCGGTGATCGTCGGCCGGAGCAACATCGTCGGGAAGCCCCTCGCCCTGCTCCTGCTCGCCCGTCATGCCACGGTTACCATTTGTCATACCCGGACGCAGCGGCTGCCCGATGTTACCCGCCGGGCCGACATACTGGTTGCGGCGGCGGGGAGCCCCGAGATGATCCGGGGGGAGATGATCAAGGAGGGGGCCGTGGTCATCGATGTAGGGATTAACCGCCGGGAGGACGGCCGGCTGGTGGGGGATGTGGCCTTCGCGGAGGCGGAGCGCCGGGCTGCCTATATTACCCCCGTACCCGGTGGCGTCGGTCCCATGACCATTGCCATGCTCCTGCGCAACACCCTCGATGCGGCAAGGCGGATCACCGCTTCGGTTTGAAGAACGCCAATAAAGAAGAACACGTAAAAAACGATGTCCCGAATTTCGATTTGCTTTCGCATCGCGTCGTCGCTTCTCTCAACGTCTCTTTCGGAGCGCGGTTCCGCGCCCGGGAGCGGATCAGATTATGCCGCTGATCGCGAATATTTTTTGGAAGCGGCTTTCCCAGGAATGGTCCCGGAGCGCCCGTTCCCTCCCCCGGCGCCGGACTTCCTCCGCCAGCGCGGGCCGTGAAAGGAGCCGGCGGATCTTGGCCAGCAGGTCGTCGAAATCCCGGTAAGTCACTATTTCCCTGCCTATATCATAAACCCTTTCCAGTTCCGGATGATGCTCCGTGAGGTAGAGACCGCCGCTCATGGGGATCTCGAAGTCCCGGCCCTTTAGGCAGAAAGTGTCCGAATGGCCGCTGACGCCGCCGAAGCCGAGGTTGATCCGGCTTTGGGAATAGAGGCGCACCATGTCTTCCGTGGTCAGGGGGCCGTCGGGCCATCCCGGTCCCCGGGCGACGACCCTGATTCCCGCGGCGGCGATCCGGCTGATGACTTCCGGACGATTGCCGTAGCACTGCCCCACGAAGGACACGTCGATGGTCTTTTCCAACTCCCAGGGTCGGTGCAGCTCCGGATTGGCCCCTTCGGGCAGGTAGATGGGCAAGGCCCCTTCCACGACGTATTTTTTCCGGGCATCCTCCGTGCTGGTCCAGCAAAGGGTGAAGAAGCGACAGATGTCCCGGATCCCCAGGGCCTGGCCGCCCCGGATCTTGCCGACGAAGTTCTCCTTGTCGTTCAGGGCGAGGTTGATGACCGGCACTCCCAGGGCGTGCAGGGAGGCCATGGCGGCGGGCGTGATCTGCTCGCCAAAAAGATAGGTGAAGATTACATCGAGATCCCCGCCGCGTTTCAAGTCCCAAGCATAGGCCAATAGTTCCCGGTTCATCGGGGGGCGTCCGGAACGGCGCCATTCACCCGCCGCGGCGCCAGGTCCGCGGAACCAGTCGAAATGATAAACGGTCCCGAATTTCTTCAAGGCAGGATTCAAGGCCGTTTCTTCCCAGTTGTAATCGTGATAAACGGCCAGGATCTTCAACGTCCCACGGGGTTTGGGGCGGAGGGAGGGAAAGCGCTCCCGGCAGGCGGCGCGGAGGGCTTCCTCATCGGGAATGCTCAGGCGCCGGGAGGTAAAAAGCCCTTCATAATGATGGCGTTCCGCTTTTAGGCGCCGGTCGTTGCTCCATATCCGGATACGCTGTCGGTATCTCTTCAACGGATCCATGGGGAGGTCCTTCTCGCTGGTGTTCCTGATCTCGGTTGAGTCCTGTCGGGGTATATTCCCCGAAGCGTGCTTCGTTCCTTGAAGTCACGATGCCTCGCGGTCTGCCGCGAGTAGATTCGTTGGGCTGACCGCCGGCGCCCCGGGCGACGAACCGTTGGCCGTGGGGAACAAAGCCGGGGGCGCTTACCGGCGATAACGGGTGTAAAGCCGGTCTCCGTTCGATTTGTCGATCCGGTCGTTCATCATGTTGAAGACATGCCCCGCGTCCAGAACAGGGATGGAAAGGGCCGCGGAGACGTCAACACAGACGGGAAGTGCCCCGATGCCCGCCCCGGTGAGACAGAGATCCGTATCGGCGGGTACCTGCCCGACGACGACGTCTTTCATTTCCGGCCACCGGGTGGCGACGAATTCGGCGGGAATCTTGACGAAACCGAGCCGTGGCCCGCTGTCGCGGCGGGCGAACCAATCCCGGCAGGCCTGCTCGTTCCAGTCCGAACCGATGAGGCAAAGTTTTTTCCCGTCCGTCAAGCGGGTAAACGCGGGAGAGGAAAGCCAGGCATAGACGGCGTAGAAGGGGAGATAGTTGCCGCCGTTAAGGGACACGCCGTGGCGGTGCAGAAAATCGAGAAAAGTCGTGGCCGACGGACGCCTCCGAAAACCCGAAAACAGGGAGAAAATACCCCGGCGGGGTGGGGCGATGTTGCCGGGAAACACCAGGGGGGCCAGCAGGCCCGTTCGGGAGAGGCTGGTGAGGGCTTCAACATGAAAGGGCAGGGCCGCCCTGATGGCCGTCCGGGATTCCGCCTGCCGGTAAAGACCGTTGCATTCCAGGTTCCGGGCGTAAAAGGCGTATTCGCCGTCGGCAAAACGAACGACAGGGAAGGGGGCGTGCTGGGCCATCGCGGCCTCCACTCGTTCCTGAAGGCTTTGCAGGCAGGTGTTTCCGTCCGCCAGATCGGGGTGAAAGAGGCATATTTCCTCGGCGGCCATCTCCGGCTTGTTGGCCGCCAGCACGGCGAGGTTGTCGATCCCGTCTATTTCCAGGCGCTGAAAAGAGAAATCTCCGGAGATCGTCTTAAGCCCCATCTCTGCCGCCGGGATCTTTACCATGACTTTTCAAAATCCCCGGGGACGTATTTTTTGTTCAGATCTTCAAAATAACTCTTACGCTTGTTGACCAGGAAATGCTCCACGAGGTGGCGGTTGAAAATCCGGTAAAGGAAGGCCAGGGGGGTGAGGATCAGATAAAAAGTCAGCGTTAGGATGATCCGGGAATTGAAGGCCCCGAGCCGCTCGGAGAACTTAAGCCAGCCCCGGGCCAGGGCCGCGGTGATCCGGCTTTCCAGGGCGTTGCCCAAGGTTAGCAGGGCCGCCCCCCATACCAGCCAGACGGCGCCGAAGATCAGATAGGCGATAAGGACTGCCAGGATCAGTATGCTTACCGTTTTGACGGTTCCTAAGCGATCGAGTTCCACGGCGGTTTAGAACAGGGTGTAGATAAAGGGCGCCACGGCGGAGCCGCTCGACATGATCAGGAGGCCCATCAGCAGCAGCATGATGATCATGGGCAGGAGCCACCATTTTTTCCGTTCCTTCAAAAAGCCCCAAAAATCTTTCAGAATCTCCATATCGGCAAGTCTTTCCTATCCTTTGCTTTTCGTTGGCTTGAAGGTCGGGCCGGACAAAATCGTCGACCATCAAGATCCGGCCTCTCTTGGTCAGGCGGGCCCGGACGCAATGACCGCGCCCCCTTCATATTGCGAAAGCCTTTTCGTTTCGGCCTGTTCGTATAGCAATGAGTTTTTGATTATGCAAGGGAAAATAATTTCAGGGTCGTTGCCGGCCGGCGATGACCCGGGCCAGTTCGGCGGCGATGACGGCGTGACCGGTGGCGTTGAGATGATCGTCCAGGACATAGAAGTGTTCCGGACCCAACTGCCTGGAGAAATCGAGGACCAGCATGTCTTTCAAATACGGCGGGTAATCGCCCTCGGCCAGCTTTCTTTTCAGCGCCGCCGGAAACTCTCTGTTATCGTCGGGATTACGGCCGTTCATGACGAAGACGATGAGGGTCGCTTTATCGAGGTCCAGGCCGCTGTTTTGCAGGGCATACAGAAACAGATCGATCTCGTCCCGGTCAAGCTTCGGCGCCTGGGCCTGCCGCCGTTTCTGTTCCATCTCCTCCCAGCGCTTCCCGATCTTCATCCACAAATATTTCCCCGGGTAGTAACGCTGTGACTCCCGGTATATTTCTCTGTATTCTTCATATTTTTCCGCCGTCATGACGGGGAGGCTCCGGTTCTGGAGATAATACTCCCGGTTCTCCTCCAGGTCGTTGCCGCAGTATTGAATGATAAGGTATTTCAGGCGGTCCCTGGGGACGCTCCGTAGGATCCCCAGTTCCCGAACCGTCCCGTAAGAGGAAACGGCGGCATTGAGGACCTTGAGACCGGTCCGGCGCCGCAGGAGGGCGGCGAAGGTTTCATCCTGTTCCACCCCCCAGCCCATGGCGAAGGAGTCGCCGGTGACGATGATCTCGGGATGACTGAGGACCGCCTCGCCGTCCCGGACGCCCAGGCTGTTGATATCGTAGCGATTGGTGAATTCCCGCCCGCCGAAGGTGCAGGACCCGGGCTTGAGGGTGTAGCCCAGGACGGGGTCATGACGGGCGCAGGCCGCCTCGAACTGGATGGTTGGACGTTCTCGGGCGTAGAGGTAGCCGATCATATTGCCGATCCGCTGGGGGCAGTGTTTGAGGATGCCCGGGTTGCGGACGAGGAGGAGCAGCATCCCCTCCAGGAGAGACAGGATAATCATGATCAGGACGATATTAACGATGATCAACTTGCCGGCTTTTTTCAACTTTGCTTCCCCGGTAAACCCCCATGACAGTCGGCTCGCATGTTTCATCACCGCCGGGAGACCTTTAAAAAATGACTTCACCGCGGCTCAGAAATCTTTTTCGCTTCTGAAATGGGTAACGTATAAATCTTATTCATAACCAGGCATTAAGTTCAATCACAAAACGGCGAAAAACATTTGATTCGCCGCTTGCGAACCATTTTTCCGCGTTTATGCAAAACTACTCTCGCCGGGAGAAAACCTGCCCCGGGAGAAGTGGGGATAAATAGGGCGCTGTAGCTGATTTGTCAGTCGAGGCCGTACTCTTCCTGCCAGTTGTCTTTTTCCTGCCAGGGCGGCTGTTCGGTCTTGGCGAAGACGAAGTCTCCCACTACCAGGTAATCCATGTCCGTCCGCATGAAGCAGCGGTAGGCGTCCTCGGGGGTGCAGACGATGGGTTCCCCCCGGACGTTGAAACTCGTGTTGACAATCACCCCGTAGCCGGTCCGTTCCTTGAAGGCCTTGAGCAACTCCCAGAAGCGGGGATTGGTTTCACGGTGTACCGTCTGGAGGCGGGCGGTGAAGTCGAGATGGGTGATGGCGGGGATGTCGGAGCGCACATAGTAGAGCTTGTCCCGGATGGGCCGACGGTGGTAGTCCGGCGGCAGGGGGTTCCGGCGTTCCTTTCTTACATCGGCGATAAGGAGCATATACGGCGAAGGAGTTTCCGTCTCGAAGTACTCCGCGGCGTCTTCGGCAAGGACGGAAGGGGCAAAGGGACGGAAGCTTTCCCGGAATTTTATCTTCAGATTGAGGCGTTTCTGCATCTCCTTGTTCCTGGCGTCTCCCAGGATGCTCCGATTTCCCAACGCCCGGGGGCCCCATTCCATTCGTCCCTGGAACCAGCCCACGGCCTTGCCATCGGCGAGATAGCCCGCCACGGCGGCGCTCAGCCCCCCGCCGTCTTTCATCCGGTGACAGGGGGCCCGGTATTTTTTCGCCGTGGCGAGGATATCCAGGTCATCGAAATCCGGGCCCAGGTAGGCCCCGTTCATCCGGTCTCCGCCGTCCGCCCGGGGCCGGGGTTTCTGGTGGTACATGTGATGGATGGCATAGGCCGCCCCCAACGCCCCGCCGGCGTCTCCGGCGGCGGATTGGATCCAGATGCCGGCGAAGTCGCCGCTCCGCAGGAGTTTGCCGTTAGCCACGCAGTTCAGGGCCACCCCGCCGGAGAGACAGAGATTCTCGGCCCCGGTAAGCCGCCGCGCCGTTCGGGCCATCTTCATGACGATCTCCTCAGTCACCTGTTGAATGGCATAGGCCAGATCACCGTGGCGTTGTTCGATGGCCGTTTCGGGGGTCCGGCGGGGGAATCCGAAAATTGCCGCCCACTTGTCGTCCTTCACCATGCTGAGCCCCGTGGCGTAGTCGAAGTAATCCTGATTCAGCCAGATCGATCCATCTTCTTTGACATCTACCAGATGGTTGAGGATGGCCTCCCGGTAGCGCCGGACCTGCTCGGAATCGGGATCGCCGTAAGGGGCCAGCCCCATGAGCTTGTATTCCCCGGAATTGACCCGGAAGCCCAGATAGTGGGTGAAGGCGGAGTAGAGCAGCCCGACGGAGTGGGGGAAGCGCATCTCCTTGAGGATGGTGATTTCGTTGTCCCGTCCGTGGCCGATGGAGGCTGTAGCCCATTCTCCGACGCCGTCGATGGTCAGAATCGCCGCTTCGGGAAAGGGCGAGGGGAAAAAGGCGCTGGCGGCGTGGGCCAGGTGGTGATCAGTGAAGAGGAGCTTGACTCCTTTGGAAGTGCCCTTGCCGATCCGCTTCAACTCGTCGCGGATCAGTTTCTTGAGGAACACCTTCTCCTTGATCCACACGGGAATGGCGGAGAGAAAGGACTTAAGTCCCCGGGGGGCGAAGGCGTAATAGGTCTCCAAAAGCCGTTCGAATTTCAGCAGCGGCTTGTCATAGAAAACCACGGCGTCCAGATCCTCCACGCCGATCCCGGCCCTCTGCAGGCAGAAGGCTGCGGCATGGGCCGGGAAGGATGGGTCGTGCTTCTTCCGGGTGAAGCGCTCCTCCTGGGCGGCGGCGACGATCTCGCCGTCCTTCAGGAGGGCGGCGGCGGAATCATGATAAAAAGCGGAGATACCTAAGATATGCATGACGCTCCCGATGTTGTCCTTCGATAAATGTCCAGCCTTATAGGCATAATAGGTTATTCTGTCAACAGCTTCTTTGTCTCCAGCCATGGCGCCAGCTCCCGGGCGACGGCGCGGTGTCCGGCGGCGTTCCAGTGGCGATTCTTGTAGTAGTACAATTCGGCCCCCCGGTCGGCTTCGGCCCGCAGGGCCGGGGTCAGATCCAGAACGGGGATGCCGAGGTCGCCGGCGATGCCGGTGAGGATTTTATTGGGGAGCAGGAGATCGTAATCCTCTTCCCGGAGGTTATAGACCTTTTTGATCTTTTGCCAGTAAATCTCTTCGTGGATCTGGGTGACGGTGGGGGCGAGGACCAGGGCAAACCGGCTGCCCTGACGCCGGCAGCGGGCATCCGTTTCCCTGAGGATCCCCCGGAGCAGAGTCCGGGCCTCCTGCAGCGATGGATCCAGGTCTTTACGGCACAGCCGCACCTCCGGTGGCAGGACGTCCAGGGCGTATTTGTCCCGTCGCTGGTGGATGATCCGGTCGAAGAAATCGATGAGGTGAGAGCGGGGAAGGCTGCACGTCCGCCGGCGCTCGTTCCGGGGAAGGGAGGTTTTCGGGACGGGGATATTCGCGAAGGAGATCCGGCCCCGGTCGTCCAGAACGGCCCGGGGACGCTGGTAGCCGTCGATCCAGGCGGTGAGATTCGTAGTGTCGTCGAAATCGTTGCCGATATAGAAGATCATCAAGACGAGATCGGGGTGGTAGGGAAAGACCCTGGTCGTGAGGAGGAGATATTCCTGGGTGGGACCGAAGCCGTTGACGCCGAAATTGAGGACCTCCGCCGCCCCCGGGCGGGTCGCCTCCAGGACGGCGGTGAACACCTCTGTGTCCTTGACACCCAGGCCGGCCGTGAAGGAATCGCCGATCACCGCGATCCTTTTTGTTCCGGAGGCCTTGGCAAGCGGGCGTTCCCGATCCCGAAAACCCGCGGCATTGATGGTGATGGTATGCTCATATTCATGTTTGGAAACGAGGAGGCCCGACTTTCCCGGGATGAACTGCCAGCCCAGGGTATCGTCATAGGCGAAAAAGATCTCCTGTTCAGACCTTCCCCCGATCTGGGGATGGAAATTCCGCATCAGGATCTCTCCCAGGGAGAAACAGACCAGGATCGTAGCGGCAAAAAGGAGGATGTTGACGGTGAGCGCCTTCCTCCGGAAGAGGAGCAGTAATATCCCGCCAAGAAAGCACAGCCCCTGAAAGGTGGCGATCCGCAGGCGGTCGTCCGGTTCGAAATATCCGTTCGGACAGCTCCACCAGGCCAGGGTCCATTCATTGATCGCCAGGGCGGCGGCCATCATCAGGATCGCGGCGATGACGACGATGCGTCCGATATTTGTCGGCGCTGTGGCCGCGTATTTTTCCTTCATGAACAATCCCGTAGATTGATTTTAAGCAGCTTGCCCCGGATATGGATAGAAACTTACTATGAACACGTCATTTTCATACTTCATGGCACTCACCGGGGCATGGGGGCTTTTTATCACGGCGGGGCCGATAATGCCACGATTTTAGGCCTGGTTACGCAAATCGCTCGATTTATGTATCTTGCCGGTGGTGAAACCGGTTCATCTGCATATTTTTTGACGTCTTTGGTCGGACCTGCTATGAATAGCTCCATGCATAATCAGTTCAAGAACATCGCGGCCCTTGCCTTTGTCATGCTCTTGGGCCTGTATTTTGCCGAGTGGCTCCTGGGCTTTTATATGGTCCGGGCGATTCCCCGCTATCCCCTTCCTCCCTTTGCCGTTCAGAGCCATGCGTCGGTGGATTACGATGTCGTTTATCGCTATAACAACCATGGCCTCCGGGGACCGGATTTTCAGCCCGGCGAGGAATATGACGCCGTTCTTTTCGGTGATTCCTTCTTTTTCGGACAGGGCGTCGCGGAGGGGAAAACTCTCACCGATATTTTGCGGGGAAAGGGCCTCAAGGTCCTGAACGTCTCCGAGATTGCCACCAACCCCAGCGATTATTTCCACAAGCTCAACGTCATGAAGTCACAGGGGCTCCGGAGCCGGACCGTGGTCATCGGCCTGTGCATGGACAACGATTTTCAGGACATCGCGGACAAGGACATCGGTCCGGCGCTGGCCCATCGATATCGCACCCCTTTTCTAGCCTACGACGCCCGTTCCTTCCTGACCCTGGAGCGCCTGCGGTATCAACTGGGCAGAAAAACCCGGCAGATCAAGGACTGGTTCAACCACCGGTTTTTCGGCGCCCCCGATCGCGAGACCTTGATGGTGCATGAATTCGAGCACCGGCGGAAATTCTATTCCGACTGGCTGCGCTTCTTTGCGGACAACCGTCCGGAGATCATGGCGGCCATGACGGGTTACCCGGCCCGGCCTCTGAATAGGGAAACGCTTTCCGAACCGGAGTATCTGGAAAAGATCCAATTGTGGCCGGCATCCCTGGAAAAGACGACGCGGATCCTTTTGGCCATGCCGGACCGGCTGCCCGGAACGAGATTTTTAGTGGTCCTTATCCCCGGCCCCCATTACGTGTGGGGTTTCCGTTCCGGGTTATATGACGGCTATGTGGCGCAATTAAAAAAGTCGCTGTCGCCTGCCTTTGAAATTATCGATCTCCACGGCCGGACGACGCCCCGGATGCATTTCCTCCATGACGGGCACTGGAACGAGGCGGGACACCAGCTCGTGGCGTCGACGCAGTTTCCCTTTTTATCGGCGGCGCCGCCGCAACGGTCTCCGCAATAGCGATCCACGCCTTCTGGGACGCTTTATCATTTAGTGACTTGATGAGTTAAGTTACTCAGAAGTCAAGTCGAAAGGTATGAATGGCGCGCGAAGGGAAACCGATTGTAACCATTTAACCGGCTACAAAGCGCCTGTTTTAATCTCTTCTAAAAGTACCTTGTATTTATTGATTTTTTCTTCCGTTGCCTGTTTGTCTTTCACAAAAGGAAGTTCAAATCGGAGCGTGATGATGCGCCACTTTGCCTTGAGCCATTCGGCCCGGCGGATCCGGACGATGGTTTCCGGATGGTAGTGCTTGCGGTAGAAGAGCCATTCGGCCCGGATCTTTCGGCGCCATACGTCAGCCGGGGGAGAGAGGCGTTCGCTCTGTCCGTGGTGGTGAAGCACCCGGGCGGCGGGTATATAGCCGACCCGGAAGCCCCGGCGGCGGAGGCGCAGACAGAGGTCTTCATCCTCGCCGTAGAGAAAGAATTCCTCGTCGAAGCCGCCCACTGCCTCTATGGCCCCCCTTGGGGCGATCATGGCGGCCCCGAGGACGGCGGCGATCTCCCCCGGCAGTTCCGCCAGTTCCCCGGTGGTGTAACGCTCGCTGAGATAACGGTAGGAAACAGATTCCTGGTCGGAGCCGTCGGGGTTAAGGATCCGGAGCCCCGCCAGCCCCAGCTCGGGATGGCCGTCCATGTGCGCGGCGGCCGCGGCCAGAGCGCCCTCCTGGAGGACCGTGTCGGGATTGAGGAACAGGATGTGCCGGCCCCGGCACTGGGGAAGGACCTGGTTGTTGGCGGCGCCGAAGCCCCGGTTCTCCTCATTGGCGGTGATGTTAACCGTCGGGAACCGGTTGGCGACAACGGTGGCGCTCCCGTCGGTGGAGGCGTTGTCAACCACGAAGATCTCCGTGGTCACATCCCGCTGGCTCAGGACGGAGGTGAGGCAGGGACCGATGAGATCGGCGGTCTGGTAGGAGACAATGATCACGGATACATCAATATTCATGTTTGTTCCTGAAATAATATTTAAAACCGCCCCTTTGACGATATGATTTTATCGTATATCGCCGCTACTCGACCGGCCGTCTTTTCCCAGGAATGCTCCTGCGCCGTCGCCAGGGCCGCGGTCCTCATGGCGGTCCGCCGCTCCGGCCGGAGGGCCTGAAAAATGGTTTCGGCGACCCGTTCGACATCATCGGGCCGGGGAACGACAAAACCGTTTTCCCCTTCCCGGATAAGATCCTTGGCGCCCACATTGCCGCTGACGACGGCGGGCAGCCCTTTGGCCATGGCCTCCAGGACCACCATCCCGAAGGTGTCGAATTTGGAGAGCATGGCATAGAGATCGCCGGCGGCGTAAATGCGCGTCAGCTCCTCCCGGGAGACGGCGCCCGTGAAGGTTACGCGGTCGCCGATCCTGGCCGCCCTGGCCTCCTCTTCGTATTTCTGCCGGTCGTCGCCGCCGACGACCAGCAGATGAAAATCCTGCTCGGGGTGGAGGGACTTGATCCTGCCGAGACCTGCCAGGAGGAACGCCAGGCCTTTGATGTCGAAGTTCATGGAGGCGAAGACGATCAGCGGCGCGGCTTCCGGCAGGCCGTATCGCCGGCTTGTCTCCCGCCTTTCCGTTTTGCCGCCCCGTTCCGTGACCGCGCCGGGGTCGATGCCGGGGTGGATGACGGGGACCCGGTCGGGATCCACCGGGTATTCCCGGAGGAAGATCTCCCGGGCCAGGTGGGATACGGCAAGAAAATACCGGCAGTCTCCCCCCGTGACCATTTCCTTTTCCACCCGGATGGTGGCCAGATCGAAGAGGCTCGGACGGCGCTTCTTCCTGACCTCCCGCACCCAGAACCGGTGGGGGATTCCGTGCATGGTGAAGAGGTCCGGATGGAACATCCGGTCATGGGCGTGGATGATGTGGACGCCGGTCCGGGTGACGGCCCGCTGGGCCAAAACGGCGAAGCCGGGCGTCCGGAGACACCTGGGGAAGAGGATGACGGGGACGTGATGAAAGCGGATAGATCCGGTGTCTTTATCCGTCCGGCGGCGGTTGGCGAAGACGTGGATTTCCAGGGCGGGATCGACCGCCAGCCGTTCCGTCAGGGCGGCGGCGAAGCCTTCGGCCCCGCCCACCAGGCCGTACTTGGGGATGACGACGGCGATCCTCCTGGGTCTCAATATACTTTCCTCACTTTCGGCTCGTTGGTGCCTGGGGTTGTTTCCATCTTTCACCTGAAAATGTGTTCCTATATGGTTGAGTTCCTTAACCAATTAATTTCCTCCCCTTCAAGGGGATGATTAAGGTGGGGATGGGTCTGTTTTCCATCCCCTTTATGACGGCGTATCGTCATGTGTGTTTCATCGCTCCCCCCGGGGCGTGATGGTGGGTGATCTTCCGGTAAGCCTCTCTTACCGCCGCTGCCTGGCACCAGAGGGATTCATTCCATTCCATGGGGATCCCCTGGGCATCCGTCCGGCCCACGGCGTAAGGGTGGTATTTCTTCGGTTGCAATTCCGGATACTCGGCGGCCAGGTCATGAAGGAAAGCGTATCCCTGCTGTCTCATCAACGCGGTTAGTTCGTTTCCGAAACGGGCTTCCGTGGATAGATTGCCGTCGAAGGTTTGGAGGTCTCTCCCGTCGCCGGGGGGATAAATCCTTATTGTCAACTCCTTCTCTTCGTCATTATGGGACGGACGGTGAAAGAGACGGCGCACCATGTCGCCGAGCCGTGCCTTGCCCGCGTCTTTACTCCGCCCGTGAGAGCATCCATTGTCGTCCGTTAACGGGGGGGTGTTCCAGCGCCGCACCCGGCCGCTGCGGGGGAGGATGTCGTGGATGTGGAAAAGGGCGTCGATTCTTTCCGCGGGCATGATATGCTCCTCGATGAACCACCTGAGGAAGGACTCCGTGTGGGCGCTGTCGAGGAAATATATCCCGTAGTCCGAAGGGGCATGGCGGGAAGTTTTCCTGGCATCGCCGATTTGTAGATTGACGAATCCCTCCAGTCCATATCCGGCAAAGAGGCTTTTTGCTGCCCGCGATGTTTTGGGATCGATTTCGTGGGTGTCGATCACTCCCCAACGGTTTTCTTTCAAGGCCAGGGCCATGAACATGGTGGCGTAGCCGCAGGAGGTCGAAATTTCCAGGATCCGGCGCGGTCGCAGGTAGCGGACGAGACAGTAGAGCACCTGTCCGGAAAACCAGTCGTATTGGCCCGTGGCGGGAAAGAGTTTTTTATTGTAACGGTTCTCCGGCAGGAACTCCAGCTTTACCGTCTCGTGACCGTAGACGCGGACGGCTTTGCGAATGATATTTCTCATGTTCATGGCGGCCGGGAAATCCTTTCTTCAAGCCTGCTCAGGCGTGGAGGACGCCGGTCCGGGCGGCTGGTCCAATTGCCGTAGGATAACCGTCACGGCCATGATCAAGATGAGAACTACCGCGGGAGGACCGCTCAGGGTATTTTCGAACATGCTTTGGACGATCCAAGAGGAAGAGGCGGCCAGCATGGCGAGACTCCAGTTTCTCACAAAGGAGGAATGCCCCCGGAAGGCCAGGCGCCCGGCGGTCCAGAGCATGCGGAGCATTATGAACAGGAAGAGGGCCAGGCCCACAAAACCCGTGCGCACCGCTGTATCGACGATGAAATTATGGGGGGCCTTGTCGGCGACGGGCCGGCGGTAACGTTCCGGGACCCGGGCGTTGTATTTTGCGAGCAGGTCGTCGTCCTGGTAGGTCTCGAAGCCGAAGCCGACCCCGGTGAGGGGATGATCCTTAGCCAGCTCGTAAAAGATATACCAGGTATTGATCCGGTCGTCGGTCCTGATTTTGTTGAGCAACGATCCGGGTTCCAGGCGATTCTTCACCGGCATGACAAACACCATGAGAAGGATCAGGGGCAAAAAGAGGAGGAGGACCTTTTTCAACCGGGGGGCGGCAACGATCAGTCCGATGGTCATGGCCCCCATGGCGCTACGGGTTTGGGTGGCCAGGGTGGCGGCGGTGAGGATGAACAGCGCCGCGGCGAGGATGATTCGCTCCGGCGCCGTCTGTTTTTCCAGGAATGAGAACAGGCAAAAGATCAGGGCGGCGATGGTGAGGACGCCGATGACGTTGGTGGGTATCTCCCAGGGCAGGCGATAGCCGAGTTTTACCGTCAAGGGGTTGCCGAGGATCAGGTAGAAATGGCTCAAAGTTACTACGGCATAGACCGTTGTGGATGCAATGACGATGAGGATCAATTGATATAGACGTTTCTCCGTGGCGAAGACATTGACGATGAGGCAAAAAATTACCAGGTACTTGAAGAGATGGGCATAGACGTCGTGACTGCTGTTGCCCGCGTCGAGGGCAAAGGGCAAACCGATACAGGCCCACGCGAGAAACATGCCCAGGGGCAGGGTGAGGGGATTGGCCATGCGGGTCCCCCCTTTTAACGCCGCCATCATGAGAAAAAGTAAAAACGCGCCGTAGAAGGAGATCTCTTCCACGGCCGTGAGTTTCGGGAAGGGGTTGAAAAAAATCAGTACGCCCGTAAGGGCGTAAACGGCCTTGCCGATGATTTCCCCGTAAAGGGAAATTCGGGGGTGGGATAGAAAGCGTTGGTAACGGGCACGAAATGAGGGCGTCAATTTTCAATCCGATAAGGGTGTAAATGGAAAGACTTGTCCCGCTACTAACACAGTCGCCGTTAAATTTCATTATTTTAATACCCAGACGATTGTGATATGGCGGAAGCATGCTGCCTGATGTCTCTTATCTGATCCTGAATTACAACCCCGCCGGCGAGGCCGTGGCCCGGGATGTCCTGGCGGCCACCCTGAAGGCGTTCTACGAACGGAAGAGCAAAAACCTGCGTGCCGAGGTCTTTTTATGCGATCAGGGATCGCCGGATTTTCACCGGTCCTGGCTTCTGGAGCGGCAAAAACAGTACGGTTTTTCCTCGCTCCTCCTGAACCGCAATATCGGCATCAGCCGGGCCCTCAACCTCTTTATCCGGATCTGCAAGTCTCCCGTGGTCGCCCTGATCACCTCCGATGTCCTCATTACCACGGGGATGGATGAGGACCTGTACGAAATCGTTCAGATTCCGGAGGTCTATCAGGCCACGCCCTATACGGACAAGAGTGATGTGGACTATCAGATCTGGCGGCCCGAAAGGGAATACGGCGGGGACAACCTGGATTTCGAGTCCTTGAAAAGGGTGAAAGATTCCCTGCTCAGACGATTTCTGGGTGGACGGGAGCGAAGGTACCTCCGCTATATCGGCGCGGAGTTCAACGTCATGTTCTGGCGGCGGTCGATTTTCGAGAAGGTCGGTTATTTCGACGAGTCCTGGAAGGCGGCTTACGAGAACAATGATTTTTCTCTCCGGTGTTTCCTGGCCGGCGGCTGCACCGCCCTGAGTTTGGGTTCTTTCGTCTGGCATTACCACAAGGTGACGGAAAAAAACCAATCCCGGGAACAGACCTATTTGGGGTATGTGGATAACTGGCGGGAAGAAATGAAGAGGCTCTGGGACGAGAAATGGCCCAAGCTGAGAGATTATGTGGACATCTACAAGCCCCTGGGCAATAAGACGATCACCGATTTTCCGGATCTCCGGGCCCGCTTCCAGGACAATATTTATCTGCCCTTTGAGCAGCCCATTGAGTACGATTGAAACGATGCGAAAGCGAGGGACAAGCCGATGCTGAAAGGTAGCTGGGAGCTGCGGGATACGGCCAAGGGCGCCCTGGAGAAGTCTCTGGCGGCGGTGCGCCGCCGGGCCTTGAACCGGACGGATATCTGTGACCATCTGGAGACGCTCTTTGTCGAATGTCTCGCCATTCGTCCGGCGTTGATCGTGGAGCTGGGTTCCGGGGACGGAGAATCCACTTTTGTCCTGGAACGGATCGCCAAGCTCTGGGACGCCCCATTGGTGAGCGTGGACATCGATGATCGGGCCGAGGTGGGCAGCTATTCCCGGCGCCGGTTCGTGCGGATGGACGATATCGCCTTCGCGGCGCAATTCCCAGCCTGGTGCGCCGCCCAGGGGCTGCCGGCGGCGATCGATATCCTCTTTGTCGATACCAGCCATCTCTACGGGCATACGGGGGCGGAGATAAAGGGCTGGTTCCCCTATCTTGCCGACCGGTGCAAGGTCGTTTTTCATGACACCAATCTCCGGGAGGTTTTTACCCGCAAGGACGGCAGTGAGGGCCGGGGCTGGGACAACGAGCGGGGGGTGATCAGGTCCATCGAGGATTGGTTCGGCATGGACTTCGATGAAACGAAGGATTTCGTCCTGGAAAAAAACGGCTGGCTGATCCGCCATTGGCGGCACTGCAACGGTCTGATGATCATGGACCGATACTTTTGAAACTCCGGCAGGGAGTTCGGGGGAGGCCGTGTGGATGGGAGGGGTTGGAGTTATGACGCCGGAGAATGCTAAGGCGCCCCTTTCCGTGGCCATTATCACCAAGGACGAGGAGGATAACCTGCCCCGCTGTCTGAGCAGTGTTGCCTTTGCCGCCCAGATCGTTGTCGTGGATTCGGGCAGCGGGGACAACACGGTGCGCATCGCCCGGGACTTCGGCTGCGAAGTCTATGAGGAACCGTGGCGGGGGGGATTCGGCGCCCAGAAACAGTTTGCCATAGACCGGTGCCGCCAGCCCTGGATCCTTGTTCTCGATGCCGATGAGAGGCTTCCGGCGGCTACGGCGGCGGCGATCGGCGGGATAGCAGCCGCCGGAGGAACGGCGGCTACCCTCGGGTGGGAGGCTGACGGGGACAATGAAGAATGCCTTTCCGAAAAAACAAACGGTGATCGGGGTGGGGAAGGAGACGTCCCAAGGCCCGGTTTTATGCCGCCCGAAATGGTGGCCATAGGGAACGGCGGCGCTTGCGGCTGCGCCGGGACCCCCGGCGGCGGGAGTTACGGTTCCCCGGCCGGATTCAGCTTTCCCAGGAAAAACTTTTTTCAAGGCCGGTGGATCCGTCATGCCGGCTGGTGGCCCGACCGCCTGATTCGCCTTTTCCGACGGGGATGCGGGAGGATGTCGGCGGCGGCGGTCCATGAAGGGGTGGAGGTGACGGGGCCCGTGGCCGCTCTGGACTATCCCATCGAGCATTACACGGAAAGCGACCTGGGCGAGATTTTGCGAAAGATAGACCGCTATTCAACTCTGGGTGCCCGGGAGGCCCATGCCGCCGGTCGTCGGGCAACGGTGGCCGGGGCGGTAGGCCGGGCGGGACTGACATTCCTTCAGGGCTATCTCCTCCGCGGGGGCTTTCTCGACGGTCCGCCGGGACTGACCCTTGCCGTTACCGACGCCGTCAACAAGTTCTTCAAGTACGCGAAGTTAGCTGAGATAAGCAGGGCGCATGTCCATGGTGAGCCGTGAAGAATGAACCTGAAAAGATCCAAAGTGGCACGACAAGTACGGACCTTACGATCGTCATTGTCAACTGGAACACCCGGAAGCTCCTCGCGGATTGCCTGGATTCCGTAGCCGGGACGGTGCAGGGCCCGACCTATGAGGTCATAGTCGTCGATAACGCCTCCACCGACGGGAGCATCGGAATGCTCAGGGATGAATATCCCGAGGTCAGGGTTATCGCCAATGATGTCAACCGGGGCTTCGGCGCGGCGAACAACCAGGCCTTTGCCGTCATGGCGGGGAGATACGCCCTCCTCCTCAACACCGACACGGTGCTTACCGATAAAGCCGTGAAGGAACTTTATGCTTTTATGGAAGGACATCCCGAGGCGGGGATGTGTTGTGGACAGCTTCTCAATGGCGACGGGAGCAAACAGAATTCCATCGCGTCTTTTCCCACCCTTCTGACCTTGCTGACCAACATGTCCCTCCTGGAGTATCTTTTACCTGGTAGATATCCCAGCAAACGTTATGATCATGCCGGCCCAGTTGAGGTCGATTCAGGTGTCGGAGCATGTCTTATGGTGCGCAAGAAGGCTATGGATGTGGTCGGTTGGTTCGATGAGCGGTACTTCTTCTTTTTCGAAGAAACTGACTGGGCCTATCGGATGCGTCAAGAGGGTTGGAAGGTTTATCATGTCCCGACGGCCTACATCTATCATTTACAGGGCCAAAGCATCGGTCCCGATATCCGTTCGCGAATAGAATTCTACCGTTCTAGAAACCAGTTTTTTCAAAAATGGCATTCCCCCATCTATTATGTTCTGATCCGGACCGTCGTGTTCGGGCGGCTGTTGATAAACTGGCTGCTTACGATCCTCGCCAATGCCCTGTGCCTGGGACTCTACCGCCACCAGCGTCGGAAGCTGGCAGTTTATACCTGCTTGATCCGCTGGCATTTTAAAGATTTGATTATTTCTTACCCAAAGTCTGCTTGAAGAACAATCCCCCTCCAGTATTCCCCCAGGCATGGGAAACAATTCTCTACCGATGGCCACCATTGATGACCACATATTTCTGAAAAATATACTTGACTTTGTTGCGACCCTGGTTTAGAAGCTGCGCATGTTCATCAATTGAACGCAAAGGAGAGCCCCATAGATTTGCCGTCCCCGGAATTGTCACCACCGGACAACGAAGACGTCCTGAAAATCCTCAAGGTTATCAAAGATGAACCGGCCCTGAGCCAGCGTGAGTTGTCATCTCGCTTAGGCATTAGTTTGGGGAAGGTGAACTATCTGATCAAGGCTCTGATCGAAAAGGGCTTGGTCAAGGTGGACAGCTTCAAGAGCGCCAGTAATAAGATATCTTATCTCTATAAGTTAACTCCCCGCGGCATTGAAGAGAAGGCGCGAACGACTTATTACTTCCTTAGACGCAAACTGGAGGAGTACGAGCGCCTGGAGCTGGAAATAAGGGATTTGCAACGGGAAATCTCCATTCTGGAAGTGCAGAAAGAAAACCGTGCCGGCAATGATACCATCAGGCAGTAGCCGGCTGCAGCCTTAGTTATGGTGAAGCAAACCGTCGTCAAAGGCGGATAGAAAGTCCTTCTGGGAATCCAGAGGGCGGAGCTGTATCTACGAAGAATATAATGAAGGGATGGGAAAGCGAATTTGAATTTCATTGATTTGGTGGGACAACAACGGCGTATAAAGAGCGAAATCGACGCCGCGATCCAAAAGGTTCTTAGTCACGGAAAATACATAATGGGTCCGGAAGTCGAAGAGCTGGAAAGAGAAATGGCGGCTTATGTAAGTGTTAGGCACGCCGTTGGCTGCGCCTCCGGGACGGATGCCCTCCTCATGGCGCTCATGGCCTTCGATGTGGGACCTGGAGATGCGATCTTTACAACACCTTTTACCTTCTTTGCTACGGCGGAGGTGATCGGTCTTCTGGGGGCAACTCCGGTTTTCGTTGATATCGATCCGGTTACCTTCAATATCGATCCCGGCAAATTGGAGAAGGCAATCATCGCTTTGAAGGCAGGAAATGCTTCTGATCATCCTCTGCCAACCCGCGCTTTTTTTCCACGCCGCGGCTGTCCGATCAAAAGTCGGCCTGCGTCGGGTACAGTCGTACCGGCTGCGCTCAATCCGAAGGGAATCATTTCCGTCGATCTTTTTGGTTTGCCGGCAGATTATGATGCCATCGGGGCAATTGCTGAAAAGCACAGCCTTATTGTCATCGAGGATGCCGCCCAATCCTTCGGAGGAGAGTATAAAGGGCACAAGGCCTGCTCTTTTGGAGACATCGCCTGTACATCCTTCTTCCCCGCTAAACCTCTCGGTTGTTATGGTGACGGGGGAATGTGTTTTACAAACAATGACGATCTGGTAAAAATCCTGCGCTCACTGCGGGTCCATGGACAGGGAAGCGATAAATATGAAAATGTACGGATTGGTATCAATGGTCGCCTTGATACTTTTCAAGCTGCAATTCTGATGGCTAAATTCGCTATTTTTCCGGAGGAGTTAGAATTGCGCCAGGAGGTGGCGGTACGTTACGAACAACTGCTTGGGGGTGAGAAATCAAGAAATTTGTTGACGGTCCCAATGATCCCGGCGAGCTATAAAAGCGTCTGGGCTCAGTATTCTGTCCTCGCCAGGAATGAAGAGGTACGGGAACAGCTTCTAAAAGAACTGAAGCAAGCCCAAATTCCCACGGCCATCTATTACCCTCGTCCCCTCCATCTTCAAGAGGCCTTTGCCGGTTTGGGTTATCAGGCCGGGGATTTTCCGATAAGCGAAGCAACAGCCAACCGCATCTTCAGCCTCCCCATGCATCCGTATCTGCGGCAGAAGGAACAAGAGATGATCTGTTCAATTATATGTTAAACTTAATACTGTGGATGAGAATGCGTCGACTTTTTTCGTGACCCAGGAAGCACGGAACCTATATCCCAATGGGGTAAATAGAATTGAATGCTTTAGATAAGTACATATAAGACCAAGAATAATGATATTTAGGAAGAAGATATTAATCACTGGAGCTGACGGATTTATAGGGTCCCATCTTGTTGAGGAGCTAGTTCTTCGTGGTTGTGACGTCCGAGCTTTTGTTTATTACAATTCCTTTAATAGTTGGGGTTGGTTGGATCACGTAGATCCAGTGGTCAAAAAGAACCTGGATTTTTTTGCCGGGGACGTTCGTGATCCTCATGGTGTCAAGGAAGCCATGAAGGGCTGCGATGTGGTGTTCCATCTGGCAGCACTAATCGGCATTCCCTATTCGTACCATTCCCCCGACACTTATATCGACACCAACATAAAGGGTACCCTCAATGTTCTCCAGGCGGCCCGTGAACTCGGTCTCTCAAGGGTGGTTCACACATCAACAAGCGAGGTATATGGAACAGCCCGTTTTGTCCCTATTACGGAGAATCATCCTTTGCAGGGTCAGTCTCCTTATGCAGCCAGTAAAATAGGAGCCGATCAATTAGCCCTTTCTTTTTACAGATCCTTCGGTACACCTGTTAGTATCGCCCGGCCTTTCAATACCTATGGACCTCGGCAGTCGGCGCGAGCGGTGATTCCCGCTATTATTACTCCGTTGCTTGCTGGTATTACAGAAATCAAATTGGGTAGCGTTCATCCCACGCGAGACTTCAATTTTGTTAAGGATACAGTAAATGGTTTTATCGCCGTTGCCGAGCATGAGACTACTATCGGCAAGGAAGTCAACATAGCTTCCCAGAAGGAAATATCAATCGGACATTTGGCCACTGAAATAATTACGCAGATCAACCCTAACGCCACAATAGTCTCCGACTCCATAAGAATTCGTCCTGAAAAAAGCGAAGTGGAGAGATTATTGGGCAGTAATGAATTAATTCATAAATTGACAGGGTGGAAAGCCGCATACAGCTTAAAAGCAGGCATTCGTGAAACCATTGCTTGGTTTCGAAACGAGAACAACTTAAAACATTATAAGTGGAATCGATATAATGTTTAAAAAAATATTCGATTTTATTAAATACTTGTATCCTGGTGAAGACCCGGTACCACTCCATGCCCCGAGATTTTGCGGAAATGAAAAAAAATATCTTGGTGAGTGCATAGATTCAAGTTACGTTTCTTATGTAGGATCTTTTGTAACGCGTTTTGAAAAAGAAATTGCCGATTTTACTGGGGCAAAGCATGCCATTGCCACTGTCAGCGGTACGGCGGCGCTTCATTTGGCGCTGCTGATTGCGGATGTCCGACCCGGAGATGAAGTGATAACTCAACCACTGACCTTCGTTGCCACCGCAAATGCCATCTCTTACTGTCAGGCACAACCGGTATTCGTGGATGTCGAACCGGAAACATTAGGTCTCGACCCGGAAAAGTTGGATGATTTTCTTGCGAAGAGTTGTATTGTAAAAGAGGATGGTCAATGCTGGCATGTTGCCACCGGAAGGAGAATATCGGCTTGCGTGCCCATGCATACTTTTGGTCATCCGGTGCGAATTGATAAAATAGTAGAGATTTGCAACAAATTCAATATCACGGTGATCGAAGATGCAGCAGAAGCTCTGGGGAGCCTTTTCAGATGCCGTCATTTAGGAACGTTTGGAAAGTTAGGCATATTTAGTTTTAACGGAAACAAACCAGTAACTACAGGGGGAGGAGGTATGATCATCACCGATGATGACCACTTCGCCGAAAGAACAAGACATCTCTCAACCACGGCAAAAATACCGCATCCATTTGAGTTCACCCACGATTATATCGGATATAATTACCGTATGCCAAATATTAATGCAGCTGTAGGTTGTGCGCAGATAGAGTCTCTGACCCGGTTCCTGGATAACAAAAGGAAAACATCTCAAATATATAGTGATTTTTTCAGTGATATAGGTCTGCCATTCTTCATGGAACCTCCAGATGCATTATCCAATTATTGGCTCAATGCAATTCAATTTAAAGATAGAAGTGAGAGAGATCTTTTCTTGATCCATGCTCAGAAAGCGGGGATCCAGGCAAGGCCGGTATGGACGCTCATGAACCACCTGCCCATGTATAGATTTTCTCATTATGCCAGCCTGGAAACCGCTGAATGGCTGGAAGACCGACTCGTTAACATACCTAGCAGCGTGAGATGGTAACGTTATGATTAAGATTGTCGCCGTCATTACTGCAAGAGGTGGATCAAAAGCGATTCCAGGTAAGAACATCAAGCCTTTTGCGGGCAAGCCATTAATTGCTTGGACCATAGAAGTTGCTCAGGCTTGCGGGGAACTGGATCGGGTTATTGTATCAACGGATGATGAAAAGATCGCCGCTGTTTCCCGCCAGTGGGGTGCGGAGGTTCCGTTTCTCCGCCCAGCAGAGCTATCAAAGGACGATTCTTCTCATATTTCTGTAATTCTACACGCTCTTAACTGGCTGGAAGCTACCGGATACTATCCGGATTATGTAATGCTGCTTCAACCAACTTCACCATTCCGAACTGTGGCAGATTTAAAGAGGGCGATAAGAATGGCTGAGGAGTATAAAGCAAAGGCGGTTGTTAGTGTTAGAGAGACGCATCATCATCCTTATTTGTGTAAACGCTTGATGGATAATGGAATTCTGGCAGATTTTGTAAGCACCGAAATCGGTTATCTGCGCCGCCAGGATTTACCCAAAGCTTACGCATTGAATGGGGCAATATATCTTAATAAGCCGGATTCGCTTTTAAAGGACCAAACTTTTCTTCCCGAAGGAACCTTCGCTTATGTAATGCCGGAAGAACGATCGATTGATGTCGATACCCCATGGGATTGGTATATAGGAGAACTGATCATAAAGGATCATCAAGAACATGATCAAAATAGCAAATAGATACGTTAGTTTCAACAAGCCATGCTTTATCATTGCTGAAGCCGGAGTGAATCACAATGGAAGGCTTGATCTTGCCTTCAAGTTAGTGGATGCTGCTGTAGCGTCCGGCACGAATGCCGTGAAATTTCAAACATTTAAAGCGGAATCTCTCGTGGTTCATAATGCGGTCAAAGCCGAATACCAGCAATTGAGCACAGGAGATAATGAATCTCAATTAGAGATGATAAGGAGACTGGAACTTACTTATGAGGAATTTGACAAAATCAAAGCTTATTGCCGGAAAAAGAAGATAGTTTTTTTATCAACCCCGTTCGACCGTGACAGTGCGGATTTTCTGGATGATCTGGGAGTATCGGCCTTTAAGATATCCTCTGGTGAGATAACAAATTATCCGTTATTGCAGCACATTGCGAGCAAAGGTAAACCGATCATATTGTCCACTGGTATGTCTTACTTGGGAGAGGTTGAGAAGGCCTTGGAAATGATATATAAGTGCAATAATAGAAAAATAATTTTATTGCATTGTGTGTCTAATTATCCAGCGGCTCCGATGGATGTGAATCTACGGGCAATGAAGACCATGTCGGAGGCTTTCAGGGTTCCAGTTGGATATTCCGATCATACATTAGGCATCGAGGTTTCACTGGCGGCGGTCGCTTTAGGGGCTTGTGTCTTGGAGAAGCACCTTACTCTGGATCGTAAACTTATTGGTCCAGATCATGAAGCCTCTTTGGAGCCCAATGAATTAAGATCCCTCGTTAAAGGTGTTCGGATGATAGAATCGGCTATGGGCAATGGATGTAAAATACCGTCGCCAAGGGAAGAAAATATATTAATGACGGCTCGCCGCAGTCTCGTCGCCGCCAGTGACATTCCGGCCGGGGCGCTGATAAGCAATGAACATATCGCAATCAAACGCCCGGGTACGGGTTTGCCTCCTGTCATGATTAGCCATCTTATTGGCAGGAAAGTCCGTCAGGCGATTAAAGCGGACACATTATTGGAGTTGGATATGTTTTCATGAGAAAGATAGGCTTGGTTAGCGTAGGCCGTTCGGACTATGGAATTTACCTGCCCGTTCTCAAGGCGATTCATGCCGATCCGGACTTGGAACTGCTATTGTTTGTTTCGGGCATGCATCTCGCGCCTGGATTTGGTTTAACGGTAGACGCGATTGTAAGTGATGGTTTCAAAATAGCGGCAAAAGTGGAGATGCTGCTGGCGTCAAACACACCGGAGGGTATGGCCAAATCCATAGGACTGGGCATTATAGGCTATGCCCAGTCTTTCGTCGAGAATCGTCCCGACATATTGGTTGTTTTGGGAGACAGATTTGAAATGTATGCCGCTGTGGTTGCCGCACTTCCGTTACGGATTCCAGTGGCTCATATTCATGGCGGCGAGGTCACTGAGGGGGCTATTGACGATGCGCTTCGTCATTCCATGACAAAGATGAGTCACTTGCATTTTGTGTCTAATCGGGAATATGCCAGGCGAGTCGAACAAATGGGGGAGGAAGAATGGCGTATAACCGTATCCGGCGCTCCCAGTTTGGATAATCTGAACTCCGTGCCTCTTCTCTCTCTGAAGGAGATCGAAGAACGTTATAATATCCGATTCGATCACCCGCCGCTTTTAGTCACCTTTCATCCAGTGACACTTGAAATCGATCAAGTTGAATACCAGATCGATGAACTGCTGGCGGCTTTGCATGAATGTGGCATGCCGACGATCTTTACCATGCCGAACGCTGATGCCGGCAATGCGATAATTCGTCGGAAGGTAGTTGAATATGAAAAAGAGCATCCAAAAACCTGGATGCTGGAAAATCTTGGCACCCAGGCATACTTCAGTCTGATGCGTTATTCGGCTTTAATGGTAGGAAATTCATCCAGTGGGATTATTGAAGCACCGTCTTTTATTCTGCCGGTGGTGAATATAGGAACACGCCAAAAGGGACGAGCAAGGGCGGCTAATGTCATCGATGTAGGTTATTCCCGGAATGAGATCATCTCTGGCATTTATAAAGGTTTGTCTGGTTTTTTTCGGGATAGTTTGAGTGGGTTGAAAAATCCGTATGGAGAAGGCCTTGCCGCGGAAAAGATCGTCACGAGGCTTAAGACCGTAAACATAGACAGCGCTTTGGTAAGGAAGCATTTTTGTGATTTGCCGGCGTCCTTCCCGGGTGTAAAACGACAATGAATGACTCATGTGTGATCATTGGTGGAGGCGGCCATGCCAAAGTATTGATCGACTGCCTCACATTGATTAACGAAGTTCGTATAGAGGGCGTATTAGAGAAAAATGAGATTCAGTGGGGTAGAAAGATACTCGATGTGCCGGTACTCGGGGGAGATGACCTGATAGATGAAATGCTTATAAGAGGTGTACGCTACTTTGTCGTGGGCGTTGGCGGTACGGGTGACAACAGAATTAGGCAGCGTCTTTTTGAGTTTGGTTTACATAAAGGTCTCGAACCGATGACAATAATCCATCCGGCGGCGATAGTATCTTCCTGGGCCATGCTTAAATCCGGATGTCAAATTCTTTCCGGAGCAATTATCAATCCAGGAGCATTATTGGAGCGTAATGCAATTGTCAATAGTGGTGCTATTGTGGAGCATGATTGTGTCATCGGGGAGCACGCCCATATAGCCACCGGTGCGAAGCTGGGAGGAGGGGTTCGCATAGGAGCTTATGCACATGTGGGGCTGGGCGCCTCCATCCGGCAATATATAAATGTGGGAGAATATGCTCTTATCGGTGCCGGCGCCGTTGTAACCAGAGATGTGCCAAAGAGTCAAACAGTGACCGGATCTCCTGCCCGTCCATTGCAAAAGAAGTCAGCATGAATGTCCGCATAATTCCTCGCCTCGACATCAAGGGGCCTAATCTTGTCAAAGGCATTCATTTTGAAGGTCTACGCGTTTTAGGTAAGCCTGAGTATTTTGCCCGTTATTATTATGAAAATGGCGCTGATGAATTGATATATTTGGATGCGGTGGCAAGCTTGTATGGGCGTAACAGTCTGATCGACATCATTGAAAAAACGGCACGAGAAATATTCATCCCCCTGACGGTTGGGGGTGGTTTACGCAGTGTCGACGATATTCGCACCGTTCTACGTGCAGGCGCCGACAAAGTAGCCATTAATACCGCGGCCCTTGCATGTCCTGATTTGATCCGGGATGCATCACGTGCCTTTGGATCGTCCACGATCGTCGTTTCGATAGAGGCCATTCGCAAGCCCGACGGTACTTACGAATCATATGTTAACTACGGTCGTGATTGTACCAATGTTAATGCATTTGAGTGGGCTTTGCAGGCTGTGGATTTAGGTGCTGGTGAATTGATGGTTACATCTATTGATAAAGATGGGACCGGCTCCGGCTTTGATATCGAGTTGACAAGACATATTGCGGAAGCCGTCAATGTTCCTGTTATCGCCGGTGGTGGCGCGGGTAGTATAAGAGACATCCATGAGGTCATAACAAATGGATGTGCTGATGCTGTAGCGTTGGCATCTATTCTTCATTATAGTGTCGTTCGTCAGCACCCAGATGTTAACGAAGAATACGTATGGGAAGGAAATACCGAATTCTTGAGACGAGGGAGGGGATTTACAAGAATAAAAGACTCTTCTCTGTCGGAGATAAAGGATTATTTGGTTTCTTGTGGTATTGGCTGTCGCAATCTTTTGGACACTGGTGCAACCAACGATGCACTGAGGAAGGATTGATTTGGATATCCAACATCCGTTTGCCGCCATTGTTGACTACGGTTTGGGAAACCTGCACAGCGTACAGCAGGCTTGTACATATGTGGGCCTTACTTCGGTCATCACCAACTCCAAACAGGTTTTATTGAGCGCCGACGCGGTAATTTTACCGGGGGTTGGCGCCTATGGTGACGCAATGCAGGAGTTGCATCGTTTGGATCTGGCGGAAGTCTTACTTGATCTGGCAAGGTCAGAGAAACCTCTGGTCGGTATATGCCTTGGTTTGCAGTTATTGATGACGGAAAGTTATGAGTTCGGACATCATCGTGGGCTGGGAATTATTGAAGGGCCCGTGGTGCGGTTTGATATGCCGAAAGAAGATGGTAAGATCTTAAAAATACCACATGTTAATTGGAATAGTATTCTCCATACCCCTCACAATGCCTGTTGGGATAAAACCCTGTTGAGCAGGGTAAAAAGCGGAACATTTATGTATTTTGTACATTCATATACGGTTCAGCCTCGAGATGCCAAGATTATTCTTTCCACTACAGAATATGGAGATGCCCAATTCTGTTCCAGCATTGGTTATGAAAATATATTTGCTTGTCAGTTTCACCCGGAACGAAGCGGTCCCGAAGGCATTAAAATATATCATAATCTAAAGAAACTAATACAGGAACAAGGCTGCCGAAATCATGAGGAAAGATAGAAGGAAATGAAAAAAGTGCCAATACCCAAATATGGATTGCCGACAGAGGTGGTTTATTGCAAGAGATGCGTGATGTCAAATCAGCGACCTGCATCGATACCCGAGTTTAGGCATCTGCCCAATAGACATGGCGCCAAGTATATGCATATCGAAGATGATGGAATATGCGATGCATGTCGTCAAGCAGAAAAAAAAGAGCAAATAGATTGGAACCAAAGGGAAAAAGAACTGCTTAAACTCCTTGATAAATACCGCCGCAACGATGGTCGATATGATTGTATTGTTCCAGGGAGCGGTGGAAAAGACAGTGCCTTTCAGTCTCATATCCTTAAATATAAATATGGGATGCATCCGCTCACCATTACCTGGCCGCCCATTCTCTATACTGAATACGGCTACAAGAATTTCAGGAATTGGATTGAAGTGGGTGGTTTCGATAATCTTACTTTTAAGCCAAACGGGGAGGTACATAAACTCCTTACCAGGCTTGCCATCCAGAACCTTTTGCATCCATTTCAGACCTTCATCTTAGGACAAAAAAACCTTGCGCCCAAAATAGCCATCAACTTCAAAGTGCCATTGATCTTTTATGGCGAAAACGAGGCCGAATATGGGAACCCAATAGCTGACAATGCCTCTTCACTCCGGGATAGGTCGTTTTATGAGTTACGAGATTTGTCAGAGGTCTATCTCGCCGGTTGTTCCATTCCTGAACTGATCGAAAAATATGGTTTATCCCTCAATGATTTGATGGCATACCTGCCGCCGCCCGGGGAGGAACTGGAAAAAGCAAAAATCGAGGTTCATTATCTTGGTTATTACCTGAAATGGACTCCCCAGGAGGTATATTACTATGCGGTTGAAAATACTGGTTTTGAAGCGAGACCTTACCGTACGGAGGGGACATATAGCAAATACAATAGTATTGACGACAAGATAGATGACCTGCACTATTATACGACCTGGATTAAATTTGGATTAGGCCGGGCCAGCTACGATGCATCTCAGGAAATACGTAACCGGCATCTTACCAGGGAAGAAGGGATAACGCTTGTAAAGCAGTTCGATGGAGAAATGCCGTCACGTTATTTCCAAGAGGTTATGGATTACATCGGGATGGAGACGGAAGAGTTCATGGATCTGTGCGATCGTTTTAGGTCTCCGCATCTTTGGGAACGACTCAGTGGATGTTGGCGATTGAGACACCCAATCTGGGAAGATATTTGAAGTTTATAAATATGCGTCGACGGATGAAATTATCGGAGGGGTGTAAAAGATGAAATTCTGCAAGCGATGTGTAATGCCTGATACACGACCGGGCATAGTCTTTGATGACGAAGGGATTTGCAGAGCCTGCGTGGCCTATGAAAACAGAAAAAACATAGATTATGTTAGACGTTCTGAAGAATTGAAGGCATTATGCGCCAAATATCGGGGCATTAATGGGGAAAACGAGTATGATTGCATGATTGCCGTGAGTGGCGGCAAGGACAGTCATTTCCAAGTACATGTAATAAAGGAGCTTATGGGGATGAATCCACTATTGGTGACAGTGGAGGACAATTTTCCCATGACCGATGCAGGCCTTAACAATCTCAAGAATATATCGGAAGCTTTTGGGTGTGATATCATCAGTATGAAACCCAACATAAGAGCCCAAAAGACCGTTATGCGTAAAACCTTTGAGAAATACGGAAAACCGACATATTTCATTGATCGCTACATCTATACCTATCCACTTCATATGGCGGTTAAATTCAAGACACCACTGCTTGTTTACGGAGAGAACATCAGTTATGAATATGGAGGCGACCAGCGGGAGGAAACATATTCGGCCAAGGAACAGATTGACAATGGCGTGGCTTCCGGCATCCCATTTGAGGATATATTGGGGGAGAAAGTAACGAAAAAAGACTTGGCTTTTTTCGATGCTCCCTCACCATCCGCTCTGGCGGAACTGGATCCTATATATCTGAGTTATTTTATTCCTTGGAACAGTTACCACAATTATATATTCGCTAAAAGCAGAGGATTCCATGATTTGACCCACGAATGGGAGAGAACCCACCATATCGAACAGTATGATCAGGTGGACAGCCGGGCCTATCTTATCCATCCGTGGTTGAAATATCCCAAATTCGGTCACGCCTCGGCTACTGATTATGCATCACGGCTCGTCCGTTATGGACTGCTGACCAGGGAAGAGGCTAAAAGTCTGGTTAAAAACCACGACCACAAGTTGGATGTACGTGCCGTCAGGGACTTCTGCCATTTTCTTGGATACAGTGAGACAGAGTTCTGGCAAGTAGTGGATAGACTATACAATATTGATTTATTTGAGAAAAATAGTTTTGGGGAATGGGTGCTGAAAACACCCGTGTGGGAAGGCAATTGATTTATATATGGATAAGAAGATACTAAAATCTCTTTACGTTAGTCCCGCGCAGACGATCCGGGTGGCGATGTCATGTGTGGATCAAGGTGGTTGTGGCATTGCCCTTATTGTGGACCGGGAAGATCATTTGATGGGTACGATAACCGATGGTGATGTGCGGAGGGCTGTACTGGCTGGCACTGATCTCAATGCGCCGGTAAGTATGCTTCTGGAGAAGAAAGTCGGGTCATCTTATCCAAAGCCTATAACGGCCGCTCCGGAAGCGGATCGAAAACATCTAATCAGACTGATGCAGCAGCATGTCCTCCGACAGATACCGATCGTCGATGGAAACGGCAGAATCGTTGATCTGGTGATGTTGGACGACTTGATTCCCAGCCAGGATCTGCCACTGCAGGCGGTAATAATGGCGGGTGGATTGGGGTCGAGACTGCGTCCGCTCACGGAAGATTTGCCGAAACCGATGCTTCCTGTAGGTGGGAAACCGTTGATGGAATTGGTCATCGAGAAATTGCGACAAGTCGGTATCAGGCGCGTCAATGTGACCACTCACTATAAACCAGAGAAAATTTCCGAACATTTTGGAGATGGAAGCAGTTTCGGGGTTTCATTGAACTATGTCAATGAAGAAAAGCCTCTCGGAACTGGTGGCGCTTTAGGTTTGATCGATGAACCCAATGAGACGATGCTGGTCATCAACGGAGATGTCCTTACCCAGGTTGATTTCCGGGCAATGCTCCTATTTCACCAGGAGCATCAAGCTGATATGACAGTCGCTGTAAGGCAATATGATATAAAAGTGCCTTATGGAGTAATAGAGTGCATAGGAGCGAAAGTGTGCTCCTTGAAAGAGAAACCAGAAATAAATCTTCTGGTCAATGCCGGTGTCTATCTGCTGGAACCGACAGTATATAGGTTCATTCCCAATGGCAAACATTTCAACATGACCGATTTGATTCAGTGGTTGCTGGATGCCGGCCGGACCGTTGCCAGCTTCCCAATAATTGAATACTGGCTGGATATCGGGCAGGTCGTGGATTATGAAAAAGCGCAAACTGATGTTATGCATCTAAATCCTATGAAGTAAAAATATGATTATAGAGGCAGATAAAATAATAAAATTTATACGACTACAATCCTCTGAATCGAAAAAGATTGTATTCGTTTCGGGTAACTTCAATATAATACATCCGGGACACTTACGTTTGCTCAGATTTGCCAAAGAATGCGGTGATTATTTAGTAGTAGCCGTGCTTGATAACATTTTCCCCGGATCTTTTGTGGATGAAAAGCTAAGGTTGGAAAGCATCCAAGCTATTGCATGGGTTGATTATTCGTTTATTCTTCACGATACAGTAAATGACTTCATTGAAAAGCTTCGACCAGCATATGTAGTTAAAGGAAAGGAACACGAGGATAGAGAAAATCCGGAAAAGGATATTTTAAGACAATACGGGGGGAAACTAATTTTTGGCTCCGGCGAGATCAGCTTCTCGTCAGTAGATTTGATGAATACAGAATGGAAAGAGCTATCCATTTCTTCTATTAAAAAACCCCCTGACTACCCCCGACGACATGGTTTCAATTTTCAGGACTTGATATCCATTACCGAGGGAATGTTCAATCTGAAGATCTGCGTTCTAGGAGACATGATCGTCGATGAATATATAACCTGTGATGCTTTGGGCATGTCACAGGAAGATCCCACCATCGTTGTTACACCCGTTGCCAAGGAAAGATTTATTGGAGGTGCCGGAATCGTTGCCCTGCATGCTCGGGGATTGGGTGCCGATGTCCATTTCTTTTCTACGGTGGGTAAAGATGATACCGCTGACTATATAAAGGAACAAATGAACTTGTATAGTGTAAATGCCCATTTGTTTCAGGATGAAAGCCGACCCACAACATTGAAACAACGCTTTCGCGCTCGCCAGAAGACTTTATTGCGGGTAAGCCACTTGCGGCAACATTCTATATCATTTGAAATAAGAGAGAAATTTATTGCCGACTTTCTTGAGATAGCAGGGGAGATGGACCTGATTATTTTTGCCGATTTCAATTATGGGTGCCTGCCTCAGACATTGGTGGATCGTCTCATTCCTTTTTGTGCAGAAAGAGGGATCATGATGGTTGCTGATAGTCAATCCTCCTCCCAGGTAGGCGATGTCTCTCGCTTTAAGGGGATGACATTGGTAACGCCGACAGAGCGGGAGGCACGATTTTCTGTCCATGACTTTGAATCGGGTTTGGTGGTTCTGGCGGAAAAGTTGAGGAAAAAAGGTCAAGCGAAGAATGTTATCATTACTCTTGCGGAGGAGGGGATTTTGATCCATGCGGAAGGAAAAGAGAAAACGGATTGGCTGACGGACCGTCTTCCCGCCTTCAATATGGCCCCAAAGGATGTCTCCGGCGCCGGCGATTCCTTTTTGACCTGCACGGCCATGTCCATGGCGGCCGGCGCCGACATCTGGAAGAGTTCCTATCTCGGTTCACTGGCTGCGGCATGTCAAGTTGGACGAATCGGCAATATCCCCCTGAGCCCCTTTGATCTGAAAATGGAGATCAACGGAGAGGCGGGAATCTGATGCGTGCGCTGCTTTTGGCCGCCGGTCTGGGCACGCGTTTGCGGCCGCTGACGCGGGACATCCCCAAATGCCTGATCCCCATTGATGGGAAACCCCTTCTGGAATACTGGTTTGCCATGTTGTCCCTGGCGGGGGTGTCGCCTTTGCTGGTCAATATCCACCACCACAGCGATAAAGTGAGGCAGTATATTGACCGGAGCCCCTACGGTCGGATCGTGACTACAGTCTATGAGGAAAAACTACTCGGCACGGGAGGGACTCTGCTGAAAAACAGGGAATTCTTCGGGTCGGAGCCGCTGATGCTGGTTCATGCCGACAATCTCTCCCTGTTCGACGTGCGGGCCTTCCTGGACAGCCATCACGAACGGCCGCCGGGATGCGAGATCACCATGATGACCTTCCATAGCCCCACTCCACAAACTTGCGGCATCATTGAAAAAGACGCCCGCGGTTGCGTACGGGCCTTTCACGAAAAGGTTCCCCATCCCCCCGGAGATCTGGCCAACGGCGCCGTGTATATCCTCGAGCCGTCGATATTCACCTATCTGGAAAGTTTAGGAAAAGAATACATAGATTTCAGCACCGAAGTTATCACCAATTATCTGGGACGCATCTGGGTTTTTCACAACGATGTTTATCATCGGGATATCGGCAATCCGGAAAGCTATGCCTCGGCCTGCCGGGAATTTCCGCAATGGAGAAGAAAGTATGGGCCAGATCGAGTTTTATCATGATTATCAACGGAGGCTGGAACGATCGATCCAGGGTCTCGACTTGGTGAAACTCAGTCGGTTGGCCGATGCCCTCTGGGAGGCATGGAAGGACAAAAGGCAGGTTTTCCTGTGCGGCAACGGCGGCAGCGCCGTGAACGCCATGCACATGGCAAACGATTTCCTTTATGGCATCGGCAAGGGGAGCGGCAAGGCGATCCGGGTCCATGCCCTGACGGCAAATCAATCCGTCCTGACGTGCCTGGCCAATGACCTGTCCTATGCCGAAATCTTTTCCTATCAATTAGGGGTGCTGGCGCAGCGAAACGACATCCTCATCGCCCTCTCCGGCAGCGGCAACTCCCCGAACATTGTCCGGGCCGTTGAAAAGGCGAAAGAGCTGGGGATGACAACCTTCGCCGTGCTGGGATACGACGGCGGCCGGTGCCTTGAGATCGCCGGGGAGGCCGTCCACGTGCCGGTCAACGACATGCAGGTTGCGGAAGACATGCAATTGGTGGTCGGGCATATGGTCATGCAGTGGCTTAATTGCCGTCTGTCTCTGGAAGGGGAGACGGCGGCGGATATATAATCCTTTTGTGAGGTGTTCAGAATGAAATGTCTGGTAACCGGGGCGGCGGGATTCATCGGCAGCCACCTGACGGATCTGTTGTTGGCGGAAGGACATAAGGTGATCGCCGTGGACGACCTCTCAACGGGGCGGCCGGCGAATCTCGAAGGCGCACGGAGACACAGGGGCTTCACCTGGATTGAGGCGGATATTGCTGATCCGCGGGCAATAGCGGACCTGCCGGCGGCGGACTGGGTGTTTCACATCGCTGGCCGGGCGGATCTGGTCCCCTCCATAGAGAAGCCCGACGACTACTTCCGGGTGAACGTCAACGGCACCTTTCTGGTCCTGGAATACGCCCGGAAAACTGCGGCGAGCCGTTTTATCTATACGGCCAGCTCCACCTGCTACGGGATCGCTATACAGGTTCCCACTCCGGAAGAATATCCCTGCCTTCCCCGTCATCCTTACGGCTTGACCAAGTACCTCGGGGAACAACTGGTGATGCACTGGGCGCAGGTCTATAAACTGCCGGCAGTATCCCTGCGTCTGTTCAACGTTTACGGACCGCGGAGCAGGACGACGGGGACCTACGGGGCGGTATTCGGAGTCTTTCTCCGGCAGAAACTGGCGGGGGTCCCGTTCACCGTTGTGGGAGACGGGAATCAGACTCGGGATTTCACATACGTAAGCGACATCGCCCGGGCGTTTCTGGCCGCCGCCGCCGCCGATATGTCCGGGGAGATATTCAATGTCGGTTCCGGTGCCACCTACAGTGTCAACCGCCTTGTGGAGCTGTTGGGAGGGGAAAGGATATTTATTCCCAAACGTCCCGGGGAGCCGGATTGCACGTTTGCGGATATTCGGAAAATCACTTCCGGCCTGACATGGAAGCCGCAAGTCACCTTCGAGGAAGGCGTCGCAAGGATGCTCGCCGTCATCGACGACTGGAGGGAGGCGCCCCTCTGGGATAAGGAAAAGATTACCGAAGCGACCAAAGACTGGTTTAAATATTTGCAATAGGGAGGAAAATCCATTGGCTGTTCAAAAGGTTATGGTTACCGGCGGGGCCGGATACGTGGGATCGGCCCTGGTGCCAAAATTATTGAATCATGGTTATGACGTCCGGGTCCTCGACTTGTTCATTTACGGCGACGACGTGTTTCCCGGCGCAGGGGATCATCCCGGTCTGGAACTGATCCGGGGCGACATCCGCGATCAGGAACTTCTGAGAAAATCACTGCCCGGTTGTGATGCCGTGATCCATCTGGCCTGTATCTCCAACGACCCCAGTTTCGAGTTGGATCCGGACCTGGGCAAGTCGATAAACTATGACGCCTTTGCACCGCTGGTGGATATCGCCAAGTCAAGCGGGGTGAAGCGATTCATTTATGCATCGTCATCCAGCGTTTATGGGATCAAGGAGGAAAAGAACGTCACGGAGGACCTCCCGCTGTTGCCCCTGACCGATTACTCCAAATACAAGGCCCTTTGTGAAGAGGTCCTGCTGGAGAAACGGTCCCCCGGTTTCGTCGTCCTCATCCTGCGTCCCTCGACGGTCTGCGGATATTCTCCCCGGCTTCGCCTGGATCTGACGGTCAACATCCTCACCAACCATGCCGTCAACAATCGCCGCATTACCGTTTTCGGCGGGCAACAGATGCGTCCGAATATCCACATCAAGGACATGGCCCAGGTTTACATCAAATCCCTGGAATGGCCGGATGCGGCCATCGACGGCAAGATATTCAACGTCGGTTACGACAACTTCACCGTGGCGGAGATCGCCGAGAAGGTCCGCGGGGTCATAGGCGACGAGATCGAGATCGTGACGACGCCGACGGATGATAACCGTTCGTACCATGTCTCCTCGGCCAAGATCAAAAGCGAACTCGGCTTCGTGGCGGAACACAGCGTGGAAGAGGCGATCCATGACCTGGCGGCTTCCTTTCAGGCCGGGAAGATCCCCAACCCCATGACGGACGCCCGCTACTACAACATCAAGACCATGCAGAAGGTAAACCTCAGATAAGGGGGAGGAAAATGCGGGTACCGTTTTCTTATTTGCACCGGCAGTTCAAGGCGAGGGTGTCCGGGGAGAAGGAGCAACTTCTCGATGCCATCTTGACGGATATCAAGGAATTTGTCCAGACCGGAGATTTCACGCTGGGGAAAAAAGGAGAAGAATTTGAAAGAGAGTTCGCATCTTTTGTCGGCGCCAGGAACGCCATCGGCGTAAATTCCGGGACGGATGCCCTTTTCCTGAGTATGAAAGCCTTGGGAATCGGCGCCGGAGATGAAGTTATAACCTGCGCCGAGACCTTCATCGCCACGGCGGCGGCTATCGCCGCGGCCGGCGCCCGGCCGGTGTTCGTGGACGTCAACGATGAATTCACCGTTGATGCCGCATTGATCGAAAGGGCGATAACGACACGAACCAAGGCGATCATGCCGGTGTGGTTCACCGGTAACGCTCCGGATATGGACGCGATCATGGCCATTGCGGTCCGTCACGGCCTCGTGTTGGTGGAGGATTCATGTACGGCCATCAATGCCTCCTTCCGGGGAAGGCATGCCGGTACGTTCGGAGCTGCCGGGGCCTTCAGTTTTCATCCCCTAAAGAATCTTAATGTATGGTCTGATGGCGGGATGATCGTGACGGATGACGACCTGTTGACCGATAAATTGCGGATGTTGAGAAACTACGGTTTGAAGTCCCGTGACGAAGTGGAAATTTTCGGGTACAACAGCCGCCTGGATACCCTGCAGGCAGTGGTTGCTTTGCGTCTTCTTGCAGATGTCAAGGCCTATACGGACAGACGCATTGCCATTGCGAAGACATATGACCAAGCCTTTGCAAATATCGACCAGATAGAGGTTCCCCCGCGGCATGGGTACATACGCCATGTCTTTCATCTATACATGATCAGAACGGAGAACCGGGATGCGTTGCTTAGATACTGCCAGGAACGTGGCGTGGAAGCGAAGATACATTACCCCCTTCCCCTGCCTTATCAGAACTGCTGTAAGGATTTGGGATACAAGCATGGTGATTTCCCGCAGACCGAACGGGACTGCCGGACGATTATAACCTTGCCGGCTCATCCCTATTTAACGAATGAAGAGGTGGATTATACAATCGAAACCGTGAGTTCGTTTTACAGGAGTGAGAGGGAGTGATTGAGACGAGAAGGGGGAACGCAGGAGTGAAAATCCCTTATGTGGATATCGGCGCCCAGAACAGGGCGTTGAAGAAAGAACTGTTGTCTGCCATGGAGACGGTTCTCGATCATGGCAATTTCATACTGGGACAAGAACTTGAGACCTTCGAAAAACAGTTTGCCGAGTATTGTGGGGTTGCTTATGCCGTGGGGGTCAACTCCGGTACAGATGCCTTGTTCCTTAGCCTAAAAGCCCTGGGTGTGGGACCAGGTGACGAAGTGATTACGGCGCCGAATTCATTTATCGCTACGGCATCCGTCATTGTTGCCGCTGGGGCCCGACCGGTATTCGTCGATGTAAGAAACGATTATAACATCGATCCCAATCGCATCGAGATGGCGATTACTCCTAAAACTAAGGCGATCATCCCCGTGCACCTGACCGGACGCCCGGCGGACATGGATCCTATTATGGATATCGCCGTCAACGGGGACATTTTTGTAATCGAGGACGCTGCCCAGGCAGCGGGGGCGCTTTACCAGGATAGGCGGACCGGCGCCCTAGGCAACATCGGCTGTTTCAGCTTGCATCCCCTGAAAACCTTGAACGCATGTGGCGATGGCGGAATCATTACGACCAACGATCCGGAAATGTCTGAAAAGATCAAACGGCTGCGAAATTTCGGGTTGATAAATCGCGATGAAACGACCATGTGGGGGTATAATTCGCGTCTGGATTCCCTGCAGTGCGCGACGCTCCTGGTAAAATTGCCGTTTCTGGATGCTTGGAATGCCAGAAGAAGGGCTAACGCCGAGGTGTACAGATCGATGCTGGCGGAGGTTGTGGCAGTACCCCAGGAACTGCCGTATGAATATTCCGTATATCACACCTTTGTTGTTCAGACTGAAAAGAGGGATGCATTGCAGGGCTATCTCGAAAGTAAAGGAATAGGAACCAGGGTTCACTATCCTCTTCCAATCCATCTGCAACCGGCGGCCCAGCACTTTGGTTATCATAAAGGGGATTTCCCTGAATGCGAGTCTCAGGCGGAAAGGATTTTGAGCCTTCCGGTTCATCAAGGGCTTTCGGAGTCTCAGATTGGTTATGTGGCGGAAACGATAAAAAAATATTTCAAGGGATGAGGGGTGTCTATGAATCGGCAAATGATGGGCTTTTTAACCATGGGGAAACTGGCGGAGAAGGCCGATGAGATAAGAAGGGATGTCGTTGCCGTGGCGGTCCGGAACGGCGCCGGGCACATCGCCCCTTCCCTGTCCTGCGTCGATATACTGGCGCTGCTATATTACCGCATCATGAATAGATCAATCGATCCGCAATGGGAAGAACGGGATCGGCTTGTTTTTTCCAAGGCTCATGGTTGCTATGCCCTGTATGCAATCCTTGCCGACATCGGTTATGTAGAAAGATCTTCCTGGGATAATTTCTACCAGGGCAGCTTCCTCACCGGATGCGTGGAAAGAAGTGTTGCTCATGGCCTGGAAGCGGGATGCGGATCTCTCGGTCACGGGTTACCCCAGGCGGTGGGCATCGCCTATGGGGCAAAGCTTCAAGGTCGGCAATGGCGGGTTTATTGCGTACTAGGTGATGGAGAACTCCAGGAAGGATCGAACTGGGAAGCCCTGCAATTCGCCGTCAAACAAGAATTGGTGCATCTTACTGTCCTGGTGGATGCCAACCGTCTTCAGGCCATGGATTTTTTGGAGAACATCCTTACGGTTAAAGGACGGAAGAACGACATAGAAAGAAAAATGAGGGCATTTGGATGTGAAGTCAGGAGCTGTAACGGCCATTCCCTCGAAGCGATGAACAGGATTCTGAGGAGTTGGCTGACAAGAGGGGAGACGCTGCATGCACCGCAGGTGCTGGTTGCCAGGACAATCAAGGGTTATGGGTTGAAATGTATGGAGAATGTTCCAAAATTCCATTTTCGTCTGCCAACGGAGGACGAAATGAAGGAAGGCAGTCGCTATGAAAAATGCCAAACTATATAACTACCGCAGTACGGTGATCGAAACAATGATGCCTTTTGCCAGAAAGGACAAGCGAATACATCTCCTGGTGTGTGATATGGGCTTTGGTGTGACGGATGTTTTTCGGGATGAATTCCCCGACCGTATTCTCAATGTCGGCATGATGGAACAGGCGACGGTAGGTATCGCCGCCGGCATGGCCATGACCGGTTTACGACCTGTCGTGTATTCCATAGTCAATTTCATGGCCTTTCGGGCGCTTGAACAGATTCGCAACGACGTGGTTCTCCAGGACCTGAATGTCAAGTTCATCGCTACTGGGGTAAACAATTATTTCTCTTTTTTGGGCAAGTCCCACTGTTGCGGCGAGGATGACATGAAAATTATGGAGTTGATAGGCATGAAGGTATTCGACCCCTACACGGATACCGCCGGGGATTTCGAAAAACTGGTTTCCGACTGGATTAACAATGATAAGCCTGGTTATCTTAGGGTATAATTGTGCAAAGAGAAGATTATAATAATAGATTGATTTTGGATGGTCATAAGCTAATGTGGCACGAGGACCGTGTCGAGGCTTGGCTTGCTGGCGAACGGATAGCCCCAATTACGATTGATTGTGCTTTGACCCGCCGCTGTACCTATCGTTGCGTATATTGTTACGGTCAGCTACAGGCCAACGATGAGATGAAAATGACCCGCGATGTAATATTCAGATTCCTCGATGACGCAGCGGAAATTGGTGTCAAGGCCATCAGCTTTGTCAGTGATGGTGAAAGTACATGCAGCCCGCACCTTTACGAAGCAATAAAGCGAGGGAAAACAAATGGCTTAGACATGGCTTTGGGTACCAACGGTTATTTACTTGCAATGGATCGATTGGTGGAGATACTTCCTTACCTTACTTATATCCGTTACAATATATCGGCAGCCAATGCCGCCAGATATGGTCAAATCCACGGCTGTAGCGAGAAGTGTTTTGAAAGGGTTATCGAAACAATTAGAGAGAGCGTTAGAATAAAGCGAACGGAGCGTCTAACGGTTACTATCGGGCTTCAGATGGTACTAATGCCAGAGTTTGCGGACCAGATACTTCCCCTTGCGTTTTTAGGAAAGTCTCTTGGAGTGGATTACTTTGTTATCAAGCATTGCAGCGATGACGAAAACGGAACTCTTGGTATTGACTATAAAAAATATGAAGACATGATCGATATTCTCCGGGAAGCAGAAGCGCACTCTACGAATGAATACCTTGTGAAGGCAAAATGGTCGAAGATCCTGAGTGGTGGCAAACGCCGTTATACCCGCTGTTATGGTCCACCTTTCATTACGCAGTTTTCCGGGTCGGGCCTAGTTGCTCCTTGTGGGATGCTTTTCAACAGCAGGTACAAGGATTTTCATATAGGAAACATTGCAGAAACGTCCTTCAAAGAAATTTGGAAAGGGGACCGATACTGGGATGTTATGGCTAAGATCGCTTCTGATCGTTTTAATCCTCAAAATCACTGTGGAACTTTATGCTTACAGCATAAAGTGAATGAGTTCTTGTGGGACCTGCTACAAGATCAAACGAAACTTTCAGATACAAGAAACTTAGTTCGCCCGCAGCACATTAACTTTATATGATGGAATGCTACGTATGCAATTACCCCGCGAGTGCTTATCATCAATTCGTTGGTAAAGGATATAGTATTATTAAATGTTCCAAGTGTGGTTTAGAATATACAAATCCGATACCTGATTCGGATATTATCCTTTCATTTTATCAAAACTACAAAGATGTTCGTGCGGATGAAAATATATTAAGGCTAAATGCTACAAAAAATTTGAAAACACTCTCGAAATATGGTTGGACACCAGAATCTGCAACTCTAGATTTTGGGACAGGTAGGGGGATTTTTTTGGAAGCCGCAGGCGAAAACTGCCATGGTGTTGATTGTGGATGTAAATCGAGTAAGCGCATCAAAAATTCATTAGATGAATTAGAGCATATTAAATATGAATTCATAACATTATGGGGCGTACTAGAACATCTTACAGATCCAAAATCAATCATTAGTAGGCTTGATAGTATATTGATACCTGGAGGGATTATTGCGCTAACCACAGTGGATGCAGAAGGAATGATTCCATATTATTATAAACCGCCAGAGCATCTCACTTACTGGACGCGGTCGGCTTTCGACATCCTTGCTAAGGAAAACAAATTAGAAATAGTAGAATATCATACATATTACATGTATCAAAAGGGCTCAATCTATCTGCAGAGACTACTGAGCCGAACTCCTGTGGAATATGTTGGCCACATAGTGAATAATCTGCCGGACGTAATTTATGTGCCTACAAACGAGGTATTTGTCGTCTTAAAGAAATAGGACTCATCCGACTAACCAACATTCCCGGAGCGGGCACAACGAAAAATGAAAATATCCAGCTATTTATGTGTATTTTCATGTCAATTAAACTTGTTTAATGGAAATAACTGAAAAACAACCGTGACTATCTCTATCATCGGAAAAGAAAATTGGTAGCGGTGAGAGACGCTAATCGAGAGCTTTGCATAACTGCGAAAATGGTTCGCAAGCGGCGAATCAAATGTTTTTCGCCGTTGCGTGATTGAACTTAACGCTTGGTAATGAATAAGGATTATACGTTATTCATTCAGAGGCGAAAAAGATTTCTGAGCCGCGGCGAAGCCATTTTTCAAAGGTCTCTAATCATGTATTGTTGAATGGTTACCCTATTCAATTTCTCAAATCTACTGTGAAGTATAGAATTTTCGGTTTTTTTACAAATATAATAGTAATTCCTTTCATAATTATTCTCCGCCTGATTCGTCCCTGGCTACTGATTCGTTTTGGTGGGATGATCAGCTCACAAATTGGTCATTTCGCTGCGAATACAGAGATTTACCTTTGTGAAAAGGATGCGGGAGTTAATGTTCCCAAACAAAGATACATTGATATTCTTTTCTTTGCCTATAAGCCCTTATGCAACAGGGAACTTGCAAAAATGTGGAAACGAGTGCTGCCACATGTATGGCCATACTGGATATCTGCACCCATTGTTAAGGGAAACAGGTTAATTCCCCACGGTGAACTGCATGAAATCGGCAATAACACACAAAATGACAGGGATGTTCTTAATCTTTTGGATCGGTTTCCTCCCCATCTGCAATTTACTCCCGAGGAAGAAATCCGTGGCAAGCAGGGCATGCGCGTCATGGGAATAAAGCATGAAGATCCTTTTGTATGCCTTACGGTGCGCGATCGTGCTTATCTGCGCAGTCATCTGCCGGAGGGCAATTGGGATTATCACAACTACCGTGACACCGACATAAAAAATTATGTCCTCGCGTGTGAAGAACTCGCGGACCGGGGATACTTTGTGATCAGAATGGGCGCCAAGGTTCATGACGCTATGATGGCAAGACATCCAAGGGTGATTGACTATGCTACAAATGGTATGCGTAGTGAGTTCATGGATCTGTATCTTGGGGCAAAGTGTGCATTTTGCCTCTCCACGGGAACAGGTTTTGATGCCATTCCGCTAATTTTTCGACGGCCCATAGCCTACGTAAACCTGGTACCGCTGGGATATTTGTTCACCTTCAGAAAACAATTTCTCGGTATCACTAAACATCATGTTTCCATAATCGAAAATAGGGAACTCACGTTAAAAGAAATTTTTGATCGTGGTGTCGGATTTGCACTTTCGGCTGATGAGTATGATTCCAGAGGAATCCGATTGATAGAAAACAGTTCCGAGGAGATCCGCGATTTGGTTGTTGAGATGGACGAGCGCTTGAAAGGGACCTGGCGATCTCAAGAGGGGGATGACTCCCTGCAGAAACGATTTTGGGAGGTCTTCCCCATCAAGGCGGTGGATCCCTTTCGAGGAAGACCTCTTCATGGCGAAATTCGCGGCCGCTTTGGATCTGATTATCTTCGGAATAACCCCGCCTGGCTTGCGAATGACTCTAAATGAATCATCATAATATCTAAGAAATGATATTGGTATATTTCCATGAATGTTCTCATCGTAGTTCCGCGGTTTAAGGAAACAGACGAACTGACGCGCATTTACACCCCCATATTTATACCCGTGGGCTTGGCCTACATATCTGCTGCGCTTAAAGAGGCAGGAATAAAGTCAGCGTTTTTAAACCTGAATCTGTGCCGGGATGATGTAGAAGAAAAGATCAAAAAGGTTTTGTCTCAGGAAGATTATGGCTACGTGCTCACGGGTGGGTTGTCGGTCCATTACAAAGCAGTTAAAAGATGTATTCAGACTGTCAGAAAGTATGCCCCTCCTGCAAGAGTCGTGTTGGGAGGGGGGATGATATCCAGCCAACCTGAATTGATGTGGAAGCATTTACGTCCCGACTATTTGGTGATTGGCGAGGGAGAGGAAACTATAGTTGATTTAGTGAAATGCTCGGAACAAAATGACGACCTGTCGTTAATTGCCGGAATTGGATATTCTTCTCGAGAAGGGGAACTGGTCCTGACAAGATCAAGATATCCCATCGAAAACATCAATGCCCTTCCCTGGCCGGACTACGAAGGTGTTGGTTTGGATGCCGTATTAAATCAAATGCTTCCCAGTCAATCTAATATATACGATGTTCTGGATCATCCAAGGGCCTATCCGCTTATAGCAAGTCGCTCCTGTCCATACCAGTGTACCTTTTGCTTTCATCCCATCGGTAATAAATACCGTCAACGCTCCATCGCAAATATTATGGAAGAACTTAGACATGCTCATAATCGTTATCGCTTTAACATTATTGATGTGTTTGATGAGCTTTTCTCCCATGATAAACAGAGGGTGTTGGAGTTCTGCAAATCTATCAAGGAGTTATCTATAGAACTCAAGACAGACATAAAATGGAATTGCCAAATGAGGGTAGATACAACTGATGAAGAGTTGATGGAATCTATGAAAGATGCCGGTTTGCATTGTTTGAGCTTGGGGTTGGAGAGCTACAGTCAGACGGTACTGACGAGTATGAGAAAAAGAATAAAACCTAGCCAGATAGACAAGTCAATAAATATTGCGCGACGATCCGGTATGGCAATAACCGGCAATTTTATCTTTGGAGACCGGGCAGAAACACTTGAAACGGCCAATGAGACTTTGGATTACTGGAAAAAAAATCACGATTTATTTGGAACCTCCATTTCACTTGGATTTATAGAGCCATATCCAGGTACCGCCCTATATAAGCACTGCTTGTCCAAAGGTCTTATAACGGATGAGATTGACTTCGTGGAAAATCACATTTTTGACTACATCAATATGAGCGAAACCATGACGGCGGCGGAATTTGAACAATTGAAGCGGGAGATCCACAAGGCATATCTTGGCTTCGAAAAAAAGGATTCAGCTTGGCCATCCGATATATCGTTCAATAACGGTGAATGGGAAGTGCGAGTGCGGTGTCCGTACTGCGGTAAGGAATCTCTCTATCGCAATTATATCCCCCCTTCAGAAAAAGAGGGACGGCGGCACATTTATTGCCGTCACTGCAAAATCCGTTTCTTCTTGCTGCCCCATTTATCCCGCAGGGAAAAAATGCGAAGGTCGTTGGTTAGGATAGGACACAATGTGCTTGGTGATTCGGGGATTTCGTATCTAAGAAAAATATATAAAACAATTAAGATGTTATGAATGAATATTTAACAGAGACAATTGTGACATGATTGTTAAATAATCCGCGCCGGCCATATTAAATTTTATGAAATCCAATGCAGACATTAATTGGGATTACATTATTCGTCCTCAACGTCGATGGCTTGACCTCAGACTGGGTGAACTGTGGCGGGCGCGCAACCTGATCATGCTCTTTGTCTGGCGCGACTTTGTTACCTATTATAAGCAAACTATTTTAGGTCCCCTTTGGTATCTTATTCAACCGCTCATTACATCTTTGACCTTTACGGTTGTATTTGGAAATTTCGCGAAACTGTCAACGGATGGACTTCCTCAATTTTTATTCTATTTGGCCGGCACTGTCGTTTGGGGTTATTTCTCTGCGTGTCTGACCAAAACGTCCAATGTCTTTACCTCGCATGCAAACATATTTGGGAAGGTATATTTCCCCCGACTCACAGTGCCTATCTCTATCTTGTTGTCGAATCTGATTACGTTGCTTATACAGTTTCTTCTCTTCCTTGCTTTCATGATCTATTTCAGTTCTTCCGGCGCCGATGTCCATCCCAATGCAACCATTCTTCTATTGCCAATACTTCTCATCCTCATGGCAGGGCTCGGTCTCGGCTTTGGCATTATAATATCGGCACTTACCACTCGTTACAGGGACCTGCAGTTCCTTGTGACATTCGGTGCCCAATTGTGGATGTACATTACCCCGGTTGTCTATCCTCTATCCTCGGTTCCGGAAACGTATAGATGGCTTGTGCTGGCCAACCCGATGACTTCCATTGTGGAAACGTTTCGGTTTGCTTTTCTCGGTGCCGGGATCGTGGAGACCACCCACCTGCTGTACAGCTTGGTATGTATGATTGTGGTTATGCTCATCGGAATTCTGATCTTCAACCGGGTCGAGAGAACCTTCATGGATACGGTATAATATGTCTTCTGTTATCGTATTTGATGGGGTTAGCAAGTGTTACAGATTGGGAAGCATCGGCAATCAAACACTGTATCAAGATCTGAATCGCTGGTGGGCTAAGGTTCGGCGCAAACCCGATCCCCTACTAAAGATCATGGATGCAAGGGACGGCAAGGATGGAGATCAATTTATATGGGCATTGCGTAATATCAACCTTGAAATACAGCATGGTGAGGTTGTTGGAGTCATCGGTAGAAATGGCGCCGGGAAAAGCACCCTGCTCAAGATCCTTTCTCAAATAACCGCTCCTACAACCGGAGAAATAAAGATCAAAGGGCGAATCGCGAGTTTATTGGAAGTTGGCACCGGGTTTCATCCGGAATTGACGGGAAGAGAGAATATCTATCTCAACGGTGCCTTACTTGGCATGTCAAAGGAGGAGATTCAACGCAAGTTTGATGAAATAGTCGATTTCTCTGATGTGGAGCAATTTATCGATACGCCGGTTAAACGCTATTCAAGCGGCATGTATGTGCGGCTGGCTTTTGCAGTTGCCGCCCACATTGAACCAGATATCCTATTGGTCGATGAGGTTCTGGCTGTTGGTGATGCTCAATTTCAAAAAAAATGTTTGGGTAAAATCAGCGATGTATCGCAGAAGGAAGGACGTACAGTATTGTTTGTCAGTCATAATATGGGGATGATTACCTCCTTGTGTAAAAAGGCAGTACTCCTCGATAATGGCTGTATTTTGGTGGAAGGTAATGTCACGGATGTCGTGACAAGATATTATAACGCAGGCATAAGTTCTCCATATGCGGTTGATTTTAGAAAGCAGGGGAAAAAAGTGGGGGATCAATACGCAACCCTTCTTGAAGTGCATATAGAGGACATGGAGGGAAATCTCATTGGGGAAGTGGACATTCGGGCGCCCTTCAAACTCAAAATGACCTATGACCTTCATGGCGCACCCGTTGCCCCGCGGCCCAATTTTTATGTCATCAGCCCCCAGGGCCAATATGTCTTTGTGACCGGGGGAGGGGAGAAAGGCAAAGCAATAGACGGAACTTATGAGGCAACCTGCATTGTCCCAGGTAATTTGCTCAATAATGAAACATATACAATCGATGCCGCCCTTCTCTATACGGACAGCATTTTTCATTACAGTTTCCATGAAAGAGGGGCAGTCATGATCACGGTAATCGATCCCATAGATGAAACAATTGAAGAGACTACCAGGTACGGGATGAGTGGACCGTTGCCGGGGGCCGTTCGCCCAAAGCTCCCGTGGGAAGTGAGAAAAATAGCATGAATATAAGTATTAAGGCACAAAAATAAATTGCAAGGTGAATGTTGATGATCGAAACAATTAGGAATGATGGAGCGATAGTTGCGATAGTTATCTATAGTGACTATTCGGTGGAGGGAATAAAATTTATATCTCCCAACGACTTTTCATTACAACTTGGCACCATGAGCCGCCCAGCCGGTTACAAGGTATTACCTCATATTCATAACCCTGTCGAGCGGCATTGTGTGGGAACTCAAGAAGTGCTTTTTATAAAGAGTGGAAAAATAAGGATTGATTTCTATTCCTTTGACAAAGTTTACCTTGAGAGCCGTGAGTTGGCAGCGGGGGATATCATATTGCTGGCGGGAGCCGGTCACGGCATAGAAGTTTTGGAAGAAACCACTCTGGTAGAAGTCAAGAACGGACCTTATATCGATGGCTTTGACAAAGGGCGATTCGAAGGTAAGCGGAGTTGAACAATGATACCTGTTAATCAGCCCCTGTTGAATGGTCGTGAACGGGAATTGGTGACCCACTGCATTGACACGGGATGGATTTCTTCCGATGGCCCGTTTGTTCAAGAATTTGAAAAACTGTTTTCCAACTACATAGGCGTTGATTACGGAGTCGCGGTATGCAACGGTACAGCGGCGCTGGAGACAGCTCTCTATGCTGCCGGTGTAAGCAAAGGCGATGAAGTGATAATGCCCGCTTTTACCATCATTTCCTGTGCGTTGGCGGTGATTCGATTGGGAGCCGTGCCGGTTTTGTTGGATGCAGAGCCGGATACTTGGAATATGGATGTTAGCCAGATCGAATCACGGATCACACCAAGGACTAAAGTAATTATGCCGGTTCACATTTATGGACATCCTGTGGATATGGATCCTCTGTTGGCGATTGCAAAACGTTACAATCTCATCGTCGTTGAGGATGCCGCCGAGGCGCATGGCGCCGAATGTCGAGGAAGGAAATGCGGGTCGCTGGGCCACATCAGCGCCTGGTCGTTTTATGCAAATAAGATCCTCACAACGGGGGAGGGGGGGATGGTTCTGACAGCGGATAAAAAGATGGCTGAACGGGCGTCATCTTACCGAAATCTCTGCTTTCATCCATCCCGGAGGTTTTACCATACGGAACTCGGCCATAACTTTCGGATGACAAATCTGCAAGCCGCCATTGGAGTCGCACAAATGGAACGGATTGAGGAATTTGTTCAAATTAAGAGACGGCTTGGTGTCTATTATCGGGAAGGATTATCTCAGATTGAGGGGATAAAGTATCAAATCGAGAAGCCTTGGGCAAAAATGGTTTACTGGATGTACTGCATAGAGCTTGACCCGCTGCTGGGTATGGATGCGGAACAGATGATGATCGAATTAGGGAAAAGGGGCATTGGCACGCGGCCTTTCTTTATCGGCATGCATGAGCAGCCGGTCCTACGAGATCTTGGACTCTTTGCTGGAGAATGTTATCCGGTAACGGAACGTATCGCCAGACAAGGTTTATATTTACCTTCCGGGTTATCCCTTACGGAAAGAGAAATTGACGAGGTTGTTGAATCTGTGAGCGAAGTTGTTAACTCGCGAAGAAGAAAGAACTGAGTGGGAGGCTTTGGTGAAGCTGCTTAAAAGAGCGGTATGCTCGTTATTTAGTCGATTGGGACTGGAGATATCTCTTCGCAAAAAAAATGAGGCATTTAAAGAATTATACCCTCAGTGTTGGCACGGTGCCGGTTTTGTTTATAATATCTTTGGTCATTTACTTTATCAAAATGTCACGGACCTTATAAATTATAGCGGTCTAATGGATATCGATCTTAATGATTATGCGCAGATGCATACGGACGAGATGGCTGTGATTATCAAGAATGTCAAGCCCGGACAGAGAGTTATCGATATCGGTGCCAATATTGGATTATACACGCTTTTGCTGGCAAAGTTGGTTGGGGCTGACGGACGGGTTATCGCCTTTGAGCCGGGGCCGGTCAGCTTTGGCCTGCTGACGGTGAATACCCATCTGAATCGATACAGGAATGTTACCTTGGAGAACAGGGCCGTAACTGACATTAGTCGGACGGAATATTATTTCACCAATCAAGCAGAAGAAAGGACTAATGAGAGCGGCGGTGTGGTTTTTTCCTCTAAGCCGAATTTCGACCATTCACGGGAGATGATACCTGTGGAAGCTGTAAGCCTGGATGATTATTTTGCCGGGAGGGACTGTAATGTCGATTATATCAAGATTGATGTAGAAGGAGGAGAATATGCGGCCCTGAAGGGCATGAAGAATTTGCTGAATGCAAATCCTTCCATCATACTGACAATAGAATTTGCACCATACCTGCCTCTATGGGCTGATATAGATATTCAGGAGTTTCTTGATTATATTAGATCTTATGGTTTCGAAATCTTCGATTTACGGAAGGATGATCGTGATCCGGTAAGCGATGAATATTTAATGGAGTCGTATCCAAAGCAGTCCGTTGGCAAGTACGCCAATCTGCTTTTGAAACGATCCTGAGTACTACGAATGTAAATATAAGGAGAGGCAAATGGAAACCATAGCCCGTAATACCTGTAGATTGTGCGGCGGAAGTGCTTTGCACGACGTGTTTTCTCTTGGGGAACAATTCATTAACGATTTTGTTCCCGAAGAAAAGATCGGGCAAGGACTGAAAGCGCCTCTCGATTTAGTTATGTGTGATCAATGTTCACTTTTACAGCTCCGCCACACGGCGCCTCAGGAGCTTTTATACTCACGTCATTATTGGTACCGGTCGGGTGTTACAGATACAATGAGGCGGGCCTTGAGGGATATTACTGAAGAAATCGAAGCGATGGTCGCCTTGAAACCCGGCGATGTAGTCCTGGATATCGGAGCGAATGATGGGACGATGCTGGCTACATATACTGCACCGGGGATCCGTCGCGTGGGCTGTGAGCCCGCCAACAACCTGGTGGACAGCCTAAACAAAAATGCCGATTATGTGATGCATGATTTCTGGAACTATGAGCGCTATATGGAACTTGCCCACAAATGGGGTTTTGGCAAGGCAAAGGTAATTACTGCGATTGGCATGTTTTATGACCTTGAGGACCCGAATCAATTCATAAAAGATGCGCAGCTTGCCTTGGCTGATGGAGGAGTCTTTGTGGCCCAACTCATGTGTCTGGCGCCGATGATCGAAAAGAACGATTTGGGGAACATATGCCATGAACATCTGGAATATTATTCTCTTGATTCATTGAAATATTTGTTTGAATCAAATGGTTTCGAAATGTTCAAAATCGAAGAAAACGATGTCAATGGAGGCAGTTACAGGATTTTTGCCCGTCATTACGACGGTATGGGAATGGCGTATCGTGAGAAATACACATTGAATGACATTTTAGCCTTTGCGAAACGCATCGAAGAAAATCGCACCCGTTGTGTTGATTTTATTAAAAATGAAGTCAGTAAAGGAAAGAAGATTTATGTTTATGGAGCATCAACGAAAGGGAATGTGATTCTCCAATATTATGGCCTTGATTACCGCTTGATTACTGCGGCTGCGGAACGTAGCCCTGAGAAGTGGGGTAAATATACTATCGGCTCATGGATCCCTATCGTTTCTGAGGAGGAAGCGAGAAGAGCCAATCCAGACTATTTTCTTGTGCTGCCTTGGGCTTTCTTTAGTGAATTTTACGAACGAGAGGTGGAATGGCGTTCCCGGGGGGGGCAGTTTATCGTCCCTTTGCCGGAATTTAGGGTGGTGCCATGATCCCCAGTGATAAATACGAAAGCATAATGAGGGTATTGCCCATATTGTGTGTGGATATAATCGTAAAAACGGAGAGCGGCAAGTATATATTGATTAAAAGAAAGAACAGACCACTCAGTGGTAGGTGGTGGGTTATCGGGGGTAGGGTGCTCAAGGATGAGACACTGGAACAGGCAGCGAAAAGAAAGGTTAAGGAAGAGACGGATCTAAACATCAAGGAGATCAGACCAATAGGATACTATGAAGATACCTTCGTCGCGAATCCGTTTGGCACAAGATTCCGCCAACATTCGGTCAGTTTGGTATTCCTGGCCATCGTGAAGGAAAATCAGGATGTGAAATTGGACTACCAGAGCTTGGCGTGGAAGTACTCGAAGGTACTCCCCCGGCGGTTCCAGGTCAAACCTTTTGGCTGTCTGCAACCATGATATGAAGCGCATAGCGCAGGGAAGGATAATTAGATGAAAAAAGCCCTGATCCTCGGTGTAACCGGTCAGGACGGCAGTTACCTCGCGGACATATTGTTGAATAAAGGTTACGCCGTTTATGGAATGATCAGACGTTCAGCCACGGGGAATACACGCAATATCGATCATTTGCTCCAGAACCCCGACATTTTCAATAAGTGCTTTTTCCTTTGCCGTGGTGATTTAGCCGATCCTACTTCACTGTATCGCATCATTCAAAGCATTCATCCCCAAGAGATATACAATGAAGCAGACCAGGACCATGTCGGTTGGAGCTATGACATGGTAGGTTTCTCAGTGGATATAACCGGCGCCGCCGTCGGCCGCATTTTAGAGATAGTAAGGCAGGTTGATCCCGCTATTCGCTATTTTCAACCCTGCACATCCAATATGTTCGGAAAGACGGACTGCCCGGTGCAGAACGAGAACACAATCTTCAACCCGCAGAGTCCCTATGCCTGTGCCAAAACCATGGCCTATTATCTCTCGCGCTATTATCGAGATACCTTTGGCATCTTTGCATCCAATGCGATCTTGTATAACCATGAATCTCCAAGACGAACCCCGGAATATGTAACACGCAAGGTTACCCAATCAGTTGCAAGGATAGCTCTTGGTCAACAGGAAAAGCTTATCCTTGGGGATTTAAGTGCCATGATTGATTGGGGATACGCAAGAGAATACATGGAAGCTGCCTGGCAGATCATGCAGTGCAAAGAACCGGACGATTTTATCATCGCCACCGGTGAGGCTCATTCTGTGAAAGAATGGGTTCAAGAAGCTTTTTCCGCCGTCGGTCTGAAGGCGGATGAACATTTAGTGACCGACAGCAAGCTGTTTCGGCCATCAAATACGAGCACGTTGATTGGAGATATATCTAAGGCCAGAAAAGTCTTCGGGTTCGAACCAAAAATCAAGTTTCACAAATTGGTAGGGTTGATGGTTGACGCCGATCTGGAAACGGAAAGAACGAGATTGCATAAATGATTATTGTTTCAGTAGCAATGGCGATGGCGTGAGAAGGATCCTTTTAATTGCCAATCATGATGCCTTTGGCCGACAAATGGCCAGATGGGCGATCCTGATTAACAAACATTCAGGGTGGGAGCCGATTATTTATATAAGTTATGATTATATAAATAGACATATGGACTTGTGCCGTGCCGATGGAATAAGGATCATGGGGCCTCTGCACGGGGAAGCGACAACTGGTCATGGAGATTCGACTTCCAGCACATCAGGGGCGTCGTGTTGGACAATCCCTAAGGCCATTCTACGAAGGCTGTCTTTTCTACAAATGATTTCGAGGAAATATCATTATTCCCTTTCGCTTTTGAAATTTCCTCTGATTATGAAGTCAATGAAGAGAAACTTGAATACCATCCGGACTTTGTTGAAGAATGAACGTATAGATGTCGCCATGATATGTGAGAGCAGTCCGGCCTACGAAGCCCCCCTTTTTATCGCGGCTGCAAATATGGAAGGAATACCGATCGCAACCGCCCCGATTGAAAAATCTACCGCCCGCCATTATGCCGAAAATTATCTTTACGATCCCTCAATGAGTATGAAACGATTATGCAACAAGCTCATTGGGAAACTTTACCCACGCTGGACGATAAGCCATAGAGGATACAGTATGCTACGTGTCCAGCCGGAACTGCTCATGTCCTTGGAGCTTTTAGAAATTGCACCGCTAAAGCCTTGGGAGTTGGTGGGAAATCAGGAAGATATAGTAGCGGTGGACAGTCAGTCAACCTTCAATCATTTTGCCAAAGAGGGCGTAGCGCCGGAACAAATGGCGATCGTCGGACGGGCAGAATATGACATCATGGCCAATATCAAGACAGATGCAAAGCGATTGAAGAGTGAATTATACGAGCGACTGGGTTTTGAAAATAACTATCCCATGATATTGTCTCCTTTGGTTCCCGATCATTATATATCTGGGCGCCCGGAATGTGACTTTCAGGATTATCAGAAACTTGTCGAGTTTTGGGTGAGGTCGCTGGGCAAAATCAAGGGCCATAATGCGGTGATCAGCTTACATCCGGGGCAGACTTACCAAAAGAAAGCCGATGCCTGGGACTACATCGAACAATGGGGAGTGAAAATATCCCGGGATGATCTGCCGACCTTGATTCCTCTTTGCGACATATATGTGGCGACGGGTTACTCGACAACTGTGCAGTGGGCGATTGCCTGTGGTAAGCCGGTAGTCAATTACGACGTCTATCGATACGGGCTTACAATTTATAGATCTTTCTCCGGTGTGTTAGATGTCCAAGAGCAACGGGATTTTCTTGAAGCATTGGAGAGATTATCCAGTGATTCAGATTATTATTCGAAGATCGCTGCATATCAGCAAGAGGACGCGGAGCAATGGGGCAAATTGGACGGCAGAGCAACGGACAGGTTAATAGACATGTTTGATCAATTAATATCTCGGAAAATCGGCAAGAGCGGTCAACGAAAATTGATGACCCAGAGGCAATAGCACGGTACCATATGTCGTCAGATTGGCTCGATAGGTGGAACAGGGCGTTACGGGAGCAGCATAAACTATTGTTTGATTACAGTAACAAGAGGATGAAGGATGAATTCGCCCATTATGCTGACTGCCCGGTTTGTGGTGAGAAAGACGCAAAACTGCATTATGAAAAGGATTGGTTTAAATATTACAAATGCCGTAATTGTTCCATGGTTTACATGAACCCCCGGATGAATGATGCGGCTACGCACTCCTTTTACAACAGCAGTGCCAACGCCATTTATAACGAGAGCAAGTTCGATAACCCTTCGGTGACCAGCGATTTCGATAATGATGAAAATATTTCCAATTTGGATGCTATCGAGAGACACAGAAGCGCGGGGAAAAAAGGCGGCTTTCTCGAAATTGGCAGTGCAACAGGACATTTACTGAAAAAGGCAAAAGAATATGGATACGATGTATATGGTATCGAACTCAACAAGAAGATGTGCATACAGTCACGCTCAATCCTTGGAGATACTATATATGATGTCGATTTACAGGATGTGCGCTTTCCTGCCGAAATGTTTGACGTAATCTACATGCGGGATCTGATACAACACATACCCGAACCGAAAGGTTTTTTGCTGGAGTGTAATCGTATAGCAAAACCCGGCGCAACGATTTTTATTGGAACACACAATATTGAAGGATTGATTCAAAAAGTAGTCAAAGAAAAGTACACTGCGGTCTTCGGTTTCATGGAACCCAATCATTTTTCCCCCTTGACGATCAGGAAGATCCTTGACATTGCCGGTTTTGAAGTAAAAGAAATTCACTTCCGGTCCATTGATGTTACTCTGGGAACTATGATCAGCTACTTTGGCACATCATCCTTTACGTATGTTTACCCGCCGGAGCTTGGAAAGTTGCGTCGTTTCGGTGTCAAAATGTTATATGCCCCGTTTTTTTGCCAGCCCCTCCGCTATATGGACACCCATATAACCCCATCTATTGCCAACTGGTTAAAACAGGGAAGCTGGATGAATGTTATTGCCGAAAAAAGGTAGTTCCCATCACCGTAATAGTTTCATTGCTTCCATCAACAAAAGAGGTTACAGGTATGAACGATAAACAGCACAATATTTCCATATTTCAGGAATACTATGAAGATAAACCTTTCGTAGATCGCTATCTATCCACACCGGATCATGCAATAGATGTCATTATCCCTATAATACATGCAAACGAGCTTTGGAAAGCTAATCTTATGTCATTCTACCGGGAGATTCCCATTCACAAACTACTAATCGGAGATGGGGGCTGTATCGATGATTCCATGAGTATAGCCGAGGGATTTCCCCGTGCGCAGATATTTGACCACCGAAGCTATAAATCGCTGGGTTACAGCATCCGGAAACTTATAGAAGCAGTGGAGACGGAGTGGTTTGCCTATATACATGCGGATGCATATCTGCCCGCGGGATGGTTTGACGCGATGGAGAAGCACCAGCAGGAATACGACTGGTTCGGATGCCCGATGCAACATACCGTAATGATTGAATACAACGTGAGTTATGGAGAGCGTCCCTGGGCGGGAACCCAGATGGGGCGCAAAAAAGCGTTTGATTCGGGCCTGTCCCGGGTAGATGACGATTATGTTTACAGGCAGGAAGATTACGTATTTTCAGATATTGTTGCCAAGGCGGGATACAGGGAAGGAAAGATTTCGGATACCTTCCATTATCACCAGACCATGCAGAAACAAACACCTTGGTCGCGCCATATTAAATCAGTCAATTTCGATTTGGAGATAAGTCCGGAAGAGGAGATTCGTACCTGTATGACCATGGCTAAGGGGATAGTCAAATATCTCGATCCGCCGGTTCTTGCAGAGGCGGCGGTGCTGAATATCGATCGCTTGGTGGAAATGGGCGTGTTCAGTTGGAGGGATTTTATGGGCTGGGTCAAGGCAGAAAACCCGGACTGGGTACCGGTGCTGAAACGTCAGCGTTTGGCCATGCTTCCTTACAAGCTCAAGCCGGTATTGCGCACTATTCGTAATATCCTTGGGAAATGAGAAAAAATGTCCTGATTGCGGTCAGTATTGGAACTCACTTCATAGAGTTATCCCGTGTCGCACGCCTGCTGAAAGAATCTGACAGATATAATCCAGTTATCTTTTTTCAATACGGGTATAATTCACTTGATCGCGATGTCAGAGTTTGTTCTGAAGAAGGTTGGCAGTACTTGGCGCCGCCGAAGAAAGGCAAGAGCCAGAAGCGATTTAGAAGAATCCTTTTACGTTTTACACCTCCCACCCTGCTGTTTCCTCTGCTCTTGTCATGGAAGCTTGTCGAATACCGATATCAAAGCTATCAGGCTGACCTCTTGCTTGACGAATACAAGCCCGCATTGATGGTGTCATCCGAAGATGTCTATTTGTACATTCTGATAAAAACGGCAAGCGCCCGGATGATTCCCTCCGTAATCATTCCGTTTACAATCGCCAACGCCCGAGAACCCGCCGAGGCCTACTTTGACAGGCAGGACCACATCGTTTCCGCAAGTGTGATAAACAAACTGGTTGCCTGGAAATATCCCCAGTGGGTTTATAATCACCGAGGCAGGAAGCTGCTGCGCAATCCGGCTTATGATATCGTTGCCATCGAATATTTGGGTTTTGCACCGAACAGCCCCTGGACCTATAATTCTGAAGGTACAGTCATCGCGGCAGAAAATGATTTTATGTTACAATATTATAGAAAAGAGGGCTTGGCTCCGGAACGGATGGTTATGACGGGGGCGCTTTATGACGATCTGCTCGTGAAAGTCTGCAAGGATGCGGACAGACGCCGAAAGGTCCTTTACAGGGAGCTTGAACTACCCTCAGACCGCCCTCTCCTCTTGTGTGCCCTGCCTCCGAGTCAGTTCCCGAGGAAATGCGAGTTTCGCGATTATGAACAACTGGTTGGTTTCTGGATGCAGGCATTGGCCTCGCTTTCTGGATGGAACATTGTCGTGCGTCCTCATCCCCGGATGACTGACGAGGAAATCGAGCCTCTGAGAAAATTCGGTCTGGCAATAACCAAGCGTGATACCGCTTCTTTGGTTCCCCTTTGCAGCATCTATGTGGCCAGCGTTTCGGCTACCATTCGCTGGGCCATCGCCTGCGGTATCCCGGTGGTGAATTACGATGTGTATCGGATGAATTACGAGGATTATAACGAAGTCGGAGGCGTTGTCACGGTTGATGATAGGATGTCTTTCTTGTCGGCGATGCGTCGTTTGACAACAGATACTGATTACTATGAAACCGTAGCTGATTTGCAGCGAAGATCTATGGATCAATGGGGAAAACTTGATGGTAGGTCGGGAGAACGGATGCTGAAACTATTCGATAGCATTATCCAAGAGAACCGCTAATTGGCTTGAGCAAGATTTTAAACAAAAAAGATTTTCAAAAGCAATGATATTTATAATTGTATGCAATGCAACATTTTTATCATTATATTTTTTATTGGAAAAATTTTCCTTTTCTCCAATAATTATATCCTCTTACATTGGTGGTTTGATAATTATTGCATTAGGTTTAGCTTCATTAAACAAGAACCATCCTGTTGCTAAGATATTCGTAAATTTTCAACTTTCCCTGTTTATTTTTTCTATCCTGTGTATTTTACTTGATGTATTCTTTTATTTTTCTCCGGGTGTATTTCCCGTAACTATTCGTAATCTAAAGGATACAGCTTCTATTGAAGAACTGCGGCAACAGGTTGTAGAATATCTGCCTTATAGCCCTTATGCGAAGCTCAAGCCAAATGTTTCCGTGAAAGTGCCTGGATACTATGGTCCTGATACAGATTTTGTTTATGAATGGAAAACGGATTCCCGTGGATTTAAAAATATGGCGAATGTTGCTCAACTTGATCAGGTTCATATTGTAGCTGTTGGTGACAGTTTTACCGAAGGATTGGGTGTCCGAACAGAAGATACTTGGTCGTCGTTATTGACAAAAAAAGGACTTGTGACCTATTCTTTAGGTGTTCAGGGATATGCGCCTACACAAATGGCAGGTGCATATGACCATTACGGCGTCCCTCTGAAACCAAACTGGGTTGTTATTGGTTACTTGGGGGGAGTGTACCAACGGGAAGCTTTCTTTCTGAAAAATGAGGAACAGATAATAAATGAGAAGAAATTTCCAAGCGCAATCGGTAGGCTTGTCGACCAGGACATAACGACTGCTCGTTCGAGAGAGATCAAAAAGCAATATAAATTCGTAATTACAGCGGTTATGGCATTTATGAGGTGGCAGTGGTCGGGCGGGTTAAAGGGAGGAGTTGCCAATCCAGATGAAGATGCTCGCTTCATGTCGGAATCCGAATTGAAACCAAATGAATTAATCCGCATAGGGGCGATGCAGAGATATAGGAATGAGATTTTTAGCGTACGACAGGTAAAACAATCTTCCGCGAAGCTGGAGAATGAGCCTGAATGGAAACAAACATTAACCAAATTCTCTAATATTATTAATGAGGCTCATTCAACCGGAGCCAAAGTTGTAATCGTCATGTTTAGATTTCGAGGAGGCATGTATTACGAAAAAGCTACAGGTCAGCAAGTACCTTCAGATTATCTTGAGAATATAGAGAAATCGCATTTAGAGGAATTCTGCAAGAAAAATGGGGTCATGTTCCTCGATACAGCAATAAAAATTAGACCATATGTGGCGAAATTAGATGAAAGCACCCCTATTAGTGAATACCCGTATTTACGATATGATGGCCACCCGAGTCCTAAAGGACATGAAATAATAGCGGAACAATTAGTTGAGTTTTTTCAGGCGCAGAAAAATCATTCAAAAACATCTAATAATTAGTTCTACTTAAAAACATCATGCATTCAGGTGAAAAAATGAAAACAGTGATAATCGGCGCCGGGCGGATGGGCCGTCGGCATATTCAGGTCGTCCGTGATTTGAGACTGAATCTGGCCGGCATCTGCGATCTGAATCCGGAAGCCTTGAACCTGGCGAAGGCGGAGTACAGCCTTTCGGATGAACTGTTGTTTACCGACGTGCAATCGATGTTTAAAAAAATATCGCCGGAATGTGTGATCGTGGCAACGACAGCACCTACACATTCCAAGTACACCTGCCTGGCCGCGGCGGCTGGCGCCGGATATGTTTTTTGTGAAAAGCCGATGGCCGTGTCCCTTGCGGAATGCGATCGGATGATAGATCTGTGCGCCCGCAAAGGTGTGAAACTGGCGGTGAATCACCAGATGCGTTTCATGGAGCAGTACCGGGAGCCCAAGCGGATTGTCCAATCGGAAGCATTCGGCGGGTTGTCCAGTATTACCGTTATTGCAGGAAATTTCGGTCTGGCCATGAACGGTACACACTATTTTGAAATGTTCCGCTTCCTGTGCGAGGAACCTCCCGTGGAAGTGGCTGCCTGGTTCTCTCCCGGAAAGGTGCCGAATCCCCGAGGGGCGCAGTTTGAAGACCGGGCTGGTTCGGTGCGCCTGGCGTCGGCGCGGGGAAAACGTTTTTACATGGAAGCCGGCGCCGACCAGGGCCACGGTGTTCAGGTCATATATGCCGGGTCCTACGGACAGTTGATGGTTGATGAGTTAGCGGGAAAGATGAGACTCATCATGCGTGAAGATCAGTACCGGGATTTGCCCACCACCCGTTACGGTATGCCGGCAGGGGAGAAGAATTCCCTCATTGCGCCGGCGGATGTCATTGCCCCCTCACGTTCCGTTCTGGATGCCCTGATAAGGAACGAGGGCTACCCGAGCGGCGAAGACGGCCGGTTGGCCTTATCCGTGCTGGTCGGAGCTTATATTTCCCATGAAGAAGGCCATCGTCCGGTCCGGATACACGATGAGGCGCTGCCGCGCACACGGGTTTTCCCCTGGGCATGAAATGAAGCGGATAGACTTTGCGGCGTCCCACTTGACCTGGCTTACGAAAAGGGAAAGAAGCTATGGCCGCTTTCAGATTGAGGGCGTGTGTACTGTCCGTGCAGACCATCCGGATGCGGAGGAGACATTTTGCCTGGCGCCGGCGGTTGTGGCGGGAAATGTCTATGCGGAAAATGATCTCATAAAGAGTCCTCCTTACCTTTTTCAGATTGTCGCATCAAAAAATCGGCATGTGATATTCCGGACCTATGTTCCCCAAGGCGTCCCTCATGGGAACGCCGGCACGAACGCGGAACTCTTCACTGAGATGATGATATGTCTCAAGGAGAGGGAATCTGTTGTCCTGGATGATTTTGATGATATCGAGGCGGCGGTAAGGAAAGGGGCGGTCCTGTCGGCCCGTATGCGTTATGAAAAGCGTTATGGCGGTAAAATTGACGTTGAATTCCCCATCAAGCACATCAATATCAAAAAGGAAGCGAGGATGTTCCAGGTGGAAACCGGGCCGATTCCAGTCATCGACGCTGGATCCGAAGCCGACGCCCCGTCTTTCGGTCCGGGATGGGTTTTCCAAACGACGTTTGTGCACTTCAATCGCTTGGATAGGGCGGAATTGACGCTCCATGCACCCGTAAAAGTCGGCAAGGAAGATGTCTTCGCTTATACAGAAATTCAAAAGATCGATGCCGATATCCAATTAATGGCGGATATGGATTGACAATGAAGATATTTTCGGAAAGGACGTGTAACCCTCATGAAGGTAGAAAAGATATGTCAGGTGGCGATTATCGGGGCCGGATATATGGCAGGCGAACATATCCGGGTGTTTCAGGACATTCCCGGAGTGTGCATCGCAGGGATTCACAGCCGGACAAAGGCGCGGGCAGAACAAATAGCCGCGCAATTCGGGATAGCTAAGGTCTGCAACTCCATAGAAGAATTGTACCAGGCAACTCAGGCCGATCTCGTTATCGTTACGGTGCCGGAGCTGGAGATGAACGGGGTAAGCCGCGCCTGTTTTAACTACCCCTGGGTGGCGCTGCTGGAGAAGCCGGCCGGATACAACTATGCCGACGCCCTGGAAATAGAAGCGGCGGCAAGATCCAATCACAGTAGAGTTTTCGTGGCGCTGAACCGTCGCCATTATTCGAGTACCCAGGCCGTAACAAAGGACCTGCAGGGGTTGTCGGGCCTACGCTTCATTCGCGTGGAAGATCAGGAGGATCAGATCCGCGCCCTGGATGCGGGCCAGCCGCGGCTTGTGGTTGATAACTGGATGTACGCAAATTCCATCCATGTGATAGATTATTTTTTACTGATGGGCCGGGGGCAGATAACCGCCGTGGAGGCTATCGTCCCCTGGCTTCCTGAGATGCCCCATTTCGTAGCGGCGAAAATAACTTTTGATTCCGGCGATGTCGGTCTGTATGAAGCCGTTTGGAACAGGCCGGGGCCGTGGGCCGTAACCGTGAGTGCCCCGGAAAGGCGCTGGGAGATGAGGCCCCTGGAACAGGCCGCTTATCAGGAAGCGGGGCAACGAAAAATGGCAGGAGTCGAACCCCACCCTTGGGATGTCCAATTTAAGCCGGGCCTACGCTTACAGGCGGAGAAGGCAGTCGCGGCAACTCGGGGAGAGGTTGTAGATTTACCGACCCTTCAGGAGTCTCTGAAAGTGATGCGCTTGGTGAGGGATATTTACACCCCCCGGTGAATCTTTTGGAAATGTCGGCCAAACGGTCTTACCTATCCGAACAGGAAGTTTCATCCCTCCTGCGGGAACTGGAACTTAAGTATGATTTGTTCCGCCATGAAGTCGATGGCTACAGCGCCTGGCGACTGCTGAGATTCTGGTTTGCCGATAGCCTGCAAAATCTTCCGCTTCAAAATGCGCTTCCGCAGTGGCGTCTTTTAGGATGGTTTGCTTATTACTGCGCAAAGGATTTACCCAAAATCATTTTTCCCAAGCAGGCGCGTTATGTCGTAAAGACATGTGCCTCCGCCCTCAATGAAAACCGGGATGGCTATTGGAAGGACATCTATTTCGATGATGTCCTTGAGGAGATCGGTGATTGCTTCAAAATGGATGTCCTCAACAGCCCCCTTTTCTTTGACAGACGTAAGCACGCCCTCATCCCTATATCGATATCAACTTCTCTGCCCGATCTTCTTTCTTCCCTTCTCGCTGCCACCGGGATGCCCGGTGGCATTTCGCAAGTTACCCGCACCATAAAGAAAGATTTGTCATCTGCTCCGGGACTGCCTCCATTCAACGATGTTGCCGCTGCCTTCCGTTTGCGCCGTTTTTACTGGGCGAAACGGGTTTATCGATGGCTGCTCAAGTGCATACGTCCAAAATTCGTGCTGTACGAGGATACGGGGTCGTTTTCCCTGTGTGCGGCGGCACAGGAACTGGGCATCAAGGCTATAGAATTTCAACATGGCGTATTCGGCCGGCACCACCCCGCCGTAATGCACGCCTGGGCATTGCCGTATAAAGACAAACTCATCGTTCAGGACAAGTTGTTTCTTTATGGCGAATACTGGAAATCAGAAATCGCCGCCAACGATTTTTACGGAGATAAACTGTGCGTTGTCGGCAGCGCCAGGATAGATAGATACCGGATTAAAAGGAGGGAATGCAAGTCAAAAGGCAGCGATGGCGGGCCATACAAGCTCCTCGTTACTACCCAGGGCTTTGCCGTTTCCGAGCTTGTCGGTATGCTTTCCCGCTTTCTTTCCCTGATCCCTAAGGAATTGGATTACCGGTTGTTCATCAAACTTCACCCAATAAATGAGCGGGATATTTCCCTCTATGAAACTCTTTATCGGGGTAATGACCGTGTAAGGGTATTTTTGGGTACGGAATCGCCTTCCACATTCGATCTGCTTGCCGAAGCGGATTTGCATCTCAGCATATCCTCCGCTTGTCATTATGATGCCCTGGGTTTGGGAGTGCCTACTGTCGTACTGGCCCTGCCAAATCATGAAATTGTTTTGCATCTGGTTGCGTCCCGCCAGGCGAGAATCGCGGTAACTCCTGAGGATATTGTTGATATTGTTAAAGAATGCCGTGTAATAACTATCCCTCCAGAGGTTAGCGGCTATTATTTCCTTCCGGACGCCTTGCCAAGAATCAAAAAAGAGCTTGCCGCCTGACCTATCCGTGAGAATATGCATATCTGGGTTATAACGGTTGGAGAGCCGGTGCCTGTGGATGAAAACCACCGTGATCGGCTGCACCGGTCCGGTTTGCTGACCAGAAGCCTGGAAAAGCGGGGGATAAGAACAACATGGTGGACGTCAACTTTCGATCACTTTCGCAAGAAACATCTTGCCTCTGATCATTCCGTTATCGAGGCTGGTCCGCTGCTGACCATAAGAATGCTTCACGGCTGCGGATATAGTACCAACATTTCCTTGGCCCGACTTCGCGACCACCGTCAACTTGCCGCACATTTCTCCCGGGAAGCGGAGAAGTCGGACCCGCCAGGAGTCATCATCTCCGCCTGGCCCACGATCGAACTGAGCGCCGCAGCGGTACAGTACGGCCGGAGGCACGGAGTGCCCGTCATTCTCGACATGAGAGATATGTGGCCGGATATATTCATTGAATCTTTACCGCCGGGTTTCCGTTATCCGGGGAGGATATTGCTGACGAAGATGTTCAGGGATGCCCGGCGTACCTGTTCCGCCGCCATCGCCATTACAGGCATTACGGAAGCGTTTGTTGACTGGGGAGTAAAAAAAGCAAGAAGAACAAGAACATTACAGGACATTTCTTTCCCCATGGGTTATCCTAAAGCTGATTTTCCCGCTGATAAAATAAGGGCGGCGGAATCGTTTTGGGATGGTCTTGGAATTTACGCCGGGAAAGGATTCGTGGCCTGTTTTTTGGGGAGTTTCGGGAGACAGCTGGATGTCGAATGTCTGATCGGGGCGGCTCGTATCCTTAAGAACCGGAGGCAGTCCGTTAAGTTTGTTCTCTGTGGGGCAGGTGACTATCTGGAGAGGTATCGTCAGATGGCGGATGATGTTCCCGAAGTCATTTTCCCGGGATGGATAGACGCCGTGACAATGCATGTTCTGATGCGGCGGTCCTCCGTTGGATTGGACCCTTTGCCGAACCGGTATGATTTCCTCGCGACTATAAACAACAAGGCCATTGAATATATGAGTGCGGGGCTGCCCGTGATTTCCAGTCCCCGACACGGTGTGTTGCACGATTTATTGAAAAGAAATGACTGTGGAGCCGGATATGCTTCCGGAAACGCCGAGGAACTGGCAGCCTTATTAAGTACTCTCAGCGACGCACCTGACCAACTGAAAACATGGTCGCGCAATGCCGCGGCCCTTTTTGAAGAAACGTTTGTTGCGGAAAAGGTTTACGATCGTATGTCCGCATATCTGGAGGGCTTTGCCACATCGGCGCATCCGTGACCGATAAATGAAGATGAAGGCGGATTATTTTTCCACGTCTTGAAAAGGTTGCTTGACATATGTGTCTCCTTTGGCGGCCTATTGCTTCTGAGTCCAATGATCGCCGCTATCGCCTGGATTATCAGGAGGGACGGCGGTGCCATTTTCTATCGTGGAGAGCGCACCGGCTTGCGGGGGGCGCCATTTCGGATTTACAAGTTCCGGACCATGGTGGTCGATGCGGAGAGAATCGGCGGCGCTTCCACGGCGGATGACGATGCCCGCATCACGACGGTCGGTAGATTTCTTCGCAAATATAAACTCGATGAACTGCCGCAACTCATAAACGTTCTCAAGGGCGAGATGAGCATTGTCGGCCCGCGTCCGGAAGTAAAACATTATACAGACATGTTTTCGGCTGAGGAAATGGCCATTTTGAGTGTCCGTCCCGGGATTACCGATTGGGCCTCCATCTGGAATGCCGACGAGGGGGCGGTCCTGGCCGGCGCCGCGGACCCGGATCTGGCCTATCAGAAGCTTATCCGGCCAATGAAATTGAAATTGCAGTTGAAGTATGTTAGGGAGCGATCTTTCTGGGTGGATCTGAAGATCATTTTCCTGACCCTGCTGGCGATCGTTCAACCGGAAAGCCAGGCGGTGCGGGAAATGAGAAGGGGCCTGAGATGAAGATTTCAATGGGCATTACGGGGGAGATGTGAAATATACGCGCGAACTCTTGAAAGATTTTTACCTGCGGATGCTGAGGATTCGCCTCTGTGAGGAGGCCTTCGTGGCGCCGATCCTCAGTGGCGAAGTTCGCTGTCCCTGCCATCTGTACAGCGGGGAGGAAGGGGTCGCCGTTGGTGTTTGCGCGGCCCTGACCGATGGGGATTATGTCTTCGGGAACCACCGCTCCCACGGGCATTATCTGGCCAAGGGCGGTTCCATGCAGAAGATGGCGGCGGAGATCTTCTGCCGGGAGGCGGGATGTTCCCGGGGACGCGGGGGGTCCATGCACCTCATCGCCCCGGAAGTGGGCATGCTGGGGGCGGCGCCCATCGTCGCGGGGACAATCTCCCTGGCCCTGGGAGCGGCCCTGGCGTCGGTCATCAGGAGAGACGGCCGTGTGGCCGTGACGTTTTTCGGCGACGGGGCCACGGGGGAAGGGGTGCTTTACGAAAGCATGAACTTCGCGGCCCTGAAGAAGCTGCCGATTATTTTCGTTTGTGAAAACAATTACTATGCCACCCACATGCCGGTCAGGGAATGTAGAGTGGATCGGCATATCTTTGAGATCGCGGCTCCTTTCGGCATCGAAAGCCGGCAGGTGGAAGGAAACGACGTGCTGGCCGTTTATGACGCGGCTCTCGAGGCGGCGGAAAAATGCCGTCGTGGCGCCGGTCCCGTGTTTCTGGAGTTTTTGACGTACCGTTATCGAGGTCATGTCGGCCCGGATGACAATATCCAGGGGGAACATACCGACATCCGTCCCCAGGAGGAAATAGACGTCTGGATGAAAAAGGATCCACTGGCGGTGCTGCGCGATTATCTTCTGGCGCCGGGGCTTTTTTCTTCCGGGGAATTGGACGGTATAAGGGCGGAAGTTGAAGCGGAGGTAGAAGAGGCGTTCGTTTTTGCCAGAGCCGGCGCCCATCCCAAGACAGAGGAGCTGGAAAGATATGTCTTCGCATAGAATACTGAGTTACAGCCTGGCGATCAATGAAGCCCTCCATCAGACGATGGCGGCGGACCCCGCGGTATTCCTCATCGGCCAGGGGGTGAAAAGCCCCTGGTACGTGGGCAACACCGCTCAGGGCTTGCGGGAGCGTTTCGGCGACGAACGGATAATTGACACGCCGGTGTCCGAAAACGCCATGACCGGCGCCGCGGTCGGGGCGGCCCTGGCGGGGATGCGGCCCGTTGTCGTCCATCCCCGCATGGATTTCATGTTTTATGCCTTCGATCCCATCATCAACGAAGCGGCGAACTGGTATTACATGAACGGCGGCAGCCTGCCCGTACCCGTTGTCTTCTGGGGGATCATCAACCGGGGCGGCGAACAGGCGGCCCAGCACTCCCAGGCCCTTCACGGCATGTTCGCCCAGGTGCCGGGTTTGAAGGTGGTTATGCCCGCAACCCCTTATGACGCCAAGGGATTGATGGTGGCGGCGATCCGGGAACCGAATCCGGTGGTCTTCATCGATGACCGCTGGCTGTATCGGCTTGAGGAACCGGTACCGGAAGAGATCTATGACGTGGAGATCGGCCGGGCCAGAATTGCCCGGGAGGGAACGGATGTAACCGTGGCGGCTTCGTCGTTTATGGTCCAGGAGGCCCTCATGGCGTCGGAACTGCTGGCCGAGGCCGGGATCGCGGCGGAAATAATCGATCTCCGGACGATAAAGCCCCTGGATGGAGAAACCCTGGTTGCCTCGGTGAAGAAGACCGGCCGGATGGTCGTGGCCGACGGCGGCTGGCGGTCCTTCGGCGTGGCGGCGGAGGTTTCCGCCCTCGTGGCGGAGAGGGCCTTCGGCGCCCTGCGGGCGCCCGTGGCACGGGTCGCCCTGCCCGATTGTCCGGCCCCCGCCAGCGCCGCCCTGGAGAATGTTTATTACCGTAACAGCACGGACATCATCCAGGCCGTTCGGAGTCTTTTCTAATACCGTCATTGTTTCATAACGGGAAAGCATTTAGTGAGAATCTTTGAATTATTCCTTCTTGTCGCAGGTCCCGTAAAGGTCTCAACCGATGAAAAACAGCAAGAGGCAAGAGGTTATTGAATGGATAGAAAAGTGAAGTTTGTGGAGCCGGCGAAGCTTTACGGGATGATCAAGGAAGAGCTGGATGCCGCTTATTTCGAAGTCATGAGCAAGGGCGATCTGATCGACCGGGGGCAGTTGAAACGGTTCGAGGAAAATCTCGCGGCCTTCGTGGGTACGAAATACGCCGTGGGTCTGAACAGCGGCTATGACGCCCTCCACATGTCCCTGCGGGCGGCGGGGATCGGCGCCGGCGACGCGGTGATCGTGCCGGCCCATACCTTTGTGGCCACGGCTTCGGCGGTGGTCAATGTCGGCGCCCGGCCGGTCCTGGTGGATGTGGGGAAGGATTTCAACATCGACTGCGACCGGGTTGAGGAACTGCTGGCGACGGAAGCCCGGAGTGGCGGAGGACGGATCAAGGCCATAATTCCCGTCCATCTCAGCGGCTACATGGCCGATATGGCGCGGATCATGGAACTGGCGGAGCGATACCGCCTCGTGGTCGTCGAGGACGCCTGCCAGAGCCTGGGGGCCGGTATGGAAAGGACGAATACAGTCAACAGGCAACAGCAGGCAGGAGGAGACAGGCGGGAGGAAACAGGAGCGCATCACGAAACGAGGCGGGGAAGGAAGAAATTGGCAAAACAGAGTGGGGACCTTTTTGGAGAAGAAATGGATGCGGCGGCGATCGGTGCGGCAGCTCCAAAGGAGACTGCCACTGGGTCGGTGTCCCCGGCGCCGGAAGATGTCAGCGGCGGATGGGGCCGGGCGGGATCCTGGGGCCTTACGGGCTGCTGGAGTTTCTATCCCTTCAAGATCCTCGGTGGTTACGGCGACGGGGGGGCCATCACCACCGACGATCCCGATGTCGCCCTGTTTGCCACCCGGATGCGCTACAACGGTGAAGACCGGCAGACCGGGGAATACCACGGCCACGGTTTTACCTGTCTGCTGGACAACCTGCAGGCGGCCTTTCTCGATGTGAAGCTGCGCTATCTCCCCCAATGGATAATCCGGCGCCAGGCCATCGCCGCGAGATACCGCGCCGCCCTGTCCGACCTTACCGATCTCCTCCTTCCCCATTACGACGATCCCCGCCGGGATCATGTCTATCAAAACTATACGGTGCGCTCCCTGCAGGGGAACGATTTTTCCGAGTACCTCAAGGCCCGGGGCGTCGAGGTGCTGACCCAGTTTCGCAAGCCTTATTACCGTCACGAGGCACTGAAACTGGAGGATCGGGGCTTCCCCGAAACGGAGGCCTTGAGCCGGGAGGTCTGCTCCCTGCCCATGAACGTGGAGATGACCGACGACGAGGTGGATTACGTCATCACGGTGGTCCGGTCGTTCTATGGCAAGACTTAATAAACATGTTGAATGAGGTGAATTTGCAGGGAATCTCTCCCTGTCGACAAACGACGAGGGAATAGCGGCGTTGCTGAATAAGCGACGAACAATTCGTGGCGATCTGCAATTCCATTTATGGCATTGAGAGCTTTGCATAACTGCGGAAAAATGGTTCGCAAGCGGCGAATCAAATGTTTTTCGCCGTTGCGTGATTGAACTTAACGCTTGGTAATGAAGAAGGTTTATACGTTACCCATTCAGAGGCGAAAAAGGTTTCTGAGCCGCGGCGAAGCCATTTTTCAAAGGTCTCGGCATTTAATCACTTCGGGATAAGATTAATTTGATGAAACTGCAATTAAGTGAACGCCACGCCTGGGTTCTCCAGTCGGAGATCCGCAATATGTCCATCGAATGCGATCGCGTCGGCGGGATAAACCTCTCCCAGGGCGTCTGCGATACGGAGGTTCCTCCGGTGGTTCGTCAGGGCGCCCGGGAGGCAATGGAACAGGGAATCAACACCTATACCCGCTACGACGGCCTGTCGGAGTTGCGCCAGGCCATCGCGGACAAGCAGCGCCGTTTCACCGGCATGGCGGTGGACCCCGAAGGGGAGATCGTCGTCAGCGCCGGCGCGACGGGGGCCCTGTACTGCACCTGCCTTGCCCTTTTGAATCCCGGCGATGAGGTCATCATATTCGAACCCTTTTACGGGTACCACATCAGCACGCTGGTGGCGACGGGGGCGACGCCGGTCTATGTCCCCCTGCGCCCCCCGGACTGGTCCTTTCATCGGGAATCCCTGGAGCGGGCATGGACTTCCCGCACCCGGGCCATAATCGTCAATACGCCCGCCAACCCCTCGGGCAAGGTCTTTACCGCCGAGGAGCTGCAAACAATCGCCGCCTTTGCCGTCCATCACGATCTGTTTGTCTTTACCGACGAGATCTACGAGCATTTTCTCTACGACGGCCGCCGCCATCTGCCGCCGGCCCTCCTGCCGGGAATGGAGGAACGGACGATCACGATCTCGGGGCTGTCGAAGACCTTCAGCATTACCGGCTGGCGCGTCGGCTACGCCCTGGGAGATGCCCGCTGGATGCAGACCATCGGCCATTTCAACGATCTGGTTTATGTCTGCGCGCCGGCGCCCCTGCAGATCGGGGTGGCCCGGGGTCTCGACGCCCTGGGCGATGATTATTACGAAGGCTTGGCCCGGCAGTATCTCCATAAACGGGATACGATCTGCCGGGCCCTGACCGATGCTGGCCTGCCGCCCCTCATCCCTCAGGGGGCCTATTATGTCCTGGCGGACGTCTCCCGGCTTCCCGGGGGAAACGGCAAAGAGCGGGCCATGCATCTCCTGGAGAAAACCGGCGTGGCCGCCGTTCCCGGCAGCGCCTTCTATCATGACGGCGGCGGAGAGGACCTGGCCCGTTTCTGCTTTGCCAAAGACGATCCCGTTCTCGCAGAAGCCGCGGCCCGACTCCGGACCTCGAAATGAAGAAGCTCATCCATAACAAGCATTTTTATTACATGCTTATCATCGATGCCGCCCTCGTGGCGGCATCCTACATCTGTGCCTATCTCCTGCGTTACGACGGGCAGTTGCCGGACTTTGAATGGCGGCGGATCATTCATATCCTGCCCTATCTGGTGGCTATGAAGCTGTTATGTTTTTCCCTTTTCGGCCTCTACCGGGGAATGTGGCGTTACACCAGCCTGGCGGATATGAAAAATGTCCTCAAGGCCACGGTGGTTTCCTCCCTGATCCTCGTTTTGGCCGTCCTGTACATCTATAATTTTCGGGGATACTCCCGGGCCGCCTTCATCATCGACTGGCTCATCACCCTACTTTTCATCGGCGGCATCCGGATCGGCGTCCGGCTGGTGTTGACGAACAATATCGGTTCATTCTTGCTTTTGGCGAAAAAAGGGGCGCAAGACAAGCGCCTCCTCATCATTGGCGCCGGCGCCGCGGGGGAAAAGGCCGTCCGGGAAATATTGGAAAACCCGGGTTTGAAATTGAATCCCGTGGGATTCCTCGATGACGATCCCATCAAGCAGGGAAAGGCCATCCATGGCGTCGTGGTATTGGGCAAGGTGGAGGATATCGGCGGCCTTCCGGAGGATTTCGATGAGATCCTCATCGCCATTCCCTCGGCCCGGGGGGAGCAGATGCGCCAGATCGTACGATTTTGCGAAGGAACGGGCAAGCGTTTCCGGACCATGCCCAGCATCGGCGAGTTGATCGATGGCAAGGTATCGGTGAAGGCCTTACGGGAAGTGCGGATCGAGGATATCCTCGGGAGGGACGAGGTGCGACTCGAAAGGGATCTGCTGAAAAGATCCTATGAAGGTAAACGGGTTCTGATCACCGGGGCCGGTGGATCCATCGGCAGCGAGCTGGTCCGGCAGGTATGCCAGATTCGACCGGCCGCCGTCGGTCTCCTGGATTTCAGCGAATTCAACCTCTTCCAGATCGAGATGACACAGCGCCAGTATTTCCCCCACATCCCCATCGAGACCTATCTGACGGACATCCGCGACCTGCCGGCGGTCCGGATAACCATGGAGTCCTTCCGTCCCGAGGTGGTTTTTCACGCGGCGGCCTACAAACATGTCCCCCTTCAGGAACTACACCCCCGGGAGACGATTTACAACAATGTCGCCGGCACTCGCAATCTTGCCTCAACGGCCATAGCGGCAGGTGTGGAACGCTTTGTCCTGGTATCTACGGACAAGGCGGTGCGTCCCACCAATGTCATGGGGGCGGCCAAGCGCGTGGCGGAGATGTATTTGGCCTCGCTCACGGGACATTCGATGACCTGTTTCGTTTCGGTACGGTTCGGAAACGTCCTGGGCAGTTCCGGATCCGTCGTTCCGATTTTTCAGCAGCAGATCAGCCAGGGGAAACCGGTGACGGTTACCCACCCGGAGGTGACCCGCTATTTCATGAGCATTCCCGAGGCGGCCCAGTTGATTCTCCAGGCCGGGGCCATGGGACAGGGCGGGGAAATCTTCATCCTCGATATGGGCAAACCGGTGAAGATTGTTGATATGGCCCGGGAAGTGATACGCCTCCACGGCTTGGAGCCGGACCGGGACATACCCATCGAGTACATAGGCCTCCGCCCCGGCGAGAAGCTTTACGAGGAACTGATAACGGTTGGAGAAGGGATCATGCCGACGTCTCATGAAAAGATCAAGGTTATCAAGGGAGGTCAGGGTGATTTTAAGCTTCTCAATGATCAGATCACCGCCTTGATTACCGTGGCCGACTCTTACAACGATAAGGCCATTAAGGAGAAACTCCACGGAATCGTCCCCGAGTACACACCGCAATGATAACCGGAGAAAGTTTTTCGCTTCCGGACCAACTCCGGAATGTCCTCATCATCCAGTTAGGGGATATCGGCGATGTCGTCTGGTCCCTCCCCGCCTTTCAGTCGGTGAGCGCCGCCCTGCCCCGGGCACAAATATTTCTTTTGGTCCGGGAAGGCATCGGGTCTCTTTTGGAGGTCGATCCGGCCATTGCGGGGATTTTCGAGGTCGAGAGATACCCGGGAAATATTGTGGACCGCCTGATGAGTCAGATCGCTTTTCTCGCCCGGGTCCGCAAGTTCCGCTTCGATGTCGTTTTCGACCTTCGTTCCGACGAGCGGGGGGCCTTCATGGCCCGGTGGACGGGCGCTCCTTACCGGGCGTCGCTGTGGGCCGCGGCCGGACCCTGGCATCGCAACCGCTTGTTTACCCATCTGGTCTATCCCACCAATGAAAACATCCGCCTCCGCCTGGGTGCGAGTGAGCAAACGCTCCGGATCGTCAGGCAATTCGGCATTCCCACCCCGGAGACGACGCCGCGGCTTGCTGTTTCACCGGCGGCTGTCAATAACATGAGGAATGCCCTTGCCGCCCGGAGTATACCCGTGGACGGCAAAGAAAAAAGCAGCAATCACCGGGGTTTTATCACCATAAGCCCCTTCTCCCGCTGGGCTTATAAAGAATGGCCGCGGGAGCGCTGGCGGGAAATCTCCGCGTGGCTGTGGCGGGATTACGGCCTGATTTCCGTCCTTGTAGGTGCGGCGGGGGAGCGCGCCCGGGCGGAGGAACTGGTGAAGACGACTTCGGGGGGGATGTTCAATATGGCGGGGGAGACAACGCTGGGGGAACTGGCGGCCCTGCTGAGGTTGAGCCGCCTCCACGTGGGTGTGGACAGCGCCGCCCCCCATATTGCCGCCGCCGTGGGGACGCCGACGATCACCCTCTATGGTCCTTCCGACTGGCGGGACTGGGCCCCCGTGGGGGACAAACACCACGTTGTCAAGTCGGATATGGATTGCTCCCCCTGCCATCGGAAGGGTTGCGAGGGGAGTGGGAGGAGCCGCTGCCTCGAGAATATCCCGATCGAAAGGGTGCGGGAAGCCATAGAAAAAACGTTTTTACCGCCACGATGAACATGATTGAGACCTTTGAAAAATGGCTTCGCCGCGGCCCAGAAATCTTTTTCGTCTCTGAATGGGTAACGTATAAACCTTATTCATTACCGAGCGTTAAGTTCAATCACGCAACGGCGAAAAACATTTGATTCGCCGCTTGCGAACCATTTTTCCGCATTTATGCAAAGCTCTCATGATTGTGATTGTCTCACCTCATGTATGGGGTACAGGCGGCGATCAGGGGAGCGGTTTTGCCTCTTCGATGAGCATGATGGGGATATCGTCCCTGATTTCGTATAGGAGCCGGCAGGTTTCACATATCATACCGTCTCCCGTTTCCGTGAGGCAAATCTCGCCCTTGCATTTGGGACAGGCGAGAATATCGAGCAGTTCTTTACTGATGGCCATAGGGAATCTTCCTCCTTTTCCGTACATTACTTGAGACCTTCGAAAAATGGCTTCGCCACGGCTCAGAAATCTTTTTCGCCTCTGAATGGGTAACGTATAAACCTTATTCATTACCTATCGTTAAGTTCAATCACGCAACGGCGAAAAACATTCGATTCGCCACTTGCGAACCATTTTCCCGCAGTTATGCAAAGCTCTCTACTTAAAAAACCTTCCGGGGCCGGTCTATTCGGTTCCCATGAGTTACAACCTTCCGTACCACTTCACTTTTCCCGTCGCAGTTTTTCCTTTACTCCTTCCCAAACTTCTTCCACTGTAATTCCTTCCATACACTCCCGGGTCGGACATGTCTTCCGGAAGCAGGGGCTGCAGGGCAGTTCCTTCCGGATGACGGCGTGGCGCGAACCGTAGGGACCCGTGCGCCGGGGATCCGTAGGTCCGAACAGGGCGACCACGGTTGTCCCGACCGCGGCGGCGATATGCATCGGCCCGGAATCGGTGGTCACGACCAGGGCGGCCCGGCGGTAAAGGCACGCCAGATCCTTTAGACTCGTCTGGCCGGCAAGATTCAAGATAAGTCCCGCCGGCACATGTTGCATAACGGCGTCGATGTAAGGTTGCTCGTCGCGGCTGCCGGTGAAGACCACCGGGATGCCCAGCTCCTGTGCGATCCGGTCGGCCAGGGCGGCGAAGAGGTCCTCCCGCCAGAGTTTCGTCGGCCACAGGGCGACGGGGTTTATCGCCACGAAGGGGGCCTCTTCGTCAAGATGATTTTTCGCCAGCAGGAAGGTGACATTCTGCTCGTTATGGTCATCCCAGGGGATGTTAAATGTGGGTGGCGGACCGGCCACTGCGGCCTTGCCCGCCTGTACCTCCAGATAGGCCGGAAAGTCCAGATAACGATCCACGGCGTGTTTGGCCATGTCTTCCGGGATTTTCTCGTTGTAGAACAGTCCGCTTCCCTCCTGCATGCTGTCGTAGCCCAGCTTCCGGACGCCGCCGCTCAATCCGACCAGGACGGCGCTCTTGAAAAGGCCGTGAAAGTCGATGACCAAGTCATAGGGCCTGGATCGTAGTTCATGGATAAAAGAGGCTATTTCCCCCATGATTTTCGTGATACGCCCCCTTTTCGCTTCTCTCCGCCAGCGCTTGCGGTGGGAGACGAGTACCCGGTCCAGGCAGGAATGTCCGGTGATCAGATCGGCGGCGGCCGCTTCGATCACCCAGGTAATGTGGGCCTGGGGATAGAGGCGCCGCAGGGCGGCCAGGGATGGCAGGGTGTGAACCACGTCCCCGATGGCGCTCAATTTGACGATCAGGATGTTCATGGCCGTGTCCCTGAACGTTTGCCGCAGGGTTGTCCATTGCTGTTTTTTTGCCACCATGCCCGCCGGTGGGAAGCCGATTGGTCCGCTTTCACCCGGAGACTATTTCCCGGGTTCCCTATAAATCTCTTTCCGAAGATACCATAACTGCTGTTAGTTACAAAAATAACAATCATCATGCATTGCCCTGTCCGAGGATCCAGCGGACGGCGGCGATGAGATCCGGGGCGATGAGATCCGGGGTTACGGGTCCCGGCTCCACGTCTTTCCCGTAGCCGGTGCGGACGAGGATGCCCTTCGCCCCTGCTCGCTGTCCCGCTTCCACGTCCTTGGTCATGTCGCCGATCATATAGGAACGGGACAGATCTATGGCCAGCTCCGCCGCGGCCCGCAGCAGCAATCCCGGCGCCGGCTTCCGGCAGGAACAGGACCGGCGGTATCCGCCGATGCCCTCCGTGGGATGGTGGGGGCAGAAATAGAAGCCGTCGATAACAGCGCCTGCTTTCCCGAGCATCCTGGACATCTCGGCGTGCACTTCTCCCACGAACGCCTCGTCGAACAAGCCCCGGCCGATGCCGGACTGGTTGGTTATGACGACGGCTTTCATCCCGTTGCGGTTGATGAGTCGCACGGCCTCGCCGGCCCCGGGGAGGAGCCGGAGCTTGTCCAGGCGATCCAGATAGCCCACCTCTTCGTTGATCGTGCCGTCCCGATCCAGAAAGACGGCGGCGGATGTTTTCTTCGGCATCGGCATACCCGGTTATAGTGATTTGAGAGTTTTATTCATCCCGCTTGTCACTTGGCTTTCCTCATCGATACTCCTCCGGTCCTTACCCTTGCGGAGAGATGTTGAGAGACCCGTCCTTACCTTCGGCCCCGGCGACTTCCTTCTACGGGACACTACGGCCGGATAAAAGCCGAGCGGCAACGATCCGGTTGATCACGGCGGTCACCTCCTCCACGCCGATCAGATTCATGCAGCGGAAATCCTTGGGACAGACGGTTTTCAGACAGGGGCTGCAATCCACGGGCTTTCGAATGATGACATTCATGCGGCCGGGAGGAGAGGTCGTCGCAGGATTTGTAGAACCGAAAATGGCGACCGTCGGCACGTTCAGGGCGCCGGCGATGTGCATCAATCCCGAATCGTTGGTGAGGAAGACATGGCAGCGGGCGATGAGGGCCATGACTTCCCGGACCGAGGTCCGGCCGGCGAGGTTCAGGAGCCGATCCGGAATGGCCGCCGCAATGACATCCGTAACCTCCCGATCCTGTTCACTGCCGAAGAGGATGAACACCGACTCCCGGTATTGACGATGCAATGCCGTGGCCACGGAGGTGAAGCGTTCCACCGGCCAGCGCTTGGCGGGTCCGTAGGTGGCGCCCGGGGCGATGCCGACGAAGAGGGCTTTCCCCCTCGCCGGCTCGGAGAGCCAATTATCGGCCAGGGCCACGGTTTCGGCCCGGAGATCAAGATGTAGTTCGTCACCGGGGTCGAGGCAGCCCAGGGCCTTGAGCATCTCCAGATAGTAATGAATCTGATGAACCCGGCGGATGGCCCGGCTCCGGCGTACGGAATGGGTCAGGAGCCATCCCCGGGCGTCGGCATCATAGCCGGCCCGGATCGGGATTCTGGCGAGGCGGGCGATGATGGCCGCCTCGATGGCATTCTGGAGCAGGATTGCCATGTCGAAGCGTTTTTGCCGCAGCTCGGCGGCGAGGAGGAGCTTGCCCGCCGGCCCGGCATGTCTCCCCGGTTCCTCGAACACGATCAACTCATCCGCCATTCCCGTTTCCCGGTAGATGTCCGCCACCCACGGTTTGGCGAGTAGGGAGATATGGGCCTGGGGCCAGGTCATCCGGATGGCCGCTACGGCCGGCAGGGTCATTACGGCGTCGCCGATCCAGTTGACGCCCCGAACCAGGAGCCGCTCCACGCCCTCCCGGGGGAGGGACCTGTTTCTCCGGACCGGCAAAGGCTCATATGCCGTTGAGTCTTTCACCCTTGGACTCCTTTGATTCCTGCCGGCCCTTGTTCCGATGAGTTAAATATAGTGGGGGAACTTGTAAAAAACCGCATTTATCGTAACTGTCCTGCCATCTATTCCACTTGGCATTGTTTCGTCTTCCAGCGCTGATGGAGCCAGAACCATTGGTCGGGGTACCGGCGGACCATGGCTTCGACGACCTTCGTGAAACGTTGGGTATTGGTGAAAAGATCCTTTTCATAATCCCCGGTATCGTCAATGGGAACGGCCTCCTGGATGATGAAACGATAGGTGCCGTCGGGCATCCGGGGCATAAAGGCGGGAATCACCGGCGCCCCCGTCCGCATGGCCAGTACGGCGAGCCCCACGGCGGTGCACGCCGGGCGGCCGAAGAAATCCACGAACACCCCTTCCCGGACCGAGACGTTCTGGTCGCTGAGGATGCCCAGGGCCTTGTTTTCCCCGAGGAGCCGGGTGATGGTCTTCCCCGAGCCGCCCTTGGGGATCACGGTGTTCCCGTTGAGGGTTCGCACCCAGGCCGTGAGATTCTCGAGGATCGGGCTGTCCAGGGGGCGATAGACGATGTTCATCGGCTGCCGCATCATGGGAAATGCCACGGTCATCATCTCCCAGTTGCCGAAGTGGGCGACGATGGAGAGGAGGCCCTTCCCTTTGGCGAAGGTGGCGTCGATATGCTCCAGGCCTTCGAAGGACACCCATTTATGCACATTGTCCCGGTTTATGAAGGGGATCTCGAAAAAATCCGCCGCCACCAGTCCCAGATGACGGTAAGCCCCTTTGGCGATGGCGATGATTTCCTTCATATCCTTTTCCGGAAAGGCCCGCCGTAGATTGTGGAGGGTAATGAGGCGCTGCTTGGCCGAGGTGTGATAGAAAAGGCGAAACAATCCCCGGAAGAGCCATCTGCGGAGTGTCAGGGGTATCGCCTTGAACAGGAAGATAATTATGGTCGTGGATTTTTCTTTCTTCATCTTGGCATGAGTTTGATGAGGGCGCCGAAAAAGGCCTCTTCCCCCGGATCGATGCGGAGCCCTATACTCAATACGTGGATATTGCGATAGAATTCCTCGCAAGCGACAAGCTTCACCCCGTCCTTCTCCGTGGTGACGATCATCTCCGCCGCCTCCCTTTTCGCGGCCCCGGCTATTTTTTGGACGTCCCTTTCCTTGTAGAAATAATGATCGGGAAAGGCAAGGAATTTGATGATCCTCGCGCCCATGGCCTTCAAGGTGGCCTGGAATTTCTCCGGGGCCGCGATGGCGGTGAAGGCGAGAATTTTTTTGTCTTGCAGTATTTTCGGGGGCAGCGCTTCCCCGCCGTCTCCCGGGCACAGCCCCGTCGCTTCATAGGCGGCCCGGAAAACCGGCCGGGATGAGTCGGCGAGGGAATCGCTGCCGGAGGGTCTTCCCGGAAGCTTTTCGACAACCGTCTTGACGACGATATCCGCCCGGTCCAGGGCGGTGCGGGGGTCTTCCCGGAGCGGACCGGCCGGCAGGAGACGCCTGTTTCCGAAGGGGTTTTGTCCGTCAATCATCAGGATGTCCACATCGCGAGCCAGGCGCCGGTGCTGAAATCCGTCGTCCAGGACCAGGACATCGACGGCGAATTTATCGATGGCCAACCGGCCGGAGATGGACCGTTCCGGACCGGTGATCACGGGAACGCCGGGAAGGCTGGCCGCCATCAGTGCCGGTTCATCTCCGCCTTCCGCCGGGGAAAGGAAGATCTGCCGTCCGTCGGATACCACGTTGCCGCTGCCGGACCGGCGGCCGCCGTAACCGCGGCTCAGGACGGCGGGATGAAAACCCCGGGCCAGCAGTCCCCGGGCAACAAGGATGGCCATAGGTGTCTTTCCCGTCCCGCCCACGGTGATGTTGCCGATGCTGATGACGGGTCGGGGGAGGCGTTCGGCCCGGACGGCGCCGGAGTCGTAGCGGTGGTTTCTCAGCGCTGTCGCCGCTCCGTAGGCCCACGAAGGGGGGATCATTGCCAGCAGCAGGGAACGGCGCCAGCCACCGGGCTCCCGGCGGTACCATAGTTCATGGCGTATCGATTGGATGGAGTTCATCTTCGGTGAATTGCATGCAGTAGAGTTTGTAGTATTCACCTCTTTTCGCCAGGAGGAATTCATGGGTTCCCTCCTCGACGATCCGCCCGTTGACCAGGACGATGATCCGGTCGGCGTTGCGAATGGTGGAGAGGCGGTGGGCGATGATCAGAGTCGTCCGTCCGGCCATGAGGTTGTCCAGGGCCTTTTGCACCTCGATCTCCGCCTCCGTGTCCAGGGACGAGGTGGCCTCGTCGAGGATCAGGATCGGGGCGTCCTTGAGGATGGCCCGGGCTATGGATATCCGCTGGCGCTCCCCGCCGGAGAGCTTCGTTCCCGCCTCGCCGATGATCGTATCGTACCCCTGGGGAAGCTGCATGATGAAGTCGTGGGCATGGGCGGCCCGAGCGGCCCCGACGATCTCCTCCTCGCTCCGCTGGATGTCTCCGTAGGCGATGTTGTTCCGCACCGTATCGTTGAAGAGGATGGTCTGCTGGGTAACCATGGCGATCTGTCCCCGGAGGGATTCCACGGTGACGTCCCGGACATCTTGACCGTCGATGGCGATCCGGCCCTCGGCAACGTCATAGAAGCGGGGGATTAGATTCACCAGGGTCGTTTTGCCGCCCCCGCTCATACCCACGAAAGCGACGACCTCTCCGGCCCGGATGGAGAGGTGGATGTCCTTCAATACCGGCGTCTCCTCATAGGCGAAGGAGACGTTTTCGATGTCGATGCTCCGGGCGATCTTCGGCAGGGCGACGGCATCGGGCCTGTCGCCTATCTCCGGCTCCATGTCGATGATGCTGAAAACCCTCTGCGCCCCGGCGATGCCCTGCTGGATGGTATTGTTCATGTTGGTGAGTCGCTTCACCGGTTCGTAGAGCATGATCAGGGCCGTGAGGAAGGAAAAAAAAGTCCCCGGCGTGGCGCCGCCCTCGATGACCTGAAAACCGCCGTAGAGGATGATGGCGGCGATGCCGATGCCGCCCAGGAATTCCATGAACGGGCTCGCGGCGGCATTGATGGACACGGCCTTGATATTCAATTTGAAGAAGCGCTCGTTTTCTTCGGAAAAGCGTTTGTTTTCATATTCCTCCATTCCGAAGGCCTTGACGATCCTCGTCCCGGAGATCGTTTCGTGCAGCAGGGTCGTCAGCGCCCCCATGGTGATCTGGGTCCGGGTGGCCACGCTGCGCATCTTCTTGCCGAACTTGGCGATGGGATAGATGATCAACGGGAAGATCAGCATGGCGATGACGGCCAGTTTCCAGTCCCGGTAAAAGATGACGAAGATCAGGCCGAGGAGGGTGAACGTATCCTTGAACATCGTTGTCACGGCATCGGAGACGGCCCCCTGGAGGGTGCCCGCATCATTGGTGATCCGGGACATGAGGATTCCCGTGGGATGCCGGGTAAAAAAGGACAGGGATTGCTTCTGGATCTGCCGGTAAAGGCTGCTGCGCAGATCGGCGACGACCCGGAGGCCGATATAGTTCATCAGGACCATCTGTCCATAGCTGCATAACCCTTTGGCCAGGTAGATGAAAATCACCACCAGGGGGATCCAGAAAAGCATCTGGGCATCCTTTTTCAAAAAGATGCCGTCGAGGGCGGGTTTGACCAGGAAGGCCAGTGCCGAAGTTGACGTTCCGACCACGAGCATGCACAGCATGGCCATGAGGAAACGGCCGCCGTGGGGTTTGGCAAGTTTTAAGAGTCTCTTGAATACATCCATTTAAAGCATCTCCATGGCCAGGCGGGCGGCCCGCCGCGCGGCCCCCGGGGCGCCCAGCTTTTCCCTGATGCCGGCCAGTTCCTGTTTGATGCAGTTTTTTCTCTCAACGTCGGTGAGGATGGCCAGGATTTCCTTTGCCATCCGGGGCGGATTCACGTCCTGCTGAATGAGTTCCGGGACCACGGTCTTGCCGGCGATGATGTTGGCCAGGCCGATGTGGTCCACATGTACGAAGATCCGGCCCATGAGATAGGTAAACGGCGATATTTTATAAACAATGATCATGGGCACGCCGATCAGGGCCGTCTCCAGGGTCGCCGTTCCCGAGGCTACCATGGCGGCGTCGCAGACGGCAAGCACATCGTAGATTTCGTTGCCGATTATCTTTACGTTCAGTTTTTCCTGGCAGGGCCGGATCATCTCTTCCACGCCGTCCCGGTCCAGTGTGTCGGCAAGGGGCAGGACAAACTGGGCGGTTGGCACTTCCCGCTTTATGATCCCCGCGGCAGCGAGCATTTCCGGCAGGAGTTTTGTCACCTCTCCGGGCCTGCTTCCCGGCAGGAGGCCGATGATGGCTGCCCCCTCGCGAAGATCGAACCGGCGGATGGCCTCGTTACGGTGGTACTTGGTGTTTATCCCATCGAGGAGGGGATGGCCCACAAATTCCACCGCCATGCCTTCCCGGCGATACATCTCCGCCTCGAAGGGAAGGATTACCGCCATCCGGTCCACGCATTGTCGCAGTTGCTTGATCCGGCCCCGCCGCCAGGCCCATACCTGGGGACTGATGTAGTAGAATACCCGGACGCCTTGTTTTTTTGCCGCCCTGGCCAGGGGCATGTTGAAATCTGGATAGTCGATGAGAATGATCAGCGCCGGCTTCTCTTCCCGCAGCGACCGCTTCAGTTTCCTCATGATGCCCAGGATCATTCCTAACTTGGAAAAGACCTCGGTCAGTCCCACCACGGCCATGTCTCCGGCCCGGGCCAGGCACCGGACCCCGGCGGCTTCCATCTTCGGGCCGCCGATTCCATAGAAAGCCAGACCGGGATCTGTTTCCAGCATGGCCCGCACCAGATTGGCGCCGTGGAGATCCCCCGAGGCCTCTCCGGCGACGATCAGGACCTTCTTCTTATAAATTGTCATGTTTACCCAACACCCGCGAAGGACGAAAACACTCAAGAAAGAACGCCGGATGCATTTTCATGCTAACAAGAAATATGGGAAGTGTCCCCCTTTTTGTCATTTTCCATGCTGCACGGAAAGGAGGATCTCGTCCTTGGCCTTCTTCATTTCCCGAGCGATGTTCAGCGCCAGTTCCAGGGCGTTCCGCCCATCCTCACCGGAAACGACGGGGCGGGCGCCGTTTTGGACGGCGGTGACGAAGGAACGGATTTCCGCTTCGAGCGGATCATGCTGGCAGACTTCCACCGCGTTGCTAAAAATATCCAACCTCCCTGAATCACTAACCTTCTTGCTAAGGGAAACGAGATCCCGTTTATTGTAGTCCACGGCATGGTAACCATCGATGCCGAAAAAACGGATCTTCTGAAGGGTCTTGCCCGTGACGCGGCTGGCGGTTATGTTGGCTACACAACCACCGGCGAATTTAAGCCGGACGTTGGCGATATCAACAAGTTCGGAGAGGACCGACACCCCTACGGCATCGATGGCGGCTACGGGTGATTTTACAAAATGCAAGATGACATCCAAATCATGAATCATGAGATCGAGGATGACGTCCACGTCCGTGCCCCGTTCGAAGAACGGGTGGAGGCGATGGGCCTCGATAAACAGTGGTTGTTGGATGACTTTTGCCAGGGCGATTACGGCGGGATTGAACCTTTCTACAAAGCCTACCTGCAGGACCGCATGATTCCTCCCGGCGGCGTCGATCAGTTCATCAGCTTCCGCGAGGGTGACGGTGATTGGCTTTTCCACAAGCGTGGATACGCCGGCTTTTAGAAATGTAACGGCCGTTTCGTAATGGGAAACCGTGGGCACGGTTATACTCACGGCGTCCACCCGACCCAGCAACTCGCGGTGATCCTGAAAGGCCGGACATCCGTATTGAGCGGCGGCCCGGTGGGCTCGCTCCGCCACGACATCGGCGACGGCGGTGATGCGGCAGCCCGGAATCAGGGCGTACTTCTGCAGGTGATAGTTACCCAGATGGCCGATACCGACCACGCCGATGCGGAGTTCGTTCATTATCGGCAGATCCCTCGCTGGGTGTTCTGAATGAAGTCGATGAACTGCCTTATTTCCGGAAGGTCCGGAACGTCGGTCCGGACCTTTTCGAGCGCTGTCTTCAAAAGCAGGGAAGAGCGAAAGATAATCCGGTAGGCCAGCTTCAGGGACTGGATGGTTTCCGGAGAGAAATTTCTTCTTTTCAGGCCGATGAGATTCAAGCCGTAGAGTTTGGCCATGTTTCCCGAGGCCATGGTAAAGGGCGGGACGTCTTTCCCAACGGCGGAGCAGCCGCCGATAATACAATGGGCGCCGATGCGGGTGAACTGATGGATCCCCGTCATCCCGCCGATGATGGCGTTGTCTTCCACGTGGATATGACCGGCCAGATTGGCGGCGTTGGCCATGACGATCCGGTTGCCGAGCTTGCAGTTGTGGGCGATGTGACAATAGGCCATGATGAGATTGCAATCTCCCATGATGGTGACACCGATATCGGCGGCTGTGGCGCGATGGATGGTCACGAATTCACGGATCGTATTGGAATTGCCGATGATCGTCCGCGTAATCTCGCCGCGGAACTTGAGGTCCTGGGGTGCGGCGCCGATGGAGGCGAACTGAAAGATCCGGCATCCCGCGCCGATGTCGGTATGTTCGTCTATGACGACATGCGGCCCGATGACGGTATTCTTGCCGATATTTACATCCGCGGCAACGATGGAATAAGGGCCGATTTCGACCCCTTCCTCCAGATTCGCCGCCCCGGAGACGACGGCGGTGGGATGAATGTTCATAAGTCGTTTATTTCCCCTTCCTTTTCGCTGATTATTTTCTCAAGCGCGGCGACACGCCTGTTTAGCGCCGCTATCTTATTCCTCATTTCCGGCAATTTAGGGATCGAGGAGGCCGCCCGGAGCCATTCCCGATAGGGTTGCTGGGGGGCGCCGCCGTAAATCTGTCCCGCGGGGACGTTTTTGGAGATCCCCGCTCGGGCGGCCACAATGGCATGGTCACCGATGCTGATATGGCCCACAATGCCCGCCTGGCCGCCGATGATGACGCCCCGGCCGATGCGGGTGCTCCCCGAGATGCCTACCTGTGCCACGATTATCGCGTGCTCGCCCACTACTACATTATGGGCGATTTGCACGAGATTGTCTATTTTGACGCCTTTCTGAATCCAGGTCCGGCCCAGAGTCGCCCGGTCGACGGTGGTATTGGCGCCGATCTCCACGTCGTCGTCGATCTGGACGATGCCGACCTGGAGTATCTTACGGTTTTCCTGCCCGGGGACGGCAAATCCGAACCCGTCGCTGCCGACCACGACCCCGGCATGGAGGATGACGCGCCGGCCTATAAGGCAGCCCTCATAGACCGTGACGTTGGGATAAAGTATCGAATCCGCGCCTACGGCTGCATTGTCCCCGATCACGACACCGGGATGGAGAACGGCCCGGGCGTCTATTCTGGCCCCGGCGCCTACATAGACCTGGGGGTAGATCGTCGCTTCCGGATCCACTTCCGCGCCGGCGGCGATAAATGCCTGGGGATGAATCCCCGGCGCCGGCAGTGGGCGTCGGTGGAACAGCTCCAGGGCCAGACCGAAGGCCGCATAGGGATCGGCAACGACGAGGAGGTTTTTCCCGGGGCATTCGAGACCTGCCCTCACCAGTACCGCCCCGGCGCCGGTAGTGAAAATCTTCTCTTGGTATTTAGGGTTGGCCAGAAAGGACAGTTCTCCTTCCTGGGCCTCGTCCAGCCCGTTGACCCCCTTGATCAACACCGTGCCGTCCCCGATTACCCGGCCGCCCAGATGGATGGCCAACTCGCCTAAAGTTATTTCCACGGTTCCGTTATTTGGACTTCTTCGCCTTGTTGAATTCGTCGATGACCCGCTGGGTGAGGAGGTTTCCCTTGGCATGGTAGGCGACGGGGAGGGTGCTAAGGTCGATAATCAAAGTATAGTTCTCACTTTCCCCGATGGCATTCACGATCTTGAGGATCTCCGGGACGTTCTTGCCCAGGAATTCCTGACGCCTGTTTTGCATCTCGTCGTTGGCGTCCTTGACCATGTCCTGATAATCACGGAACTTCTTCTGATAGGTCTGCTCCTTGTCCCGCAAGGCCTTTTCGGTGAGGACGGGGCGCTGTTTTTCCAGTTCATCCTTCAGACGCTGCAGCTCCTTCTCCTTGTTCTGGATGTTCGTGCGGTTCTTGTCGTAGTTCTTTTTCAATTCCTCCATGGTGGCTTTGCCGACTTGGGAGTTCATTAAAACTTCCTCCACATGGATAAAGCCGATCTTTTCCGCCTGCGATACGGTCGGCGCGACCAGGAAGAAGGAAAAGGCGATGGCCGCCCCTAAGGCCCATATTGTTTTTTTCATTAATAACCCTCCGTAGTTAATTGATTTCTACATCATCATGCCGATGGTGAATTCCCAGCGACTCGGGTCTTCGCCGTCCTTGCGGTCCAGGACATATCCCCACTCCAGGCGCAACGGCCCTACGGGGGAGTACCAGCGGATGCCGGCGCCGGCGGTCTGGCGCATGTCATTCAAGTGATACCCGTCTTCCCAGGCGTTGCCGGTATCGTAAAATACCACCCCCTTCATGCCGGCGTTCTTGATCAGGGGGAAAACGAAATCGACGTTGAAGGAAAGCATGGTTTTACCGCCGATCAAGTCGCCGGTTACCGGGTCGCGGGGGCCGATGTCCCGCAATCCCCGGAGACTGTTTATGCCGCCGAGGTAATACCGCTCATAGACGGGCAGTTCCTTGCCCTCGTTGGGTTGCAGATAACCGATGCGTGCCCGGACATCGAATACCGTTTCCAGGGGGAGGGGGAAGAACCAGCCGGTGGTGCCGGTGTATTTGGTGAAGCTCACCGTACCCCCCAGGAGCCAGCCGGCCTGGAGGATCGTGGCGGCGTTTTTGGAGCCCGTGGTGGGGAAGAACTCGTCGTCCGTGGTATCCCGGGAAAGGGTGAACCCCATGCTGCTCGTCGTGGCATTGCCTGCCTGCTGTTTGATGTAATTCGACGCAAAGGGAGAGACGTTGGTGACATCGGTGAAGGCTAGGGTATAGGAGACGTAACCGGTGATGCTCTCCCAGATGGGATAGCCGAAGACGGCGCCGCCGCCCTTGGTGCCCAGATCGTAGGTATCATAGATCCTGCCGGAGTTCCAGAGGTCGAACTTGCTCCACAGGGGGATGTCGAAGAGCCAGGGCTCCGTAAAGGATAGGTCATAATAAGAGGACACGGAACCGATATTGGCTTTCAAACTGAGGGTCTGTCCCCGCCCGAAAAGGTTTTGCTGGGAGATCTGCGCCATTACCATGGCCCTGTCCTGGGCGCTGTAGCCGGCCCCCATGCTCACCATGCCCGTGGGCTTTTCCTTGAGGCGGATATTCACATCCGCAAGGGAATCGTCGGGACCTTTTTCCGACTGGAAATCCACTTCTTCGAAGTACCTCATCCGCATGAGATTCTTGTAGCTGTCTTTCATCTTGGTACTGCTGTAGAGTTCGCCTTCCGTCATGAGAAGAAGCCTGCGGATGACCTTATCCCTGGTCTTGGTATTGCCGAAGAGGGATATCCTGTTGAAGTAAACCAGATTTCCCTTCTTTATCTCATAATTGATATCCACATTCAGGACATTTTCGTTCACTTTCGTTATCGGTGTCACTTCCGCGTAGGCAAAGCCTTCGTCGTTGCAGGCCTGGGTGAGCAGCTCCATGTCCTTGATGACGGCGCCCCGATCAAAGTGCTCCTGCTTCCGGATGTTTAGTTTTTCCATTAGTTCCGATCGCTTTGCCTTCAGCTCGTCACCGGTGACGTCCACCCGGCCCACCTTGAACCGCTGACCTTCGGTGATGGGGATCTTTATATAAACCCCCTTCTTGTCATAGCTGATGATCCCGTCCCCCACCTGGGCGGTGATGAACCCGTTGTTCAGATAAAAGGCGTTGAGGCGGTTTATGTCCTGTTTCATTTCCGTCTTTTTCAGGAGGCCCGAGTCGGTGAAAAAATAGAAAAAACCCTGTTCCGAGGTCTTCATGATTTTCTTGAGTTCGTTGTCCCGGAAGGAACGGTTGCCCTCGAAGGAGATCTTCTTGATATAGAGCCGGGAGTTTTCATTGATGGTAAAGATGACCCGAATGTCTTTCTCCTGCTCCTTTTCTATGGCGTAAGCGATCTCGGCGTTGAAATAGCCCTTGTCGTCATACATGGCCTTGATCTTTTCCATGGAGGTGGTGATCTTTTCCTTGCTCAATGCCTGGCGGGTCTTGAAGGTCAGGACCGCTTCGATGTCTTTTGTGTCCAGCTTTTTGTTCCCCTTGATCTGGATATCCGTGATGAGACCCTTTTCTTTCACCATGAAGGTGATTTTTTTCCCTTCCTGGGTGTCGGTGACATCGGCGGCCACATCGTCGAAATATCCAAGCCTGTAGATCGCCCGGATATCTTCGTTGAGATTGGTTTCCGAATATATTCCCCCTGGAGTGCTTTTCAGGACCTGGCTGATGGCGCTGTTCTCGATCTTCTTGTTTCCCTGGAAGCCGATGGCGGCAATCCTCTGGGTTGCCGAGGTCTTGATGAGGATGTCCCCCCGCAACTGGCCGGCGATGGCCGGGATGCTTTCCGGTCCCTTGCCCTGGGCGGAAGCGGGCGGGAGATACTTCCCCGCCGCGACGTCGAAGATCCGCATGTCCACATTCAGGGTTTCCCCCAGTTCAGTGACCGTTCCCGATACCACATATCCCGCCCCGACAGCCTTTCCCAGCTCCGTGATCGCGGCTTCTTCAATCGTCCTGCCGGCCAGAAACGACAAGGTCTTTTCCTTCTCGATTATCCGGATATTCTTAGCTTTTCCCAGTTCCCGGGCCAGGTTGTCATAAAACAAATCCCGCAGAAAGGAAGCCGGACCTTTACTGTGGACCGTGAAGGGGATTATCGCCACCGCCACCTGTTCGGGCGGGGCTGCCGCCGCCGGCCCGATCCACGAAAACAGCACGATCAGCAAAGCTATAAACAAAGATGCCGCAATTTTAAGTCTTCGAGATGTCATAAGTCCTTCCATCACGGAGGCCGACCTTTCGTTGCAGGCGGTCCGCCAGGTTTTTGTTGTGCGTGACCACGACCAGGGTTATCTTTTTGGTGATATTCAATTCCACCAGCAGGTCTTCTATCTTTTTTCCTGTTTCCGTGTCAAGGTTTCCCGTGGGTTCATCGGCCAGCAGGACATCCGGCGCCATCATCAATGCCCGGGCTACCGCTACTCGCTGTTGCTCACCCCCGGAAAGTTCGCCTGATTTATGGGTGAAGCGGTGCGCGAGGCCGACGCTTGCGAGCAGGGATTCCGCCCGCTGCTTTGCATCCCGGCGCGAAACTCCGTTGATCAGGGCCGGCATCATGGTGTTTTCCAGGGCGCTGAATTCCGGCAGCAGGTTGTGCAACTGGAAGACGAACCCTACCTTCCCGTTGCGGAAAGCGGCCAGCTTGTCTTCTTCCCAGGTAAAGATATTCGCGTTATCGAAGCGCACCTCTCCGGAAGTGGGGCGATCCAGCGCCCCCAGGATGTGAATCAGGGTGCTTTTCCCCGCCCCGGAGACCCCTAACAGGGCCAGGGATTCCCCTTTCCGGACGGCCAGGTCGAGACCCTTCAGCACGTCGATGCGGTTGCCGTCCTTGATAAAGGTCTTCTTCAGATCCTTGACCTGAATCATCAATCGTACCTCAACGCCTCCGCGGGATCCATCTTCGCCGCCCGTCGGGAGGGATAGATCGTGGCGAGAAAACAGATCGTCATGGCCCCGATGACGATCATGGCCACATCGCCGTAATTTACCTTGGAGGGAAGCTCCGAGAGATAATAGACGTCTCCCGGGAGGATCTTTATCCCCAGAAGGCGCTCTATGAATACCGAGATGGCGGCCAGGTTGAAGGCGATGGACAGCCCGGCGAAGGCGCCGATGACCGTGCCGACCGCCCCGATTATCAATCCCTGGAAAATGAATATCTTCATGATATTCCTTGCGGTTGCCCCCATGGATTTGAGAATGGCGATGTCCTTGCTCTTCTCCATGACCACCATGATCAGGGTGGTGATGATGTTGAACGCCGCCACCAGGACGATAAGGCTCAGGATGATGAACATAACCCGCTTTTCCAGCCTCAGGGCGGCAAAGAGGTTCTTGTTCATTTCCATCCAGTTGCGCGCCCAATAGGGATACCCGAGCGTCTTCTCGATGTTTTTCGCGACCATGTCGGCCTGGTACAGGTCCTGGACCTTGATTTCCAGGCCCGTGACCACCCCCGGCATGTTGAGAAATTCCTGGGCGTCCTTCAGGTCGATGTAGGCCAGGGTCGAGTCGTATTCATAAAAACCCGAATCGAATATGCCGGCGACGATGAAGCGCTTCATCTTGGGAACCATGCCCATGGGGGTCGAGATTCCCAGGGGCGAGACCACCGTGAGGGTGTCGTATAGGTAAGCCCCCAGCATCTTCGCCAGTTCTTTGCCGATCAGGATGCCCGGTAGCTCCGCCCGGTCCGGCGGGATGGCGATAGAGTTCCTGGCCCCTGGATCAAGATGCTCTACCTTGCCCTCTTTGATCTTGCCCAGACTGATGACCCGAAAGGCGCTTTCCGGCGCCAGGCCCCTCAGGACCACCCCCGTAACGCCGTTTTGGCTCTTCAGCATGGCCTGGCTGTAGATGAACGGCGTCGTGGCCATGACATCTCCGACGGCCTCCACCTTTTTTGCCACTTCCCAATGTCCCTTCATCGGTCCCGTGTATTCCATGAGCAGGACATGGGAGTTCATCCCCAGGATCTTGTTCCGCAGGTCCGTTTCGAAGCCGTTCATCACCGCCAGCACGATGATCAAGGCGGCGACGCCCAGGGCGATGCCGCCGATGGACAGGAAGGTGATGATGGATACAAATACCTGTTTTCGCTTGGCCTTGAGGTAGCGCAGGCTGATGAAGAGTTCGACGGGCATGGATTACTTTTCGTCCCTGATCCGGAGTTGGGGAAAGAGGATGACGTCGCGGATCGAGGCGGAGTCCGTGAAGAGCATAACCAGCCGGTCGATGCCGATGCCTTCCCCCGCCGTGGGCGGCATGGCGTATTCCAGGGTCCGGACGTAATCCTCGTCCATCTCGTGGGCCTCTTCATCACCCGCCTCCCGTTCCCGGAGCTGCATCAGGAACCGCTCCCGCTGGTCTTCGGGATCGTTGAGTTCGGAGAAGGCGTTGGCGATCTCCCGGCCGCAGACATAGAGCTCGAAGCGGTCGGTAAAGCCCGGGTCCCGGGGGTTCCGGCGCGAAAGGGGGGAGACCTCCACGGGGTATTGGGTGATGAAGGTGGGCTGGATCAGTTCCTTTTCCACCTTTTCTTCGAAGATCGTCATGAGGATCTTTCCCGCCGCCGCACTCTCATCCATCTCCATGCCCAGTTCCGCCGCCGTGGCAAAGAGTTGCCGCCGGTCGGCCAGGATCTCTGGGGCGATGCCCAGGTGCGTCTCGACGGCCTCCCGGACCGTAATCCGCCGCCAGGGAGGGGACAGATCGATTTCCGTTCCCTGGTAGGTAAACCGGGGCCCGCCGAAGAGGTTTTCCGCGAGGAAAAGGAAGAGTTCCTCGGTGAATCGCATGAGGTCTTCGTAAGTGGCGTAGGCCAGGTAGAATTCCATCATGGTGAATTCCGGGTTGTGGAAGGTGGAGATCCCCTCGTTACGGAAGTTGCGATTGATCTCGTAAACCCTTTCCAGACCCCCGGTTACGAGCCGTTTGAGATAGAGCTCCGGGGCGATGCGGAGGTACAAATCCATGTCCAGGGTATTGTGAAAGGTCTTGAAAGGCTTGGCGGCGGCCCCGCCGGCCCGGGGCTGCATCATCGGGGTTTCCACCTCGAGGAAGTCATGACCGTCCATGAAGTCCCTGATCAGCTTGATGATCCGGCTCCGCCGGTGGAAGACTTCCCGGACGTCCGGATTCATGATCAGATCGAGATGGCGGCGGCGGTATCTCATCTCCACGTCCGTCAAGCCGTGCCATTTCTCCGGCAGGGGATGCACGGCCTTGGCCAGGAGACGCAGCCGCCCGGCCTCTATGGTCAACTCTCCGGTTTTCGTCTTGAATATCTTTCCTTCTATATAAATGATGTCGCCCACGTCGAGGCGCCGGAAGAGGTCGTAATCCGCCTCCGGCAGCGTCTTTTTCTGGATGAAACCCTGGAGACGGCCCTTGCGGTCCTGGATGCTGATGAAGGAGGCCTTGCCGAAATTTCTGATGGCCATGAGCCGGCCGGCAAGGGAAAATGTTTCTTTGACCTCCGCCAGGGCGTCGTTATCCAGGGCGCCAAAACGGGCCCGCAACTCCGTCGAGGTATGGCCCACCCGGACCTCGTTGGGATAGAGATCGATCCCCGCGGCCCGCAGGGCGGCGATCTTTTCCTTGCGTGTCTTTATCAGTTCGCTTTCTTCCATTTATTGTTGGCCTCGTCTTGAAAAAGGGTTCGATTTGCTATCCTTTTTTCCGTCAATAGTCAAGGATGATTTCCTCGTGGCGAGCACCCGAATAATGTTGCCATCGGGGTGAAACTTATGTATGGTCTGCCGACAACGAAGCTTTATGTTCATTTATGACGGGTCCACAAACAAATAAAAGGAGGGCTTATGATCAACAAAGTTATTCTTGTCGGCAGACTGGGGAGCGACCCGGAAGTAAGGTTTTCACCCGATGGGCTGCAGATAACGTCTTTCCGGATAGCGACGGATGAAATCCGCCGGGACAAAAGTGGGGAAAGAATAAAGAAAACAGAGTGGCACCGTATCGTAACCTTTGGAAAATTGGCTGAAATATGCGGTAATTATCTTACAAAGGGCAAATTGGTTTTCATTGAGGGGAGCATCCGCACCAACGCCTGGGAAGACAAGGACGGGGTAAAACGATATACAACCGAAATCGCCGCCAACGACATGAAAATGCTTGATACCAAGGGCCAACAGCGTGATCAGACGACCGGAGCATCGGAGGCGCCGGCGCCTCCCTATTTCAGCCCGGAATCCCTTCCCGATGACGACGTGCCGTTTTAGCGGCTACCTAAGGGAAGTAATGTATGAGAGTTGTGCGTAAGTAGAAAAATGGTTTGCAAGCGGCGAATAAAATGTTTTTCGCCGTTTCGTGATTGAACTTAAAAACTCGTAAAGAAAAAGAATAAGATTTATACGTTGCCTATCGAGAAGCGAAAAAGATTTCTGAGCTGCGGCGAAGCCATTTTTCAAGGGTCTATGTACGTGAAGTAATGCCTGCCAGGTCCGAGCCCGGCAGGCATTTTTGTATCGATCAGGCAAGCGGGTCGCGCCGGCGATTATTTGTTGCTTGCCGCCTTCCGCGAAGGACCCGTATGCCGCTTCCGAGGGGTCACTTGGGTTCGATTTTTTTGTTTTCCGGGGTGGCGTCGATTTCTTCGGGTTCCCGGGTTGCCTTCTTGAAGTTCTTGATGCCCTTCCCGATGGCTCCGCCGATTTCCGGGAGTTTTCCGGCCCCGAAGATTATCAGGATGATCACCAGAATCACGAGCAATTCCGGCATGCCGATACCAAACATATCAGGTCTCCTTTCTGGAGATTAAGTTTGTTTTCGGTACGTCTTTAAAACATTGTGCCGGGGTTGTCAAATCTTTCGGCATTCAGTTCAGAGTAAATTCGTTCTCCTTGAAAAAGATGGTTGGCAAATGGGGCTGCCGGTTTCAGGGCAGTTTAAGATGCCTTACCTCACCCCGTTTTCCCAGTTCGGGGAGCGGCTTTCCCTGGAGGCGGACCTGAACCCCCCCGGCATTGCCGACAGTGATCAGGAAGGAATCCCGGGCCGTGCGTTCGACGGCCTCCCCCTTTTTCAGCATCAATTCTTCCGCCCTGCCGCCGTCCGCGGTTATCCGGAGCCAGGTTCTTTCCGTGGCCGTTATATGCAGTCGTTGGGGCGCCGCCGTGATTTCCGTTGCCGTGCCCGGGGTGGTCCGGGCGGGCGCCGGGGCGACGGCGTATTGAGTTGTGGCGGACTGCCCGGCGGACATAGCCCCAGCGGCGGCCCCCGCCTGCTGTCCGGGCATATCCGCCGGCGCGGCGCCCGGGGGCGTCTGTTGCCCGGCAACGGTTGCCGTTCCGGCGACCTGCGGAGCGGTCGGAGATGCCGCCGATGGGCCTCCGGGCGGGGTGACGACGGCCGGTTGAACAGGTTGCCGGTGATCCGCACTGACCGAACGATCTTTATCCTGTACCGGAGGGAGTGCTCGATCATCTTGGACGGACAGAAAATAAACCGCAATTCCGGTCACGATCAGCCCGATTAAAAACAGGGCCGCATTCCGGACCCTCGGACCGATGGCCCTGACGGCGGCATCTTTTGTCGCGGCTTTCGTTTTCCTTCCCGGAACGGCGGCCGTTGAAGCTTCCAATGGTTTATTGACTGCCTGCAAATAGTCGGCATACCGGCGCAGGATAGGCAACGCATCTATGCCTACCGACGCGGCGTAGGACTTGATGAAGTTCCGGGCGTAAACGGGTTCCGGCAAACGGCGGAAATCTCCCCGCTCGATGGCTTCCAGGCTGGCGAGAGTGATTTTCGTAGCGGTGTTGATGTCATGCAGCGTCAATCCCTTCGCCTCCCTGATCCGAGCGAGGTCAAGGGGTGCATCTTCCCTGTTGACGCCGATAATATCTTTTGTTAACTGCTCCCCGTTCGTCATGGTTTGTCCCGCCGTCTTTTTTGGCGTGCCTGCCGTCAAGCAGAACTAAAGGGACGCCGGACTTATGAGCGGTCAGCGTCGCTTTCCCCGCTTTCAGGTTTAAACAGGATTATTGAAAATCTGAAAGATGCCGTCGTGGTAACATCAAACATCTTTTGATGCAACAGGTTTTGATTATGGAAGAAAAAAACGTCATGCCCCCTGGGGCCGCATATTTAAAAAACGCCCGGCTTATGGCGTCCGAGGCGGGCAGGTATCTTCGGGAGCACCTGCGCGACCGACACCATGTCCGGTACAAGGGCGAGATAGACATAGTCACGGAAGCGGATCAGGCGGCGGAGGAATTGATCG
>Ga0302249_1000053_pt1 | contig 115615 bp, 126 predicted proteins | sample AAG_UR_Val_MG_FD_193531 | JGI IMG/M metagenome (GOLD analysis project Ga0302249, IMG submission 193531) | Enriched activated sludge microbial communities from anaerobic digester in WTTP, New Holstein, Wisconsin, United States - AAG_UR_Val | ecosystem: Engineered > Bioreactor > Anaerobic >... | reverse complement strand
CTATAAACTTATAGCTTTTGTTGGCTCTGGCGGCAAAACGACGTTGATGGAGTTTTGCGCGCGTTCATTGGTAAAAAAGGGGAAAAGTGTGGCAATTACAACAACAACCAAGATATTCGCAACAAAACCGTTCTTTCTGTTCGAAAACGTATATGAAAAGCATTGCCATAGGGATTTTGTAAGGATTGGTAAAAACTTATCTGAAAAAAAGCTTACAGGGCTTAGCTTTGATGAAATAGAAAAATTATGTGAGGTGTATGATGTAGTTCTCGTTGAGGCAGATGGCGCAAAAGGCAAACCACTTAAATTTCCTTCGCAACACGAACCGGTCATACCACCGTTTTCTGAAATGACTTATGTTTTATGCGGGCTTGATGGCATCTCGGGTCGTGTCGATAAAATGGTTTTTCGCTGGGAGCTCTTGAAAAATGCGACAGGGATCGATGGCTCTGCAAACATAAATAAACAGGAATTTTTGCGTTTTTTTTCATATGACATCCTTTTAAAGGGTGTCGACATTAAGCGAAGCACAATAATCCTGAATAAATATGATGTGTTACACAACAGGGCCTCCGCAGTTGAACTAGCCAAGATGATCATACAAAAAACAGGTATAGGGGGTGTTGTTGTTGCAAGTACCCTTTTTAATATCTTTTATCTGGTAAGAAGAACATAGCGAGAATAGCAAATATCAGATATAGGCAAGATATTATGCAAGAGGCAAAAGACAGGAAATAAAAAAATAGTTTATAGCTTTCAGCAAAGACATCTTCGATTTCCGATTGCCTCAACAAGCCATGAGCTAACATAATGGATATCGATCAAAAGATGTAAATAAATTTTATTAGGCAGCGGGATTAAAATGATGCTATACTTTATATTATTTTGGATTTTGATTTAGCCTAAAAAGGTACAATCTTTTAATTAGCCCCCATGGAACTGGAAAAAAGTAAAATATTATCTAAAACACTTGCCGATATATACCTCGAACAGGGGCATATTGAAGAGGCTATAGAGATATATGAAAAACTATCAAAAAGGTTTCCAAAGGATGAATTTTACAGGCAAAGATTGTCGTCTTTGAAGGTTGAACTAAAGGAAAAAAATAAATCGCAGGGTTTTAGAAAATTATTACAGAAAAGGTTATGGTAACGACATAAAGTGAAACAGGGCAGGATCGATAAAGTTTTTAACTTGATTGAAAACACAGGACTAGATGCATTTTTGATAAAGGGTGCCGATAATATTTTTTATCTGTCAGGGTTTAGGGGTTCTGAGGCAACCCTTATTGTAACTCGCGGCGATGTGATCCTTCTGACAGACTTCAGGTATATTACATATGCAAGAGAGATTGCACAAGGTATAATAGTAGAGGAAGTGAGCTGGAAAAAAAATCTGTTAGAAGAGATCTGCGATAGATACAGCATCAAAAAAATAGGCTTTGACTGTATCAACACAACATATTCTATGTATAACAGGTGGAGAGAAACCGTTAAAAACGTCGATTTCATACCGATAGAAGATGAAATTGAGAGGATAAGGACACACAAGGAACCTGACGAGATAGATACTATCTTAAAGGCAGTAGACATAGCAACAAAGGCGTTTATAGATGTCCTTGAGCGCATATGTCCTGGAAAAACAGAAAAACAAATAGCCAATGAGATCGATTACGCTATGCAAACCCTTGGCGCCGAAGGTCCATCCTTTGACACGATTGTTGCTTCAGGCACAAGGGCAGCACTCCCACACGCGGTCCCAACAGATAAGGAAATCAACGATGGAGATGCGGTAATCATTGATTTCGGGGCAATGTTTGAAGGTTATTGTAGCGACGAGACCTGTACTGTTTTGATTGGGGAGACCAACAGCAAGTTAAAAGATATTTATAAAATTGTTAATGACGCAAGGATACTTGGTTTGGAAAGGGTTATGCCCGGCGCATCTATTAAAGAATTGGATTCGGTTGTAAGAAGTTTTATTAATGATGCAGGGTACGGGGAATATTTCAGGCATGGGGTCGGACACGGTGTCGGTATAGCGGTACACGAACCACCTGCAATTAATGGTTCCAGCGAAGGTATCCTCGAAGAAAACATGATAATCACCATCGAACCAGGCATATACTTGCCGAACGTTGGCGGGGTGAGGCTCGAGGATATGTTGCTTGTGACTAAAAACGGTTCTAAAGTGCTTACAAGCATAAGAAAAGATATGCTTAACATTAAATAAATAACTTATCTTAAGGAGACTATGTGATCCATAACTGATTATAAAAGGTTTGGTCAATATTGGGGATGGACAACCAGTGATTTGTCTATAATCGTATATGATCTATGGATAATCGGGTGTGGATCAACAAGAGGAGGATGTCATGATTGTTGCTACTTCAGAGTTCAGAAAAGGGCTCAGACTGCTGTGGGAGAATGAGCCTTTTGTTATTGTCGAGTTTCAGCACGTGAAGCCAGGGAAAGGGGCTGCCTTTGTTAAGACACGTATAAAAAGCCTTGTTTCAGGCAATGTGCTTGACATGACTTTCAGATCGGGTGACAAATTTGAAGTACCAGAACTCGAAGAGAAGGAAATGCAGTTCCTTTACAAGGAGGGTGATAAATATCATTTTATGGATACCACGACATACGACCAACTGTTCATTGACGAGGAACAACTGGGAACTACCAAGAACTATCTAAAAGAAGGTCTGGTTATCAATGTGCTTTTCTATAAGGACAGAGCAATAGGTGTTGATATGCAGAACTTCGTTGAACTTGTGATAGAAAAAACAGAACCAGGCGCAAGGGGAGACACCGCACAGAATGCAACAAAACCGGCTCTTTTGGAAACAGGTTACACGATCCAGGTTCCGCTTTTTGTTGTTGAAGGTGACAAAGTGAAGATAGATACGCGAACCGGTCAATATATCGAACGTGTGAAATAACGAGATGCTGATAACTTTTGAAGGCATAGAAGGCAGCGGTAAATCCACTCAGATAAAGCTTTTATACGAATATCTGAAGCTGAAAGGACACGACGTGATACAAACACGGGAACCTGGTGGCACAATATTCGGAGAGAGATTAAGAGACATCTTTCTTAAACAGGATGCCAATATCTTTCCTTTGACAGAGCTGCTCGTGATTATGGCAATGCGGGCTCAACTCGTTGAGGAGCTTATCATACCTGCGCTTAATGCTGGCAAAACGGTTCTGTGCGACAGGTTTTCCGATGCCTCATATGTGTATCAAGGTTACGGCAGAGGCATCGACCTCGGTGTTATAGAAAACTTAAATAGACTTGCAACAAATGGTATAAGACCTGATCTTACGGTATTGATAGATTGTACAGTAGAAGAAGGATTTAGAAGAAAGATAGCTAACGGGTTTTCGATTGACAGATTTGAGAAGGAGAACAGGGATTTTCACATGAAGATCAGGAGGATGTATATCAAGGTTTCAAAGGATGACCCTAAAAGGTTTTTTGTTGTCGACGGTCAAAAAGGGGTTGAAGATATACACATGCTCATAAGAAAAAAGGTTGAAGGGCTTTTGGAAGGTTATGGGATTTGAGGGTATAACCGGCCACGAAAAGCAAAAAGGCATACTTCTCACATTACTTAGAACAGAACGTATGCCACATGCATTTCTCTTCTCAGGGCCCGAAGGAATAGGCAAAAAAAGGGTTGTGATGGAATTTGCAAAATATATCTTCTGCGAACATGGCACTGCCTGTGGTATATGCCGCCCTTGTTTGAAGGTCGATCGAGGAAGCCATCCTGATATTTTTTCGACGACAAGCGAAGAATCGATCGGCATTGAGCATTCAAGGGACATAAACAAGGAGGTATATGAACATCCTTATGAAAGTGCCAGACGTATAATCATTATTGATAATGCAGAGAGAATGACCAATGAGGCAAGAAACGCACTACTGAAGACACTTGAAGAACCTCCTTCATTCAACACCTTTTTTCTTATAACCTCATCGGAAAGAGATATACCGCTTACCATAAAATCCAGGTGCATGAGACTTATCTTTAGCCCTCTTTATAAAGAACAACTCAAGTCATACTTCAAGAACAATTTAGGCTTAAACGATGAAAAGGCAGAACTACTCTCCTGCATCTCACATGGAAGCGTTGGTATCGGATTATTTTGGACAGTAGAAGACAATTTTCTTTTAAGAAAACAGATAGCCGAGTTGTTGTTTGGTAGGAACAAAAGCTTTTTAAAGGCAAGTGTAATTTTTGAAAAGATTTCTAAAAATCATAAAGATACAACAATTTATCTCTCGTTCATGCTTTCATTATACAGAGATGCATATCTTTTGAATGAGTGTGGTAATGACTCAATGGTTATTAACAGAGATATAAAGGGGTTACTCGCAATGGAAAAAATCAATACGGCGACGATCAATAAATCGATTGAAAGAATCGAACAAACGATAAACCTTGTCAGGTATAATATAAACAAGTGGCTTGTTTTGGAGAACCTGATGCTACATTTGATGGAGAGACAATGAAGGCTTGCAGTGTTAGGTTTGATAGATTAACAGCGGTTATTGAAATGGAGGCTACGGATGATATAAAGGCAGGTGATTATATCGTTGGAGAACTTGAGAAGGGCACTTGCCTTGGAGTTGTGATAACAGATCCGACAGAAACAGAAAAAACAGGCTTAAAGAAGATAACAAGAAAGGCTTTGGATGAAGAGATTAACGAACATGCCTTACTGAAAGAAAAAGAATATCAAGCCTTTGATTTTTGCAGAAAAAAGATTTTTGAAATGAACCTGCCTATGAAATTGCTTTGGGCTGAATATTTTTTCAAAGGTACAAAACTCCTTTTCTATTTTGTTTCTGAAAGCAGGGTAGATTTCAGGGAACTTGTCAAAGAACTTGCAAAAGAATTTAAAATGAGGATCGAGCTGAGGCAGGTTGGGGTAAGGGACGAGGCAAAAATCATAGGTGGATTGGGAAATTGTGGAAATGTGTGTTGCTGCCAGAGGTTCCTGAACAACTTCTCCATAGTTTCCATCAAGATGGTTAAGGAACAGGGACTTGCACTGAACCCATCAAAGATCTCCGGAATTTGCGGAAGACTTATGTGTTGCCTTTCGTATGAATACGATATGTACGCAGAATATAGAAAACAATTTCCAAAAATCGGTAAACGAATAGCAACCCCGCAAGGTGAAGGCAAGGTATTAAAGCACAGTATATTAAACTCGATGATCAGCGTTGAACTCGATGACGGCAAGGAAGTTGTAGTGGGACTCAAGGATATAAAAATCTTATAGAAAAGGGGCTTAAAAACACTGAGTGGTATTATTATTTAACCAATTGGATGAAAAAAAACCGGTAGTGTATTTTTTGTAAAAATACTAAAGACATTGAATTAAGAAACTTTTCCAAAATATATATGGAGTTGATCTATGAATAAACATTACTATATAACCACCCCCATCTATTACATCAATGATGTACCGCATATAGGTCATGCATATACAACCATTGCAGCCGATATAATGGCGAGGTTCAAAAGGATCTGCGAATATGATGTCTTTTTTCTAACCGGTACGGACGAACACGGCCAGAAGGTTGAAAAGGCAGCACAAATGCAGGGTATCCATCCACGTGAACTAGCCGATAGGACGGTTCACAGATTTATTGACCTATGGAATACATTGAATATTTCTAATACTGGCTTCATAAGAACTACAGAGGAAAGACACAGAAAGGTTGTCCAACACATCTTTGAAAAGGCCTTTGAAAGAGGCGACATTTACCTTGGATCATACGAGGACTGGTATTGTGTGCCATGTGAAAGCTATTTTACGGAACTTCAGCTAAAAAATGGTGTACATTGTCCTGATTGTCACAGGCCTACTGAAAAACTTAAAGAAGAGAGCTACTTTTTCAAGTTGTCTAATTATGAAGACAGGTTGCTTAAACTTTTAGAGAGGCAAAAGGATTTTATTCTGCCTGAAATACGCTTCAATGAGGTGGCAAGCTTTATCAAAGGGGGTTTGAGGGATCTAAGTGTAAGCAGGACAAGTTTTACATGGGGCATTCCCGTATCAATGAACACAAATCATGTAGTTTATGTCTGGTTCGATGCGCTTGCAAATTATATTAGTGGAATCGGTTTTCTCGAAGACGATGATTTGTTCAACACCTTCTGGCCATGCGATGCTCATCTGATCGGCAAGGATATTCTTAGATTTCATGCGGTTTATTGGCCAAGCTTTTTAATCTCGGTAGGCATACCTGTGCCAAAACATATCTTTGCACACGGTTGGTGGACTATAGAGGGACAAAAAATGTCCAAATCACTTGGAAATGTCATCGATCCTAATGAGATTGTTGAACAATACGGCGTTGACGAGTTCCGTTTTTTTCTTTTCAGGGAGGTGCCTTTCGGTCTTGATGGAGATTTTTCAAAAAATGCTATACTACATCGTGTCAACGGGGATCTTGCCAATGACTTTGGAAATCTCGTGAGCAGAAGCGCAACCATGATTGGAAAATTCCAGAAAGGTAAGATAGGTGAGCCCGAAAAAAAAGGCGGAACAGATGAATATGTTGAAGCACAAATCAGGTCTTTGACGGATCGATATTGCAAGGACATGGAGGTCTTCTCCTATTATAAAGCGTTGCAACACATTTTTGAGATAACATCCACACTAAACAAATACATAGACACCGAAGCACCTTGGAAACTCGCCAAAGAAAATGATCCGAGGGTTAAGACAGTGCTTTACAACCTATGGAACGGCATAAGGATCGCCGCCATGCTCATTTATCCATTCATGCCAAAGAAATCACAATCTATCTGGAATGCCATCGGTGTTCGCAAACCAATTGAAAATATACACTTTGATGAAGAGAGGGTGTTTTATCATACCGATAATATTGCGGAAATAGGAAAGGTGGCCCCTATTTTTCCGAGAATAGAAGGCTGACATGTCGTTTGTCTCAATAAAAAAGGCCCTCGAAAACGTTCTGACAGAATACAATATTACGGTCGATATAGATGCGTACAAGATATTCTACATGTGGGAAGATATTGTGGGGAATAAAACTGCGTGCCATACAAAACCGATTAGAATAAACAAAAAAACTCTATATGTCGAGGTTGATGATCCGCTTTGGTTGAGCCAGTTACGTTACATGAAGCTGGATATCCTTGGCAAAATCGACAGAACAATAAAAGAAGGGGCGCTAAAAGATCTAAAATTTTATCTAAAGTTAAATAACTAATAATAACGTTATGTTACAAACATAGTCAAAACAGAAACTGTCCATCTAAAAAATCTAAACATATCAGTATACAAAAAAATAAAGTTTTTTTGAAATTAAGCAAATAATTCCTTGACATTATTGATAGTTATGTTAATAATTCACACAGATGTCAATTTCTACAGGGGTTTACACAACAGGCAATCTTTATTTGCCTGATAATCATATATATATCTAAATATATTCAAGGAGGTAGTCGGAAATGACTAAGGCAGAAATTGTAGCAAAAGTAGCAGAAGAACTTCAGATTTCAAAGGTGGCTGCGGGAAAGGCTTTCGGTGTTATGACGGGCTGCATAGAAGATGCACTCAAAAATGGAGAAAAGGTAACTTTCGTCGGTTTTGGTACATTTTCCGTTGCTGAAAGAAAGGCAAGAAAAGGAAGAAACCCACAGACAGGCAAAGAGATTAAGATTGCAGCTAAAAAAGTGCCTAAATTCAGTGCCGGCTCAGCCCTGAAGGCTGCAGTCAGCGGTAAACCAGCAGCAGCAGCAAAACCAAAAGCAAAAAAGACAGCAGCAAAACCAAAAAAGAAATAGATCGCTTAAAACAAAAAAAAGCGGGCGTTCATGCCCGCTTTTTTATTGATAGAAAACCAGTATTCTATATTTAAGCTGATATTCATTTATACCAGAACCCAGAATTTAAAAAGGCCAGTATATCAGTCCTGTTCAATAGCAAATGCATGTTTTACGATCTTCGCCTTTCCGCCATCGAACCCGACAACATCGAACCGTACTTTTTTATCAAAACACCTGTTTGTTTTCAGGTAGTACATCGCAGATTTTATGATATGTCTTTTCTTTTCCTTATTAACCGCCTCCAAAGAAGTACCGTAAACAGGCGTATTTCTCTTTTTTACCTCTATAAAAACGAGATAGCCACCTTCCTCTGCTATGATATCGATTTCACCAAAATAGCTTCTGAAGTTTTTGTCAAGTATCTTATAGCCTTCTGCCTTCAGAATGCTTATTGCCTTTTCTTCTCCTCGAGTTCCTTCTTCTCTTTTATTGGACAAGGTATTCTTTTACGCCTTTAAATGTCTTCCTGTGTATGGGTGAAACGCCATATCTAATGATCGCCGATCTATGGTCTTTTGTAGGGTACCCTTTATTTTTGGCGAAATTATAATGTGGATAAATTATATGATAAGTCTCCATGATGTTATCCCTTAGCACTTTTGCAACTATGGAGGCACATGCTATAAAAAAACATCTTTTATCGCCCTTAACTATTGGCTTGCTCTGTTTAAGGCCTTTTATACCGTAATTTCCATCGACAAGGATAAGTTCTGGCAAAACGCAAGCATCTTCAAATGCCCTTTTCATGGAAAGCAAACTTGCCTGTAGAATGTTTATCCGCTCTATCTCCTCATGTGTGGCAACACCAATCCCGATCCTGTACGCATGTTCCTTAATCCATCCAAAGAGATGTATCCTTTTATTTTCGGGGAGCATCTTGGAATCATTTATCCCGGGAATTTTATCAGGCAATGTTTTCCACACAACACACGATGACACAACAGGGCCAGCAAGAGGCCCCCTTCCCGCCTCATCAATGCCGGCGATTAGTCCTTCAATGTTGCAACAATGCATTAATCTCTTTTTTCTTTTAGCTTGGCGGCCTTGCCCCTTAGATTCCTCAGATAGAACAGTTTCGATCTCCTGACCTTACTCTTACTCATAACCTCAATATTTTCAATCAGTGGTGAATGTTTTGGGAATGTCTTTTCGACACCTATACTATAAGACACCTTCCTAACCGTAAAGGTTGCCCTCGTGTTTCCCCCTCTTTTTCTTATAACAACACCCTCGAAGACCTGAACCCTTTCCTTCTCACCTTCAAAGATTTTCGTATATACCTTGACATTATCTCCTACATTTATCTCGGGTAAATCAAGCCTAATATACTCTTTTTCGAGCAGATCAATTGTTTCGTTCATCTTTGCCTCCTCTTTCGCCAAAAATTCTATCAAGTATTATTCCAAGAGCCACCCTCAGGGATAAATGGTTGTAATCTCCCCTACCCTTTACAGGCAAAAGCATCTTGTCGCATAGTTCAACAGTTGATTCAGTCAATCCCCATCCTGTCCCAAAAAGCAATAGAACCGGTCTTTTCTCTCTGTGTATCAAGTCTTTGAACTCCTGATACCCGATTGCTTTATCGTTGTCCGGCCTTGATGATGTGCCAACAACTAACGGTGCACCCGCTGCGCTTATCTCGTTCAACATCTCTTTTATATTGTCGCACATCTTTATCTTTTCAAGTGCCTTGCTTCTTATCGGGTTGTATGTAGCGCCGTACCCATGTTCCCAATGATGTATCAATCTCTCCATTATCTGCCTCTGTTTTGGAAGAGGAGTTACAATATAGCATAAATCTATATCAAATGTCATGCAACTTCTTGCAATATCATGTATTTCCATATTATTCAAGCTTGTAGCAACAATTTCATGATTTTTGTCATAAGCAGGGTAATGGATGATTGCAACATATATATTACCCAGGGATATCCTCCATGATCTCTCTGATAAATTTATGATCTTCTTCCGTAGGTACAAACTTTTCCATCAAATCAGACCTCTTAAGGATCGTTTTTTTAATCGATTCTTTCCTTCGCCATTTTCTTATTTCTTCATGATTTCCAGATAAGAGTACCGGGGGCACCTCCATGTCTAAAAACTGCGGAGGTCTCGTATACTGAGGGTATTCGAGAAGCCCATCCTTTAAACTCTCATCGCTTGTCGACGCTTCGTTTCCCAATACACCTGGGATGTGCCTTACAATTGCATCAATAAGTACAAGCGCAGGTATTTCCCCTCCTGACAATACATAATCGCCAATCGATATTTCTTCGTCGACAAAAGAGAGTACCCTCTCATCAACCCCTTCGTAACGACCACACATAAGGGATAAATGAGGGTTTCGCGCAAGCCTCAGCGCTGTTTCTTCGTTTAATAATCTGCCCTGGGGGGTAAGCAATATGTGTTTAGGTCTTATGCCATTTGCGTTTACATATTCCATAGCCTTATATATAGGTTCAATCTTCATAACCATGCCAGGACCGCCTCCATAGGGGGTATCATCACATGTCCTATGCACATCGTTTGCAAAATCACGAATATTAACTATGTTGAAGCTAACGAGCCCCTTTTCAACAGCCTTTTTTATAATACTTTCCTGAAAGGGTGATTCGAATATCTTTGGAAAGAGTGTAAGAACCGTAATAATCATAAAAACAGGTCGTCCGCTTTAATCTTTATGGTCGATTTTTCAATGTTTATGTCAACTATGAAACCCTCAACCATGGGAACTAACAGTTCTTTTTCTCCATCCACCACAATTAAATCCTGAGCATTTGTATGCATTATATGCTTTACCGAGCCTATAGGGATATCATCATGACCAACAACATTTAGACCTATTAACTGGTATTCGTAATACTCATTCTCTTTCAAGGAAGGAAGTTGTTCCTGTTTGACAAACAACTCTTGATCTAACATAAAAGATACGGCCTCAAGGTTGTCCAACCCGTGAAATTTAAGGTAAAAAAACCCTCGATAAACGTTTATTTCAGTCGGTCTAAGCCTCATCCAACGATTGTTTGCCTTTTTAACTAAAAAAGAGGTGTATCCGTAAAACACCTCTTTTTCGTCATTGTAATACAGAAATTTTACTTCCCCTTTGATTCCATGGGCTGATACTACTCGCCCAACAGGGATATATTCCATTACAGGTTACTCAATAATTTCAAGAACTGCCCGTTTTCTTACTTTTGTAGAAGCTGCGCTCAGGATGGTCCTCATGGCACGCGCAGTCCTACCCTGTTTCCCTATAACCTTACCGAGGTCTTCTTTAGAAACACTCAGTTCGATAACAGACGTCTTTTCGCCTTCAATTTCAGAAACCTTTACCTGATCAGGGTTATCAACCAATGCCTTTGCAATGAACTCGATCAATTCTTTCAACATGGTTCCACCTCCATAAGTTATTGGGTAATTTCCTTGAGTATTCCTTCCTTTTTAAATATGTTCTCAACAGTCCTTGTGGGCCTTACCCCTTTGCCGTACCACTCCTTGATCTTTTCTTTATCAAGGGTTATTTCGATAGGGTCTGTTATAGGGTTGTATGTTCCAACCTTTTCGATAAACCTCCCATCTCTTTGATACTGACTGTCAGATACAACGATTCTGTAAAAAGGTCTTTTCTTAGCACCATATCGCGACAATCTGAACTTTACCGCCAAAATTTCACCTCCTATCGCATGAATAATTGCTTTGGTAGGCCCTTTGCGCCACCTTTAGCAAATTTCTTAATAAGCTTTTTTGTTTCTGCATATTTACGCAAAAGCTCGTTTACATCCTGAACCTTGGTACCACTGCCTTTCGAGATGCGTACACGTCTATTTCCATCTATAATCTGGGGATATATCCTCTCTTTAACCGTCATTGAGTTGATAATAGCCTCGGTTTTTTTTATATCCCTTTCCGCCTCTGAAAAATTGATTGCACCCTTAAATTTATTGAAGCCGGGAAACATACCTATAATGGACTCAATTGAACCGAGTTTTTTCATCTGTCTAATCTGATCCCTGAAGTCCTCGAGTGTAAATTCGTCCTTTCTGAGTTTCTTTTCAAGGTCTTTTGCCTGTTTTTCATCGAAAACCTCCTGAGCCTTTTCTACAAGAGAGACTATATCACCCATACCGAGTATGCGAGAAACCAGTCTTTCGGGGAAGAAAGGCTCAAGGGCATCAAATTTTTCACCTATTCCAATGAATTTTATAGGCTTACCTGTGACTGCCTTTATTGAAATGGCAGCACCACCCCTTGCATCTCCATCCAGTTTTGTTAAAATAACACCGTCTATATTCAGTTTTTCATCGAACGACTTTGCAATGTTAACCGCATCCTGCCCTGTCATGGCATCGAGGACAAGCAGTGTTTCCCTCGGATTTAGAACCTTCTTCTGCCTTACCAGCTCATCTATCATCTCTTCATTGATATGAAGGCGCCCGGCCGTGTCAACAATCATGGTGTCAAAACCATTTTTCATTGCGTACGTCCTTGCCTCATTACATATCTGGATCGGGCTGTCTATGTGTTTTGACGCAAACGTACTTACACCTATCTGTGTGCCTATCTTCATCAACTGGTCTATTGCAGCGGGTCTATAGACATCTGAAGGCACAAGCAATGGTTTTCTACCTTTTTTTCTCAAAAATATCGCAAGCTTACCTGCGGTTGTTGTTTTACCGGAACCCTGTAATCCGGCAAGCATAACGACAACAGGGGGAGAGCCTGAAACATCGAGTGGTTTGTTTGTACTGCCGAGCAGTTCACATAATTCATCGTGGACAAGTTTAATGAATTGCTGACCCGGTGTTATACTCGAGAGAACATCTCCATCCAACGCCTTTTCTTTAACCCTGTCGAGAAACTCCTTGGCAACCTTGTAGTTAACATCTGCTTCAAGCAGTGCTACTCTTACCTCACGCAGAGAATCCTTTATATTGTCCTCTGTGAGTTTTCCATAACCTCTGAGCTTTTTGAAGGTAGTTTCTAATCTTTCCTGTAATTTCTCAAACATATAAGGTATATAAGATAATAAAAAACCGTTAAATAGTCAATGTTAATAATACAGATTGAAAAATTGCCTACCACATCATGGAATACATATATCTATTTATCCGCCAACTGATCCAATATTAATGCAATAAACACATCTTGCCTGTATCCATTCTAAACATAGGATGGGCTTGCAAACAGAGAAAAAGATGCTATAATGTAAACATGAGGAAGTTAATTGCAGTTTTTGTCATTTTGTTGTTTTTCGTCTTTACCTTCGCAGGTTATTCCTGGTCGCATGGCTGGCATTACAGGGGTTGCGGCGGATGTAACAGCGGATGGGGTGTCGGTGCTGCTATAGCCGGTGGAATCCTTGTCGGTGCAGTCATCACAAACATGATGGCACAAAGCTTTGCATATAATGCACCTCCGCAAAAGGTTTATGTTTATCCGCAACCTAAAGTTATATATGTATACCCTCAACCATCAAACACTGCATATGCATATCCTGACCCTGAGTTTACTGCAAGATATGGCCAAACTAAGCCTTCTGGTGAGTGGGTTGTTGTTCCCGGTCAAACAGTAAACGGAAAATGGGTACCGGAACATAAGACATTTGTACCAACAAGACCATAATTATTTCTCAATTTTGCCTTGTTTGAATACCAAAACTAAGGCGAAAAACTTATCACAACCATTTAAAATAGATCTGTCTGGGCAAAGAATGCCTTTACAGTGTTTGAAATATTGCTACAATTTTTTAGACAGCAAATCATTTGGGAAAGGGGGTATTATATTATGAGTAATCAATATACAGAAATATTGATAAAGACATGTGAGAAAGGCAATCCTGAGAACCTTGGAACGTTAATCGAAAAAGGCGCCGATGTGAATGTTGCGGATGCCAATGGTTCAACATCTCTTACAATAGCAAGCATGTTTGGTTTTACTGATATTGCAAGACTACTCATTGATCATGGCGCACAGGTTAACACAAAGAACAAAAATGGCAATACACCACTTTTGTATGCGTGTGCGCGCGGTCACCTGGGAATTGCGAGACTTTTGATGGCAAGAGGCGCTGATGTAAATGTTGTTGACGGTAATGGCGATACGCCTTTGATGCTTGCCACCAGAAATGGACATACCGATATAGTGAAGTTACTTGTCGAGTATCAGGCTGATATGAACAAACAAGATAAATTTGGAAATACGCCTCTAATAAATGCATGCATGAAGATGTACACAGGCGTCGCCTCGTTCCTTATTGAAAGGGGCGCTGACCTGACTATCTTAAACAAGGATAACAGGTCGGTGGTGGATATTGCAAAAAAAATTAAGACTTGACAATGTGCTTGAATTTATTAAAAGAAGGGAACAGAAACGATAAGACAATATAAATCTACGGTTATTAGTTGATTTTTACTATTTGGTAGTTTCGCTGACCGCCCGGTGCTGAAAAAGCAACCTCGTCTCCGACACATTTACCAAGAAGCGCTCTTCCAAGAGGTGAACTCATTGAGATTTTTCCATTTTGTATATCTGATTCATAGGGTCCTACCAATTGATATATAACATCTTCGTCCATATCAATGTTTCTCAAGACAACATTACAACCAAACTCAACATGTTCAAACCCTGAATGTCTTACGTCAACTACCTCTGAATTTCTTATCATATCCTCAAGTTCCGCGACCTTTTTTTGAAGAAACTGGAATTCTTCCTTCGCTGCTTCATATTCTGCATTTTCAGACAAATCGCCGTGTTCACGAGCCTCTTCTATGGCCTGTATGATCCTAGGTCTTTTTGTATTGAGAAGGTATTCATGCTCCTTCTTTAGGCTCTCGTAGCCCTCTTTTGTAATTGGAAACTTTGTAACCATCGTTGCCATAGCCTATCGAATAAGGTTACATTGTTTAATTTAAATTATCAACTTGAAAATATCTGATTTTAAATTTTATAATAGGCATGAACAGATGAAATTTGAAGACGGCTTGAAAAAACTTGAAACAATCGTTAGGACTCTCGACGAAGGGAGCGTCTCTCTTGATGAGGCCTTGAGCCTTTTCAGGGAAGGTCTATCACTAACAAAAGACCTTACCAAAAGGCTTGACGAAATAGAAAAAAAGGTTGAAATCCTTATTAAAAAAGAGGATGGCACAATGGAAAAGAGGCCGTTTCTACAGGATGAAATGTGATGGAACTCGGGACATATTTACACGATAAACGTATTATAGTTGAGAACTCATTAAAGGATGTTTTTTCATCATTCAAAAATACACCGGGTATTTTACGAGACGCAATGGAGTATATGCTTTTTTCCAACGGTAAAAGGATAAGACCCATACTTGCTATCGCCGCCTGTGAGGCAAACAAAAAACCAAGTGACGATCTGCTGCCACTTGCCTGCTCCATAGAGATGATACACACATATTCGCTCATACATGACGACCTTCCAAGCATAGACAATGATGATATAAGACGTGGCAGACCTACCTGCCACAAGGTGTTTGGTGATGCTGTTGCGATACTTGCTGGTGACGCACTTCTAACAGAGGCGTTTCGCATTTTGTCTGACAATCGTTATACAGAAAACATAAGTCCAAGAACGCTGAAGAAGATTATTTTCGAGATCGCCTCCGCTGCAGGCGCCGATGGCATGGTCGGGGGTCAGGTTATGGACATTCTTTATGACGGCAAGGAAGGCACCAAAAATATACTTAATTATATCCATCTGCATAAGACAACCGCATTAATAAGGGCATCGGTTCGGGTTGGGGCGATTGCCGGAGGCTCAAGGGCAAGCGAGCTTAAGAGGTTTACAAAATATGCTGAGTGTATAGGTCTTGCCTTTCAGATTATGGATGATATACTGGATGCTGAAGGCGATGAAGAACTTGTTGGCAAAAGGCTAAAAAAGGATACCGGTAAACAGACATATATTAAGCACTATGGAATTGTAACTTCGAAGATCAAGCTTGAACAACTTATCGATGAGGCTATCGGCTCCATAGAATCCTTAGGAGATAGGGCAAAAATACTTTCAGACCTTGCAAGGTATCTGGGCAACAGGACTACCTGATGTATCTTGAAAAAATCAACTCCCCCGATGATCTAAAAAGATTGGTTCTGCCTGAACTTGAGACTCTGTCCGATGAGATACGTACATTGATTATCGAAGTCGTGTCAAAAAACGGTGGACATCTATCATCAAGCCTTGGGGTTGTCGAGCTTACCCTTGCCCTTCATTATGTGTTCGATACACCCGTCGACAAAATCATTTGGGATGTGGGCCATCAATGCTATACCCATAAGATAATAACAGGAAGAAGGGAAAAGTTCAGAACATTGAGACAAGACAACGGAATCAGTGGTTTTCCAAGTAGACAGGAAAGTGTTTACGATGTATTCAATACAGGCCATGCAAGCAACTCCATTTCCATAGCCGTGGGACTTTCAGAGGCGAAAAAAAAGATGAACCAATCACACAAAATTGTTACAGTTATTGGTGATGGTTCACTCACTGGCGGTATGTCTTTCGAGGCATTAAATCATGCCGGACATCTGAAAAGCGATATTATAGTAATTCTCAATGACAATGAAATGTCGATTTCAAAGAACATAGGTGCACTATCATCGCATCTAAGCAGGATTATGACGGGTGAATTTGTAAGCAATGCGAGAGAAGAGCTGAAAAAGATGCTTAAAAATATCCCGGCCTTAGGAGATAAAGTGTACAAGGCTGCTAAGCATATAGAAGAATCAATAAAAGGATTCGTTACGCCCGGTATTATCTTTGAACAGCTTGGCTTTCAATACTTCGGGCCCGTCGATGGACATAACCTCAACTATCTTATTGAAACATTTAAAAACATCAAAAGGCTAAAAGGGCCTATATTTGTGCACATTGTTACAAAAAAAGGAAGGGGGTATATACACGCAGAGGATGACCCTGCAAAGTTCCATGGTATCTCTAAGTTTGAAGTTGAAACAGGTGCACCATCTGGGGATAAAACTGAAGCTTATACAGATATTTTTGGAGATGCTATAATTGAGCTCGCAGAAAAGTACGATAAAATAATAGCAATTACTGCCGCAATGGGACTGGGGACAGGGCTTGAAAAATTTTCGAAACGTTTTCCCGATAGATTCTTCGATATAGGCATTGCAGAACAACACGGTGTTACGTTCGCCGCTGCACTGGCCTTAGGCGGTTTGAAACCTTTTGTTGCAATCTATTCTACATTCCTTCAGAGGTCTTATGACCAGATCATATTGGATGTATGTCTTCAGGGGCTTCCCGTTGTCTTTGCGGTTGATAGAAGCGGTATTGTAGGACAGGACGGCCCTACACATCATGGGGCATTTGATATAACATATTTCAGGCATATTCCAAACATGATACTTATGGCTCCAAAGGATGGTGAAGAGCTCAGACATATGCTCTATTCCGCATATATGTATGATAAGCCCACCGCGATCAGGTATCCAAGGGGCAAGGTACATGGTCCAAAAACATTTAATGGGTTTGAAGAGATACCAATCGGAACATGGGAAAAACTGAGGGATGGAGATGACCTTGCAATTATCGCATGTGGCAATACAGTATATCCTTCCATCCAGGCAGCAACGGAACTTGCAGCAGAGGGTATACAGTGCACAGTGATAAACGGTAGATTTATTAAGCCCATGGATAAGGACATGCTTTTTGAAATGGCTTGCTCCAAAAAAAGGATTTTAACGGTCGAGGAAAACACTTTAGTCGGAGGATTTGGAGGCGGCATAATGGAGCTCTTGTCCGATGAAGGCATATATGCCTCAGTCCGTAGATTGGGTATGCCCGATAAATTTTTAACGTATGGCACCCAGGAAACGCTGAGAGGAAAGGTTGGCCTAACATCGGAAGGGATCAAAAACACAATACGTAAGTGGTTAAAGAACGTATAGATATAATGCTTGCAAAAAAAGGCCTTGCGCCGTCACGCGAGAAGGCGAAGGTTCTGGTTATGGCAGGCGAAGTATACATTGGAAATGAGCGGGTGCATAAACCCGATATAAAGGTACCTTTTGATGTAGAAATTGAGATAAAGAAAGATTCGATACCGTATGTAGGTTATGGCGGGGTGAAACTCGCACATGCGGTGAATGCCTTCAATGTCGATTTATGTGGTAAGGTAATAATCGACATAGGCTCATCTACAGGCGGTTTTGTCGATTTCATGTTGAAATCGGGTGCGCTTTATATTTACGCTATTGATACCGGTACACATCAGTTACATGAAAGTCTCAGAAAAGACAAGAGGGTAATATTGAAAGAGCATTTCAACGCCAGGTATCTTGTCTTCGAGGATGTAGGAGAAAAGGTGGATCTTGTCACAATAGATGTATCCTTTATATCTCTTAAAAAAATACTTCCAGCAACAATCCCACTTCTTAAGCCTGGAGGTCATATCATCTCGCTCGTAAAGCCACAGTTCGAGGTTGGAAGATTTGAGGTAGGAAGAGGCGGGATAGTGAAAGATAAGGGTAAAATAGAGGGTGTATTGGAAGATATAAAGTCATTCGGTAAAACTCTTGGCTTGAAATACATGGATTTTGTTGAGTCACCACGCGAAAAGACAAAAAAGAACAGAGAATATTTTATGTTATGGGGACTATAAAAATACCTCAAGCGGTTCAATATTTTGCAAGCATCATCTTCAAGGAAAAGAACCATCTTGTCGATGCAAAAGACAACATATTGCAACTCGTTGGAAATATTCAGGAAGAAACGACTACCATGCCTTTTTCCAAGACAGATTATTATGAAAGAGAGATGGGAAGTGACCTTATACGCATCTTTGTTCTTTTTGAAACACTTATGCAAAGAGATGTACTATCGGACATAAAAATAATAACAAACGATATTGAGACATTGCTCGCAAAAAACGATGCAAGGACAGTCAACATTGACCCAGGCTATATGTCACTCGAAAACATAGTTCTTGCGACGACAAAGGGTTACGCCCACAGGATATATATTGGAAAAGGCATATACGGTGACCTGACACTCATCTATAATACCGGTACATATAGGCCGCTTGAATGGACTTATCCTGATTACGGCGGGGATGATATTATCGCTTTGTTTAATAGATGGAGAGGATTTTTGAAGGCAAAGCTAAAAGGGTTTGGGGGTTCTGAAATCCAGGCAGCAAAGCCATAATTGTGCCGTTAAGCTATCGATATGACAAAAATCCTTTGCAGGGGTCTCAAAATGTTTTGTTAATAAATTTTAAAATAGTTTTTTTTCTTTTTTATCGGTAAATAATTAGGAGCTGGCAATGATAAAAAGTATGACAGGTTTTTCAAAGACAGAATTGGAATGCGATTCCGGTAAAATCACAGGGGAAGCGCGCGCGTTAAACAGCCGTTATCTTGAAATAAGTCTCAAGCTTCCCAGGATAGATTATATATATGAGCAAAGATTGAGGGAATTGGCAAAAAAACACATAAAAAGGGGCAAAATAGATATAACAATTAAATGGGAAAGATATAGCGGAGAGTGGAACACCCCTAAAATAAACGAGATTGCGGTTAAACAGTACCTTGACCTAGTAAAAGTCTTAAAAGATACATACGGCCTTAAAGGGGATCTAACCATAGAGAATATACTGACATTCAGGGACATTGTGAGTTACGAGGAGAATAACAATATCTCTGAAGACAACCTTGTCAAGTCCTTCATGGATATAATAAAAAAGCTAAACGAAGAGAGGGCAAGAGAAGGTAAGATTATACTGAAGGATATTAAAGAACGACTGAAAAATATTTCGAAAAGCCTGAGCGAAATCGAGAAAAGATGGCCTATCGCAATAAAAGGTCATGAGGAAAAATTGAGAAACCGGATGATGGAGATTACAAAGTCAACATCTATTGATGAGGTCAGGGTGTTGCAGGAAATAGCTGTATATATGGACCGTTTCGATATCTCAGAGGAAGTAGTAAGGCTTAAAGGCCACATAGATAACTTTAAGAACACGCTTGCTTCGGCTGAGGCAGTCGGAAGAAAACTCGACTTCATCATTCAGGAGATGGTGCGGGAAGCAAACACAATTGGAAGCAAATCAAACGACCTCCATATAAACGAGAGGGTTGTGCAGATAAAGGTTGAGATTGAAAAGATGCGTGAACAGGCGCAAAACGTAGAATAAAGATTTATCATCAGGGGTGTGATCGGTTGAAAGAGGCAAAAGGATATCTGTTTGTGGTCTCGGGTCCTTCGGGTGTGGGTAAGAGCACACTCATCAGACGATTTTTAGCAGAAGACAAGAAAAGCGTATTTTCCGTCTCGTACACGACAAGGCAAAAACGTCCAAATGAAGTAGAGGGGAAAGACTATTATTTTGTTGATGTCGATACGTTCAATGATACTATAAATAAAAATGGTTTTCTTGAATGGGAAAATGTATATACCTATCTATATGGTACACCAAAAAAGGAGGTATTAGAAGCACTTGAGTCCGGAAAAGACGTTGTCCTCGATATCGACGTGAAGGGCGCATTAAGGGTAAAGAGCCAACATCCCGATGCATTTTTGATATTTATCCAACCTCCTTCGTTGTACGAATTAAAAAATAGGCTTTTGTTTAGAGGAGAAAAAGAGATAGAGGCAAGATCGAAGAGAGTGGAAGAAGAGGTTGAAAAAAAAGGTTATTTTGATTATACTGTAATCAATGATAATGTCGACGAAGCCTATAGAGAATTCAAACACATTATTGAAAAAATAAGGGAGGAAAAATGGCAAGAATAACCGTTGAAGATTGTATGGATAAGGTAGAGAACCGTTTCGAACTTGTCCACCTCTCTGCTAAAAGGGCGAAGCAATTAGTCAAGGGATCTAGACCTCTCGTCAAATCAACAAACCGAGAGATCGTAACAGCCTTGAGAGAGATTGCAGAGGACCTTGTGTATTTTGAGAAAAAAGATACTGTAGAAAAGGATAGGGACGAAAAACGAGATACCCCTTATCAATATTCAAATTTTGCACCGTAACCCACATATTTTTTATATTTTCTTGATTTAGGTCAAAGACTCGTTCCACTGCAAGCGTTATAATGTCCTCATAAAAACATTTAAATACAGGAGGACATTATGTTTTGTTATCAATGCGAACAAACTGCAAGAGGAGAGGGATGCACAAAGTCGGGTGTCTGTGGCAAAGAACCCGATGTTGCAGCACTACAGGACCTTCTCGTTTATGTGCTATCTGAACTGTCATTCTATGCTGAAAAAGGAAGAAATGCCGGCATTATTGACCATGATTCTGATGTTTTTGCACTTGAAGCCTTATTTGCGACCCTAACAAACGTTGATTTTGACCCTGAACGTTTTGTAGAGCTTATCAACCGCGCAACAACGTTAAAGGATTCATTAAAAGAGAAACTTGGCAAAGCAGGTATAGATGTAGATTTACCAGCAGGTTTCAGCTCGTTTACGCCAGAGACAACGATGGAAGGTTTAATCAAACAGGGTGAGGCTGTGCAAATACGGCCTGATAACTCAACACCAGACATTACATCACTTAAACATACCCTTCTTTTTGGGCTCAAGGGTGTTGCAGCATATGCATATCATGCCAGGATACTTAACCAGGAAGATGATGCTGTGTATGCATTTATCCATGAAGCACTGGTTGCAATCTTCAGAAGGACAATCGATCTCAACGAAGCCCTTTCGCTTGTACTGAAGTGTGGCGAAATAAATCTAAAAACCATGGAGATACTTGATGCTGCAAATACAGGGGCTTACGGGCATCCCGTCCCAACAAAAGTCCCTCTTGGCGCAAAAAAGGGGAAGGCCATACTCGTTTCAGGCCATGACCTCAAGGATTTGGAAGAAATATTGAAGCAGACAGAAGGTAAAGGGATATACATTTATACCCATGGCGAAATGCTTCCCGCACACGGCTATCCAAATCTCAAAAAATATACCCACCTTTACGGGCATTACGGGACTGCCTGGCAGAATCAGCAAAAAGAATTTGCACAATTTCCTGGCGCAATACTCATGACAACCAACTGCATTCAGAAGCCAAAAGATACATACAAGGATAATATTTTTACACTTGGTACTGTTGGGTGGCCGGGTGTTGTACATATCTCGGGACATGATTTCGCTCCTGCAATTGAGAAGGCTCTTTCAATGACAGGATTCACGGAGGATGTCGAAGGAAAATCCGTAATGGTTGGCTTTGGTCGAAATACTGTTATGGGTGTTGCAAATACTGTTATTGAAGCCGTAAAAAACAAACAGATACGTCACTTTTTCCTCGTAGCAGGCTGCGACGGCGCAAAACCAGGCAGGAATTACTATACTGAATTTGTAGAAAAGGTTCCAAAAGACTGCATTGTTCTCACGCTTGCATGCGGTAAATTTCGTTTCTTTGATAAAGACCTTGGTGATATAGGTGGTATTCCAAGGCTGCTCGATATCGGCCAATGCAATGACGCCTATTCTGCAATACAGATTGCCATTGCGCTCTCTAAGGCCTTTAATGTTGGCGTTAACGATCTACCTCTATCCCTTGTGCTTTCCTGGTACGAACAAAAGGCAGTTGCAATCCTGCTGACGCTCCTTTATCTCGGCATTAAAGATATCCGTCTTGGACCATCTTTACCGGCCTTTGTCACCTCGAATGTACTTAATGTGCTTGTAGAAAAGTTTGATATAAAACCTATTACAACGCCGGACGAAGATCTAAAGGCGATATTAAAAACTGCATAGAATAGAATATATAGGGCGTAGAGAAAAAATTATGATGTTTCTCTATGCCCTATAATCGCAATGAAGGTGGAAACAATGAAGATAAAAAGAAAAATTATAGAAATCGACGAAAACAAATGCAACGGGTGCGGACAGTGTGTAGCGGCATGCGCTGAGGGCGCAATACAGATTTTTGATGGTAAGGCAAGGCTCGTTTCTGAAAATTATTGTGATGGACTTGCTGCATGCATAGGCGAATGCCCGGAAGGTGCATTAAGTATAGTGGAACGAGAAGCAGATGCATTCGACCCCGATGCAGTCGAACTACATCTCAAACATGAAGTGACAAAGACTCAACAGGAAAAAGGAGTTTTTCCACATTTCGCCAACAACAACTCGCCGTCAGAAACATTGCCATGCGGTTGTCCTTCCTCGAATATCCAGTTATTTGAGTCTTTATGTGAAGAGGCTAACCAACCTTCAAGATACACTGAAAAGGGTTCTGGACTTACCCATTGGCCTGTCCAGATAAAACTTGTCCCGCCTATAGCACCTTTCCTCGAGGGGGCAGATCTTCTTGTTGCATCGGATTGTACACCTTTAGCTTATCCTTATTTCCACAATGATTTTTTAAAAGGAAAGGTCGTTTTGATTGGGTGCCCCAAATTTGACGATACTGAAGAATATATCAAAAGGTTTGCAGAGATATTCAGGGGATCAAGTATTAAAAGCATTACAGTGCTTATCATGGAGGTACCTTGTTGCTCAAAGATGCCGTTGATCGTCAGACGGGGGATGGAGCTTTCAGGCCAAAACATACCAATTGAAATTATCACTATAAGTGTAAAGGGTAAGATTCTGAAAAGGGTAACAACATAGAAAAACCCCGCCAGACACAAAGGATTGGCGGGGTTTTTAAACGACACTACTTCATTGCCTTTGATGCATCTTTAAATTCTTTTTCATCGAGGACGCCATCTCCATCTTTATCGAACTGTTTAAACATTTCTGGCGTGACATTGACAAATATAACCGTTAATTCTTCAATTGTTACTTTGCCGTCTTTATTTGCATCAATATCCTTGAACCCCCTTTTTTTAGCTGCGGGTTTTTCCTTTTTCTCCTTAGCCGGTTTAGCTGCGGCTATCTTCTTTACATTAATGCCGTCTTTTGAATATTTAACAGCAGCCTTATCACCGACCTTAATCTCGCTGATGTCTTTGTAACCCTTAAAAGTTGCCTTTGCAAGATCAAATGTGACAACATCTTTCTTGGTTTTTACCGTAAGTGTCTTTGCTGTAGCATCAACATTTGTTACCTCTCCATAAAAACCCGCTGGTTTTGGTTTGGGTTTCGGCTTATCAGCCTTTGCCTCTGCCTTCTCAGGCGCAGGAGCTGCCTTCTCAGGGGCAGGAGCTGCCTTCTCAGGCGCAGGAGCTTCCTTTGCAGGGGCAGGTTTTTCAGTTGCTGCCGGCTTGGCCTGTGCAAAAGCCATTGATACAAATGCAACACTGATGAATAATGCAAACATTACCATAAAAATCTTCTTCATGTTTTTCACCTCCTTTCTGTTTTGATTGTTGGTTATTTCTTTATGTTCTAACATTTATATACACTTGTCAAGACCTTTAGGGGATGACATAATTTTTTTCACTGTGGATGGGTTTACAATATTTAAATTTACTGTAATGGTTTCGGGCAGCTTCATAAGCAGATGTCTTTTGCTATTGAACGATTCAATAAGCCTATCATCAGTAGTCATAAAAAGATCTATTTTGTGTTTTATACAATTCAATATATGTTTGGTATCTCTATATGCCATGTTAAATTGATATTTTTTAAGAACGGTTGCAAGAATAAAATCAATATGCGATCCATCCAAGGGCAATTTGCTGGAACTTTTTTTGCTCAACCCTACTATCCTGTTCCAAAGGCCAAAGAGGTTTCTGTTCCTTATTCCCTTTTCACCCTCAAATACGGTTTCAATATTATGTCTTTCAAGCACTGAGAGCAATATTTCCCAGTTGAGCTGATAATCGGTACGCTTCAGTTCTTTCCATGATATATCGCTATACCAATTGCGCAGAGATTGTGAACATTCATTCAGGATAGCTATATCTTCTTGAGTAAGCAAAGACTCAGGTTCATCCATTTTAAAACCAAGTACTTCATTTTGAATAAACGATTCGAGCGCTTTGTATGCATCGCTCAAAACATGTACTTCTGTGTCCTCGAGAAAACCTATCTGTTCGAAAAAGATCAAAATACGTTTCCATTTTCGTATATTATCTTTTTCAATCATATTCCATCTTTCAAACTCATTTATAGCCTCCATTGCCCTCATTGTGTCTGTTATGCAGCATCCCATCTTGTTTAGCCATAGTATAATGTCTGTCTCTAAATCAATAGGTGAAGTTACAAGACTGATCTTGTTGTCAATAAACATCCTCCAGATATTTCGCATGGATTGCCAATGGGGCAAGTTTGTTTTGCCTTCAGGTGGAGATGAGGCCAAGGTGTCAAGTATGCTGAAATCAATATAAACTTTAAGACCCATAAAGGATAACCGATTAATACATCTTTATTTGGCTCCCAGCACATGCCCGAAGATAAAATTTATGACTGACAACACGACACTGAAGATCATGGCAATCCAAAACCCTTTCACATCAAACCCTTTGATTACAGATGACGCAAGCATTATAAGAAGCGCATTAATCACAAAGGTGAATAGACCCAGCGTTAAAATATTGATAGGCAGTGTAATAAATATTAAAAATGGTTTTACAAGCACATTAACAATACCTATAAAAAGTGCAACCCACATTGCAGTAAAGAATCCCTTTACGCTGACACCAGGGATAATATAGGATGCAACCATAACAGATAATGCCATTATGAACCATTTGATCAGTAAAAGCATGGTTTTTACAGATTATGTCACAAAATGAAAATAATGCAAATTAAATAGTAAAATAAAAAAACATTTTTTCGGGAAATCACAAAAGAGGAGATTGTGTTGACAATAATTAAAGCTTTTTATAAACTCATCTGTGCTATAATTAAGAGCAGGGAGGACTGCGATGAAAATAAAATATGGCTTTTTCAGGCCTTTTGTCATATGTTTAGTCTTTTTTTCTTTGGTGGCATGTCAGAGCTATCAAAGACAGGTTGTTCCATTCAAAATGCCTTCTGCATACCCGAATGCAACAGAGGTTGCCGGGGCGACAGTAGCAGTCAAGATGTTCAATGACAACAAAGAGGCAGAAACGGTCTATGGTTTCGATATCATAGGTTCGGGCGTTATTCCGGTGCAGGTTATATTTGATAATAAGGGCGAACACCCGATTGAAATCTTGCCAAGTCAGACATTTCTGATTGATGTTGAAGACAATATCTGGTCTATTCTTGATTCAAATCTTGCCTATGAAAGAATTGCAAAAAAGACGCAATACGGCGAAGTTGCACCGAAGGCAGCGAAAGGCGGGGTTTTCGCAGGTATAGCCGGGGCTATGATAGGGGCTGCAGTGGGCATCGTAACTGGCACAAACGTGGGTAATGCTGCACTACAAGGTGCGGCCGTCGGTGCGGCTGCGGGCGCTACGGCAGGGGGCGCATCAGGGCTATTTGATAAAGATGCACAGGATAAAATACGTCAAGATCTACAGAAAGGGTCCCTCGAGAACAAGGCAATACCATCTCACCAGATTGCATACGGCTTTATTTTCTTTCCTGGTGAGGCGGCACAGGCAAAAGAGCTAAGGCTGAAGGTAAGGGAAGTTGATAGCGGAAAAACCCACTCGGTTGTTATGAAGATTCGCTAATCAGTATAATTTTTATATAGGAGGAAAATTATGAGTATCTTTTTACAGGCAAGCGATGTGTTCCGATTTGCAATACGTGTTGAAGAAGACGGTGAGCTGTTTTACCACAAAGCAGCAATGATGGCTGATGATAAAGAAACAGGAAAACTTTTCGACCGACTCGCAGACGAAGAAATCAGACACAAAAGGATTTTCCAGGATATGCTGGCAAAAATAGACGAATATAGGCCACCCGAAAGATATACTGGAGAATATATGGCATATCTTCGTGACTACATCGACAACAAGGTTATCTTTACAAAAGACGTAAAAGACGGGGAGTTAAAAAACGTACACAATACTCTATCTGCGCTTGAGTTTGCAATACAGAGAGAGCTTGATTCCATTCTGTATTACCAGGAGGCAAAACAGTTTGTTGCACCTAAGCACCACGAACAGATCGATAAGATTATAGAAGAAGAACGCAAACATTTTGCAACACTGTCGGAGATTAAGAAAAATTATCAAAATAAATAAAGGGGGTGTTTCATGTCAGCAAAATTGATGGAATACTTCAACAAAAGACCCCGCCTCGGCTGCCTCAGCACTGCCAACAAAGAGGGCAGGGTGAATGTGGCATACTTTGGCTCACCTCAGATGATCGATGACAAAACCATAACAATGGGTATAGGTAAAAACAGAACCTATGCTTATCTCCAGGAAAATCCATATGCGGTTTTCATGATCATGGAGCCTGGAAAAACCTTAAACGAATGGAAGGGCGTGAGGATATACGTCAAAATGGTCGACTCACAGACATCCGGAACAAAACTTGACAATATGAAGGCACAAATTGCAAAGGTGGCAGGAGATGCCGGTGCAAAAATGGTCTATGCTGCTGTTGATTTTGAAATTTATGAGATAAAACCTCTTGCCGATTTCGGACAAGGATGGGAGAAGTCGATAGAATAAAAAGGCATCATCTGTTTGATGTGCAATGATGTTGTTAAATCCGATAAATCTAAATTAAATGCCTTAGTTATTGTGCGCCTTTTGTCTCGTTGATTAAGGTTGACATTTTATCTATATGCAATTATTATTGTTATATCAAAATGCTTGATGATGCTATTAAAAAATACGGGTTGATGCTGCTGATCACTGCAATGCTTTTCTCTCTTGTTTTTACAGAAGGAGGCATCTTTGGTTTGGTTAAAACCAAAATGGAAATAGGACGTGTTAACGCTGAGATAAAAAGGTTAAGCCAGGAAAATGTGTTGTTGATGCACGAACTTGATAGACTTCAAAAAGATGACAGCTACCTCGAAGAGGTGGTGAGAAAAAAATACGGGTTTTTAAGAGAGGGTGAAAAACTATATAGGATTGAAAAATGAAATATGAAGGTTCAATTTACAGACCGCCGAGCGAAGCAGATAGCCTTATTCTTCAGGTTACCATAGGGTGTTCACATAACAAGTGTACATTTTGCGGTTCTTACAAGGATAAAAAATTCAGGGTCAAAAGTTTTCAAGAGATAAAAGAAGACGTTGAAGAGGCTAAGGCATATGCGCGCTACATAAAAAAGGTTTTTATTGCAGATGGTGATGCCCTGATAATTCCCCAGAAAAGGCTTGTCCCTATTGTTCAGATGATAAGGGATGCATTTCCCAAGCTTGAAAGAATCGGCGTTTACGGCAATACCAAATCTATCTTGAAAAAATCCCTGGAAGATCTTAAAGAATTAAAAAGACTTGGGGTAGGCATTATCTATCTTGGCGTGGAATCTGGCGATCAGGTTACCCTTGATAGGGTTTGTAAAGGCACCACGCTTGACAAAACGGCAGAGGCTGCAAAAAAGGTTAAGGAAGCGGGTATTTTGCTTTCTGTAACTGTTTTGCTTGGATTAGGCGGTGTTGAAAGAGGTGCCATACATGCAGCCGAGACAGGTAAATTCTTAAGTAGGATCGACCCTGATTACGCAGGAGCGCTTAGTGTAATCATTGTGCCAGGCACTATTCTCGCCGATGAAGTAAAAAAAGGCACCTTCAAGGTCCCTGATCCGTATCAATTACTTGAAGAGCTTGCCATCATGATAAGCAACACAAATGTCACGCATACCTATTTTGCCTCGAATCATGCCTCAAATTATCTTCCTGTAAAGGCATGGTTGCCTGAAGACAAAGAAAAGACTCTGCGTGCAATCAAACATGTATTAGACCAGAGAGACCCCTCACTTCTCAGGCCGGAATTTATGAGAGCACTTTAAAGATCAAGAACACCGAATGAATAGCCAGGTGTGGGGGCATAGAACCCTTGGCCTTTCATGTATTATGGACGTTAAATTTTAAAAGGAAGGATGCGGGAAATAATGGACGAACAACAAAAGAATAGGCCTGTCGATGTGCCTGTCAGGGTTCGTTATGCTGATACCGATAAAATGGGCATAGTATATTACGGCACTTACCCCATATACTTTGAAATAGGCAGAAGCGAGTATATGAGGGAAAAGGGCTTTGCATACAGGAATCTTGAAGAGTTGGGATACCACCTTGTTGTGGTGAACCTTGAAGCAAAATATTATAATTCGGCAACCTACGATGACCTTCTTGTAGTAAGAACAGGTATATCGGATATAAAATCAAGAGGGCTCACTTTTAATTATGAGATATACAGAGAAGGAACCCTTGTTGTTTCAGGAAAAACAAAACATATCTGCATAAACAGTGAGAAAAAAACCACTTCTATACCCCCACATCTTTTAAAGATTTTGAAAGATGCCGAAACCGCATAAAATCCTTGTGATAAGGTTAAGCTCACTTGGCGATGTCCTTATGTGTATTCCTGCAGTTGTTGCGATCAGAAACACCTTTAGAAATGCTCATATCTCCTGGCTTGTAGAGGGCTCTGTAAGTCAACTGCTCTCTCATCAGGATTTTATTGATAAAGTAATTGAATTCCCTCGGCACAATATTATGCATGCCTTTAAGAAAAGTGATCCTGTGAAGGGGATACACGAGATAATCAGCTTTGTTAAAAGACTCCGTGAGGTTGATTACGATATGATCGCCGACTTCCACGGAATAATAAAAAGTGCTATACTCTTGAAGCTCTCCAGGGGTGAAAGAAGGATCGGTTTTGGTGAAATCTATGCTAAGGAAAAGAGCCACTTGTTTTACAGGGAAAAGATATCTGCACATGATAGGAGGATACACAAGGTAGATCGTAATATGCTTATTGCAAAACACCTTGGTGCAGATGGAGATATACCCCAAATAACGCTTACTGTGCCAAAACACTGCGATACATATATTGATGACTTTTTTTCAAAAGAAGGCTTGATAGACCCGGTGTTCGCCGTAAACCCATTTTCAAGCAAAAGCGGTTTTTACAAGCGGTGGAGTTTGCAAAGATACGGAGATATCATAAGAATGATCAACGATAAGATAGGCGCCCGGGTCTTGATACTCTGGGGTCCTGGTGAAAAAACAGATGCTGAAAACCTATTGAAACTGTCAGGTAATACCGCAATACTCTCATGCCCTACAAATGTACCACAACTTTTTGCCCTTTTGAAAAGGGTTGCTATGTACATTGGTGGAGATACAGGTGTTATGCACCTCGCTGCATTTGCAAATTGCCCTTTGGTAGCGGTCTTCGGCCCAACGGATGTAAAAATCAACTCGCCATATGGCAAAAACTGCACTGTAATTCGTAAAGATCTGTTGTGCAGTCCTTGTAAAAATAAGGATTGCAAAGACAAGAAGTGTCTCGATGATATTGGAATTGATGAGGTCTTTGAAGCAATATTAAAAAGATATAATAAAAGAAATGATGTTGTTTTGAAGATGCCAGATGACAACCCGATACAGCATCAAAATACCCAATGAAAATAAGGGGGTTTTCTTAATTATATGAAAGTTTTATTTATCTACCCCAATCTTCATGCCCAGATAGGTTTTAATTATGGAATATCCTATATTTCGGGTCTTCTTAAGGCCCATAATATCGAAACGTATTTATTGAATATAAACGATAAACTTGGTTACCCGCTCGATCTACAAAGGATTAAAAAGGATGTGTTATCTATAAAGCCTGATATGATAGGTTTCTCCGTTTTAACAAATCAATATAAATATTCGACAGATATTGCTCAAAGCATCAAAACATATTGTGATGTCCCTGTTGTGTTCGGCGGTATACATCCCACGATGGATCCGCTCGGAACTGCATCTGAAACAGCGGTAGACTACCTTTGTATAGGTGAAGGAGAGGAGGCGGTCCTCGAGTTTATACAAAAAGGTTCGGCAAAAGGTGTAAAAAACTTTGCCTACATGGATGAGGGTCGGTTTATCCAGGAGCCGTTGCGACCATTTACAGACATTACAAAACTACCCTTTAAGGACTATGATATTTTTGATTTCCAAAATATGATCGACGCAAAGGATGGATGGGTGGGACTCATTGCATCAAGGGGATGTCCCTTTCGCTGTACTTATTGTCTAAATCATAAAATCATGAAGCTTTATAAAGATCATGGCCATCTCCCAAGACATTATATGCGTAGACACACTGTTGATGAGATAATAAATGAGATCGATTATCTGTTAACACACTATAAACGTATCAATATGTTTATTTTCGACGATGATATCTTCACGTTTGATAAAAAGTGGCTTTATGAGTTTTCCGAGAAATATAAATCAATCACGAATATTGGGTTTGTTTGCAATGCCCATGCAAAGATATTTGACAATGATGTTGCGCATGTTCTCAAGGAAGCAGGTTGCAGGATTGTAAAATTCGGTCTTGAAAGTGGAAGCGACCGTATAAGGAGGGGTGTGTTGAACCGTTACATGTCAAATAGAGACATAGAACATGCCTTTGATTCAGCGCACAAATACGGTATACACACATCTGCATTTGTTATGATGGGACTTCCGCATGAAGAACCGGAGGATATTTTTGAGACTGTTGAACTTATAGCCAGGGTTAAGCCAGGAAGGGTGCGATGGTCACTCTTTTTCCCTTTTGTGGGAACTAAGGCTTACGACATCGCAAAAGGGGCAAACCTGATAGATTTTGAAAAGATGCGCGCCCTTGACAATTTTACCGATGAAACATGTATGATGCTAAAAGAAGATGTAAAACTCCTCGTTGATAAACTGAAATCCATGTTTTGTCTATTTATAAACGGGTTCGCCAATATGGACGGAAAGCATAGATACTGGGAATTACTTAAGATTGTAGAGGCTGCGGCCGACGATACATGGCTTGAGAACAAAAAACTTTTCATTAAACAATCGAATATGTTAGATAAAGAAATGGAGGAAAAGGGCGTTATTCACTACACCGTAAAGTATAACCCTTTTATGGGCGTAAGAAGTGACTGGAAAGACGATAGTATATCTGCCTAATTGGATTGGCGATATGGTAATGGCAGTGCCATTTTTAGAATCGCTAAGGGCCTCTGTAAACGATGAAATCTGGGGTATTGGCAAAAGTAACGCAATCCATATATACAACGGCCTCAATTTACTAGATAGATACATTCCGTTGGATAAAAAAGACATAGTTTCGTTCTTTGACGCTGTATCCTTTTTAAAAAAAACCGAATTCAAAAGAGGTATCTTACTGCCACACTCCTTTCGTTCGGCACTATTGTTTTATATGGCAGGCATAAAAGAAAGAATCGGGTATGCAAGAAATAAAAGGGGTTTTATGCTCACAAAACACGCCCCTGAGGCACTGACTCTGGAATCAACGACAGGACATTATATGCGTATCATTGATATGCTGGGCGGAAGACGCACAGAAAATGAAACACCTTTGCTCGCCGTTACTCAAGACGAGGAACTGAGATATTACGAACAGTACACCGATTTAGACAAACCTTACATCGTTTTTGTTATTGGTGCACAGTATGGTTCTTCGAAATGCTGGCCACCTGTCTACTTTTCCGAGCTTGCAGATATGATTGTACAGAGACTCGAAATGATGGTTTATCTCTTACCGGGAAAGGATGAAAAGGGATTGGCAAGAGATGTTCTTGATGGCTCGATACAAAAAGAGGGTATAGAGATTATGGATATGGATGTAAGAGATTTGAAGGTATGTCTCTCGCGCGCATCTTTAGTGGTATCAAATGATACAGGTCCCCGCCATATTTCCGCTGCCCTTTCCGTACCTACCGTTGTACTTTTGGGCCCTATGGATGCAAGATATACCGATTATCCAAGCGCCTATACACATCTTATCAGCGCCGACATACCATGCAGACCATGCAACAGGAGGGTGTGTGACAGGGATCACGGGTGCATGAAGCAGATTACGCCTGAAACGGTATTCAGAAAATTGGAGGAGATACTTGGATAAAAGACAAAGGTCAAAATTTCAAGGCCCTAACCATCGGATAACCGAGCATACTAATTCGGTAGACGATATCATCGATAGATTTAAGGAAAAAAAGATCTGTGTCATTGGCGATATAATCGCAGATGTATATATATTCGGTAAACCATACAGACTTTCGAGGGAAGCACCTGTTGTCGTCATAAAATACGAAGGACAGAAGATATTTCCTGGAAGTGCAGGCAATACGATAAGCAACCTATTGGCACTTGGTGCGCAGGTTTTCCCTCTCGGGTTCATCGGAAATGATAATCACGGTAACAAACTTTTCGATTATTTTCTACAGCATAAAACGATAGACCAGACCGGCCTTATAAGATACAAGGGAAATACTACAACCAAAACAAGGATACTTGCTGGAGATACAAACACCTCAAAACAGCAGGTCATAAGGATCGATAGAGAAAGCGATATACCTGTCCCGCTTAGTGCAAAAAAATTATTATTGAAAAAGATTGAGGAATTGGCCCCCGATATGGACGCATTCATTGTCTCTGATTATGGTCATGGAACGGTAGATGATAATGTGATTCAATATATGAGAAGATTGGCAAAAAATATGATTGTTGTTGGCGATTCAAGGTATAATCTTAAAGGGTTGAGGGGGCTGACCATAGTTACACCAAATGAATCAGAGGCATACATGCTTGCAGGTCTGGACGAATCGCATTCAATCGCTGATGTTGGTAAAGAAATATTGAATTTTATTGATTTATCTGCACTTCTGATTACCAGGGGCAACCAGGGGATGAGCCTTTTCTTGAAAACGGGCGAGGCGTTTGACATACCCATTTCCGGAACAGACGATGTTACCGACGTTACAGGCGCCGGCGATACAGTCTGTGCTGCCTTGGCCCTTTCGCTTGCAAGCGGTGCTGATTATTATATGGCTTCATGTATTGCAAATTATGCAGCAGGCGTGGTTGTCATGAAACGCGGGACAGCAACGGTTAGTCAGGAAGAACTTAAAAAGGCAATGGAGAGTTATGGGACAGATCATAAATAACCTTGAAGAGCTAAAAGAGATTGTAAACGATGAGAAAAGAAAAGGTAGAAGCATAGTATTTGGCAACGGTTGTTTTGACCTTCTGCATGTTGGTCATATCAGATATCTGCAGGACGCAAAAAGGCTTGGGGATGTGCTTGTTGTCGCAGTGAACGACGACACATCCGTCAAAGGCCTTGGCAAGAGAAAACATGTAGTTACACCTGCACTGGAAAGGGCTGAGATTATTTCGGCTATAGGATGTGTCGATTATGTAATCATCTTTAGTGACCCAACTGTTGAAAATCTTCTATTGGCATTGAAGCCAGACATACATGCAAAAGGCACAGATTATACAGAAAACACCGTACCAGAACGAGACGTTGTCCTCTCATACGGAGGCAGGGTAGCAATCGTGGGCGATCCTAAAGATCATTCAACCAGAGACCTGATAAGAACTATAAAAAACCTTTGACATCGTTTATACACACACCGATAAGGGTATTTTGCCACGCAATTATGAATCGACAACACCATTGAAAATTATAGTAAAAACATCTTTATAGATAAATTTCATATTAAAAGCATTTTCCATTTATAATATCAATTTGACTAATCAACGACATGAATGTAAATATATTTCCTTCACTTCAAGGAAATTAATGTTACGGGAATTAATGTGACATATTTGGAATCAGAAAACAAAGAACCACAGCCTTACATTGTATTCCAGGCAATGATATATAACCGTGTGCAGACAATTTTGGAGATGAATGGATAATGAAGCCTATATATTTTGATAATGCAGCCACATCATGGCCAAAACCGGATGTGATGATGCAGGCAATGATCGATTTTAACAATGGTGTAGGGGCAAATCCAGGACGTTCCGGCCACAGACTTTCTGTCGAAGCAAGCCGAATAATCTTCAATACACGCGAGACGATTGCATCAATAATCGGTGCCGATGACCCTGACACTGTTATCTTCACACGCAATGCCACAGAGGGCTTGAACACAATATTGCGGGGATTTTTAAAACCTGGCGACCATGTCGTTACCTCGAGCATGGAACATAATTCTGTTATGAGACCTTTGCGTGCATTGGAGCTGGATGGCATCGAGTTAAGCATTGCGAGGTGTTCTTCTGCAGGAGACATCTTGCCCGACGATATCTTAGCTTCAATAAAAGATAACACAAGGATGATAATTGTTACACACGCATCAAATGTAACAGGAACAATAACACCGATAGCAGACATCTCTGATATAGCCAGTAAATATGGTGTTGTTTTGGTTGTAGATGCGGCACAAACCGTTGGAAGTGTAGCAATTGATGTTATTGATAGTGGTGTTGATATACTGGTTTTTACAGGACATAAATCGCTTTACGGTCCGCAAGGTACGGGTGGATTTTATATAAAAAGGGGTCTTGAAATGTTGATAGCACCGCTTGAGCGTGGCGGTACAGGTAGCAGATCCGAATTTGAAGAACAACCTGAATTTATGCCTGATCGCTTTGAATCAGGAACTCCGAATACAATAGGCATAGCTGGTCTTGGAGCAACCGCCAGGCATATATTTGACATAGGCATTGACAAGATACATAACAAAGAAATCAACCTAATGAAGATGTTTGTGGATGGTATCAGCACAATTGGTGGTATAAAGGTCTATGGAAATATAGACACCACAATGCGTACACCATTGGTATCGTTTAATATCGATGGCATGATGCCTTCGGATATCTCCTATTATCTCGACGAACGTTTTAATATTTTGTCAAGGCCAGGTCTCCACTGTGCCCCGTCAGCCCATCGTACGTTAGGGACATTTCCTTACGGTACAGTGCGTTTTAGCTTTGGCATGTTTACAACAGAAGAAGAGATTGAGGCTTCTGTTAAGGCAATTAAAACAATCTCCAACGGCAAAAGAAAACTCAGGTAATATTTCCTTATGGAGGATGATATGTCAATAACAATAAATGCAAAGGGACTTGCATGTCCCCAACCCGTTCTTCTGACAAAAAAGGCGCTTGAATCAAACGATGAGTTGACAATCCATGTAGACAATGCCACAGCCTTTGAAAACGTGAAACGCTTTGCAACTGCATCCGGATGTGACATTGAAACAAAGGAGGAGTCTGACGGCGTGTTTGGCATCAAAATCACCAAAAAAAAGGAAAATCAGTTGAATATTTCTCAACCGGCTGAACATATATATGGTAAGGATATAACAACACCAACTGGGGGACCCACGGTATTCGTTATTGCTTCAAACATGATGGGAAGCGGTAATGACGAACTGGGTGCGATTCTTATGAAATCATTTGTTAACACTACCACCAATCTTGAGCATTGTCCCGATATAATTATATTGTATAATGCAGGAGTAAAACTTGCTACTGTCGAGGGCGGTGCTGTGGATGACCTAAAGGCACTTGAAGAAAAAGGTGTCAAAATCCTTGTCTGTGGTACATGTGTCAATTTCTTTGAACTGAACGGGAAAATCATGGCAGGCAATTTGTCTAATATGTACGAGATTGCAGGCACACTTTCCACGGCAGGAAGGATTGTCAAACCATGAAGAACCAAACCTATTGTGTCGCTATGTTTGACTCTGTTAGTCATGTCATAAAGGCAGAGAAGATACTCAAAAAGGCAGGGATTCCGCACAAAATTATTCCAGTGCCAAAAAGCATAAGTACCGATTGCGGCGTATGTGTGCGCTTTCTTCCTGACCATAGGGATGCGGTTACAAATGCCCTCATGTCAAACGTAGATATCAGCAATATACGTGAAATTATTTTATGACAGACCCCGCAGCAATGGTAAGCATTGCAATAAATGTTAGTACAAATCCATATATGTATGGAAATTATGATAAAAAGCAAACAAATATGGTGAGGATTTAGGGTATACTATCCCGATGGGAACACATACCATGCGAAAGAATAGAATCATTTTATTTGATAAGGACGAAAGAACAAAGGCAATTTCTATGCTTCTAACAAAAGGTGACGGTATAGAAGGAATTTATAGAGAGGCTGATGACATCAGGAAGCAAAACATGGGTGATGAGGTATATATCCGCGGCATAATCGAATTCTCAAGCATCTGCGCCAATGATTGTCTATACTGCGGCATCAGGGCATCGAATATGTCAGTGAATCGTTACGCGATGAATGCCGATGAGATACTTGATATAGCAAGGACTATGGAATCTGTGCAACAGACAACAGTTGTGCTTCAATCAGGGGAAACCCCGGGAATCAATGATGATGAGATTGGCGCAATCATACGTAGAATAAAGCATGAGACAAACCTTGCAGTCACCCTTTCGGTTGGAAATAGGCCTTATAAAACGTACAAGTACTGGCGTGATTGTGGTATGGATCGTTATCTGCTGAGATTTGAAACAAGCGATAGCGATCTTTTTGAAAGGCTCCACCCTGATTGTAGTCTCGACGAGCGCTTGGAATGTTTATACGCATTGAAAAAACTCGGTATTCAGACAGGCAGTGGATTCATGATAGGGCTTCCTGGCGAAACAATCGATATTTTGGCAGACAATATACTTCTTTGTCGTAAACTTGACCTCGATATGATAGGAATAGGACCTTTTATCCCCCACCCTGACACACCCCTTGGCAGGGAAAAGAACGCATATGAAGGGGATGAAGATATGTTTTTCAAGGCTCTATCTGTATTACGTATCTTTAACCCCGATGCGCATATCCCGGCTACGACTGCATTTGATGCAGTCTTTCCTGGGGTGGGAAGGAACCTTGCCCTTCAAAGAGGCGCCAACATATTTATGCCAAACAATACCCCCGTTGAACTCAGAAAAGACTATATACTTTACCCGGGCAAACCATGCGTTGATGAAAGCATTGAACAATATGCAAGGAGTGTTCTTATGAGAATAGAATCTATTGGAAGGACAACTGGCAAAGGACATGGACATTCAATAAAAAGAAATCGAGACATCAAATGATGTAAATGATAAAATAGATTGTAGATATCTGTAGAAAAGAAAGGAGTTTTTATGTGGGAATACACAGATAAAGTGAGAGAACATTTTCTGAATCCTAAGAATATCGGTGAGATAGAAGACCCTGATGGTTTAGCAGAGGTAGGCTCTATTGCCTGCGGAGATGCCCTAAAACTGACATTCAAACTCGATGAAAACAAACGCATCAAAGATGCAAGGTTCAAGACTTTTGGATGTGCCAGTGCCATTGCATCAGCTTCAGCCCTAACAGAGATGTTAAAGGGCAAGACCGTTGAGGAGGCAATGAAGATTACAAATCAGGATATTGCAAACTACCTTGGAGGACTGCCCCCAGAAAAGATGCATTGTTCTGTTCTTGGACAGGAGGCACTGGAAAAGGCTATTGAACACTATAGGGGTGTAAGTCATAAAAGACCTGATGAAGAGATCGTCTGCGTCTGCTTTGGCGTCACAGATGGTGAGATTGAGCAGGCTGTAAGACAGAATAACCTTACAACCATTGATGAAGTGACAAACTATACAAAAGCTGGGGGTGGTTGTAAAAATTGCCACGAGAAGATAAAGGCAATCATTGACAGGGTACATGCGTCTGGAAAACAGGAAGAAAAACCCCTTGAAAAGCCGAAACTGACCAACCTCAAAAAGATGAGGATGGTTGAAGAAATAATCGAGCGTGAAATCAAACCGTCACTCAAGCAAGACGGGGGAGACATAGAGTTGATAGACATTGTGGACAACAGGGTACTCGTTGCTACACGAGGCGCCTGTGCCACATGTCAGGCATCACAGGTAACACTTAAGGGGTTTGTAGAATGGAAACTTAAAGAACTCGTATCGCCAGAACTTATCGTAGAGGAGGTGTCACTATGAAAACAATCTACCTTGATAATAATGCAACAACAATGGTTGCACCAGAGGTTTTGGAAGAAATGCTTCCCTATTTCAGTCAGTATTATGGAAACCCTTCAAGCATGCATAGTTTCGGCGGTCGCACTGCCAAAGATATAAATGATGCCCGTGAAAAGACAGCATCCCTGATAGGGGCTGAACCTGATGAAATCGTATTTACAAGTTGCGGAACTGAAAGCGACAATACGGCGATCATGTCTGCGCTTGATGTGAACCCGAGCAGACGACACATCGTGACAACAAGGGTTGAGCATCCCGCTGTAAGGGCATTATGTGAACACCTTGCAGGAAAGGGTTATTTGATAACAACCATCGATGTGGATGGCGATGGCAATCTTAATATGGATCAGTATGAAAAAAGTCTTACCAAAGATACAGCCGTTGTAAGCATTATGTGGGCGAACAATGAAACGGGTGTCATATTTCCCGTAGAAAAGGCGGCACAACTCGCCCAAGAGAGAGGCATACTCTTTCATACAGATGCAGTTCAGGCAATGGGCAAAATCCCAATAGACATAAAAAACAGCGCCATTGACATGCTCTCTTTCTCAGGTCATAAACTGCATGCGCAGAAAGGTATAGGCGTTTTGTACATACGCAGGGGCACGCGTTTTTCCCCATATCTTATAGGTGGACACCAGGAGAAGGGAAGACGAGGAGGCACCGAAAACACACCGGCTATAATAGGGCTTGGGAGGGCATGTGAACTTGCAAACCAACAACTTTCTAAAGAAAACGGTCATGTGAGGGCACTTCGAGACAGACTTGAAAGTGAAATCATAAACCGTATTCCAAATGTCAAGGTCAATGGTGGCCGCTCACCACGTTTGCCCAATACATCAAACATCAGTTTCGAATTCGTAGAAGGAGAAAGCATCCTCCTCTTGCTCGATAAATACGGTATATGCGCATCTTCAGGCTCTGCCTGTACATCCGGTTCACTCCAACCATCCCATGTGCTCCGTGCCATGGGGGTGCCGTACACAATGGCACACGGTTCAATAAGATTTAGCTTGAGCATTTATAATACATCCGAGGAGATCGATGTAGTTATCAACACGTTGCCACCAATCATCGAAAAGCTAAGGAACATGTCTCCATACTGGACATCGGATAATACCGTTTGTGCAAACCAATAGAAGGGACAAAATCATGGAAAATGTGGTAATGCAGGATAAATGTAAAGAAGAAATAAAAACAATACAGGATTTGCGGGCAAAAATTCCCTTGATAATAAAAGATATCGTCTCACGTTACAACAAAGATGGGCGCTTTCATCATATAGGCCCCGAGCCCATCCCTTCAAGGCGTGCCATCATTGGGATAATCTACAAGATATTTCCAGTTCTCTATCCGGGTTATTTTTCAAACAAGCGTCTTGATGAAGTAAACGTAAATTTCTATCTTGGAGAAGAGATAACAGAGCTTTTCGATATTCTCGCGGGACAGATCGCCTATGCCATCCGACACGACTGCATCCGCTTCAACCAACCATGCACAAGGTGCGAGGACAGAAGCCAGGAAATAGCACTGGGTTTTATCGAGGCAATCCCGGATTTGCAGGAGGCACTCTCAATGGATGTTCGCGCAGCATATGAAGGAGACCCAGCCTCTCAGCATTTTGACGAGATCATCTTCTGTTATCCAGGGCTATTCGCAATTACTGTATACCGTATTGCACACTTTCTCTTTCGACATGGGGTTCCTCTTATTCCTCGGATTATGACAGAATACGCACACAGCCGTACCGGCATAGATATTCACCCAGGTGTTGAAATAGGCGAGAGTTTTTTCATCGACCACGGCACCGGCGTTGTAATTGGTGAGACAACGACAATAGGAAACCGTGTACGCATCTATCAGGGTGTAACACTTGGCGCCCTGTCTCTTGACAAGGAAGAATGCGAATCGCTGAGAAATAAAAAACGACATCCCACTATTGAGGATGATGTTATTATCTATGCCAATGCAACGATACTCGGAGAAAGGGCTGTTATTGGCGCCAGATCTGTTATTGGTGGTAACGTATGGCTCACCGGACCCATCCCTCCAGATACAGAGGTATTTCTGAAAAAACCCGAGCTTGTGATAAAAAACAAACAAAAGGAATAAAGATAGCTCGTAGTTGATATTGAAAAAGGAAATCAAAACGTGTTGCCTGCTGATCAGGGCAACCCTCAGGGTCGTTGAAAAATATTAATGGCTATGGTTGCATTAAAAGATAGTTCATGGATAAAAAAATGTTCGGCGAACATCTCATTTGATGATAAGTTTTGAAGCGTAGCAACACTTTACAAGCTGCTCATATACTTTGGGATCAACGTTGACGCATCCACCCGTTATCCTATTGCGGCGTTTCGCATCAGGGCTTTTTAGACGTTCAAGCCTTTTTTGCCCGGGCACATCGATCACCCGATGGATGCAATATAGATAATCTTTGGTTTCCTTGAATGAAAGGATATCCCCCCCATAGCCTGGATCAGGCGTAGTGTAATGGATGAGCTGAAACTCGCCCCGAGGGGTATCAACGCCTACCAACGCAGGATGGCAAGTCGCTGCAAAACAGATTAAAGCCGCCGCTATATCAACGATTACATCGTGAAACATAGGCTATCCCTTCTTCTTTTTTTTAGGAGCCGGGACAGGAATGGAAGGAGGCGGTGCTGCAATCTCCTTTTTTATCTCCTGCCCAGATGTCTGTGCAGGCGCTGCAACAGGAACCTCCCTTTTCGTCTCAGGTACCATAACCTTTGCAAGAGGCGGCGACGGGGTTATTTCCTCTTTCCTTAACAACACTTTAGATTTGCAGCCACCCAACAAAACCGCAATAGTAATTACTGATATTAAAAACCAGAACGGCACTCTTTTCATATCGTAGCCTTCCTATGAATCAGTTTTTTTGCAACTTATCCTCGTCTAATACTGACTTCGGATAACAAAACCCGCCTGTTACCTTTTTGTCCACAGGACAAATTTTGATTTAACGCTAAATTTAAATATCCCAAAAAGAAAAGGTATTGTCAAATGCAAATGTCAAAATTCCAAACAAGACAAAATGCCTTTTTCATAGTTTTTCTCTTGCCTCTAACCTATAATCTCCACAACTCAACAGATGTCAGGTTTTATAGTGCATTCCTTATGATGCCACCTCCTGCCACAATATCTCCATCATAAAACACAATTGATTGACCCGGTGTAATTGCCTCTTGTGGTTTTGTAAATTTGATCCTTATTCCATCATTTTGTCCTTCCGGATAGATCTTACACTCAGATGGTTTACTTCTGTAACGTATCTGGGCATGGATTTTTTTGTCGAGGATGGAACTTAAAGAGGTAATCCAATGAAGATCTTCTGCAATCAGCGAGTCCTTGAGAAGAAGACGTTTAGGGCCTGCAACAATCTCATTGTTTACTGCATCTATGTGAAGCACATAGAAAGGCTCTTTCATCCCAGCAAGGTTTAACATTTTGCGCTGCCCCACAGTATACCTTGTAACTCCTGCATGTTTGCCTATTATGTTTCCGTTCTCATCAAGAATATTGCCCGGCTGACTATCTTTTCCCAGTAAGGTATCGTAGTTATCCCATTCGAGGAAATCCTGACTTTCACGTTTTTCGATTAATTCTGCAAACCCTGATGCCTCTGCCATGACCCTTATCTCTTCCTTATAATAATCACCGAGAGGAAATAGGACACTTTTAAGTTGTTTTTGATTGAGCCTGTATAAAAAATAAGACTGGTCTTTCTTTGGATCGATACCCCGCTTTAACAGACATTTCTCTTTATCAGGTTCATAAATAATCCTTGAATAGTGGCCCGTAGCAAAAAGGTCATAATGAAGACCGCACGAGGCAGCCTTCTCAAGCAATATGCCAAACTTGATCTTTGTATTGCATTGCACGCATGGGTTTGGCGTTCTGCCCTGGCTGTATTCCTGACGAAAGTAATCGATGACTGTTTTTCTATATTCATCTCTTAGATCGATTACGTGGTGTTCAATACCAAGTTTTTCAGCCGCCCGTTCTGCATCTGCTATATCATGGGCCTCCCCTGGCCCGTAACAACCACTTTTTGTAGATGCACATTTAATTGAATCGTCCCATATTTTCATTGTAAGGCCAATAACGTGATAGCCCTGGTTTTTTAACATGAGGGCGGCAATGGTTGAATCTACCCCACCGCTCATACCCACGGCAATCGTCGTTTTATGTGTTTTGCTCATACGTTCAAACCACCTGCATCATCCTGTCAAGCGAAGATTTTGCCCTGATCAATATTGAATCTTCAATTTCAATTCTGTGTTTCATCTCTTTTAGTGCATTGTATACGCTTATTAGTTTTGTCCTTTTCATATTTGGGCATATCAAACCCTGGGAAAGCAAATAAAACTCTTTATCGGGGTTGTCTTCTCTCAGTCGAAACAACACACCCATTTCCGTACCTATGATGAACTTTCTCCCCTCCGATTTGGCTCCAAAGTCCATTATCTGCTTTGTGCTGCCCACAAAATCAGCCATATCAACTACATCAGGTCTGCACTCAGGATGAACAAGGACAAGCGCATCGGGGTGAACCGCCCTTGCATTCAAAACATCATCACTGGTAACCCTGTGGTGTGTAATACAAAACCCGTTCCATATTATCATATTTTTTTCTGGAACCATCCGTGCGATATAATTTCCAAGATTCATGTCAGGAACAAAGATAATATCCTTTTCCTTTAACGAACGTATCACCTGCACAGCATTGGATGAGGTGCAGCATATTTCGCACTCAGCCTTTACCTCAGCGGTTGTGTTTATATAGCATACTACCGCTGCGTTTGGATAAATTTTTCTCAACTGTCTTATGTCTTCCGCATTTACCATATCGGCCATGGGGCATCCGGCGTTTATTTCTGGCAACAGAACAGTTTTTTGGGGTGACAGAATCTTTGCACTCTCTGCCATAAAATGAACACCGCAAAAGACAATGGTTTCATGGGGGCTCGAGGCGCAATATCTGCTTAGGGCAAATGAATCACCCAAGATGTCTGCTATCTTTTGAACCTCGTCCACTTGATAGTTGTGGGCAACGATAACGGCGTTTCGTTGCTTCTTTAGTTCAAGAATCTCATTAATTATATCCTCGCTCATTCTTTCTCCAATTCATATATTTTTGAGACAATAAAAACAAACAACGCAAACGATTTTACAACAACCATGTTTTGTCATTCGTTCCTAAAAAAACAGTCTTATCAATAATTATGTCTTTTTTTTGCAGTATTCAATAAAAAAGATACCTTGAAATGTATATTGTGTGTATCGTGCCATTTGAAAAGAGAAAAAGATTGGCGATAAAATACACATTACGCTTGTTCCTTAAAGCAGGACATCCGATGCATTGGCAGCTTCTACCCCTTTGAGAATTCCTTCAAACAACTCTGTTGATAGATACCTCTCACCGCTGTCGGGCAGAATCACAACTACTGTTTTTCCGGCATTTTCCTGCTCATTTGCTATTCTTACTGCAACATGCGCTGCTGCTCCACATGAGATGCCACTAAGGATGCCTTCTTCCTTTGCGAGTCGGCGCGCCATTCCTATAGCCTCATCGTTGCTTACGGTCTCGATCCTGTCGATAATCGAGAGATCGAGCACCTTCGGAACAAAACCAGCACCTATACCTTGAATCTTGTGTGGACCAGGTTTAAGTGATTCTTTGTTTCTCGTCTGGGTAAGCACCGGTGAATGTTCAGGCTCAACAGCAACAGAAACGATATGTTTTCCTTTTGTTTTTTTAAAAAACCTGCTTATGCCTGTAATGGTTCCTCCTGTTCCGACACCTGCAACAAGGATGTCCATTTTACCATCCGTATCATTCCACAACTCTACAGCAGTTGTTGCCTCATGGATTGCTGGATTTGCTGGATTTTCAAACTGTTGTGGAAGAAACCACTTTCCTGGGGCGCTCTTTGCAATCTCTTCTGCCTTTTCCACAGCCCCCTTCATACCCTTTGCCCCTTCTGTAAGGATAATGTTTGCGCCTAATGCCTTCAAGACCTTCCTTCTTTCAACGCTCATTGTCTCCGGCATTGTAAGGGTAAGCCTGTATCCCCTCGCAGCAGCAACAAACGCCAATGCAATGCCGGTATTACCTGAAGTGGGTTCAATAATATCCATATCCGGTCTCAGCCTTCCTGTTTTCTCAGCTTCCCAGATCATCGCGGCACCAATCCTGCATTTTATTGAATACGCAGGATTTCTCCCCTCTATCTTTGCAAGCACAGTTGCGCAGGCATTTCCTGTAACCTTGTTCAACCTTACAAGCGGGGTATTCCCAATGGAATATGAATTATCCTGAAAGACTCCACCCATATATATCCTCTCTTTTTATTCTTTGCCCAGTATCCTGCCCATAAGCTGTTGTTAAAGCCAGTTTTGTATGTCTTTTAAGCTTCAAGGCTCCATATTGATAAGTTATTATGTTGAGTTAGCATCCATATATCTCAATGAACTGCTTTGCATATTACTCTAGAACTTGTATATTTAATAACTGCATATTGTCAATATAATTTCAAATCTGTGTTTTTTTAGCAGTTATGACATATTTCGTTCCTACCGTGTTTAAGATGAATTGCTTGGGCATTTCTCTATAAAAGGTTGCAATCGCTTCAAAGCCTGTACAGTGAGTCGGTACTATATAGTCAGGCTCCATGGCCTTGATATCGGCAACTGTTTTCATTATTATCTCTGTTTTTGCATTGATCAGATGAAAACCACCGATAATCATATGCAATTTTTTGATACCCGTTATCTTTTGTGCATGTCTTATCGTATTAACAATACCAACATGTGCACAACCTGACAGGACAACCAAACCCCTTTCCTTTACATTAAAGACAATAGCCTGTTCGCCATTGAAGTCATCCTGCACAAGGGCACCTTTCCGCTCTATCAACAGACTGGGAGGTATCGCCTCGTAATCTGTAACCTTATCAATATATCCCGAAAAATAACATCCGGGGATGACCTCTGTACATTCATTCACTTCGACGATTTTTATTATACCAAGACCTTCTATTTCATCCCTTTTTAATTGACCTATGTCATGGGGCTTGGTATCGCCCGGACGTTGTGAGAATCTATGTTCAAACGCCTCATTTCCAACGTATAGAGGTATTTTCTTTTTTATTTTTGAAAGGTTTTTTCTTAGAATTTCAACAAGCCCTCCCCAGTGGTCATAATGTCCATGACTCAGTCCGATTGCATTTGCATCAGCGATATCTATGCCAAGCAGTTTCATATTGTTCAAAACACCTATAGGATCGAGCCCAAAGTCAAACATAAATGTGCTTGTCGTACCGTTTATAACCGTTTCAATGAAGTAAGAAAGACCATGTTCCGCATGTATTGAACGATTGAATGCAGATCGATATCTTGTACCTATGGCAGGGTCAGGTCTGACCGTATCATAATAGTTATCAGCGATGATAGTGATTGTAACCTTATCATTTTCTTTAATCGCTTCAACCGATTTATTCATAAGACACCCCTTTTATTTATGCATATTTGATGGCTCGCAGCTTTTTTAGTCAACACAAAAGGTTTAACCAAGCTCCAGCCTGCATTCTTATGTGTCTTTGTGGATTATATGAAATGCCTTTTGTCATGTCAACTTTTCGTTGACTCTTTTCTTTTTGATTGCTATAGAATGTTAGGCATCAAGCGGACAGTGTTTGTAGCCTGTGATCAAAAAAATACGGCGGGCTTGTGGACATACCTGCTTTTAAGGTATAAAGAGACAAAGGTATATATAGCGAAAAACTGAAAGCTGGTAATGGACTTTTATAACAGACGCATGACATTGATTACGGCATAGATGCTGTTTGAAATGTTGAGATTTGATTCTCTTTCAGGATTTAGTATAAAATATGTTTTCAGTTAAAAAGGCATATGCATTGGCTATCAGCCATGAGCTAAACAAAGAGGAGGTGCTAAATGGAAGAGAAACGAGAACCAAAAGGCTGGAATCCATATTTGGCAGGCGCCCTTACTGGACTGCTATTGGTTCTATCGGTTTGGTTTACAGGTAAATACGTGGGTACATCAACCACGTTCGTTCGCTCTGTGGGGTACATTGAAAAGGCATTCAACTCGGAGAGGGTAGGCGCTATGGAATATTTCAAAAAAGAGGCACCCAAGATAGACTGGCAGTTTCTTTTTGTTATAGGGATATTTATCGGCTCTTTTATTTCTTCGACCACATCTAAAAGTTTCCGATGGCAGGCTGTACCGTCAACATGGGAATCACGTTTTGGGCCAAGCAAAGCAAAAAGGGCGATCGTGGCCTTTATAGGTGGTGCCATTGCTATGTTTGGCGCACGCCTTGCAGATGGGTGACCGAGCGGACATGGACTGAGCGGTACGCTTCAGTTGGCAGTCAGCGGTTATATTTCATTGATATGTTTTTTTGTCGGGGGCATCATTGTTGCCAAAATCCTTTACACAGGAGGTGACAAAAGATGAGCGAGCTTTTTTATGGATTAATAACAGGCATAATGTTTGGTTTTTTGCTCCAAAAAGGACGCGTAATCCGTTATGACAAACAGATAGGGGCTTTGCGTCTTGTGGATATGACCATTGTTAAATTTATGTTTACATCTATACTTGTAGCGATGGTAGGGGTTTACCTTTTAAAGGACCTTGGCCTATCAAAGCTTTCTTTGAAACCAACCATCCTTGGTGGAAACATCATTGGTGGGCTTATTTTTGGATTTGGATGGGGATTGCTCGGATATTGTCCTGGCACTCAAATTGGAGGCCTTGGTGAAGGCAGATGGGATACAGCCTGGGGTATCCTCGGTATGCTTGCCGGCGCAGGGATATTTGCCGAAATGTACCCTTTTCTCAAGGCAACCATATTGAAATGGGGTGATTTTGGAAAGATTACTATCCCTCAAATACTGGGCATAAATCACTGGATTATCATAGCCATCTTTGTATTGGGCGGTATCTTTATGTTCCGTTGGTTTGAGAAAAAAGGTCTTTGACAACGATTGGCAAAAGATTTTTTAACCACAAAAAAGTCTATAAAGACGATAAACAACAAAGAGGTATACCTATGAACAAAAAGGAAAGGCTCGTGGTGATAGGCGGGGTTGCAGCGGGCATGAGCGCAGCAAGCAGTTACAAGCGGATAAAGCCAGATGATGAAGCTATCGTTCTGGAGAAGGACTACTTTATATCTTACGGTGCATGCAGCCTCCCATATTATATATCTGATGATGTGAAAGATTTTAATCAGCTTATTTCCCTAACACCAAAAGTAGCAGAAGAAGAACGTGATATTAGGGTGATGTTGCGTCACGAAGCTGTTGCAATCGACATTGATAAAAAAGAGGTGCGTGTAAAAAACCTTGAAAAAAATGTTGAATCATCCATCACATATGACAAGCTTGTGATAGCGACAGGCGGTTTGCCTGTTGTTCCATTACTTCCTGGCATTGATTTACAGCATGTTTTTACGATCAGAACACTTTTGGACGGCATAGAGATAAAAAGATTCATAGATGACTGGGGTGCATTCCGTGTGTGTGTTGGTTCCCCGGAATGTCTCTATGTTAATAGTTTCGGAACTGAAAAACGTCCCATGAAGGCGGTTATTGTGGGCGGTGGATATATAGGCATGGAAATGTGCGAATCTCTGAGAAAAAGGGGCATTGAAGTCACAGTCGTAGAGAAATTGGACCGTGTTCTTGGTTCAATGGATACGAGCATCACAAAGATTGTGGAAGATAAAATCATCAAAGAAGGGGTTAGGTTGTTAAAGGAAACATCGGTGGAAGGTTTTAAAGGACATAAAGGACGGATCACAAATGTAATGACCGACAAGGGAGAGTTGGAAGCTGATTTTGCGATATTGTCTATCGGGGCACGCCCAAACACGAAACTTGCAAAGGATGTTGGTATTGAGCTTGGAGTAGGCGGTGCCGTAAGGGTGGATGAGTACCTCCACACAAATATACCGGATATTTACGCGGCGGGAGATTGCTCTGAGGCGCTACACAACGTAACAGGCAAAAAAGTGTACATACCACTTGGAACTACTGCAAACAAACAGGGCAGGATTGCAGGTGAAAATGCGGCAGGTGCAAATCGCAGATTTGAAGGGGTAGTCGGAACGGCGGTTACGAAGATATTCGACCTTGAGGTTGCGCGTACAGGACTTTCCCCGGTCGAGGCAAAACTCGAAGGATACAACTTTCTGGTGTCAACGGTACAGGGAAGATCGAGGAGCAGCGCTTATCCAGCAGGAAAACCAATCACTATTACCCTTGTGGTCGATAAATATACCCGAAGGCTTCTTGGTGCCCAGATGGTGGGTGAAGAAGGTGTTGCACACAGGATAGATACACTTGCGGCATGTCTTTATGGGAAGATGACCATAGACGATGTATCAAGGCTCGACCTTGGTTATGCCCCACCTTTTGCAACGGTTTGGGACCCAATCCTTGTTGCGGCAAACGTGGCTTTGAAAAGACTATGAAGGCAGATGCAAAACAGCTTGAAAAACTAAATAGATGAAAGTGGCGACTACAAAAGGGATACACACGCCTTGTTTATTGCAAAAAAGGTTATGCGAAGGGGTTTAGATGTAAAAAATAATCCAGACGTACCAAATACAACCAGACGTACCACATAGACAACTAAAGTTTTCTAGGTGCGTAAAGCAAAGGTAAGCCACGTTTTTAGTATTCAGGAACATATCTACGATCCATAAATGTGTATTAGCTTTTTTAACGATACATCAATATGCTTATTTATAAATTCATGTTAATTTGTCAAAAAATGCATTATAATCTAATATGCTGATTAAAAGATTGCTGTATTATTCGTATGAAAAACTCCTCGAAAGAGGCGTTAAAAAAAACAAGATGCCTACACATCTCGGCCTGATCCTTGATGGTAACAGAAGATATGCAAAAGAGATGGGCTACGATGATTTGACGATTGGCCATAAACTTGGTGCGAAAAAACTCGATGATGTACTGCAATGGTGCAATGATCTGGATATAAAGATTATTACAATATGGGTCTTCTCAACTGAAAACATTCAAAGAAATAAAGAAGAGGTTGAGGCATTGCTTAACGTAATACAAGAGAAGATAGTGGAACTTACCAAAAGCCCTGTGATAAAGAAAAATGGTTTTAAAATCAAGGCTTTGGGCAAGATGGATGCATTACCGGATTCGCTCAAATCAGTGATAAAAAATGCTGAAGCGTCAACAAAGAACAACACAAAACACATATTAAATATTGCAATAGGTTACGGAGGAAGGGAAGAAATAGTGGAGGCTGTACGGAAGGTTATAAGAGAAAAAAGGGTCGACAGCATTGAAGAGTTGGCGAACAGTATCACCACCGAGGACATCACGAGCAACCTGTATACAAACGGTATCCCTGACCCCGATCTCATTATAAGGACGAGCGGCGAAATACGTTTAAGCGGTTTTCTTCTATGGCAAAGCGCATACAGTGAGTTCTATTTTTGCGATGCCCTTTGGCCTGTCTTCAGAAAAATCGATTTTTTTAGGGCTATACGAAGCTATCAGCACAGAAACAGGAGATTTGGGCGATGAACTCCTGCAGTGACAAGATGATGTGTCTTAGTAAGACGGAATTATTCAAATCGCTTAGCCCAGAAGAACTCCAGAAACTGGAAAGCAGGCTTAAGGAACGTGTATACCCTCCAAACACCGCAATCGTCAGGGAGGGCGCCCCTGGAGATGCAATGTTTATCATCAAGGATGGCAAGGTCGATGTAAAAAAGAGGGAACAATCCACAGGTATCGACATGACAATAGCGTCCCTTGGAGGCGGGGCGTGTTTTGGCGAAATGGCCCTTCTTACGGGCAACCCTCGTTCTGCCACGGTAATGGCTACCATGGCAACATCTGTATTTGTGCTTGAAAAAAAGGATTTTGAAGCACTTTTACGGGAAAACCCTACTATTTCAATGTCACTAAATAAAATTGTCGCTGAGCGGGTTGAGGCGCAGAACATTCAGAGGGGCATGGGCGTCAAATCCCTTGCCTCGACAAATATCGATGCTGATATACTTTTGCTTATCCCCAAACAAACTATAACAAGGCAGAAGGTGTTACCCATATCTTATGCAAATAATACCCTTATGCTCGGCATGACCAAGCCAAACGATATCCTCGCTATAGATGAGGTGAGGAAGTTTGTTAAAGGTGTGGCTATTGAGCAGGTCCTCATTTCAGAGGATGAATTAAAGGTTTTCATGGAGAAGGACTACCCCGAGATTATCAAAAAGGGAGAGGAAAAAGTAGAGGTCAGTATAGACAACCTCCTCGACAACATGGATAACCTCCAGTCCGATATCTTGAAAGATATGGAAATCGAGGAAGGCAAAGAAGATGAGATAGGTGTTGCCGACCTTGAAAGTGAGGCGCAGGGCGCTCCTATCGTGCGATTGACAAACAGTATTATCGGCATGGCATTGAAAAAGGGTGCAAGCGATATACACATCGAACCTATGGAGAAGGGATGCAGGGTGCGTTACAGAATCGACGGTATGCTGAAAGAAGAGATGATGTTGCCTCGCAAGGTTATTCTTCCCCTTATAAGCAGGATAAAGATCATTTCAAAACTCGATATTACCGAAAGGAGAATGCCGCAGGACGGCAGGATCACCATGAGAATCGATAACAAATCCGTTGATTTTAGGGTGTCTTCTGTGCCTACAAAGTTTGGAGAAAAGATATGTACAAGGATCCTTGACAAGAGCAATACAATGCTTGGGCTGGATAAATTGATTTCGAACAAGCCTACGCTCGATCTTGTCAGGGAAATGATTGCGAAACCATATGGTATTATTTATGTAACAGGACCCACCGGTTCAGGCAAAAGTACAACACTTTATAGTGCACTCGCTGAAAAAAACAGTATAGACGTAAACATTTCAACGGTCGAGGACCCTATAGAATATGATCTTGCAGGCATAAATCAGGTTCAGGTAAACTCTGACATAGGCCTTGATTTTGCGAGAGTTCTCAGGGCTTTTTTGAGACAGGACCCTGATATAATTCTTGTTGGTGAAACAAGGGACAAGGAAACCGCTAAAATCGCCGTTGAGGCGGCGCTTACAGGCCACCTCGTATTTACAACACTCCATGCCAACGATGCACCAAGCACATTTATGAGGCTAAATGAGATGGGGATAGAGCCGTTTCTTGTATCCACATCTATCATCGGTATTATATCCCAGAGACTTGTGAGAAGGATTTGCCCCAACTGCAAAGAAAAGTATAAACCTGACAACGTGATTGCAAAATATCTCGGATTGCCCGAAGATACAGAATTATATAAAGGCAAAGGCTGCGATACATGTAATATGTCTGGCTATAAAGGCAGGGTTGGAGTTTATGAAGTGCTTAGCGTAAACGAATCACTGAGACATTTTATCGGTGAGGGTGCCGATACCCAGACTATCAGACAGGAAGCCATAAAGGGGGGCATGAAATCCCTCAAAGACTATTGCCTGATATTGCTTAACGAGGGGCTAACTACAGTGGATGAAGTCTTAAGGACAGTGGCAATCCAGTCTTGAGAAGAATAATAGTTAAAACAAAACTCGCGTCTTCGTTATTAAGGGTTCTTCTATGGATATCCGTTTTTGCGCTCATTACCCTGCTTTTCTATGCCTGGCATGAAGATGGTACCTGGAAAGATATAATAAAGTTTTATAGATTTTTCTTTGAACCAAAAAGACTCAAAACTTTTGTGGCATCCTTCGGTCCATTTGCATCGGTAATGTTCGTCATTATCCAATCTGCACAAGTTGTTTTTGCACCAATCCCAGGTGAAGTGACCGGTTTTGTTGGTGGTTTGTTGTTCGGCAAAGCCAAGGGTGTGATACTGTCCACAATTGGGCTTACGCTTGGTTCTCTTCTGGCCTTTACAATTTCAAGGGTTTTTGGCATTAAAGTGGTAGAAAAGATCGTTAAGAAGGAATATATTGATAAGTTTAATAATTTCGCTACGCATAAAGGGTTGAACATAACCTTTATACTGTTTTTGTTGCCTGGTTTTCCAAAAGATTCCTTGTGCTACCTACTGGGTTTGAGTCGTATGAAACTCGCTGATTTTCTGTTTATGAACATATTTGGCAGATTGCCAGGAACCCTGATGCTCACGATGCAAGGCGATGCAGTTGGTCATCAAAAATATCAGGCGTTCTTTTGGCTGCTTGTACTAAGCATAGCCTTTACGGCAATCCTTTATTTCACAAGAAATTACATCATGCGCTGGTTTGGCAATGCAGTTCAAAGGTTTTTACTTTTGAAAAACAAGAATAAAAGGCATAAAAGCATAATACCGGACAACAAAGATACATAACCAACACCCTGATATCCATTTTGAATATTTTAAGAAAGGTCGCCAGGAAGAAATCGAAAGCCTATTTCTATCGTGTCCATATTCAATGAAGCAGGTATGGGTGGCAGGGGTTCAACTGACCTCAGCACCCTCAGGATTGATTCGTCGTATACCCTGTTGCCAGATCTTTTTTCAATATTGATATCGGTAATTCTACCGTCTCTTCTTATCCTTATCGTTACTATGGTTTCAAGGTCTTTTTTGAATGAAGACATACCTGGCAGTCCCCAGGAATTTTTAATCTTTTCCCATATCCCAAGTATATATTGTTGTGATACAGGATCCATAGGTCTTGACCCACCATCTGAAGAACCGGATAACCCAAACCCCTGCCCCCCTGTCCTACCTGTGCCACTACCGATGCCGCTCTTTGCCTGCGAAACATCGAGGTAATCGGTCCTTTTACGAATTTCCTTGATTCTTTCGCTAAGGCGACTAAGTTCCTCTTTCGATGCGGTTTCTTTTACAGGTGTCTGTTTTACAGGCACCTTTTTCTTTGACAGAGATATTGCAGGTTCTTTTTCTTTTCTTTCGAGTTTTGGTTTTACCCTTGCTGGCTCAGGTTTTTTTTGTGGAACAGGCTTTGAAATCTTTTTTTCTGTTCTTTCCCTTGCGGAGCCTGGAATATCTTCTGAAATATGACCAGCTCCTGATCTGCCTAAGCCAGGGTCTCCAACAAGATTAACTGAGTAGGAGGATAATATATTTAATTTCTTCGATGATTTTTTAATAGGTATACCAAATGCACCTATTACAAGAATATGCATAACAGTTGACAGGACAAGCCATTTAAACCATTTCTCTTCTTTCATTATTGTTCTAAGGGTCGGGTAACGATATTCACCTTTTCTATCCCTGCCTCCCTTACAATACCCATGCAACTTACAACAAAACCATAAGGCACGTCTTTGTCAGCCCTGAGAAAAATTTCCTTATCCTTTTTATTTGCAAAGAGGAATTGTACTGCCGGTTTAAGGTCTTTAAAGCTGATTTTTTTCTCATTTAGAACAAGTTGCTGATCTCTTGTAATACTGAGAATCTGTGGTTCGTCCTTAGCCGCAAGGGGCTTTGTGGTAACCTTTGGTATGTCAATATTTACCCCATGCTGCATCATAGGTGCGGTAATCATGAATATAATAAGCAGGACAAGCATGACATCGACAAGGGGGATAATGTTTATTTCTGAAAGCGGACCTTTTGTATCTTTTGATATTCTCATTTTTCAAGAAGATTAATAATATAGATTACAGCATTTTCCATTCTGGAGTTGATCCTTTTTAACCTGCCAACAAAATAATTATAAGCAAGAACAGCAGGTATCGCTGTGGCAAGCCCAATAGCGGTTGCTATAAGCGCCTCGCTTATACCTGGTGCCACAACCGAAAGACTCGTAGTCCCCTTAAGACCTATCTCCCTGAAAGAATCCATGATACCCCAAACTGTGCCGAACAGCCCAATAAAAGGTGCGGTGTTTGCAGTTGTTGCAAGAAAAGATAGTCTTCTTTCAAGCCGTTCCGTCTCTTCGGACAGGGTTATTTTCAGAATATTTTCAACATGTTGAACAATATCCGGTCTGATACCAGGATTATCTTTTTGAATTGAAGTTATTTCTTTATATGAGGCAAGCATGAGCCTGTAAAATGCATTATCAGGATTTTCTCTGTATGTGGATATAAGCTTTTTGTATGAATCAGCGTTTTTCGCAGCATTAAAAAATTTTTCGCCTTCTTTCTCAATCTTTTTACATTGTTTCCACTTAAAAAAAATGATGGTCCAAGAAATTATTGAGAATAAAAAAAGGATAAAAACAACTATCTTTGCAACTGGTCCTGCAGAGTAAAGAAGACTTAACACCCCACCTGTGTAATCGTTTATACTTGAAATGCCCATTTGCATAAAAACATAACACTATTCGGACTTGCTTGTAAAGAAAAACCCCCTGGGTGGGTCCCAGGGGGAAGGGGGGTTATTATGAGAAGCTTATGGAGGTGAATTTCGATTTTATGAAGTGATACTTTGTGAAAAATAATTCATGTTGTGCACCACATCCTGTTTTATTAAGGCTACATTATCCTTATATGCTGATACAAGCCCCATAAAGTAGCTTTTATCGGCAGGAATTTGTGAATTATTTAACATAGTGTAAATTTATAACATCAAGGTCTTTTTGTCAAGAGAAAAAAATATATTTTTCATTTTAGAGAAAAAATATATTTGTGCAATCATCGACCCTTTTTGAGACTTCAATGCCAGGCATATGTATAATATGACATGTAACTGCTGAAACAAGTAGGGCCTCGATATCGCGTAATTCGTTGTTAATTGTTCGACGTGCGGCATAAGACAAACAACAACTGATATTATTAAGCTCTTTTTGTTGCATCCTGGGTCTGTTTACATCTAAAATATAGCACAATCAAGCGAGGTACACATGGATAAAAAGGAAAATATTCTTCAATCATCTGCTTTGCAGGTAAATCTCGAGAGAACGGCTGTACATGTTGAGATACCGGAAAAGTATTCGATCCTGCTCAGTGTTGTTGAGAGGTATTACGGTGTGTATAGAAGAACACAAGAACTGCTGTTGGAGCTAAATCACCCATATATAAATTGTGAATATGTCTTGAAAATGTTAAAAACCTTATCTATCGGGGACTTCTATGAATTCAATAAAGATGTCAATGGGTTTGAAGCACTTAAAATAATACTTAACATATATTTTGATGTAATATCGAAATCACCATCAGAAAATACAAGGGAAACCGCTATCCGTTATCTAATTGAATTCGTATCGACAATAGCATCAAGCAGCAATACATTTCGTGAGAGAAATATGCCATTATTTCCATTCGTAATAGACAGACTCCTTCATATATCAAAAGAACACGCACTGCTCTTCAAAAAATGTTCGGGCAATGTAAAATCACTGCTAACTTGCTTTGACCAATATGGAATAGATATTCCACATGATATCATAAAGGATTTTCTATACAGGGTCTTCAGTGAAACATACCTGTTTTGGTTAACACAGCCTGATCCCGCAGCATGGATTCCCAGCGAAAAAGGATTACTGGCTGAATCAGTCGAGATGTATCAGACGCTTATCGAACCTCTTACGCACAAACATTTTAATGTATTGCTTGAACAATTGGAATCTATCCGTAAAAATTATTTTATTGACAAGCATGTTTTAGTTGAAAAATACCTTAACATGCCGGATTACACACAGATAACAGACGCATATTTTCTTATAGCCGATAAACTTGAAAATATTGACACATTCGAAGGACAGCAGCACTTCTTCAAGCTCAACTTTCTTTTCAATATGTTTAACGTTTCAGGGCTTTCAGATGTTTATATCAATGTATTATGGGAGATAAATCGTTCGCTTGGAAAGGTGTTCACAGAGGAAAAAAATGAAAATCTAGACACATTTGTAAAAAAGATCTTAAAGGTAATGAAAGAAAGCTCTGCACATTATAAACATCGGGGTGCAATTATAGATTGCATCTCAACAATCGCAAGAGAGGTGTTTCAGCAGAACAACCATCAGCTTGTTGATACATTCATTGAAGAATTAATCCATTTTGGTTTTCAATACCCTGAGATAAAAGGTTCAAATACAGAATGGCAGATTCAGGTAAACCCGGCACACATCATGAATATACGTTCATGGCTTGGTATTATAGCCATAAAGCCACGATGGACAAAAAGATTGCTGTCAGCTCTTATCATCAATTTGAAAATAGGCGGCATTTTTATCCGTGACACAGATATTATTCAAAAGGATATATCGAATCTCCTTAATTCAGATATTACGCCTGCCTATAATCTTGTTAAACAGTTGCTTAGAATTTTCCCGGTCTATTTCAGTGAAATAGGCGCTGAAGGTGAGTTAAGAGAGACATCTACTAGGGTGGACGAACTATCATACAGGAACGATAAGCTCATATATTTTCTCCGTAAGCAGTCACATGTGGAAAGCAATAGTCTTTTGGTGAATTTCATCGAAGATATCTTTCGTTTCTGGTATTCAGGTGAAAGGGATTTTATAAAAAAACATCTGCCCGTTGAGGTCTTTGAGCAGATCGACAACATGGGTGAATTTTTTGACGGAATGCATAAAGCATTCTCCATTATTTTCACAAAAATCGGGAACAACCCCGCTAATCTTCTCACCTGGGATAAGACCAAAATACAGAAGGAACTTCAAAAAATAAAGGGTATACCGGAACGGGACAAAGAGCGTACCGTCCTAATCATACGCCTATATCAACTACTATACAAAAAGTATAATTTTGAACACCTAGATCTTTTAAAGGATATGGAAGCATCCGGTATGTTCAGTATCGTTAAGATACACTCACTAAGGAGACATCTAAAAAGACGGAACCATCTTAAAAGCCTTGAAATAATACTTAATTTTCTTTCCATTCTTAAAGAAAACATCCTGTCGCCGGAAAAGACAACAGCCTTTGAAAATATTTATTTTAAACGACATATAGCTGCAGGCATTCCTTCAATGTATGGCACTTACAAAGAATTCAAATTTGACTCATTAGGGTTTTCCCTGCGTCTCGAAAATCTTGCAGGGACGCTTTTTGAAGAACTGACAAAGACGCTGAACCTAAAATTTATTACAAAAAGCACACTTATAAAGATACATGAATGCCTCTGGCTTTATGTAAAGGCACTCGAATTGGAAGGCATATCAACCGAAAGCCTTGTAACAAAAATGAAATACATAACAAGCGCCCTGCAGATAAGGCAGTTTTCAATAGACCAGTATATCGATATCTTCAAATTTATATCAAAAAGTATTCAAGGCATCATCCGCGACTATTACATAGATGCTCATCGATTAAATCTACCGATTGTTATACACCAGTTTATTGAAGGGAAAAATGGTAGTAATTTTGATAAGACAACAGACATCAAGGAACTAGTCTATCAGTATTCAGAAAATCTTATCCGCTCTGTTGTCTCATCCGCTTTTGGGCTACAGGTTTTAGATAACCTGAATAACAACATCATAAAAAACTTAAATGCTGAATTGGAAAAATTCAAAGATAACAAACAGATACTCAACCTTGTTATGGCATATATCCCTGAACTCGCAATCTCTCCCATCTATAAAACCGATAAGAATACGGACAACCAGATTCTCGTTGGAAATAAAGGTTACTTCCTTAAAAAGCTTGCCTCCATGGGGTTTCCGGTTCCCCCTGGTTTCGTCATAACAACCGAAGTTTTCAGGGGTTATGACGCAGTTATCGGTTACAAATATATCTTTAATGACCTCAGCCACAGGATTTACAATGAGATATTAAGACTTGAAAAGACAACTGGGTGTAAATTAGGAGATGAAAAAAATCCACTGCTGCTATCAGTGAGAAGCGGGGCAACCATGTCATTACCCGGTATGATGCGCTCATTTCTAAATGTCGGGATAAATGAAACAATAGCTGAGGGACTTAGCAGAAAACCAGACTTTGCATGGGCGGCATGGGACTCATACAGGAGATTTCTTCAGACCTGGGGCATGTTCATGGGTCTTGAACGTAATTTTTTTGATGTAATTATTGATGGATTCAAAAACATGCACAAAGTTTCAAGAAAGATAGAATTTAACGCCGAACAGATGCGCAGTCTCACATTAGCATATAAGAATGCGCTCGAACAAAGTGGGATCGAAGTCCCTGATGACCCTTATGAGCAGTTGCAACACGCGATTTTACAGGTTTTTGCATCATGGTATTCGGAGCAGGCGACAACATACAGGCGTCAGATGAACATATCAGACGAATGGGGTACTGCTGTTATTGTTCAGAGGATGGTTTTCGGAAACCTCAACGACAACTCTGGTTCGGGTGTTATCTTTACAAGGGACCCCAGGGGTACTTCACCTGATGTAACGCTCTACGGAGATTTTATATTTGGTGTTCAGGGGGATGACATCGTCTCAGGTCTTGTGGAAACGTATCCAATATCTGAAAAACAGAGGCTTATGGAAAGACGTGAATCGTCTATATCTCTCGAAAGGGACTTTCCCGAGGTGTTTGGTGAACTCAAAAGGCTTTCAGAGGTGCTGATCTATGAAAAGGGATTCAACCATCAAGAGATTGAGTTCACATTTGAGGATCCTTCTAAAAACGGGCTTTATATCTTACAGACAAGAGACATGGCGCAACATGATAATAAAAAGCTGAAAAGATTTAAAGACACAGAACTGTTGAAAAGGTCCATGCTTGGGACGGGTATAGGTGTAAGCGGCGGTGCCTTATGCGGAAGGGCAGTATATTCCGAAGAAGAGATAAACTCTTTCAGAAGGGTCGAACCTGAAACTCCACTTGTACTGATACGTCCGGATACGGTTCCGGATGATATCGGCATACTTCTCCACGTTGAAGGGTTACTTACCTCGAGGGGCGGTAGTACATCACATGCTGCAGTAACAATACCTCAACTGAATAAAGTTGGTGTGGTTGGGTTCAGTAAATTAAGAGTCTACGAAACTGAAGGCTATAGTTCGATCGGAAACACCATTATCAAAGGCGGAGACTTTATATGTATAGACGGAAACAGCGGCTCAGTATATATAGATAAACATGACTATGAACAAGACTAAAAAGGAGGCTGAGGCCATATCGAAACAAAGACAAGATACTGCATAAACTGTGACAACAGACACGGTTGCAAATCAAAAACACCTCCGTGTCTGACTGAAATGATGGAACACAATATTACAGGTATTTCAGGAAAACGATATCTGATTGAAAACGGCAAAACCGATTTATGCAAAGGCTGTCCATTTTTTCGCTCATGTTGGAAGATGGAGGAATACAACAGATTATAACCCCACTTAATACGAAATAATGAACAGCCTTTCAGTTTGAAATATCAGTTAGGGGACATAACCCTAACCGAGATTCTTGTGTACATACACTGTCAGGTCACCCATCCTGTTGGTATAACTTCCATATTCATTATCATACCATCCAAAAACCTTCGCATGTACGACTGGAACCCTCATCGTATTCATCTTTTTTAGCAATTCTTCGGGAAGTCCTGGTATATGCTTAAGCTCAACATCAATAAATGCGGTGCGGGTATGATTAAACTGGCCTTCAATTACGATTGCCGCATCCACACCGATTAAGTCAGAAGAAACATTCTGTTCTTCAGAAAAGATCAGCAAGCTTTCATTATCTCTTTCTGCAGCCTGTCTGTATATATCGTTAATTAATTTGGTATTGATCGTTGAAGCGGTCCCGTCATTTTTTGTTCTCGATTGAAATGTTATATTGAGCACAATCAATGATTCTGTATTGGTAGGTATCCTTATCGAGTCTGCCATAAAACCTATATTTTTCACTTCGGGTATTACCTGTGCCAAAGCCTCTGCAGCATTTGTTGAGGTAAGGATGATGTTGTTCAGGGTGCTCCTGTTCTTTCTTAAATCCTTCTCTCCAGCCTTTGGAACACTGTCAAGAACGCTTTGAGTGTTTGTGACTGCGTGCACAGTAGACATGGAGGCGGTAAGTATTCGGCTTGTCTCCTCCTTTTCGAGCAATGGTTTGATCATGTGTGCAAGGCCGGTAGTTGTGCATGAAGCCGCTGAAACGAGCTGATGAACCTTTTTGTCAAAGGCGTGATGGTTAATACCATATATAAATGTAGCAGCATCGCTTGGTATAGATAGTGCCTTGTTTTTAATCTTAAAGGCAGACGAATTGATTACAACCTTTGCGCCACGAGCGAGATGACCGCGTATGGAACCTTTCTTGTCGTCTACAGGTACCGTTGGATCTTGGAATTTTCCTGTACACTCAACAACTACGTCAATACCATAATCCCGCCATGGAATCTCGTTTGGGTTTCGTGATTCCCTCAATATGGTAACAGGCATCCCGTCTATAAGCAGTTTACCCTTAGCCTCATCGACTATCTGAATAAGCCTCTTTGACCTCACACCATACAAAAACTTGTGTAGGGAGCCGTATGTGGAATCCTTTTCAATCATTTCAGCGACAGCATTAATCCCATTACCTATCTCTCTGCCCTGATTTACAACAAATTCATTGAAATATTTTCGGCCAACGTGATGCCAGAGAGCAAGCTTTCCAATTCTCCCAAGACCATTAATCCCGAGAACAGGTGGTTTGTTTTCAAAAATTTCAATCTGTCCCACGATTACCTCCTGTTGCGTTTATTATTTTACAGCAGAAATTCAAGCTATCCTTTCTTTGAAGCAGCAAACACAATAAGATCAGTCCACTTTATTCTTTCATCAAAAACCTGAAAATCTGTTTGTGAAATTAAATACAATCTATAACAAACCTGAATTAAAGTCAACATAACTTAGTATAATAATACTGTTTAAATCTCTTGACAGCCTTAAAGCGCTCTGATATTATGTACAGACAAATTAAAAGTCTCAAATCTAAACTTCAATTATTTTGATAGAGAATATAATCGGTACCTTTACCAGTTTAAAACAACAAAAATCCCGAATAACAACATTGAAGGAAAATCAAGAAAACATGATAACAGAGGACGATATGGATGAGCACAAAATGCAGGAAAATAGTTTAATAAGAGAAGATGAAGAAGATTTTGAAGAACTTTTCAAAGAAAGCTTTAATAAGCTGAGTAGATTGGAACCGGGTCAAAAGGTTAAATCTGTTGTGGTAGACATTTCTGGAGACCTCATCTATATAGACCTTGGTGGAAAGACTGAGGGTGTGGTCGAGTTAAAGGAATTTTATGATGAAGCAGGCGAATATCATGTAAAGCCTGGTGATGAGATCGAAGTCTTCTTTGTATCGGTTCAAAACGGTTTGAAAAGATTTACAACCATTACCCGCGGGTTGTCAACCATATATATTTCTGATTTGAAAAACGCTTTTGAGGCAGGATTGCCTGTAAGCGGTAAGGTAAAGGCAGAAATAAAGGGTGGATACGAGGTTACTATTGGAAAGGCAAGATGTTTCTGTCCGTTTTCACAGATAGACATAAGGGGTAATCGTGATACATCCACATATATAGGCGAGACATTTCCTTTTAAAATACTGGAATTTGAAGAAAACGGCAGAAATATAATTGTATCCAGAAAGGTTTTGCTCGAGGAGGAACAGTCCCTCCAAAAAGAAAGACTTAAAGAGTCAATAAAAATAGATATGGAGGTCAATGGAAAGGTAAAATCCATCCATGATTTTGGCGTTTTCGTAGATGTTGGGGGCATAGATGGTTTTATACCTTTAAGTGAGCTGGAATGGGACAGGGCTAAAAGGCCTGGGGACGTGCTTTCTGTTGGTCAGAGTGTAAATGTAAAGGTAATCGCTGTTGACTGGGAGAAAGATCGTCTAACCCTCAGCCTGAAGGCAATGCAGCCAGACCCTTGGATAACTGCTGCTGAAAAATATACTATCGACAGCCAGGTTAAAGGAGTCATTGTACGTTTGACGCCCTTTGGTGTGTTTGTAAACCTTGAGCCAGGTATAGATGGTCTTATTCATATCTCAAAACTCGGGGCAGGCAGAAGGATTAAGCACCCCAAAGAAGTCGTCGAAGTGGGTCAGTGGACTGAGGCGTATGTCACAGGCGTTGATGTGACAAATAGAAGGATTTCCCTGTCAAAGGAACAAACAGTTGATAAGGAAAAGGTGGAGTTCCCTGCTGAAGGTGAAGCAGTTGAAGGTATAGTAGACAGTGTTATGCCATATGGGATATTCTTGAAATTAAATAATGGGCTCTCTGGGCTTATACCAAATAACGAGATGGGCACCCCAAAAGGGTCAAATCACAACCGTATGTTTCCGCAGGGTACTGCAATGACGGCTATCGTAACAAAAGTGGATACTTCAAGCGGCAAAATCACATTAAGTAGAAATCTTGCAAGCGAACAAGTTGCAAATGCCGATTTTGTTAATTACCAAGAACAGGTCAAAATAGATGAGAAATCCGCCCCTGGTTTTGGCAGTTTTGGTGAACTACTACAGGCAAAATTTAAAGGAAAAATTCCTTTTCATTGATTTTTTTTTATAAAAAAACTATAGTAGTATAAAAGTGAGACCATACATTAAGGTGCAAAGATGTGACGGCTGTGGCGAGTGTATTGACACCTGTCCGTATGATGTCTTCTCGCTGGAAAAAGGTAAAATCATAGTTATGAATCCTGAAGACTGCATTGAATGTTTATCGTGTATTGAACAATGTGCAGAAAAAGCGATCTATATGGATGATTGATGGGAAAAAAGACGGTATCACTACTTGACAAAAAGGCCGTTGATAGAACAATTACAAGAATTACACACGAAATTCTCGAAAAAAATAAAGGTTACGAAGACCTTTGTCTGATAGGCATCAGAACAAGGGGTATCTATCTCGCAAAAAGGATCAATGACAAAATTAAAGCGGTAGAAGATATTGTTCTTCCGCTCGGCATCCTCGACATTACCATGTACCGGGATGACATCTTCAAATTGAAATCCCCTGAAGTCAAAAAAACAGATATCCCATTTGACCTCAACAATATGACTATCATCTTAATAGATGATGTTATGCACACAGGAAGAACTACAAGGGCAGCAATTGATGCTATTATGGATCTTGGAAGACCGAAAAAGATTCAATTAGCTGTTCTTGTTGATAGGGGAGACAGAGAGCTCCCGATGCACCCGGATTATGCAGGCATCTTTTATAACGTAAGCCCGGAGGAAGCGGTGCTTGTAAGGCTTCGCGAAATTGATGGCAAAGATGAAGTCATCGTTGTGAGAACATAATGAAATGGAATAAAAAAGATCTCCTTGGTATCAGAGAGTTGACAAAGGAGGAGATCCTTTTTGTTCTCGACTCAGCAGATTCTTTCAAAGACATATCAAAAAGAGAGGTAAAAAAGGTACCCACCCTTCGTGGCAAAACTGTTATCACCCTCTTTTATGAACCAAGTACAAGAACAAGGACATCCTTCGAGATAGCGGCAAAACGTTTAAGCGCTGATACGATAAATATTTCAGCAAGCACAAGCAGCTACATCAAAGGCGAAACACTAAAGGATACTGCAAAAAACCTCGAATCAATGAAACCAGACGCCATTGTGATAAGACACAGTATGCCTGGCGCCCCACATATGTTATCGAAATATATGAAATCATCTGTAATAAACGGTGGAGACGGTGCACACGAGCACCCTACACAGGCCCTCCTTGACCTTTTTACCATAAGGGAGAAAAAAAACAGGATTGACGGACTCAACATAACTATTGTGGGGGATATTGCGCATAGCAGGGTGGCAAGGTCAAATGTTTTTGCATTGAGACACTTCAACACGCATATAACGCTTTGCGGACCACCAACGATGATTCCTCATGATATTGAAAGCCTCGGCATCCAGGTAGAATATAATGTGGAAAAGGCCGTGCAAGACGCCGATGTTATAATGATGCTCAGGATACAGAAAGAAAGAGGAGGCATTGCATATATACCATCCATTAAAGAGTATTCATCCATTTACGGCCTAAAGACAGAGCACCTGAAAAGGGCAAAAAAGGATGTAATCATTATGCACCCTGGTCCTATGAACAGGGGTATAGAGATTTCAGACGAGGTGGCTGATGGTCCGTATTCGGTTATACTCGACCAGGTTGAAAACGGTGTTGCCGTGAGAATGGCCACACTCTATCTCCTGATAGGGAGGGAGATTTGAAGATCCTCATTAAAAACGGAAGGGTTATTGACCCCAAAAATGGAAGAGATGAAATTCTCGATATATTTATCAATGGCAATATCATTGAAAAGATCGATAAAAATATCATGGAGAAGGGTGACAACATTCACCTCATAGATGCTTCAGACCTTGTCGTTGCGCCGGGATTGGTAGATGTACATGTTCACCTCAGGGAGCCTGGCTATGAGTATAAAGAATCGATAAAAACAGGCACTATGGCTGCTGTAAAAGGTGGTTTTACTACGGTTGTATGTATGGCTAATACAAATCCTGTAAACGATAACAAAAGTATCACGGAATATATAATCAAAAAGGCTAAATCAGAAGGGGCTTGCCGTGTTTTACCATGTGGTGCCATGACAAAAGGCTTGAAAGGTAAAGAACTTGCCGAGATTGGAGAGATGTACGAAGCAGGCATTGTGGCCATATCGGACGACGGTAAATCTATAAGAAATTCTGAAACATTGCGAAAAGCGCTTGAATATGCAAAACTATTCAACATACCTGCTATATCCCACTGCGAAGATGAAGATCTTTCAAAAGGTTTTGTGCATGAGGGTGGGGCATCTGTAATATCTGGTATCGAACCGATACCTGCAATAGCAGAGGAGATTATCGTTAAAAGGGATATGACGATAGCAAAATATGTCAAAACACCCATTCACCTAACGCACATCTCGACAAAAGGCAGTGTAGAATCAATTGGCGAAATGAAAAAAAAGTATGACCTCATCACATGTGATACATGCCCCCATTATTTTACATTAACAGACAGGGCAACGCTGTCGTTCGATACAAACACCAAGGTAAATCCACCATTAAGGTCGAAAGAGGACGTGAAGGCAATCAAGGAGGGGTTAAGAGAGGAGATAATCGACATAATTGCCACTGACCATGCGCCACATGACCTAACATCAAAGGACGTGGAGTTTGATATCGCTTCTTCAGGAATATCAGGCCTTGAAACAGCGTTGGGTCTTTCCATGGCACTTGTACATGAAGGCGTGCTCTCTATGAGTATGCTTATCAAAAAATTTACAGAAAACCCAGCAAAGTTCCTTAATCTACCCTACGGTGGGCTTGCGCATGGAGATGCAGCCGACATAATTGTGTTTGATCCAGATTATGAGTGGACAGTAGATAAGAACAATTTTGTTTCAAAAGGAAAGAATACACCTTTTAATGGATGGAGGTTAAAGGGGAAAAACCTTTTGACCATTGTGGACGGAAAAATGGCATACAAAGATGCAAGGTTTAAATAAACCAGAAATTTATATTTAAAACGCCGTATTGCCAGTTTCTGCCTTCTTTTCAACGTATACAAGCAATTGCTATAACCTCTGTTCGTACAGTTATCTTGCTGCGTGGCTTTTCACCCATGCAACATACCTGTCCATCCAGTGCTGTAAAAAATCCTTCCCGCCACTACTGATGTTGTCTCCATCTTCAAAAAAACCATCTTTCATCTGGATATACACCTCTGGTTGGCCAAGCGTCGGCATATCGAGATAAGCAAGTATACTGCGCAGATGCTGTTGAGCCAGCGCCGTTCCAATAGCACCTATTGAGATGCCTATAACACCTGCCGGTTTACCTGCCCAAACATTTTGTCCGTAAGGACGCGAACCATGGTCAATTGCATTCTTTAACACCCCAGGGATTGAACGATTATATTCAGGGGTAACAAATAGAAGCCCTTGCGAATCCTTGATTTCGGCTTTCATCTGTTTTACTGTTTCAGCCTGGTTGTTGTCATCATCCTGGTTGTATAAAGGCAGGTTACTTATATTCAACAAGTTGAATATAAAATTTGAAGGCGCTAATTTTGTAATTGCTCCCGCAAGCCTCCTGTTGAACGATTCCTTGCGAAGGCTTCCAACTATGGTGGCTATTCTGTAAGTATCCACTGCAAACTCCTCTGTTTAAATAGAATGTATTATTTCAATATCTACAGCATACCTTTTGACATAGTCATTCAAGTTATGAGCCGTTAGCTTCTCAATAGTAAACTGATATATGAATATTTTGCAAGCAAAATGATCGTTTCTGCCACACCATCATTATCAGTCCCTCGGGTGGAATTTTTTGTGCACCTCTTTGAGACGTTTTTTGTCCACATGTGTATATATCTGGGTTGTTGAAATATCTTCATGTCCGAGAAGGATCTGAACCGACCTGAGGTCTGCACCACCTTCAAGAATGTGGGTTGCAAAGGTATGTCTTATTGTATGGGGAGAAACATTGAATTTATCGATTTTAGAGCTGTATTTTTTTATGAGTTTCCAAATCGCCTGCCTTGTGAGCATGCCTCCTCTGTTGTTCGGGAATAGGTATGTCCCTTTTGGTTTTTCCTTTTCGATGTAATCCATAATTGCCATTTTTGAATATTCGCCAATAGGCACAACCCTTTCCTTTGAACGTTTGCCTGAAGCAATTAAAAAGCCGCCTTCTAAATTAACATCGCTTTTTTTGAGTTGGATCAATTCAGAAACCCTCAAACCGGTTGCATATAGCAATTCAAGAACTGTCCTATCCCTCAGAGATGTCTTGGTACCTTCAGGTTGTTCGATAAGCGCAACCATCTCCTGTTCGCTTAAAACATCCGGTATGGGCGGCTGATATTTTGGCATCTCCACATCTTCAAGCGGATTATTTGTGATCTTGCCATCGGCTATCAAAAAATTAAAAAAACTCCTGATCGCAGAGAACGCCCGGACAATACTCCTTGTCTTTTTGCCGATTTCTCTTAAATGCCTCAGATATCTTTCTGCACTCTCTCTTTTCGAGATATCGAGGGCATTCTCTTCGAGATATTTGAAAAAGTGCATTATATCCCTGTTGTATGCCTCTATCGTATGTCGTGACGCACCACGCTCAGCAGCAAGATAGCTTATAAAATTGTCAAGATGGTTATAATAATCCATGGTTTGTTTTGTTAATCCCAGTTGACCCAAATCCACCTTTATTTCTTTTTGTTTCGGGAAGTTCCTCTACAACCTCCCATGAAACCCTCACGACATTTTTAAAAACCATCTGCGCAATCCTGTCTCCGTTTCTCACAATGAAGTCCATATTTCCAAGGTTTATGAGGATCACCTTAATCTCGCCCCTGTAATCACTATCTATCGTCCCCGGTGCATTAAGGATCGTGACACCATATTTTAGCGCAAGCCCACTTCTTGGTCTTATCTCCGCCTCAAACCCTTCGGGTATACCAACCAAAATACCTGTTGGAATGAGCACCCTTTCACCAGGTTTTAAAACTATATCTTTATCAATGAATGCAACGAGATCCATTCCGGCCGCTGCAATGGTTTCATAGGCTGGAAGTTGCGCCCCTTCTTTTTTAGAGATCAACACCCTTAATCTTTCCATATAGATAGTATCTGCTCTTTGTCAGCCTTCCCAAGGATTGTAAGTGAAATATCACAGGGGTTTCTAAAAATCTTTTTTGCCATTTCATCAACATCAGATTTTTTTATATTGTCTATCTCTCGCAGCGTCTCTCTCAAAGGCACATAATTGGCAAAGTAGATTTCATTCTTTGCAAGCCTGCCCATTCTGGCCTCTGAACTCTCCAGAGATATGAAGAGATTTCCCTTTATATGTTCCTTTGAAAATGCAATTTCAACATCGCTGATACCGTGATTTCTAATCCTTTCGATCTCTTCTTTGACGAGTTTAAGCACTTCACCTATGAATTCTTCGGAGGTGGAAGTGGAAATACCGAATGTACCATTATCATGGTAGCAATTCACATAGGAATATATATTATACACAAGACCCCTTTTTTCTCTAATTTCCTGAAATAGGTGAGAACTCATGCTGCCGCCTATAATGGCGTTAAGGGCATAAAGACAGTATCTCTTGCTATCTACCTGGCTTGCCCCCTCAGTCCCGAGACAAAGATATATGTGTTCCAAATCTCTTTCAAATACATCAATGCTTTTATGTGGAACAGGCATGGTCGAAACACTTTTTTTAGAACCGTTGTTCTTTAAATCACCGAACAACCTGTCAATCTTATTCACAAAATTATTATGATCAATCCTGCCCGTTGCAGTAATGATAAGGGAATCAGGGGAATAGTTGCGATAATAGTGGTCTGTCAGCATGTCTTTGTTGAACCTGTCAATCACTTCCTCTTTGCCGAGTATTGTCATGCCAAGAGGATGATTCTTGTAATAAGATGCATTAAACATGTCATATATATACTCCTCAGGATTGTCTTCTATCATCTTGATTTCCTGGGTAATCACATATTTTTCTTTTTCAATTTCATCCTCATCAAACAATGAATTTCTGGACATGTCTGACAGTACATCAAGGGCAATATCCATATCTTTTCTAAGTACCCTTGCGTAAAAACATGTGTACTCTTTTCCTGTAAAGGCATTGATTACACCTCCTACGGCATCGATTTCCTTTGCAATATCAAATGCGCTCCTTTTTTTAGTGCCCTTGAAAAGCATGTGCTCTATAAAATGAGATATGCCATTGTTTGATAAATTTTCGTATCTGCCGCCGGTTTTCCACCACAAACCCAGAGAAACAGTAGAAAAATATGATATTGATTCAGTTACAACGGTTATTCCATTATCAAGCACGGTTTTATTATACATTAATAGTTGTCATCCTTTAAAAAGTTGTAAGTAAATTTAATTACAGGTCTTTTTTGCCATAAAGCATTAGACATGGTCTTCATATAGGAAGTATTGAAAAAAGCTTGGGCTTAGATTTCTATGAATTAGGATTAGTTTTATTTCCTTTATTCTCAACAAGTACAGCCTTTCGGGATAGTTTAATCCTTCCGTTATTTTCTATATCAATGACCTTTACCATAAACTCATCGCCTTCTTTTGCTACGTCCGTTGTTTTCTTTATATAACCGTCCGAAAGTTGGCTTATATGAACAAATCCGTCCGTGCCGGGCAAAATCTCAACAATAACTCCTGCATCAAGTACCTTTTTAACTTTACCAAGATAGATACTGCCCAACTCTGCCTCTTCTGTAAGCTTTTTAATAATCTCGATCGCATTATTTGCAGAGTGTACATCAGGTGAGACTATCCGAACAATGCCGGTATCCTCAATGTCAATCTTTACACCTGTCTGTTCAATGATGCCCCTTATAATTTTACCACCAGGACCTATAACATCCCTTATCTTTTCTGGCCTGATCTTAATCGTGTACATTCTCGGTGCATATGGAGACAGATCTTCTCTTGGTGCACTTAATGTGTCGGACATAATTAAAAGAATCTTTTCTATGCCCTGCTGTCCCTGTATAACGGCTTTCGACATAGTTTCCTTTGAAATGCCTTTTATCTTTATATCCATCTGGATTGCTGTAATGCCGTTTTTTGAACCAGCAATCTTAAAATCCATATCACCAAGATGGTCTTCATCTCCCAAAATGTCTGACAGGATAATTTCCCTGTCACCATCTTTTACAAGACCCATTGCAATACCGGCAACAGATTCTTTGATAGGTACACCCGCATCCATAAGCGACAGACAACTGCTGCAGACTGTAGCCATTGATGATGAACCATTAGATTCAAGTATCTCAGAAACGATTCGTATTGTGTATGGAAAATCGTCTTTAGCTGGCAGGGCCGGTAAAAGCGCCCTTTCAGCAAGATTACCGTGACCAATCTCCCGTCTCGATGGCCCACGCAGCATAGACACCTCGCCAACCGAGAAAGGTAAAAAGTTATAATGGAGCATAAAAGACTTGGAGGATTCTCCCTCGTGCAGTGACTCAATCCTCTGTTCGTCTTCTGAGGTACCAAAAGTTGTAACCGCAAGCGCCTGGGTCTCCCCCCTTGTAAAAAGACCTGAACCATGAGTTCTGGGCAGTATACCGACACTGCATGTGATGTTTCTTATTTCGTTAGGCAACCTTCCATCGATCCTCTTGCCTGTTGTAAACAATTGTTGTCTGGAGATATCCTTTGTTATATCTTCAAATGCCTTTTGTAAGACAGGTTCTTCAATATCTGCATAATCAGACACAAGCCTTTCAAAAATTTCGTTTTCCTTGTCCTTTCTCAACAGCTTTATTGGAATAGAAAAAGCCTCGAGTAATTCAGTCTCAACCTTTTCTCTCATTTCTTTTTTCAACTCATCGATATTTTCTTCCTCTTTAACAAGCCATTTATCTTTACCATATCTTGCTCGCAGGTTTTCTTGACATTCAATTAAAGGCAAAAGACTCTGATGACCAAAATGAATCGCTTCAATAAGATCATCACCTTTTATGAATCTTGTTGCACCTTCTACCATGAGTATTGCTTCTTTTTTTGCAGCCACTATTATATCTATATCGCTTTCTTCCATATCTTCGTTGGTTGGATTAATAACAAAACGGCCATCCTTTCTTCCTATCTTTACACCTGCGAGAGGCCCGTCAAAGGGGATCTGTGAGATCGTCAGTGCACATGATGCCCCGAGCATACCAAGCAGTGCTGGATCATTTTCCTGATCCGCTGACAGTACAGTGGCTATAACCTGTGTTTCGTGCCGAAAATTTTTGGGGAATAAAGGTCTTATCGACCTGTCGATAAGGCGTGACATGAGCACTTCTCTGTCCGATGGTTTGCCTTCTCTCTTGAAAAATCCACCGGGAAATTTCCCTGCAGCATAAGACATCTCTTGATAGTTGACCGTGAGAGGCAGAAAATCCCTCTCTGACTCCCTTTTATCCGCTACAACCGTAACAATGACAACTGTATCTCCGTACTGTACCAATACGCTTCCATCTGCCTGTTTTGCAAGTCTACCTGTGCTGACAGTCAGGGGTCTTCCTGCGTAATCCATCGTAATACTTTCTTCCATAAAGTTTTCCTTTTATCGAATTAAATTTATTTTCTTAAACCGAGTCTTTCAATAACCTTTTTATATCTATCGATGTTTTTCGCCTTCAAGTAATTAAGTAGTCTTCTTCTCGTTCCGACAATGATAAGCAGTCCCCTTCTTGAATTATGGTCTTTAGAGAACTTCTTGAAGTGTTCGGTAAGCAACTTAATCCTTTCGGTAAGAAGCGCTATCTGAACTTCTGGAGAACCAGTATCCTTTTCATGAACTCTGAATCCCTCAATAATAGCCTTTTTCTCTGTACTCCGTAAAGACATGAAAATCCTCCTTAATTTTTTATCAATCTTTTTATTTTTATCGTTTTTGAATCTGTATCAACCACTCCTATCCCAATTAAATGACCCCTTCTGTTCAACATCTTGATGTATTGCCCGTTGCTCCAATCCCTTGTATTACCAAGAAGGGGTACTGGCATTCCATTTTTTAGGAACCTTTCGAGCGCCTCCTCAACAATAATGTCTCTAAAAGATTTTAAAACATTTTCCAAAGATATTAAACAGTTTAATATGTCATCCTTGCTTTTGATGTCTTCAATATTCACACTCATCTGGTCACTAAACTCTCCGTGGAGCGTCCTTTTGAGCGCATAAAGCGTTGCGCCACACCCCAATGCCAATCCTAAATCATTTGCAAGCGATCTTATATATGTACCTTTCGAGCACGTAACATAGATATCCACATAAGGATGTGAATAATCAACAAGTTTTATACTAAATATCTCTACCTCTTTCTCTGGTGCCTCTACAGGGATTCCTTGCCTTACAAGTTTATAGAGTGGTTTTCTGTGAACCTTTTTTGAGGAATATAATGGCACCTGTTGGGTTATTTTTCCTTTATACCTATTCAAAATATTTTGAATATTTGAACTTTCATAAGTTTCTGTATTAGTCTCCGTCAAGATATTTCCTGCAATATCGTATGTATCAGTTGTAACACCCAAAAGAATCTTCGCCCTATATGCCTTTTCACCGTCCTCAAAGAAAGGGATAAGTTTTACCCCTTCATTGATTGCCACCGGCAACACACCGGTCGCATTTCTATCAAGCGTTCCGATGTATCCTATCTTTTTGAATGACGATATCTTTTTCAGTCTCCTTATTACATCATAGGACGACATACCTGTTTGTTTATCCACTATAAGGAAACCGTTCACAGGCAACCCATAATCTTGAAAGATTTCAATTTTTCAAACAACCCGTATCCCATTATATCTTGAACACCTCTTTGATCTTTCCCTTTACTTCATCTATGCTTCCGTCAATAGTACAGCCCGCAGCCCTTTTGTGTCCACCGCCACCCAACAAACCACAAACCTCTGCAACATCCACATTACCTTTTGACCTCATGCTCGCCTTGTATTTATTAGAGTTGACCTCCCTTAACAACACCACCACTTCAATACCTCTTATCTCTTTAAGAAGTTCTACAAAACCTTCAGAATGTTCCCTCGAAGTCCCTGTTTTTTTGAACATTTCCTGCGTTACGCATGCAATCGCAATCGTGTCTTCTTTATATGTCTCCAGTGTGGTTAGTATAATCCCAAATAGACGGAACCGTTCCTTTGGATGGCTTTCATATACCATGCCTGACACATACGAAGGACTTACCCCAAGTCTCAACATCTCTTCACAAATAAGGAAAGCATTAGAATTTGTGTTTCCGTGCCTGAAAGAACCCGTATCTGTAATTATTGCGGTATATATGTTTATTCCCATGTTGTAGTTCAATAAAACACCTAATGAACTATGGAGCTTATAAATGATTTCGGCTGTTGAACATGCATTGGGATCAATTAAATTTATCTCTCCGAACATTTCGTTTGTATCATGGTGGTCAATATTTACGATCCTGCCCAGTGTTTTTATTTTTTCATATCCTTCACCTACCCTTGAAAGACTTCCGCAATCAAGAACAAATATTGCGTCAAAACTTTCCTCTGGCAATCCGTGTCTTATTGATGATGGCACAGGAAGAAACTCATAACGGTATGGTATTTGATCCTTCATATACAAAACAGCCTTTTTACCGAGAAACTCGAGCATCCAGCACATAGATAATGCAGAACCGACAGAATCACCGTCAGGGTCAATATGTGTTGTGACGAGAAAGCTATTGCCGTTATCAATAATATTTTTAATCTTCTGAAGCATGTGAAACCCTTTTTAATATTCCATCTATCTTTTCGATATGCTCAAATGTGTCGTCAGCAACAAAAAGGATATCAGGCATGTATTTCAATTTTATTCTTTGCCCGAGGAGGTACTTAATATAGCCTTTGGACCTCTTGAGCGCCTCACTTGTCTTTTCCTTTTCTGCCTTGTCGCCGTAAACCGAATAAAGTATCTTTGCAGAGCGCAAGTCCTCATTAACCCTAACATCAACTATAGTTATCAAACCTAATCCGGGATCCTTCAAGTCCCTGTGGATTATTGAAGAAATCTCCTCCCTTAGAAGATCCTGAAGTCTGAACCGTCTATATTTCATTGCCTATTATTATGATCTCCGTCCTTGTATTGATTATTTTTCCGATATACAAAGATTCAATATATTCAAAAATGTTTTCTATCGCGGAGTTCACATGGTCCTGTCTCACACCGACAACAGAAAATCCAATAATAGCCCTTTGCCATAGATTACTTTGGGATATGTCCGCAATAGAGATATTAAATTTTAACCTCGTCTTTTCTACTATCTTCTTAATAGCCTGTCTTTTATCCTTTAGAGAGTGATTATCAGGTAAAAATATTTCTATGCTTGAAACGCCGACAACCATGTATTCTAATCATCGAGGGATTGTTTTTCCTTCTCTTCTATGAAGAACTCAAATATATCCCCTTCTTTGATATCGTTGTAGCCGTCTATACCGATTCCACATTCATAACCGCTTTGTACTTCTTTCACATCATCCTTGAAACGTTTGAGAGACAATAATTTTCCTGTAAACATAGGGTTGCCGTCCCTTATAACCCTTACCATAGAGTTTCTTGTTGCCTTCCCCTCCGTAAGATATGAACCCGCAATAGTACCTATCTTGGAAACGCTAAACACCTTTCTCACCTCAGCCTTACCAATGACAGTTTCAACAATCTTTGGAGCTAACATACCCTCCATTGCCTTTTTAATATCGTCAATCATATCGTATATGACCGAATATGTACGGATCTCTATTTTTTCTTGCTCTGCCAATGCCTGTGCCTTACTAATCGGTCTCGTGTTAAAGCCGACAATGATAGCCCCTGAAGCCATTGCAAGGTTCACGTCTGTTTCTGTTATAGCACCTACGCCGCTATGGACAATCTGAATTTCAACAAACTGGTTGGACATCTTTTTCAATGTTTCGGTGATAGCGTCTATTGTACCTCTTACATCGCCTTTAATGATTAAACACAGGGTTGCCTTTTCCGAATCCCCTATCTTTGAATAAAGGTCTTCGAGCGTGGTTCGTGAACTCTTTGCCAATTCCTGTTGTTTTAATCTCTCCTGTCTAAATTTTGAAAGTTCTTTTGCGTATCTCTCTTCTGTAGTTACTATAAAATGATCACCAGCCTGTGGAACATCTTGAAACCCAACTACAAGCACAGGGGTAGAGGGGGGCGCCTTATTGATCCTATGGCCTTTGTCGTCAATCATTGCCCTTACCCTTCCAAACATTGTGCCAGCAACAAAAGGATCCTGAATCTTCAATGTGCCTTCCTGTATTATGACAGTACCAACCGGCCCTTGTCCCTTATCAAGTTCAGACTCAATTATTATACCTTTTGCTGTTTTATCTGCATTTGCTTTTAATTCGAGCATTTCTGCTTGAAGTATTATCAGTTCGAGGAGTTCTTTAATGCCTATCTTCTTTTTTGCCGATATTTTGGCATAAAGAGTGGTACCTCCCCATTCCTCTGGAACAAGTCCAGCATCAGCAAGCTCTTTTGTCACCCTGTCTGGGTTTGCATTCTGCCTATCTATTTTGTTGATTGCAACTATAATAGGAACATTCGCAGCCTTTGCATGGTCTATTGCCTCTATGGTTTGTGGCATAACACCATCGTCTGCTGCAACAACGAGAACAACAATATCTGTAACTTTTGCACCCCTTGCCCTCATTGCTGTAAATGCCTCATGACCTGGGGTATCAACAAAAGCTATCTCTTTTCCGTGTACATTTACTTTGTATGCACCAATATGCTGTGTTATACCACCGGCCTCACGTTCAGCAACCTTAGTATGCCTTATCGTATCAAGCAGCAAGGTCTTGCCATGGTCTACATGCCCCATAATAGTAACAACGGGAGGCCTTGGTTTGAGATTTTCAAGGTGTTCTGTTCGTTCCTCTTCTTGTGCCTGGAATGCCTCTTCTATGGAAAGGGATTTCTCAACTTCAAATCCAAGTTCAGTTGCAACCAGATATGCAGTGTCAAAATCTATGCTTTTATTGACAGTTGCCACGATTCCGAGAGGCAATAATTTAAGGATTATATCCTGAGCCTTAATACCCATCTTCTTCGCAAGCGTGTCAACCTGTATCTCATCTCCGATTTTGATCGTCCTTTTTTGTATTTTTGTCTCTATCTTTTTTTCTTCTTCGATCCCTTTTTCGGCAGCCTTCCCTCTTCTTCCCTTTCTTGACTGAACACTTTTTGGTTTTTGCCTCTTGTATGTATAAAGGTCTTCCTCCTTGATCACAACCTTTTTCTTGACAACACCTTTCTTTTTTAATTTCTGCTCTTCAAATTCCTGCTCTTCGATCTTTTTAAGGAGCTTTTCAGCCTTTTTTCTTTTTCTTTCTTCCTCTTCCTTCTCTTTATCACCCAAAATAATATTCTTATCGAGGTCTTTTTTATAGGCTTCTTCGAGTACTTTAGTAATCTCTATCTTTTTTTCTTCAGCGATATGTTCGATATCACCCTTTGGTTTTTCTTCCAGAGAAATCTCGTCTTTCTCTTGTACAATTTCTTTTTCTTTTGCTTCAACTACCCCTACTTCCTCAGGTGGTATCTTTTTCTCTTCTTCAATTAAGGGTTCTAATCTTACCTGTGTTGTTTCAGGTTCAGGTATCTTTTCGACCTCTTCTAATTCAACCGCAACTGCCTCTTTTATTTTAGAAATTTTTTCTGATTTTACCGTTGTCTTTTTGGCTATTTCCCTATGGGTTTCCTTCGATGTTTCTATCTCGATCTTTTCTTCTTTGGGTTCTCTTTTCTCGACAGGGACGACTGGGTGCACCCTTCTTCGTATAATCGTAGATGCAACCCTTTTTTCAACCATAGTTTCACCCGCAACAGAAACCTTTTCAACGGTATCACGCTTTTGTCCTGCACCCTCTTTACCGCCTTCTTTTACTTTTACACCAATGTTTTTTAATTTAGACAATATTTCTTCATCGCCTATCTTGTCTGTGAGAGTTGTAAGTTTGATTTTTGACATGTTAAACCGTTGTTCCCTCTTTTTTTGCTTTTTTTGCTAAATCTCTTGCCTTTTCAATAATTCTAGCGCAATCCTCTATCGAGATACTTGTTATCTTGTTTAATTCTTCAGGAGAAAGCTTTGCTATGTCAAAAGCATCACGCAAGTATTCGTCATGCAAAACCCTTGCGAGGATTTCACTTACTTCGAGTCCTTCCATAAGCTCATCGATAACCTTTTTTGAACTTTTTTCAAGTTCTGATTCACTGCTTATATCTATCTTCCACCCTGTTAGTTTTGAAGCAAGCCTTACATTTTGTCCCTTTTTGCCTATGGCGAGCGACAACTGATCGTCGTTCACAATGATTTCCATAGCGTTCTCGTCCTCGTTCAGGTACACCTTTGACACCCTTGCAGGCGCTAACGTATTGCAGACAAATTTTGCTGGATCCTTGTGCCATGGAATAATGTCAATCTTTTCACCCCTCAACTCCTGCACCACTGCCTGAACCCTTGAACCCTTGACGCCCACACAAGCTCCGATAGGATCGACATCAGGGTCTTCGCTGTAAACAGATATTTTTGCCCTTTCCCCAGGCTCTCTCGCTGCCGCAAGTATTTTTATAATACCTTCCTGAATCTCAGGCACCTCCAGTTCAAAAAGTCTTTTGAGAAAACCCGGATGGGTCCTTGATAACTGGATTGTGCATCCCTTCTGATTTTTTTCAACTTCAAGCACGTAGCCTTTTATCCTGTCTCTTTGGCGAAAATTTTCGCTTGGAATTGTCTCCTTGAAAGACATAATTGCATCCGTCTTTCCAAGATTAACCACATAATGATTCTTTTCTATCCTTTGAATTATACCAGTTACAATATCCCCAATTTTGCCTTTATATTCATTGTATATAACATCACTCTCCGCATTTCTGACCTTCTGGAGCATTACTTGTTTGGCTGTTTGGGCTGCTATCCTTCCAAGTTTGGAGGTATCCATTTTTATCCCTATGCTATCACCAACCATACATTCCGGGTCATGTTTTTTTGCTTCTTCCAGGGATATTTCAGAATCAGGTTCATTTACCTCTTCGACAACGGTTTTAAACTGAAATATCTCAACCTCATTCAATTCATCATTATAACGCGCTTCAAGGTCGAGATGATTTCCAAATTTCTTTTTTGATGCCGAAAGGATCGCTTCCTGGATTGCATCAATGAGCGTTTCCTTAGGTATTCCCTTTTCTTTTACGACCTGTTCTATTGTGTAGTTCAAACCATGGTACATGATGACTCCTCAAAACTGGAACTGTAAATGTGCCTTTTTTATAGCATATATAGGAATGGTAAATATATCAATCTTTCCTTTTATTTCAACTTTATCGTCATGAGTTTTTATAATTTCACCCTCAAATTCAATTTTTCCATAAAATGCTTCTTTTGTAATGATTTTACAGAGTTTACCTATGTTTTTTTTATAATCTTCTATCTTTTTCAATGGTCTCGTTATGCCTGGCGATGAAACCTCAAGCGTATACGCATGTTCGATAAAGTCTTCAATGTCAAGCAACCTACCAAATTCCCTGTTTACCGTTTCACAATCGGCAATTGTAACCCCACCTGGCTTATCAATATATATCCTTAAAAGCCATCTTTTTCCTGTTGGATAAAACTCTATATCAACAAGCTCTAATCGCTCTTCAATCAGGATGGGCATCAGAGCATCTTCAATGTTTTTTATTATTTCCCGCCTTGGCATCGGTGACCCTTAAATTAAAAAAGCGGGACAGCCCCACTTCTGAAGTATTTAATTTAACATAAAATTATCTTATATTGCAATGCAAATCAAATCAAACAGCGTTCGAATCAAACATTCTTTTGCTATTGACTTTCATGGATATTGCAGGGTAAAAGAAAGAAAAACAGGAGGTTCCATGCGTATATCCATTGTAGGTGTTGGTTATGTCGGGCTTGTTACTGGCGTATGCTTTGCTGAAACAGGAAATGATGTAATATGTATAGACATCGATGAAAATAAAATAGAAAATCTCAAAAAAGGAATAATACCGATATATGAGCCACATCTTGAAGAACTGGTCAAAAACAATCTTAAGGAAGGAAGACTCCATTTTACTACTCAAATCAAAGATGCCGTTGACCACGGTCTCATTGTGTTTATATGTGTCAATACGCCACAGGACGAAGACGGTTCCGCTGATCTCCAGTATGTCAAGCAGGTAGCTGAAGATATAGGCCGACACATCGAGAAATACCGCATCGTAGTCGTTAAATCCACCGTTCCGGTAGGTACGTGCGAAATGGTCAGGGATACAATTGCACAGAAGCTCTCAGAGAGAGGGGTTGATATCCCGTTTGATATCGCCTCAAATCCTGAATTTTTGAAAGAAGGTGTGGCTGTTGATGATTGTATGAAACCGGAAAGGGTTGTTGTAGGTGTTGAACACAGCAGGGTGGAAGAGATCATGCGTGAACTTTATGCCCCGTTTACCAGAACAGGTGCACCATTCCTTGTGATGGACGTACGCTCAAGCGAGATGACCAAGTACACGGCAAATTCGATGCTTGCAACAAGGATTTCCTTTATGAATCAGATTGCTACAATATGTGAAAGGCTTGGTGCTGATGTGATGATGGTTATGAGGGGCATCGGGAGTGATTCAAGGATTGGCCCTAAATTTCTTTTTCCTGGTGTAGGTTTTGGTGGTTCCTGCTTTCCAAAGGATGTGCGTGCCCTGATTAAAACTGCACAGGAATATGGTTATAACCCCACTATCCTGGAGCAGGTGATGCAAATAAATGAAAAACAACGCGCTGCCTTTACAGAAAGAATCGAGGCATATTACAACAATGACATAAAAGGTAAAACCTTTGCCGTATGGGGTCTGGCATTCAAACCAAATACAGACGACATGCGAGAAGCACCCTCGGTCTATATAGTTGACAGACTTACAAAAGGTGGTGCATTTTGTAACTTGTTCGACCCAAAGGCCATGGGTGTGGCGTCAAAAATCCTTGAAGGCAATAACAATATAAGGTTTGGAAATAATCAGTATGAAGTACTCAAAGATGTAGACGGTCTCATCCTCGTTACCGAATGGCTTTCTTTCAGGGAACCTGATTTTGAAAGGATGAAGACACTGATGAAAGAACATATTATATTCGACGGAAGAAACCAGTACAATCCCAAATCTATGGCAAGACACGGTTTTAAATATATATGTATTGGAAGACCAAATGTATAGGTATCACGCATACGATACACCCAAGCGGATATTGATAACAGGGGGAGCGGGCTTTATAGGTTCACATCTCTGCGAAAGGTTTATAAACGACGGCCATGAGGTAATATGTCTCGACAATTATTTTACAGGCAATAAAGAAAATGTTAGCCACCTGATGAACCATCACAGATTCGAACTGATAAGACACGACATTACAGAACCCATCCTCATGGAGGCAGATTGGATATTTAACCTTGCCTGCCCGGCAAGCCCCATCCATTATCAGTATAACCCTGTAAAAACAATAAAGGTCAACGTCTTGGGTGCCCTTAACATGCTTGGTCTTGCAAAAAGGGTCAAGGCGCGAATCCTTCAGGCATCGACAAGTGAGATATATGGAGATCCTGACGTACATCCACAAAAGGAGGAATACTGGGGAAATGTAAACCCTATAGGAAAGAGAAGTTGCTATGATGAGGGAAAACGTGTAGCAGAGACGCTTTTTTTTGATTATATGAGGCAAAACAAGGTGGATATCAAGGTAGTGCGTATATTCAACACCTATGGCCCCAGGATGCGTTCAGATGATGGCCGTGTTGTAAGCAATTTTATAGTCCAGGCACTCAAAAATGAACCAATTACAATGTACGGCGATGGTTCACAGACCCGTTCTTTTTGTTATATTGATGACATGATAGAGGGGCTGATAAGGATGATGGACTATGAAACAGGAGAGTATATAAGGGAACCCGACTATACAAAGCAGTATCTTTCGGGTTATCCAGGACCTATCAACCTCGGAAACCCTCATGAGGTATCCATTTATTCAATCGCAAAACTCGTTACAGAACTGGCTGGTTCAAAATCGGAAATTGTCTTTCGCCCTTTACCTGAAGATGATCCAAAAAGAAGATGTCCTGATATTACTAAGGCAAAAGGCATTCTGGAGTGGCAGCCATACGTTCAACTCGAAGAAGGACTGCGAAAGACTGTAGAATATTTCAGAAAGAAGATCATATCATAAAAAACTTGAACATAAAGGTTTTTGCCTATGTCAAAGAGAGAAGATGAGCTTATCAATGCCGGATGGGCAAAAAGATTTGTTGCCTGCGAGCCGAGATTAACCGAAATGGTTGAGATGTATAAAGAGATAGGTTTTAAGGTACACCTTGAACCCTTGCCATCAAAGGAGGAAATTGATGCACAGGGGTGCAACGAGAACGAATGTACCGCGTGCTTTGATGTAGACAGGGATCGGTATAGAATCATATTTACAAGACAGATGGATGACAGATGAAACTATCGAGTATATTTGGAAGAAAAAAGAGAATAGACGACGACCCGAGGATAAGAGTCACAAAGGATATCTCGCCTGAAGATTTTATCCTTGTCAATGATCAGTCATATTCTTATAGAAAAAAGGTTCTTCCGGAGGCTTCAACGATTGAATTTTGGAAAGATAGCGGTCTTGTCGCCTTTCTGTCGGATAGGCGTTTTCTTAAAAGCGAGATACTGGACGTAGGTTGCGGTAGCGGAGAAATAGACATAATCATCGCAATGAAAGGTTACAACATTACCGCTGTGGACATATCACCCCTTGCAATAGAAATGGCTAAGGATTATGCAAGCAATTTTCCGGAATGTAAAGAACGTATAAAGTTTCTTGCAGGAGACATTGAAAAGATGAACTTTGATCGATCATTCTCTACAGCAATTATTTCCCACACACTTGAGCATGTGATAAACCCTGAAAAAATGATGGACAAGGTACTTTCAATACTTGAGCCAGACTCGTACATCCTGGTTGCAGTACCTAACAAAAAGGCATGGAATGACAGAACACATCTAAGGTATTATAGTGAAAGAAGTTTAAAAAAGTTTCTTTCCCAATATTCTGATGAACTCGAAACGAGGATTGATAAGCACGAAAGAATGATTTACAGTGTCGTGAAAAAAACATTCATGAGTTGACGGTCACATGTCATGACCTTTTGAAAAGCATCGCCCACATTTTTTCCGCATCTTTTTTCCCGGTTTTCATTGTCTGCGCATTATTGAATCTGAAATATTCACAAAAATTTGAGCGTTCCCTGTCTTTTACATAATCAGACTGGGGTTCGCGGCACCTGTTTGCCTTTCCCTCGTCAAAAAACATGCAGTTCAGACATACATGTAAATCTGACTTGCACTCGGGACATTCATCCTTAAAAGATATTGGTTCCGCTTCAATAATATGACCGCACTTATAACACCTTTTCACAGTTTTCCGGTTAACTCCTTAAGACTGTATATAGTATTTCCACCATTTTTTGCTTTACCCTGGTATCTGGCAACTGATCCTGGGTTGTCAAAATAATATGCCTCAATACCAAGGCTTAACGGGGTATCAAAATCGAATACAGGGTGGTCACCGATATGGGCCATCTCAAGCGGTGATATACCAAGAGCATTGCATAGTTTTGTGTAAAATTCCGTTCCCTTTTTCACCATTTTGTAATCTGAAGTGGCAGATATTACATGGGTAAAATAGTTTGTAAGTCCTGCATGCTGAAGTTCCTTTTCCACGAATATCCTTGCGGCATTTGAGGCAACTATTAATATGTATTTTTTTTGCAGTACATCAAGAACTTCATATACATGTGGTATTGGCTTTATATGCGATTCAAATCTATCGAGAAGTTCATTTGCTGACACATGTAGATCAAATTCCTTCAACCAATATTTAATCTCATACCAGCGGATATCACCATCACCAACTCCGTTGTATTTATTGATTATATAATCTTTTGCCTCATCAATTGACATCCGATGTCTTTTTGCATACTCTTCTGGAATTCCATGATTCCAGACTACATCGCCGTAACCTGCATCAACAAGCGTTCCATCGAGGTCAAAAGAAACGATCTTTTTCATAATGTGCATTATAACATGATTTTGATCAATTCTCGAATTTATATTTTAGATTTGCGATTTGTCATTCTTTGCGTTAATGTATTAAGGGAAAGGATAGAAATTGGAAGAAGAAAATACAAAAAACGAGGTAAATTTGACCTGTGATGTTTCTACTGTATGTGCATCTATACAGAGTGCATTAGATTCGTCCGAAACGCTGTACAGGACTATATTTGAAAATACCGGCACAGCAACCATCATAGGACAGGATGATACAACAATTTTATTGGCAAACACGACATTTGAAAGCCTTTCAGGATATGCAAAAGAAGAATTAGAAGGCAAAAAAAGTTGGAAGGATTTTATAATCAAGCATGACCTTGAAAAAATGCTTAATTATCATCACCTGCGCAGAATAAAATCTGAGGCAGTTCCAAAAAATTATGAATTGCGGTTTAGAAACAGAAACGGGGATGTACGTGACATTTACATAACTGTAGATTTAATACCCGGGACCAATAACAGCGTTCTTTCCTTTATGGATATAACAGACCTTAAAAACGCTGAAAGAGAGATCCGTATATTAAATGAGGAACTCGAAAGACGTGTTAAAGAAAGAACAGCAGAGCTTGAAGCCGCAAACAAAGAGCTCGAGGCCTTTTCATACTCTGTTTCGCACGACCTGAAAACCCCACTAATAACAATTGAGGGTTTTGTCGGATTGCTTATAAAAAAATACTTGCCCAAACTTGACAGTAAAGCACAGCAATATTTGAATGCTATAGAAAAAAGCACCAAGCAGATGGAACAACTGATCAAAGACCTGCTTAGTCTGTCACGCCTAAACCGTCATGAATTTAATTCAGCCAACATTGACATGGAAAACCTTGCAAGGACGGTATTTTCAGAGCTCAAACTGGTAAATCAAGGAAGAAAAATCAAGTTTAATGTTGATCATATCCCGAGCGCTTATGGGGATGCCTCTCTCATACATCAGGTCTTTGTAAACCTTCTGTCAAATGCCATTAAATTTAGCAGAAAGTGTAGCCTTGCAGTAATTAAGATAGGTGCTTACGAAGAAAAGGATTTTAACACATATTATGTCAAGGATAATGGTATAGGCTTTGACATGAAGGATATAGACAAACTTTTTGGTGTCTTCCAGAGACTTCAAAGCGCTGATGAATACGAGGGCACAGGCATTGGTCTTGCCATTGTTCAAAGAATCATTACCAGACACGGTGGCAGGGTGTGGGGAGAGGGAAGACCCAACAACGGTGCAACCTTTTATTTCACAATGCCAAAACAAGTTTTATAGGGCTGTAGGGTGGCCAGACATGAACAAGAACCATGCAGATTTTATCGATGATTTTTTATGTTTAATCTGTTAAAATCAAACAACGACTGATATGAGGGGCATGTTAGAACCCCGGTTAATTAAATACTCAAATAGGAGGTATTTATGGCTGGAAAGGAAAAACCAAAAAGCGAAACAAAGAAGGTTGCCCAGAAATCATTAAAGGAGAAGAGGAAAGAAAAAAAGGAGAAGGCAAAAAACAAATAGATATCTTGTAGGTAAAATTAAAATATCTGAAAGAAACAGGCTTCTTTTTTCAATGTATTGTTTAACAAGCGCATAATTATTGTCATTAACATATTAAAAAGAAACTATCAAAGGAGGAAGCGAGATGAGAATTGTTCTATTAGGCGCACCTGGGGCCGGCAAGGGTACGGTGGCAAAACAGTTGACCGAATATGATGGTTCGGTACAGATATCAACCGGAGATATTTTGAGAAATGCTGTAAAGGCTGGTACAGAACTCGGAAAAACCGCAAAGGGTTTTATGGAAAGAGGCGAACTCGTTCCGGATCAGCTTATTATGGATATTATGGAAGCAAGACTTAAAGAACCTGATTGTCAAAAAGGATTTCTGCTTGATGGTTTTCCAAGAACCATTCCACAGGCGGAGGACTTGAAAAAACTGCTTGCCAAATTGAACATCAAGCTGGACAGGGTTATAAATCTCGATGTGCCCAAAGATGTGATTCTCGACAGGCTAACAACAAGAAGGACATGCTCAAACCCCGATTGTCAAGAGATCTATAACATAAAGAGCAAACCACCGACACCAGATGGAAAATGCGTAAAGTGTGGTGCACCTGCTGTTCAGCGTGCAGATGAAACAGTAGAAGCCATTACAAAAAGGCTTGAAACATACAACGAAAAAACTGCACCATTGATAAACTTCTATGAGAAAGAGGGACTTCTCAAGACCATCAGTTCATTGAGCAGCGAAGAGATTGTTGCACAGATAAAAGAAGCTGTTAAGTAATTAAGAACAAATAGATAACAGACTTCAGGGCTCAAGGGAAAGGACATATAATCCAACCTTGAGCCCTGAAGTCTGTATTACATCTTGTTTCGTATTGCAAGTACACGACCGTAGCTGCCTATGTATTTTTGGAATATGGTACCCTCGCGACCATAAACAAAACTGCAAAACCACGCTGAATCACCCTGGGTTTCAGATGTCCACACCCAATTTTCATTTATTCTAAAAAATGGATCTGCGCCACCTTTCATTGAAACATCGTATATACTTTTCAGTTCTGACCTTGTGGGTAATCTCCATCCTCCCCCATTCAGACAGATGTTCTCAGCATATCTGTTTGCCTGAAACCAGTCCATAGGCTTGTCTGATGCAGGAAGCCACTGTGCGCCAAGTTGGGAATCATTGATAATGCCATTTTTTAAAAGAGTGAACCTTATAATGATCGGCGAGGCCAATCTTTTTATCTTACCCTTTAATCCTGTTTTTACCATTGGTTTTTCTGATATTGTCCAATCGTCCGACCAAGGTACGATCGAATATTCGGATACAGGGAAAAGGCCTGCAAGCCTGAAGACCCCATTTGAATCGGTTATTGTTTCAATCTTCTCATATCCTTTTATCGGTCTGAACTGCTTTGCCGTAATCTTTACACCCGACATGGGCTGCCCAGCACCGTCGATTACCTTCCCTTCAATTACAGACTGATCTTTTGAACACCCTACAAAAACGACGATGATCAACAGAGCTATACACATAATCGTCGATTGCTTAATGAATTTGAGCATGTTTATTGAATATATTCTACATGTTGTGAACTGTCAAGATTCTACATGGTTAATGGGACACCGCATGCAATGCCTACCCCTGACATTGCATTAATTCACTTGAAATGATAATGGGCAAATTATATTATACCGTGTATTAATTGAACAACCTGACATCATATAAAAAAGGTTTTGTATGGAAAATCCTCAAAATGTTATGTCTGAATTGATGAATTTTATGAAAAATCGTATTGTTCTGACCGCATCGGAGCTTGATATCTTCACAAAACTCGAATCCCCATTGACAATAGGGGAAATGGCTGAGAAAGAACAGTTTGACATAAAAGGATTAACGAGGTTGCTTGATAGTCTCGTCGCTGTTGGGTATTTGCAAAAACAAAAAGACCGTTACCATAATACCGAAAAGGGTATGCTTTTTTCATCTCACCATCCGGAAACCGTTCTTCCAATTGCCCTTCATTTTAACCGCCTGTGGGATTCGTGGAGTTCGCTAACCGACATTGTAAAAGGCAGGAAAAGTGGACATGGCGCAACGCTAAGAGTAGACAAAAAGAGCACAGAGGCGTTTGTTGGTGCTATGCATGCAATCGGTCGAAGTCTGTCTGAGGATATCGTTGAATTTTATAATGCGGAGCGTTTTGAATGTCTACTCGATATTGGCGGCGCATCCGGTACCTATACAATTGCATTTCTTGAGAGATATCCGAAACTGAAGGCAGTTCTGTTTGACCTAAAGGAGGTTATTCCTATAGCCAGAAAACGCCTTAAAAGTTATGGGTATGATAAAAGATTAAGGTTCGTTAGTGGCGATTTTTACACCGATGACCTTCCAGAAGGTTGTGATTTGGCATTGCTTTCTGCAATCATTCACCAGAACAGCCCCGAAGAAAACATCCTGTTATACAAAAAGATTTATAAAGCAATAAAGCCTGGAGGTGCTTTGCTAATAAGAGACCATATAATGGATGAAACGAGGACAAATCCGGTTTCAGGTGCGATATTTGCTATCAACATGCTGGTCAATACAACAGGCGGAGGCACCTACACATTTCCTGAAGTGAAAAAAACATTAAAACAGGTTGGATTTTCAGATATCAAGATTGTAAGGAAAGGTGACAGGATGGATTGCCTCGTCGAAGCAACAAAAAGGTAAATATCTTTTTGTCAAAGGTCTTTTGTGGTTTATCCTTTCGAGAGTAAATATTGATTTTTTATCTGTGTAACCAAATATGCCATTTAAAAACAACAATTTTTGTGGTATTTTATCGTGGCATAATTTTAGATTTTCGGAACAATTATGGTTGGAATAGATATCGTGGATGTATCACGAATAACAGATATATTGAGAAGATACGGTGACAGGTTTCTTTACAAGATATTTACAGAAGAGGAAATCGCATACGCAAGACAGAGAAGGTCTGCAGATGAATCGCTTGCCGGAAGGTTTGCTGCAAAAGAGGCGTTCATGAAGGCTACAGGAAAGAAGCTTGCCTGGAAGGACATAAATGTGCTTCAAGGAGAAGGAAAACCATACATAGAGTTTCAGGGAAAAATATTTGATGGGGTGAGTATATCACACGAAAAGGCTTATGCGGTATCGATAGTGGTGATTTAACGGCGAAAAATGTCTATTGAACAAAACAAAGCCAAAAATGGCGGGGACATTTATGAAAATACTAACACCTGAACGTATGGCAAAGTATGATAGATATGCCATAGAAACGTGGGGCATCCCATCTGCAGTTCTTATGGAGAACGCTGGCAGGAATACATATCGACTTATAAAAGAACGCTATCTTTCAGAAAAAAAGCGAATTGCAATTATATGCGGTAGAGGCAATAATGGTGGTGATGGCTTTGTAGTTGGACGTTACGCCTTGAGAGACGGTTACAGAACAAAGGTGTTTCTGCTATGTAAAAAATCAGATCTTAGAGGCGATGCTGCCCTTAATATGAAGCTATACGAGTCCCTTAACGGAGAAATCGTCGAGTTTGACAATGAATTTAACACCTTCAAATTTGGCATAAAACATGCCGATATTATAGTGGATGCCATATTTGGAACAGGCCTTTCTAAAGCAGTTGAAGGTAAAGAAAGGGCTGTTATCGAACAGATTAACCAGTCAGGTAAACCTGTTATGGCGATAGACATACCCTCAGGCATAGATGGAAAAACAGGCTTGGAAATGGGGATTGCAGTTATGGCAACCCATACATTCACCTATGCCTATCCCAAGCTTGGCCATATCCTTTGTCCAGGCGGGTATCATGCAGGGAAGGTTACTGTTATTGATATATCTATACCAACATTCATAGAGGATACGCTTGGGATAGATGCACAACTAATAGACGGGGAAATGTTGAGGTGCTTTATTAAAGAAAGACCGCCTTGGACCCATAAGGGCACTTATGGGCATGCAGTAGTTATTGCGGGTTCGCCTGGCAAAACAGGAGCTGCATATATGACATCGCTTGCTGCGCTGAAGATCGGTGCGGGTCTTGTAACACTTGTTATACCGTCGAGTCTTAACAGCATTATGGAGGCGAAATTGACCGAAGTCATGACATACCCGGTCGAAGACGATGGTACAGGATTTTTCACTATGTCATGTTATGAACAGGTCAAAGAGTTTGTCGAAGATAAGGATATAATTATCATAGGACCAGGCCTTTCACAACTGCCAGAAACAACTGAGTTCGTAAGGCAGATATACATGAATGTTGTAAAACCTTTTGTGATTGACGCCGACGGGATAAACGCATTCAAGGAGAATGTAGACATATTTGGCAGGCTAGAAAGAGACACTGTATTAACCCCCCATCCTGGAGAGTTCGGCCGCCTTGTCAATCTATCTCCAAAACAGATCAATAAAGACAGAATAACGAGTGGTAGAAAATTTGTCGAAGACAATCATGTAAATCTTGTCTTGAAGGGTGCCAGATCGATCTTTTTCGGTTCTGATGGAAATGTTTATATAAACCCGACCGGCAACCCTTCATTGGCAAAAGGCGGTAGTGGTGATGTTTTGACAGGTTTTATAGGTGGGCTTGCATCACAAGGGTATAGCCTTACAGAATCGTCACTTTTGGGTATGTATCTTCATGGATATCTCGCCGATGATTGGCTGGAAACAAATACGGATATGGACTTGCTTGCCGGCGATTTGATCGTTGGAACAGGCAGGGCAATTAAGGTTTTAAAGGATGGAAAGGAAAGGGTTTATATCGAAAAGTCTCTCTGACACATGGGACATAGGCGAATACATAGGAAATCATGCAAAAAGAGGTGGGCTTTATACCCTCTATGGCGGTCTTGGCACAGGAAAAACACAACTTGCAAAGGGGATTGCAAAAGGAATAGGTGTTAAGGATTGGCTTTATGTTGTAAGTCCATCCTTTACATTGATGAATTTTTATGAAGGTTCTTGCTTTGACATGTGTCATGTCGACCTATACAGGATCGAAGGTGAAGAAATTGAGGCCCTTCAGATAGAAGAATTTCTTCAGAACGGTATCGTTGTGGTAGAATGGTCAGAAAGGGCGACTTGGTGGCATGGGGCAATAAGGATCGATATTAAAGCGATAGATGAAAACGAAAGGGTTGTAACAGTTTTTGAGTCGTAAAAGAAAGCGTAGGAAATGTAAAGATTGATGCTCCACGCTAATTAACTCAGGATGGAGGTAAGAATGCTTATTGTACAAAAATATGGAGGCACTTCAGTAGCGGATCTCGAAAGGATAAAGAACGTTGCAAAGAGAATCATAAAATACCGTGAAGAGGACAACTATATTGTTGTTGTAGTGTCAGCCATGGCAGGAGAGACAGACAGGCTGCTCAATATGGCACATAGTATCAACAGTATTCCTGACGAAAGGGAGATCGATGTGCTTATTTCAACGGGTGAGCAGGTTGTATCTGCGCTTCTTGCTATGACACTCAAAACCATGTTCTGTGATGCTATATCATTGCTCGGTTATCAGGCAAAAATCATCACCGATTCAAGTTATACTAATGCAAGGATATCACGCATAGAGAAAAACCATATCATGTCTGAACTTAACAAGGGTAAGGTCGTAGTTGTTCCTGGGTTCCAGGGGGTAGACGAAGAAGGCAACATAACAACCCTTGGCAGGGGCGGATCAGATACGTCTGCTGTTGCGCTAGCCGCTTCACTCGGTGCAGACCTCTGCGAGATATATACAGATGTGGACGGTGTATATACGGCTGACCCAAACATATGTGATAAGTCAAGGAGGCTTGATAAAATATCATATGAAGAGATGCTCGAAATGGCAAGCCTTGGAGCAAAGGTATTACAGATAAGGTCTGTAGAGTTCGCAGCAAGATATAATGTACCGATTCTCGTAAAGTCTTCCTTCATTGATGGAGGAGGAACACTAGTATGCAAGGAGGTTTCAGATATGGAAAAGATGGAAGTTACAGGCGTTACATACAACAAAAATGAAGTGAAGATAACGGTCACAGGGGTACCAGATAAACCGGGCATTGCTGCACATTTATTCGGGGCCTTGTCCGATGCACATATCGTTGTTGATGTAATAGTGCAAAACGTAAGTCGTGACAACCTTGCCGATATAAGCTTTACTGTTGCAAAAACGGACGGCAGAAAGGCATTTAAGGTTATGGAAGATGCTGTCAGGGCATTAGGTAAAGGCAGTGTGTCAATAAATGAAGATATAGCGAAGGTATCAATAGTAGGTCTTGGCATGAGATCGCATTTTGGTGTAGCATCAAAGATGTTTTCCGTGCTTTCGGAAGAAGGTATTAACATCATGGCAATAACTACCTCAGAAATCAAAATCTCATGTGTTGTTGAAAAAAAATACGGAGAACTTGCCGTAAGGGTTCTTCATAGTACTTTTGGACTTGACTCAGAAGCAGTTATCGAAGAAAAATGAAGATTGAATTCTATGATACTACCTTAAGAGATGGTGCCCAGTCAGAGGATATAGCCTTTTCCTTAAATGACAAACTGAGGATCACCGAAAAGTTAGATGAATTTGGCATACATTTTATCGAGGGTGGCTGGCCAGGTTCGAACCCAAAGGACCTTCTTTATTTTAAAGAGGTCAAAAGACTTATGCTCAAAAATGCAAAGATTGTTGCATTCAGCAGTACAATAAAGCCCAATACAAGACCTGAAGAAGATGAGATTCTAAAGGCAGTTTTCGAGGCCGACACTGAATACGTCACTATAGTTGGCAAAAGCTGGGATTTACATGTAAGAGATGCCCTGAAGGTCGGCTTTGACACCAATCTGGAGATGATAGAAAAAACAATATCCTATTTGAAGAAACATGACAAAACTGTCTTTTTTGATGCTGAACATTTTTTTGATGGCTATAAAAGAAACACACCTTATGCAAACCAGGTTATAAGGGTTGCAGCAGATGCTGGTGCTGATGTTGTCGTATTGTGTGATACAAACGGCGGAAGCATGCCTTTCGAGATAGAAAACATCATCAAAGAGGTCAGAAAGGAGATAGGCACAAAACTCGGGATACATACACATAATGATTCCGAGTTAGGCGTTGCAAATACATTAGTGGCTGTAAACGCAGGATGCAGACATGTGCAGGGCACTATAAACGGATATGGTGAACGCTGTGGAAATGCAAATCTTTGCTCTATCATACCATCCCTTATCCTTAAAATGGGTTACGAGGGTATTGAAAGGGATAAACTGAAGCATTTGAGGGGGTTGAGCCTTTTTGTAGATGAAATGGCAAACCTGATGCCCGATAAGCACCGACCTTTTGTTGGCGAAAGCGCATTCGCGCATAAAGGTGGTATCCATGTAAGTGCTATAAGAAAAAATCCTGAAACATACGAACACATCAAGCCTGACACAGTAGGAAATATTCAACGCATCCTTGTGTCAGACCTTTCAGGGGAAAGCAGCATTATCCAAAAGGCCGAAGAATTCAACATCGATATAGCTAAAGATAAAAAGCTCGCAAAAGATGTGCTCAAAAAGGTTAAAGAACTCGAGATGTATGGATATCAGTTCGAAGGGGCCGAAGGCTCCCTCGAACTTCTTATAAAGAAATCTATAGGCATACATAAAAAATATTTTGACTTGATCGGTTTCAAGGTAATTGTCGAGAAAAAAGAAAAAAACCACCCGGTGTCCGAGGCAACCATCATGGTAAGGGTTGACAACACAATAGAACACACTGCCGCTCTTGGCAAAGGACCTGTGAATGCGCTTGATAGTGCACTCAGAAAAGCCCTCTATAAATTCTTTCCGGAACTCAAGGAGATGGATCTTGTGGATTACAAAGTAAGGGTATTGTCTACAAAGGACGGAACAGAGGCAGTTACGAGGGTACTCATAGAAAGCAGCGACGGTAAACATTCTTGGAGTACGGTTGGCGTGTCGGAAAATATCATTGAGGCAAGCTGGCAGGCACTTGTCGACGGAATCGACTACAAGTTGTTAATTGAAGAAGAAAAGAGAAAGGTAAAAGGCGGTACAATCCAATAGCTCATGATTCAAGGTAAAGCCCTTAAGAAAGCTGCTATCAAGATTCGATCAAGAACAAACCCCATAGCTGTAGGTTTGGACTGCAAAAAATTTAAGAAACATTAAAGGTGTGGAAAATTTGAAAAGACTATTGAATATTATCGATGCAACAAAAGAATTGAATATTCTCCGTTCATTGGAAACATATCGAAAACCTTTCAAGATTGTTGGCACTTACAGGCTCATTGATGACGGGGTGAGACCTGAGGCAACAGTCATAATAAAAACTGACAACAGCGAAACCCATGAGGCATCGACAGGCGTGGGACCAGTTGACGCATTAGCAAATGTATTAAAAAAATCCCTCTCATCGATCTTTCCGGTAATTCAGGGTATAAAACTCGTTGATTACTCAGCGCGTGTCCACGATGCCAAGTCTGGAACCTCTGCCAAAGTGGAGGTAGCGATCGTGTTTACTGATGGCACAACAATATGGAGTGTTACAGAAATAGCCGAGAACATCAATATGGCATCCTTTTTGGCGCTTGTCGACGGGTTCGAATACGCGGTGTTATCAAAAAATATTAACGAATGATTACAAAAGACCCCTTAAGTTACAATAGATGAAAGCAACATGAATAATGATTTCGCCGAAATGCCATTTCCCTCCTGGTCCTGCTGCGCTTTTTTATGCTTGCAAGCTTCACTTCCATTCAATCTTTGAACTTATCACTTAGGCTTCGGACAAATAAAATTGGCCTAAACGCAGATCGGTCGCACATGATACATCTCATCTTATCGGCAGGGTTCCCAAGTAAGCTTGGATCCACAAGATGATTATGCCTGCCGTTTCATGCCATCAATAGCCACCTGCATGTTCATAAACTTTTTAACAAGATGTTCACAATCAATGACAGGGCAAAGCGGCCAGGCCGTATTCAAGCCAATCTAATTTTTTCGAAGCCCAGTGGCTAGCCTGAAGATTGAACGGAATCAAAATGTTATCAGGGTAAACCGCTTGGAGCATACAACTGAAAGCGAGACTTGGACAACCAGAATTGATCAACAAGTTGTAACAACCCCGTTTGGTTGAATTGCCTTGACGATGGCCCTTACAATGTTTATATTTTTCACAAAAAGATTTACAGAAGTATGGAGGTTTAAAAAATGCCCATTTACGAGTATATATGTTCAGACTGTGGTAAAAGGTTCGAAATATTTCAAAGAATCAGCGATAACCCATTAAGGGAATGCAAGTTTTGCAAGGGCAAACTAAACAAATTAATTTCAAATTGTTCTTTTCAGCTTAAAGGAACAGGGTGGTATGCTACAGACTATAAAAAACCATTAGACACAACCGGAAAAAGCCATCACTCTGATAATGGTAAAAGTGATGCAGACAAAACAGAGACAAAAATAGATGTTGCCACCACTACAGACTCATCAGAAACAAAGACAGAAACAAAGACCGAGGCAAAGACCGAAACTAAAACAGAATCTAAAAGCGCCTAACTAAACGGAGGAGACAATGAACGTAGGAGACAAAGTCAAATTTACTTTTGCGAAAAAAGAGATGGAAGGACAGGTAACAAAGATATTTCAGAAAAACGTCTATTTAAAGGCAGACTTCCCGAAAGACAAAGGAAAGATTGTTAAGAGAAAGATAAAAGACATCAAAGAATAGGGTTTCAGGGGCCAAGCGAACCACTCGAATGCTCAACCCCTTGGATCCCTGGCTCCTATTTTTAAATGTAGTAGCCCTGAATGGCCTTCACCCGAAGGCCTCCTTTTTTCATCTTTTCAATGGCACATACAACAAGTGTCCGCCTGGCAAGGTTGTTGCATATAGCATCCTTATACAGCACTGTATATGCACAATCGTTTCCCCATGCATGCCCGTACACATATACCACATATATGATGACCGATGTTCCTTTTGTTTTTAAAGTACGTCAGCATATCGTAACATGCCATATGATTAAATTCTGATGGTTCATTACTAATCGCACCCGCCGGGCATTTATCAATACAATTTGTGCACTTACCACAATTTGTGTTGAGTACCGTATCGGCGATAAGCGGCATATCCGTCAAAACAGTATTGTACCTAACATGAGAACCAAAAATAGGGTGCACGAGCAGATTGTTTCTACCGATCCAACCCAAACCGGAAACAACACCTATATGTTTGTGCGAAATATGCCCCTTCTGATTTTTCCAATCAATTAGTTGTGATGCCGCAAAAGGCAGTGCTGTATGACCCCTTTTTTCAATCTCCCTCGATAGAAGATAACCGAGCATGTCGAGCCTATAATTTAACTGTCGGTAATGATGCAAATACAAAAGATGCGGGCCGTCGATGATTGTATCAAGAACACCTTTCGCCAATACAAGGCCTAATGATATAGCAAACGGTAACCTCTCTTTTAGCGCATCATCGAGTCCCAAAATTTCCCTGCCATAAAGTGACATATCACCAATACCGTAAACATCCACACCCTGAGATACAAGCCACTCAGTAACAAACCTTTTATTCTCTTCCATATTATTCATCGCAAAACGTTCCTTGATCAGCAAAAGAATTAATCAACATAGATATTTACACATACCCCCCATCAGCAAAAAGATGGAAATACGATTAAATTACAATATCCAGATCACAAAAACAAAACCAAAAGGCGTCAGTTTTTTATTATCTGTTACAAAGTCTTTAAAATTGTCTGTTTACCTCAAAATTCCTGTCTTTTTAAAATGGATCATGAGTGCAGTTATTGCTGCAGGTGTTACCCCAGGAATCCGGGATGCCTGTCCTAAGGTAAAGGGCTTAACCTTTGTAAATCGCTCGACAATCTCATTTGAAATACCAGAGATATCCCTGTAAACAAGGTCAGGAGGAATCCTTATGTCCTCGAGTCTTTTCGTTCTCTTTACCATTTCATTTTGTCTTTCGATGTAGCCCCTATATTTTACATTTAATTCCACCTGATAGGCTACATCTTCCTCTATATCATTTAATCTTGGATCAATCGATATCAACTCCGCAATTTTCACATCTGGTTTCTGAAGTAGTTCTTCAAGGGTTAGAGGGTTCTTTATGGCATCAAAACCAAGATTTTTCAATGTCTGATTTGTTTCCTTCATCGGTTTCAGCCTTACTGACCTCAGCAATCCATGCGTCTTCTCGATCTTTTGTCTCTTTTCGACCAGCTTGTCGTATCTTTTTCTATCGACAATGCCTATTTGATAACCCTTTTCCGTGAGTCTCAAATCTGCGTTATCCTCCCTTAAAAACAATCTGTGTTCAGCCCTCGATGTAAACATCCTGTATGGTTCATCGACCCCTCTCGTTACAAGGTCGTCAATCAAAACACCAATGTATGCCTCATCTCTTTTCAAAAAAAATATATCTTCCCCGCGAACCTTACGAACTGCATTAATGCCTGCCATGATGCCCTGGGCCGCAGCCTCCTCGTAACCGGTCGTTCCATTTATCTGGCCTGCAAAATAGAGGTTTTTTATGAGTTTTGTCTCCAGGCTTGGATAAAGTTGCGTAGGGTATGCAAAATCGTATTCTATGCCATACCCAGGTCTTGTAATCTCGACATACTCAAGGCCAGGGATTGTTCTCAACATTTTTATCTGTATGTCAAGTGGCAGGCTCGTAAAAAGCCCGTTAGGGTAATATTCCACAGTGTCAAGCCCTTCAGGCTCAATAAATATTCGATGTCTCTCTTTTTCTTTGAAACGCATTATCTTGTCTTCTATGGATGGGCAATATCTTACACCTGTCCCTTTGATTTTTCCTGTATATAGAGGTGATCGGTCAAAACCTGATTTTATCGCTTCGTGTGTATAGCTGTTTGTATATCCGAGATAGCATGGCACGCGCTGGTTGTTTATCGACGAGGTGAGAAAAGAAAATGGCTTTGGCGGATCATCGCTATATTGGGGCTCAAGTTTTGAAAAATCTATCGTCTTTCCATCAAGCCTTGGGCAGGTTCCTGTCTTTAACCGCCCCATATCAAAGCCCAATTCCTTTAAACAAAAAGACAGTCCAACCGAGGGTGCATCCCCCATTCTACCGGCTTCAAAGTGCTCAAGTCCAATATGTATCAGACCCCTTAGGAATGTCCCTGTAGTTACTATAACGCTTTTTCCCTGAAATCTTTCGTCCCACTGCATTTCAACGCCCAAAACGATACCGTTATCGACAATGATCTTTTCCACTATGCCCTGTCTTATATAAAGATTCTTTTGACGTTCGAGTACATGTTTCATCCTGATCGCATACTTGATCTTGTCAGCCTGTATACGTGTTGATCGAACGGCAGGCCCTTTTTTCATGTTTAACACCCTGAACTGGATGCCTGTTGCATCGATGTTTTTAGCCATCTCGCCACCTAAGGCATCAATCTCTTTAACAAGGTGTCCTTTCCCCAAACCCCCTATGGCAGGGTTGCAGGACATGAATGCAATGTGGTCGAGATTGGTTGTCAAAAGAAGTGTCTTTGCCTGCATACGTGCAGCAGCAAGAGCAGCTTCACACCCGGCATGGCCAGCACCGATTACTATGACGTCAAACTTATCCATTAGTTTCTTTTATATGAAAATGACCCTTTAGCTTATCAGAAAAACAAGGTTTTTTCCACACGCTGTAATAATTGAGCTACCGTTATCCTTTTGTGATAGAAAAGATAACCTCAAACATATACCAAATGCGATCTGGAACAATTATTTATTTTACGGTTTTTGTGATATAATGACCCAAAACCTCCATGTCATATTAGATATTTTTATATATTTTGATAACATTCCGTGATAATTCATATTCAGCATTCCTAAAAGGCAATAACCATTTGGACTATATACACATCAGAGATGGATTGGGTTTGATAGGGATACGAATTCGCATAGAGATGCCGATACCCAAACCCTGATGGCACGCGAGGCAAAGATGAGAAAGAATGAAATACTTTTCTTTTATGCGCTTCGCAACAAAAAATTCTCTAACCGCTGCATTTTCGGGGGACAAGGCAAGGAACGGATAAATCAAAGCAGTTGAAAAACAATTTTATTAAAACGCGGAGGTATAAGCGATATGACAAAGAAAGAGACATCAACAATAATCTGTTTAATGATATTGACTGCGTCAATTTTTTCTTCATGTAGTACGCAATACGCTGTCTATTCAAAAGAAATGTTTTTAGGTAAAATACTTTTCCAGGACAAAGAATTTGAAAAGGCAAAGGAATATTTCATCAGGGCATCACGGGCACAACAGGATTCAGCATCATTTGCTCTTCTCGGCTCAACACATTACAAAACAGGTGACATGGCAAACGCGGAACTTTCCATCTTAGAGGCAGAAAAAATTGACAGGAACAGTTATTACCGCTTAAGAATTTTAGGCTATAAGTCACTTTTAATGCTCAGACAAAATAAATCGGAAGGTTTTGAAGCACTCAGACAGTATGTTTTATTTTTAAAGGCATTAAACCTGCCTTTCGATACGCATGACATGAATCTGATGATAGATACAAAAAGGGTTGACATTGGTATGCTCGAAACAAAAATAGAAGAACAATCAATATGGTATGAAAATGAAATGGAAAGGTTCAATGCAGGTGAACCTTGTTATTTTACAGAAAAACTGGATCGCGCGACGTAAATACTTATATGCTTATAATCAAATATCAGGTTATAAAATGGGCGCCCCTGCTTTTTCTGTTTGTTAATGCAGCCTTTGCCACAACCAAGGCAGTGCTTATGCCGTTTCTAAGACTTAAAATCCTTGGTGTCAGATGACTTTTTCTATAGAAGTCATATATCCTGTTTGACAGATATTGAAGGTCAGCCGTTGCACGTTCAAGCCTTTTGACCGTCCGTATAATACCAACATAGTTCCACATAGTTGACCTGATATTTAACCAATCCTGGTGAATTAGCGCCGGATCCGCCTCTTCCTCGTTGTCAGGGTATATCCATGCTGGTATGTCAGACTCTTTATATGATTTTTTATTTTCAAAATTGGCAGCTATGTTTCTGGCTGCCCTGACTCCCCACACAAGCCCCTCCAAAAGGGACGTAGATGCAAGCCTGTTTGCACCATGAACACCCGTTGCAGAGACCTCCCCAATGGCATAAAGATTCTTGATAGAGGTCTGCCCCCATTTATTTACGTGAATGCCGCCACAGCTATAATGTGCAGCAGGCACCACAGGGATAGGTGTTTTAGAGATATCTATACCAAGAGAGAGGCATTTCTCGTAAATCGCAGGGAAGCGTTTTTTTACATCAACATCACCGTAATTGGCTATGTCAAGATAAACATAGGAATCACCCCTCCTGATAAGTTCTTCGTAAATTGCCCTCGACACTTCATCTCTTGGGGCAAGATCGCCCAATGGAGAATAGGTCTCCATGAAGGTCTTTCCGTCTTTTGTTGTAAGCCTTGCGCCTTCTCCCCGAAGTGCCTCTGAAATAAGAAAGGCGTCGGCATCTTTATGGAAAAGGGCTGTAGGATGAAATTGGACGTACTCCATATTGATGAGTCTTGCAAGACTTCTCGAGGCAAGGGCAAAACCATCACCCGTTGCACAACGAGGATTTGTCGTGTGAAGATAAATCCTGCCAAGTCCACCTGTTGCAAGTACTGTATAGGATGAAAATATCCTCTCAACCTTTTCGTTTTCATTGTTCAGAACATAGCACCCTATGCATTGGGGTTCCATGTACAGCGATAATGGGTTTATTGAATGATGTGGCAAGGCAAGGAGATCTATAGCAGTGTAATTCGTAAAAATACGTATATTTTTCATCTCCTTCACCTTTTTTTCAAGCGAGGTTTCTATCGCCATACCAGTTGTGTCCATACAGTGAAGGATTCTGCGACGAGAATGGCTACCTTCTTGGGCATATTCAAAATAGCCGCCTTCAGAGCGTCTAAACGGCACGCCTATTTTTTTAACGAGAAAATGCTCAACAAGTATAGGCCCTTCGTGTGCAAGTATCTTAACAGCCTCGGGGTTGGATATGCCGTCACCGGCAGAAATAATGTCGTTGATTAAAAGGTCGGGTGAGTCGTCTTCGCCAAGGCATACGATACCACCTTGAGCATAATTTGTATTAGATTCCTTTAGATCGTTCTCTTTTGTTATAACAATTACATCGAGGCCAAGGTCTGCTGCAGTTATGGCAGCGGCAAGACCTGCAATACCAGAACCTATTATAAGTATATGACAATAATGTTTTTGGTCATTCATTTTATTCAATCTCCAACATTTTATTAAGGGCAGTTCTGACATCGTCTTTAATATTTCCCGGTATGCTAACTAAACCCACAGGGCTTTTATCGTATATGCCTTCAAGGGTTAATAAAAGCTTGGGATAGTCGATTATTGCCATACCAATGCACCTTGACTCTTTAAGAGGCAGTGTAGTATTGTCAGGGTTTTCGTTTTTCAATCTATTTACGAAGTTCCACTCTGTTTCTATCGCCCAGATCGAGCCTTCTGGTGAGTTTTCAACCGTTTTTTTGATGAGGCTTGTCGAACCGACGACATCTGACCGTTTGCATACGATTGGCGCACACTCCGGAAGAACAGCGATCTTTATGTCTTTGTATTGGTTGTGCATATCATTTATATACCTTATATCTTTTTTTTAGTAGCTTCACGTGCCAATTGCAGAGAATTTCCAACAAAATCCGCTGATTTGACTATATCGTCATGCTGATAGAAATGGGCTAAAATCAATAGATCACCTTTTAAATCAGCCTTTAAAGCCCTTATTTTTTCAGATATCTCTTCGATATTCTTTGGTATTTTTGAATCCATAATGGATTATTCCCTCAGCAATAAACTTAAATCCAATGACTTATATGAATGGGTGATAAAACCAACCGAGATAAAATCAACACCTGTTTTCGCTACATCACGCACACGCTCGAGCGTCATATTCCCCGACGCCTCAAGAGGAATTCTGCCCCTTACGAATTCAACCCCCTTTGCAATTTCATCGATAGTCCAGTTATCAAGCATAATTCTGTCAACCTGTTCTTCAATCGCTTTTTTAAGTTCTTCCATGTTTTTTACTTCGATTTCAATGGGGACATTGCTGGAATCTTTTATCTTTTTGACAGCATTTCTTATGGAACCTGCCGTTGTGATATGATTTTCTTTAATAAGTGCCATCTCGGAAAGATTCGTCCGGTGATTGTACCCACCACCTATTCTAACAGCGTATCTTTCAAATAAACGTAGGCCTGGCGTTGTCTTTCGTGTATCAAGAATACGGGCTTTCGTGCCGGCGACTGCATTGACGAATGCCCTTGTTGTCGAAGCTATACCTGAGAGACGTTGCATTATGTTAAGCGCCAAACGCTCCCCTGTTAAGATTGCCCTGGTTTTGCCCTTTATCATGGTGATTTTCTCGCCTGATTTTACATGGTCTCCATCCTTTTTTATTTCTATGTATTCGATATGTTCATCAAGGAACCTGAAAACATCACAGGCAAAAACCTGTCCGGCTATTATACCGTCGGCTTTGGCGATAATTACTGCCTCCGAAGTACTGTCATACGGTACAATCGAGTCCGTTGTAACATCTCCTATACCCAAATCTTCATGAAGGAACCGTTCTATCAATTCATTCATTATGTGGTTATTATATTTTGAACCAAAAGACAAGTCAATGAAAGATATGGGAAATTCAACACATAATCACAAGTAGGCTAAAAACATTTATAGACATTGGATTGTCAATCTTAAACGAAAAACTTTTCTGGGTTCATGATATTGTTCGGGTCCAAAAGTGTTTTTATATTTTTCATCAATACAAGCCCTTCTCCGTGCTCGATTGGAAGGAATCTGCGTTTACCTATTCCTACACCATGTTCACCTGTGCATGTCCCTTCAAATTCAATGGCTTTTAGCACGATGTTCCTGTTTGCCTTTTCGATTAACACCCATCTTTCAATATCATCCGGTTTTCCCATAACAACTACATGAACATTTCCATCTCCGGCATGGCCAAATATATAAGCAACAAGACCCTTGACCTCTTCTTTGACAAAGGCGACGATTTCACTATAGCGCGACAGAGGCACTGCCACATCCATAATAAGCGGCAATAGACCTGCGTGAGACCTTTTGATAGATTCAAGCGTGAGATGACGCATCTCCCATAGACGAGCCCTTTCTGCCGCCCCGATACCTTTATCTAAAAAAACAGATCTATTTTCAAGACATATCTCTTCAACATAGCCCATTTCTTCTTTGAGTCCTGTTGCACTGAACCCATTAAACTCCATCAAAAGGGTTGGCATTTCGTGTAGCGAAATCCCCCTGTCTCGATTTAGTATTTCAATAACCTTGTCATCGAGAAATTCCATAGCCGACGGCACAAGCCCTGAACTCATAATGCTAAAAACAGTGTTTGTTGCATCAAGAACCGTTGGAAAAACCGCCCGCACAGCCATAAAGTTCAAGGGCAATCCAACAAGTCTAAGGGTTGCCTCCGTGATAATCCCGAGGGTACCCTCTGAACCGGTGAAAAGGGAACAAAGGTTGTATCCTGAAGAGCTTTTCCTTGCTCGATTCCCCACGTAAATAATCCGACCATCAGGCAAAACCACCGTAAGTTTCATTATATAATCTTTTGTCGCACCATATTTAACGGTTCGTATGCCACTTGCATTGTTAGCTATCATACCACCTATTGTCGCTGCTGCACCGGGGTCAGGCGGAAAAAAAAGTCCATGATGACCCAATATCTTGTTCATCTCTTTATATACAACACCTGGCTGCACATCTACTTGAAAGTCCTCTCTGTGGATGGCAAGTATCTTATTCATCTCCTGGAAATCCATTGAAATACCTTTATGTACTGGTATCGGGTTTCCTTCAAGGCTTGTTCCAACGCCCCATGGCGTTATAGGCATATCCCTTTCGTTTGCCCATTTTACAACCTTACTCACCTGTTCGGTTGTATGTGGCCATACAACTACGTCGGGCATGGTATGCGAATGAAACGATTCATCATGAGAATGAAGTTCCCTTATAGATGTACCCTCAGAGACCCAATCATCACCAAATATTGATTTGAGCTCATTAATATATTTAATGTCGATCATATAACACCCCTTTTTCTGATTTTTTCATAGGATATTACATTTTCAAAAAAAGTCTTTTCAGCAACATAAAATAATCTCTTTAGAATATTTTGTTCAATAAAAAAGGTTTTTATACGAACAAATATAGCATGGGGGGATAAATATATACCAATAATTTGCATTAAATTTTGTCTTGCAATTCTCGATTGCAGGGTATATGCTTCCATAATCATCAATATGCCAAGGAAAAAAAATATATATCTCCAAGAACCATTGTTCGAAGAACTTAAGCGCTATATCTGCTATGTATGCCACAGATGGATTAAAAAAGATGGTTTATATATTGGCAATGGTGTTTGGAGACACGCAAAGTGCAAACCAAAAGATATAATATCATTGAGGGACAAGACTACCACAAAGAGCCTTTAATGCTTGCTATCTTAAATTAAGAATGAAAAAAGCTATGGTTTCAGCCTCAATAATTTTGTTGGCCGTTTATTCGTTTCTCGTTGGCGCTATGTACTTAAAACAGGACAGCATTGTATACTTCCCAGAAAAAGAAATTTCGCAAACCCCTCGAGACGTAAACCTTTATTATGAGGACGTTACATTTAGAACAAAGGACGGGTTTATCATCTCGGGTTGGTATATTCCCGTTAAAGATGCGCAGAAAACCGTTATCTTCTGCCATGGCAATGCCGGCAATTTATCCCACTTCATGGGACATATAAAAGTTTTCAATGATTTAAAATTCAATGTTCTTTCCTTTGACTATAGAGGCTATGGAAAAAGTGAAGGTTCGCCTTCCGAGGAAGGCACGTACCTCGATGCAGAGGCCGCCTGGGATTTTCTTGTAACAGAATATAAAATGCATCCACAGGATATCATCGTGGTTGGTTATTCTATCGGTGGTGCAATCGCAACAGAACTTGCGAAGAGAAAAAGGGTTGCCACCCTGATTGTTGAGTCAAGTTTTACCTCACTACCTGACTTGGCTAAGAAGTATTATCCATGGCTTCCTGTCAGACTTATATCGAAATATGAATACGCCTCAGTAGATAAGCTTGGTTCAATATCCTACCCAAAACTTTTTATCCACAGCCAGGATGATGATATTGTCCCATTTGAACATGGTAAGGCACTCTACGAAAAGGCATCACAACCCAAAGAATTTCTTGCAATCAAAGGTAGACACAACGATGGAATTTTCATCTCTGGTAGGCTATATGTTGAAGGTGTGACAAAATTTTTTGAAAAATATAATATTATCAGGTGAAATAGTGCATGGGTAAAAAGACACCAAAAAAGACCATTAAAACACAAAAACCCAAAACAAAATATAAAAAGTCCAACAAGATAAAGGCAATCCTGATGCTTTGTGTTTCAGGTTTTTTCTTTGCCTATCTAATATATGTTGGTGGTTCTATAGGCGGTTTCTTTTCTCTGATAATTGGACTTGTATGCGGTTTTATAGGGGTTTTATATTTAAGGGAAGATAAATAAAAATAAACATCACGCTGGAAAAAACACTTTATAGACCATATAGAATTATCATTTTTTCAGATTCATGGCTTTATGAGAGAAGGATTTGCCCTTTTGGCTCTGCTACGAAACGGCCTATCACCCAATAATCAAGTTGGAGTTTCGATGCCCTTTCTTCCAATATTTGGATATCGTCTGGGTGGATAGCCATGAGAAGGCCTCCGGAAGTCTGGGGGTCAAAGATAATATCATAGAAAAAATCATCTCTTTCAGACTTTACATATGTTTTATAGAAATCCCTATTCCTGTATAGACCACCCGGGATAAGACCCATTTTTGCCAAATCAACGGCCTCTTGAAAATAGGGCAGCTTGTCGGCAAAAAGCTCAATGCCTATATTTTCCTTTATCATCTCTTTTAGATGACCAACAAGACCAAAACCGGTAACGTCTGTTGCCGCATGCGTTCTAACTGAAAGCATAACTTCAGCAGCCTTCTTGTTTAGTGTTGCCATTATATGTATGAGATGGTCAATCGACTCATTGCTAAGCATTTCTGCCTTTATTCCTGTGTTCAATATGCCTGTGCCAAGGGGTTTTGTGATAACGAGCACATCGTCAGGCAATGCGCCTTCATTTTTAAGGATCTTCTTTGGGTGTACTATGCCAGTTACCGACAGCCCGTATTTAATCTCCTCATCGTCAACGCTATGGCCGCCAAGCAGGCTTGCGCCTGCCTCTCTAATCTTATCAACGCCTCCCCTTATGATTTCTTTTAAAATGGCTATATCAAATCTCTTCGTTGCAAAACAAACCATGTTCAAGGCTGTTTTCGGCACAGCACCCATGGCATAAATATCACTCATTGCATTTGCTGCTGCTATCTGCCCAAACCAATAGGGATCGTTTACTATGGGTGTAAAAAAATCAATTGTTTGCACAAGGGCAATATCATCTGTTATCTTATAGACACCGGCATCTTCAAAGCCTTCTATGCCTATGATTACGTTTGCATCAGATGGTATTTCGATCCCGCACAGTATGTTTGTCAGGTCGCCCGGACCTATTTTTGACGCTCAACCGGCGCCGCGGACAAATTTTGTCAATCCTGCATCCATATTTGCCTCTATAATTTTTTGCTTCCTGAGCTTTCCTGAAGCCAGAATATCTCTGACACATCAAGCCTTAATCCTGTGAGTTCTTCCAATCCTTCGGTGTGTATCTTCTTTATGCCCGCATAATAGCAGCAATTCACACTTTTATAGTTATTGTCAAAGACCCTGATTTTACCATCTTCAAAATTAATTCTCACATAACAAAAACCACCAGGCACCTCTGACCTTCTTTCTTCCACCACAACCCCTACACCCCAACGGGCATATTTTTTATGGTAAACATAATCGCCAACCCTTAGGTATATCGTATAATCACCCACCAATATCTTATATCACATTATAAAGACGTAGAACAAACAATATTAACCTATAGAAAGTGGATTATAAAGGTTGGAAGATATGGTATTATGATATATTCCGATGAGCAATTAAAGGGCTTGCATCATTTCAATACTTAAACTGGCTTGAGAGTTGCATATTCTCAACCCTGAATCAAAACTATGGAGGTTTTATGCCGCTTTTATTTAAATCGTTGAGTCATGGCGAAATCCCCTTTGGCTTCTTCAACATTGAAACAGACATGATCCTATTGAATAACTATTTTTTCTTTGCCAGTGATTTTGCATTGTATATCACCGATTTAGCTGCAAAAAGTCCGGATGAAATATCTGTTTTAAACTGGAATGGCTATGTTCTGAAAGAAAATGATATAGGCAATCTTATGGCGGCGATAAGCGGGGTTTATTTAAGTGGGTTTATTGGAGAGGTTTATGGCTATTTTCCTTTTCCTCATGAACCTGACAAATTCAAACAAAACCCTGAAGGTTATAAAACCAGGAACCTCATAGAAGGTATTATTAAACGTTATGTCCCTTTGACAAAAATACCATTGAGTTTATCTTCACAGGCTTTGGAAATTAAGATAGGCGATTACCTGTTCGAGAAGGTTGGATTCCATGAATTGTTGTTATATCTGTGGGTAGGGGGATATCCCAGATGGAAGGACGAGGTAAAACCGGGTTATATTATAAAGATGAAGGAAGCAATTACACTGTCTTGCAATCCCCTTTTTAAAGGCATTGTGTTCGAATAGTGTTTTTGTGTAAAAACATTGATTTTATGCTCTTTCACAGTTATATTGTAAAATGCTTGATTCGGTCTTTATGGAAATTTGCCTTGAAGAAGCAGCGAGGGCATTTGAAGAGGAAGAAGTGCCAGTAGGGGCAGTTATTGTTTCTTCAAAAAATGAGGTTATATCCAAGACCCATAATCTTACAATAACAAATAACTCGCCGACTGCCCATGCAGAGATGATTGCGATTGATAAGGCATCAAGGGTGGTTGGGAATTATAGGTTGTTGGGTTGCACCCTTTATGTTTCGAAGGAACCCTGCATTATGTGCGCTGGTGGAATCATGGAGGCAAGGTTAAAACGCGTTGTATTTGGCTGTTTTGATCAAAAAAGGGGTGCTTTCGGTTCACTTATCGATGTAAATAACATCTCCCTTAACCATAAGGTAGAGGTCAGGGGGGGTGTTTTAAAAGAAAAAAGCGAAGATTTACTGAAAAGATTTTTTCAATTAAGGAGAGGTACCGAAGTGGCCATAACGGGGCCGACTCGAAATCGGCTGTCCCGCTAATACCGGGACCGTGGGTTCGAATCCCACCCTCTCCGCCAATGAATTCGATACAATTTTAACAATAGTATTAACGCCTGTCCAATAATTTTATAAAAATTGCAACCCCAAGCAACATTTTGAGAGTTGCAGAGGCGTTGAAACATGTTGTGCATTATCGACAGACTAATAAGCACAAAAACGTAATAAGCTCAAATAGGGCATAAGAATCCTGTCTTACCTCTGTGTTATCGCCAACTTCAGGGCAAGGGAAAGAAATACTGTTCCTGCTATCTTGTTTAAAATATTTTGTGTGCGGTCCGATCGGGTCAGTAGTTGACCAAGTGCACCGGCAAGAACTGCAATACCCCCAAACACCAAGATTGTAGCTACTATAAATAAACCCCCAAGCAAAAGTATCTGAAGTGTCACGGAGCCTTTAGTTGGGTCGGTGAACTGTGGCAAAAATGCCAGAAAAAATATTGATACCTTTGGATTTGTGATGTTCATTATGATGCCTCTAAGATAAAATTTACGAAAATCAACAATCCCGTCGTCTCTATTCTGGATTTTTTGTGCAGAAGCACGAAAGGCATGCCAGGCAAGATAAAGTAGATAGCTTGCACCAATAAATTTAAGTACGGAAAATGCAATTACCGATGTCTGAAAAACTAAAGCTACTCCGAGGGCAACTGCTATGGTATGAACAATAAGCCCTGTACACAAACCGAGCATAATGGTCAAGCCAGAACGTTTTCCATGTAATGCAGCCTGTGTCAACACAAATATATTGTCCGGACCTGGTGCAAGGCCAAGCAGGATCGAAGCCATGAAAAAGGTTATTAATGTTCCAATTGGTAGCGTCATTTTTTAAAGTTTTTAGTATTTATCCACAATATCTGTACAGTTGCAAGCGGTAATAAATTATTATCAATATATTAGGCTATGTTGTCAATTCAATTAAAAACTTGATTAGCAACCTGACCTGTAAATGAAGGTTGTAAAAAAATCATACGATCGGTCTATGAATATGTGGTGATTTATTGGTGAATGAGTGCTATAATGAGAATTGTTCTTTTAATGATACGTTGACTAAAATGTTGACGCTATTATTATCAACAACATTGATCAAAAAGCGGTGAAAAAGGGGAGCTTATCTTGGAGATGGATTAAAACAACCATCAAAAGGAGGAACCTCGTATGGAAGAAAAACTTGCAAACCCCGCACCACTCGGACTTATGGGATTCGGAATGACAACAGTTCTTCTTAATATCCACAATGCCGGCTTTTTCCCCATAGGATCCATGATTCTTGCAATGGGATTATGCTATGGTGGACTCGCACAGATTATAGCGGGTATTCTTGAGTACAAAAAAGGCAATACCTTTGGTGTGACTGCTTTTACATCATATGGTCTTTTCTGGTGGACGCTGGTATTTATCCTTGTTTTTAAGAACCTTCCCGGCAATTCTGAATCATTTATTGGCTGGTATCTCTTTATGTGGGGCATTTTTACATTTTTTATGTGGTTCGGCACCTTTGGCAAAAACAGGGTCATTCAGTTCGTTTTTCTTAGTCTAACCGTGCTGTTCTGGCTCCTTGCCATAAGGGATTGGACGGGTAGCCACAGCATAGGGGTTTTTGCTGGATGGGAAGGAATCATCTGTGGGCTTTCTGCAATATATCTTGCAATGGCAGAGGTGCTAAATGAAGTCCATGGCAGAACAGTATTGCCAATCGGAGAGATAAAAAAGGGTTAACAAGTAGAGTTGCTCTATACCTTTGTCTGTCTCTGGATGAAGCGCCGACTGAATGGTTGACGATGCTTCCCTCGAAGGTTTTTTTGATGTCAACAACATCAGGTTACTCATTCTTGTATTTGACGACATAGCAGGTTTTGCACTCTTAGCTATTTCTTTTACTTTTATCTCGATGAGGGTCGCTCAAAAATTAGAGTCAATGCTATAAAAGACCAAGATGAAGGGTTACATAAAAAATGGGTGTCTTCCTGGTTGAATTATAGACAAAACTGGCATGTTGAATGATAACGACGGTGGAAAGAGACAGCGCACCATAGAAAGGTTACGACAAAAGAATAGAAATCGCGTATGGTCTGGCATGATGGTTATGCGTCTTGCGCGTTTTGCACTCAATATTTTACTATTTACTGAATAGATCCTTTGCCTTTTTAAAGATATCCAATGCTTCGTCAACCTTTGCCGGAGCTTGAGGAATCACAGGTTGCTGACCTGCCGGCTGCCCAGGTTGAATCTGACCTGCCGGTAGTGCCCCTGCAGGGGCAAGGGTGTACTGGATGGTCCCCGTTGCATTAGGATGGCCTCCAATCATAAACCTATACTGGCCTGGGGGTAATGGGGATATCGGTGTCGCAACATACCTATTCTGTGTGTGGGAAAAGATATTGTATGGTCCTATCTGTGTTGTTCTGCCGGTGCCGGGTGTTCCATCCTGCCAGAAAAAGTACGTTATCATACCCTGACAACCCTGAGGTACGTTAAAAAGCCCACTTTCATCCTGCACAACCGTAAAGTCTTTTTTTATAAGGTTTACCTTTATATTGTAAGGCCCGGGGGGACATTGTTGTGATGCAGGTGGAACAGATGTGTAAGAACGGCCTTTTGCCACACAGACATATTTATGACCCGGGCTTCCCCCGCCTGTGCATGCGTTTGCGTTTATGTTTTTGTATGTACACCATACATTTTTAGATCCGTAGTGTTTCTGAGAACTTCCGTCCCAGCACACTGCCGTTTTGCCGACAAAAGAAGCGTTACATTTTGCATTATCAGGGGCAGAAGAGTTCTGTGTTGCGCCCACATCGTTACCGGTACAGTCTCCGATGCCCAAGTATACCCATTTATAAGAACCTGTCGGCGTGCTGGGTTGTGAAGTAAATGCCCTACCGCCCCTTACCAGCGTATAACAGAGTGTTGCCGTAGCCCCCGGCTTTCCGCTTGCAGAAAGCCTATATTCCCCTGCCGGTAACGTGACAGGATTAAAAAGTCGCCCCTTTTGCGCCACCGAGTATATTGCATAATCAATAGTAGTTTTAGTATATGTTCCACCAGGGTCCTCGTTTTTGAATGTCAGTTGTGTTGCCGTACTCATCTGAGGTATGGTAAAGCTCCCGAAATTATCGACGGCTCCAGAACTACCCCTCCCCACGGAGGCATTAACGCAGTCCTTATACCAGACCCTTTGAGCTTCTGCAGGCGTGCACACAATAATACCGATTAAAAACATAAAATATAATGCAGTTAACAAATAAAAGGATAAAGACGCATATGTGTGTTTTTGCTCGACCAAGGTAGCCTCCTCATTTGATAATGTGAAGCAATATGTAATTGTATTTGACAAAAATGATCAAATCAAGTGAATTCAAAAAAAAATGAAAAATAAGCGGTATCAAAAAAGTCTTCTCGTGCCGTTTTATGATGAACCAAATAAAAACTTACCTTGGCTTTGATTAATGTTTCAACATTATGAGGTAAAGGCCATTCATTCAGGTGTAACCCAATAGAAATTAACGTTAATGGATATCTTTACAACCTTGGCCCTCTGTGATAGTATTGGTGTGATGAATATATTCATCTTGTTTTTTCTCATCCTGTTTCCTATACTTTCACACAGCACAATACCCACTGAAGACTGCCTTGGGTGCCACGAAAAATTCACAACCTTCAAACACGGAAACAACAAATGTATCCAATGCCACAGCGATATCACATCGTTGCCGCATGATGAAAAACTCAAAAAACCATCATGCAATAACTGCCATAAACAAACATCGGATATATATGAAGGCTCTATTCATAAAAAGAATCTTTCCTGTAAAGACTGCCATGATGTACATTTTATAGAAAGGCAAAAGAAATACTGCATAGATTGCCACGTGGGCGTTTCTCATGACTCTCTCCCATCAAAAGAAAAACATCTCCAAGGAATGGAATGCCTTGCATGTCACGGTAAAACGACCAAAGGTAATATGCTTATAAATATTCAAATAGACCAAAAGACATCCATAAGCCGTGATATTTTAGATCCCGACAAGAACCGATTTTTAAGCCGCATTGAATGGGACAACCTTCAGACAATACTTCTAAATAAATACAAAGGCAAACACCAGCTAAAGAAACAGTATGTTGTTTTATCGAATGCGCACTCCATTATGAAAAAACCTGTTTCCTGCAATGTCTGCCACAACGAAAAGGGAATATTCCAGCATGCAAAGATCACTATATCAGGTGTAAGTCCGTCTGTATTTTCTGCAGATCCAAAAATATTCATCCCGGAATTGCCTTCAATAAAAGATTACAAACACACAATTCACGGCAAAAAAGGCATAGAATGCTTTGACTGCCATGTTTCACAGGAACGCATAAGCGATAGCACTTGTATAACATGCCACGATGAACTATACGGCGTGTACAAGAATACCGTTCATTCAAAGAAGGGTGCTGCGCTTTGCACGGATTGCCATAATCCGCATTACACGAAGGCATACAAGGAGTTGGGGGTACCTGACAGGCTTGGCATCTGCGTTCGTTGCCACAAAGACTATATTGAAATGCACAAATGGCTTCCCAATACTGTTTTACACTTTAATTACCTCGAATGTTCCACATGCCACAGTCCCGACTCTACGAAGAGCATGGTGCTTAGTCTTGCGCTCAGAGAAAACGGGGTTCGATTGCCCATAAAATACAGTGATCTCGAAAAAGCATTTGGAAAAGGGATAAATGTTAAAGATTTTATCGATAAAGACGCGGACGGCACCATCCGTAGTGAGGAACTTGCACATTTTTTTCTTGAATTGACAAAGATATTAGGGAAAGACATTGCGATAGTAAGTTCGATAGTTGTAACCAAGGTTCACCATAACTACTCTGAAAAGAATACGAAAAGTAAGGTTTGCGCAACATGTCATTCAGAGGAGGCGCCATTTTATGAATCCTTTTTTATTTCTATCCCCGAAAAAGAGGAATCGATTTACATACCTGTTAAAGGTTCTGTAATTTCGGCGTTCCCATCGTCCATATTTATCGATATGTGCCTACTTGGTGAAGAGAAGATAAAAGCGGCTGACTTCACAAGGGTATTTAAAGCTGGACGGAAAGACAGGCCCCAGATAATAGATGAGCTTGGCTTTAAATTGATTGACTTTATTGGGATAATATTAGCCCTCCTAATATTCTCAGGCATAATTATTCACATAATTTTAAGGGTTGTGGTGAAAAGATGAGCGGAATATACCTCCATCCCCTGCCTATAAGGATATGGCACTGGACAAATGCATTTATTGTTTTTGTGCTTATCATAACAGGCATTCAATTGAGAACACCTTCCATAAACATTATCCAGGATTACAGAACAGTTGTGCTTCTGCATAAGTATTTTGGTTTTGCCATGACAGCCTCCTTTTTATTCTGGTTTTTCTATTATATTATAACAGGCGGTCTGATAAAATATTATCTACTCAGGATAAAAGATATAAAAGGTATGCCACTGCAGGTGTTATATTATGTGTTTTTTATATTCAATGGCAAAAAAAATCCTTTTTATCCATCAACGGACAATAAATTCAACCCTATGCAAAAACTTGCCTACTCTTCTGTAATGTTTGTTTTTACACCTTTGATTATTATTACAGGAATCCTTTTCAGCGATATAACCTACTTTTTTTCCTGGATTAAAACCATTGGAGGGCTGAGAATCCTCGACGCAATACACGTCGCTACCGCCTATATTTTTGTTCTTTATCTGGTAGTGCATATTTATATGGCAACGCTGGGAAAAAAACCTCATTCCCACGTGAAGGGCATGATAACAGGATACGAAGAATAAACTATCTCAGGATCTCGATTTATTCTATCTACTATGAAACGCTTAAGCTTATGGGTAATGACACCTCATTGCTATATATAGCAACACAAAGCTAAACACCTCCCGACCCGTCGGGATTTAAGGGGCTCAGCAGCCAGCGAGAGTTACCAGAATAATTAAAGTTAATATGAAAAATTTTATCATAGGACGATTGTTCCATATCTCGATAGCTTTTGCAATAGTAATTTATTATCATCAAATTTAATTGTGTTTTTTCTTCACACAGTTAAATGCAACAAAAGCAAAGCACTCAACCTCGATTGTATCCTATCAATCAGTAATATTAAAAACCATATCGATCCTACAATTATCCTTGTCTCTGACAAGATTTTGTTGGATATGGTTTTTTTAGCTTAACTTAGTTTTAAAAATATTGCATAATTAAAACCAGAATGAAAAAATTGTTGATACCTATTTCAATAGGTCTACTGATAACCGCTATTTTTACCACACTTGCAATCATCAGGTTTCTTCCGCTCGAAAGACTTGAACTGCTTGTATACGACACAAGATATAAGATCCGCGGCCATACAACCCCTCCAAAAGAGGTCGTCATAATCGGGATTGACGACAAAAGCCTCGAGAAGATTGGTAGATGGCCATGGGACAGAAGCAAGATTGCTGCCCTTATCGATTTGCTCAAGGATAAGGGTGCCAAGGTTATCATGATGGATATTATATTCAGTGAACCGTCAAAAGACGACAAAATCCTTGCATCATCAATTAAAAGGGCTGGCAATGTGATCCTGCCGATTGTTTTTGACTTCAAACAATCAGAGAAAAAGGCAAAATCAGACGTACTTCCTGATTATGCATATCCCATGGTACGCGATTCAAATAATTTTAAAATCTTCCCCCCCATAAGTGGACAGCATGTGCTTATGCCTCTTGACAATCTGACCGCTGCCGCCAATACCCTTGGCTGTATAAATATGATACCTGACAAAGATGGTGTACTCAGATGGGAGGTGCTTGCGTTTGAATATGACGGGGAATTATACCCTTCAATCGATATCCAAACTGCAAGACTGTATCTCGGCATTCCTATGGAGGCTATGATTTTGAATGCAGCCAAAGGTGTACAGTTAGGGGATAGATTTATTCCTGCTGATTTCTGGAACAGGACATTGATTCATTACTACGGGCCGGATGGAACATTTCCTGTTATATCTGTAGCAGACCTTTTTGAAGGAAGAATCGATGATTCAGCAATCAAGGACAAGGCAGTCTTGGTCGGTGCCACCGCTGTAGGTATTTATGATTTGCGCGTAACGCCCACATCACCGGCCATGCCAGGGATAGAAAAACACGCCAGTGTCATAGCATCGGCTCTTCGTGGTGATTTTATCACAAAGTCCACAAATCTTCTAAACGTCCTTATTATTATAGGCACAGGGGTGCTTTTCTCTTTCCTGATAGTACGCCTCAAGGCAATATGGGGTGCCTTGTTATCTTTTGTATTTATTGCCACCATTTCTTTAACGTCTTATCAGTTGTTTTTCATGAAAAATCTGTGGATTGACACAAGCTATTCAGTTAACAACATACTTTTAATCTATCTTGTCATCAATGCCTATAAGTATGCTACAGAGGAACGTTATGCGAAGAGAATCAGAGGCATGTTCTCCAGTTATGTTACCGAAAAGATTGTGGATGAACTCATTAAAAATCCTGAACTAGCAAAACTCGGCGGGGAACGTAGAAAGGTCACAGTTCTTTTTTCGGACGTGAGAGGATTTACAACATTTTCAGAAAAACATGGACCGGAAAAGGTTGTAGCAATCCTTAACGAATATCTTGGCGAGATGACAAATATCATATTCGAGTGGGACGGCACATTGGATAAATTTGTCGGGGACGAGATAATGGCGTTCTGGGGCGCCCCATTGCCCCAGAGTGATCATGCCGAACGTGCTGTCAAATGTGCGCTTCACATGGTAAAAAGACTGGAGGAGCTTCAGGAAAAATGGAAATCAGAAGGCAGGGAACCTCTGTATTCAGGATTTGGTATCAATACAGGTGAGGTGATCGTGGGTAACATCGGCGCAGAGGGAAAAAAAATGGATTATACAATAATAGGTGACAATGTAAACCTTGGCGCACGTGTTGAGGGCCTTACGAGAAAATACAACGCAGATATTATAATAACAGAATTTACTCTTGAAAGATTAAGAAACATAATAGAAAACGATCGGGCATGGAAAGTAAGGATAAGGGGTCTTGACGCCGTTGCCGTAAAAGGAAAACAAAAACCTGTATATATCTATAGCGTTCAAGCGCTTGGTGAAAAAGAAAGGTCTGAAATTATAGAGTGTGAAGAAAAGGAAGTTGTTACGATGACAGAAAAATAGCAAACTCAATGCAATTGAACTTGGCATTGAGAACTCACTCAGGATATAATATTTTATAATTTTACATTAGCCTTGCATGTTCTTGTTTAATGCAAACATCCATAAAAAACGTTATACCATTCCCTTCGGACAATCTT
>Ga0302249_1000026_pt1 | contig 162754 bp, 190 predicted proteins | sample AAG_UR_Val_MG_FD_193531 | JGI IMG/M metagenome (GOLD analysis project Ga0302249, IMG submission 193531) | Enriched activated sludge microbial communities from anaerobic digester in WTTP, New Holstein, Wisconsin, United States - AAG_UR_Val | ecosystem: Engineered > Bioreactor > Anaerobic >... | reverse complement strand
CGCAAATGTGTAAGGAATATATTCTTGAATACCTCTGAGAATCTTTCCGTATAACGCTTGACCTCTTTCACAAACTTGACTTCTTCACGGGTAATATCCTGTGTATCACCAATGGAGAATTTATTATCCTCTCCGAAACGACTCTTAGGTATCTTAAGTCCCTGATACATCTTGTTACGGAAGTATTCAACGTCTGCTATTTCGCCAAGCCCCTGACCACCGGGAAGAGTAGTGACATCCGAAGATCTTCCGCTCTGGAATACAGGAAACCAGAAGTCTTCGGTCATTGCCATCATATCAAGACCTTCTGAAACATCACCAGAGCTAGGATCGAAGAACTTGCGCTGACGATACTTCTTTATCATCTCCTGCATGAACTGATCGGCTCTTCCCTTTGGAAGATTTCCAACATCTATCTTAAATACACGACGTTCTGGCGCACGGACGATACGATAGATAACAAGAGCATCTTCAAGAAGCTTAAGTCTCTTATAAGTTGTCTTTGTTTCTTCAAGGAAAGAAAGACATAGCTTCATGTCCTCTTCTTTAGACCAGTCGTATTTTCCAGAGTTAGCATAGGCGATCTGCTCACGAGGCAATGATAGCAACTGCGAATCGTCTGATTGATACGAATAGAATAGAATCTCATCGGATTCAATATCTTTCCAGATTGGATAGCAGCGAGTAGTCATCAAACGCTTGACCTTGACGATACCCTTTGTTTCGTCGTTGTTATCAATGATCTTCTCAAAGAAGATTTCACCGTCGATCATGAACTCACGGAACCACTGAGCTACATGTTTATCTGCGTTGAGAACATCGTAAAGAAGATGATTAAATTCAGCTATAAGAGTCTTACGCTGATTGTCGTTTTCACGTATAGCATCGTTTCTTATTCGCAACTCTGCGAAGTTTCCATCTGAATTCTCATTGATAGCTTCATCAACATATTCATCAACAGCAAAAGCTATTTCTGGATATTTTGACATCTCACGATATATCAATACACGAGTTCTTTTATCTCTTTCTACTGAGTAAATGTACTTGGAAAATACATTGACGAACATTGAATAGTCACCAGCCGCCTGTCCAACATCACGAAGATCGGTAACTGGTGCCTTGGATATAGCGTCTTCACGTGTCTCGTTCTTGTCTGAGTCCAAAGCATTAAAAATCGTATTACGAGTTTTAACCAATAGCTCCTTTTCGCGTGCTGACATATCAGACGGCATCTGTGGAGTAGCTCTATTTCCAAACGCAAAAAAGTTTCTAATCGGCATATGTATAATCCTATTTTCTATTTATATGAATGGCTATTTGACATTTCCAGGGAGTGTTCTGACCGTTGAGTTACATTCTATTTCGGCTACATCTGGTGGCATGACAATAACTTGGCGCATAAGAAGTGGTTTGTATGATTTAAAATACCTTGTCAGTAACTTTCCCACCGATCCCCACCCTGATCCAAAATTGTCATACTGAAATGATATTGGGCTATTGTATGGGACTTCTTTAAATGTTCTCTTTCTCCAAATCTTGACTCCATTATCATCTTCTAAGTAATAATAATATTTTCTTAGAAGTCTGAGTGTTTCTGTAAGTCCTGCTGTTTGTTTTTCCAGCTTGAATCTTTTCAAGTCAACCCCCATGATGCATCTTGACGAAGTATCATACCCACCAAAAACAATAAGAGGATTAAGAACTACTCTGTCATTAGGTTTGACTTCGGCATTTTTGTTTTTTATTTCCCCGTCTAACACTTCTCTCCCAATGTACTGAAAAGATAGAATATCACCAAGGTCTATATTTTTACCTTTATCAAGATCCGGTCCAGTTGGTTTATCTCCTTCTGGTTTTCTGTCAATTAAATCACGAACTCCACCAGGGAATGTCTCTTTTTTTATGAATGGAATTTGTTTACGCATATTCTTATTTATTATATCGTTAGAATATTTTCATTCATAACTCTTTTTTCATATAAATATCAATAGGAGAAAATGTTAATGAAATGTAAATGCTGTCAAAAGGATTTTATGTCTTTTAGAAAACTCTCAAAACATGTTAGAGATAAGCATTATAAATTTATTAAGGAATATTACGACAAACATATAAAAACAGAATCAGATGGTAAGTGTCAAATATGCGGTAGGGATACTAAATTTTTAAATATTTCTAAGGGGTATCGTGACACATGTGGATATAAATGTAGTTGTATTTTAAAAAGAAGAATATTAAAACAGAAGCCAGAAAAATATGCGTCTTTCTGTGAGAAAATGAGAGCAAAGATGTTTAACTTTTGGAATGAATTAAATAATGACGAAGAAAAGTTAAAAGAATGGCGTAATAAGCGTTATGAAAATTATCTAGTGTTCCTAAATTCTCTCACAAAAGAAGAACGAGTTAAACGATTTGGATATTTGAATTCGCTTGAAGGCGAAGAAAGAAAGAAGTTTATATTAAAAATTGTTTCTTACTTAACAAGTTTCTATAACACAGCTTCAAAAGAAGAAATTAAAAATGTAAATAAAAGAAGAATTGATACAAAGATAAAAAGAGGAATATGTTCCTCGTATGAAGACAGAGACGAATATGATGTATATGAATCTAAAGCTAGAAGTATGTCTCTATCATCATATAAGAAATACATTAATATAATAAATCCAAATGGCTATAGAAGAGGAAATATAGAATACCATATAGATCATAAAATTAGTATTTTATATGGTTTTTTAAATAACGTACCGCTTGATATAATATCCCATCCAGCAAATCTATGTATGAAAACTTATAAAGAGAATCTAAGAAAACATCATCATTGCGATATAACTATTGATGAACTTTATGAAAATATAAGGAAATTTAATGAAGAAATCTTATCCCCAAATTAGAGTTTTTTCTCCTAAAAATGTGACTAAATATGTGGGAACAAGCCTACCAATAGCACGCTCAAATTTAGAAAGAAAACTCATGTTGGCGCTTGATACTTCTATGCACGTTCTTCAATGGACATCTGAACAACCTCTTATACCATATGTACACCCGATTAGAACTTTACAAGAAGGTAAACAGATTGTATGGAATTACCATCCAGATTTTCTGATAAAATATACGAACGGAGAAAAAACATGGGTAGAAATGGTTGAAATTAAACCAGCTAAACAAACAAAAAAACCCCTACCATGGGGCAAGGGAAGATCAAAAAAACTAGCCGAATACGAGGCAGAGACTTATGCTGTAAATATAGCCAAATGGGAAAAGGCTATAGCGTTATGTGAGGAAAATGGGTGGACATTTCGCATTGTAACTGAGCAAACAATAGACACTTATATCAGGTCAATCCTGTAATAACGCCCCTAATACGTGAGATGTCCTCTGTCATTTCACGCAAACCATTAGTAATAAAATACTTAAAAAGTCCCTTACCATCACTTACTTTATAGTTGGTAATGGCTTCTTCTATTAACTTCGTAAGCGTTGGTGGAATCTGTGTCATGTCTATTAACTTACGATTCTTATAATATGCTTCAGCGAGTGGGTCTTTCGGCTTTCCGACTTCTTTGATATCTTTTTGAGCCTGTTCTAGAAGTTTATCAAGTTCTCCTGCTAAGATATACTTTTCAGCGGTCTTCTCACCGAAACGAGGTCTAATGGGTAATATATTATCAGACTTATCACCCATGCAAATCTTTTGCTGTAATGCAAATATAGGATTGTCACATGTTATATACTTACGATCTATGGGATTGTAAATTTTAGTGTTTGGATAATAAAGCAATTGAACATAATCTCCATCACGAGTAACGATGATATTTTCGTCATGGGGCGAAGAGTTTTTTACTATATAATGTATGATGTCGTCTGCTTCTATGGTATTAACCCGTATCACCCAAAATGGAAAGTTTTCTCTCATTTCTTTCTGCATATCATCCAGTACTTTATAGAAAGCTTCCCAATTTATATCACCGCCACTATCAACTGATTGTTTCTCTCTGACTTCCTTGCGGTTAGCTTTATATGATGCCGAAAACTCCTTACGCCACGATGATCCACCGTCATAGCATACCCACACTCTATCGGGTTTAAACTGACTTATACTTGCTAATATACTTCTGTAAAGTATATGCTTAAGTAGATCGTAACCACCGTGATTAAGTTGTTCTTTTGTAGTGAAGAGAGATGCATGTGCAATTAACGAGAAATCAATGAGAAGGTGCTTCATTGGTTTATTTTACATCGTTTATATAAAAAGTCAAACCCAAGCTTTTGACTTGGGTTTGTTCTTATCTTGTATTAATTTGACAACTTATGACTTCTTGTTGAGTCCGTCATTGCCCTTGTTGAGCTTGTCATCAAGAGGAAGACCAAATGCGCTACGAACCTTGGAACGGAACTTGGTTAGATCACCATATTCTCCAACTTCCTTAGCACCAGCGGAAGAACCGGAATCACGACCAACTGGTTGTGCCTTTTCTACAGCTTCCTTAGATCCAATGTTCTTATCTCCCTTGCCTGTCTCCTTAACACCAGCCGAAGCGCCAGCTTCACGAGCAACCGGCTTAACAGTAGCCTTTGCGCCCTTCATCTCTGGATTTTCTGGTTTGAATTCCTTTGGAGCTTCCTTTACTCCTTCTGCTCTAGCTACCTTTTGAACAGGCTTGGAGTTTGTGTCCTTTGACAAGAATCCAACTGGCTTTCCAGCCTTGAATCCCTTGTTGGCTTCGGGACCGCCACCTTCTGGAACGCCAGGAGCGCCGTCAACCTTACCATCACCTACTGGACCTGACTTTTCCTCTTCGTTAATCTTCTTTAATTCTGCCTTAAGGCTCTTGAGGTCACTCTTCATGTTATGTTTCTCCTGTGAATGTATTTATAAATCTAGATTAATAAATTAGTGGATCTTCCCGTCGTTACCCTTGTTGAGCTTGTCATCAAGTGGCAATCCCATCTTAGCACGAATAGTATCGCGGAAATCAGCAAAGGACTTTGCTGCTCCCTTTGCAACAGGTGCTTTACCAAGTGCATTCTGGGTGCGCTCTTGATCTGTCTTATCGTTTACAGTCTTTTCTGACCCCTCAAACTTATCTGGAGACTCGGTTGCTCCAGGCTTACGCTCATGACCACCATCAGTGTCAAGTTTCTTATCCTTTGCGTCGAATTCCTGTGGAGCATCCTTAACACCAGGATCTCTTGTACGAGTTACTGGCTTGGAATGATCGTCTTTTGAAAGTTTCCCAACGGCTTCGCCTGTCTTAAATCCAGAATTATCTTCAGGACCACTCTCGTTTATCACACCTTCGTTGATCTTCTGAAAACGAGCGAAAAGTTCTTTATTAGATGGGGTAGTCATAGTCGTTTGCTCCTGTTACTAATAGTATTTATACAACAATTGGAGTAGTTGCCTTGTCTTTTTTATAGGACTCAAAGTATACTCCTATATATTTTTCGAAGAATAGGTCATAATCCATGATTATGTTACTCTTGTATCGTATATGAGATTCTGTAAATATCTCGTTTAATGAAAGAAATCTCTTTTTATCTAGGGTCACAAATGTCTTTCCACGAAGGGCGGTTATCTTAAATATAATAACCCAATCCTTTTTTACAAATTCAGATTCACCTTTAGCCTGAGATATCCACCCATCAAGCTCTTTGTCTCCTATTGATAGAAGATTATGAAGTTTGGGACTGTCGTAGTAATTCTTGCATTCGATTACAAGTGGAAATTCTGTGGGAGTGATTATATCACCCGCAAGGGTCATCTTAGCTGCTTCATTTATTTCAGCGTATTTGAATCGGTTTATACCACCAACCATAGCTCCGGAAGTAGGAACTCGACGGAATACACCACCAAATCTTTTAGTTAAATCATCGCATATAGACCTTTCAAAAGTCTTACCCTTGCGACAGCCATTGACTTTCTTACGATAGCTTTTATCCTTTTCGAAGACATCTTCTGGGGTTTCCATGATGTCTTCTTTACTGAACAAGTTGTCTTTGCTCATTTATTCCTCGTCTCTAAGGTTCGCAACATAGCTCCAGAATTCTTCTTCTGTAAACTTGCTGTTCCCCTTTATTATACTGTCCATTTCTTTTTTGGCTCGACATATTGCCAGCTTCTTTTCTTCAAGTATAAGTAGCTCTTCCTGCATTTTCTCAACATCGTGCTTCTCGTTAAGGTAGTATGATCCCTTATAAGCAGAGTAGGTTATAAACCCACGAAAGATATAAGAAAACGAAAGTAAGTACCAAAGGTACTTAGGGACTAGCTTCTTTATGCGACATACGATGTTGTCAAGCGGCGTAAAGGCATCATTGTCTGCTGGTGTCTTGAGTGGACGGAGAATGTTACCATCCTTGTCAATGATACCAAGCTTAAATGCTTTCCACTGCTCGAACGGCTTAGCGAATCTGGTAGCGATACCCCATACAATGGCATAATCCATTGCGCGGGCTTCCATTAACGACTGAGCGTGTTTAACTTCTTCGGTTTTGAGTTTTTGCTCAAATAGCTTCTCGGGGGAGTCTGTCATATAGCTCCTATTGTATCAGGAGATATTATTCTCCCAAGAGTCTTTCAGCGGCAGTCCTTCCAAGAGTGTCGATGATGTCGTTCTCTTTGGTTCTGTAGTAGCCAACACCAGCGAGAGGAACAACCTTCTTAGGGGCTGGCTTCTCTTCACTCTCATTGACTTGCTGCCATCCCTTCGAGAAAGCATCCTTACGAGCATGTTCGCCAATAGGTGCTGCCTTGTATTCGTAGATACCGTCAATACTCTCAGTCTGACCATCAGATTCCGAAAGAACAGCGTCATCAAGTATCTGTTCCATTTCCTCAATAGGATTGGTGAAAGTTTCGCTCAAGCGAGGAATAGCTACTTCACGCTGGCAGCGATGAAGGTCGTTATCCTTGATAAACTTATATATCTGAGTTTTTGGTGCCTTTGAGGAAGGAATATTTCCCTGTGTTGGAATTGAAGTTATTGGGGAGAGCAACATATTGCCCATTCCAACCTTCTCACCACCAAGACGGTTTCCACCACCAAGACCACATACTCCACCAACACACGCTTCATTGGTCGTGGTGTAGTTCTTCTCTACCTGCGACCAGCGATTTGCTGATTCCTTGACGAGTTCATTGGTCCTCTGCCACTCCAAACGAGTGTCGGCATGGCGAATATCTTCCTTGAAAGTGTCTATAACAGTAGCAGTGGCACCACGAACGAGAGTGAAGATATTTCTATCAATCTCAGCTATCTTCCATGTATCGTTAGACTTTTCAAGGATAACTTCGTCACCTACGCGGTATCCATTGAATCCTTCACGAGATTCTTTCTTCATTTCAAAATCCTTATTTGATGGGGTCTTGCCTTTGCTGGTTCCGAGTCCCTTATTCTGTGTCTTCTCCATTTCTTCTGCTGGAGCTTCAGTGAAAGGAATCTTTTCTTCCTTCTCTTCGGCGTCCATGTCGGTCTGGAAAGTGTCACTCTTATCAGCTTCGCGGTTGTCTATCTTACGACGGTATGATGCCTTCGTATTTTCGCCGCGAGTTGTTGGCTTGTTCATGTTCTTTTTCTTCTTGGCAGCCTCGTCAAGAATATCGGCATAGATATGCTTGCCCATGCGGCTGTAAGAGTTATTAAGTATGTCATCTATTTCAGAGTCGGAATCTTCTGCTGGGGCTGACTCACCTTCTGGAGCAGCTTCGCCTTCTGGTTCTGACTCTTCAGCAGGTTCTTCTGCAACAGGTTCTTCAACTGCTGGTTCTTCAACTGCTGGTTCTTCAACAGCAGGTTCCTCTGGAGATACTTCAACTTCAGGAGCTTCAACTGGCTCTTCTGTCTTGAGTGTAGCCAGAGCAGCAGTGAGTTCACTTGCCTTGACTATAAGATCGTTGATCTTGTCTTGTGAAGGACCAGCATCGGCTACGGGTGCTTCAGGTAATTCAGTAGCAGGGTCTTCGGCTACTGGCTCTTCAGCAGCGGGTTCTTCTGCGGCTGGCTCGTTGAGCATGGCATCAAGATCATCCGTTTCGGCATCGGGAGTTTCTGCGCCATCTTCTGGGGCTGGAACATCAGCTTCTTCTATCTCTCCACCTATTTCTCCGTCTATTGGCACTCCGGGTGGTGGAGTAATTGTACTTGCGGGATCTTCGCCAATATCAACTGGATCGACATTTACCTGATCAATAGCATCTTCCTCAACGCCCCACGACTCATCAATGCGAATATTAAGATTTAACTCCTTTTCACGCTTCTTGAGTGATAATGCAGCCTTTTCAAATGCCTGGATTCCTTCCATAACAACAGTAAAGTCGTTTACCTGACGTAATCCCATCTTCCACTCAGAGTGGAGTGTGGCTGCTATACTGGTAAGACTCTCAATGACCACATCAATGTCATTGGGTGACTTCTTAGCTGCTGCCTTGAGGGTTCTTGACAAAATATCTGTTACCGCAGCCCCACTGACGCGGTTTGCCATCTCCTGAAGAGACTTCAGGCAGAGGGAACTCCAAGACCCTTCACGGAATATGCGTATGCCGCTTTCGGTTAGTTTGAAGTCGCTTTCGCACATTTCACATGCGAACTCGTTGAAGTTGAAAGTCTTCGAAACCTTCTTAGATCCGCAATAAGGGCAATTAGATGACATATGATACTCCTATTATCTTAGATATATTTATATGATTTTACTCATCATTCTTCAAATACATATTTTTTATTAACTCAAGCATCACGCGGCTATTAGATTCCGCTGCCGAATCGTCTGCACTGAATATTGATATATCAGGGAAAACTAGACGGAAAGCAAGTATATACTTCTCGTTATCGACCTTAAAGTGAATGCGCTTTATAGCATCAAAAACATGACTAAGCTTGTATTTGTGAGCAAATGCCTTGAGATATTCTGGGTTTGGTCTATCCCTGTCAAGTATACATATAGCCTTGATAATATCGCCTGTCATTGGTATAGTGCTACTGAATATATCACTTTGTTCAAGAGGTTCGTGTTCAAAAACAACAAATCCTATGTTTATTCCACCACGGGCTAAGGCGACTATTTCCTTAAGGTCGCCTAGATCCTTAGCGTGTTCAGGTCGTAAAACTATCAAAACATTAGATGAATAGAAGTCTTCCTTTAATTTAACTACCATTTCGTTGACTTTATTAACAAGCTCTTGTTTAGCTTCGAAGTCTTCTTTAGATGACTTCAATAGATATACCATCTCATCAAACTTTACTGGATATATCTTTAGTCCAAACATAGATGTTGATATGAAGTTTCTCTCTTCTAGTGATAAAATATAGTTCTCTTTATTGGAAAGAATGTTATCTTTCTTCTCTTCATAGTCTATGAGAAGACCAATATCGACTTTTTTGTTGAACTTAGGAGCGTTTTCTGGTTTCTTTAGGAATCCGTTGACGAATTGACGGACTCTGGAATACTCTTCTCGCGTTATTGGGTTGTAATCACCCGCAAACAATACCACGTCCCATCTTTGACCCTGTGGCGTTGCTGGAACGCCTTCTGATGGGGGAGATTGGGGGGTGACTGTATTTTCTACAACGAATTTCTTGAAACTCATTCTATACCACCTTTACATTTAATTGGTCTAAAAGAATCATCAGACATTCTTTTTGATTCTTTTTAAGAAATGGGATTTTTACGAGCATTCCAGACTCTATGACAAATTTCTGTCTGGTAGCTAAGATATCCGTATTGTTTATTCCATAAAACTTAAGCAACTTAGTCATAAAATATGTTTTGTCTTTTCCATCTGGAGTGTCTTTTATGAGTTTTAATATAATATCAAGCAGAGGCTCCATGTCCTTGTCATGACTTATTAAGGTAGATATTACCTCTTCCACTACCTCATTGGTTACAACGGGCATTTCTATCTTTTCTATTAATTCTATAGTTTCATCTAATGTATTTGTCATAATAGAGTTTATTATATCTTTTATTACAAAGTTATTTATAATATATTATATAACCAGACCAAAAGTAATATAATATAAATCTATCAGGAGATATTATGAACGATGTGAATAAGCTAGACAACAGGTTTATGACAGATAGTGAGTTTCAGGTATTGCAGGGTGAATGTGATGAAATAGTAAAAAGCCTAGAGGCTAAGCACGATGAAAAGGTTACAAAATTGAGGGATGATGTTAAACGAGTAATGGAATACGATAATGGTGAGGGATCAAATATAGAGAGAGAAATGATCAAGTGTCATTCTGCTTTATCAAGATACAGCGAAGCATTGGCTAGGGAGAAGCACGTCTATAACATATATAAAAACAAATATGATAGATTTTATGCTCAAGAGGTTGACAATGCTAAAATGAACCCTAAGATGTTCCGCACAAATACCGAACTTGACGGGGCGGTTATTCGTAGTACTAAAATCGCTAGGGCTAAAAGTTTCCTTGATTCATATTCCGAATACCTAGAGTTCTTAGAACGTGCTGTAGATAATGTGAAGACTAAAAGTTACGGATTACGCTATATATTAGAATATAGGAAAATAGAACGAGGGACATGATATAATAGTTGACGATGGATTCAGAGTCAACTAAGCCCAAGATTACTTTTGTTAAATTAGATCATGTCCACGGTCAACTACTGTGTGATGACCCTCGTGTATTGGAAGCTGCTATTAAAAAATTCTCAGTTCCAGTTGAGAACTATTGGTTTATGCCTGCTTATAAATCTGGAAGATGGGACGGTAAAATAAGGTTTATTAACTTTGATGGGACTTTTTATAATGGTATTTTTCATCGTCTTCTTAAATATGTAAGAAATGATGATATATATGACGTTCAAGTTGATCCAAATTATAACATTGAAAAAAATACAGATGATCTTAAGAGGGATTTTTTTAAAGTAACCGAAGATACCCTTAATTCAAAAATGGTTCCGTATGTTCATCAGTTTAGAGGGGCTTTGAAGAGTTTATATTTTGGTAGGGGTATTTGTGAGCATGTTACTTCTAGCGGAAAGTCCCTTACTATAAGCTTGACAGTAAACTATCTTTACCAGAAAAACAAGGAAAACAAAATACTTATTCTTGTTCCCAAACTTGATCTAATAGAACAGTTTGCTGAAAATCTTGTAACATATGGTATAGATGCCAATCTTATTGGTAAATTCTGCGGATACCAAAAAGACACCGAACAACCGTTTATTGTTTCTACATGGCAATCCATGCATAAGCAAAAGGAAATTCTTAAGCAGTTTTCTGTTTTAATAGTCGATGAGTGTCATGGTCTTAAAGCCGATGTAGTCAGGTCGGTTGCTGAAAAGATGGTAAATGCAGATGTTCGTCTAGGATTCACGGGGACGATGCCAGATGTTAAATCAGATTACATGCTCGTTGAGGGTGTTCTTGGTCCAGTCATTGATAAAGTAGGATATACTGAACTTCAAGAAGCTAAACAGATTTCTGATATAGATATAACGGTTGTTAATATCAACTACCCAGAATCAATTACTAGTAAAATGATATTCGATGATTTTACTGCGGAAAAGGAATACATTGAAAGCGACGAGAAGAGAAATAAAATAATTTGCAAAATAGCCAATGAATATGTAAAGAAGAATATGAATGTGTTAATACTGGTTAAGAAAATTGATCATTCAAAAACTTTATTTAAAATTCTCGATGATATGAGCGTTGATGTTGAAGTTGTTACTGGTGAAACGAAAATAAACGATAGAAATGATATTAGAAGAGACGTAGAGAAAACTGGTGGAACTGTCATTGTGGCTACGGTTGGTGTTTACTCCACTGGTGTTTCTATTAATAGACTTCATACTGTTATATTTGCTTCGGCTGGTAAGAGTAAAATTCAAACTCTCCAGTCTGTTGGTAGAGGTCTTAGATTACACTCCACGAAAACTAAACTTAATCTCTATGATTTCTGTGAAAATCTTAAGTTCTCACAACAACACTCGAAAAAGCGAATAAAGTATTACGAGGCAAATAACTTTAAGGTAACTAAGAAGGATATTAATATCAATGGCTAAATTTAGAAATATAAGTGATAGGGAAATTAATATCTTAATGAAAGGTAGAAGGATTTCAATTCCAGCAGGGTCGATTGTCGAGGGACCAGATAATTTGAAAAATTACAGAGCATTAAAAGAAGTAACCGACCTAGACTATGATAAACATGTAAAACATATGCCGAAGTTTTTAAAAGCTAACCCGATGCATAAGCTTCGGGCTTTTATAAACGCAAACTCAAATTCAAGTGAATATGCCATGAGATTACAAGAGAAACCTATTTTAGACTCGAATATAACAAACATTACAGAGTCTATAAATTACGTTACAAGATACCCAAGGGGTAAAAAACCACCAATATATATTGCCATTAACGGATCTAACAAAGAAGAATATAAGAATAAGATATTAACTACTACAAAATATACAAATGTAATATTTGTGGACGATCCTAATTATAAAACTAAAGAAACACATCTGCTTTTGAGTATAAGCGATAATGTTTTATTTGATTATGATTTTATAACCTTTATAGCTAGGTATTCGTTTAATAATAAAATATCGCTTCCTTGTCCATTTGTTATTAGTGATTTAAATAAAGAATCTCTGAAGAAAGATATATTAAATTTTAGAGTTAAAAAAGACGTTCATTTTACAATAGCCACTTTAGTTAATAATGAATTACAGTATAAGGATTTTCTTTCTGATCTTCTATCACAGAGAACAGATTATAAATTTGAAATAATAGCAGTTCCCAATTTCAACAACGAGTTTACGGGATGTGCTGAGCCACTTAATATAGCATTAGATTTAGCCGATGGTGTTATAGTTAATCTCTGTCATCAAGATTTAAGAGTAAATGGAGCATGGGTAGAAGGTATTCTGAATCATGTAACAAATTTTGCTAAGAATAGAATAAGATGGGGTATATTAGGAATGGCTGGGGCTTATAAGTATAGTAGTGAGTTTACGCCTGATAAAGACGGAAATGCTCTCTATCTGTCGGATTTAACGAAAAACTCAAAAAAGTCTTATGCAGCTATATACCGTGAAGTTTATGGAAACTACAGAGAAGTTCAAACTATTGATGAGTTATCGCTGATAATGAGAAAAGACTCTCCTTTTAGATTTGATCAAGAAACATTTGATCACTACCATTGGTACGGCGCAGACATATGCTTACAGGCATTATCTATGGGGTATAAAAATTTCGCTATAGATGCTGATTGTCATCACCTTTCAGATGGTCAGGGCAATTTATCAGGCGGTCACGCAGACGCATTTGTTGAAAGTGGTATAAAATTATTTAAAAAATGGTCAAAAACATTCCCATATTTTAAGACTACTACTGCCATGTTTCTAAGTCGTGAAAATCTTTTTATTCCCGTTATTTTTATAGTTATTAATAGAAAAAATAGCAACAATAAATTACCGGAAATAATAAGAGTTCCTTGAATATGAGAATTACATGATAAAATGTATTTACGAGTTTCCTAAGTTAGTCCTCACTCGTTAAAAAAGGACAGCAGGAGTGAGTGTATGGTAGGTTGTTAAGATTTGACACCATATACTTACTGACTAAGTGAAAGCTTAGTCAAGATAAAAACAAAATCTTGGCGGTAAATATAAGTCACCCAGCCGTGAATGGGTTCTCCATACTATAGATGGAGTATGACACATATAAATGAAAACCTCATGATGAATGTGGTTGGATTATTGTCTACATATGTAATATTTCTACAGGAAGATAAGTTACTTTAAGTATGTAAGTTATTATAAAATAGTTATATAAAAATATTACTATAAATAAGTTAGTAACTATAAGTAACTTAGGAGTAACTTAGCATGGATAAAATACTTGAAAGTTTGAAGAATACATATAACCAAATAACTGAAGCTGGTTATATTGACACAAGAGGTCAAGGAAATGCTGATGAAGTATTTGTCCGTAAGTGGCTTAAAGCTGCTCTCAACAAGAAATATCCCGGTAAGATAAAGGATGTTATAGCGCCTACCTATGATGAAGATCATAATCTAAAAATAGATGGATGGATAGTTGAAAATGACGATAGCAAGAAGTCTATAACTATAAAGTCAAGACTTGATCCAAATAGTAATAAAGATATTATTTTTGAATATTACATTAACTACAGAGACAAAACCCCTGGTAGAGATTTACTAAGTAAAGCAGATTACTTAGCTATAAAGTTTTTGAATAACAGAATAGTTCTTATAGATAGAGCCGTCATGAAGAAAATGATGGAACCATTTATTAAGCAATTTTATGATGCTATGAAGTTTAACCCAGGTATAAGAAGAATATCTGATGGAACAAATCCAAGAGATAGATCTAAAGATAGAAACTATAGTGTTGTAGTTGTTGTTACAAACGACCCAGAGGGAAACCGTGAGAAACTTATGTGCTACATAGACGCAGATAAGATACCTAAAGTTATTGACTTTAATGTAAAAGCTTAATCTTCAGTGTGGAATTCGACTATTTTATCAATAGTCGTAAACGATTTAACTTTTCTTAGATATATCATTCTATCAAAAGTGTCACCAGAAACATCATTTCTGTGTGTAATTATATAAACACACTTATCAGGATACATCTTCTTGAAATCATTTCGAAGATACTCTAAGAAACATTCAACGCCATCATTATCCATTGATGTGTCCAACACTTCATCAAGTACAAATAAGTTTGTGTCAACTGAATTTTGCATTTTAGCAACATCCATCAAAGCAAGAAGTATAGACAAGTCTATTCTCTTCTTTTCCCCAGATGAGAAGTTTCCATATGTCCTAATATCTCTATTTCTTGATATGATACTTTCAGTTAGGTTAGTATCAAATATCAAGCTGTAGTCGCTTCCCATAACTTTAAGGTAATGGTTAATCTTATTATTAAAGTGAGGAATTATATTATTAAGAACGAATTTTCGTATGCCGTCTTCGCCCAGTATATTGCGTAGAAGCTTAGAGTAAGCAAACTTCTTATTTGTTTCCTTTAGGTTTTGTTCTGATAACGCCAATGAATCCTTATACTCTTTTATTTTTTCTTCTGATATTGTATTTGATAAGTCAAGGACTCTATTATTTTCTCTCTCTAATTCTTCTTCACGCATCTTCAAGTTAACATAAAGATTATTTAGATCTGATTTTAATTCAGATTGTGTTGACATATCACGTCGTATTTTACGAGCAGATTCTTCTAACTCTTCTATCTTGGACTTGCCAATAGAAATTTTACTGTTAATATTTTTTAATAAAATATTAGAAGCTTCTATAGTTTCTTTACACTCATTAATGAATTTCTGAGCCATTGGTGATTCTGCTAATACGGTTTTGCAAGTTGGACATGAAGTACTATGTTCAAGATTTTCAAGGTTAACAGAAGCGTCTCTTATATTCTTATTAACCTCGACTCTCTTATTAGACAAAAGTCCCAGCTTAGATTGAACGTCCTTTATTGACATTGAATTAGAATCAAGTAAAGATTGATAATCTATATCAGCTATCTTTAATTTGGTTGATTCAATAGACTCTCTTATATGTTTAATTTTTTCAGATATAGCTTCTATATGTAGGGCTTTTTCTTTATCGAAAGATTCTTGCTGTGCAAGAATACGTTCTCTTCCTTCTTGTGCAACCTGAAGCGCCTTACATTTTGATATAATCTCGTTGTCAATTACAGTAATATCTGCCTTGGCGTCAAGATATTGCTGCTTAAGAGTATCTGCCATTCTTCCGTATATATTTAACGAAACAATATCTTCAATTACTTTTCTTTTAGATATAGCATCCATGCCAAGAAACGGAATAGATGAGTTAACATTAAGTACGACTATATTAGAGAAGCAAGTGTGGCTTACGCCTAATTTAGAAATAAGCCATTCTTGAGTATTTTTTATAGAATCTAGTTTAACTTCATTTCCGTTATGTAATATAGTAAATATATTTGGTTTTATTCCGCGAGTTACAATAAATTCCTCGTTATCAACATTAAACTCAACTTCCACAAGACAATTCTTGCCATTTGATTTATTGATAAGTTCTTCTTTGTTGATATGCGAGTCTCCGCGTAGAGGCTTACCATATATAGCAAAAGATATAGAATCTACAATGAGAGTTGATTTTCCAGCGCCGTTCTTTGTAACAGAACCGTCAATAATTCCTGTTACAATATTGATTCCCTTTTGGTAATCAAAAACAGTTTCATTATTCCCGAAACTGAGGAAATTTTTTATCTTAACACGCTTAAAAAGTATCTTCATGAAGTTTAAAGCCTTTCTAGTATTTTACACGACATACCAATTAAATCAAATAGATTAATCTTTTTCAGATAAAATCTTACGGTATATTTCTGTAGCTCTAATTGCAAGCTCTTGTTTATCTATAACATCCTTTATGTCGTCTGGAATATCAATTATTTTTACATACTCTATCAAAAAAGATAGAGGATCGTGTAGCTTAGACATATCTGTGGAATTTTTTTCGGTTGATATTTCGCTCTGTTCTACATATTGATTATCTATTGTCAATACGGCTCCACGAGACTCTAACAACGCAATAACTTTATGAATAGCAGTTTCATTGTATTTTTTATCAATAATCAATTTAACAAAGTTACCAGAAACATTATTAAGACATTCTTTGTTACCAGCAGCTAAGTCAGACATGAATATTTTAACAAATCTAGGACTTAGTGTATTTTCTATGAAAGTAGTATCACCAGAATCAATATCATAGATATGTATTCCCTTTGTGTTACCATAATCTCCCCAAGTTAGCTGGTAAGGACATCCGAGATAAGTTATCTGATCCATAGTATTTCTCAAATGATAATGACCAGATAATACTCTTTTGAAATTCTTAAATAGCCTAATTTGTATTCCATGTGTATCAGTTATTCCCGGCGATACCTCAAACCCATTGATTTCAAAATGACCAAGGAGTAAATCAAACTTCTTCTCACTCCTAACATAATTCATATAGTCTTCATAAATGGAAGTATCGGGAACAATCCACGGAACCATAAGGATACTTTTTCCGTTTATATTTTCTTCTGTTACTTTATCAATTATTTCTATATTTCTAAAATTTCTTAATATATTCAACGAGATAATATCATATCTATTGTGATAGTATTGATCGTGGTTTCCCATGAGCAACTTTATCTTAAGATCTGGTAGAGATTTTTCTAAAAAAGAAAATACATCAATTACGGCATTTATCGTTCTAACATTTAAAGCATTTCGGTTATCGAATAAATCTCCCAAAATCCTTAAATCACTTATATTTCTTGTTTTTAAAACATTAAATAAAGTTTCTTTAAAGAAAGAAACCATGGTAGAAATATATTTTTCACTATTGCCTCGACACCCAAAATGAATATCAGATATCAGTGCTATTTCGTGTTTCATGCTTTATTTTACAACAATTAATTTATTCATCAATTGTTATTTGATTAAGTATAGAGAATCTTTCAAGATCATAATTTATTCTATCTTGATCTTTTATGAGTTTATCCTTAAGTATAGAATGCTTCTTTTCTCTGAGTATTATCTGAAGAAACGCATTGTGAATTATAGTTGTGCAATACGAAAAGGCATTTTTCTTCTTTCCGTTTTTTGTGGCATAGTTTGGATCAAATGACCTACTATATTTAAGTAAGAATAATCTAGCCTGGGACTTCATCTCATCAAGATAAGTATATCCCTTAAAACATGCCATTGACCCATACTTATCAACATGTAAAGTAAACAACTCCCCAAGTCTTTCGGAAGCTTTACCAGTATCAATGTATTTTATAACTTCAGAATTATATTCTTCTTTATCAATATAATACCTTGTTTTATCCGAGGATGGGTGGCGTTTGCGTAAAACTATCTTTTTCTTTGTTGCCATAAGTGTTTATCCTTGTTGAAAATTTATCTACCTGATATAATGATTATAACATAATATATATTTTTGGAGAGAATAATGCAAAATAAAGTCCCACCAAAGTCGCTCCTTCTTTTTCCATCAGACAAGAACGGATGTGGGTTTTATAGAACATTCCTTCCATTTAGGTATTTAGCAACAAAATACCCCGAATTTCATATATCTGAGTTTTATGCTTTCTTCTATGACATGAATTATATAAGAAGGGCTAATTGGATACGATTCCAGAGACAAGTAACGGAAGCCCAAAAAAAGATAATGCATCAATACAAGCTGCAATTAAAGAAACATAACCCTAAAGGTAAAATAGCATATGAACTTGACGATCTTGTTCATGGCATCATGCCAAATAATATAATGGCTTACCAGTTCTATACACCTACGAGAAAGAACAATCTTGTTGAAATATTTAACATGAGTGATATTGTTACTTTCTCTACGAATTATCTAAAGAGATATTACGATGATAATTTTGGAATAAAGAATTCCGTGGTAATTCCTAACTTTTTACCTAAACATATGTGGTATGGGTGCGGAAAGAGAGATAAGAGGAAGAAAGACGCTAATAATAGACCAAGAGTGCTATGGGCTGGATCTGCCTCACACTTAGGCAAAGGAGGCGACTTAGAGTTCCTTATACCACTAATAAAGAAAACACACAAGGAAATACAGTGGGTATTTTTTGGATGTAAGCCATTTGACTTGGAAGGTATGATAGAATACCATGAATGGTCCAACATTTATGACTATGCTGCAAGATTAGATTCTATTGATGCTGATATAGCAATTTCCCCAATAACCGACATCCAGTTTAACTACGGAAAAAGCGACCTTAAATTACTGGAATATTCTGCCTTGGGCATTCCAACAATAGCATCGTCTATAGGAAATAAAATTGGACCATATGATATCATACCAAATACATGCACTATTGAAAATAAAGTCGATATGTGGTATTCAGCTATAATGAAACATTATAAGGATGATGCGACTTGGCAATCGACTCTAAATGCAGGCAAGGTAGAGCTAGACAAAAGATGGCTAGAGTCCGAATCTAATATCGGTTTATATAAATCAATATACGAAAAGTAATATTTATCATAATTTAAACTAAGTATTGATTTATGTCTTTTTACATATATGATGTAAGGAGACAATATGTATAGTTCATGTTATTTCGACAAACAACACAGTAAACTGATTTACTGGGAATATGAAAACGGAGTAAAGGTTGAAAGATCAGCCCCTCCCCCTCTGTATTTTTATCTTCAAGACACTAATACAGAATCCGAATACAGGACTATCTACGGCGACCCAGCCCGTCGTATAGAGTCAACAACATGGCGTCAACATAAAGAAAAAATAGAAAAGTACCAAGAATGGGGAAAGCATCTATTTGAGTCTGATATTTCGGTAGAAAATAAGTTTATCGTTGATCATTACATGGGAATGGAGCTTAAAGTCCCCAACTTCGACATTCATTATCTTGATATTGAGGTTCATTCCGAAGAGGGGTTCCCAAAACCCGAACATGCTAACTTTCCTATAACTATCATTACAGTATGGTCAACCAAGCATAATAAGTTTTTCATATTTGCTGAAAAAGATTTTGATGAATCATTTATAACAAAGGCTGGCGAGTCTTGTCAAAAATTTATCTTCAGTCGTGAAGATGAAATGATCAAGGCTTACATGAATTGGACAAGACAGGAACATCCAGACATTATAACGGGCTGGCATTCTAATGGATTCGACATTCCTTATATTATAAATCGCGCTCGTAAGTTATTTGGATATGAAGAAAACGAAAAAGGATGGACAACATTTGATGGGGCAGCCGATATAAGTCCGGTCGGAATAATCCACAAGAAACATCAAAGAGAAGATGAAATTATCGAAGACAAGTATGAAATAATTGGCATTAATTGCCTAGACATGCTTGAAATATATCAAAACTATACTTTCTCAGAGCAAGAGTCATGGAAGCTTGGGTATATAACTCAAATTGAAATTGGCGAAACAAAGAACGAATATCAGGGTTCGCTTGCCGATCTACACAATAATCACTGGCAACAGTATGTGGAATATAACGTTCAAGACGTTCGTCTTCTCAGGAAACTTGAAGACAAAAAGAAGTTTATTCCACTCCTTGTTACTTTCTGCTATGGATGTCGTGTTCCGTTTGAACAATACCAGAAAACCACTCGTGTTTTGGACGGAGCATTCCTTTCTAAGCTCGCTGAAGAAAAGGTTGTTCTTCCTGATGTAAACAGAGCAACCATTGAAAAGATGAAGCTTAACCCAGAAAAGTATATTGGTGGATATGTCAAGCAGCCTATAGCTGGCTTACACAAGTGGGTTCTGAGCTTTGACGCAACATCGCTTTACCCTTCCATCATGATGGGATGGAATATATCACCAGAAACTAAGATTGGCGTGTTAAGTCAGGATGATGTTAAGCCACTTATGAAGATGATTGCTGGTCACGAAGCAGAAGATAAAGAAACTCGACTGCTAAATCAACCAATCATGCGTTCTGAACTTGCTGCCGTGATGAAAGAAAAGAAGTGGTGTCTTGCAGCCAACGGAGCTATATATCGTAACGATGTTCGTGGTATTATCGCAAGATTCGTCAAAGAGTGGTTCGACAAGCGTAAGGCAGCCAAGAAAAAGATGCTTGCCGCTGAGAAGAATCGCAATAAGGAACAAGCTGAGTATTGGCATGCTATCCAGTTGAACTTTAAGATTCTTATTAACTCGGTTTATGGATATCTTGGAACTCCTTACTCCAGATTCTTCGATTGGGACAACGCGGTTGCTGTAACCATGTCGGCAAGATATGTTACCATGACAACCGAATCATCAATCAAAGGATACTTCAATAGTCCCCGATGGCTCGCTAATAAGAAGTACAAGCCACAGAAGGTCGCTGAAGATGGTATCATATACGCTGATACCGACTCTGTGTATGTTGACTTTGGCAAGATATTCGATTCAATGGGATATGATGCTGAGAGCAAGCCCCAAGAGGCTGTAAAGAATTTCATCATCTATAATACTGAAAAGACCAATGACGAATTCACAGAAGATATTAAACATAGTATTATAAAGAAAGACAATGACACTTCGAAGCAGCTTGTCAAGTTTATTGCAGAAAACAACGCCGAAGAAATAGAGAAGATCGTCCAAAGTGAACGAGAGTCCATAGAAGAAAAATCAGACTCCTTACAAAACTTTGTTGGAAGCATTATCAACAAGGCAATGAAGTCACTCACTATGGGTCACTTCAATTGTCAAGAAAATCTTATATACTTCAAGCGAGAGGCGGTTGCTACAAGAGCTATTTTCCTTGAGCGTAAGAAATATGTTATGTGGGTTCTTAACTCCGAAGGCGTCGAGCTTCCTGAGAAGAAGAGACTCAAGGTTACTGGATTTGACATCGTAAGATCGTCAACTCCATCATTCGTCCGCAATGGATTAAAGCAGATTGTCAAGGATATTCTCGTCAAATTAGATGAGAAGTTTACAATCGAAGAAATTCGCAAGGTTCACGCTGACTTCATGACAGCAGATCCAACAGTAATTGCTTTCCCCCGTGCTGCTAATAATGTTACAAAATACAGGGAAAAGATGATTGAAGATGGTAAGTTCAAGTCAACTCCTATTCAGGTTCGTGCTGCTATAATCTACAATCAGTTACTTAGCGAAAATCCAGATTTAATCCAGCTATATGACAAGATATATGACGGTGATAAGATGATGTTCGTTTATGCCAAACCGAACCATCATTGGAGACATGATGTATTTGGCTGGAAAGACAAGTGGATTAAGGATCGTGGATTTGAAGAATCAATTGATCGTAAGAGACAATTTGAAGTTTCCGTTCAGACCCCGCTCAATAGATTCTTCGAATTGCTAGGATGGCATATGCCAGATTTCGAATGTCATGATATGACGAGTCTATTTGTTTGGTAATCTTATTTATAAATCGTTTGACTTATAACTAAAAAAAAGAATAATATAAGTATAGAAAACAACATAGGAGAAAACAAGATGGCTAAGAAAGATTCGACCCCCAAAGTAACTTCACAAGCTGAAATCAGAAAGAAGTTCCAAAGCTTTATAAAGAGCAACAAGAGTCAAAACGAATATGAAATGTTCAACGAGGCTAAACTGCCAGATGTTGACACTTGGATATCAACTGGATGTTATGCACTCAATAGAATCATGTCAGGATCTTATCGCAAGGCTATAGCTCACTCTCGTATAACAGGATTTATGGGAATGCCAGGAGTTGGTAAGTCGTATATCTGTGGTAATATCATGCGAGAGGCACAGAAGTTAGGATATGGTGTCATTCTCTATGAAACCGAAACTGCTATTGACACTGACTTCTATGCTCGCTTGGGTGTCAATGTTGAATCTATACTATACCAGTCAGCCATGACAATAAATCAGTGGAAGACTGATATAGTCAACCTTCTCACCAAGCTCCATGAAGAAGATCCAGAGCAGAAGTGGCTTGTCGTAACTGACTCGCTTGCTAACCTTCTCACCGAAAAAGAAATTGCCGATACTGAAGAAGGCGGAACCGCACAGGATATGGGACTCCGCGCCAAGCAGTACTCAGCAGCATCAAGAATCCTTCAAAAGACGATTGCCAACTGCAATGCGGCTATGGTAATCACCAATCACTCATATGAAAAGCCGGGTGCCAATCCAAATGTACCACCTGTAGAAGTACCCAAGGGCGGCAATGGATTTATATACATGTGTTCAACACTTGTTGGCATCAAGAAGTATGCTATAAAAGAAGACGCCAAAACCTTGGAAGATAATAAGACATTCAAGGAAAAAGTTGCAAATAGAATCGTATTCGAAACTGTTAAGAACAGATTCGTCCCCGAAGGCATGAAGGCAGAGGCACTCCTTCACTTCAAGCACGGTCTACAGCCATATCACGGTCTTCTTGAAGACGCTCTCCGTTTCGGTTTCTTCGAAAAGTCAGCAAGAGGATTTTTCGTCAAGCACCTTGACAAGAATGTTTTTGCCAAGGATCTATACACTGCTGAAGTGTGGGAACCCATCTTCGATGAGCTTCAGAAGAAAGTAGAGGCAGCCATGGCTTACTCCACCTATGGTGAAGATGGCAATGCAATACTCCCCGATGAATCGGATGCTACAGAAAATAAGTCAGAAGAATAAGAAGATTTGATTAACTGTAGGATCATATTAAAATCACTTAAAAGGAGACATGATGGGAGATAATACTGAGCTTTACATTTTGAAAGCATTGCTATCAGATGTATCTTATTCTGCAAAGTATCTTGATAAAATTGAGCATAAGTTCTTTGAGGAACCTATAGGAAGAGTAATTCATGTTATAGATCGCTTTTATGCAACCTATAACAAGATTCCAACTGTAGATCAAATAACACAAGCACTATTACCAAAATACCTGAAGAATGATATGGAAAGCATAGATGCGTGTATAGATGTCATCCAGCAATGTAGGTCGTTGGATGACGTTAAAGACTTTTCATCGTGGGTTAGCGACGAAACCAAGACTTTCATAAAGCGTAAGAAACTTGAAACCGCGATGGTAGATGCTGTTAATCTTATGGAAAGGGGCAACATGGATGAAGCCGTTGCTCGTGTTATGAAGGTTATGGAAATTAACTTTGATGATAACCTTGGTCTTGATTATTGGGAAGACATGAAGCTTCGTATGGAAGAGATGAGAAATCCCGCTACAGTAATTCCATCTGGTCTTAATAAGTTGGACGAGGCAATAGGTGGCGGCTGGAGAAACAAGTCTCTTATAATATTTGGCGCTGCTACTAATGTTGGTAAAACTCTTATCATGGGAGATTTAACCGCCAAATTGATTGATCGTGGATACAATGGATTATATATTACCCTTGAGATTAACGAACATATACTAGCAAATAGAATAGACGCCAATCTGACTGAAACAAAGATGTCAGAATTGTCAAATGATGTGGACGAGTTATATCGCCGTATATCATCATATAGAAGTCAGAGGGAGGAAGCCCATAAGACAGACCCAACTATCCCTCTGGTGGGTCGGCTACTCATTAAAGAATATGCTCCGGGATATCTTAATGCTACTGGAATATTATCACTTCTTAGGGAGCTTCAACTTAAGAAAAACTTTAAGCCTGACTTCATTGTAGTCGATTATATTGGTCTTATGATACCAAACGGAAAATCGTTTGCGGATAATACCTATGGAAGAATGAAGACCGTATCTGAGGAACTTAGAGCAGTATCTTCATTACATAAGATTCCATTATTTTCTGCGGTTCAGCTTAATAGAGAGGGATACAAAACAAATGACGTTGGTCTAGAAAAAACAAGTGATTCAATGGGAATCCCTATGTCAGCAGACGTTATGATAATGGTCACGAGAGACGCAGAAGGTGATAGCAATAACATAATGAATTGGACGGTTGCCAAGAGTAGATGGTCGCGTAACGGAGCGAAGTTTGCCATTCATGTTGACTATGATTATATGCGCCTTACAGATACTCGTGAGTCACAGCAAGAATCACAGAATAAAGCAACTGTCGATGCTTTGACAGAATATAAGATGCAAAAACAGTCAAAGGGAACTCCATGAAAAACACAAGAAGAGAAACCTATACCTATGAAGAAATAGCTAAGGCGTATAGGGTATCCCCAAACAAAATACATAGCATAGTGAAAACAGCATATAACAAAATGGTTAATCACTGTGTCATCAAATACAATATGAATATATTTGATGCTGTTATGTCTATAAAATCATGGCTTAGAATGTCAGACCGAGAAGCATTTGAAAAACTTAATAAATGTAATAAACTATCTATAAGGAAAGCGGCGATAGACCGCTATGAGAATAAATCAAAGGATTAATATGAACTCAAAAGAATATATAGAAAAAGCAAAGAGAACTGAAGTCGGTGAATACCAGTTCGCCATTCTTAAATCAAAAAACCACTGGGTGCCGCCTAGAATTGAACACGCTGCTATGGGACTTGTTACAGAAGCAGGGGAGTGTATGGATGCTCTCAAGAAGACAAAGATATACGGTAAGCCATTTGATCATGTTAATATGAAGGAAGAAATCGGGGATGTCTTTTGGTATCTTGCTATTATGTGTGATGAGCTTGGTGTCACCTTCGAAGAAATATGGGAAAAGAATATAGCCAAGCTTTCTAAGAGATATCCAGAAAAGTTTACTGAAGAGTTAGCCCTCAACAGGAACCTTGATGTTGAACGCAAGACGCTTGAAGGAGAGGTATAAATATAAAAGGTTGGAGGGCGGTCCTCCATCATAAGTACATAGAAGAATTTTAGAAGTCAAATTAGAATCTTAGTAAGTAACTTAGAGTTTGACTAATAGAAAAAACAAAAGATAATAAAACAAGAAGGAAAAAACTATGAGTAAATTCGCAACAACCACCAAATCACAATTTGAAGAACTTCGTCAGAGGTTCATAGAAAAGAAAGAAGGCGCAAAGAAGCCAGCAGTCGAAGAAAAGAAGTTCGACTACAAATTTCAGCCTGATATAGTAAAGGGCGAAGCGCGTTCGGTATATCAAATAAGAATACTTCCAAATGTTCATGTCAACGACGGCGTTGATGAGCCTTGGGTAGAAAACAGAGTCCACATCTTCAAGCCCAAGGGATCTGAAAAGAATACTTATCAGATTTGCCCGTCCACGCATGATGAAAAGGCTAAGTGTCCAATTTGCGAGCATTCAAAGATGTGGTTCGCCAAGGGCGACAAGACCAGTGAAGATATTGGTCGCACATTCTGGAGAAAGAAGCGTTGGCATGTAAATGTGTATGTCAAGTCAGACCCTCGTAAGGGAGAAGCAAATCAGACCGGAAAGGTTTTGATTTGGGAATTCGGTCCAAAAGTCATGGACAAGCTTTCTGAAGCTCTTACCATGCATAAGATGTTCTTCTGGGATGTCGAGGAAGGATATGACTTTAACCTTGTTATCAAGAAGGTCGGTGGCTTCAATAACTTTGACTCAAGCGATTTTGCTCGCGAAAAGAGCCGTTTAGTTGAAGATGATGAAACCTTGGACGCAATTCACGAAAAGATTTATGATCTTCGCAAGACGGTTCTCGAACAGAAGGTTCGCCCTTACGATGAACTCAAGGCTATCCTCGAAGGAAAGAAGATTGAAGATGTTCGTGCTGGATCTTCTCAGACTCTTTTGCGTGACTCTGATTCTCCACGACAGGTCGAGCGAAAAGTCGAACCAGATGCTTCTTTAGTAGAGGTTGGTGAAGCCCCAGTAAAGCCAGTGTCAAAACCTAAGCCCGCTGGTAAGCCACCTGAAGATGAAATTGATATAGACAAAATCAATTTCGATGATGGCGAACCTCCGTTCTAAAATATAACAGCAGCGGATTTTCGGTTTCCTTTCACCGTTGCTAAAGTTGGGCTGCGTTGGCTCACACCACCTACGGAATCTCCGTGGGTGGTTTTATTTTATGGTATAATTATGAAATGAAAAAAATACTGATAATAACTGGTGGTGCCGGATTCATAGGATTCAATTTTGTAAAACATTTCTTGCCCTTAAGAGGTTATGAAAATGTTATATTTATTGACAAGATGGGATACGCTACTAAAAATAACAAATCCGAGTATTATAGACTTACCGCAACCAGTGAGAAATTTATTAATATTGAAATGAATATTAATAATCTTTACGCATTTCCAATTCCAAACAAAGTTAAAAACTCCGAATTTGATATAGTAAATTTTGCCTCTGAGTCCCATGTGGATAATAGCATATCGTCGCCATACTCTATATATAACGATAACGCATGTATAGTATCCAATCTTATATCATGGGCAGGAAAAGAAAATATAAGTAAATTTGTCCATATAAGTACCGATGAAGTATATGGCGACTTAGACTACAATTTAAAAGATGATTATTCAAAGTGGTTTAAACCAGACTCTCCTTTTTTGCCTAATAACCCATATGCCGCAAGTAAGGCTGCCCAGGATTGTTACCTAAGATCAATGAATCACACTTTTGGTCTTAATGTAGTAACTGTTCGAATGGCTAATCAATTCGGACCTCACCAACATCATGAAAAGATGTTACCAGCAACAATAAAAAGGGCTGTAGGTGGATTGCCTATAAAAATTTACGGCGAAGGAAAAAATATAAGACAATGGACTCCAGTAAGTCAGACGGTCAAGCACATATATAATATTTTAATGGATGATAAAGTTAACAACACAACCATTCATCTAGGCGCATCGCAGTCTCTTTTAACTAACAACGAAGTAGTCGATATGTGGAGAGGAATACTTAAGGACAATCATAACATAGATACCACTGTAGAATATATAGAGGACAGAAAGGGACATGACAAGATGTATGCCATTCAACCGTCTGTCGAATATGTATATGGCAATATAAAAGATGAATTTGTCTCGTCTATTGATTATTATGTAAATTATAAATACCCTGTATAGGGGGAGTTATGTTTAAAGAGATAATTTTAGGCATCGCAATTTTAGCTTTATTTAGTTGCGATGGTGACAGTCGAAAAGACAATAACAATAATGTCTCCCCAGAAAAAACAGTAGCTACCAATGTACCAACACCAGAGAAGACGCAGACTCCGGGTGAGCAAAATATCGAGTCACTTAAAAAGAAGCTAGAAGAATCTGAAAAGAAAGCAGCCGAAGCTGCTGCTAATGGAGCTACCATTGAAAGACTTTCTTCCGAAAAAGAATCTCTCGCTATAAAAGTTCAACTCGCAGAAGCATATTCAAGAGAATGGAAGCAAAATGCAGAATCTTATATGCTACAAAAAGAAGAAAAGGAAAAGGAGCTAAAAGAAGCTAAGCTAGATGCTTGGAAGATAAAGCTCTGGTGGATGGCTGGTATATGTGGGCTTTTAGCTATATTTGCGGGCGGGATTGCCTTTGGATTCCCACTTCTTCGTCCAGTCGCTACAAAGGCATCAATTATTCTCGGAGCTATCGCTGGTATAATGTTGTTTGTAGCCCAGGCTCTCGGAACAATAGCATGGCTTCTTGAACTCGTTCCCTACATCATTGGAATTGCGATGTTAGCAGCAATCATCTATGGTGCGGTAGCTCTCCGCTACTGGTTCAAGGATCATAACAGTCTTAAGCAGACCATTGAGGGAATTGAGCCTATAAAGAAGAATATAAAGGGGTTTGGCGACCATATGTTAAAGTATGTTGATGGCACCATGGTTGACCACGTAAAGAGTTACAAGAAGAAAATAAGAGAAAAAATTGAAAAAGAAGCTTCTTTATTAAAGAAGAAATAATTCATTTCCTCTGTATAATACTACAGAGGCTAAAATGGATAAAACTATCAACTATGAAATAATACAATCATTTTTTGATGGTGGGGTTATTATAAGGTCATTAAAGACATATAACGATTCTCGCGGAATGGTATGCGAAACTTTCAGAACCGACTCTGATATAAACAGCGACTCAAAGATGTGTTACATTAGTGAGACTGAGCCATATATCATGCGTGGACCCCATGAACATGTAGCCCAGCGAGATGAATTTGTTTCTTGGAAGAATCATATGTGTTATATGTTTTATGATACAGCAAGCAAGAAATCTGCTTATTATATGACAGACCCTACTAAGATAATAAATGTCTCTGTTAAGCCAGGAATCCTCCATGCTTATCGCAACCTAGATGATAAGCCATCAGCAACTCTAAACTATCCAACCTCGTTATTTATGGGCGAAGGCAAGAAGGGACAAACAGACGAGATAAGACATGAAAATAGACTCAGCGGTAAGAAAGTATATGTAGTATTGGGAGCTAACGGTAGGTTAGGATCGGCGGTAGCAGAGAAGCTTCTTTTAAACATGGGCGAATATGACTACGAAGTAATTCCTCTTTATCATCGCATTAAGAATTCAACCGAAATAATAAAGATGCTGGATGGAATACAGAAAGCAACTGAACATACCAAGGCGTCCGAGGTTGTTATTATAAACTGCATCGGTGTCACCAATGTCCAAGAAGCATCAAAGAAGGATCCAAATCTTCTTTGGGCTAATTCTGATTTACCTTTCCTCCTTGGTGAATATACGGGTAGCCGTGGAATGAAGCTTGTTCACTTCTCGTCAGATTATATCTACCAAGAACTGAAAGAAGTTTTTAAAGAAGCCCCCAATGTTCATCTTAGTCCATATACTGTATCTAAAAAATTATATGAAGAAATAGTAAACGAATCTCTTAATTCTGGATCTAAGAAACAGAGGCATGTTAAGGTTTTGAGAGTTGCTAATTTGTTTACAAGCGAACTAGATGACGTAAACAACATAATTCAAAAGATAAGCAAAAATGTCAACAAGTTCGGAGAAGTTACTCACGATCCAAGTATATTTGTTGGTCCAACACATGTCAATGTCATAGCCGATTGGCTGTTTGACAATCTTTCTTTCTTACAAGACCTTCCAACCTTTACCAACCTCGTGTCACCGGATGTTTATACGATTAGAGAAATGCTCAATAAATTCTTTTGCCAATACGCTAAGCATGTGGAAAAACCTGGGCAGATAGTTCCTTGGTTCGAAAAGTTTAGATATGCCCCCGAATCTAAAACACTTGCGTCAAGTGAAGAGTATATCATAAACTTAATATCCTCTATTAAAAACAAAACCAATTGATAAACTACAATATGTTGTTAAAATGACTAGCATAGGTGAACCATATGCTACAAGGATCTTTTACAAAAGAACAAGCAGAATCTTTTCTTCAGCCGCTCGAAGATATAATAAGAGTTGGTATAGATAAGATTCTATTTGAAATAAATGATGACAACACAATAAACATAGGAACGCAAACAGGGAATTCTTCCAACTTTGTCATAGTAAATTATAAACAAGACTTATTTAAAGGCTTTCAAAAAGTTGAACAAAAGTTTGTATTTGGTGTAATAAGTCTCCCAGAGCTAATAGGTATTATGAGAATATTCCCCAATGGGTTTAATGTTCGAATGACCGAAGACATGTTTGTGGTGGAAAAGGACACAAATAAGTTTGTTTATTATGGATGTTCCGCTAAAGATACCATGCGTGCCCCATCATCTAAAATAAAGGGAACGACCGAATCTCCGTTAGCATCGTTTGCATGGAATGAAAATATGGGTTCACTCGTCAAAGCCATGAACTTACTCAAAATGGATAATGTAATTCTTAGCGGGGACTCTGCTACCAAGCTCATAAATGTATCTGTAACCAATAAACAATTTCAGAGATATAACAACTTCTCATCAAAGATCGCTGTAGACGAAATGAAGAAGGATTTTAAAGTTCTCTTTGATAAGGAAAAGATACAACCTGTGCTGAATAGTAAGATAAACAACTTCTCTGCAAAGATATTCGAAAAGGGTCTTCTCTTAACAGGTGAAACTGATTTTTATATCATTCAACACGCCGTAACCCCCCTGGTTAAATAAAACAACATTTCCATCCTCTATAGGTATCTTTAGTACCGTAAGCAACTTGTCTGAATGTTGCTCTATGTAAATGATATTTCTTGCAGAAATTTGAGAAGTTATTTACTATCTCCACTTTCCCATTCGGGAAAGTTATTTTATACTTTCTTTTTCCTTTTAGTTTACTATTTTTCTTGGCGGCAATTCTACCCTCATGTTTCAAAATATCTTCATATTTTTTAACCTGAGTTGGTGAAAGTATCTTAATTTTACTAATATTATCTTTTTCTTTAATCTTGAATATCTGTACACCGTTATGAGAAAGTTTCTTCCTATCAACTAACTTTTGAAATGTAACGGGGGATATACTTTCGTTCTTCATCCACTTTATCTTCTCGTCTCCCCCATATATAAATGTCTTTTTACCGTCTTTAACTATTAAATACAAATAACTATTGGGGTTATCCTTACCGTATTTTCCAAACATTGAGTTATTCTTTCCACTACTTCTTATTTTAAATTTTCGTATTATTTCTTCTTTATTTGGGTGGTTTAATATTGTACTACATTTTTCCCCGCCGTCTGTCATGTTAGAAAGAACACCATTAGTGTAAATATTACCAAAAACACTTATTATTTCTCTTTCTATAATCAACGCATCGTTTCTTGAAATATTGGATTTTATAAAAATAATATGAGGTAAAAGGTTACTCTTTAATATTTTCTTGATTATATTCGTTTTATATGGATTTGAAGGAATCATTCTCTTTGACTTTGCTTCGGTTATATGAAAATAATATCTTCTCCCTATCCCAACACCAACATAAAACGGCTTATAGCACATTTTAATACCATTATATGAATAATCTCCGGGCTCAAGTGGATTCAAATAAATGTAAACATAATGTAACATATCTTCAGATCGTTCTTGATTCATTAGGAATTCCTGTTATAATGTATTTATATGCGAGCGATATTATGACTGCTATAAGAATCCCCCTCACAGAGAAATACCGTCCCCAGGAGATTGAAGATGTTGTCGGTGATTGTGATATGCTGGCGAAGTTCAAGGAGTATATTGAAAAGAAAGATCCACCACACCTTCTTTTCGTTGGTTCCCCTGGTATTGGCAAGACAACCTGTGCAAAGATAATAGCCAAGAATGTCACTCAGGAAGTTCTGTTCTTAAACTCTTCTGATAAGAGAGGAATAGATACACTGAGAAACGAAATTATAACATTCTGTTCTATCATGTCATGGGACGATAGCGGAATAAAAATTGTTATTCTTGACGAGGTTGATAACCTAACAAACGACTCTCTTCAGGCTTTACGTGGAGTAATGGAAGAATATATTGAAACAGCAAGATTCTTTTTGACTGGAAATAACTTGGGTAGGATTCCAGACGCCATCAAGTCGCGTTGCCAGAAGTTTGACTTCAATAACATCTCAAAAAATGAAATAGCTAAACGATGCAAGCACATCTTAGATACTGAAGGAATAAAGTGTGTAAACTTCGCCAGGGATGTCAAATACATCATAAATGAATTCTATCCAGACATTCGCCAAATTGTAGGTGCCTTGTCGAAGTTCACGATTGGTGGGGTATTTCAAATCGACCAAAGTAAAACATTCTTCGCTCGTCATGATATGCTTGTTCAGCTTATCAAAGAGAAGAACTGGAGAGATATACGCACAAAGGTTTGCGGCACAGACACTTACGACAATTTATTTAAGGTATTATTTGACAGGGCAGAAGAGATAAGTCCAGAGAAGGTAGAAATTATCATGATACTTGTAGCCGAAGGGATGAAGTCCCAAGCTGCGGTCGCTGACTTCGAGGTAAACTTTATGTCAACGGTGCTAAAGATAATACAGGAGATTTAATTGTTTGACTCGTTTAAGAAATTTTTAGGGTGGAAGAAACCAAAAGAGGAAGAGACATTACCAGAACCAGAAATACCTGATCTTGGCGTTGATATTGGTCTTCCAAAAAAAGCCCAAGCAATTCCTTTACCAGTTATTGCCGACGACTCTTACACAAACAATTTATTGAATAAATCAAAAAATAGTATAAAATATACTAATAACACAGAAAGAGGACTTATGGCAGAGAAATTTTTAGTCGTACTTGACACATCAAACAGACCAGAAGTAACAGATAGAGGTCTTAAGGGAGGGCTAAAGAATTTTTACTTTATAGCCGCCGCAAATCCAGATCAAGCTAAACAAATTGTATTATCAACATTTGCCAGAACCCCGCATATTGTTCAACAGATACAGTACTCGTTAACTGTTACGCCTCTTAGTAGAATAGCACCACATGTCAATGAACAGACACCAGTATGGAGTTATATTCCTCTCCGCAAGGGATCAAAAGCACCTGGGCAACAGTCAACGCCGCCTTCACAGGCGATAAACCCAAACAACACTGATGAAGTTATTCCCATGCAGATACCCCCTGCCCCAATAACACCCCCAACGCAAAACGACACGCCCAAGATGGCTGAGATTCCCCCCGAAGCCCAGGCTAATAACCCAATGGCGGCAATGATGTCACCTACATTGCCAAACGGACAGCCAAACCCAATGTTTGCTATGTTACAGATGTTCCAAGCAGCTATGGCTGGGGGTACAGCGCCAGCCGCACCAACAGTCCCACCAAAATCCATAGTGACAAGGGGCGATCCAGACAATGATCCTGAGTTGGCGGCTAGGCTTGCTGAAGTAAGATCAACCGCTGTTGCCCGTCATGTAAATCACGACCCAAGTGCAATGGACGATGAGTTGTCGCATGCCGAGAGAAAAGCCGCTGCCGAAGTTGAAAACTTTAAGTCGCTTGACAAGTCTGAGCAAGGAGCAAGAGGTCTTACATCCGTTCAGAATGATATAGATCCTGCACTTATGGGTCAGATGACAAAGACTCTTGGTAAGATGGAAGTTGGTCAACCAGAAGATAAGGCACCCACTAAGAAAAGAAAGTAATGACTAAGCATAAGAAAAGAGAAGGACTAAAGAAGAAAGAGACTAAGAGTTATCTATGGGAAATTATAGATGATATCTTAGTTCATAAGACTGGCACGCTACTCGACAACCCCGATTACGAAAAGGGATTTTCACCGTTCATGGCGGTGCGTGTGTTGTCAATGCATCCTTCACTTATCGAATATGCCAACTATATCAATACTCTACATCAAACATTTGGCGGGCATGGTCTTGACAAGAAAAGATTCTATAAGATGCTTGTCAGAATAATACCAGAAACAACCGAAAGAACTTTATACCTAAAATCAGTTAGTCAAGAAGATAAGGATGTTTCATGTGTTATGTCTTACTTCGATTGTAATCAAAGAGAAGCTCTTATGTATATTGACCAGTATGGTGAAAAATGGGTAGATTCCATAAAGAGAACCCAAGGTGGGTTAAGGAAATAATATCATGGATATCGGAATAAAAGTCAAATTATTAAAGCCCTATGGACAGGTATGTGAGACGCTTGAGAGGATGGGCGTTGTAAACAGAAAAGAGAAGGTAATATATCCATCATGTTACTGTCATAAAATTGACGAAGATACTTATAGTATATGCCACTTTAAAGAAATGTTCCTCCTTCAAAACAAACCCAGCACCTTTAACGAAGTTGATAGTTTGAGAAGAGCGACTATAACATATCTTCTTCAGGATTGGGGATTTGTGTCTGCAATAGATGTCGATGAGATATCTAAAATTCTCACCCTAAAAGATAAGATTGATGTTATTCCGCATAGGGATAAGCATCAATATAAAATCATTCATAAATTTAAACAATATTTGACAAATAAGCGACCTGTGCCATAATGGAATTATGAAGCCCCCTTCATACGCAGTTCAAGCCATATTCTATAGAATAGTGCCAGATTGCGAAGTAGTAAAAACATCAAATTCCTTCATACATCGTGGTCGTTGTCCCCTATGCGGCGACTACAAGAAAAGAATGTATATAAAGGAATACAGTGACAGATATCATGTATATTGTCACAACTGCGGATACTCCAATGGGTTCTATCATTTCCTCAAAGACGAGTTCCCTGAGTGTGTAGAATCACTGAAGCAGTATATATTTGACTCCATAAAGTCGGGTGACTTTATGAAGAGGAATATACCTAAAGAACCAGAGATTGACCGAACCGAAGAATTTGACATGAAGCTTCGGTGTTATCTTCAAGACAATGCCTTCCCGTTAAGCAGAAAACAGAAGCACGAATCGAAGGAAGCGTGTCGCCAAAAAGCTATAAAGTACCTTAGTGACCGTAAGATACGAGAGCAGGATTGGTCAGAGTTTTTCTTTATTTTCGAAGGTCAATTGCGTGGCTATATTGGTATACCTATGTGGGACGCAAAGAAAATGAATTTACTTCATATACAGGGAAGAATACTATTCAAATCAAAGACCCAAGAAGACCAAGAGAAATATCTTTTTCTTAAAGATACCGCAGCAGGAATTGAAAATCTTGCCAAGCCAATATTCGGATTATGGCGGGCAGATCCGGAAAAACCAGTATTCATGTCGGAAGGAACTCTAAGTGCCCTTGCATTTGGAAAACAGGGACTTGGCACTGGTGGCGCAAGAATCAGTAAGTTTTATATATCAGGTGTACACAAGAAATTTAAAGATGTTATTTGGTCATTCGATAACTATTGGACCGATAAAACAGGAAGAGAAATGACTGAGAAGCTACTTCATATGGGAGAAAGTTGCTTCGTATTCCCCAAAGGAACTCCATGTAAAGACACTAATGACCTACTTTCACATCTAAATGTCGATGAGATACCAGAAAGTTTCATTAATGAGAATACATATCACGGGAAATTGGGCTACACAAAATTGAAGTTACTGTGATATAATATGTTGCATGAAAAAAGCATTAGTCACTGGCGCGAACGGTCAAGACGGATCGTATCTACTCGAATTTTTACTTGAGAAGGGATATGAAGTTCATGGCGTCATAAGAAGGTCATCTGTATTTAATACAGGTAGGATTGACCACCTTATGACAGATATTAATATCTATAACAAAACACTCTTTATACACTATGGGGATGTTACAGATCCGGTCAATATTAATCAACTTGTAACATCTATACAGCCAGATGAGGTTTACAATCTTGCGGCTCAGTCTCATGTAAAGGTATCTTTCGAGTTGCCTTACTATACTGCCCAAACAGATGCTATTGGAACCCTCAATATGATTGAGGCAATACGGAACCACTGCCCAAAGGCAAGGTTTTATCAGGCATCTACGAGTGAGCTTTATGGTGGGATGGGATATAACATGCCAGAAACAGGCTATACAGAAGAATCTCCCATGCACCCACGGTCGCCTTATGGATGCGCCAAGATGTATGGGTTATGGATTGTGAAGAACTATAGAGAAGCATATGGAATGTTTGCATGTAACGGAATATTGTTCAACCACGAGAGTCCCCGTAGAGGCGATACATTTGTAACTAAGAAAATAACAAACTGGATGCAGAAGTTTGTAAGTCAGAGTTTTAGGTCAAGTTGTTGGGAACTGCCGCCGTTGGAACTTGGCAATCTTAATGCAAAAAGGGATTGGGGACATGCTAAGGACTATGTAGAGGCAATGTGGCTCATGCTACAACAGTCAGAACCGAAGGATTATGTTATAGCAACCAACAAGACTTATTCCGTAAAGGAATTCATCAACGAGTGCTTTACCCAGCTTGAGTGGATGGGGGGCGATTCACAGCACATGCATTGGGAAGGTGATGGACTTAACGAGAAGCTCGTTTGGAATACATTCGGAACCCCCGTCGATGGATTACCTCTAGTAGTTGTCAATCCCAAATATTTCAGACCCTCAGAAGTTGAAGTGCTACTTGGCGATGCCACCAAAGCACAGAAGGAACTTGGATGGAAACCAAAGTTTGATTTCCATCGTCTTGTTAAAGATATGCTCAACCCATAGTAAGGAATTCATATGAAAATAAACGAACTGATAGATGCCCATATAAAAGAATATGTCAAGGAAGTATGCGAAAAGAAAGCAATACCCGAAGATATTTCGTTTATTGAAACAGACAATATCGGAGAAGTTTTGGATAAGCTCATAATTGTCCATATAAGAGCCTGGATGCTTGAGGATACTATTCATAAGAATATCAGCGATGCTGACCTAGCAACCGTCAAGAGAAAGCTAGATATCTGCTTCAAACAGAAAAGACCAAAGCTTATCGAAGCAATAAATAAGCTAATAGAAAAGTCTGTTGTTGAAGGAAAGTCTCTTGTCGAAGATAATGTAAAAATATACAAAAGCGAGGATCAATGAACAAAGACTCAAAAATATTCGTGGCTGGTCATAATGGTCTGGTTGGCAATGCTCTTCATAGATACTTGATGGCGAATGGTTATAGTAACATAATAGTTAAATCGAAAAAAGAGCTAGACCTAACCAAACAAGAACAAGTCGATGCTTTTTTCGCAGTAGAAAAGCCAGAGTATGTTCTACTGTCTGCCGCTAAGGTGGGTGGAATCCATGCCAATTCCACATTCCCTGTTGAATTTGGTTATATAAACGGTATGATTCAATTAAATGTTCTTAATGCGGCACATGTCAATGGAGTTAAGAAGCTTTTATTCCTTGGATCCAACTGTATATACCCAAAAGAATGCCCACAGCCTATAAAAGAAGAATATCTATTATCATGTGAACTCGAAAAGACAAACGAAATCTACGCCCTTGCAAAAATTCTCGGGGTCAAGATGTGTGAGTCGTATTGCAAGCAATACAATGATAGCTTTATATCTGCTATGCCTTGTAACTTATATGGTTTAAATGATAATTTCCATTTCGAAAATAGCCATCTCATACCCGCATTGATTCGAAGAATTCATGAGGCGAAGATGAATGGAACAAATGAACTTAAGATTTGGGGAACAGGTAAGGCTAGAAGAGAGGTACTATTTTCAGATGACTTAGCAGAAGCATGTGTGTTTCTGATGGATAACTACAACGGCACAACCCCAATAAACATTGGAACTGGAAACGACTATTCAATAGTAGAGATTTATGAAATAGTCAGTAAGGTTATAGGATATAGCGGAACCTTCTCGTTTGATACAAGCAAGCCAGATGGAACTATACGGAAGCTTTTGGATGTGTCAAAGATAAACAATCTTGGGTGGAAAGCCAAGCACACCTTCGAGGAAGGCGTCCAAATAACTTACGAATGGTTCCTCAAAAATCAGGATAACTTCAGAAAATGAATAAAATAATCATTACTACAATAAACCCAGAAACCGAAGCCGTCAGAAAGTTTAAAGATATAGACGGGTGGACCCTGACCCTAGTTGGTGACAAGAAAACGCCAAACTATAAAGATGATAAAATCAACTTCATCCCATATCCCGAGCAAGATGGAAAATACGATATATCTAAGGTACTGCCTGTTAATTCATATTGCAGAAAGAATATAGGGTATATTGACGCTATAAAGTCTGGTGCCAATATAATATATGAGACAGATGATGACAACATACCATATGCCTTCTGGGATTTTGAAAATTTTGAAGTGTCTAAGGTTTTGAATAGTAGTGAAAAGTTTGCCAATATATACTCATACCTATCGGGAGAGAAGATATGGGCGCGTGGATTTCCTCTTGAATATATTAATAAGCCAATAGATCATAAGATAGAATCCCGTTTGGCTTCTGTTGGTGTGTGGCAGACGCTTATAGACCATGACCCAGATGTTGATGCTATATACAGATTAACGATCAATAAGCCTATCAATTTCGATGTGAGGGAATCGTTTGCATTGACTGAGGGGGTCTATGCCCCATTCAACTCACAAAGCACCTTCTGGAACAAAGAATGCTTCATTTATATGTATTTCCCTTCAACGGTGTCTTGGAGATTCTCAGATATACTAAGATCCTACATCACTCAAAGATTGCTATGGCAGGATGGGTTCAAACTTGGGTTTAGAAAGTCTATAGTATTCCAAGACAGATTCCGTACAGACTATATGAGAGACTTTGTTGATGAGATTCCTCTCTACACTAATGTATTGAAGACAATAAACATTCTTGATAAGATACGGTTTACGTCTTCAAAGCAAAGTAACTTAATAAAAGTATACACAGAACTTGCTAACAACAATATAGTTAAGAAAGAAGAATTAGACATTTTAAACGTTTGGTTAAGCTCACTGAAAGGATTCATATGAAATACATAAAAGTTAGTTGTGATATGGAAAAGTCTTGCGTGTCGCTAGATTGGGACACTTCAAGATTTTTCGAGTTGGGGTGGGAGTTATCCATAACACACCTTCAGGCGAAAAGAATGATATCGACAAACCAAATAAATCCAAGTGAAGACTTTTTGGTTGTTAGTACAGACCGAGCTTTCTTGTATGAGAATGTGTGCAAGACCATACACTATAAGGATTTCGTCAAGCAACCAAGACCAGACAATTTTATTGACCTGACAAAATCTTGCAGTGACTACTTAAAAGTAACTGCCGATCAGGGATACTACAATGGTAAGTATAGATTCTATAACGAAGACAAACATTTAATACATAATATTAACTACTCAAGCATACAAGAAACCGAACCCTTCTTTGTAATGCATGCTAGATATAGGAACTGGTGTCCCGAAAGAAACTTCCCCCTTGACTTTTGGGTAAATTCGGTTAATAAACTAACCAATCACTTCAAGATGAAATGCTATATTTTTGGCGAGAATACCGATCCGTTAATTAACAATAGAAATGTCTTTGGTGTTGGTCTTCGTGACTATGCCACATTGTTAAACAACAAGAATTGTAGATTCTTCATGGGTTCAATGTCAGGTGGATCAATGGTTTCGCAACTGTGCTGCCATAGCAACTGCAAGGTATTCATAATAGAAAACCACCCGAGAATGATAGGTCATCCACTATTCCACGATGAAAGTGTTAATTTCGCTGGATGTGTGACTCATTTCAATAAAAATAAGGAAGGTCTTGTAGATGATATAATCAGGAGGGCGTAATGAATATAAAATATATTTCTACTATCATATCTATCTGTATTAATTAAGACATTCTATGAAATATAAACTAAAAATAATAGATTCGTTTTTTTCTCATAACCACTCGGCAAGTACTCTATCATACTTAGATCAAAATATAATATGGGATAGAGAAGTAGAATCGAATGATGATTTAGTTTTTTACACTAATAATTTTGATAGTGCTAATTGTGGAAAAATAAGAATAGCGTTATTAATAGAATCTCCCATTGTCACACCAAACTTATATCAATATTTTTTTGACATTAATAACAGAAAGAAATTCAATTATATAATGACATTTGATCAAAGATTATTAGATATAGGCGACAACGTAATTAAATATTATTTAGGGGGATGCTGGATAAATCCGCCAGATATAAAAATACATAGCAAGTCTAAAAATACATCAATAATAAGTAGTAGCAAAAACGAACATTCGGGGCATAAGTTGCGACATGAAATAATAAAAAAATTTAAACACAAAATTGATTTAATATGTGGCAGAGGGTATTCCGAGATACCCAACAAAATTTATGCATTGAGGGATTTTCGCTATTCTTTGGTTATTGAAAATTTTAGAATAAATAATTATTTCAGTGAAAAATTAATTGATTGTTTTAGCACAGGAACAGTCCCAATATACTGGGGATGTGAATCAGTATATAATCTATTCGATACGAGGGGCATGATTGTATTTGAAAAAACAGAAGATTTGGAGGAAATATTAGATACAGTAGGGGAGTCGGATTATTATGGAAGAATGTCAGCCATAGAAGAAAACTTTATAAGATGTAAGGAATTTCAGGTATGTGAAAATAGTATATTAATAGCATTGCAAAAAGTAATTCCCCCTCACATACTACAAAAATATATGATACAATAATAACTAATTGGAAAATATAATGTTAAAAACACAAATAAAAGATGAAGCCAGGATAGTATCAAGCAGAAACTCCTATAGTAGTTGTTTTTGGGACTCTATAAGGTCAGCAGTTCTAAGAAAAATAGTCAATGATGATATTAGCGATTTTGCTTCTTGGGACGAGATTAATAAAACAATGTATGTATCAAATATACATGGCTATGTTAAGAATGAATATGATTATATAAAAGACAAAGAATATCTTAAAAACACTTCTAAAAACAAACTAAAACACGAAACATTGTATAACGGAGTATGTTCCAATACTATTCATATGTTATATCATATACAAAGATTCACCGATGTTACCGGAGTAAATTTAAAGTCATTTAAATCAGTAATTGAATTTGGCGGCGGATTTGGTAACATGTGCAAAGTTATAAAAAACCAAAACAATGAAATAGATTATACTATATTTGACTTTGAGGAATTTAATCTCTTGCAAAGATATTATTTAAACGAAAACAATATATCCGATACGAAGTTTTGTAATACTATACAAACTTTAGAAAATAGACAATATGATCTATTGGTAGCTACTTGGTCATTAAGCGAAGCGCCCCGTAATATTAGAGAGGATTTCTTAGGTGGTATAAAGGCATCTAATTTTCTCATAGCGTATCAGGGGTCTTTTGAGGGGGTCAATAATAACGAATTCTTCAACTATATGAGCAGCAGCATATCAGAAATAAAATGGTATAACATACCGATTGAGCATATTGGAAACCAAAATTATCTATTTGGGGTCAAGAAATAACCATGAGTTTTAATATAACTATTTTCAGTAAAGACAGAGCATGTCAGTTAGATCAACTTTTAAGAACACTAAAGGCGCATTTCACCAATTATAAAGATAACAAAATAAATGTCATTTATAAATTTAAAAATAACAACCATAAGATTGGCTACGAAAAACTCATAAATGAACACAGTGAAATAAATTTCATATGTGAAAATAACACCAGCAAAAACTTTAAAGAACTGACACTATCTACTATTGACAGACAAAAAAATCATACTTTTTTTCTTGTGGACGATATAGTTATTAAAGAAAACTTCTCAGAAGACGATAACGAAATTAAATCCCTGGTGACTAATAAAGAAATACTATGTGTTTCACTTAGAATGAATGAGGGAATGAGTTATTGTCATCCGGCTAGAATAAAATACAGAAATATACCTAAACTAGAAAATGGAACATGGAGATGGCATGGGTGTGAGGGAGATTGGGGATACCCAATGTCGGTTGATGGTCATATATTTAGGACTTCTGACATTCTTCCCATAATAGAAAGAATACCTTTTAATAATCCAACTCTATTTGAATATAATTTAAGTATAAATTATCTTAACCAACCGTATATGTTATGTTATAAGAAGTCTAGACTATTTAACAATCCAATAAACAGAGTTCATAATAACAACGATACTCCGCATTCCAATATTTCGGAAGATTACATATTAAATGAATATCTAAATGGTAAGAGAATGTATATAAACGCCAACATAGAAAATACTAATTTTATATCACCACACTTTGAGATGCCAATAATATTAAGATAACTATTTAGACCATTTCCATTCTGATATATGTCTTCTTAACTCATCAGCATTCATTCTCGTAATTGAATCGTATATAGACTTATTTCTCCAATACATTTCTCCGTGACTGCTATTTGGTCCCCTGAAATGGTCTACGTGAAATATTGGATATGAAGTCCTACCTATGCGTAATCCAAGTTTTACACTTCTATGATATCTTTCTGTGTCTTCGTAGCCCCACCCAGAGAAATTTTCATTTTCCATTCCCGATGATATAAATGATTTTGTGTTCCAAAATACACAGCCACCAACAGAATCCGAAACAATAGGATAAAACATACCAGAAATTAATACATCTGTATTTTTATTCTGTCTTAAAATACCATAGTGGTTTCTACCGACTCCAAAAAATCTACCGTCAAACGGAAATACCATATCGTAATTACCGCTTGATAGCATATTATACCCATCTATGTAGGCTTTAACTGGTAACAATACATCTACGTCATAAGTGGAATGAAACTCAGTTTTGCATTTTCTTGCTAAAATATTTAGAATTTTTGTCTTATGATTTTTATCACTGTCTGTTTTTATAAACTCATACTCAACACCAAAAGGATTCTTATATTTACTTTCGGTTCCCATTTCACAAACTGATATATTTGTATCAAAGTGATGCAAAATATAATCAATACATAAGTCTATATTTTCAACTCTGTCGTTGGAATCGACTAACATTGGCATATTAAATGTTATATTTTTTAAGTTGTGTTTCATCTTCCCAGGTTCCCGTAACTATCGTGTGTTGATCCCCAATATTGCCGACAAAACACGTGATCAGATCCCGTGTAAGAACCACCACAAAAATGATTAGGAATAAAATAATGTGAAGGATATACTTTAATCTTTGTATAGTTGTGTTCTCTGATACTATTGGTCAAAAGAGTCGGACCTGTTAAAATCCATGGGGGAGCCATCCCGTTCATATGCTGCGGGTTCATTCTGGATATCTTCTGTATCAATATGTCAAATAACTGGCAATTCTTAACACCGGCTAAGTATCCATTAGCTATTAGCCCCGGTCTATGCTGCTCGCTTTCAAAACACGCAAACGAGTCATTATCAACTAAAAAATCTTCCAATGGTTTAATGCAATCAGAATCAGCATCAATATAGAACCCACCGTACTGCTTGAGTATTTCGTAACGCAATATATCAGCTTTTCCGTGAAATGGTGAGTATGCGTCAAAGTGACGGCGATTAATCATTGGTGGAAGATTTGCATCTGTCCACAGCATATATTCCCAACTTGGATTCATGTTCTTCCAAGTTTCCATCATCTTAAATGGTTTCTTATTTTGATCACCAACCCATATTTGATGTATTATCTTAGGTATCATTTTATTATTCCATATTCCCTAAGCCACGGAAATGTCTTAACTCTTTCTCTTGTTTGTTCAGGCGACTCACATTCCACGGCATGAAACAACTTTGCGTTTGCATCTAAATGGGGATTGGAGTTAAAGTTATTAGAGACTCTGCAATGTTCAAGATGCCACAATTTTCCTTCGCCGTAACGATGTTTAAGTCCCATTCTGATAAATCTCCAGTGCCTTTCATTATCCTCAAATCCCCACGACTTGAAGAACTCGTTTTCCATTCCAGCTTCCATGTATTTGTTAGTCAGCACCCAGGCAGGAGAACCAACAGCAGCCGCCATCTTTCCATTATCTGCAAAAAGCAAAGGATTCATTGATCCCCTAAGAACATAATGTTGATTCTGATTAACTCTCATCAAATCACCAAACCCAACTATATACTCAAATCCATCCTTCGTTATCATATTTCTTGTCTTTTCATACCCATCTGGTTCCATGATGATATCACAATCATACATGACCATTATAGGAGTGGTAACTTGACGAGCCATCGTATTTAAATGCTTAGTTTTCCAAAACAAGTATTCTTCGTTTTTATTGAATATGTATTTTACCTGATTTATCTTACTTCCCAGTATCGTGGGAACCTTGGAAACCTTATCATCTTCAAGGATTATAATATTAGTATCAAGATGATGTAAAAGATACGAAACACTTGTTAAGATATTATTGGCTCTATCTTGTGATTCGACTCTAACAGGCATGATAAATGTAGTGTCTCTTAAATCATACTTTGACATTATTAGCCCCTTAATCTATTTTCTATTTCTGTAAATGGTATCAAAATTCTCCCGACGCCTCTCCCATACACCCTGCCGTTATGGTCAATCTGCGGCTTTCTGTCCTCGTCGCTTGTTGTATTTGGGACATCAAGCATCTGTGTGTAATCCCATGTCTCCTTGATAAACGGAAACCCATGTCGAGGGAATTCACCCGCTAAAATACATCTGCGAGTATAATCACAATGTTCAAATCCATACCCTATGTAATCGGGATCTAAAGCACCAACCTTGCTCAATGTCTGCTTTGTGATTGACATTATCTGTGCGACGTGTGTATGTTCGAATATCACAGTCCCAGATGGAACCTTGATAATCTTCTTTGGTCGCTTCTCGTTATCTGAAACCCACTTTGGACAGTAGTTAAACAAACCAACACCAGTTTCACGGTGGACATTTAAGTATAGAGTGTCCCATCCAACTCTCGTAGGTTTGAAGTCATCCTCAAACAAAAATAGATGATCGCATTCTTGAAGATGCATCATGGCAATACTTTTATTAATAGATATTCCCAAATTGCGATGTGGAATTAGATTCATCAACTGTGATACCTTTTCGTATCCGGTTGTGTCGGTTTGGTCCAGCGAACAAACAAGCTTGTAATCATAACGGTCACGGTCGAGAGTGTTTACAATCGACTCAGCTACATCCGTAGCCGCTGCTGATCTATTGTAAGTTATAAGCCCGATACCAATAAGTGGCTTAGGCATTCTTAGATTCCTCGAAATCGCTTATTTCTTCTTCGAAGTTAATCGTGAATGATATTCCCCTCGCTGCTTCTGGCACATCAATAGAAACTACCTTTTTTCCCGTCTTTTTTTCGAGAAACTTAGTTAGTAACTTCTGAGCATCTTCTAAGGTCACGACTGCTTGTGGTCTATTGATAATCTTCATAATATCTCCTTTGTGAATGGTATGTATATTTTATTGGGATCAAATTTCATATATATTTTATTAGCTTCTTCGGAATATTTCTTTCTTTCTTCTTCACTGAAACATGGCGCAGTTCCAAGGTCTTTAAAGTATATGTCGGATTCAATCACAAATGGATGGGCATCGTGATTTGCCGGTGAGCAAAGTCCAGCCAACTTACACCTTCTTGTGTAGTCACTATGCTCATATCCAAACTTTCCATAGCTAATATCAAAAGCTCCTATCTTCTCAATAACTTCTTTTGTCATCACCATAAGTTGCGCTGTGTTTCTTTGGTATATACCTAAAGTAACAGATGGCAATCTAATAACCTTATACAATAAATCCCTATGGTCCAATCTAATATGATTAAGATGTCTCATACCAGATTCTTTCAACGCTGTTAAGTATAACTCAACCCATCCAGTATATATTGGTTTAAAATCATCTTCAAGTAAAAATATAACATCACAATCCCTCAAATTCCACAATGCTCTATTTTTATTTACTGCAACTCCGCCGTTCTTACCATTTACAACAGGGAAAATCTTCAACACTTCCTTGTATTCTGAGATATCTTCCTGATCAATACTGCATATTAGCTTATAGTTATGTACAGATTTATCAATTGTACTCAAAACCCCTTGACAAACAGATAGACATTCTTCGGGTCTTTTGTATGAAATAATCCCTATTCCTATCTTCATAATTTACCCCTTGACTTTATTTTACCAACATATATGATAAATACCTATTCACGATACATAACATTGTCATAAACTTTATTATAACATAAAATATAACTTAATTCAATATAGAAACCTAAATATGAAAAAACTGTTTTTTAACATAGCAATTCTTCCATTACTCTTGATGGTAGCGTCATTTACAAACAACGGAATTAAGAATACTGATAGTTATACTTATGTGGTATTAGAACACTCATATAGCGATTTCATCAAAGACGCTTATAATTTCAGGATACGAAACAACTTAGATGTCCCCGATTTTTATTACGATATTCTGCAAATAGACAACCCAAATACGCCGCAATGGGTAAAACAGGCAGCCATAGAACAACACAACGATAGCTTTAAAGATAAAGTTCCTCTGTGGATTAGACGTGGGCAGCTTATGACAGAATCCTCATCTTCATATAACGAAGACGGTTCTATAAAGTATGTTAGTAAAAAAAGGGGAGGCAATAATAACAAAAAGGGTGCTATTGGTCCTTTTCAAATTTTGCGAATAGCCTTCAATCACATGAAGCAAAAATACCCAGATTCTCTACGTGGTCGCAGATACGAAGAAATGCAAAATGATACAAAGCTTAATGAAGAAGTAGCTTGTATGTATCTTGTGTATATATACAACGGAAGAGGTAATAAAAATTGGAACACGACCGTGATGATGTATAATGCTGGTCCTTGGGGATCGCTGGATTCCAATGCCAGAAACTACCTAAATAAAGTTAGAAAATACGGAAATATAAACAATTAGCTATTACACGGACAGAAATAGATATTAATATAAATAAAGGCATAGTTTATGGAGCTATGCTATGACCATGAGATTTTTTAATATCACTAAAACAACAGAACAGCTTCTTGAGAGCAGACTTGAGTCAGACATACAAGTATGGCTTTCTCAACCAGAAGCTCTCGTTGAGCGTTGGAGAAAACCAGCACGTGAAGGAATGAAGTGCGTCCAAGTTGGTAAGAGAAAGTATCATTACGAAAAGGTCAAGGAATCCGGTAAGTTTGGACCAACATATATTCTTCATGGAAAAAATGGCGCTCGCTATGGTCTTTTTAGGGGGGCGAACGAGGAACTGCTACCCGTCAATCTTAAGACTAAGAAACTTGTTAAGACAAGTAGATTCCTTCATAAAAATGGAAACATAACATGGAAGAGAGCAATTAAAAATCTTGACTCTCATAAAAAGCTTAAGGAATCTGTTTTATTAGAAGGTGGCAATGCAGTGAAGAATGAGCTTATCCAGAAGCTCGAAGCCGCTGGAGCAACCAATGTTCATTACATCAGAATACCTTCTGATCAAATAAAAGCCGTCTTCAATGAAATTGTTGAACCTCTTCTCAAAGAGATATCTCCGTTCTTAGATCCATCATACAAGACAACTTTCGGGCTTGGTTCAACTCGTCTCGCCGCATATGTCTCTGGTAGAGAAGTAAAGCTTCTTAAGTCAGAAGATCCACAAATAATGGCAAAAGCCACACAAGCAAAGAAGTCATATGGCGACTTGGACATTGATATAGTTCCCAAGGAAGGCGTTGAGCTTCGACAAATTGGTGAATACCTCTCGCAGAAGTATCCAACCAAGGTAGCATATCGCAAGTCGAAGATATCAGCCGAAGAGATTCTCATGGCTTATGTATGGGAAGATGGAAAGACCATTCAGATTGACCTCGTAAAAGGCGGCGGTGCGGACGCGGGTGAAGTAAGCTTTATGCAGTCAAGCTCGTTTGTTGACCTTTCTCGTGGCGTCAAGGGGGCACTTCAGAAGTGGCTTATGCGTGCGGTGTTGGGGGAAAGAGAACTGACCGAGAATGAAAAGAAGATGGTCAAAGATGCTCTTAAGAAGAACGAAGAGTATCTGACTCTGGCTAAGAAGGGATGGGTTCCTGGCAGACATGGTGATACATCGCTTGAGCCGGGAAGATTCCAGTTGGGCAAGGGTGGGGTATATGTAGTCATTGATTTGTTCAAGGAAGGCGTCAAGACCCGCAAGACCATAAAACTGAATGAGAAGCCCCTTGTCGATTTCTCAGACATCAATAAGCTCGCGTCATTTATCATTCCCGGCGCAACTGAAGACGAACTTACATCGGCAGTAAAGATTGCAGAGAAAGTAAAAGAAACCATGCCCGACAAGATTCCCGCAATATGGGAAAGCTTCAGTCGTATGATGGATCAGCAGAAGGGAACTATTGATATTGAAGACTACAACACTGGCATGAAGACAATCTCTGAAATACTTGGCGTAGAATGGAAGGGAGAATAATATGCCACGTGAGGGAATAGGCAGATTTTCAGGAAAGAGTGAATACTCTGATGTTGAGTTCCTTGAAATTTTCAAAGAACTATTACCTTATGTAAAGGCGGGAAAGATAGACCTCAGTAAAGTCAAGAACATTGATGTCGTTGAGAAGATGGATTCTGCGTTCTGTCATTTCGGAATAAACGACCATGGGACATTTTTCATAGAGACATCGAACTCGGGAGAAGTCACTGTAGATAATTACAGACAGAAGTTTTCCAATGAGTACTTCTTCGGGGACTTTAAGGCAAGCTTTGAGTCTCTCCTTGGGAACACTATACTTCAGAATGCCCTCAAGAAGATATCAGCCAAGTTTGGTCCCATCCGTTACGATGCCGAAATATTCCCTGTATTGACCCACACTGGCGACGATACTGGTTATATAACCTTTGTAGCTACTCGCTACGACAAGAACAAATTTGGTAAGAACGGAGCGTTCGTTGTATTCAAGTCATGGATAAAAGACGAAAACGCTCAATGGAAGCGCCCAGATCCAAAGACCAACCATAAGCTTATAGCTGCCATAGAAACAGCAGATTCCGCTGATTGGAGAATTTACACCAACGAAAAGCACGCGAAGCTATCTGGAAATATAGAATTCAAGATTGATAACCTTGATGAGATGCTGTCAACTGAAGAAGGAATTGACGAGGCTCTCACAGTTCTCAAGTCCCGTGGCAATACCACCATGAAGGCTCACTTGAAGAACGCCATTCGTGACGCCAAAGATAAACTACAGAGTGTTCTTGATGCCTATGCGGAGAAGACTTCATCTATATTCTCCAAGGCTGGCGAAAAGTCACCCATAGAAGGCGTTGTTCTTCGTCTCAAGCAAGCTGATGGCAGCATCTTCGAAGTCAAAGGAACCTCCAAGGCATTTGATGAACTCAAGAAGCAGACTTGGGCAACTCGTATGGATCTTGGGTCGTTAGAAGAAGTAACCGATGGAAGATTCTTGAAGGATGCTCTTGGGCTGAGTACAGCCCAGCCAGCCGCTCTGAATAATGCTATTAAGAAGCTCGCTCAGTCGTTCACCAGTGACGAAAAAGACGCTGAGAAGAAGGAACTTCAGTTTCTCTTCAAGTTATACGAGTCACTCAAAGACGCTGGGGCAATGTCTTCTCCAGAGGAAACCAAGCAGAAAGTAAATGCTGTATTTGAGAGTGCCACGGAAGAACTTACAAAGATTATAGATGCTTTCAAAGCAAATGCAAAGTCACTGGATCCAGACACCCGCCGTAAGACAACCAAAGCTATTGAAATTGTCATTGACAAGTTCCAAAAGATTGAAGAAGCTATTCAAACAGACATACCACCAGAAATATTCCAGATTTACATTCTCAAGTTCTTCTTGGAAAGACGCTTGAACACTTACGCCGCTGCTCACATGAACAAACCAACAACCGACTTCAGTAAGTATTACGAAGGTCAGACACCAGTAATACTCTGGAATGGTAGAGCGCAGCCTTGGCACCGTGGTCATGACGCTATGATTCAACTTGCTAAGGACAAACTCAAAGAAGTTGGCGCTGAAAAGGTTCTTATCTTCATCGTCAAGGGCGGAGAGACATCCAAGAATAAAGAAGACAACCCACTCAATGAAGCAGAACAGAAGCAACTTATTCAGGCAATATATAAGAATGATCCAGCCGTATCAGTGGCTCCAGTTCCGTTGCCAACCTCAACATCATCAGCCATATGGGCAAGAATAGAGCCTCTCAAGATGTATGTCGCGGGCTGGCTCGCCGGTGAAGACAGAATAGAAGACTATAAGAAAGATGTAGCTAGATTCAATGCCAACCTATGGGTTCAGGACCATGCTTCTTTGCCACTCAAAGTAAATGACAGAGGAACTTCGGCAGTTGCGTTCATCCAGACTCCAAGAGTTATGAGCGGAACCGCCGCCAGAGAATCGGCTAAGACAACAGATTTCCAAACATGGGTGGCAAATGTATGTCCTCCACATGCTCTTAAAGACAATGAGGTAATAGAAATGTATAATGACATCTATAATAAGCTCAATATCGACAAGAAAGAAGCTGTTGAGTCGCTGGTAAGATCCAAGTTTTCATGTAAACTTGTAGAAGCCGAACCTGCTCCAGCTAATCCACCAGCAGACACCAATAAACCAGCAGAGCCACCTAAGCCAGAAAATCCAAAACAAGAAGAACCAAAGCAGGAATTTACTCCCGAAGTTATTGCCTTAGCAGACGCCATAGATAAAGAAAGAAAGTTATCTCCTGAAAACATAGATGATATTATTAAGAAACTTGGCAGCGATTCGCCGCAGTCCGATAAAAATGACACTCCTGTTCCCCAAGGAACCGCTGGGGATGCGGTTGATCCTGAGAAGAATAAACAGGAACAAAATAAGAAGCTAGAAGATAAACTCAATTCTATTAAAGTTACAAATATTGATGGTGGGACCGCTGATATGATTAAGAAAATAATTCTTAAGAAAGCACAGAATAAGGAACCCCTGGATTTAAAGAGTATTCAGCAAGATATAGAAGCGGAAAATAATCAATTTAAGCATACCCCCGATACTGATGGGGCTATACAGCATATTCTTGACCAAGCAAAAGACGAGATAACTTCTGTTTCTGCTTCGCAAGCAGAATTTAACTCCAAAAAATATAACACTTTGATGAGAAAAACCTTCAATGAAAAAGTATTCAAAGTTATTAATGAACTTCAAGCAAGTGATATAGAACTACAAAAGATAATCCAAAGCATTGATGATATGATAAAGAAGGATCCCAGTAAGAAGAAGGATGTCATTGAAGCCCTAAAGTATTTGAAATCAGAAGCAACAAAATTGCCTGATAAAGATAAACCAGTTGATGTTGAGACAAAAGAAATTAATCCCACAGAGGAACTTCCGGAAAATAAGAAACCAGAACCATATGCTTCTATGATGGGTAATCCCGATGTAATATCTGACCTTAGCACTATTTTCAAAACCGCATTATCAATGGTAGCGTGGGTAGTTTCAAAAGAAAATGAAAAAGCAGGAAGCGTATTATCTGCCTTTAATGGTGGTATTGCGAGAGGGTTGGATAAGATTAATGATTTAGTTAAAAAGGGACAATCTAACGCCGATGAGATGAATAAAGAGTTGAAGTCTTCTTTCCGTAAGTTACAGCAAAGTGAAAAGACTATGGAAAGAACATACAATGAAATAGTCAACAAAGCAAAGGCTGCTGGTAAGAACCCAGATGATCTAATAAAAGCCGCTCGTGAAAAGAGAAATATTGAAGACCTCAAGAAGAACTCTGACGCTAAGCAACTGAAACAGGCGTTGGATAAGTGGAAAAAGTCTACCGGAAGAATAGATTCGAAGTTTATTGCCGAGTTGAAAAAGACAATACCAAACTATGATACGCTTATTCAGTCGGCAACAAATTCCAAAGACCCAAAGTATGCCGAAAGCGAGAAAAATATCGTTACCGCAATAAAGAAATATCTCTTAGGTTCGGGGGAGACAACATATCCATATTTAAGTGAAATGGTTGATAGTGGCGATCAAGACGAAGTAATAAAGAATAACCTCATAGAACTAAAGGGTAATATTGCTTCGCCCCTCCATATGCCAGCAGATAGAGTCACGAAGCTCAAGGAAATAACTGCAACAGGAGAAATGGATTCTTATTTCTTAGCTGAAGAAACCATCAACGATGCTTTAGACAGTTTATCGCGCCTCTACCTAACTGTAAAGAAGAAGATAGACATAAAAGAAATAAAGGACAAAACCAAGCTATCTGCAAGAACGATAAACAATTGGATTAATCGTGTTAAAGATAATCCATACGATGATAAAATAATAAAAGCCATAGGAAATCAACAAGCCCAATGATTATAAAAAGATATATTAACGGACGCCCGTTACCTACATCTGATAACAAACCCAAAGAAGCAACGCCTGCTAAAAAGCAAGTAGCGAAACCAAACAATACACCACCAGTCCCATTACCAAAACCAAACACCCCAGCTAAGAAAAAAGGCGGCTGCGGCTGCGGAAGGAAATAAATGAGTTTTTCGTCATTCTGTGTCCTCAATGAAGCACTCAACATGGGCGAAACCATGGAGGGAATATTTGCTATAGCGGTTGGGGCATATATAGCCAACGGTAAGTTGGATACAGACACTATTAACAGCATAAGATCCTCACCCAACTTCAAAGGTGGCAAAGGGAAAGTTTCGATTCAGTCTAATACAGCCAACAACGCAAACTTGATTGGCATACAGGCAGATCCCGAAGACAAGATTACAGTCAGCGTCGAAATAAACCTACGCCCCAAGAATGTCGGTGGCATGTTTGGCGATGACTTGGAGCCAAATACAAAAGTGGATGCATTGGTTGCGTCAGTCGTAAACAAAGTTCCCAATCTATCAACCATAAAGAAAATCCAAAGCTTCATTGTTGATATATTGACCAACAACAAGCCAGATGATATAGAGTTCGTTGTAATCGCTGATGGTAGCGAAGCATCTGCAACCAAAGGCGGCTTGATCAAGGGTGATGTAAAACTTGACATCCACGCAAGAACCAAGACGAGCATTCCACAGGAAATAAAAGGGACTCTATCGTTTTCTCTGAAAACCGGCACAGATACCAAGACCGTAAGCAACCTTAGTATCTTCGGTGGAATACTAAAGATGGGACAGCATTACGACCTTGATTTCGTAAGCGACATCAATAAAGACACTGAGTTTACAGGAAAGTATAAAGATACTCAAAAGCTTGTCTACGAGCATCCTGACAAGTGGGCAGATGAAGAACACTTTATATCGTACCTAAGAAAGTATCTACTTATTCAGGATTCGTTCCTAAGTAAGAAAGACGATGAGTTTGAAGGTGGTGGGTCAGAAAGAAGAGTTCAGCAAATGACGGCTGAGCTTACACACCTGAAGACACTTCTTAAGAAATTTATAGTAGCCTTCACCCGTGATATCAAAGGCATTGATAGCGATGTGTTTACAACAGATCCACATGCTCGTCTTTTTGCGTCTAAGACTTTTGACTTTATTCAGCGAGAGATATTCGGAACCGATATAGCAGAATATATACACGTAACCGACAGCGACATAAAAGAGATTAAGAAGGCTGACATTGAGAATATGAAGTATGAGTATGTTGTAAAGGTAGAATCAGAACCAAACGGCATTGTAAACTTTATCGGCATAAATATTGATGGCTCCAAGAAGCTTATCTTTAGAGTTGTTCCTCGACTTGAGTATAATATTAAGACGCAAAGAAAGACCCAGTTACTTACGATTGATATAGGGGATTTAGCATGAATGAAGTTAGAAGGATAATGGAAGCGATTTTATTGGGGGAACTCCATATAGATCGTAATATTGATAAAATAAAAGAATACTTCAGAAAATTTACCAAAAATTTAAAAAATATTCCATTTGGGTGGAATAAGAAAATAGTAATACATATACCAAAAACTCTAACTGAGGGACATGGGGACTCATATACATACGGAGAATATGTTGAAGTCCTCTCGGTATTTAAGATAGTCAATAAATTTATAGACGGAAAAATTAATCATATTAATGTAACAACAAACGTAAACGATTCTGTCATTCAAAAAGTAAAAAACAAAGGAATATCCGAAACAGATATTATACGCGGAGAAGAATCCGCATCTCTAATAGCAGAGGCTATATTCGATGAAATGAGAAAAATAGAAGATTTTCTTTTTATATCACATATTGAAGTTCAGAGAACAGGAAAACCCGGAGTTAGAGCAGACATAACTATAAGTGTTAAGAAAAAATATAGAGAGGATGTTATAAAAACATTAGAGTACTCTCTTAAATCTATGGCATCAAAAACATTTACACCTTATAGCTCCACGGGCACGGCATTTTTAAAGCTATTTGTTGATTATAAAGGGAAAAATCGGAGAGAATGGCTAGAGTTAGTTAAACAAAAAATGGGAGATGATCCATTTTTTTTAGATCTACTTAAATATTTAAAATTAGCAGCAGAAGCTAAGAAACAAAACAACGAAAATGATATAGACACATATCGACAAGCAATATCTAACTTAATGGCAAATATAATAAATAAGCACGGAAAAGATCAAACTTTTATAAAAAATTTCCTTGATGTTTGTGGATTTAATTTTGACAAAACAGAAAATATATATGTAGCCGTTGGTAAAGCAAATAATGTCAAATTATATAGTTCCAACAGTAGCGAGAATTTTAAAGAACTTTTAAATAAAATAAGAGAGGGAGTATATATTTCGGCAGAGCATAAAGAAAAAGAATCTGGATTTTCAATCATCATAGTAAATAAGCTTGGATCAAAAATAGACATACCAATAAGAGGCGGCTGGGGAGTCACAAGCTCTAAAGCAGGGACACCGAAGTTAAATATAATAGGAAATGCCGATATATTTAATTAATGGTTGTTTTATACAATCCATGTCATATAATAACATCATGGATTATACCAAAGAAACATCTGAGTATTTGAAATCAGTTGATATTGCCTATAGAAAAAAGATGGGACAATATTTCACCAAGAAATACGTAAGAGATATATTATTCGATAACCTCCCCATAGATAAAACACATATTAACTACAAAGTATGTGAGTTAAATTGCGGAACGGGAGAATTTATATTATCATTTCAAACTGCGTTCAACACCCCCGAAATATACGCTTATGACACTGATAATAACATGGTTAATATATGTAAAGAAACATATAAAAACATAAAAGAAAGCGAATGTATCAATTCTCTTTTGTTGGACAAGAAAGAATATTTTGACTATACTATAGGAAATCCCCCATATTTTGAATTCACTCCAGATAAAACCACCAGAGAAAAATTCAAAGATGTCATATGCGGAAGAGTGAATATATATTCCCTTTTCATAAAAAAATCAATTGATGTAACAAAAAAGGAAGGATATATTGCCCTTGTAGTTCCTCCTTCGATGAACAATGGGTCTTACTTTAGGAAATTGAGGGAATATATTGTAAAGACGTGTGATATTGTCTTTCTTAAAGTCTTAAATCCAAATGAATTTGACGACGCATCACAAACAGTACAAATACTAATACTCAAAAAGACGACTAACAGTGGAAGATATGTGTTCAAGCGCAATGGCATAACCATCTTCACTGAAGATGTAAAAGAAATTGAAAAATTATATGAAGGTGCAATATCGTTAAAAGATGCTGGGTTTGAAGTTGCTACCGGAAATGTGGTGTGGAATCAAAATAAGAATATTCTGTCCGACGACGCTTCCGATGTAACCTTAATTTGGGCACACAATATACAAGATAAGTTAACTTTAAACAATAATACTAAAAGAAAACAATACATAAAAGTTAATTCCTTTAATACTTCGCCTTGTATAGTGGTTAATAGAATAACTGGCTGCGGGAAGAATGCAAAATTACGATGTTGTCTGGTGAGCGATATTAAATACGTTACTGAAAATCATGTTAATGTAATAACATGCGGTGATAAGTGTCGTTTATCACTTCAGTGGCTTCTAAAGCAATTATCATCGCCAAAAAATTTAAAAGCAATCAAGCATATCACGGGGAATACTCAATTATCAAAAACAGAGCTTCTAAACCTTTTTCCAATATATATTGAATAGTATAAAATATTGATTCATATAGAGATGACAGTAAGATAAAACCAAGAAGCACCCAACAAGTCCATATAAACTAGGAAAAATAATGATTAAGTCAATATCAGACTCTCAGCTTGAAATTATCAAGAATATACAAACCCTCTATACTGGCAACATCCAGTGTGATGTTACATTCTCGAAGGGCGCGTTTTGGAAGGGATTGGATGAGCCAACCCTAAAGTTCGACATCTGTCCACCAACCAATAGACCCGATGTTATTCAAGCCGATTGCAGGAAACTTCCGATAACTAATGGTATTGTAAAGTCGATGATGTATGACCCACCATTCATTGTTGCACACGGTAAGGAGTCTGTTATAGGTAATCGTTTCTCGTCATACAAGACGATGAAAGAACTATGGCAGTTCTATGATGACTCGCTTAAAGAATTCAATCGCGTCATCAGTAAGAAAGGACATTTAATCGTCAAGTGTCAGGATATAGTCTCAGGTGGTCGCAATCATTTGTCACATGTTTTTATTTGTAACATGGCTGAGAAATATGGATTTGAGAACGTTGATCTATTTATCTTAACTGCAAAACACAGAATGACTACACATAATACAACTAAACAAAAACACGCAAGAAAATATCATTCATATTTCTTAGTGTTTCAAAAAAAGAATGATTATTTATCTGTGTAAGAGTATAATATTTTTATCAAAAATGACATGATTGGGTATTGATAAATACAATAACCCACTAAAATAAAATCTGGAGACAACGATGACAAATAAGAGAATTTACACCCACGAAGAAGCAACTAAGGAGTCAGTAGAATATTTCAATGGTGACGAACTAGCAGCCTCAGTATTCGTAGGAAAGTATGCGCTCAGAAACGAAAAACATGAACTACTCGAAAGTTCCCCCGACCAAGCCCACAGAAGAATAGCAAAAGAATTTGCCAGAATTGAAAAGAAGTATCCAAACCCATTGTCAGAAGATGAGATATATTCTTACTTCAAGAATTTCAAGTATATAGTTCCACAGGGTTCTCCTATGTCAGCCATAGGAAATCCGTATCAGATTCAGTCTGCATCAAACTGCTTCGTGATTCCTTCGCCGCTTGACTCGTATGGTGGTATATTACATACAGACCAAGAGCAGGCTCAAGTTATGAAGCGTCGTGGTGGAGTTGGATTCGATATATCCAATATTCGTCCAAAGGGACTATCAACCAAGAACGCTGCTCGTACCACTGACGGTATCGGCGTGTTCATGGAAAGATTTTCGAATACATGTCGCGAAGTTGCACAGAACGGGCGCAGAGGCGCTCTAATGTTATCTATATCATGTCACCATCCCGAGATAAGAACTTTCATCAACATCAAGCGCGACAAAAAGAAGGTAACTGGTGCTAACATTTCAATCCGTATGACTGACGAGTTCATGAAGGCAGTCAAGCAGGACAAACAAGTTGAGTTGCGCTTTCCTGTAGATAGCAAGACGCCATCTATTAGTGAAATGGTAAATGCAAGAGAAATCTGGAGCGAGATTATTCAGGCTGCTTGGGAATCCGCTGAGCCTGGAATCCTTTTCTGGGATAATGTCGTAAATAACGGTCCAGCAGATATATACGAATCATATAAATCCACTTCAACAAATCCATGTGGTGAGATAACTCTTTCTCCATACGACAGTTGCAGACTTATGGTTGTCAATCTGAATTCGTTTGTCAATGATGCGTTTACTGACAAAGCAGAGTTTGATTTCGTCAAGTTCGCGGAAGTTACTCAAGTAGCCCAGCGGCTTATGGACGATATGATTGATATTGAGCTTGAGCAGATAGATAAGATTCTAAAGAAGATACATGCCGATATTGAGCCAGAGAATGTTAAGAAGATAGAAATTGACCTCTGGAATAACATCAAGAATGCATGCATCAATGGTCGTAGAACAGGGCTTGGCATCACTGCCCTTGGTGACGCCCTCGCCGCCTTAAATATTCGCTATGGCTCCAAAGAATCCATCAAGAAAACTGAAGAAATATACAAGGCACTTGCCATCAACTCCGAGAAGGCATCGTGTATGATGGCGCGTGATCGTGGAACATTCCCGATATTCGACGCTAAGCTTGAGAGGGGTCATCCATTTATAGAGAGGCTATTGGAATCTGACCCCGAACTCAAGACCCTTTACAAGAAGCATGGTCGTAGAAACATATCGACCACTACCACGGCTCCAGTTGGATCTGTTTCTACCATGACACAGACTACCTCTGGAATCGAACCTTCGTTCCTTCTTAAGTACACTCGTCGTAAGAAAATAAATCCAAACGATAAATCTGCTAAAGTTGATTTTGTTGATGACATGGGTGACAAGTGGCAAGAGTTTCCTGTTTATCACCACGGCTTCCGCAAGTGGATGGAAGTAACCGGAAAAGAAAAAATAGAAGACTCCCCATACTTCAAAGCAACCTCAAACGAGATTGATTGGGTCGCTTCCGTGGATCTTCAGGCAGCAGCACAGAAGTGGGTAAGTCACTCTATCAGCAAGACCTGTAACCTACCAAACTCTGCTACCAAGGAACTTGTATCCGAGATTTACATGAAGGCATGGGAAAGCGGCTGCAAGGGCTTTACCATCTATCGTGATGGCTGTCGTACTGGTGTTCTCGTTGACGATAAACCAAAGGAAACAAAGGAAAAATCCGGAAGAGACGCTATTACCATCACTAAAACAACAGCCCCAAAGCGTCCCACTTCTCTCAAGTGCGAAGTACACCATGTGAAGCTCAGCAAGAAACTTGACAAGGTTCGCTCAATAGAATACTGTGCGGTCGTTGGTCTGTTCGAAGGTGGAGAGCCATACGAACTATTCGTTTTCGAAAACGGAACCATTGACAAGAAGTATGTCAATGGAAAGCTTGTCAAGAAAGCAAAAGGTCACTATGACGTTGAATTTGATGATGGGTTCACTATCAAGAACATCATGAAGGACCAGACAGAGGAAGAAGAGCTTGTAACCCGTCTTGTATCTATTTCGTTGAGACATGGAACGCCTCTTGAGCATCTTGTTCATCAACTTGAAAAGGTCCGTACCGACAATATAGCATCCTTCACCAAGGTCATGTGCCGAGTCCTGAAGAAGTATATTAAAAATGGAGTAAAGGTAAGCGGAGAAACATGTCCAAGCTGCGGTAGCAAGGACATCATCCGTATGGAAGGATGTCAGACTTGTAAGGCATGTGGCTACTCAAAATGCTAATGTTGACTTCCAAAAAATAAGTCATAGAATACATTAATGATTTATAACATGGATTGTCTTGAAGGTATTTCAAGCCTATCAGACAATAGCATCCAGACTACAATTACCTCCCCGCCCTATAACAAGAAGGGATTGCTGGGGAAGGTAAAAACTGGAAACCAGATATGGTCAAAGCACAACATCGACTATGATGTATATGGCGATGACATGCCAGAGAGTGAATACCAAGAGTGGCAAGTAAAGATTCTTGATAAGATATTTGAAAAAACTAAAGACGATGGATCTTTGTTTTACAACCACAAGATGCGTCGAAAGAGCAACAAGTGCTACAACCCCTACGATATCGTGAGCAAGACAAAGTGGAATCTCTATCAGCTTATAATTATTGACAGAAGAAACTCTCCTAATATACGGAATGATGTTTTGACTCCAACCACTGAATATATATTCTGGTTAGCTAAGGGCAAGCCAAAGGTATACAAAAGCAGACTACCCAAAGAATTTCGGTCAGAGGTTTGGGTCATGCCTCCGAAGAAGCAGAAGGACCATCCAGCACCCTTCCATCCATTGTTACCAGAAATCTGTATTAAATTATCAACTGATGCTGGTGATACTGTCCTAGATCCTTTCATGGGCATAGGAACAGTCGCAGAATCCTGTGAGAAACTTGGCAGAGAGTATGTTGGCTATGAGGTATCGGAAAGCTACTTTAAAATATGTTTAGGAAAAAATTTAAAGTGTGATACAATATCCCATATAAATACTTTATAGCAACCCTGTATCACACACTTAGGAACACGCCTTCAATGACCACTTGCTTAACAAATAAGATAGGATATAAAAGAGCCAACGCAGAAGGCGTGGGTTCCTAGAGGCTGTCTATCTCTTCATGAGATACACAAGCCTCTGGTCAAACCAGAGGCTTTTTTCGTTTCGGATGTCTTTCACAATTCTATAGCGTAGTTTGTAGTATGCGGTAATAGCTCAATTGGATTAGAGCGCCACTTTGCCATAGTGGATGTTGCAGGTTCAAGTCCTGTTTACCGCACCATAAGGGGAGCCGCCCCTCTCTAACACAGCGGCATCTGAGAGTATTCCGATAGACTCAGCGTAATAACAAATTCGGAGCCATGCTTCTGTAGCTTATATTAGTTTAAAGCACCGGACTGTAAACCGGAGGAAGCGGGGTGCCTAATCCCCGTCAGAGGCTCTAATGCTCGTATCTTCTATGTAGTAAGAACCCCGATTCTCAATCGGATAAACAGAGTGCAAGTCTCTGTACGAGTACCACTTACAGGAATTCAAAAAAATACTTCTTGCATTCCTAAAATACCTGTTAGGATATACCCATCAAGCCGCTGAGAGCAAGCCATAAGACTCCGTGCTAAAGACACGGCAGGCGACATTAAAACTCTCATAGGATTGACTGATGACTTTACAAGTATATAAACGTAGTTTGATTCATGGGAACGTATGCTCGTAGATGGCGAGCGCGGTCTGTAAAACCGATGCCTTAATTGGCTCCGTAGGTGAGACTCCTACCGGTCCCACCAATATGGGGTTAAGTCGTCTAATGTTTATGGATGTTGCAACATCACATAACAGGACAAAGACAGTCATCTTTACGCCTTAAATGGCATTTGACAAATATGGGTTTGAATCCCATCAACTCCACCAGCATTGCCCTGTCATATAATGGTATTATGTCTGACTGTTAATCAGATCATAGGGGTTCGATTCCCTTTGGGGCAGCCAAAAAATAGTTTTGTTACGGTTTTTCTATACTCCACAAGAGTGAAAAACCCAACACATGGGCGCGTAACTCAACAGCAGAGTGCCTGCTTTACATGCAGGAAGTAGTAGGGGCAGCACCTACCTCGCCTACCAAGTCGTGTTCGTATTATTTCTCTGACCTGGGGTGGTGAAGGATCCCCCCAAGGACGAAAAGGAGAAAAAGCAGTCAAATACGATATCCAATTAAGATATCAAGGTAAGTGAAAATCTTACACACGACACCATCAAAGGAATCTCTTGATCCTCTCACATCATTGTGAGTCCACTCGAAGGAGTGGGAATAAACAGGAGGCATGGGTCCAAAGCTCTAAAAGTGGTAAGCATCTGGCTCTTAACCAGAGGGACTCGGGGCAGTACCGAGTGGACCCACCAATTTCTTGTTGACAAAATGGGGGTATGGCGTAATGGCAGCCGCATCGGATTTAAAATCCGCTTCCTTTACCGGAGTGTCGGTTCAAGTCCGACTACCCCTACCAAAATTACCTCTTGCATTCCTGAAAGGGGCTGTATGATGGTATCATCAACGGCAGCAATGCCAGCGACTTCACAAGTGTATAGCGTAGTTTGTATTATGGGTTGCAAGCATTAGGGCTGATGCAATGGTCTTTTAAACCATGGAACACGGATCGACCCCGTGGCGACCCACCAGAATGTGATCGCAGCATAACTCACTATAAACGCTGCTACATCTCTTTGTATTGATAACCTATTAGACCCTAACGCAGAAATGCGAGGAAAAGTTACCCGCGAGTACACCCTCGGTCTTATAAATCGTTGAAAGGTTATACGGATACAAGCTGGTTCGAATCCAGCCTCGCGGACCATCTCAAAGTTTTGGAGTTTCCTTTTCCTGGCGGAAGAAAAACTCTGTTCATGCTCCTTTCTTCTATGTAGTAAGAAACACGCCTTTCAAGCGTATAAAGTAGAGTGCAAGTCTCTCAAGGAGTACCAGTTGTATAGAACGGTCAAAGCAATAGATAGCGCAACTCATAGAACTCGCAAGAGGGAGAGTTGGCTCGCACAGCAATTCTGTTGTCAGCGACCCATGGAGGACCAACCCGACCATGTAAATATAATAAGAGTTACATTTGGCTCTGTAACTCACATGCACCCATAGTATAATGGCTCAGTACAGGAGACTTTCATTCTCTTAATCAGGGTTCGATTCCCTGTGGGTGTACCATTTAGGGCAGTCACTGTTACGGTTACTTCATTTACATAAAACGAAAAAAAAACACCGTAGCTAATAATCTCCCTGATTCATCTGTGTCGTATGTAAGTTGTGATAGCCGTAAAAAGTGTCCCTAGCTTGCGTTAGGTTGGCTCCCATTTTTGATAGAGAAGCAGTAAATCGTTTGGTTATGAAATATAAATACTGGTATAATAGGAGTATTATGTTTTATACCATATACAAGATAACTAATAAGATAAACGGTAAGATTTACATTGGGAAGCACCAAACCGAAAATATCAACGATGATTACTTAGGTTCCGGACATCATATAAAGGCTGCCGTTAAGAAATATGGGAGAAGTAACTTTACAAAAGAAATACTCCATGTTTTTGACAACGAAGAGCAAATGGATAAAATGGAAATACTTATTGTGAATGAAGATTTTATAAAAAGAAAAGATGTTTATAACATATCAGTTGGTGGCGAAGGTGGACCAAAGTTTAGAGGAAAGAATCACACTGATGAGACAAAAAGAAAGCTCTCCATAATAAGTCAGAAACCAAAAACCTACTCGAAAGAATCAAAACAAAAAATGATAGATACTAATAAGACAAGAATTATATCAGATGAAACGAGAAAGAAAATGTCAGATAGAGCAAAGAAAAGATATATAAATGATGAGGTAAGAAACAAAATCTCATTATCAGTAAAAGAAAGATACAAAAAAGAGAGTGAATGTGGAAGTAACGAAACTAAGACATTACTTTCACAAAAAATGAAAGAAAGAATGTCATCGAAAGAAACAAGAGAAAACTTATCAAACACTATGAAAGAGAGATATGGTAAAATATATTCTCAACTCATATGGGTGAAGAATCTTCAAACTGGTGAATGTTTTAGAATAAATAAAAATGACATAAACAAATATATAGAAATGGGATTTGTAAAGGGTAGAATTCGTATTAACACTGCGCGGTGGTGTAACAGTAGCATAATTGGCTCATAACCAATAGATAAAGGTGCGACTCCTTTCTGCGCTTCCAAAAGTTTGTAGGTATCTAATAACCTTCAGCATTGCGGGGTAGAGAAGTAGCATCTCACCGCCCTCATAAGGCGGGAATCGCTGGTGCAAGTCCAGCCCACCGCATCCATCGTGGGTTCTTTCTAGTAGAAGCTAAGCGACTCTACAAGTTTCTTTCCCTGTCAACAAAAAGAAACATATAGCTTTCCATGGGGTGATAGCTCATTCAGTAGAGCGCCTGCCTTGCACGCAGGAGGCGTCCGGAGCGTAGCCGGATCATTCCACCATACGAGAACTTTTGTTAGAGGCAAAGTGTTTCACTCATAAAAAGAAACCAGCTTCACCATTTTTGGGCACACATGTTCCGTGGGGGCGAGACGCACTTGCAATGCATCTGTGAAGGGTTCGACTCCCTTTGTGTCCACCAAAGGGGTTATTCGATACCATTTCCCCATCTAACAATGGTTGATTAGGATCGGGCAGCTAATCGTAAAAGGTAATTCTGTCCACCAATTTAATTCGGGTGCCTAGTAGTGAACGTGGAGCGACTTTTTCAGGTCGCTTATACGACTAACCATCGTAGCCTCTCGCCAGCCTACTAGAGACTCACCTTTTCGTGTTAGCGTGTAGCTCAGCGGTAGATCCGACAGACTGCAAATAGCGGTCACTAAAATGTCATGCGGGTAAAACAGGCGACTTATGTTGCCTGGGTTCGAATCCCCCTATGCTAACACAATCCTTTGGGGCAGTCATTGTTACGGTTACTTCACCTTATGAAACAAAACACCGTAACTCCTAATCTCCCCGATTTCTTCATGCCCATGTATGCCGCCTGCCTTCTAAGCAGGAGAAAGCTAACTGGATACATGTAGGTTCAACTCCTACCATGGGTGCCACATGTTCTCGTAGCTCAGTTGGAAGAGCTTTGGATTTCGGTGATTAACAAATCACTGCCATAATCCAATGGTCGTAGGTTCAAATCCTACCGGGAACGCCAAATCATTGGAAAGTAGCACAGCGGTAGTGCAAGTGACTGTAATGGGCAAAGGAATCAGTAAGTTCAACTCTTACGCTCATCACCATAATCACTAGGTCAGGGGTTCGAATCCCTTCTTTCCAGCCAAACGGTATTGAAAGCTAATTCCTAACCAGTTGCGGCGAGTAAGTACCCTGTGTGAACAGGAGTCTCTAGTAGCATCGGGTGGTTCCTTTGCGAACAAGATTCCCAAGTAGCCTAAATTTCATATCACCCATTACGATGCGAGGGACGATGAGTGGTATTCAAAGAAAGAAATAAAACATCTACTAGCTCGCGTATAGTAGATCCTATGCAGTGTTGACAGAGAGGCTTATGTGCCAGCCTTCCAAGCTGGATACAAGGGTTCAATTCCCTTACACTGCTCCAATTTTCTGTGACGAATGTCCCATTACTTCTGGTTTGAGATATGACAATCCGTAACCCTAAGTCCATTCCTCTTAACTTGGCTATACTTATGTCATTGAGTGCCTTGAAACAGGAAGGTGTGTGAGACGAAGTTTGGTCAGAACACTTAAAAGAAAAGGATGGAAGACACACAGAAAAATATGCGTTGGTAGCTCATCGTTAGAGCGCCTTACAAAAAACTAGCAGCAAGCTGCGCGTAGCGAGTTGCCTGTAAGTTAAGGGGGAAGGTGGTTAAATTCCATCCCGGCGCACCATTTATGCAGGTTTGGTGTCCAGTGGTAGCATGCCTGACTTCCAATCAGAAGGCGTCGGTTCGATTCCGACAACCTGCACCAACTCGTCCCTTGAAAAAGGACTACTTGTGACTGTACAAGGATTGAAGGGGATTCTTGCAATACTTGAAGATTATTGCCGCGCCACTAGAAGGTGAAAGGCGGTCTTTATCTGGAGCAAGTGAAACCGCAAAGGATTGCGAAATCGCTGCAAGTACATACCAGTCTTTCATCTGGAAAACGGTCCCAAACGTTAAGCGAGCCTCTATGATACTAAGGGGTGACAAGCAACAAGAGAGGTCTGAGTAGCCAACAGTGTTGGTGGGCAAGGATATAGCTTTCTTGAAAGTATCACAGCATAATCGCATGCCCTTCATCTCAGAGGGTTTCTGGGAGCAGTCTGCAAAACTGTTAAGGTCCGGGGTTCGACTCCCCCGTGCGATTCCACCTTCATATAAGTGTCGGACAGACACTTTTAAAGACAGTAGAGTATATGAAGCTCCTGTCATCTTACCAATAGTATTGCCACAGAGAGAGTGGAAGGTTCTAAGATAGGCATAGGAATGCCCAACGAATCTTGTAGTGAATACTATTACCACCTGAACCGCAGTCATGTAACGGTTACTTCTTTGGAAAAACACACCGTTGCGATTAATCTCGGCTCTTTCTCAAACCCAACCGGAATGAGTTGATATGGTTGGCTCGTTAAGTAGCCATAGAAATATGGTTTGAACCACCATGTGGTCATACTGAAACGGGTTATTAGCTGAAGTTCCTATGAACAACTCACGGAACTTCCTGTAAAGTGGACTCGTGTCCTAAATGACACTTTATATGCGGCTCCGAGAGTAACGACCGAGATACGAGTTTAGGATCGCGAACAGTTAGTAGAGAAAGAGGACTCTTCTAACCGCATAGACGCTTCGGACAAGTTTTCTATTCTATAGAATACACCCGAAGCTTCCTCATCATGCCCGAATAAGCTAAATAGAAAACTGATTCTTTCCTAAAGAATTCTTCTAGGTGCAAGTCCTAGTTTGGGTGCCATATAGCCGCAAGGCAAATGTAGGGTTGATGTAACACTTACATGATGGGTTATCTTTCCCGTAAAAAGAGTTCAGTGTAATTCATGGTGGCAAGTTAGGTTGCCCATTACTCATGCCATGTGACTGTCCTACTAATTATTACCCATCTGGTTGACCCTATCAAAAAGCCAGTGGGCTTAGAGGAAATGTTACTCCCCCTAAGCCAAAGTCAGGGATCTATTATAGGTAACATCGAAGTCCGCATATCATGGGGTGTATGCAGATGTAAGAAATAACATACCCCGTCTCGTGGTGAAGTTCAATGGATGGACGGCGGTTTCATAAGCCGCTCCTAGTGGGTTCGATTCCCACCACCACGACCATTTTGCCCATCAAGCATTAAAAGCGATGCACTACATTCGTATCGTAGAGAATCTGGAGCGTTACCAGAGATGGGCACCATTCATGCCTCCGTAGCTCAAATGAAAGAGCAAGCGATTCTAAACCGCTTGGTTGTGGGTTAAAATCCCACCGGAAGCACCATGTCGTATTAACCTCAACAAGAAAGGATAGCTATGCGTTAGAACAAAGAGTATGGGTAGCTGATTCGTGGTCCTCCATAAGCTGATTGTCTGTAGTTCGTAAACTCAACAATCAACCTTAAGGAATAAAATCATGGATATAACCCAACATAAACTCGCAATGGAATTTTTCCGCAGCGAAATCAAGACTCTCGCTGAGAGACTTGCTCACAACAAACAGGCTTTACGCCGCAACCAGCGTAGTGCATCAACTGGACTTCCAGGCAATGCCTACCCCTACGATACATCAGGTGAAAAATACTGGTGGTGTGCAGAGAACGCAATCCGCAACGATAAGTACCGGACTACTTGTATGCATATAGCGTATGGACAGGTTCGTGGTAAGTGCCACTTAAACGAAGAGAGAGAAAAAGAATATGTTCAGTCTTCTGAAATCATTCGTAAGAGAATGGAAGATTACGTCAAGGAGAAACAAGATGCTCTCATACCCGAGTGTGCCTGTGGCACCGGAGGTATATAGCAAAATGCTTAAGATGTTCATCCTCATCAGACGAGATATACTTCCGTTAACTCATTGTGCTGTACAGAGTAGCCACGCGGCTGCCGAGTTTATGGCACAACACGGACAGAAGCCCAAAGTCATTGATTGGGTGAACAACCACAAGACAATGATTCTTCTCTCCGCAACGGATAACGAAATTGCAAGCATAAAGGCACTCTATGACAGAATGGAGTTATCATACACCACCTTCATAGAACCCGATATGTCTAACGCAGAAACCGCAACTGCTTTTGAACCCATCGACAACGAAGTGTCCAAAGCTATTTTCGGTAAGCTGTCGCTTTTGAAGTAAATTACAAGACCTCCCTTCAGTGGGAGGCATATGCCCCTAAAGTGTAGATATCGACACACCGGTTTTGTACTCCGGAAAGCCATGTGAGAGTCGTGGTGGGGGCACCATTATGCTACTTTAACACAGTGGTAGTGTATCTGTTTTGTAAACAGAAGGTCGGGAGTTCAAATCTCTCAAGTAGCACCAAGCTTTATTAACAAGGAGAATTACATGAAACGCAGTCGAGTATGGCGCAGATCACAGACGAAACGAGTTGCAGACAACCGTTTAAAGTTTTTGAAGGAAACGGATAAGAAACGAGTTAAGTATTTTGAAAATGAAAAAAATAGGCTTGCCGTCAAGCATCCCTGTGACTGTGGTCGTACTGACTGCGGGTTATGCCACGGGCATAAGATTCCTGGCTGTGCTTCCAAGTGGAAGGATGAGCATGGTCTTCTCGAAGAAGTTATTCGTAAAGAAGTTCAAGATGACCTTTCGGAAAGTTGATGTAAGTCCTTATAAACATTACAAACTACGCAATGGTAAAAATACTTATTGTATTTTTCTCAGGACATGTTAGAATACGCATATAAATAAAGATAGAACATTATGATTAACCTCCTACCCACCCATCAGCCAGTCCAGCAACTCCAACCATCATGGTTGTCGAGTCGCCGTCTCTCTGATTTTATTACTCAGGAGTCAGGTAAGTAAGAGAAAGACCTAAAAATAGGCACCCTCTGAAAACCCTGACTCAAAAAGTCGGGGTTTTTCTTTTTACAACATTATAAGCGTAGTTTGATTATGGAAGGTAGAACCAGTGTGGTACTGGAATTCTTTGCTAAAGAAATTGTTCCCTTTAATGGGAATGGAGTTCGATTCTCCCACCTTCCACCAAAACCAGAGAAGTAGTCATTGTGACGGTTACTTCCATTATAAGGAGCAGGATGTAGGTTCGAATCCTACCCTCACCACAAACGGTGAGGTAGCTCAACGGCAGAGCGGCAAAAACACTGTTGCTCCCAATCTCTTCTCTGGTCTTATGCTGCTCTAGTATACTGGTATTACACCTGCTTGGTATGTAGGGAAACAAGGTTCGATTCCTTGGAGCAGCACCAATTTTATAAATATGAATACATGGATAATATTCATAAACATCTCCAAGAAACTTGGAAGAAACTTGAAGAAGCCAATTTAACACCAACAAATGTTGATTCGACTGCTATTATCCAATCTGGATATTCACGTAAGAAAAAAATATTGTATATTAGGTTTGAAGGCGACCCTTCTGTAGTATATGCTTATAACAACATATCAAGATTCTTAAAAGATAAATTTAAATTTTCACCAAGTAAAGGTCAGTTTTTTCATAAGTTTATCAAAGATAAGTTTGATTTTGATAAGATACTTGGCGGTTAATTTCATGGAGTAGAGAAGCATCGGGGAGATGCGTTCGCCTGGAAAGCGAAAGGTCGCCGCAAGGGGGCAGAGTTTCGATTACTCCTTACTCCACCATTGATATATCATATACCATAGTTATAATAGGTGTATGACACAGGAAAAGATATACATCAAGCAACTCGAAGAAGAAAACGAGAAGCTCAGAGAAAAAAATGAGAGCCTTCTCAAACTCGCTGATGATATCGTGAGCAACAAAGCAATCCGAGCCGAAGAAATAATAAACTTGGATGTTGCCTTTTGTAGCTGGATAGTTCCTCGTCTCAAGATGTATCTTCATAAGATGCATCCAGATGATAAGCAAGACAAGAAACTTGTCAGGGACTTGAAGGCAATGATAGATGGCTTCTCCACTGTTACTCGTCTTCCTAGTAAAGAGAAACCTCAAGTATATCCATCTTTATGTGCGGAGGACGCAAAGATGTTTTTAAAGGCTCAAAAGCTATTTGAAAAAAGATTAGGTAGATTATGGATGTAGGCATGGATAGATGGCAGAGTAGGTCGATTGCGTCGGTTTTGAAAACCGAAGTGCCTTTTAACGGGCACCGGGGGTTCGAATCCCTCTCTATCCGCCAAAGTTTTGGAGTCACGGGAACAAGGTGTTCAATCGGTTTCGAAAGCCGTCCCCAGGCTTGAAGGTCTGGACTGTTCGATTCAGTGTGATTCCGCCAGCAAAGCTTCTGTGTGATACACTCCTGATGTATGTGTGTCGCTCCTATTGTATTACACAGAAGACCTCTTATAGTAGAGCCACGAAGCGAATGCTTCGTTTAACAACTCTATAGCGTAGTTTGATTTATGGGCGATTAGTTCAATGATAGAACATCTGATTGACGTTCAGAATACAGGGGTTTGATTCCCTTATTGCCCACCATGCGTAGGTTTGTAGGCTCGCTTCCACTAACGCAAGCAACCTTCATCTTTTGGGGGAGTACGCTAATGGCAAAGCGACTCGTTGAACAAACGAATTTTCTGTGAGAGATAACGTTACTCACAATAGAGAATTCAACCCACGATGCTCATACGGAGTAATTACCCAACGAGCGTAAGGCGTGGGACTTAACTGATAAGTTCCGATGAGGCATGTTGGTTCGAATCCAACCTCCCCCACCAAGTAGCAATCGTCTAAACATAAAGACACATCAAGGGGAAATAAAGAGCCTAACTACGGGGGTTGAAGTCCCACGATTAAGTTCCCAGGACGGGTAGTTATCTTGATGATGAATGCGGCTTATGTAGCCGTCTTGCTACAATCTTTTTCATGGGCAATGCTCCGAGAGCAATCATCGCTTCGAACGAAGATCAGCGTGGGTAAGCACCACGATTGCCTGCCATTCTCATACCCCGGTAGTATAACAGAAGAACGTCGGTCTACGAAACCGAAGATGAAAGGTGCGAGTCCTTCCTGGGGTGCCAGCAGACCGTGTGGCGGTAGCGGTCTTAAAATATATCCACCACCAAAATCTCCATGTCGAGGGGAGAATAAATCCACTTGGACCCGGAAGGGGATCCTTAACGCCGCTGTTCAGCCAGGGTAGCACCCTGTCTCCTATAAGATCATTCATTTCCTTCAATGGAAGAACCTTATTTGAATGCTCATGGACCGATGCGTGAAGTTGGTACATTTTTGGGCAAGAGTCTAGCTGGTATGCTAGTGCAACTCTGATAAAGTTGTTGAGGTCGGGTTCGATTCCCACCTTGCCCACCAATAAGGAGCATGAAACGGCTCCGCCCCACTCAAGCCTCTCTAAGATGCTCAACCATGAGTGGTCGTTCAGTAGCACCATACCAGCCTCTTAACAATGCAGAAACGGTGTGGTCTTTTGGGTCTAAAATGTAGATAGCGACATATCGGATTGTCGATCCGAAAAGGGGAGCGCAAGTCTCCCTAGACCCGCCATTATGGCTCCATAGCTCAGCCTGGGAGAGCAATTGCTTGTCACGCAATAGGTCGTGGGTTCAAACCCCACTGGAGTCGCCAAGTTTGAAGCTAAGAGTATCTTTGGTGTAACGGATGCATACCCGCTTATGACGCGGGAGGAACGGTTCGATTCCGTAATGATACTTGATAGGGCAATGAGGACGCTCAAAGCTGCTTTACTGTGGACGATCCCCGCCACAATAATTATAGAGGGTTGGTAAAGGGCATCTCCGTTAGCTACGGAATGCTACACAAGTAGTACCCCAAGCTACTTAAAAGTGGATGATCTTCGCCACTATAATGATAGAAAGTCAGTTAAGGTTCTGCAAAAACCTAGCGGGATTGGTGAAGTGGTTATCACACCGGCAGTTAAGCCGGAGTCAGAGGTTCGATTCCTCTATCCTGCATATGCCTGTCTAGCTTAAATAGTAAAGCACCCGCCTGAAGAGCGGACAAACCCGGAGCGTTACCGGGGGCAGGCACCATTTTTTACTCCGTAGGATAAATACTTATGGAGGCTCTATGAAAGTTGCATTCTTAAAGGGAACGGGAATACTTGACAGACTCATCCAGTTCTGGACATTCTCAAAGTATTCCCATTGCGAGCTTATATTTTCTGACGGTTCCTCATTTGGGACTTCTCTCACTTCTCCCTTTAAGACACAATTTACATATAAGATGTACTTCCATCAGCATTGGGATATAGTTGAAGTTGATGTTCCACCAGAAAAAGAATTGTTGATTAAAGCTTTCTGTTGGACACAAGTAGATAAGAAATATGACTGGAAAGCTATTTTCTTTTCCATGATTCTTCCCTTCAGAAAGGAAGATCCTAGTAAGTGGATATGCTCAGAGATATGTGTAGCTGCTTTCCATGTTGCCGATTACTTCGGTGGCATAAAAGCATGCACAGTAAATCCTGGGAAGTTTGCTAAGTTGATTAAGTCGATTAAGAAGTAAGTTACTGGCACGTAATTCAACAGCAGAATGCGGGTTTCTGACACCCGACGTAGTAGGGGCAGCACCTACCGTGCCAACCATTTCATTGGGGGTTCGTCTAATGGTAGGACGAGAGACTTTGATTGTTATAGGAAACAATGTGGTTCAAGTCCATAAACAGTCGCCAGGATCTCTCTGTGGGGGTTCGAATCCCTCACTCCCAACTATCATTGGCTCATGATGTAACAGCAGCATACAACGCTTTGAACGTTTTAGTCTAGGGGCAGAACCTAGTGAGCCAACCAGTTTTTATCGGTAGGATATATAAATACATGGTATAATATACTACCGATAAGGAGAATATATGACAAGAAAAAAGAGAAGCATAATTTGGAAAATACCAAAAGAAGAATTCGCTAGATTAGTAGCATCATCTAACACTATAAGCGAAATACTAAAATATGTCGGAATGGAAAATAAAGGAGGAAATTACAAGACAATTAAAAATAGATGCATCGAAGAAAAAGTAGATATTTCACATATAGCACTCGGCGTAGGTTCCAATAAAGGTAGAAAATTTAACGCCAAGAAGAAACCATTATCACAGGTATTAACCCAGAATTCATCATACGCTAGACATTATCTTAAAAAAAGATTGGTCAATGAAGGATTACTAAAATACGAGTGTAGTTGCTGTGGGAACAATGGAGTATGGTTGGGTAAGATAATAACTCTTCAATTAGAACATAAGAATGGAATACATAATGATAACAGAATAGAAAATCTATGTTTCTTATGCCCAAACTGCCACTCTCAAACTTCTACTTTTTCTGGTAAAAATAAACAATATCACGCAAAAAGACATAACTGTGACGAATGTGGGTGTGTAACAACAAAAAATAAAAACAATAAATGTCTAAAATGTTCTTGTAAGAAACGCCGTAAATTTGAAGTTAGTAAAGAGCAGTTAATGGATGATGTTAGCAAAATGCCTATGACTAAAATAGGTGTAAAATACGGGGTGTCTGATAATGCAATAAGAAAAAGATGTAAAATTCTTGGAATTGAAATATAACCTGGGCGTAGGTCAACAGTAGACGGCTCCTTTTGGAAGGGAGAAGAAGTTGGTGCGACTCCAACCGCCCAGACCATTTTCTTTTTATGTGATATAATAGTTTCTGATGTGGGTGTAGGAAAGTCTGGTATTCCGCTTGCTTTAGTTACCTAATAGTAACTGCCAGGGAGCAAGAAATCGCAGGTTCAAATCCTGTCGCCCGCACCATTTTCCCTTTGACAGAGTTGGAGTTGAAACTGTCATGTCGCAAGAGGATAAGCGACTTTAAGAAACCTCAAGTTTTGTTGACCGAACCGAAATGTCGGCTTAGAAGCAGCCATCATTTAAAGAGTACGGGCGCTGTATAGAAATGAGCAAGCATACGACTACTACAAGGAGTCTTGAAAGCAAGCCTTAGAGCAAGCTATAAAGACAGCCGATAAAAAGGAAGACCGAGAACCACTTGTAGCCAGCGTATGAGTAACTTGTCACATCAACTCCAAGTATGGGGTTCCCACCGAGTGAGGCGAGTAAGATTGGTTTCGTAAGAAATCCGCCTCTCTTTCATACGCAGAGCAATCTATTGCTCGTCAAAGTCCACACGAGTGGATTATGTGTGATTGTGGGTGTATAATAGATAGTAAAGCAAACCACCGTTTTAGCGTAACAGCACACCGGATGGGTCAACAAAGATTTTATACATGGGTCGTACAATGGTAGTACCTTGGATTCCAAACCCAAAGATGGGAGTTCGATTCTCTCCCCATGTGCCAAAGTAAGTATGTCGATGGTCGCTAGTAGGTTCGAATCCTACCGTATGCAGAGATGCATATCCACGGTGGAGGGGCTGCATGCACCCCAATGATGTCGGGTTCGACTCCCGAGCATACTTATGTTTTCTTGTCGTATGTGCCGCAACGAGCAGACGGACTGGGCTGAAGACCTAAACGAAAGCATGGTCCAAACCTGGGGCTTAGCAAAAATGAGAAGGAAACAACTCATGGACGCTTGAGCGTGTAGGTGCGAATCCTACCATCGACACCACGTTGAGTAGTGGCGGAAAGAGCGGGTTCAATTCCCGTAGTAGACGCACCCTCGTTTTAGAGGGAACTTGGACCAGCATGCATCCAAGTATGTAGGTGCAAGTCCTACCCTCAACACCAAATCAAAGCTGGATAAACAACTCGCCCCGCCAACCTTCACCTGTCCTCGTAGGGGACAGCAGACTTCTCTCCAGCATCCGAAAGGATTTGAGGGGTTAGAAAGGTAAAAGACCTTCCGTAATAGCTGAGCGTGTCAGCGGCGGGGCACCATCTCATGTTGAGTAGTGACTAAATGAAACGAATGATTGCCTATGAAGAGGTAACATCTGTAGTAGACTTCCTATGAATAAAAGGAAATACGGAAACAGAAAATCTGTATTGTGAAGGTGCAACTCCTTCTCTCAACACCAAAACGGCTTTCTTACAATTTCTTACTCCGTTGCGCTAAAGTAACGAAATTGATCATGGGCAAGTGACGTTATAACGAATGGCACAGTTTGCCGTCTCAAACACGGTCGTTTTGTGGGTTCGAGTCCCACCTTGCCTACCAGCGTCCAGCGTATCATCCCAACTGTGTACGAGCGAACTGGACATTAAGCAATATCGCAGCGATTCGCAGCATAAGACGATATAGCAGTGGGACCATCCGGAAGATTGGCTGAGTGGTCTATAGCAGCAAGTTACTAACTTGAAGTACCTTAACGGGTACCGGGGGTTCGAATCCCTCATCTTCCGCCAAATAAATCATGGGGGTGTGATGTAACAGCAGCCATGCAACGCTTAGAACGTTGTGGGAGAAATCCCGTGCAGGTGCAATTCCTGTCGCCCCTACCATTCTATAAATAACTCGGTATAATAAGGAATACATATGGACACCATCTTAGAGTCGCTAAAAGAAACTTACATTGCTATGGAGAAACAGGAAGAGATTCCTCTTGAGTTTCCCAAGGCACCAAAGAGTGATATTAGAACAACTGGCATGATGGTTGTTATGTTCGAAGATTGGAATATGAACGGATCTTCGCCTTATAAGTTTGTTGTTGAGACGAGCAAATTCCGCAAGATTCAGAGTTTGCTTGGCTTGGGTGACTATGGTGGAAAAATGCCTCCTGCCACCATATTGTCCAGCATAGAATCGCTCGTATCCAATGTCGAGTCACAGTCATTATCTGACGGTGGTGACATGGCAAGCATCTATGCTAAGGTGACAAAAGTTGACAATGCTATGAATATACTACAGGCTCTCAAGAAGATTGCCGAAGTAGCCGAAGTAGCTGGAACAGATATCAGAGCAGTCAACGCTCAAGTTGTTTAAGTTAATATTTTATTTGTATTACTGGCATCCTCGTGTATAAATACATATAGGGAGGATGCCAGTATGAGACATCGAAAGTACACCAAGGAAATACTAGAAGAAGTTGTGAAAAAATCAACCTCAATATCAAATGTTTTAGCAAATCTGGGTTTGGCATATAGTGGTGGAAATCATAATCATATAAAGAGTTTAATTAGATACTTCAATATAGATATATCTCATTTTACTGGGTCTGCTTGGTCACGCGGGAAAACCTCCTTGACTGATATGAGAATAAAAATGCAGGCTATAAGAGTAAGAAAATCAGACGAAGATTTTTTCTGCGAAAATTCAACCCCCGCAAGTGGTTATATGATTAGTAAGCGTCTATTGGAAAATGGAAGAGAATATAAATGCGAAAAATGCAATAACGGCGACACGTGGATGGGCGAAAAGATAACATTGCAAGTAGACCACATTAACGGCATTCATAATGATAATAGAATAAACAACCTTAGATTTCTATGCCCAAACTGTCATTCACAAACATTGACATGGGGTAATAAAGGAAAACTTCAGAATACTAAACAAAAAAATTTATTAAAGGAAAACGACCAGAAGTTACGCTTCGAAAAAAAGTGTAAAATGTGCGGGTGTGTGGTGTCGAAAAAAAGTAAAGGAGTTTGTGCAAAATGCTACAATGAAAATAGAAAATGCGGTGAATTTATAATTAGTGAAAATAATAAAAAGTTTGATGTTTCTTCATGTGATTTGACGAAGTATATAAACGAAATGCCGTTAACCAGCGTAGCTAAAATGTTCGGTGTTAGTGATAATGCAATACGCAAAAGATGCAAAAAACTAGGGATTGATATTCCAAAATTCCCTAGAGGTTATTGGCTAGAAAAAAATATGTGCGTGTAACCCAATTGGCACGAGGTATTACGTTGAGGGCGTAAGTGTTGGAGGTTCGAATCCTCTCATGCACACCATTTTATGGGGATGACACAGATTCGACAGGATCGTGGAAGTATCTCTTGCAAGTAGTGGAACATGTGGTCACTTAAAAAACATGTAAAAAAATAACTGATGACTCAGTTGAATACGCAATGGCAGCTTAATCGCTCCTTGCCAGAGTCCCAAGGATATCTCGACTTGGAAACTCTGTAACATAGGGGTTGCTTCTTGGCAATGTAACTGACAGTTACCCAAGATTAAGACAACTGTGAGTTGCGGATATGCGTTATTATCCTAGTCCCGTGCCAGGACGATCAACAAGAAGCATCTTTGGAGTTTAAGTCTAAACTTCTAAACTTGTAGACGGAATATGAAAGTGATTTTGGACTGCGGGGCAGCACCGCACATCTCCACCATTCTAAGCACGGTGGGTATAGGTTATATAGTAAACTGGGAGACTGTGAATCTCCATAAGCGATTGCAAGTATCGCTATCCACCCCATTCATGGTGTACGAGGTCCAACGGCAGGACATCAGATTGTGACTCTGAGCGCCTTGAGCGCAATGCGGGTTCGAATCCCGTCGTATACCCCACTATTTCTTTTTAATGATGACTGTTGTTTTCTCGCTATTTGGTCTATTATCGACTCTAACGGTTGGTTCGAGTGCCTCATCTCGCTCACTTAAATACTCAGAAATTTTGACCATATGGGGAACATCAATCTTTCTTAGGGCACTAATAACACACCTTGGGCATAGATCATCAAATGGATTTTTTCCAAAGATGGCTCTAAGTGACCGCAAACTTGGCATATATAACCGCTACTTTTCTTACTAATAGCTGGCAATAAATGCGACGGAGTGGCTGTATATTCATCGGTCCCGTACTTTCGCGATGAATCAGTCATAACATCATTATTTATAACCTCTTATGTAACAATTGAAACACTCTTGGGATGTCGTGGAATTGGGAAACAGGGACACATTATATGATTGTGCGTCAGTAGCAGCTTTACATGGGCTGGGTGTATTTGACACCTTATGTCTTCGTACTGAACCCCGTGTTGTCTTCGAGAACTCAATTTAGCGACAACAAAAACTCGCCTCCCTCTGAAAGAGGAAAGAAGCCAACCCAAGTATCTTAAAATCAAACTACGCTCACATACTCCTATAAATAACACTATCAGGGGTATTTAATATGCGTGATATTGTTCTTGAGAATCTTAAAGCAAAGTATGCTGCTATCAATGGGTCAACTACTCTAACCGAATCTAACAAGAGATACTTGACAGAAGCCAAAAAGAGATACTCTCATCTTACTGAAAGCTACCTCTTAGAAAATAAGCCAGTTATTGATAATATACGCACAATGAGTGTCTCTACTAGAGACATCATGAATACTCTACATATTAGCTTTGCAGCAGCTAGAAACCTCAAGAAATCATATGACGCTTTCGCCATCGCAGAGCATTTCGCCCGCGTTGAAACAGACCCGGAAACTTTTAATAATAAGCTGAACGAGTCTTGCAAGGTAATCCTTGAGCTTGAGGGTGAATTCGACCCCAACAAGACTTTGGGTGGCGGAATGGACTTCACATCTGGCGCAGACCAATTTGATCCCAACGCTCGTATTGGTGGCAAGGGTGACTTCGGCGGCGATGCTAAGGCACAATCAAGGGCTAAACCCGGTGAAATAAAGTCAAAGGAAGAAAAGAAAAAAGGATTCTTGACCAAGGTAAAGGAATTCCTAAAGAAGACTGGTGAGATTGTCAAGAAGGTTGCAACCACAAAGGCAACCTATAAGGTTCTTGCTATTGGCGCTGTTATGGTTATTTTGGGCGTTGTAGCCGCTGCAATCGGCGGCTGGGTTGCTGTTGGATTTGGTGCCATCAAGGGATTGCTTGGTTTGTTCTCAATCTATAAGGGATCTAAGGAACTCATCAAGACAGCAGATTTCGCACAAGGCAAGAAGGGAATTGCTGGCGTTGGCGAATGGATTAAGAAATCCAAAGACCCAAAGAATGCTGCTCGTCTCATATTAGCAGTTTCCCAAGTTGCTCTCGGGGCATGGGGAGCGTCAAGTGCAGTAAGTGGGATTATGAATGATATTGCCGTAATGGACGCCATGAAGATGTATAATCCCGAAGGCAGCGTTGATTTGAATCTTGCACGCTCTGGTGATACTCCGGTCCAAGGAGTGTCTCCTGAAGCAAAACCAGAAGTGGCTCCAGAAGTAGCTCCGGAATCTCCAGAGGCACCAAAGGCACCAGAAGCCCAGGTAGCAGCCGCTCCTGACCTTAATAAGTTCACTAATTATGGAGCATCGAAAGCAGAGGCACTCCAGACGACTATTCAAAAAGCAGCTATGAGCGGAAATGTCGAGGAAATGAGCAAACCATTCAATGCTCTAGCAAACCAAGTCGGTGAAGCAGTTAGAGCAGGAAAGATAACATCATCTCAGGGAGAAGCTATATTCAAAGGGTTTGCGAACCAAGTTCATAGCGATAATGGTGGAATACCAGCAGATTCTATCTTGAAAAAGATGTTATCTATCGCTAAGATCTAAGTAACATCATGGAGTGTATATCCACTCCTAATTTTGTCACGATTTCCAAATGCAATATAAAAGCTCGCAAGCTATAAACAAATAGTTTCTTCATAGTGTATCATACACTTTTTAATAAATGATTGACAAATAATAAAAAACATACATAATATATAAATGGATTCCAATACTTTAAGAAAACAAAAAATAATCTTTATTAAAGAAGAACTAAAGAAGTTTTCTATAATAAAAAGAAAATGCAAATATGCCTATAAAAATTGGTATAGAACTGCCAAGAATATAGTTTGGAAATCGCCAAAATTCAAAGAAATGAACGATAATTATTATTTTAGCCACTATGGAAAATTTTATATAACATGTTTACATATATTATATAATAAAATAACACACGAAAAGAATTACAAACAACATACAATTAAAGTAAATGAAAATGTATATTCAGATTCTATTAAGACAATAGATATATGGATTGAAGAGAAGATTAAATATAAGGAAGATATAAAATAATATAATTTGTTATGTTATAATATTCAACAACGAGGTATTAATATGTCAAAAACTAATTTTGTCATCTATGTGCGTGAGGATCTTAAACCAGAGATTAAAGAAAAAATATCTGGTTGGAACTTATCGGATGTTATTAAGCAACTTAACATTCCAGATGGAAAAATCACTGGATATGGAAAAGACGTCGTAACTATAACAGAAACTACTAATGCAGTTGGTGCATCTTTAAAAATGACTATGGGGCAGTGGTGCGTAGTAGAATCATTTGTCGAAGTACATCCTAAAATAACTGCTAATCTTGGTCCAGTTGCTAGGGGTGGATAATGGTTGATATTCGGGCATTTGGGAAAAAAGAACTTGCCGATGCTGGGATTAAATTCATCTCTATTCCAGTTTTGTCGATTCCTTATCTTGATAAGACATTTTACGCAAAAACTTTATGGTGTAATTCGGTCGATGATGTGAAGGCAAAATTATCGAAATATACTCCAGTTATCATATTTGACCATACTGGAAAATATGGCACTGATTCAGTAAGAGGGTTTGCCGAAAAACTCCCAAGAGACTGGAAGAGTCCAACGGCAATATTCGTGAGAGTAATTCAAGATCTAACATCTGATACATGGTCCAAGATAATGTCAAATATTTTGGAACCAGAAAATATAAATTTTACTTTTAAGTGGGACTTTGAAAACTATACACATCCTAATATTGATATATTTAATAAGAAAACAGAGAACATAAAAAAAGTGCAGCTTTCTTACGATGAAAAAGAGAGACTTGAGTATGCCAATGCTCACAAAGCCCATAAAATATCCTTTAAAAGATAGTGTGTGATACACTGTTTTTAACGGAAAAATAACTCTTGATTTAATATAAATAAACTGTATAGTTGAAAAATACAGAAGAGGAATATAGTCATGGCACACATACCAAGCTGCCTTATACTTAACGCATCAAACGAGTTTCTTTGCGTCCGCAAGTGGCGCAAGGCTCTAAATCTTTTGAACAAGACCTACATTCCCGAAAGCATTGCAAACGATGCTTCTCTCCCACAGTATGCCAAGGAAATGAAGAGACTTCCAAAGATGGAAGTACTGGCATGGTTTGACGAGTCGGAAAATGTCCGCTCGTTCAGTGGGACACATCGTATTCCTGCCGTCATGCGCCTAACCTACTGGACAAAGACGAAGAAGAACTCGGCTAACCGCCTAAACGCTCCTTCGCTTCGAAATGTCTTGATAAGGGACAATTTCACCTGTCAATACTGTGGTGCCAAGATTGGAATGCGATCCGGAACTCGTGACCATGTTATACCACGAAGCAAGGGTGGAAATGACGTTATAGAAAACGTTGTTGCTGCCTGCCGTCGTTGCAACAGCGCGAAGGACAACCTTTCTCTCCGTGAATTCGAAGAGAAGTTTGGATTCAAGCTTGCCAACAAGCCTCGCGCCCTCACCGAAGAGGAAAAGATCATGGCAGCTTTGAAGGGATTTAAGTCCAGAGAAAAGAATGTCTGGATAAAGTGTCTCGAAGAAAACGGAATATCCCTCTGGTGAAAACAAAGGCTACTACAAAGTAGCCTTTGTTTTTTTATAAATGTCGATATAATAACATTATGTCAAAACCATTTCGCGCCAGAAATCATTATGGGATTCCCCCATCTAATGTTCCTAGAATATTTAAAGCTGGGGCACGTCATTACTTACATCCAAAATTAGCAATACTTGATCAGATAGATTGCGTCTTAGAATACTATCCAGATATGAAGACCATGGTTGTATCCTACGAGCCATTAATGGTTAAAAAGGACTATACTGATTACGAAGAATTGATTTATACGAAATCAATCATGAGTTCAACTGTTGATTTCATCGTGGAGATTATCAGTAGAGACTGCCTAAGACCGAAAAATAAAGAAATACAAAATTCACTAAACGGAGATAATGAATGATATATTATTGCAATGAAGATGAAGATTTTGTTGTTGGGGTTCACAGTGTTGATAGAGATGAAGATAATATTGCAAGAGTTCTTGGAAAGATAGTTGAAATGGATCTTGTAGAATGTGAATCAGACCAATATTCAGATTTCGAAGAATCTTCATTCTCACACGACACCATCATCATAGAATGGAGCCAGTTAGAAGCTTTTTCCGATATCGTGTCCTCTCTTTCTCCCAAAAAAATAGCTGTATATGTAGTATTTTAAAATGTCAAAATACCAAATAATAGAGAAATTCGGAAAGAAGCAAAAAGAAGGAATAACTCTTTCTACTTCATCTATTGATACGATGGAAAAATGCCACTATCAATACTATCTTCAATATATAGCAAAGATAAAAGTACCAGATGACCAAACAGCATTGGTTTTTGGGCGCATGTTACACATAATAATCGAAAACTATAAAGGCGGTGCTGGCGAGGAAATAAAGGGATTATTAAAATTATTCAAAGAAGATGAAAATCTTAAGGAAAAATACTGGAATAAGTTAAATCCCGAATATAGAGCTAAGATTGCAAAGGCAGCATACAACACTAACTTTTACTTGACAAAAAGATACCCACAGTGCAAGGGAATAAAACACGAAGAGCAGTTTGATCTATATGATATTGACAACGTAGATGGAAAGAATATTCATGTTCAGGGAAAAGTTGATGGTATATATGAGATAAACAACAAACTATTCATAACAGATTTTAAAACAGGAAAAAAGAAGAAAGATCACAGCAAGCAGCTTGGATTTTATCTTTATGTTATTAATAAGACAACCAAAGATAAAAAGATTGTAGAAGCAACGGGGGAGATTGTTAATTTATGTCTCGAAGACCAAACGAGCGTAGATGAAGTTTTGGAATACTATAACCTAGAAGAATTTGACATTATACGCGCCGAAAATAGAGTCAAAAGGGCTATAGAAACATTAAAAACAAACGGCATACAGCTTGAAGATTCGAATAAATGGGTCAAAAAACCACAAAGACTATGCAATTGGTGCAAGTACTATAAATCCGGTCACTGTGATGGAAAATAGGGTATTGATTAATACGATTAATATTGTATGATATTGTTATGAATGAAAGGTTCATTCGGTATTATAAAAACACAGGAGAAAAATATGTCTAACACTAAAGTTATCGTCAGCGAATATTACATTGTGCGTGACCGCACCAGCGGTGGAGCTTATCTCGCCCGCAGGCGCAGCAGCGTCAATGCCAACCAGCCCAAGTATCGCTGGGCAAAGGGATTCCGCAATCAGGCTATCAGAATGCAGTCTTATGACCGCGCTCAGAAGGCTCGTCTTCGTTATGGCGGAGAAGTTGTCCGTTGCGTTAAGGTCACATTGCCAAATGTGGCATCTGCGACTATACAGACTGTAGTCGGCGCTGAATAAGTAAAAATAAAAACTAAAATTACAGTTCCCACCCAGGTTTAACTTGGGTGGGTTTTTATTTATTGTTATAATATAGTGATGGGACAGACAATTAATCCAGAAATACTAGTTTATATTCGTGAAAATATAGCGTTCAGACAAGATATAATAGCCCACTTTCCACAGCTTAGTAGTTATGTTGATTCATATATTGCAGATAATAAATGTAGTTGTAAAAATACCATACTGAAGTATATGTGGGATAGTAGAGACAGCAAAGAATTCTATATACTCCAAAGTAGCTGGCAGGATATAATGTTCATCGTTGGAGATGATCCGACATCTCTGTTAAATATAAATAAAAGAGAGATGTTTGGAGAAGTTGTAATAATACCCTCGACAAAAGAGGCTTACCGCAACCTTATCCGACGAGCAAGAGAAGAACAGTGGATATTCCATGGATTCACTGTTACTGAGTCAAGAAGAAAATGGAAGGTATATTTTTACTAATGGGGAATAAATGACGCCAAGCGAAATAGATGCAAATTCATTCGGGAAAGAAGACTACGACTTTCCTGGCAACTACAGAGCCATAGTAGAAGATAACGAAGATCCTCTTCAGCTTGGTAGAGTTCGCGTAAGAATATCTGGAATTCACTCTCTTGATGTTAACGAGACTCCGGTCGATCATTTGCCGTGGGCAGAACCATGCTTAGCGATGTATTATTCTGGTGGTAAGAACCTTGACAATAAAACAGGCAAAGATTCTGATAGATATAAACCGGGTGGTGGCAGCAACTTTATCCCACCGCAGCGAACATCTGACGATCTAACTATATCTTTCGTAGATCCTATACAAGAAAGCGACGGAACTGGTGGAATATACACTACTCCCCGTAAGGGATCACAAGTATGGGTATTCTTTGAAAATAATGATCATACCAGACCACAATACTGGTCTTTAGCACCAAAAAAAGATGACTGGGTGAAACAGAAAAATAAGCTCGTAAATGAAATAAAAATCAAAAAGGACAATGTTAAGTTTTGGCAAGACAACATTGACCCACTTATTGATAAAGAAGAACATAAAGGAAAGTTCACCACAACTCAAAACGCTAAGATAAAGACAATCAACGAAAAACCAAAAATAGAAATTTTCAATATTGACGATATTGAAAATTATCATATAACAAGCTATACATCTCCCGGTGGTGTTACGCATATTATCGTGAATAAAGACAACCTAGAGAAACATTACATAATTCACAAGGGAACTATTGAATATATAGAACATAACGGTCAACGTAAGATAATGGTGGGGAATAATGGATTCAAGGATAGTAACAATGCCGGAAAGGCAAATGACTTAGAAAACCTAGTAGCCAATAATTATGAATTACATATAGGCGGCGATTTTGAAATATTTGTAAACAAAAGTAAATCTATTCAAGTAGAGGGCGACTATCAGTTAAATGCCAATAAAAACATAGGAATTGTTTCCAGAAACGGCAATGTTAACATTGTTGTAGAAACGGGGGATGTCAATATAGATACAGGGGGCAATACAAATTTAAACGTCAAAGGAAATGCCCAAGTTCATGTCGAAAAGGATTTAACTGCAAAGGTCGAGGGTAAATTGACAGTTGAATCAGTGGGAAAGACCTCTATAAAATGTAATTCGGATCTTTCCGTAGAATCTTCTTCTAATATAAGCTTTAAAGCTGCTGGTGATATAAACTTCGAATCCGGCGCATCCCTAAACATATCTTCATCATCCGACACTTCTTTCAAGTGTACCCAATACAGCGTCACATGTACCCCAAGTGGATTCCATGTCAACGCAGGATCCACATTCAGAATAGATCAAGCTGGATTTGGTGGTGACAAGATGTGTAGCTCACATACGATAAATGCCCGCCACCCAGGAGCTTTCCCTGGACCAATAGCCGGATTTGCAATGCCATACCCAGGAACACCAATACCTCCTAAGCCGCCTATACCTCCGGATCCGGTCAAATTTGTAGCAGGAACAGAAACAACGCTAGAACCGCCAAACCCGCCAGCCTACGAAGACAAACAAGGAAATTCTGTATCGCGACCTCCACCGCAGCAACCAACTATTAAAAATGATACATTCCTTGGTAGAGAAGTATAATATATAATTTGTATAAATATACTAATGAGGAATAAATGGCAAAAAGAACGCAGGATAAAGTCGGTGTATATTCCGATTTACCATTTAATATGAAGTTAGATGCCACTGGTGACATACCTGTGACGAATTTTAAGGATTCGATTAGACAGTCGATGTTTAATATCTTACATACAAGACGCGGATCCCGTCATCTTAACCCAAGCTTTGGTTGTATGATAGAGAGCTACTTATTTGAGCCATTTGATGAAGAAACTGGAAATTCTATAGGAAACGATATTAGTAATTCGCTATCAAGATGGGAACCGAGAATAAGTATTAATAATGTAAATGTCAACATGTTTTTAGATACTCAAGTTTATCAAATAGACATAACATATACAATATTAAACCTACAAGAACGAGATTCGATTACTTTCACATTGCAGAAAATATAGGTGACAAATGGATAAATCCAAAGAAAAGAAGACTATATCATATACTAATTTCGATTTCCAAGAAATTATAAATGAGATATCTAATAACTTGCGAGAGACAAGCACCTACAAGGACTTCAACATAGAAGGATCCAACATCAGTGTTTTATTGGAACAAATAGCTGCCATAGGATCGCAAAATAGCTACTACAACCACGCCGCCGCAAATGAAATTTTTCAGCCAACTGCTAAACTTTATAAGAGCTTAAATAAAATCGGCAACACATTGAGATATAACGCTCGTGGAAGACTGTCTGCCGAAGTAGATGTGGTAGGGTCTTTAAATCCAGAATATGTTTTTGGAAAAATAGGAAAGTATATTGAAATACCAGCATATTCTATTTTCCCCTCTGATACACCAACAAAAGATGGAAAATCGTTTTCATTTACCAACCCAAAGCCAGTTGTATACATAACCAAGGGCTATGGTATAAGACAGCTAGAAGATAGCGATCTTAGATATGCCGGATATTCCATGCCAACAACAGCAAGGGCAAGCTTTTTCGATATTGGTGGAAGTGTCATTGGCATTGACCCAACCAAAATTTCTTTGCCTCTATCTCTACTTAAACCACTATCAATAATAGTAAAAACTTCAAGTGATAATTATAGACCATTTGACGTTGAAAATTACCCCAAGTCAAATCCAGCAGACAATCAGAGCATAGGGCAGCCATTCGTAAGAACTGTCAATACCCTTGAATATGCCAATCCTCTCCTACCAAACATCATCTATTCTCTTATATTTAACTTTGACATTTCAACATCGACGCCATATATGACTGTCGCTGAGTCGGACAATGTTATTAATGATAAGCTTGACGATGTTATATGTACTTTTAGATTAGTTCCAACCGATAATACTAATACATTTTACAGATTAGAAGTTGTGGACATGAATTCGTACCAAAGATTTATGGTGGGAGTAACTGGAATTCAAAATCTTGAATCATGCAGATTGGAATATGATACACTTGGCGGAACGACAAATTCTGTCGAAAGAATAAAGCTAGTTATTAATAAAGACGGAAGCTCGCCGCCTCTTGGGGTTCTTGTTAATGGAAAAATATTAACTTTTAATAGTGGAACAATACAATCTCAGAAAATACCATCAAATTATTGGGACTCTGGTATATCAGAATATAATGTAAATTTGGCAATAGGTGACGAAAACTCCCCAGAAACAAATTATAACGCCCAACTCATAGTTACTTCACAGGAGCCAATAAGTAATCAGGTAACTATAGCTAAAATAAACACAAAATATACGGACGGAGCAACCGGAACAAAAACACTTGAAACTACATCCGGCAACAAGTTTGGGGATCTTAAATTTGTTGCAAATGATAGCGCACTAACAACAGAACAAAAGGGCAGCAGGGTATATTTTGAAAGAGACACACGCTTTCAGCGTATTATTTTTGATAAGCCATTTGTTTTACAGCCCGGCGAATCTCCAACCGATTATGCAATAAATATTACGCCAGAGGGAAATGTAAGAACATGGCACTCGAATAAAAGCGAGCGTTCGTTTGACTTATATGTTGAGCCAAATACACAATTCGAGGGTTACATTAGCTGGACAGCGACTAAGATATCAAGATTAAAAACTACTAGCGTTGATGTTTCATTTAACACCCCAGTTCCGCTTGGTGTATCGGTTGATGGTGATGTTTCTAACTACATGATTCAATTGACGCCAAATGATAATGTGGAAGTTTGGTACGAAAACATTACGGAAAACGGATTTACCATAGCCACCGAAAAGGACTTTTTTGGAAAGGTAAGTTGGAGTATATTCAACTACTATGGCGCAGATTCGGTTCCAGTGGAATTAGCATCTGCTTATAGACAAACAGGAAAAATAACTCTTTCTCCTGCCCAGGCACAAAGCGGAGTTCCTGTAAATTTAAATGTCCCAATTAACGATAATAACTATGCTATTCAACTCGTACCAAATAAGAACGTTAGGGTATTCTACTCAAACAAATCAAGTAGTGGATTTACAATAAAGGCAGAACCAAATACAGATCAGACAATTGATATTGATTGGTATGTCGATAGTAATGCCGCAGACTACACATATCAAAAACACGGAGAAATTGACTTCAGTGGTCAAACCAGTACAGAGCTTCAAATACCGGGTCTTTACTTCAATAACATTCCCGAAACATTTGAAATAAATGGGTTGATGCAGGGAACAATATCATATAGTTATATTAACGCAAATACCGTTGTAGATGATAACAACAATAAGCTTAATATGAGCGTAGATCCAACAAGAGTATTTCAGAATGACGTTAGATTAATTATAAATGACGATACTGTTTCTACGAATTCTATTAGGGTATTTGTCAAAAATACTGCTGGAACATGGGATGAGTGGGATAGGGCAGGGGCGGGATATGATGGCGATCCGTCCCCTGGTAATGAAGTATATTATGTGAAGGTAAACCCCGACAAGAAGACTATGATTGAATTTGGTGATGGTGAAGTATGGGGAAGCACGGTAATTGATAAAGAAATTTTCGTATTTGGGCTTGTATCGGTTGGCAAAGACGGAAACATAGCAAAAAACGCTTTAAGTAAAGATGTTGTACTTTCTAAGTACATAATTGGTGATGATAATACCAATATTAACTTCGAGAAAAACTTCGTAAGCCTAGTCGGACTAAAGTCATCTCTTTACTTCAGCGGAAACGCACCATCTTCCAAGATAATAGATTCTGAAAAAACGCCGTTGCGTACAGGTGATATTTCAATCATTCAGAATAAGATAGCATTTGGTGGAAATGAAATAGAAACTGTTGATGAAATACGCCAAAACATTACAAATACCTTTGTAACGCAAGAAAGAAACGTCTCGTTGGCAGATTATGAAAGATACATTCGAGAAGTATTCAGTAACTATCTCCAAACTTCAAAAGTACTAACCTATCAGGAAATTAAAGACGCTGGACTAATTCCTGAAAGCGAGCAATCAAAGTACTGGTTCAATCACATATTTGTCGTGGGGTTAAATAAAGACGGAAGTAACATAATATCAAAGTCTCTTTCAGACGCTATGATAAAAAAGTTAGATAACTCCACTTTCAAGATGATAGGTGCTGAGCATGTAGTGACCGCTGCTAAATGGATACCTATAGATGTATCAATAAGATACAAAAAGTCAAAATTCGGAAGCGGTGAGCAAATAGAAACAGAAATGAGAAAGAATATCCAAGATTATTTCTCACCAGACAATCATACTCTTGGAGAAACTATTAGATCATCTGATATAATCTTCCTTATGCAAATAGATTATGTTGAATCTGTGGAAATCATGTTAAACAAAGACCCTGATAATAAATTTAATGCGGCTGATTATGATATAAACTTCCGCCAATCTGATGTAGACGTTGACATTGCAAGAAGAAACAAAATAATGTCTCTTATAGCAAAGGATCCGTCTCTTGTCAAGGTTGTTCAGCCTCTATTCGACACGCTTAAGATAGACGGAACACGAGAATGGAACTACACCTTAGATATTAAACTATCTGAATTTGAGTTCCCAAAACTTGGTGATGTAATAATTGAAAGAGAAGAATAATATGGCAACATTTAAAGCAATACCAGAGATATCACATAATCTTCTTATATATGCAAACGAATTATTCATAGTATCGAATAATTCTACGGTTGGGTCTTTGCCATCTGATTTCGAAATAGACGGAAACGTTGAAAAAAGCGAAATAAACCCAGAAGACTATATAGTAACATCAATATCCAAAATACAATGGGACACAAGTGACGGAAAATCATTTTCGGATGATTCGCTTAGCTACAAATTTTCTGATAGCGGAATATTCCAAGTTTACTTAACGATATGGTCAGAGCCATTTTTAACCATAGACGGGAGAGTTTTCTACTTTAAAACTCGCGGATATATTGATGTTACCGTTCAGTCTAAGTTTCTTAAGCTTTTCTATGATTTTAATCCAACATGGTCATACACGCAAAATGTTGCAACGGATGATTTTTACAAATCAGCCGCAAAGTTATTCGAAAGAATTTACAAAGATACCAAATCATTATATAGCTTATGGGATGCTAATGAAATAAATCCTCTTTACTTCGAATATCTAGCACTAACTCTTGGACATGATTCACTATATTCGTCCAAAGTGGGATATAAAAATGAAGAAGAATCTGGAAATTTCGAAGAATATGATATATACGATAGAATTTCAAGAAATAAGGCAACCGATAAGGAAATCAATTATTTTAGAAGATTCCTCATTCATAGCTCTGAGTTATTTCGTAAAAAAGGAACTAATCAAGATATCAGTTCTTTCTTAAGTTTCTTCAGTATAGATGGAAAGGCAATAGAGCTTTGGACCAAGAATTGGGGACAGACTCCAGTTGGTCTTATTGACGAACTATTCCTTGACTATGATGTGGAGAACAACAAACACGGGTTTAAGTGGAACGACATTCGTGTTGTTGGTAACTCCAATGATAATGGAATGATAAAGAAAACACTAAACTCTATAATAATAGACAACTATCACCAAATAGAAAAGGTCGAATTTGATGTTGATCAAGTAGCTACTGTTACTATGTCCGGTAGCACAGAAGGTTGGTACGAGTTTGAAATTGAAAAGAAACCCGTATATGTTACCGATGTAAGAAACAATAATGGAAACTTACTAATTGAAGAAGAATCATATCAACAAGAACCATTTGTATATACACTTGATGAGAATATTCCTGTAAGGCAAGACCCATCCAATCTCGGAATACTACAGGTATCTCCAGATGTGATAGATTATGGAGATAAAATAACTCTGTCATATGCTTTATCTGAAGAAAATACTATATCATCTGTAATAGCAAACACAAATCGTAGTGTTAAGAACTTTGATGCCAATGTTGTATGGTCATTCAAAAAGATAAACGACCCAAACACCATAGAAAGCTTCAGATATTCTGAAAATGAAATTTTCTTTATTTTCAGGGGTATAAAAAATTCCAGTGATTTTTATGCAAATATTGGAGAATACTATAGATTTAGTATCAACACAAGAAATTCGTGGGTGTCATTGTCAAGAGTTGTCAAGAATCCTTCTGATGAAACAGCAATAATACAAAAAATAAATCTTGGGACTGCTGATTCGCCACTCTACAATAAGCCAGTCGTTAATAACTGCGAAGCATATGTCTTTAATGATGACTCTTATTATGAATTTAAGTTACAAGTATCTGGTAGTTTAGTATCAGCATATGTTCGCCTCAACGACATGGAAACAAGAATATCCAATAACGTCAATAATGAAACGGGTGGATCTGTTTACGGTCAACAAGCCTGCGGCGAATGGATAACATTATTTGAAGGCGTATCATTACAAAAGGATTCAGTCAAGATTCAGACTGTTGATGAAGAGGGAAACCAAGCAGTTACTATTCAATACACCGAAATAGAAACGGGTGGTAACTATGGCGTAGGATGCAAGAATGGTATAATGGAATTGAAAGATGTAGCGGTGAATATTCTTGATCCAGATGAAACTCTTTGGACTACGGCTGAAAAAGAACTTGACATAAAACCAAAGTATCTGGAATGGATTAAAGCAACTAATTTAAGATTTAATAACGATATAAACAATCACGAAACATTTACAAAACAGATAAGTCAGTCGTATGATCCAGAAGTTGAAACATATACCATAGAAGAAGGTGGATCCGCATCTCTTAACTTCTTATATATGAATAATATAAAGGTAACTGAAGATATTGCTACAAGGTATATCGTTAATTTCGACAGTGAATGGTTGAGTAGATTTAAGGACTCTGCCGAAGTATCTCGCAAAATTATTATTCCATTTGGAAATCAGAGAAATTGGTTCTTAGCTGATATTCGCGCAACTGACAAGAGTATTTTCAAGAACTATTATGGGTCTTCTGATGTTGAGACAACACCAACAACAGGATCAGATGTGATCCGCATACCGGGTCTTTTCGCCTACAACGAGTCAGTTCCACTCGACAACTACGAAACCGAACCAGACGATGCATTTTCCTCGCTTACCAGAGAAAATGATACCTCGCTCACTTTCACGCTTAGCGACAGAATGCAGCAATACATGCTGTCAAACTTTGAAATTCCTCTCCGTGGAGTATTTCAAGAGGTCTGCCCAGACTCCGGAATTTTCACTTCTATAACCGGAGCAAGGACTATTAAGTATAATACCAAGTGGGAAAATCCAGTATTCAGTCCAATTGTTTATAATGGAAGTTCGAAGAGAGTCACCGGAGTAAGATTTAAGAATTGTGACGACATTCAGAGGCTAATAGACGTTAATTCATTAGATGGACAAATACCCGTTCTTTTGTGGGGACATTATTCTCTGGAGATGGATAAGGCATACTTCAAGTTTAGACCAGATGACACAACTTTAACTGAAGGAAGTAATAATTCTTATATAGTAAAGATATTTCTCCCAATTGGAGTCCTTGATTCTACTCGTAGAACCTATGGATTGTCTACTACCTTCTTACATGATGCCATCAATCAGGGCATGTGTAAAATAAGTATTTTGGGCATATATGTAAGAAACCCATCTGTTATTTTTAACTCGGAAGCAAAGACAGTAAAATTACCTGATAATTGCTTAAATCCTTACGAGAACCCAAGACTTGATTTGCTATGCAAATATCACTTTAGTACCAACATAAAACTTGCGGCATCTGTATATCCACACCCAGGATCTTCCAACATATATGTTCTTGATTCAAACTCAAGGAAATTGTTAAATGGAGTAGCCGAAGCATGCAGAAATACAAACGACTGCACAAATAACTCGACTTTGGACTACGATGCAGATTTCTCTTGGTGGGCACCAAATCAAGTGTGGATGAAACGCGACGTCTCAAAAAACCCAGTAGAGATTCAGAAAGATATTCTATCAAATATAAACCATAATGCTCTTTCGACCATAGAAAAATATTTTTATAATATAAAGCTTTCGGAAGGAAGTAAACCAGCGGCTCTAAAGTTTACATTATTAGACGGTGATGTGTCTTTAGATACGATGTATTATGCTAAAGTAAACGTAAGACTTGATTATTCGGGGTTCAATTTCGATGATGCGTTCATCACTAGCAACCCAGATAATGCATTGACAGAATCGGAAGCTAATAAAGTAAAAATAAACGAAACTTCTCCGCCAGCATATGATTATAAACAATCCCCCGTAAAGTCATGCCACACATTTTATATTCCTATTTCATGGTATCCTTCAAATGAGGTCAAAAACAACAAAGAATTAGAATGGGCTAACTATATAAATGGAAGCACTGGAGATGCGTCTATAACATTCACCCCATATGGATTAATGACATATTTAATAAATCAGGCAAGCGACCCAAATAATGTCTATGCCGATTCTGCTGGTCAAATTATAATTGCCACAAAGGGATGGAACATAGAAGATTGGAACACGCTTTTCGCTTCTAATATGGATATTGAGTTTATTGCCGAAAAAGTTCCTACATCGAAATATAAGCTTTTTAATAAATTAGTGACTCTTGATGGATTGACTATAAATTCGGGAGCTAATATAACCGTCACAAGTAATATAGCTGACGAAGATTCGATGGACTGGAGAGTTCTTGATGACTCAAGAGTATTTGTAAAGTCAAATTCATCTAGTGTCTTTGAAATTCCAGAAAATGTAAACTTACTAAGAAACTGGGTAAAGAGCATTGATAAAATAACCCTAAATAATTTTAGAATTAGTAACGAATCTTACACAATGACTTCGGACACTTCAATTACTATTCCAAAAACAGAGAATAGTAGCATATTTGCTGGAGCAGAGCTTCGTGGAAGTTTCTTCTACGATATATTCTTTGCCGAAAACCAAAAGAGAGTCAAAGAAGATAATTTTAATCCTGATATAGAGAGATTAAAGTGGCTGCCATTTGAGTCGGTAGACGACACAGTATTCACCGCATCGCTAAGAAAACCAAGTAGCTCTCTGGTATTTGAATCAAATGACTTGACATACGACATAATTAACTTCAAGGGAAAAAATAGCTTTAAGTCAATTAATAGCAATACTTCTCTTTTCCTCGACTACAAGAAAACTGGTAAGGTCACTAAGAACAATAACGAAATAGATGTAACGAAAACCGAGAAGCCAAATGTCAATAAGCTATACATTATTGATGACAACAATTCAATATTTGATTTTACTACTGATTTTATTTTCGATGAGGAAATAGGAAAGAACAAAAACTTCATTGGTAAGAAATTTGAACATATAGTTAAAGCATATACTATATACGACCCAATAACAAACAAGGTAGTTTTGGGTGGATATTACTTTGTTGGTGTTGGAGTATATGGGTTTGATATAGGACTTGGAATTGCAAGATATAATGTTGAAACTGGAAAAATGGACAAGTCATTCCTAGCAGGATTTGGGGACTATGACACCAAAAATATAAAACTGGGAACTTGGTACACATTGAAGACAATTGTCGGGTCAGAGTATATTCGTGTAACTTTTAACGAGAAAGACGATCCTGAGAGATTGGTTATAAATTATTTCACCAATCCAATATCCCAAACCGATTCCAATAGATACTTGGACGGTGACTTTGAAGAACTTGTTTATCTCGTGACTGGTCTTTCGAAGATGGACATCACCTACCCAAGTACTCTTGGTGGGAAAACGAACGCTTCATTTGTCGCAGAAAACTTCAATGAGGATCTTGTAAAGAATTTTAGAGCAACAGGAACAATGACAGGAATGCTCTTTAATAACGAGTTGACATATGTTGGAAATGCCAAGTATACTTCTACAATTCAAGGAGAAGTTGTATTTGGTGACACAACTCAATCAAAGGATCTTACTGATATACTTGAAGAAATTTCAAGAGTATATGGGGAGAACGGTGAAGTTAGAAGTGTTAAGAAAACAAATAATGGAAATATTCTTGTATTGATAGGTAATAGCTTATTCTTTAGAACAGTTGGCGGTCCTGTCGCCAAATACAATGCTGTTGTCGATAAGATAATAGTCATAGAAGATAAAGTTATTATTAAGACAGTAGAAGACGAAGTTGCAAATATGTTAGTATGCAATGAAAATCTAACGTCTTATAACTCTGTTTATGTTAGAGACTTAACATTCAATAATGACCATATATACAGATACCTTGAGCATACAAGTAGAAAGATAAAAAATGTATGGGAAGGTGAAAATAGAATACATGTTGAGTTTGGCGAGCATTATCCAGAATTTGTTACTGTTTGGGACACCACACAGCCAGGATCTTCGGCATCAAATCAAATAACATTACCTTTAATTGGTACATATATTGATTCTTATGCTGGCGAGCCTTTGGCACCACAGACCGAATCTGTTCCTGCGCTCGTCTCTGGAAAATACTCGTTTACTGTAGATTGGGGAGATGGTACATCTGAGCGTATAACAGAATGGAACTCATCGGCAAAAACCCATACCTATGCTTATCCGGGCGTTTATATAGTTACGATAACTGGACTTATTGATGGTTGGAGATTTAACAACGGTGGAGACAGAAGAAAGTTGATTGATATTTTACAATGGGGTCCGTGGAAGTCGGGAAATGCAAGTGGTGTTTTTTATGGTTGTAATAATCTTATTCTTACGGCTGAAGATCAACCAAATCTTTCTGAGATAACTAACGGTACATCGTTCTTCCGCTCATGCTCAAAAATGATTGGAAATGGGCTACGAAACTGGACCACCACTGGAAACATAAACGATTTTAGATTTTTTTTTGAAGGGTGTTCGATATTCAATGCTGACATAAGTAATTGGGACACCACTAAGATGGGATCAACGGCATTTATGTTTCGGAGTTGCGGAAAATTCAATCAACCAATAGGAAAGTGGAATACACCAAAAATTTGGAATCCATTTAACATGTTCTATGGTTGTAGCGACTTCAACCAAAATCTCAATGGATGGGATACATCTCTCTTAAAAGTATGTGCGTATTGTTTTGGCAACGCAGTAAAGTTTAATAACGGATATCCACCCGGAGTGAAGGCTCCATTTACTTGGAATATGAGTCAGATAGGCACTAACCCAAGCGTCGGTATGCAAGGTATGTTCCGCATGCTAGGGACATCGAACTATGCATTTAATGCTGATATGACTGGGTGGGATGTTAGTAAAGCAAGAAGCTTTCAGGGTACATTTGAGGGATGTGTTGCCCTTAAACACGATTTCTCAGCGTGGCAGATACCAAATGTAACTCACATGGGTGACTTTTTAAATGGAGTAGATATTAATGACCCCAATAGCTCAGCCAATCAAGACAATTATGATGCAACTTTAATATCTTTTGCTGCCCAAGGATTAACTCCCGCTGGCATCCAATCAAATGTACCATTAAAATCCGCATCAAAATATAGCGCAGCAGCAGCATCGGCTAGATCGTATTTGACAGGAACTAAGGGATGGACAATAGTAGACGGGGGACTTGCGCCATGAGTATAAAAAATCATATTTTCACCGCAGATGCTTTATTCTGGATAGCACACAATAATAACGATATATTTCATTATGGTGTAGCCAACGAGAAAGAAACATTATCAACTGGTCAACCCAACTTAGAGATTTTTACCAATAAAGTCGAATGGGAGTCTCGACTTTTGGAGTTTGGGGTTGCACTAGGAGATGATAGTTCTATTCCACAATATCCCGAATAATGTGTCAGTCATTCCAATTTATCATTTCCATTACTGTTAAATGATAAAAAGTATAAATATAGTATAATCAACATTATATGGAGTCATAATGGCTATTGCCTATTTACCGTCCGAAGGAAACATTGATAAAGTCGGCATTACGTCTGATGCTATTTGGTACGGTGAGTCTATTGGTGGATCGGCAATACCAAAGATAAAAACTAACGATACAAACAATAGCGGGAACTATTACTCTTATGCCTATGGAAACTTAAATTCATCATCAAGATGGTTTTACAAAGACATAACTGACTATAATTTCTTAAATGGCATAACAATATACCGCTGCATGTATATTGGCGCAGACGAAAGATATAACGAAAACGAAATATTAGGAAACATTTCAGCATCAATTTCCCACAACGGATTACCCGCTGTAAATGGAACTGTATCTGTAAGTCTATTTGCTGAAGGAATATATACTGCCTTCACTTCAACGTCCACTCTAGTTCTATATGATGAAGAAGACTCCACAAACTTATTGAGCGATGCTACATGGACCGACACTCTAACATCAAATACTCTCCTAACACCGGGTCAGTATCTTAAAGTATGGATAAAGATAGATTTCATTCAAGATCCGGCTTTACAAATATACACCAACTATGATTATTTCCTCACTATAAAGGATCTAACCATTCCTATTAGTAGAACGTCAGGAAGAATGTCTTTAGCTAGATTATTCACCGCTACAATATCGGAAAACAATAAAGAGATAGAATTTGAACAGAGTTTACCACAAGAGTTTCAAATCGAAAATATATATAAGGTTATAGAACATAATAATTTAACAAATATATTTTACTTTTCAGAAAATAAATTTAAATTACTTGTAGTTCAGCGTGATAAAGTAATAACAAATAACAAGTATATTGACATTGATATATCAAGCATTCTTCCAAATATAACGGCTGCGCCAGATAATGTATTGTCCAATTTTTCGGTTTGCTACAGCGATGCTGTATCGGGAACGGATTCTAGTATCGTAGGAATTACATCAAATCCACCATCAGCCGTAAATGAATATCCCGACAATACACTAAACTATGATTCGCTCATCGGAACTAACTTCATGACAGATGTTTTTAGTTCACAAAAACCAAACAATAACAACTTCTATATATTTTATAATAAGTTTTTAACTGATACAAGCGCCGACGATATAGAAAAATACGGATATAAAAACTACTATTGGGCATCATACGTTTTACATCTAGACCTTGACTTTATCAACAGTAACTTCTTTTCTCTTATCAGTTCAGGAATATCTAACACAAAAATAGTTCATCTTCCAGACCAACAAGATATTCTTATTCGTGATCGTTTCTATATCAACACAGCAACACAGCAAGACGACTTGTTTACTCTCATAGGCTATATACCAGAAGATTGCCGAATAGTCAACAATGTTTCAAAGATGATATATTTGTGGGAAGGTGACATTAATAAGAATGATATAAACCCCCAAGATTGTGACATACCAAAAGTAAACAATAGTACTGTTCATGTTATAAAGAACAGATGCACAAGCAGGAATTATTTAACTTTTGATCCTCTGTTAGCAAATGAAAATAAATTTGATTTTTCGAGAGAAATAATCACCTTAGACAATAGTGTTGAAACAATCAATATGGGTCCACCAACTCAAAAAATATTCAATCATGGATACTCAAAAGTTACATACGACATCAGCGAAGATTTAGATCAGTTTTCCACGAGTTGGGGGTTTTTCGTTAATTCTGACAGTGTTTCTTCAACCCCATCAACGACAGGCATAGAAACAGTAGAGACTACTGGAACTTCAGCATCCACATGTTATTTTGATGAACTTAATCAGTTACATCAACATATTACGATGCAAAATATATACGATTCCGCTAAATCCCTAACCACACCCGCAGGTTGTGAAGTCGATGAAACTGATTATCTCGACACATTTGTTGAAATATTTAGAATTCATTGCAACGGAAACATGCAACAAGACGCTGTTAACGCTAAGTACAACTTCAATTCAAAAAAGTGGAATATAACAATAAACGACGAGGCAGGAGAAAAAATTACATTTGAGTTTACAACGAATAACCTTAGCACTAAAACTGTTAATGTAATTACAGTTAATACCTTCCGAAAATTGGATTTTGGGTGTGCGAAAAAATATACCTTGCAGTACTCCATACATGTCAATGGCAGAGAGCTAGTTAATGGCATATCATATACTAAAGACACTTCCGACACTTATGTTGTCACACACAATCCTTTGAATTCTTTCAGTGGGTCGTTAACATACTGGGAAGTTAGGGATTATATCTCCCCCAATGAAGCCGAAATGTATGCGGAGGCTGTATATAGAATTCATTCAAATATCGCCTGGGCAGAATTAGAAAATGAGTTTTCTAATATTAGCACATCAAAGTATTCTAATTTTGCCTATAAGAGAAATATCCTCATTAATAATCTAAACTATAATATTAACGAAGATATATTATTCCCCATAGTCCTCCAAGGAACTGGCTATAACATTTCTAACACATATAATAAAGAAGTAAGAAGATCTGTATTTGATTTTTCTAAGATAGACATAAACAATAAAACCTTTGCTTTTACTTTAGAGGGAACAAACACGGAAATAGAATGGTATGCTGATACATTTAATGTAGATAAAGACACACTAACAATATGGGTCAGGCTCTCACAGTGGTCAGGTCAGAGAATAACTATGTATTATTCAGATATGAGCATTGTATCGGATAATAAACTAGTAAATGTATTTGATAAATTCATATCAGTATGGTTGATGGATTCTATTCAAATAATAAACCAGAGAAGGCACATACTTCAAAAGATCTTCAGCAGCGGAGAGTCTTTTGTGTACACCGAAGAGGAAAATGGAAATAGATCCATGGTAGAAATAACCAAACACACTCCATTCGGTGTCACGACGATGTACAAGAGTAATAAATTTAATGTAGAATGGGACGATTCTACTTATGGTACTGATAACACCGAAGCTATTAACGAGTTCATAAAATCCGAAGTAAGAAAGATAAAACCAGCATACATGGAAATAAATAAGATAACAAGTAAGTATCCGTACAAGCTTGAATCAAACAACAACCACAAGTCATCAGATGGTATCACATCCATCTAACGGAGATAAAAAATGTCAGATCCAATAGATAGCATTAAAATAAATGGCGGAATCGTAGCTACCGCAGGCGTAAACACAAATTGCTGGTATCAGCGAGACGACTTCAATAAATTTTCTTTAAACGGGGCGTTTTCTGGTCTGGAAACTGTTTTTGACTGGGTTATGGTAAAAGACCTAAATGAAAGACTGTTTAAGTCTGGTGTTATAAATTTTTGCTCAACGCAAACATCTCAAGTTGTTAAGTTTAAAACACCATTCCCCACTAATGAATACTTTGTTTTCTTCACTTCCAATAATAATGTTAATTTATTTTGGGTCGATAAGAAAACATTTAAATTTGTAATCAACGGAAGTTTCACAATGGGTGAAGAACTATCTTGGATAGCAATTCATAAGAACATGGCAGTTATGACAGGAATATCAAACCCAGGATCTATATATGCTGGTCAAAGAGTATTAACCACCGCTAGTCTCCCCCTAGTTCCTGGCAAAGATACCCTTGATATAACACTAAATTCAGATTCAAATCTCAACGGATGGTATAATAACGAGATGATTATTCAACCTAACTTGGCACAGGATGGGATTACGACAGACATGGATCTTGACGATTATGCTGTTATTCTGTCATCTGACACTAATATAAATAACTATTGGATAGAGAAGGGAACAGATAGGGTTAAGATTGGAACAAGTTACCCAACCACTTGTGTCATTGACTATATGTTCATAAAAACTGGTATAAATTGGTGGGAAGAGATATAAAAGGAACAAACTCCGATGCCTAACTATACAGAAAACATACATCTAGTCAATACAACTCAGTTTGTAAATGATACAAATATAAACAAGCCACTCTCAGAGATGGATGGGAACATTAAGTATATTCTTAACTTCCTAAACGGAAACAAAGCATTGCTTTCTGGTGTTTATGGAAATTTATGGGACTATGATGGCGAGGGAAGAAGAGTTATATACAACGGTGGATTAGCAGACACATATAAAAAAGCCAATACATGGAAAGCACTTAACGATCTTCAAATAGCCAATGATGATGAAATAACTTGGGATAGGACCAACTCAAGAGTTGTTTACAGGGGACAATCGCCACTCACTGTGGATCGCCCTAAGTGGATTGAGCGAGAGATATGGATACCAGAAACTCTTCGCGACCAAAACTTAGTATTCGCCCTTAAAGCAGCCGGATCCACCGAAGAAGTAGGATGGGACGAATCAAATTCAGTATGCGAAACAATAGCCATTCAGATACTTGGTGGAAATGAAGATGTTCAGGCATTCCGTAATGTTGGCGAATGGGTAAATCACCCCTACTATTCCAATGTCAGTTATGATTCTAACATGACCACCGTCTATGTTCCATTCAGAGCGGCGAGGGACACTAAGAGCGTCAAAGTCAGAATCTTCAGAACATTGAATACTGGATATCTCCATATAGATCGCGTTTTCGTTGGTGGTCTTTGTCTTCCATATAGTAATACTGTCGAAGCATATAACCTCGAAGGATTAGATATTAACGAGTTTTATGACTTCAAGAATGTCTGTACAAAGGTAGCAGCAACAAGCGTCCTTGGTCATAAGGTTTCTGATACTCGCGATAACCTCAAAGGAAACGATGTAATTACATGGTATCAATTTAACTATGTTATGAGAGAAATTCTCACTTATGGGTCAGTATTCACTACGACCGCCGGTATTTCTGGTAGTCCGGTAGATAAGAATTGGGAAGATGTTAATGTAGTTCCTATATACAGCAACGTGCAAGGTAAAATTGCTTGTAACCAAGTCGATAAGAATTATAAGATAGACCATCCTATTCTCGAAGATCCATCAACACCAATTATAACTTTAACTATTCCAACAAGCTCATCGCAGTTGTTTGTTCAAGGTATTTTTGATGTTACCCCAAGTTCCTTTTATGTCTCTCTTTCTGATATACCAAGCGAAGATGGTTATATTATCAATTGGACTTTAGGAAACTCATTTAATCCAAAACAAGCCATTGATGCTTTGGATTTGCCAAATGAGACTCCTGCGATAGAATGCCCAGTTCCATCTTCATATCCAAACATATTTAATTATGAGAGTAACGTTTAAGCATGACTAATTTTTTCTTCGCAGACGAAGCGCATATAATAAAAGGCAATAATGATGGTGTTATTGAAGCCGATGGAATAGTGTATTCACAGGCTATAACTGCAACATCTAGTCTAACTTTATCTGACGAATGGGCAAACAGCGTTAATAAATTCAATGGAGAAGGCGTCGTTGGCAAAACAAATATAGAAGAACTTTATAATGTTGATAAAAATTTCATAGAGGACGATGATGGATCGACCCCGACAAAATACATTTATGATACTAATAATGGCGTTTTAACTTTTAAAGATCAAACCTTAACGAAATACGATCTTCTTGGGTGCCCATTCCCACAATCAGATGAAGTTACCCTTCTGGAAATGGTAAGGGATTTGGAGATACTTTCAAGCTTCTCTCGCATAGCTGATTATGGTCCTATATTCGATGTCAAGTTTCGTCAAGTAAGTTTTGGAGATTACAAATACTTCAACACTTTTGTATGCTCAAATATCGCAAAGACCATTGGATTTTTATCTTTCGATAAAGTCATTAATGATGAGCAAGCCAGAAGGAAGTATCAAGACGAGCTTTATGAAAAATATAAAGATACCGACAAAAAAGATCAGTTCCCTCCTTATAGTGGGTTCTTAGTTAGCGAAGATTATCTTAGTGGTGGTTGGATATCTGTAGATCAGGTTATTCACTCTGAGGCATTTAATCCATGGGCTTATGACCAAGAAGCATCTTTGGCTATTCGCACAAAGAAAATAAAAGACAGAAAAAGAGCAATCGTACATATGTTAATGACATATGCTTCGAGTATATGGGAATTAAATTCCGATAATAAGATTGTCGATTTTGGTATTAGAATAAAAGACAGAGCAACTGGCAAGATTCTTGATTACTCCGACGCTAAAAATGGACTTAATGGGTTTATTGGAAATACTATAGTCGCTCACTTTGTTGGTGATTTGGGAACCGTCGAATCTGATTCCGGTGTAAATACCCCTTCAGAATTTTCATGCGATGAACAAACCTCTTGCAATAAAGTATTCATCGACAAGTGTGATAACACAAATTTCAAAATAAAGTGTGACGAGAATGATGGTGATGTTGATGGTGTTGTTCATGAGCTTATGCCTCAGTTTAGAGTAAACCCGATAATTGAAGATATTGAAAAGAAACCAGACGTTTTGTATACTGTTGATGCAATCCATTGGACAACTGGTATTGATGAGGTCATGACAAGAGAAGGCATCGACCTGTCATGGATAAACAAACTAATCAATGAATTCGGCAGAAATAGCTATCTATCTACCTTTATGGTAGAGAACAGATCGTTCCATTATGTTGGTGGAAATTACCTTGATGGATTTGCTGCGAATGGGTTTAACTATAATGTCACAAACTCAACGACATCTACGCCAGATTTTTATTTGTGGGGAGATAGACTTAGCAGTGAAACATGGAACGGAATAGCTTGGTCTTTAAGAAATAATGTTCCTGTGGGTAGAGGGTTGGGAATAGGTGGAGGAAATAGCGAGTTTGCAATAACAGCCTGGGGATGCAGTACCGGAGTCAATTCTTCCGCAAATGAGCCAAGCATAACCTCACTAACACCGTCTGTAGTATCGCTTAATTCCAATTTCTACATTGCCAATGAAGAAGGATACGATTTCACATGGTCATTATTATCCCTTGATCCTATCGTTTCCAAGCACTCTGTTGCCGGAACTGCGTATGTTGAAGTAATAAAGGATAGTAGCGGGGACGGAGAAGATACTTTTGGCAAACAATTCATTTCAAAAATTGACAAGTGTCTTGAGGGATGCTTCACAACAACATCTTCAGTAAATAATTTCCTTGATCCAACAAATACAGAGACTAAATTATCTATATTAAAAAATGCAAGTGGAATATGCTTTAACGGAACAACGGCAGCGAATATTTCTTTCTATGATATCAACGATAATGACTTAGATTATAATTTCATTTATTTCTCTTATGCAAATGTTCAGAAATTTAAGTCCAATCAAGAAATGATATCTGAGCAAAATGCCAACCCAAGTTCAACTATATCGCCCTATAACTCCCTCGTAGCCAAGTGTTCGTATGTTGACAACAACAAACGATACCCAATTAAAACTGTTGGAACCTGCTACGTTGGAACAGCAACGCATGGAATAGCAACTGGTGGAAAGACATCTGCAACAATATCTGGATGTGTTGGTGTGGGGAATGTAAAAGAAAGCCTCTATGATAGATATTTTAACCCAACTTACTGGAATCATAATAACGATTCCATAATAAAATATGCCTATGAGTGGAACAATATAGCATGGACACGTGTACAGGATATTACGGAAGATGTATCACACCACTGTGGAGTAGGTGATGAAAAATGGGCAATATTTTGGGGTGGTCTACATGGATCTTTAGAATTGGCTAATATCAAGAGCCAACTTGATGACTGTGATGACTGGTGCGCCACTGCAAATATATTCGGTGGGGTATGTCACCGAGATACCTTCTGTTCTCTAGACGGTTCGATAAGGTACACGGATTTTGCAACGGAAATCACAGACGCAAATAATAACATACTATTTAAGATAGGAAACCCAAAGGATATTTGTAAGATATCGGCACACTATTCGGAAGAATTTACTGATTCTCTTGATATTACTTGGAACTCTATTGGTTATGTATGGACTGTTTCCGGTGGATCGACTTATGGATTGTGTCCAGATTATTATGATAACTGTCACGAATTCGACCAATATGGCTCTCTGCTAGGAATCTTTGAAGACGGGATATGGAAGCCGTTCCGCTGCGATGGTTATGAAATGGACCCAATGAGTCCAGATGCGTTTTACTTTGATAGATGGGAAACTGAAGTATATCACCCAGGTCACTTTAAGCAATTCGCAACTTCCATTTCCGGCGACCAATTACAAGTTAATGTATTTAAAGACGGAACTACAGTCATATCAGAGCCAACCTTCTTCACCCTTCCAAGCATTTCAGCCGCATGTACATATGACGAGGATTATTCCGTATTATGTGATGTGACGGGAACTGTTGGTATAACTGGTAATTTTACTTTAGCAAGTAGAGAAAATGTTATATATAACACTGCAACTGGATATCGTTTACATCCATCAACTGGTGGCTTGTGGCTATGGTCCCGACCAACAAAGGGTGAAAACCTATTCCACCCAGACAACTTTACCCCATTAACATCTGCCGACGATTTCCACACATATAACACCCCAACATCAGGTGACATATATACTTTCTACGTTACGCCAAGTAGGGGCGGATTGGTCCAGGCATTCTATGGCGAAAGAAAAGATAGTTTTATTGAGCAATGGAACAATCCTTACTCCACCAAGATAGCGGATATAACTGCATCAACACTATGGGACGGCGAAATAGTCGAAGCTTCTTCGATATCTGGTTTCTCTGGAACTACATCAGTAGGTAGGTTTATGACCCCAGCATTGACTGGAAATATAATATACTACCCACTCCCCGAAATTCTATCGGAAATAGTTGACATATCTTTCGATAAAGGAACATTCGAAATAGACGGAATAGACTATATTAGCTTTACTGACTGGTTCTACTCAGCCAACACTTCGGCATATCCTATCAGATCCTATGACAGCCATAGCATGTGGTTTAATGATGAAAACAATGTGATGGTTGACGGAATTTCTGGAAGTTCGATCCGTGACAGGGCTGCACTATTCCCATGGAATGAACTCATATGCGGCAATACAGACAATCATGCCCAGAGTGGAACCTACGCATGGACATGGGGCGACTCTGGTAGTATATACTTGGCTGAGTGTATATTCGCAGATACGGTGTCAATCTCTGGAGATGAGTTTGTAGATTCCCTTGGTAGGCTAGTAGCCATTTCTGCCTCCAATTACACAGATTCATTCTGGAGAGAAATATTTAGAATAAGGCATATATTAGCTAACGGAAATATAAGATTCGACTACTATATAACATACGACGAATCAGCGTCAGATGATATTGCATTAACAACAGTTGACTCTATAAGCGGAGCATTTACTCTATTTGGAAGAAACTCTAAGTTTAGAGAAGTTGAATATGACCTCTGGAATGTCAAAAACTTCCACGACCATAGTCAAGTTTGGATATCGGGCGGTCCAGAGTACAAAACCACAACATCATATGAATGGACAAAGGATTCGGCAGTTATACCATCCGAAACATATAACTATTCCTTTAAGAATCTTTGTGACATAACAAAGTCAAACTTTAACATCTCCCCATCCCCAGAAGGAATGTTTGTCGCTGCAAGTATATCTGGTAGTATACCTGTTTGGATGTGGTCAATACCATATGATACAGATACAACCAGCGGAACTAATTTCTTCATTCATGGTAGCAGCCTTGTCAACGGTGAGAGCGCAGAAATAGTTAAAACAAAAGTAACTTCAAGTAAGACATATGTAACAAGGGCAGTAGCCGCAGGATTATCGTCAAGTGGAATAGGATTCTTTGATATTGGAAAATCTTTCAGTATAAGCGGTCAACCATTTGACTATACAGTTGATAACTCTACTATCGTTCATCCTTCATATGACACTATAAAAAACTTCTTCCCATGGTGTGTTCTTGCTGATGGTGGAACACATGGACCAACTGCCATGGTTGACATGTATGACATATCAGGAAATTACTGGGTAGCAATCGGGGACACTTATAATAAAAAGAAGTCTACTATAACCGAAGATTACTATGTCAACAACTATACTATAGTTATGGTTCCTTTGGATAACCTTTCGGAGTTCAATAAGCTTGTACTAGCCAAAGAGAACAGAAGAATTGCTGAAGACACTTTTAATAATTACCCACAAGCAAATGGGCTTAATACTTCGGGAACATTAGCTAATAATAAATCCACAAGAAATAGAGAAGCTGTCATTGAACTTATTAATACAAAGAACAGTCAGAATATTTTCGGAGCATATGTAAAGATATTCGAGTACATATCCAATAACTCTGATACCAGCGACTATATGGATCAGCAAGTTGCTATTGTTAAAGATCCAACAGTATATGTTTTGCCATGGTACAATAACATAAGCGGGGACTTGGATAAAGTTCAAGAATTTGTTATAGCAACAGATAAAGACAATGAATGTATTGACTGCGATGTATGCCTTGGCACAGATGAATCGACTCTACCTCCGTGGACAGAACATATCCACGATGAATGGGTAACGAGAAATCTAGAATCGTGGGGCAACGGTCCATTTGGAAGATCTAACTTCAACGCATGGCTTGCTGCTGGATGTGACACTAAATGGGGAGTGTCACTATGGTCCACCTTCCAAGAAGGAAGAATCTGGTTCAACTACAAAGCATCTGATCTAAGAGTTGATATATCAAGGAGAATAATTTCTTACTCGGTAATAGTCGCTTCTATTAAGGTTGACGATCTAACAAACGATGTATATGAAAATGTACCAGCAATTGTTAGATATGACGAGTTCCATTTCAACATGGACGATTATATTGACACTCCACTTGTCCAGACTGCTCTTCTTAACAACCCATCCGAGATTGATAATGTAAGTTTCTGTAAGGCACCTTCGACCATATTCGTTCCTGAGTCCACATGGGCAACATGTGTTTATAGCTTCGACATTTCAGGAAACCCAGCAACATACATAACTACTGAAGATGTTGATCCAACCGTTGGGTATACTGAATGGGTCACAAGCTTTATTCAGGAGTATAAGAAAGACGAAGAAATAAAAGACAAGACGAATGTTGAGAAATACTTCAACAGATATGATATATCCTCACCGGGGTCTAACTGTTTAATAACGAGAGAAGAAGTCTCTAATCAAGAATGGGTTGGAACATCGTGGAGAAGATTCCAAGATAATGTGGGTATGGGAGGAAACGTCCCAATACTCAATACTCCAGTTGGTCCAAACAAAGATTATTTTGATTTGACCGCTTATAACTTCGGTCAGAAGGCTTTTGGTGATCCTGACAAGGCTATTATATGTGGCGGATATTCCATCAACAAAGACGGGGACTTGCAATCTAATAAGGGACCATGGGGATTCATGTCAAATGGTCCAACCTTCAAATGGAATCGCACAATAATAATGCCAGAAGACACTCTGAACGCAAATTACAAGAAACGTACTATTTCGCCATTCTATGATAACGGCAATAGCACCTTAAGTAATACAAATCTAGGAGCTATAGTATTTGATGTAGCTAAGCAAGTTAATATTGAAAGATTTGGAACAGCAACTTTCGATGGAAGTACAACAAGTGTAACAGTTACCTTCGATGCTGTGCCATCTTATATAACTGATATTACTAACTATAGCTTATCTCTAACCCCTAACGACAACATAAAAGTATGGTGGAGCGAGAAAACAGATTCCACATTTATAATAAATACAGAATTAGAGGGATGGAAAGGTTCTGTAGACTGGAAGCTAACCTTGATAACGGATGTTCCAGTTGATCAAATAGATGGAACGGAAAATGAAAGAAAAACATACGATACATTTGAGGAAGCATAAGTTATGACTATAAACACAAAAGCATTTCAGATAGATGGGCTGGTATTTAAAGGAGATGCTGCGGCAACCTCAACTGGTGACATATCAGATGTAGATGTTGGCATCTTCACAGACGAAGACGGCAATCTCATATTTAAAGATCAATGGATAACTGATATATTAAATAAAGATTATTTGACTTTTCAAGAAATATACTCAAGAGTGAAAGGAATATACTCTAAGAGAACTGATGATGGGGTTGGCTTATTTTTTAAGGACCAGACTGTTTCCAGAGAATATTCCCTTAAAGAAATAATAAATTCCTGTCAAAGCTGGAGAAAGTACCTAACTAACGGATCGCTCTGGTGGATGGGGAAATCATCCCTAGATCATAGTAAATGTGCCAATCTTCCACGCGAGTCCGATCCGTCTGGTCCGAATAGAACATGGTCAATAGACAAGTTTCTTGCTGAGTTTAATAGTTTGCCATATTGTGCGACATTAGTATCCCTTTCAAATTTCGAAAAGACATTAGATCCACAGACGGGAGAACCAAGATGGTGGGATATACAGAACCTTGAATTGGTCCTCCCACCTTTCGAAGAAGAATATAAAGCATCAATAATAATGTCAAAGATAGCATTCGCTGGATATAACGTAACAGAACCAGTTCTATTCAGACTTTATGATGCTTCTACCGGAGTTGAATTAACAAGAACCGCCGTTGTTCAGAACAATGGTGGTAAGGTGTCTTTCCCTGTTTCATTAAATTACTTTGGGACTCTTCCAGGCTTTGCTTCGACTGGAAGATTTGACACCACGGGACAGCCAAAGAGCAACACAGATTGCAATGCAGATTGTGGATGTCAAAAAGTAGAATGTGTCAATAACGATCTAAACTGTGTCAGTCCGGTAGTGGAGAAGCTACCATATGAAAATCGTTCACATTTAATCAAGGTGCAATTTAGGGTCATAGATTATCACCCAAATCACTATGAGCGTACTTTGGGGATAGAAATAAACAACGGTTCTGGTGGCGCTGAGTACTTGACAACATCTACTCTTGATGCTGTTTTATTTAACATAGATCCAAAATCTAAAGTACCTAGATTACACGGAACAGTCAACTTTAATCGTGACTTCACTGAATATGAAGTATTGTTCGAAAACGCAACTGAAACTCCAGACTATTCTATAAATCTAAGTTGCTCATCAAACATTAACGTATGGTGGACAGACAAAAAGACAACTGGATTTAAAATAAAATCCGAGTTGCCATTCGTCGGTAGTGTCGATTGGACATTAATGAATGTTAATGGTGGAGTTATTTAGCTATTATTGTTTTTAGCTAACATCTTTCCCATTCTTTTTTGTATAAATGACTTTAATGTGTCAAGCTGAGATGAAAGTATCTTAACGCTTTTCTCGTCCTTCTTTTCGGCAGCCGCAGAAATTTCGTAAGAAATATACTTTAACATTGACTCAACTTCGTGCTGAGCATATACATTCGGACTGTGCTTTAATTCGGTTTCCCATTCTGATGAGATTTCATTCCAATCTCCTATTTCAACAATCCTATACTTTATTTCCTTTTCTACTGTCTTAACATGAAGCTTTATTTCTGCAAGTTTCAACTCAAGCCTAGCTATATCACATTCGACAAGAAACGGATGTTCTGCTGTATCTTTTTTTGCAGTTAAATCTTTTATTTTATATGAGCATTCTTCTATATCAACATTTAGGGCTTTAAATCGCAACATAGCCTTTAATAATTCGTTAAACTGTACTTCTGCTTCTTTCTTACATTGCCAGAATTTTGCGTCTGGGGTTGGAAACCTAGAATTTGTTAAAACTCCCACATACTTTTCCATATACGACCTGAACGCAGGAACATCCGTGTAGGTTGATAGCAAAAACACTTGAGCCTTTTTAAGAATAGCAACTTCGGCTGGTGTGACTAGAGATATTTTATTTAACTCGTCAGCTACCTCAAATGCATTACTTGCTGATTGATCAATAAGCTTGTTAATAGAATCCTTATTGAATACGGTTAATTTATTGTCTGTCATTTCTTATTTCCTTTAGTTTTCTCTTTTTTCGGTGGCAACGCAATAAAGAAAGGCGAATACTTTCTAAAATCAATAACATGATCACATAGCTTAAACTTTTGCGCCTGTTCTGCGGTCAACCAACAATCATCGCTTAAAAGCTTCTTTCTAACAACTTGACTAGATAGATTCGTATTTCTCTTGTAATGTTTTTCGAGTCTAAGATATATGTTACCAAACTCTTCTTGAGTATGGACAAGATCCTTATATTTTCCCTCTATTCCCCAAGTATACTGGTGAGACATGATACTTGTCTTATCTGATAATATTCTATGTCCCCGTTGACCATTAATAAATATTGCAAGTGCAGCGGAAGCAACTGTACCTACTCCTATAGTATATACTGGCGTTGATATACAGTCCATTATGTCGCATATCTGCCATGCTGCCGTAACAGATCCACCACCAGAATTAATCATTAAGTGAATAGGTTGCATTATTTTAGTTAAGGCATTCTTGAAGTCAAATGCTAAAAGCAACTCCGATACTTCTTTTCCGGTTTTATCTGTAATTTCTCCATTAAGCATTATAAGGTTATACGGAAGGGTAAATTGTACCTCATTTTGGGCGTCATTTCCTTCTGGCTTTTCTTCAGCTTCATCTACCCCTTCGCCCTCGTCTTGCATTTTTCTATTTTTTATTTTACTAAGATACTTATGGGAGTCTATGTAGTTTAATTTCATTATTATCCTTCGGTTTGATTCTGTTGATTGATGTCATCGTCCACAGTCCCAATAACATTATCGGGGACTTGGCTAAAATTTAAAATAGCAAGTTCCTCAAAATCCACTCCACTTTTTCCACTTCTTTTTAACCACGAATTTCCTCCGCCTATTTTCAATTTTCCACATGAGCAAGTTTCTTCTTTTCCCTCATATTTCGATATCAACACATCTCCACATACCTTACATCTAGCCTTATTTAATTTAACTATTTTATAAGCCATATCCCCTCGCTATTGTAATTATTTCGGTTTTCATTTTATCTTCCCAATGTGGCGATTCTTCATTTATTATAACATGATCCCAATATTTTTTATCAATATCTGGTAGAAGATTGTCGGCACCATCTTCTCTGAATATGCCGTTTGGTCTATGGACCAGCACCTTGACTACCTTACATGATATATTTTTCTTTTGGGAATAGGTATATTCGTTTGGATATCTAAAGTCAGAAACAATGCCTACTGATTTATTTGAAGATGCCATTTCGTCGTAGACACCACTAGCCCAAATATCGTACCATATCTCTCGCGATCTTTGTCCTTCTTCAAGCAAAACATCTCGCACTGTTCTTTTTTTCGTTCTTTGTTCTATTTTAAGTTTCCCCGGATCCATAAAAACCCATTGAGGGACTTCTCTATTATTTTCCACATCCCAATATATTATCTTTTCTTCCAGCCAGTCTGGACAAGACATTTTATATTCATTATCTTCCATTCTGGAAAAATCAAGACCATACTTTTCAGCACATATCATCTTAAGTTTTTTAGCAAAATAAGTAGATATGTAACTTATATTATTTTCCCTAAGATACCCTTCAAGTAACAGTGCCGCTGTATTTTTACCGTGTTGTTGTCTATGCCCAAATAAAAATATTACGTTTAACATATTACCTCCATGTAAGCATTATATGCTGTCATGGGGGATTAATCAAATGATAACAGACGATTCGTTAATATTTTTCTTTACATATATTCCGTCGCCCATATGACGAATGGAATGGGTTTTTCTTTCTGTCATTATTATGTTTAGACCGTTTTTCAGACAATGTGGGCAAATAATTCCCTCATTAGTACGGGTAGGCAAAACCCCAAAGGTCTGCTTACCACAATGTGGACACTTGTACGACGATTCTATCATGATTTTCTCCTGTCTCTAGTTAATTCATCAAGCATACTCATTTTTGTATGCGCCTTTTCAAATATATTTTTTTCAGGCTTAAACGGTGACACTCCAATTGGATTGAAATGCTTATTTGTAGCGGTTGGCATCTTAAAAACCGGAGTTAGTTTATTATTGTCATTAAACGCACTAATAGTTGCATTTGGAACCTTCATTCCCGTTGGCAATCCGTTAGGTTGCAATATACCCAACTTTACTTGTTGCTTCATTGCCTCAATATGTTCCTTTTTCTCATTATCTGTTTCACCCAGAGATATTTTTACATCAAACCACGCCAAGTCCCCCAAATTAATAGGTTCATCTATATAATCATAGTTTTCATAAGTTTCTACCCAAGGAGCATTTAGCCATGTTTCAGTCATATATACCTCTATTTATAAAAAAATACGGGAGCCATAAGCCCCCGTATTATACCATCTACAAAAAATGTAGGTCAATTATCTTCTAACTTACCTTCGCCAATCTCAGGATATACACGGCAGATGTTCCTAATATACTGATAGATGTTCTCATATCTGTTGATAATCTCATCAATATCAGTTTCCCTTGGAGTGCTGCTTACCTTCAAATTAAAATCAGCAACTTTCTTAACCTTGAGGAATCTCTTGGCATAGTGAAAATAGTTACGAATATAGATTACACCCTGAAGAGTGCGATTGATCTTTTTCATCATCAAGCGTGCTTTAGTCAGGTCATGGTTCCTCAGAGAATCGCTAAAATCTTCCTCATCATATTCGTACCACACCTTTTGTGGGTTTGACAAATCATCACAGTACTTGACATCGTTGGGGATATTTCCAGCCTTGTAAGCCGAACTTCTGAGATTTCTAGCAGTGTTATACATATTTCCAATTGACGCCGATAGCGAATCCATATCATCACTAATCAGTTCATCCGACCCACCGACAAAATATACCGAATCCCTGCTTCCGCTATCTCCACGAATCTTTACAACATAGCGCACAGGGATGGGCTTAATCGCCCACTTAGAGCATACCATACCCCTCCTTACATTCTTTCCAATACACGAAGGATCGGCAAACTCCTTGGGAAGAATCCTATCATCGTCTGATCCACCGTACCACTTGAAAAAAGTGCAGAACGTTGCCAAAATGTCATCACTGCGCGACTTGAACAACTGATCAACAGTAACCAGTCCAAACTTAAACATGGTGGTTGCGGTTGCCCTCGTAGCATTATCGGGATCAACCAAGGCACGGGAATGTGGGATAAACCCATTAATCCACAAAGAACCCATTACACGCATGTCTTCCTTGCCGCCATTTTCTCGTTCCGCCTGCTCAATAGCAGGATAAATGAGAAGAGCATTATTAGGGCAATCTACAACTTGTTCTGGACGCCTAAGAGCGGACATCTGCCAGCCCTTTGTGGTGTATCCCGCGTCCTCGTCCACATCAATAATAGTCCCACCCATAACTGCGGTCTTAAGATGATTGACTCCAAGGACTTCGCTTGCGGTCATAACGGCTTGAGAAAAGTTGTCGGTCATTTTTGTTTCCTTAGTTTGATTCTATCGTGTAAATTTTATTACTCAAGGTATATGTTTAGTTTTTCTGTGTGCTGTGTATCACTCACCACACAGGAATGCCATCGTCGTTCCAAATCTTTTTTTCTCGCAAGAAGTTTCCGACCGAAACATTAAAGTTGACATCGGTAAGCATCTTCTCCTTGATATGCTTGTTAGCCTCGAATACGCTCGCAGCGTATTCATCGTCAATGATCGGGTTGTTGAAAAACTTCTTCATCCAATTAACATCTTCCAGGGTGATTTTATCCTTCTTATCCTCAATATATTGCTTAATCAATGCTACTGCCTTCTGGAGAAGATCAAGTCTAACCGTCTTCTCCCCATCAATCTCGGTCTTCAGAATACCCGTGATTTCCTCCTTGTTGTTATCATAGTCGATAAGCATGTCAAGGGTGATGGACTGTCCCTGCCGTGAGAAGTGTTCCATCCACGCATCACGGAAATTCTGACCAAGGTAGCACTCAATAATATGAGAAGCATGTTCCTTGACCCAACCGCGACCCATCTTACCAATGACCTTCATAACATAGTCAATAGAACGACGGGAGGGGGTAATGGTAAACGGAAGATCGAACTCTGGAATCTTAGTCCACGCAGGATCTTCCTTGAGAACCGACAGAGTTATCTTATCCATGCCAGTATTCTTGAGGTAGTCTACATACTCGGCATGAGTTGGGCGCATGATAACATGTCCCATACGGTTGAGAAGAGCCTTGTCAATCAAATCGTTAACCTCATAGTCCTCGGTGGGCGGGTTCATAGCCGCCATGACCGCATCCTTGGGTCCAATGCTGTGGGTGTGGAGAACACCATTGATGAGGAACGGCAACATGGCAGCCAGAACCATACGGTTGCCACGGTTCATCTCGTCAAGGAAGAAGATAGTGGGGATCTTTTTCTCATTCCACAACTTGCGGGCAGTGTGGAGCCAATCGGGGCAAGACCAGATCGTAACCTTGTCAACAATATTTCCGTCCCCGTCCTTCACTTCCATGTCGCGAGGAATACCAATCAAGTCGGCAACGTCCTGTGTAGCAAGGTGGAGAATGACTAGGTTATACCCCATCTGCTTGGCAACCTCTTCCACGGTTTGGGTCTTACCGACACCATGAAGTCCCCAAATAGCAATTGGTAACTTGATCTTTTCGGTAGAGTGATTAACCGCAAAGTGGATGCAGTCGATAATCTGCTTGCGGGACATTTCCTGTTGAGCCATGGTATTGGTTCCTTATGGGGCTTATTGTAGAGGGGATTTATGAGAAAGAAAGGGGTATGTGGTCTGAGGTTAGTTTGAGTGTGTGATACAAGTTAAAGAAAAACAGGTCCGGAGTCATCGTCACTAATATTACCACTATCATGTTTAGTGTCAATATGTAACCCATACTGCCAAAGATCCTTTATTTCGACACAAAATAGTTTCTTGACAGCCTTTTCAAGTAACTTATAATCACTTGAATCCATTTCGGCAACATAGTTGCTAAAGCTTGGCTTTTCTTCGGGATAGTATTTAAATCGCCTAAGCACGGCTCGCATATCACTTGCTAATCCACCAGGAATTGTGTCATTTTCAACAATGAAATACTCGGCAAAAACGGCAGCAGCACGCTCTCTGCTCATTTTTTCTTTTTCGAGCTTAAGTATCTTTCTTTCCTGCTTGGCAATGATCTTCTCCAAGTCCTTGACATAAATCTTGTCATTCATATTATTACTCCTGATCCTGACTGATGACCTTGAAGCCACGGTCAATCAGAGGCTTGGCATAGCATCCATTGCCCCTGCTCAAGAACATAATGCTCTTGAATCCTGGGTAGTCTTTCTGGAGGAAATCATCAATGCAACCATCAGTGAAGAGAATAAGCAACTTACGGTTGCCCTCTTTCTTCAACTTCTCGTAAACGACGCGCATGGTCGTTCCGCCAGTTTCGCAGATGGGGATTCGCTTGATGCGGCTCAAGATAACTTCCTTGTCAAAGGAAATCGTGTGGTGGCACTGAATAAGGCGAACCTTAGTCAAGTCACAGTCCTTGACAATCTTCTCAATCTGCCCAACGAAATCATTGTAGTCGTTGTAGTTGATAGAACCACTGGTGTCAACCGCAATGATAACATCAAGCCCGCGCTCACGGCGTTGTCCCGGGAATACCCCAGCAATGCGACGGTTTTCGCGAGACATGGTGTAGTCCTTTTCCTTGGCATTGATTGAGGTAGCCAAGTAGTTAGCAAGAATCTGCTGCCAGTTCTTGGTGGGAACCTTAAAGAACTCGCTAATGACGGTTCCAAGGTTGCCCATTCCAGGGATGCGCCCAAGGGCGCGAGCCAACTCTTCTGGATCATCTGGGTTAAGACCAGCACGCTCAAGAGCATCGCGAACGGACGCCTTTATTTCCTGACGGGAACATGCGGTAGTTACATCAAAGCCAGCATGCTCGGCACCCGCTCCCTCGCCCTTACCTCGGTCCTTGACATGAGAGCCATTCGCGACAGATCCTTCGCCGCCTTCCTTGCCTTCCCCCTCTCCACCGCTGGAGTTGCCACCATTCTTCGCCTTACTACCCTTTGGTGCTTTGCGAATCTGATCAATCTTACCCCCCTGTGCCTTTCCCTTAATCTTATTGAAATCGGAGTCTTCCCCCTCGTCTTCGCCATCCTTGCCCTTTCCTTTGCCCTTACCGTCCTTGCCTTCGCCATCTTTTTCTTCACCGCCACCTTCACCCCCTCCGTCTTCACCGTCATCGTCAGCAATTTCATCCCAAGTCCCGTGACCATCATAACCACGGACGCCACCATTGCCCTTACCATTGCCCTTACCATTTCCGGATCCACCCTGGAAGATCATAGTCTCCATGAGGACACGGTAATAGAAGTCAGATGACTTTCCTGCGGTCTTATCAGTATGGTTCCAGTTGTCGCCCTGAAGCATGTACTTCTCGAAAATCCTATCGACCTGCGGAAGTGCCTTGTCAATAAAGGCTTGCAGATTCGCACGCTCGTCCCCACCAGGGACCATGACCAACTTCAGTCCAAACTTGTCCTCAATCTCTGGACGAAGGTCGTTCTCAGTGATCAAAAGGTACTTGACATAAGAAATAATGAAACGCTGGAAGAAAGTTTCATTATCGCAGGTAATAAGAACCTTCTTTACTTCATCTGACCAATCAAGTTCCTGATTGATAGCATAGTCCTGCGCCAGATTCATCTGGTACGGGTCGCGCTTACCGTTGCGGTTCAAGTGGTTAAGAATAATGTGCTGCTCTTCGTGAATCATGATAGCAGTAACGTTAGTGAAAAGAAAATCACAACTAACAAGAGAGACACACCACAACTCCCAGCCACGATCAGTCCACTCACCAGTCTTTTCTGACTCTACAAGTTCCTTATAGAGATTTGGACTCCAACCATAATTTGCCTGAAGCTTAGCGCACTTGGGATGGGTGTTGTTAAGAACAGATTCCCACTCCTTCTCAGCCTTTTCGTTTTCCTTCTGAATGTCCTCTTCACTTGGAAGAGTAGCGTCTTTAGCTACTGGTTTCCTTCCCCTCTTACCACGATTCCCACCCATCTCTCTTTCAGTTTCCTTGTCAGAATGAAGATCCAAAGCGGCTCGCATGAGCAACTTGTAAGATTCAAGGGGGTTGAACCAAATCTTAAAACGGTGGGCGTTACCCAAAAATGAAGCAGCAGCAGCACCGTGAAACTTGAAGTCATCAAACTGCCAATACCTAGTTGATATATTTTTCCAAAAACGAGCAGTGGTGAAGCGATTACCCTCAAACTTCCCACGACCATTCGAGACTTCATAGACACTGGGAACTTCCTCAAGAGTCCCGTCCCGCTTCCTTTGGTAAGCAGCGCAGTTACCCATGATAAGCTTAAGAGTAGAATGTTTAGCCATATTTTCCTCGTTATAAACAATATAACAAGAAACCCGCCCCAATCAAGGGCGGGTTTCTTTCCCGTCTATCTGTGTATCACACAGACAAATTACTTCTTTTTATTAATTTTCTTGACATTGTTCTTAATGTCTTTATCCTTCCACGATGGTGCTTTAATAACGGGAACAGTATCCCAATATTTCGTCCATTTTGAATCTTTAGGAGCCAATTTTATCTGCTCCCCAGATATCGCTATACTTTTAAGAGACTTATCAGGAACTATGGTGTAAAAATTTTCTCTCTTATCGGGACCGCTAACATAATATACAGTTGAATCTTTCGATCCTTTAAAGACAACTAATTGCCCTACTTTGAATTTCAACTTAGACACATCATCGTACCACGCCGGGGCTGGTGGCGGCGATAATCTTATAGTGGAGAGACTCATATGGTCATCAGAAGAAAACCTTTCATCGTCCGTCATAGTCATAATATCGCGATAAACGGTAACTTCATCTTCTTCAACAACTTCTCCATTAATCTGATCGGGTATAACTTCAATAATATCTGTATTCAAAGCATCGGTTTTCTTACCAATGATATCATCATCTTCTATCTCTACTTTTTTTGTTTTCTTGGTAGATTTACTCTTCTTCATTTACTTCCTCGTCCTCTTTTTCTATTTCTTTTAAAATGATTTTCTTTAAGTTCTTTGGTGGTATTTTAGAAATATCAACGCTCCTATAAATTCCACGATCCCCGTTAGACCAATGAACCGACCACCGCCTCCCCACAACATCTCGCGATCCGACAGCCTTAGTACAAGACTGTTTCCATACTACCACTCCTTCGGTGAGATTCTTATCGGTAACATGTCGAACCCGACTACCAACGGACAGCGATTCGGTTTTTAATTTCTTAGACATACTTTTTCCTTTCGTAGTTAAGATAGGTTAGTATCTTAGTTTGGTTGTTGAACGCAGGCTCATCTATGATCTTCTGATGTGCCATCTCCAACAGCTTACCAACTACTTCCGGGTTTTCAATACCAAAAGCTGCCCTAATGATTCTTTCATCAATACAAAACTCAGATGATATAACGGGGGCGCTCTTTTCTTTCTTAATAATCTTAGCTAAGTTCTTGTATCCTAAGTTCTTAAGTAGTCTAACAGCGTTAGGTATCCTCTTTTTTTCTATTGTTGACAGAAACTTACGAGCCGATATTTCTGATTCATCTTCTATTTCATTGATAGCCTTCGATAACTTTAATACATGTTCTGTGTCTCTTTCAGCAAATCCGCATTTTTCAATCAATATAGGCTTCAGGTCTTCAAACTTGACTTCAGACAATACCACAGCAAAAAATTCAAAAACATCCAATGAATTAAAATGATTAACAATAGAAGTTTCCGTCAACTTAAATCCAAACAAAGCATTAGATAGCCCAAGAGTATTAAGAAATGATATGACTTTACGTGTTCCTCTTAACTTTACAGAATCAACCAAGAATCTATAGATTTCTCTTTTATCAAGGTCTTTAATTTTATCCCTATTGTTAAATATAATAGTTATGGTTTTGGGGTCTAAATGAAACCCGGTTACGACAGATAGCTTTATAGCTTCAAGAAGATATTCCGGTTTAATATTCTCGGCGGCGTCTTTTGTAAATTTTATACTTGATTTATTAAAATCCCTCAAGCCATTCTGCTGGGAAAGTATATTAATACTTCCATTGAGAATATCATTAACATCCAAATATAACATGTTGACAGTAAATATGTCAGGTATACAAAAATTAGGTTCAATAGTATATTTGATGTTTTTATATGTTGGTAAGCTATTTCTTAGTATCTCTATATCTTCACTTGGTGACGATTTAATAAATATATTAAATATCTTTGGTTTCTGTCTATTTATTATATCCCGCACCGCCTCGCCGTAGAGATAACACCCACGATTGTTGGTAACAGATTTTATTTCTTTAAGAAAATCGCTTATACTTACACTCATATCTCTATTATACCCACTTACAAAAGTTTATCAACAACCTGTCCTTCGGTCTTTTCCTCTAGTTCTAACTTGAGTTGATTTACAAGAGTTTTTAGCTGCTTATTTTCACTCTCATACGCTTTTAACTTAACGAAAACTCTCTCAAGCATCGCACTATATTGACCGAAACTTTCAAGTCTAGACATGCGAATAAGATCGTCGGTTGTGTAAAAAGCACCATTTTCTCCGTATTTTGCCATATTTTTTTCCTATATTCTTGTTGATGGGTAATCATTGTAACTCGCCGTCTGTGACCCCCACAAAAATCCCAGACAGAATGCAACTGGATAAGCCTTTCCGTTGTGTATTATAACAGATATTGTTTTAAATGGTGAAAACTTACCTTCTCTTCTACTCTTTACATGGGTAGCATATAACTCCTGCATATGTTCGGCAGGAATCTTATATATTATTATCTTGTCTCTTTTACCTGTCAACTTTTGCCTATCCATCCATTGAATAGTTTCATTTTTATTCGATGCGTAGTATATAAAATCGCTTGCTGCTTCGGTGGCATGTAAAGCCTGTTTCTCTTCGGGAAAATCTTCGTTTACGAAACATACTAATGAGTATGAATCGTGGACATTTATTTCTAGCTGCCTTTCCGCATCAGCAGTATACGCTATATTGGCTAACTTTTCGCGTATAAGTTCTTTTTGCGTCTTTTCGACTATCTTATCTTTTTTCTTCCGATTCCAGAACATTGGTATTGGTACTATCCTTGGTGATTGTGTTAAACACCATTATAGCATTACAAACTAATAAAACCAATAAAACTAACGATATGAAAAATCTAAGAGTAAATGCGGTTTTATCTTTATCTTCATCCTCACTAAATAACTTATAATGACCTATACCAATCCACGCAAATGTGGCTAGTATTAGCGCGGCAAGTGAAGATATCAATATTGTTATAAGCATTTTAGTCGTTTAGGTATTCGGGTGGTTTAAACTTAAAAGAAAACTCTTGTGCAAGTTCTTTTATTTTAGGCACCTTTTTAACAATGTAAAGAATTTTCTGATTCTCTGGTAGCTCAAATACTGGTAAAGGCTTGCGATTAGTATACTTTATATATGGTTTAATATGCTTATTCAAGGCTAACCATGCAATAAAAGAATTAACCGAAGGGACTCTAACAGACACAACCTCAAAGAATAGTTGTTCCTCTGTCTTTTGTGGCGAAGACTCTTGCCAGTTATTATAAAATTTCTTAAATCCCATACTTCTATTTATACGTTTTGAATGCTCTTGGACATTTCTTTCTTTTTCCAGAATATTCTTTTCTTCTTATTATCCCACATCATCATTAAAATTCCAGCGTCAACCAGCTTATTCAGTATCTTTTCGCATAGTTCCTTATATAAGCAAAGACGCAGCCTGTCCCTCTCTTTTAATAAAATATAGAACTCGTCATTGTTTCTTATTATACAAAAATGAGAAAGCCAGAATTCCATTAGCTCCATTGTCAATAATGAATCATCATAAACTCCAACAAAATCTTGAGACTCAGAAAAGGAGGATAAAAAAGTCGATATGACATCTTTCTTAATATCTATGAGAAATGCTCTCTTATCTGTTATCTTCAATATTGCTTCGGATTTATTCATACTATAACTCATCCGAATCTAAAATGCTTTTCATATCTTCATATTGTCTCTTAGCAAGATTGAACATTTTTTCTGCGTCGATATCAGAAACATTATCTATGTCGTATTCTGGTAACTCAATGATTATCTCGCTTATAGAATCAGAAAAACAGTTACCGACTTTGTATAGTGTAAGACAATATGTGTCGTCCTCTACCAATACAGTAGTTCCCGCCAGAGTTTCTGATGATCTTGTTATTTTCATTTTTGTATTATACCGCTTTTAGTGGTTTTATACGCCACATAAAATCTTCTTTGTACCAACAGATTTCCAAAATACCATAGTCCGCTAATTTCATCATCACAGAATCAAAAGTATCTATGGTTACATCCCTTATTATAATATCAATATGCTCCGGTCTTATAAAAACATCATCCTCGTGCAATGTTGTTGAAAATATATATTTTTCTATTTCTGCTTCAATAACTGACGATGGAAGAAGAGACTCGACAATTTCATCTTTATCCAGTATTTTTTTAAATTTGCCGGGTGTCTTATAAAAAGTAGTCGATAATCCGCTAAGAATATCTTTAACACATTCCATTCTAATAGATGAAATAAACTCATCTATGTCAGTAATATGAAAAACCTTATTACTTAAAGGTAGGTCGCTCATATAACATATTTATCCTAGACCCTGCCCAAGACAAGGTTCAAATCCTTAAAGTTAAATTCATAGGATTTCTTTGTTTTAAAGTTGGTAAATGTTACGTGACAATAATCCCCAACTCCCGTTTTCTTGGCGAACCAAATAAGAGTATTCTTGGCATCTTTGGCATTTCCCCAAAATTGAAACCCAAGATCACCTTTCCAGTAGCGAATACGTATAAATCCCTGCTTAAGAGTATATATAACTATTTCGTCCCTATTAATAACTGGATTAAGATGAGCCACCTTTTTAGACCTGAAAACCTCCGGTCTTTGCGTTGAATCGGTTGCATGCTCAAATATTCTTATTAGCTTTCTTTTCCTTCTATCGTAAAAGTAACCGTCTCCCAATGGCATAAAGTATATTTCCTATAAATAGTGTAGAGGGTATACACATGGATTATAACGGATATTGGATGAATAGCAAGAGCGGAAAGATAATTGTTACAAGCGACCACGGTCAGACTATAATAGATAAACCAGAATTATTTGGTATATCAAAAAAAGAAGTTTTGTCAATAATATCTAAGAAGGCGTATAACCCTCAAGGAACTAAAAAAACTGACAGCAGGGCAGTGCTTCTTAATAAGGCTTTTGATGCAGGGTGGGTTCGTATAAGGATAGTTAATTCTTCGTGGACTTGCGAATTTTCCGGAAACATGTCACTTGTAGTATCTAAGATTATAAAAAAGTTTGGCGATGACATGGGTCCATTTACAAGAATCAACCTCCATGATATAAGAAATAAAGATAATAGATCTTTTACCTACACTCAATTACTTGATTCGTATAATAGCGGAGAGTTTGACGATGAGCAAGCCAACACAAGAGATATGATACGACAGAAATTATTTCCATCTGGATCTATGGAAACTCCTAATTTTAGTCTTGAATCTTTAAAGAGGATGTTCAAAAAGAATCTTCTTAAATCTTCTTAACGATATCAAGTTTATTAGCTACACGGTGCCATATATTGTCGCACGATATTCTATCATAGTCTAGCCTCCAGTAAACCTCGCGAATTCCAACCTGCATAATTCGGACCATACATTTGTGGCAAGGTTTATGAGTAACGTATATTCTGCATCCCTCTTTGGGAAACGGGCAATTTAAAATAGCATTTTCTTCGGCATGGATTACCATTTCATATTTTATTGATCGGTCGTTCCAATCAGTTTCAGTATCATCAAACCCACTCGGTGGACCATTATAACCAACCGAACATTGCTTGTTATTTTTTGTAACAATAACAGCGCCAACTTTGGTAGAAGGGTCTTTTGATAGCTCAGCCGTTTTAATAGCTAAGCCAATCCAATGTTGGTGCCATGCTTCCGCACTAGCCATTAAATGATCCTTTTATGATATTTAAGGTGGTCTAAAGACCACTGGTTAAACTCCGTAGCAGAGTTATGTGGTAAATCATACTTTACTGCTATTTTTTCCCATACAATTTTTGGGTTACATTTACTTATTTTATCAACACTATCTTGCCATTCCTTTATAATCTTATTTCGATACTCTAAAAAATTATGAGTATATTGTTGTGGAATGGGATTAAATAAATTCTTACCAATCTCCTTAAATCTTTCAACATGTGTAGTAAAATCCATAATAAAGGCGTTGGAATCTTTTTCTTTGCATTTTTTAAAGCAGGCTACGGCATTATCTGATTCAGTAGTTAATAATATAGGACCGCTGTCTTTAACTACTAAGTATCCTTTTACTATTTGTCTAAATGGCTCTGGTTTGGTGACTTCTATTTTGCTTTTTTTCATTAATATTCCTTTAATAGTAAATGATTATTATTTTAAATAGTCCAATATTTCTCATTGAAATAAGGATGTATCTTTTTATCAACACAATCAAGATGATGAAGAAGAGCATCCCAATCAAAGAACCAGCAGGAAGGTTTGGTTATAATGGTAAGCCACGGGTTCAGAGTTCCATCGGCAACACATGTCTTGTCTATATACAGAAGTATTGGCTTTCTCTGATCATGAGCTTGAATAAGTTCATGTATAGTCCCAAACATATGGACATGGCTTGTGTAGGACGCTATAATAAAGTCTGCCTTGTCAACACATCGCAAATCTTTTCTACCGATTGGCTCGAATATCTTTTTCAACTCATCGAACTTGTTTTCTTTAATAAGCTGAATAAACAACTTCTTATCGTCTTCTACTTCACCCATTCCATTTGGTAAAGTCTTCTTTACTGGATTTTCTACGCTAATCCCGTAAGAGACAAGTTTTGGTGTTATAGTATCTCGCCACCCCGCACCATCATCATTACATGCGAACATCGGTCCCGCAAGATACACGGATTTGCCTGCTAAGTAGTTCATAGTTACCTCTATAAACCATTATACGGATTATATTTTGTAAATCAAGCAAAGGAATATTCTGTAACCCACTGATCGTATATATCAAGCGGAAGTCTTCCCTCTATAATGGCTTGTGTATTTAACATAATATTAAACTTATTAATAGCCTCAATATATTCAACCCCATACTTCTGTAACATAGTTTTGCCCCTTGGTCTATATGGGAATCTGAAGGGTTGCTTATACACCGAACTTGGATTTAGCTTAGTGTTTTCTATCTTAGATTGAAGTCTCTCAGGTAAACAAAAATACTCCCATCTCCTTTTTGTTTCATCGACTTTTCTTTTGGGCATTAGTTCCCAACCAGCGTCTATATAATATTGTATTATTTTCGCAAAGTCTATTGCGTCGATAGTCGGGTCAACGACATATATCTGATACGATGCTCCTGCTATCTTAGCATAATGCTCTAACGATAACTTCAAAGCTTCGTTTTGCTTCTCAATATCTTTAATATAGTTTTGGAGGTCATTAGACATTCATCTTTTCTTCTAGTTCTTTTTCTACTGATTTCTTTCTTGCCTTTTCCTCGGGAGTCAGTTCGCGATAAAAGTTAAAATCAATGTCATCAAGGTTATAAGGTGTGTAACCATACAATGGTTCAGAAGCCTCGTAAACATAACAATCAAGGGGAGCCTTTTCGTCTTTTATTAATCTACGGCGAACCTCAAGGATTTCCTTCTTTGCATCGTCAACAGAAGTGTGACCTTCGTATCTAATATGGTATTCGTTATAACTCTTGACGTCGTTGTGGGTAACTATAGCAAGCCAAATTGTCATGCATTCTCCTTGTTGATGTTTGTTTTGAATTCGCCATCCGGAAGCTTCTGTTTCTTCATCTTTCGGGCTTCTCTAAGTATCTTTTTTATCTTCTTCACTGACTTCTCTACGCTATTCCTAATATTGTTTGTTTCTATAAATTGTTTTTCGTCATTATCCCAATCCTGCTGAAGAAAGTCAACCAACGCATTAAAGCCAATTACTGAATCTATTGCTTCATCATTATAATGTGACTCAAAAATATTAGCCAATTCTGATGTTCTATATACTCCCTTTTCGCCTATCTTGAATACAAGCCAAGTTCCAAAACAATCTGCGAATTTATATTCTGGTTTCTTGCTTATTCCACTTCCATAAAGCATATTAACCCATTTTATAAAATTTGGGTGGTCGCTAAGTATGGTAGGAAGTGTGTCTTTTTGAAAATTTTCGTCAAAGATTTCGGGATCTAATTCTCCCTTCTTATCTACTGTGTTATCTTTGGTTATAGTATATGTAATTGGCATGAGTTTATTATATCACTCATTGCGAATTATTTCTTTTAAAAAGGCATATGACTTATCAGAATACTTATCATGAAATCTACCGATTTCTTTAATAATATCTTCTATCACTTTTTTGTCAAAAGCAACCATTCCTTGGGTTGGCTCGTCTTCGTGTGATTCTCTTTTAATAATAACTTCAATTCTTGCTATCTTTTGTAAATCCTTAAGAAGCTGATGAAACAACAAAAGATATCTTTTGTTGTCTTTAACGTGATCACAGCACTCTTTTTCTAGAAGACCCTGGAGGTTTTCTATTCTTTCTTCAAGCTCTTTTTGGTGACGAGCAATCTCCAAAGAATCAATATCGTTTTCCATAGGTTTGCCTTGGCTAATTCTTCTGTAATTATTTCACGACTTGTTACAAGATACTCTATATCTTTTTTTGTCAATTTTATTCCACATATATAAAACTCACTATCATATTGACTCGAAATATAGCATTGATTTGGGGATATTATTTTTGGTGATCCAATCGTAATACTACTCATAACATTATTAGTAGTAGCAGTAAATAAATTCTTTTTTTCTTTTTCTTTAATCTCATCTAACTCAAGACGAACTAATGAAAGACTCTCTCTTAACCTTTCATTTTCATCTTCGAGAGATTTTACATACAAATCATCCATCTTCGTCAGCCTTACTATACATATTTGCTTCTTTTATATGCTTGATATACCTTTCATACTCATTCTGCATGTTTGTAGCTGATGTGCAGATTGGATTGGTTAAGGTTGATGTCGTATAAATCTGCCAAGTTGGTACGCCACTGCCATGTCCTGGCGCAACCCACGGACCCGATCCTGGCAGAGTCTTGGTCCAATCATTGTCTTGATGATCGCGGACAAAATCATGAATATTTTTAGTTTTTTCCAGGGTATCTATGGTTTTTCTCAACTTTTCCACCAGAGCCAAAGCCTCATCAAGTTTCTGCTGGGCTTCCGTAAGCATATTTCTAAGAACTTCGTTTTCCCTTTCTACATTCTTAGTATAATTTACATGTATTTCACGAACCAATTCAAACATCTTTTTAAAATCTTCTTCGGTTATAGTCATTTTTTCTCCATTATGTATTTGTATTCTGTGGATGTAAATTCAATTTTATCATGAAAATTGGATTTGCTATTTTTTTTCATTTTTGTTCCATCGGGACGCTTTCCTATAAACTCCCACTTTCCATCTACCGAAAGACACTTATCAAAGTTTAAGCTATTATTAAAAGTAACTAATTCGCTACCCACCATCATCTTAAAAAATTCTTTTCCTTTCGGAGTATCTTTATTTGATCTTATTGGTTGATACTGCGAATCTCTAATGCCAAGAGTTCTAGCTACTTTTTCTTGGTTATTTTCCGTATTTCTTATAATGTATTTAACGCCTGGGGCTGCGTTGAAATGTATAGAAGATACTCTTCCCATTATTTTTTCTCCTGTATATATTTCAATTCATAAAATCTTACGATATTACAATCACGACGATTCATCACATGCAGTCTCCTTTATATCACCAGTGATAGTCTCGTAAATAACTTCTAACTCACCTTTTTTGTGGAGACGAGCCAAAAGCTTGATAGCATCTACAATTTTAGCGTGCATTCCTGACTTCCTACCTCTTGGATCCGGACGCAAATCCCTAACATAAATCTTGCACTTCGTATCTCTATGTGGTGAGTAATAAGATCTGGTCAGATACCGCTCGTGTATCTTTTCGTAGTTCAGAGTCCACCCCAACTTAGTCATATAATCACATAAACTTGAAGGATCTACCATTTCCCCGACGCTTATGTTTTCAATATTTACTCTAGTAGCTATGATATCTCGTAGAGTGTTGTAATGAAGTAGCTTCTGTCGAAGCGACTCATTTTCTTTCTCGACGGTGGCAATATAGTCCATGCCTGTATTGGTAACTCCTGTCATACTTGGTCTTACGCTCCCACAATTTGCATAATAGGAAGGTAAATAATGGGAAGGTATAGCCATATTAGACCTTTATAATCTCGGTGAATCCCTCTTCCAGCGAAGGGGGGGCAATGCTTGCGAACATGCGGTCCAGAACATCCTCGGGAACTACGCGGGTTCTTGCAGCGTTTCTCTGCTTGGCAACTTCCAGAGGAACCTGAAAAAATACAGCAATGACATTGTAACCATTCTCCTTGGCAAGACTTACCAGCGGCTTGCGGTACTTGACCGAAAGTGTGGTGTTGTCCCATACAATGTCCCTAGTTCCACACAGCATGGACTTCTTCAAGGCTTCCATTGCCTTTGCGGCGACCAATCCATTCTTGGACTGATCCGAGTGATTTCCAGTTACCTGAAACCTGATGTTGTCCATGTTGATAACTTCTACCGACAACTTATCCTTGAGGAAGTTTTCGGTCCAAGTGCTCTTCCCACACCCGGGTATTCCAACACATATGTATAAGGTCTTCATGTCCCCATTCTAAGGACAGAAACCCAAAAAGCAAGTGTTATTTTACTGTCCGAAAGTGTCAAGCTTCTGCATGACGCCGGATATTTCTTTAGGAACACCCTTCATGCCACTGTTAGGGTCCGAAGTCATCTCGCTAACAGCCGTTTGTATAAGAGAGCGCAGAACTGTCAACTCTTGCTTGGTAAACGAAACACTCACCATCTCGGGTTCTTCTGGCGGCAATCCCATTTCAGCTTCGAATATTTTTTTCCAGCCCTTAGCAATCTTGATATGGTCAGACATTATAGTTCTCCAAGTTTCAGGTTGCCTTCAGCGTTGTTGTCGCCACCACCTTGATTTGGTGCTGGCTTTCCACCCCGTGAAGCTTCAGGAGCCTTGCCGCCTCCTTCGTTATTAACCGCAGCGGACAGCACATCAAGAGCGTCCTTCTGTAAGCCAGATGCAAACTTAGCAAACTGGTCAGAGTCCATCGCCTTTATTGCGTCACCAACCTGGGTTGGGGTAGCGAACTTCAAGATGCCCTGCATTGCCGAAACTGAAATAGGATTCTCACGCTCTCTAATAGGAGATTCATAAGCAGCAGGAGGATCTATTACTGCTGGGTTGGCACCACCAAGAGTCTGGACATCGTTTCCCGGGGCTTCCGCTGCCTTGAGTGGTTGATTTGGTCCTGCTCCCGGCTGTCCTTCCTGATTCTGTTGATTTTGCTGTGGTTGATTAACTCCCTGTTGTGGAGCCTGTTGCTTTTTAGCAAAATCAAGGACTTTTTTATTAATAGCATCAACGCCATTAGTCATACTCTTCTTGAAGGCATCTACATCACCCTTAACAACTGCGGTAGCCACTTCAGTGGACATCTTCTTCAGGTCGCTATCTTTCAGACCGATTGAAACTCCGGATCCTATTTGATTGTTGGTCTTGATGACATTGCCCAAAGAAAGAAAAAGTCCCTTTACAGACTTTTCGACATTGGCTTGGTTGACTCCAGATCCACCCTGTTGTGGATTCTGTCCTGGCGGATCAACCTCGGGTATCATCTTTAGACCTTGCTTGCCAGCTTCCGATCCAAATGATCCACGAAGCTTCGAACGTATCATCTCTCTAAAGTTGGCATCTGGTTCCATAATAAAAACTCCTACGACTATTTATATAAAATCGTAGGAGTATTATATCAGTCCTTCCAGACGCCCTCGAACTTCTTGTAGTTGGCTTTCACCCACCAAGTAAAGTCCTCGGTTATGCCCTTCTTGGCAAGAACCGCTTCCTTGTTCTGGAAGAAGAATCCAGCGAACATCGGAGGAACATTCGCCTTGACCCACAACGCATAGTCCTTCTGGGAAGCTATGGTCGAAGGATCAATGTTCTTGGAAGCCGCAAGCGCCTCGTTGGTCAACTTAATGACCTTATCCTTGAGCTTCTCGGCAAACTCCTGCATCTGAGGGTGCAAGACGCCCCAAATGTCATCCAGCGTTCCAGCGAAGAACGAGTCAATGACTACATTCCTCGTGTGCTTCATGTCGCCTCCACCAACAGCGTGGAGAGACAAGTAGCGAGCCGTCTTCAACTTAGCGATAGGGGTAAGCCCATCGTAAATCACAAAGCCTTCACGATACACAGCGTCAGCCGTGTCATCCGACTGCTTATCGACCCAACGCTTCAAGTCATCAAGCGTCTTGATGTTATCTTCCCCAGCGAGCAGGAAGAAGTCAGGCTTGTATGCCTTGAAGATATCCCACCACGATGGAGTCTCATAGACGCCCGTCTTGTTGTTACGAGCCGTCAAGAGGAACACACGATCCGTGATGTACTTGGTGACAATACGGTTCTCTAAGCAGCAAAGCTCAAAGAGGTAGGTAACATTCTTGTCGCCCTGCGACTCAAGGATGTTCTTGTTCTCTTCTCCCAGCGTCTTCCAGAACAACGCATCGAAAGTAATCTCGTAATCACCAACCTTGAAGGGGGTGATTGCGCCCAGCGTTGAAGCACGCCAAACCGAACGAACGGAGTCGTACCAGACAGCAATAGCCGTTCCGTCTTCCTTGCGAATAGCCGAAAGCGCCGAAAGCTTCTGAGAAAACTCATCATCGTTGAAGATAGGGCAGTATCCCTCATGCTGGTTGAAGAACTTGTCGGGAGGCGTACATACGCGAGTCCAAGCCCCATCATAACGCCAGATATGCCCACGACACTCCTTGACGAGCGGGAACGAGAACTTGGCTGCCAACTGGTCGTACTTAAACTGCCAGAGGTCGCCCTCGTTCTTAACGTTGACTCCAAACTTCTCGAAGAAGTGGTCAACAAGGTTTACAGAAACTCCCTCAAACTCTCCAACGGAGCCAGAAGAGAAGTACTTAGAAAGGTAATCGTGTAGTGACATGGTTACATCATATAGATGTGCCAGAGAAGTCAAGAATCTTTTTGTATCAAATTGGTCGAGACTTCGTAAATGTTATTGACATCTCCATTTACGACTGATACATGAAATCTACTCTCCCAAAGACCCATCTCTGTAGTAAAGTTTTGCTTTATGTCAAATTCAACTGATTCTGATGACGGAATATCATCGAAAGAAAATCCATTTTCCTGTAATATTTTTTTTACGAGCTTCTTTTCTTTGGTTATTGCATAAAAGTCACCCATACGAAGAACTGGTAACTGGGTAGTTGCAAATCCATTATTAAGACAGTAATCTTTAGGTAGATCACACTCTACTATAACTTTTTGTTTCATTTATATCTCCAAGAAACTTATTATACAGACGGCTTTTCTACTGTCTGTGTTTTTTCTTCCTCATGTGACTTGAGAATTTCGGCAGTTATCTTATCCTTGCCCTTAAGCAAGTGATCGTATATTCTACGAACAAGTGCTGCTTTCTTTGGGTTCTCTTTCTTAACTTGATCGCGCAGTTCCTTAACAGAGTTGAGGACTTCTGCAATGGTATCGGTTGCGAGGTCGTTAAGATCCTCGGCGGTCAATGTAGCTTCTTCTGATTCTGGACCCATAACTTCGGTGCTACTAACGGATTCTGGCGAATCCTGATAGGAGTCCTCTGTCGCTACCCCGCATGAACTCTCTTGAGCATTAATAGGACCAAAAAGCTTCTCTCTGAGAGAATCTAATACACCAGAATATGTAGCTTCCTTGGCAACCGGAGCAACTGCTGGCTGTGGAAGACCCATATCGGATTCTTTGAGCTTCTTGCGAAGTACTTCACGGTAGCTATTGGCATTCAGTGTCATAACATTTCTCCTATATCAATGTTATTTATATTATAACAACATTCTTCCTTTATTTATTGTGGATACATGGCATTACCCATATAAATACTAATATGACTTATAGAAATCAAACTACTCTTGGTGTAGATGCTAATGGATTCATAAACTGCACAACACCACACCACGCATATATCTTAGGGTTTGCGTGGGCTGATGGTCATTTGCTGTATAAGTATAAAAGAAAAGAAATAAGAATTGAGATTGTCAAAGATGATATGGACGCAATAAAACCAACCATTGAAGCAACTGGAAAATGGTATCATGCATCAAGAAAGAGAAAAAATAGAAGGGAGCAGTCTATTGCCTGTGCTAATAATTCTATGTTATGTGACTATCTTCATTCAATGGGGTATAATGAGAAATCAAAAATATCTCCTACAAAAATACTAAAGCAGATACCCGAAGGATATCACCGATTCTTTTTACGTGGTTGGATTGATGGCGACGGTTGCTTTTATAAAAGTAAAACATCTAAGCAATTTAGTGTCGCTGGAACTCATGATCAAGACTGGTCGGTATTAGAAAATATATTTTCCTCTAATGGCATTAAATATACAATACAGAGGCGACAAGTAAAAAAGTTCGATGAAAAAATAACAAGATCATCGTGTGTCAGGATTACCAACAAACCAAGTTTGGTAATCCTAGACACATTACTCTATAGCAACTCATATGATGGAATAGGTCTTTATAGAAAATACGCAAAATGTAAAGATATTATATCTCAATGATCTTCTTTCCGTCATAGTTGCTCTTCTCGTGGGGATATCCCCGTGGATTGCAGACAAACCGGGTGTCACCAAGGGTAAACTCAGTTGGTTCATGCGTGTGCCCGAAAATCCACAAAGGAATCTTTGGCTGGAAGATTTCTGAGCAGTCGCAGGTAAAGTAGCAGTTAAGCTTACTTCCCATGAACTTCTCATGGATCGACTTCGGGTGTGGGCAGAAGTGGCTAATGACTACCGACTTCCCATCGAAGCTTTCCACCGATTCCTTGATGAACTTCCGTGCAGCCAAGTTGAGGTCAAGGCAGTGTTGCGGAGTAAACCACCCATCACCGTGCTTGATGGAGAAGAAGTCGTTGATGGCAAACGGGAGCCGCGACATAAAGATGTCAAGCGGAAGACCCGAAGACCGAACGAGGTCGAAGTTACTCCACAGAGTTGACCCAACAAACTGATATCCACCATAAACAAAGTTTTTGTTGTTGAGAAAGTGGAAGTTTGGAGTCTGCTTGGCGAAGTCCTCCCAGAAGTCATTGACGGTATGGAACTCACTGCCGTAATACTCGTGATTACCAGTGATATACAATACCGGAACCTTCCGGGTGATCCGACCCAAGATGTTCTTCATCCGACCAATGAGCTTGGGTGGGCAGATGTCCCCAGCCAACACCAATACATCGGCGTGGTTATGGAGCTTGAGGGTGTATGGCTGATGCTCCAGATGGAGGTCAGAGAGAACTTGGATCTTCATTTTTTTATTATAACCGCCGATAAGAGGAAGTCAACTACTTATTCCCAGTAGCTTGCCCAACTATCCGCATATACTTCCTTGAGTCTCTTTAAATAGGCATCAGTCTTAATTTTTGCTCTCCATATCTTATGTCCAGATCCACCTTTACAGACAACGCCCTCTACAACTGGATACTTACCGGATCTAACATCGGCAATAAAGGACGCATTAAGGTTTCCTTCATATATGACTTCGGCGGCTCTGTTGCCAAGAGCCTTACAGAATACTTTGACGAATTCTCGTGGACTAACAAATCCCTTCTTATGAATATCTACATCAATCAATACAAGACGCTTTGTAGCATCGTCGGGTTTATGTTGACCCGCGAAAGATTGGTCGCCAAAATATTCACAGAACACCACAACCTCTTGCGAATCGCGATATTCTTTCTTGAAAATAGCTTCAAGGTCGCTTGCCAAAGTATCACGAAACATCTTGATTGCGGGACCAAAGTCAGGGTCCGACTCGTCAAATAGACGCTTGCGGGTGCCGAACAAGTGCCACCCTCGTTTCTTAATCCACTCGAAACGAAGATTAGAACCGTCGTACTTGTAGAACGCGATGCATTGGTCATTCGGGGCTTTAGAAGAGCCTTCAATACTTGGATACGATTTCATACAGTTTCCTTAAAATTAATGATAAGAGAGACTGTACGGAAGTCAACTACTTATTCGCCCCTGATAGCGTCTGGATCTACCTTGTCAAGCGACCCATCGCCCACAAAAAAGTCCCGATAGGAGTAGTCGTGAGTTTTTCCGTTCCAGATGACTCCCTTTGGCATGAAAGCGACATCATACTCGGGGTTCATCCTCTGCATCTTGGCAATGGTCGCTTCAACCACTTCAATAGACACGGGAGTAAAATCCCAACAGTCAGTGCCCACATCGAACGAATAACCCCAAGGCTTAGCCGTTCCGTGACAATGACCAAACAGATGCCTTGCCCCGTGGACCGAATAGTTCCATGAACGCTGGGGATAGTGATACAGAACATAACGAAGATCGTTGACCTTCAGAGTATATTCAGTCTTGACCCAGTTCCACTTTAGTTTCTTGTGAGAATCAATATCATCGTGGTTGCCAAGAACCAGATGCTTCTGACCGTTCAGACGATCAAAGACGCTCCGGATCTTCTCAGCATTGCCCCAAGAGAAGTCGCCCATGTGATAGACGACATCCTTGCTCGTAACTACAGAGTTCCAGTTGGCAATCAGCTTCTCGTTCATTTCCTCTACGGAGGCAAATGGACGGTTGCAATACTTGAGTATTGAAACATGGTGAAAGTGCGTATCACTGGTGAAAAAGATAGTCATGCTTACTCCGCAGGCTCTATTGAGCAACCGATGGGTCCATTTGAAGTCTTTCCCATATAGAACATAACTTCATCGGCACCATAAGCAGTTACCTGCTCCTTGTAAAGCTCCGCTCGCTCCTTGGAGCAAGTCTTGACAATCGCCAAGCCCATCTGATGAACTTCAAGCGTCAGAAGCTCGGCATCTTGCTCGTTTTTCGCAAACACTTCACGAAGAAGCTTAGTGACATAGACGAACGAATGCTGGTCGGAGTCATGGATGATGACATTCCAGTTCTTTGCGTTCTTCGTCTCAACGCTTGTATCTTCAATGGTATAGGTGCCGAAGTCTTGCTGTGCCATGGTGTGTTTCCTTAATCCACATTATATGGAATATAACCAGAAGTCAATAGTGATCTTTGACTGGTCTTATGACTGGAATTGCCCAGTGTTTTCCAGATACTCTATATTCAGAAGGATCTGAATTTGAGTAGCTACTTACAGTAGCAAGCGAATTAGCATAACTTTTAAGTTCTTGGATAAGTTTATTTTTTATAACACTTCGTATTGTATCAAGCTGCTTATCACTTCCAGAAGGATTCTTGGGATTTGCTAGTAACTCAATATCATTACAAATATCATGGGTTCCTTGTATTATTTTCCCAAGCATCTTTGTTATGTTCTCTCTATCCTTGAGGAAGTCTTCAATAACTCCTTCTTGCTTTGCGATAGTCTCTTCGAGAGACTTGGTGTAATCATCTGACATATAACACTTTAAGAGTGGTGGACACGGCAGGGTATGATCCTGCAACGAAACAACTTTGATTAGAAAGAGCTTTAGTCATAAAGAGCATTCAAAGTTACTTCCGCTTTACTTTAAGCTACGTGCCCATAACACTTGTATTTATCGCTTCGACTTTGACTTCTCGAATTCCTCGGCATACTGCGAGTAGTCGTAATCCTCGCCCTCGTCTTCACGATAGCGGTCGCCATACTTGGCACGAAGGGCTTCTTCGCGCTTGCGCTCGGTATAAGATCCGGGGTAGTAGCTGTATGGCTCGCTGCTGGCGGAATTCACCGAAGTGTCGCGCTTGAGGATGTAATAATCAAATACAATCCTCTTTTCTTCGTAGTTGACCTTTCGGAGCCAATCGAAGTAGCACTCATCAAGTGCTTCGCATGCCTTGTCGGGATCAAGAGATTCGGTAAGCCAGCCGCGAGAGCGACTATATACCGAATAAAAGACATATCCCTTCTTCGGTGGCTCTACTGGAGTATCAACATTAGCTGACTCTACTGGAGCCATCTTCTTATTGATGCGCTTCTTGGGTTCCGCTACATTCTGGACAGCGGATTCGTCCTTATTCTTTGCAACACGGGGCATTGTATTCTCCTTTGTTGAGGTTATGTCCCTGAGACTTTATTATGGTGAGTTTATTCAATAAGTCAAGAGCCATCTTATCGGATGGGCTTGACATTGGAAATACGGCAACCCTTGGGGACGATGAATTCGGTTTCATCGCCAACACCAAAGACCTGTCCATTGACCATGAGAGTGCAGCCAGTAAAAGTCTGCTCCTTAGTCAAAACATATGACTCGTCAATAGAAGTAACCATGGAGGTCTGTGGAAGCGGCTTGGATGGCTCGACTTCCTTGATTTTCTTTTCTGCCTTGGCAAGACCAATCTTCTTGACAATGGTCCCCTTTGGAATCTTTATAGCATTGCCGAACTTCTTGGCAATCTCTCGCTTAGCTTCCTTGGTATTGGCGGCAACGATCTTGCCACTATCGCCCTTGTAGGTCCACTCGTAAATCTTCGCCATGGTGTTATCCTTGGTTGGTTATAACACTAGTATATGGATGAAAAATTATTTACAATCTGTATTCTTAACAGATGAACTAGCGTGTGATACACCACCAGCGGGATCTTCTGGACATGACTTAGATGGGATTATATTCCCAGTTTCCTCTCCAATATTGATATTCGAATCAAACCCGTTTGGAATGTCCCCACTGTAGTTTGATATACCATTGTTGAGAGCATTGAAAAATGCAACAGCCCCTATTGCGAGCAACCCAGCGCCAACCGCTGCTGAAGCAAGTGCCGCTGAAGGGGGTGGTACTTTCGGGGCACCGCACATTGGTGAGAAAGTTAAAGTTTCATCAATAGTAGATGTTTCTATTGATTGATATCCCATTAATTTTAAACAGTGACATTCCCATGGCTTTTTAAACTTGATAAGTGAACCGTGTCCACCGACAGGTACAGCACATGTTATCCAATCTGGTACAGTGATAATTCCCTCTGGATGCCAGCACGCTGAACACACCGGAAATGCATCAGCAATTGGACTAATAACAACGGAGTCATCGGATAATACTATACATGCAGTATAAGGATTTCCATTAATATATCCAATATCTAAAACTTGATACACATTACCATTAATTGACATAGTTCTATTGCCATTTGGGTCAATAGAATACATAGGCTGATCGGAAGCAGGTTGTGGAGGTAAGTCAGCCATCGGCTATAAGTTTCTGTATAAGCCCCATGGCTTCTGGATAATCTTTATGGCTAGAGTTTCTCTCACCAAGATTTTTTTCGAGCCATCGGAATTTAATTGGGTTCAGGTCTTTCTTCCTATTCCAAGGCAAGTCCATAGAGTGAAGTAATTTTTCTAACTTACGCAGAGATTCGAAATCCCTCATTGTTTATGTCATCCTTCTAATTATATTATATTGGGTTATCATAATTTATCAATACCACGAACTTGATTTGTTTGCCATTCCCCCACAAACTTTACATACGGAACAGAAACCAACCTTGCCATTTTATGACTATTGCATTTTTCGCATATTACTTTTTCTGTCGGACCAGACATAGGATGTAACACTTCTTGTATATATTTACACTCTTCGCATTGATAGTCATAAAATGGCATAGGTATATTTTATCCTAACTTAAATTATTTATTTGTCTATTCGTTTTTCTTTTGTTTACTTTCAATCTTTAATACAGATTCAAGAGAAGATTTAACTTCTTTCAGTTGCTTACCTGTTACTTCATATGGTCTATTGTCAATATAAATCAGATGAATTTTCTTATCTTCCTGCTCTGCAATGTTAGCTTCCCAAGCTTCTTTAGTTACTTGCTTACCTTCAATCCAATACTCGGATGGAGTCTTTTTATCATGATAAGAAACTTCTCCATGAATTTTACCATTTTTATATGTCTCGACCTTTGTTCCGTCGTCATAAGTTCTAATGTCTTCGTATCTGCTATACGATTTAACCGAAGGAACAGAGACATATGGTAGTGCGTTTCTTAGTCCATGTCTATTCTCCACGTCACGAAACGCTGTGTCAATGACAGCGAATGTTCTATTCACATCGTCAAAGATTTCTTCGATAAGTGATGGGTAGTATCTCATTTTGTTTTTCTCCTTTTTATAGGGTTGATGTTAAGCTTCCCACAATGGGAAACATATACATCATATAGGCAATCGCCGTGCCAAATAAAATATGCCAGAAAACAAAAAAAGAGTGTCAAAAAGACACTCTTTTTTCTATATTATGTCAGTATGACAGATTATCAGCTATTCTTCTCTAACCCAAACCCTCACAGTAAGATATGATATTTCAATTTTCACTTCTGTGTTTCCGATATTATTATCACGAAGTCTCTCACCAAAAGCCACGGTTTCCTCTTGAGTATCAAATGAGAATACTTCCTTTCCCCCACATATTTCCTTGACATACCAGAGAAGATCCTTATCGGCTATAATCTGCTCGGGTTGGGTGGTGGGCTTGGTGGGTAAAGTTTTTCTCATGTGATTCCTTAGTTGTCGGTTCCGGCGAGGTAGATCGGGTCACGCTGCTTCAAGATAAGTCTCCCACCAAGAGTCTCGTCCTCTTGTTCAATCTCGGGAGAAATAACAATACCCTCTCGGAGAGTCTTGTAAATCTTTGACTCTCCGTTAGAAGCCTGAACGATGGTCTTGCCGTCGAGCCACTCACGAAGCGTCTTGCCGTGTGAAAGGATAGGAGCATGACTGTATTTACCAGCCCCGAAGTTTTGGTCAAGAAGAGAGAACATGACACCCTTGCTGACAAACTTGCTTCCAATCTTCAGGTCGAAGATGAAACCAGTAGGTTCGGTCAGCTTATAGATGTTGCCCTGGATTGCGGGACCAGCTACCTCGAAGTAGAGGGTAGCGACTTCGCCGTAGAGACTGCCGATGGTCTTTACAAAGTCAATGAACTTCTGCTTGCGAGCAATAGCCCACCAAGCATGCTCATGTCCATCAATCTCTTCAATGGTGTGTCTGCGCTGGTTGACGAAAGTCTCACCAGTAGCAGGGTTGAAAGAAACTGACCCGTTGCTTCCCTCGACCTTCTCAAGAACCCAAACCTTCTGGTCCATGAGCTTCTCAAGAGGAACATAGAAACGCTCGCAACCCTCAATGTCGTAAACACTAAGGTCACATGGAAGCTGCTTCAAGTTACCAGCCTTGTCGGGAATGACAGGAGGCTCGTACTTGGTAACTCCAAGGAACTGCGTGATCATTTCGGGGGTAGGAACTTCCAGCCCCTTCTCCAGCTTCCAGTGGGCGTAAAAATCAGGATCATCAATAAGCGTGATGTTACCGACAAGTCCCTGACTGAGAACTCCCTTGAGCTTAACAGTTTTGATACGGTCCTTGGCGTTTCCAGCCAGCTTGCCAACAACTCCAAGACGCTCCTGAACAGGAACGGGAAGAACAGAGTCGATGGGGAAGTAAAGGCACTTCTGCCCGACTTCAAACAGACCCTTGCCAACAACGAACGAGAACGCAACATTCTTCAAGGTAGCCTTGACGATTCGATCAGCGCCGACGATAGGTTCGATTGAACCTATCTCTTCAATAGTTACTCCAAAGAAAGCCATGTCATATCTCCTAAGTTATATTACTATCATATCCAAGACGGCAAGAAAGCAAGTTTTATTTTAGTTGGGAATAGAACTCAAGAGTAGCCTGATTATGAATATAATCAGCCCACTGCTGATTCACTCTTTCAGCCATTTCTCTCTTAGCTTCCATAGCCTCGGCATATTCCATAGACAGTATCGTTTGCTCTTCGCTAAAATTTTTATGATGATACTCAATAGACTCTGGAGATATGGTTGGATATAGTCGATTAAATTTAGTTGACAATTGTTTTAACCTATGTTGAATTAGCGGTAACTGCTTAATAGTCTCTTCAAGACATGCGAGTATTATCCTCTCTTTTGTAAGAGGCTTTGGCTTTACAATACTCCAGTCTTTGTCAGGGACGCTCATGGAACATCGTGGACTATCTTGTTAAGGATAGACTCTTGACCGACCCTATCAGTCATCTCCTTGGCATACTTGAACTCGCCAGGAGTCATGATGCAGATTTCGGGCGCAGTCTTGTGATCATATACCATGAAACCACGAATGTCCCCGGGCTGGTCAATGCCTTTAGCCGCACACTTGGAGCATACATGGGAATCCAGTAGCTCGACCCTATCAACCTCAACCTCTGACTGACATGAACGACACTTACGCATAATGTCTCCTTCGCCATATTCTAGATATATGTATTAAAAGTCAAGACTTATATTTCTTCTTGACAAACCCAGGAACAAGCCTAATTCCAAATACTTTGTATATGAATTTCTTCCATGCGGAGGACGATATATCAGCCAGAGTGTGTGACATGCTGCCAGCTTCTAATCCTATGATGAAAACAATGATATGAATCCAATACTTTACAGTAAACGCTGTGATGACCCCAATTCCAATAGTAAATGCTATAAACAAAATAAATCCCAATATCAGTGGACTTACCCATAATAGCCTTGTAGCAGTTCCTCGTATAAACCCATGAGTCCACTTGGACCTATGTCCAAACTTCCTATATGGCAACCATATCCATTTTAATATATTCCAACGATGATACGGTGTGCTTTCAATATCAAGGTCGCCATTAAACATAAGTCCCGAAAACAAATAAGCAACTGCAAAAGTAACGGCAATTTGACTACCAAACAGATAACCAACCAAAGATGCCAACGGTATGACCGTGACATATGTTATGAAATCGTGGGTCTTTCCGTCTGACATTTATATCTTACTCATCTTTTTTCTTTACATCCAAAGACACATGTAGTCTTACATGAATGTACCAGCAAACAGATGCTACGAACGAACCGATTATAGTGGCAAGTACCCACCATAGAGTATTCTTTGTTTCTTTAAGTGGTGATTCCATAGTTGGCTGTTCTGGTTCTGTTGGGGCTGGAGCAGAAGCAGCAACGTCCATTGGCTTTTCGGGGATGTCTTCCGCTGAAGGAATCTCAACTGTCTTGCTTATACGAACTCCGGGCGCTCCTTGAATCTTTTGCTCAATCGTCGCTACAGGAACAGGCATAACTTCTTCTTTCTTATCTTCTTTCTTGAAATTCCCGACAATATCCATAGTCGTATTAACAATACCACTAAGAGCCGTCAGTATTCCACCAATCATGAGAAGATAATTAGAAATCTTTTTTAGTTTCTTCATAAATTAATCCTTATGAATAGTTGCCAGTTTGGTGTAATATTCCGGATCCTCCCATAAGTGATCCAGGGCTATCTCTCTTGCCTTGGTGGGGTCATCAGTATGCTCTTCTCTACTTCCAGCCCCATTTCGAATTGATGCTTGAGAATGTAATATAAAGTTGTATACTTTCTTCCTGTTGAATTTCCAGCATGATGTGCTGCAATATCCTGAAGTGTCTTTCCGTCAGCCTTACCGCCACTTATTTTTTCTTTCTCTAAGATTTTCTTCCAAGACTCTTGAAGTTGCTTTAGTTGCTTGTCCATATATACCCCAATGCTATTTATAGTTTTAGCAGAGGTTCTCGAACTCGTCAATCACCATGAACAAAATAGCAGCAAGTTCTTGTTTTGTGTAAAGTATAGTCCCAACATCACTTAAAAGCGGATAATGTTTAACTATATACACACCATATTTCTCTCGGTTGACTATTGTGCTTCTACGGACAATACTTTTGTAATCTTTATCAGTTGGTTCGTTAGGATCCTTCCCGCCAACATAACCATACCGTATCATACTGTTTCTCTTGGTGTGTAGCTTTTCCAACTTGATAATCTCATCAAGAGACTTTCCCTCGGTTATTTCCTTATTCCAACCAACGACGCCATGATTAAACAATTCCCACATACCAAACGCTCTTATGGTTTGTGTATCAGTTGGGTTAAATTCTCTGTGTCGAGTCAGGTAATGCATGGCATTCCCCGATTCTCTCAGGATTTCTAAGGCATAATCATTCGCCGTCTTACCCTTGTTCCAATCTGATAGATGTAGGTTCTTAAGGTTATCACTTCCACCCATGGTGTTAGCATATACCTCTTTTTCCCCATACGGATAATAACTGAGTATGGGGAGATTCGAGAATTCTTCGTCTACTTTGGCACTGAAATATTCTTTCATACATCTGCTTCATAAGGAACTTCGTAGCACCTTACCTCAAGATTGGGAAGTCCCTTCTTTTCCAGCCAACCCTTAAATTCTTCAGCCTCGCTCTTCATCTGAAAGAAACAAGCACCAACTTGATGGTAATTTTCAAATACCTTATTTTCCTTATTCAGCAATTCACACTGGTCAACAACCATGCCACCAATGATCTTGGAGAATCCTCTTTGATTCTTGTTGATAACGTAGTAAAGATTATAACCTTCGAGGTCATTCATGGCTTCTCCATTGGAATCATGTCTCGGGTGCCGTCAGAATAGACACGGATCTTCGTCATAGCCTGATTCCACCCGTTGGTGAATTGCTCGTCGCCGCCCGTTGGAGCCAACTTGAAAGCTTCAAGGGTGGACATAACATCCTCAACCCGGGTGTAAACTGAGCATTGGAGAAATTCTTCCGTAGTATCGTAGTCACTTCTCATGATATGCTCATGTTCCTTGACAATATTCTCAACGGTGTCCATGTATCCGATGAATTGGCGAAGCTCGGTCATTTGGTGTTCCTTATGGTGTCATTCTATGAATGGGTAAGTAAAGTCAAGCAACAAGTTACTGACGGATGCTCGCCAGTAACTTTTCTTTTTCATTGACCAGCGTTCCAGCCCACAGAGCCGACAGCATCGCCCTCTGAGCCTCTCCTATCCGCTTGCCATCCTTGGGCGACTTGATATCCAGAGCAACTATAAGTTCCTCTCCAGTGACATCAAGTTCTTTTGCAGTCAGTGGCGTGGCTATCATCTTCTCGACTTTAGCCGCGAATCCACGGAAGCCGTCTCCTTCTATCTCACGGGCAACTGCCAGCAGAACTGGCAGCAGAGGCTTTACATTGCCTATGAAGGTATGGGGCATCTCGAAACTGAAAGCAGCTTTACGGGCTACTTCCAGAAACTTGACATGAACCGCTTCCGGCTTCATAGCAGCAACATTGCCGCCTCGCAGGAAAAAGGCTATCAGCATACCCAACACACGGCTTTCATCATGCAACCCCCCGAGACTCACTTTCAGTGGCTTGAAGTCTCTACCAAACAGCGTCTCACCGACACCCGACAGCTTCAGGACCGCCGCAAAGTCACCCGAATCGGCTGGACCCTTGAGCCAAGCCTTTTTGAATTCCTCCAGAATACGCTCACCTGAAACCGTCTTCAGGCTGTCTCGCATGTTGAGAATAGCTACTGCCGTCTCTACCTCCATCTTGAAGCCCATTCTCACAGAAAATTGCAGCCCACGCAGCATACGCAGAGGGTCTTCCGTAAAGCGAGCCACAGGATCACCAACGGCTCGCAGGACGCCAGCCTTCAGGTCTTCCATGCCACCAAACGGGTCTATAAGCCCCTCAGAGCTATCAGCCAAGAAACTCCGCAGCGGAATAGCCATGGCGTTGATCGTGAAGTCTCTACGACCCAAGTCACTCTCGACAGAAACCATAGGGTCCGTTTCAACCGCAAAGTCGGTGTGTGAGACACCCGTCTTCACTTCCCGGATCCGGGGTATGGCAAAGTCGAACACTTCGCCTTCTATCGTTCCCTTGACAACGCCGAACGACTTGCCCACTTCATCAGCCGAACCCAGGACACGAATAGCAACGGCTATCTGCTCCAGCGTCAGCTTACGAACCAGAAAGTCTATGTCTTTTGGCGTCTTGGACAGCATGCGGTCACGCACGGGTCCACCGACCACAAAGACTTCCCCGCCAGCACTCTCAAGTGCCGTCAGTATCTTGACTAAAGTTTCTTTCGTAGGCATATGTCACCATTATAGAAGCAAGAAGGAGAAGTCAAGTTACTTCTTTAAATCTCCTTATACATTCTTACAGCAGACGGTTTATATCCATACGATTCATATAATGTCTTAGCGGGTATATTCTTATTTGCAACCATAAGTTGTATCTGGTTGCATTTCTTTTTCTTTGCTATAGCGTGGAGTTCGTAAAGCATCTTCGACCCATGACCCCGACCGCGACAAGCTTCATCAACAACCAAATCAGTTATGACAAAAGTTTTTCTTTTAGGAGTCTTATGTAGATAATACATTGCCATTCCCACAAGCTCTCCATCAATCTTATATTCATATAAGAAGCTATCAATCAGCTTATCCATAACGATTTTTTTATAGTTTCTTTCAAGCGTATAAGATTCCGGAGCTATCTTTACATGTAGCTCCATCATTTGCTTGTAAAGAGATTCAATCGTCGGCATCTTTAAGTTTCTTCCACTTTCTTCCAGTTGCCCCATTCTGGATGATCACCACCGGTAACGACTTTCCTGGCTGCTCCCGTAACAGGATCAGTTGAATCAAGGAATATGATGAATCGTTCACTAGCCCATTCATAAGCCCACTTGCCCGTGAGCTTCTTTTTCCCGTTCACCCATGTTGCTTTACGATATACCATCATGGTTAGTTATCCCCATGAACCTTATAGTAGCCGTATTCTTTGATATTGTCTTGTATTTCTTTACGCTTAACATCGTCTGGTTTAATCAGATGCTTATATGGTTCTCCACGAAGCATAGCGTCGGTTGCTGCTCGTCCTATTTCAGCAATAGACAAGTTGTAAAGATAGGTATCGTAATCAGACATGGTTATCTCTTATTCTCAAAGTTAATTTTAATGTTGTATTTTAAAGTATCTGAATAGAATTTTATTCTATTTTTATTCGTATCTTTACATGTAGATACTTTTATTATTTCTTCTGTAAATTCTCTTTTCATTGAAGTGTAACTCATTTCATTCCCTCATTTCCCTAACCGCCTCGGGGTCTATCTTCTCAAGCATCTCAAAGGAAACTGTAACCTTACTCATTATCGTTCTCCATAGTAACTTCCAGAGAGAATATCCTGCTTTATTGTTTCCCTAACTTGGGTCAATACTTTACCAAGAAGGTTTTCACCCCTCCACTTGGTTTCATCAAGAATGTCTGGATTGTCCTCTGACAACCCAACACCCCACACTTTATCATACGGAGATGCCTCCACAAGTATCTTATCACCAGTAGCAAGTAGTAACTCGCGACACTTCCTACTCTGCATAAACCTAGCAAGGTTTCCAGCCAATACTATTACATACTTATTCATATCCCAAACCTCTTGGTTGAAATTCTTTATTTGTCTACCAAGTTTCTGATGATTGGCTGGATTCTTTTCTTCCATAATTATATCGGCTGATTTGAAGTCCTCCATGAGTAGAGCCTTACGATGCATCATATACTGTTCACAACAGTTGTAGGTATAACTTTCACACTTGAAGTCAACTATATGCCACTGGCTGAGACGGTGCTTCCAGAAGAAGAAATATTTGTCGGTTTTCATCAGTGAATCCTATACACAGTTAGAGGAATCTTACCCTCACGGTCATATTGTTCCTTATATTCTTCATAATCCAAATACTCACCTTCCCAATCGGGTTTCTGAGAAACTACTTGGAAAGCATCAACATTGGTAATGTTATTAAAACCACTACCATCAGAATGCCCATTAACGACAATAAGAGCATCGTCGGGGATGCCTTCAAGCAACTTGAGTAGTTCGATTTTGGTCATATGGTTTCCTTAGATATATTATAAGCAACTTTAAGCGGAAGTCAAGTCTGGATCTTTAGCATCAAAAGACCCTTTAAGGTAATAGAAACGAGCATTGAAACTCCTTCGCTCAAAAGGAGTTACAGAAACACATACCGTCTGACTAATAGTGTCTATATACATAGGCAAACCAAGCTGAACCCCAGGTCCATAGACCTTCTCGGCAGCAGCTTTCATAGTAACTTGGTCAATGTCGCAGAACACTACCTCTTCTCCACTTCCACAACAATGTCCAGCTTCTTCATGTATTCCACAATAAGAGCATCTCTCATAGCGGCTTCTTCCTTCATGACAGCATCATATATCTTCTGAAACCGCTTCATGTTATACTGAATTTCTTTCTCACGATCCCCGTTCCGAATAAAGATGTTCTTGGCAGCAGCTACATTGGTCAGATGTTGAGCAGCGTTAGCAGTCTGTTGCCTGACAGCAGCAAGCTCAGCTTCATACGAACGAAGCTTCTGAGCAACATAATCCTTGACTATCTGCACCTTGAGCCACTTATCAGCAAAGGAATCTTCTGCCATAAGACAGGTGGACATACAGAGAAGCATGAGAATGAAGCGCATGGAGAGTTCCTTATACAGCCCATTCTAGGAGCCGTAAGAGGAAGTCAAGGGTTAATATAGGTTAATATACCTCAAATCCCTGGAGAGCCAAAAAAATCCCCCGTAAAATTTTTTTCAGGTAGGGGAAACAGGGGGTGGGGGGCTTTATTATGCCCTTGAGAGCAGCTAAAGCGACATAAGAGTTACTTGAGAGCAGATTAGCTTTTATCAAAAGACTCACCATACCAAGGATACTCCGAAAGAAACTTACCGAGACTTACGAGTAACTCTGTTAGCGATAAAGAGTTACGCTTATGCTTCTCGTGATTCTCCGTCATAGACATCCATTCCAAGTTGTAAGGCATCGCCACTATCCAAGGTGGTATATGATTATCGTACCCGTTGCGGCAGGAGAACTTGTGGTCAATAGTCATTCCTTCCTTTATGTCAAGTATAGAAGAGAAACGAAGAAGGTTCTTTTGGGTTATATCGTCGCATTCTTTCCTATAGGTATCATATTGTTCGTAAAGATGTGGCTTATTTTTTTTTCGGTATATTCCACATTTGGGGCAATCTGTTCCCCCGCTTTTGACAACATCCATAAGTCTATCAAATTCATGACCACAGAACTTACATGTACACTTGAGTCTCTTATGGTGGTTTATTTCATCCATAAAGGCGTTTGTTATAATAAGGTTGGGACATATGCCACTCTTGTTATATTGAGCTACTATTGCTTCTCTCCTGCATTCTGGACATAACTCTTTTATTTTCCTTGTATCGGGAGTTATTGAACTCAAATTTCTTTCTATTGTCTTATTATGTTTCTTACAGGTAATATGATATGACTTATCAAGTATCGTATAAGGTTCTTCCAGAATAAGATTTTGCTCTTTGATAAAAGTAAGTATTTTATGCTTTGGGCTTCTTGCCAGCTTCTCTTGAGCTACTATAAGAGCTTCTTCACGCTTCTTCTGTTTTTCTATAAAAGCATCTTGAGTCTTCCTTATGCGGTGTAATACACGAGAAAGATTTGTAAAGTGCTTTAGGTTGCCGTTAGGAAGCTTTATAGTGACTGGTCCTTCACATGTAGTATATTCTACAAGAGTATACCCACGAAGCTGTAAGATGCTTCTCTGGTTTTCGGTGCCTAATAAAGATTCTTCCATAGTAACTCCTTCGTAATGTTTATTATACCAGTATTTATAAAAAAAAGGTAGGGGTTTATTATATAAAATTCCTAGAAAATCAAAAAACCCCGTGTTTATATTCTAGGTGGGTATAAAAATACCCCCCATATACCCCCAAAAGGCAGTAAAATACCCGCCGTTTTACCCGTAAAAATGCCCTCTGGAGGGTGGCTAAATGCCTGCCTTTTGAGCCTATTCGCCGCCTTCACCAGCCTGAAAAGACGATCCCCTTGTTTTGCTTCAGGACCAGCCGATATGCTGGTGAGATGTTATCCTTCTTGACCTTAGCGACAGGGGCGACGGGCTTGGAGGGGCTTTTGTTGCTCATGCCTCTATTATAGCAACTCCAATCCCATGTCAAGCCCCTATCAAGCCCCTATCAAGCCCCCATCCGACGAGCCTCTTCCAGCCCCTCGGAGTAGCAGGAGGGGCAGACGCAATCCCCATCATCGTTGCAGCCGCTTTCCTGGCACACTTCCGTCTTGACCAGATTGCCCAGCCGCACCAGCGACTCCAGCCGCTCCATCACGAACTTAGCGGGCTTGACCAGCACCACGGAGTTGGCACCCTCGCACTCATCGCCGCAGTGGTCGCACTCGTCCAGCACCATCAGGGTCACATTGCCGTCCGGCTCGTAGCGCACCGCCCGCTTGCCGTGATTGGGCGCGAAGCGAGCCATGACGGTGTTGAAGGCGAGGTTGGAGTTGATGTTGGAGATACGCATGGGAGGCTTGTCCTTGGTTGATGGGTAGAGTATAACGCCTTCCTGGCGTTGTCAAGCCCCCTTCCCAGCCCCTCTTAGCCCCTTAGCCCGTCACCTGTTCGATGATGCCTTCAGGACCGCCCAACTGGTCGCAATACACATCCTCCTGCTCCAGCATCATCTTGCCTCGGCTCGACATGATGCAGACTCGGTAGGTGTCACTCGGCAGGAGCGTGATCATCACATTGCCACCCTGCTTCATCTTCGGGTTGCGCCCCAGCTTGAACGCCAGCCCACCCAGGATCTTGTCGGTCGCTGGGACGATGCCCAACTCGTGCGCCCCGATGCACATCAGCGTGTTGGTGCCGATCTGGTCACGGATGGCGGTGGCGATCTGCTTCTCTTCGGGGGTCGGCATGTCTTGTCCTTGGGTGATGCTCAGAGTATATCAGTCAGCGTCCAGAGTCAAATCCTTTTTGACTTCCTGGCGCAGCTTCTTGTGCGCCTTCTTCTTGTACCACCGGAGCGACTTGCGGGCGCTCTTGCAGTCGATGGCATCGTAGGACTTCCAGCCGCTTGCTTTCTCTTGGTGGGTCATGCTGGAGAGTATATGCGTCGGGAGCCTCTGTCAAGCCCCTATTCAGCGGCTATAGAGCCACCCACCGAAAGCGTCCATCTTCGCATAGCTCTCAGCGTTGAAGATGCTCGCCCGCTCGCCCTTCGCAGGAGCCGCCCAGCCAGCAGCCTTGAAGATGCCTCCAGTCGCCTTGCAGACGAAGCAAGCGACTGAGCCGCCCTCGTCGTTGCCGTTGGTGCGGACCACACGGATGAACTTGGAGCCGACCATCAGCTTGACCTTGCCGTAGTGCTTGAAGCTGCCGTTCTGAGCGTCCAGAACCTTCTGGTAGGCATTGGTGAAGGCGTCGAGAGCAGCGTTGAAGTCGGTCATTGGTTGTCCTTGGTTGATGAGCAGAGTATAATCAGATTCAAGCCACTGTCAAGCCCCTATTAGGCGACTCCAGCGATCCGCTTGGCGACCGCATAGATGGTGCCGTCCTCGTAGACGCAGAACTCTTCGCCCAGGAAGGCTTCCAGCTTCTCATAGACAGCGGCGTGGTTGGGTCCGTTGAACTCCTTGCGAACCTCACGCTTGAGGTCAGAGGGGACGGACTTGGCGTAGTTGCTGATGCTCATGTGCTTGATTGTAGTGGCTTCCAGAGGAAGTCAAGCGACTTTCTGCCACTTCACATGGACTCCAGCGAACTTGCTGAATCGCCCGTTGCCATGTGGGACGTTCTTCTTATCCTTGTAGTAGAGGACTACACGATCCCGACCATATGCAGTGACACCAGCGAACCAGCCCTCGCCGCCATACTTTTTGGTGATGCCGCAGAGAGCAACGGAGATGCTGTCGTTCTTCATGTGCTTGATTGTAGTGGCTTACGGAGGAAGTCAAGCGCGAATCCAGATCCAGATGTCCTCGGGAATGCTGTCTCGCACGATGGTGTCGAGCTTCTCGACCAGTCGCCGTGCCTCTGATACATGCCCAGCCTCGACCGCTTCCCGCTGCGCTTCACGCTGTTCAGCCGCTTCATACGGGTCAGCGTTCTTCCGCTCCCATTCGGTGCAATCAGCACACAGATGCATGCCATTGAACTCGTCGGTAGCGAGGACTGCCCGCCCTTCGACCAGACACATCGCACACGGATGGGAAGGGGAGTTGCTCATGTGTTTCTTTCTTGTTGGGCTTAGTATAGGCAATGGGAGCCGCTGTCAAGCGACTTTCTGCTCGGCAGCCCACTCGTCGTATGCCTTGTAGTAGCCCAAGGCAATCAGTTCCTTGCGGATCCGGTCGTGCCAGTTGGTTTCCTTGTTGAAGATGATGTACTGCTTCTCACCGTCAGCATCCCGACCCAGGTAGGACTCGTCGTAGTCCTCGCCGTACTCCCGAATGAAGTCGTAGAGAGCATCAGCGTAGTAGATGGTGAAGGGAATGCCGTTGATGTAGTCGGCAATCGACCGACAGATGGCAGCGTCATCGACCTTGCCGTGAGCGTTCACATGCTCGGTCAGGATGCTCATCAGGGAGGCAGAGATGACTTCGTTGCTCATGCTCGTAGTATATCAGGTGGGAGCGAATGTCAAGCGTCAATATCTTCCACCAGTACCTTGATATGGGTGGGTGGGATTATCCTATCAATGGTTGCTTCCCATCGCACAGTGTCACTTACAAGCCACTCGTCAGGGACTTCCAGTTGCAAGATACTTAGCCGCTGGACAAACTCATCGCCCAGCCAGTTTGACAGAGCATCTTCTAGGGAAACCATATCAGGGAAAACATAGACACGGGGTATTTTTTCTTTTGCTGACTTGCTCCGTGGACCGACTCTCGGTTTCAATCCACCTTTCAAGATACTCGGAATGTTTCTCTTGGGAGTGACATGAAATACTGTTGTCATGCTCGTAGTATAGAGCCTTTCAGCCGTTGTCAAGCGCCTTGTTGAGCCAATCCCGCAGACTCTTGGCTTCCTCCAGGCTCAGCCAAGTCGGTCCCACGCTACCAGACTCCCTGGCGGAGATGTTGAAGCCATCGAAGGTGCCAGCGGAGTCAGTGGCTTCCAGGGCAACCTTGCCGTTGTTGTCCTCCAGCGTCCAGTTGATGCGCTTGTGGGCGTTGATGCTGATCGTTGCCATGTTAGCAGACTCCAGCGATGCTCTTGGCAACCGCATAGATGGTGCCGTCCTCGTAGACGCAGAACTCTTCACCCAGGAAGGCTTCGAGCTTGCCATAGACAGCAGCGTGGTTGGGTCCGTTGAACTCCTTGCGGATTTCCCGCTTGAGGTCAGCGGGGACAGACTTGGAGAGGTTCTTGATGCTCATGTGTGTGAGTATAGGAGCAGGGAGCGAATGTCAAGCGACTTTCTGATTCTTCGCCGCCTTGATGACAGAGTGGAAGCGTGTGACCATCAGTAGGATCTTCCCAGCATCCTTGTCGCCAGCCATATGCTTCTCATGCATGGCTCCAAGTAGTTGGTAGAGCTTCATATAGCCCGACATGTCAGCCCCGTTGAAGACATCGGCAATCTCTTCAAGTTGCTTTCTCAGGATGGGAGCGTCTTCGAGCATGTCAAGCCCCTTCCCAGTAGCGGTCAGCGTTGGTCAGAGCAGCCTTCATGCTCGCCACCCCGACGCTATTCTGGCTGTGGATATGCCACTCCAGCTTCGGGATCTTGCCCAGGTAAGCCGCTTCCTCAATCCACTTGGCGACCATGTAGCCGTTGCCAGTCTCCCACTCGGGACCAAGATCGTGATCCAGGCTCACCTTCTCGACCGTGCCAGTCTCCAGAGCAGCGATAGCAGCCTGTGCGGTGAACACATGCAGATCGTAGCCCTCGGGCATCTTGCGCTTGTCGTCCAGCCAGAGGTTGATGCCGTTCTTCATGCTCGTATCGTATCAAGCGGGGAGCCGCTGTCAAGTGACTATTCGGGCGTCAGGTACTTGACCAGCGCCTCGACAGCCTCTTCGACACTCTTGGAGCCGCGCATGCTGATCGGTGCCGACTCGCCCTTGAGGCGAACGAACCAGAAGCCGTCCTCTTCCTCAATGTGGGCAAGCGTCACCCAGCCGAGTGACACACGAGCATCTACATCGCTGTCCTGAGTGATCTTCAGGAGGGAGGCAAGGGCGTTGATGTTCATGTTGGTATTGTAGGCGTTGGGAAGCAATGTCAAGCCCTATCCCAGCCGATATGCTTGCTCAAAGCAGCGTCCCAGCCGCCAAGCTCCTGAAAGCGAGCGTTCAGGTACTTCCAGTAGGGAAGCGTGCTGTCGAAGTAGGGGTGAGGCTCGCCGCAGGGATGAAAGCGCATCAGCCGCCCGATTTCCTCTCGGGACATGCTGTTGATGGTGTCAATGTTTTTCTGGAAGTCGGCAGGTAGGTCGGTCACTTCACCTTCTCCGCCAGATACTCGTTGGCATACTCAATCAGGTCGTAGTCGATGCTCCGCTCGTAGGGATCGCTGTTTTCGTAGGACTCAAGGATCGCGCCCAGCAGCGCCTTAGCGCCCTTGAGGTTCTTGGGGTAGAGCGACTTGAGGCTCTTGGCAGCATTCCGCCGCTTGATTTCGGCTTCCAGTTGCTCGGTGGGGATTTCGTTGATGTTCATGAGCGTGAGTATAGAGACTTCCAGAGGAAGTCAAGCGACTTTACCGCCTCGCTTCCAACCACACCTTATAGACCCCAGCCGCAAGATGCTTGGTGCAAATGTCGCAGGATCGCCCCTGTGCCATAGTCCAGCCACCAGTGGACAGAAGCAGCTCCTTGAGTGACTTCTTGTCACAAGTGGTAGTCAAGCCGCTACACAGAGCGTTGAGGATGTTGTGGGTCATGTCAGTATCCTAATGCCTTCCGCCTACGTGTCAAGGTTGGGAATGTTGTGGCTTTCGATCCAGTCCATACACTCGTGGGCAAGGTTCTTGCCAGCCGTGCAACCATCTTCTCCACAAGAATACTTGATAGTGTTGAGGTTGTGATGCAGCGCAATGAGCAGCCCTTCCAGCTTCTTAATGCGAGCCTCCGGTGAGACGCTGTGGAGCAGCTTTTTAGCCGCTTCCACACGCTTCATGTTCTGCTTGGCTTCGTATTCCATCTGCTTGATGCCGCTTTCCAGCGTATGGGCATTGCCTCGGATGCAGGCTTCCTCTGTGTCATACACATGCATGGTGCCGATCCAAAACTCATTGTCGGGGGTTTCTGGACGAGCGACCCATGCACGACTATCAGGATCCTTGCGCTTGAGGATCACTTCAACGGGGGCGTAGGCTTCGAGTATGTAGGGCATGCCAGCAGTATAGAGACTCCCAGAGGAAGTCAATGCCTAACTTGGGCTGATGATAGGGTCCGTATTGCCACCGCACCAGAGACTTATCTTCTGCCAATGCTCATCGTGGTCAGTTTCGGGGTCTGAGTCGGTGGTTCCGCCCCATGCCTGCTTTCTATACACTGTGTCTATTAAATGGGCATATTCGTGTCCAAAAACACGACACAGATACTTCCAGCGTGTCATACGCAGCTTGCTGAACGCAAGTGGGTTGATTTCGATGATCATGAAGTAGCGTCGGTTGCCAATCTTGGTGCTGGGGTGGACGCTTTCACGCAAGTTGTATCTTGTGCGTAATGAGTCAAAAGACCGCAGGCTTACTCCTACGGCTTGTCCAAGGGTATTTCCCCTTCTACCACATACAAACACTAAAGGATTGATGGTTCTGGCGACTTGCTTGAGCCGCTCGGGAGCCGATGAACGCTGGAAGCGCCTCTCAACGGCTCGGAGCGCCTTGTAGCAGTTTTCCTCGTTGATGCAGACAAGGCTACCCATACCTCTATTTATGATACGAGTAGCCGAAAATAAATCAAGCCACTATTCTGCTCGTATGGTGTTTATATTGACCGCATCTATCAGCTTGCCGTCAAGTAGCCAGCCGCTCACGGTCATGGATGTCAGACATTAGTGTCTCCCTTGCTTGCGGTGAAGCTTCTTCCGCTTCTTCTCGGCTTGCCGCTTGAGCCGCTTCTCGTTCTTGATCTTGCCGTCACCCTTGCCCCAGGTCATGTCGAGGTCTGGAATCGAAGGAACGACAAAGGGTTTATTCAGCCCCGGAATGGGAATGATGAAGCCGCTCACGCAGGCACCACACGCTTCCCGGCGAGCAGCCGCGACTGGACCGCCGCATCCATGGACAGGAACTTGCCCTCGAACACCCAGACGCCGTTGCTGTTCACTTCGATCCGGTCGCCACGGCGCAGGGTCACGCCCTCGCGCTTCTGGGTGACAACGGGGATGCCAGCGGCATCGAACACACGCAGAACGGACTTGATGTTGCTGGGCATGGGAGGTTCCTTGGTTGGTTGTTGGGTTGAGTGTATCGGGTGGCAGCGAATGTCAAGCCCTTAACTTGAGCCATTCGTCGTACATGCGCTGGAAGTCGCTTGGCAGTCCCTCATCGATGAACTGGACATCACCCTTCTCGTAGAGGCGCATGAGCCGAGCATTGGTCGGGTCGTGATGCTTCTCGAAAGCACCCACTTCGCCAGGGTCACGATCATCCAGCGAGAACCCCAGCAGCTTGCCGCCCATCACGAACCACATGCCACCAGGGCAAGCCAGCAGGGGAGTCCCCTTCGGGATCACAGCCGCCTCGTAGGTCGGGCGATATACCTGGGAGTTGCCGTAGTAGGAGTTGGTCGGCTTGACCTTGCCGTCAGTGACGAAGGCGTTGATCGGCACATGCGTGGCGAACACACGCCCGCCGTTCACCATGAAAGTGTCGTAGAAGGTAGGCATGGTCAGTCCACCCACTCCACAACATGCATCTCAAGGATGCTGTCATAGGAAACCCAGGAGGTCTTGCCCTGCGCCTTCAGTCCGTCCATGAAGTGGGTCGCCCAGAAGAGGTTGAGGAAGGTCTTGATCTTGCTCATATGAGTGGAGTATAGCGACTGGGAAGAGAAGTCAAGCCCCTAAATCGCAGCTTGCTTGGCAATGCCAAGTTGCCTGGAAGCCCTTGTCAGTCGCTCGGCAAACGAAGGAATAGAAACCATAGCCAGCAGTGTTGTAGCCGCACGTCATCTGGACATCAGCCGCGTCATGTAGCGTGATGGGATGCTCGGAAGTTGCTCGCCAGTAAATGCGGTCCCTGGAGTCGCCCCCAGTGACTTGACGAGTGACTCGGAAGGTCTTGCCGTTGATCGTGAGGGGAGCGATCACCAGTCGCCCCCGTCATCACTCCAACCGCCATAACTCTCATTCTCGCCCATACCAGCAGAGGTCATGGCGTCCTCGTCAGCCTCGGCATCGGTCATGAACTGGTCCTGCTCGCAGTCCATCTGCTCCATGTGATCCAGATCGGCGTTGTCGAGCGCCATCTCGTAGGCATCGTCCTCAAAGGGGAGGTCGATGGTGTCGGGGGTGTCGTAGTTGCTCATGCGTATGATTGTAGCGGCTGGGAGCCAATGTCAAGCGTCAGATTCGTTCCTTCACATCGTCCCAAGCGTTCTGAGCGCGGTCCATGAGGTTGTGGATTTCTTCGATGGGTAGATCCATGCTCTCAGAGAGCGCCATGAGTTGATCGTGGGTCAGATCAACACAGGCGACCATCTCACCCAGCAGGCGGGCAAACTGCAAGTGGTCGTTCTCCCACGGGTTGCCCTGGAGCTTGATGCGTTGGAAGGACTCGATACGACCGGGGGTGGTGATGCGCTTGCTCATGTTTTTCTTTCAGAAAGGGAGGGTTGCTTCGAGCGACTTCAGCGCCTTCGCCACATTCATCAGTTCCAGCTTCGCCATGAAGGCGTTGAAAGCGCCCTCACCGTCCAGGGGAGCGCCGTGAATGACCGTGAGAAGCTCGACCTTCTTGTTCAGAAGCTCAGTGTAGGTGGGGTCGTTGTCTTGGCTCATGGGGGTTATTATAGGAGTCGGGAAGCAATGTCAAGCGACCATTTCGCCAATCTTGACCTTGATTACCCCATCCCGTATCATCCCCATAAGATCACTCTGGTAGAACCGCTCGTAGCCAAACACAGCACGGAGCTTCGGGTCGGTAGGAATCAGGCGCACCTTGTAGGTGCCGTGGATGCTGTCAAGGTCATCCTCGGGCTTGTCCTCAATCTGCATCTCGACGGGAACTTCCTTGTCACTGGAAGTAGAATATGCGATTGGACCGCAAACACGAATCGGTCGGGTGGGAACAATGAAGGTCACATTGGCGATCCCACCATTGCCGAATACGAGGTCTTGGAGGGTGTGGTAGGTGATCATGCGTGTTATTATAGGAGTCACTTGGAGATGTCAACACCAAAGTGCTTGCCCAGCACTTCACGGATCGCACACTCAGCGCCCGAAGTCCACTCGCCCAAAGGCATCAGGTGTGGCTTGAGAGTGTCCCGTATGTCACACAGCTTATCCACGGACTTCATTCGCTCAGCAGACACTTCACCCAGCGCCTTGCTGGATCGCTCCATCTGGTCCTTCATGTCTCTGACGCATTGCTTGAGGTAGGCAAGTTCCTGTCGAGCCGCATCTGCCTCTGCCTCGGTGGCGAGGGGTGGACCGAACACTTGGTCGATGCACTTGTTGAGGTATGGCGTATCAAGACATGGATGGAGAGTATTGCTCATGCTGTTGCCTTTATCTTTTTCATCGCATCACGGTAGCCCTGCTCCCACTCAGCCGCTCGGGTGGGGAACCAAGGATCGTAGGGGTTGGTGAATGGACTGGGTGAGACACCGTGGAAGTCATCTTCCATCGCCTGGGTCTGCCCCTCGACATATTCCTTCGATGGTTCGCTCATACCAGCATCATAGCAACTCCCAAGCAAAGTCAAGTCCCTATAAATAACCAAGTCAGGAGATACTTATGGACCCTATTCGCGCAAAGATGCTGGAAGCCCTTGGACTTGTTGATGAGGCTATTACAGATGCAGGACAACTACGAGCCATCTTATTATGTGGCGGTCCTGGCAGCGGCAAGAGCTACGTTGTCAAGAAGCTCATGGATAATGTCTATCCACAGCCAAAGGTCGTTGATAGCGACAAGCTATTCGTCAAGAAGCTCCAAGTCGCTAATCTGCCCCAAGTCATTCCACCAGAGAACGCGCCAAGTCCAGAAGAGAAGGATTTACGCACCAAGCAGCTTGACATACGCAATAAGGCACTGGAGAGTATCAAGCAGTTCCTCAAAAACTACCTCAACTCCTATCTTCCAATACTTATAGACGGCACTGGCAAGAACTACAAGAACATGGTTATTCGCAAAGAGAAGCTTGAAAGCCTCGGCTACGACACCATGATACTTGTTGTTTCTACCTCGCTGGATGTCGCCCAGGAGCGCAATGCAAAGCGTGACCGCAAGTTGCCTGCACATGGCTCGGGAAGTGTTGAAGAAATCTGGAAGCAGGTTCAGGACAATATACCCAAGTATCACCAACTATTCGGTGAGAACTGCATCGTAGTCGATAACAACCCAGGCAAGCTGGACGTTGACTACATGGTTGAGAAAGTCAATAAGTTTTTCTCTGGCACTCCCAAGAACCCAATCGGTCAGGAGCTTGTCAAGAGTCAGGCAGCGAACCGTGAAGTGCCACAGGCTGACTTGGACACCTTCTAAGCCTCCAGATTTATCTTGACACCCAGAGTCAGGAGTCGGTCGAGGTTGGTGTCCATCAGCATCAGTTTGAGGTAGTGACTCAGCCCAGGACCGATGACATAATCATCGTTGTGCTTCCAGTATTTCGCAACTTCGTTGGGCATGTCTTTTAGAGCAACCCGCCCGCCACCCTTCTCGTTGCCGATGTAGGCTCGTATCAGGCTACGCCACAGAGGCTTATGGCGCAGCTTCCAGCAGCTTGCGATTTTCATGCGGTCGATGCTCATGTGGCTTTCTCCTTTCCTTACGCTTGTATTGTAGGGATTGTGAAGGGGAAGTCAAGGAGCGTTGTGAACGATGGTCGCCCGCTTGTTGCGGATATACTTGGTTCCGTTTGGCATTTTTTCTAACGGAGGTTGCCCATCGTGCGCCCGCATGCGATTATAAGTGTCAAGTGCATCCTTCCGCATGGTCTGCATATAGCTCGCAGCAGCGTAGAAGGCACTGGCACCCTGGTCACGGGTGGGTGGGACATTGACGGTGTATGAGTTTCTCATGGAAGTGATTGTATCACTCGGGGAGGGAAGTCAAGCGACAGCAGCGAGCGACTTCTTCGGCACCACTTCCAGCAGCGCACTTTCCCACCTGTTCAGGTCAACATCGCGACTCGCCAACAGGTTCCATTTATACGAAAAAGGAGAAAAGACTAAACCCTTGTATGACACACCATTGGTACGGAAGTCATTTTCCATTGCAATGTGTCGCCCCAAGCCGCTGTCGAAGCACTGGTAAATCGCTCGACTCTGGCACTCGGGATGGAAACTGATGAGCAGCTTTCCCGCTCGCCCATGAGCGACTACAGGAAGCTCCCAATGCTCGCCCTGCCGCGTGCGGTTATGGTCACTTTGATCCTGTACGCCACCATGTCGGGTCAAAAAGCCGCGAACTCGGTTCCAGTAGCTCTCCAGGCTCACAGCACGACCTCGGTGATGCGACCAGAGTCCATATCGACCATTTCCAGCTTGGTGCCAGCAGCAACCTCGGGATGGTTGTCCTTGATGTAGCTCCGCATGCTCGTCTCATTGACGAAGCGAGCCACGACAGCAGGAACGTTGGTGAACTTCCTCGGCTCGACGCTCAAAAACTCGTTGTGGGTATTCTTGACCATGAACATGGCTTAGACTCCTTTTCTATGATGATTGTATGAAGCAGGAAGCGAAAATCAAGGAGAGTCTGGTCAGTGCCTCTTGCCGTTGATAAACTCGTCAATCACCTTTGGCGTATCAAGAATGTACTTGATGGTCGCCAGAAAGCGACGAATGACGAAACAGATGGCGAGCAGCCCGATGAGAGCCAGAAATCCGATGAGGAAGTAGAGGACGGTCACTCGAACGACTCCCGCTTCATCACCTTGCGGTCGTAGCGGTTCTTGTCCTTGAACACGCGCTTCGGGGGAGGCATCCAGCGCCGATTGGCGCGGGCAGCTTGCTGGTCGGTGGTTTCGTGCTTGTGCTTCATGCTTCGTAGTATATCAACAGGGAGCCAATGTCAAGTGTCTGTATAGCGCCAGAACTTGCTCCATTGCCTACGGAGAGACACCATGCCGTCAAGATGCTTGAAGAACGGAAGTCGCTTGTCAAGCTCTATTGGCTCGACTTCCACTGCATCCAAGATGTCAGTTTCAGCGAACGGATCAGCGATGCGAAGTGGCTTCTGGGCTGTCGCTTTCGACTGGCTCAGTGTTTCGCTTGACGCTGCTAGAGTAGTCATCATTGTCATCCTCGTCATCCCACTCTAGGTGGTTGCGCTTGACTTTGATTTGCTTCTTGGCTGCGCGAGCGAACTTGTCCGCGCCCATTTTCCAACTCTTCGACACTTGTGTTCTCCTTGTTCTGTTAGTATATGATAAAGATTGCGTTAGGCAATCATTATTATTTATCGCTGGCTTCCAGTAGCAGGGGGTTAGTACCGACCTTGGTAATCTCGTGGTCGAAGAAATGCTCGGTGTAGCTCCTACGAGATGCTCCACGCCATTCCACGATCCAGCCACCCTTGGCACGATGAAGCAGCCTACCCTCGCGAATGGTGGTCTTGAGCCGCTCGGGGATTACCTCGCCGTTATTGCGAACATGCTCAGGCTTGAGGACGGTGCGCGAGGCGATTACTTGGTCGCCAGATTTGAGAATGTTGGTCACTTGGAAGCCTCCACCGCGTAAGCGGTTGATGCCTTGTATGACACACTGCCGTTGTCAGTGTTGTAGCTCATCTTGACAAAGGACTTGCCCTTGTAGCTCACGACGCGGGGCAGCGCCTTGTAGGTGTCGTAGCCCAGGTCAGGAACGAAGGTGCGGAACCACTCGACACCATCGTAGGTGCCGATGTCGCTGACGGTGACAGATCGGGGGATTTCGAGCGCGATGTTCATGTGTGTGAGTATATGAAGCGGCAGGAGAAGTCAAACAAAAAACTCCCAGGCATTTGCCCAGGAGTTTCGAGATACTGGGATGGGCTTGGTTGGCTACAAGCTTACGGGAAGTGACTCCCGTGTTCTTTGACGCGCCCGAAGAGGATCACTACCCCTCTCCTACTAGCGTCCTCACCCCATAACGTCCTGCTTTTTATTAGCGAGAGTGCAGGCGTATTACGTCCCAGTCCTCTGGTCCGCCGGACTCGTCTCTCGTTTGGTGTCGGGCTGGGGTTCTTACCCCCAGTTCAGGAGCGGAGTCATGACTTCCGTCCTCTATTCGCTATTGGCACCCAACATATGTCAAGGGGACTTACGGACATTTCGGCTTCTACTCTGCCCCGCCCCTTGACGAGTGTAATCATAACACCTATTTCAGCAAGTCAAGCATCTTGTTGATCGCGTCCTTCTCGCCTGGATCACACGCATCCTCAAGCATATGCTTCAGCTTGTTCTGGAGGTCGTAGATGCTGACATAGGAGCCATACGAACTCTCAACCATGTCGGCAAACATGCCGTTGCCCTCATCGCACTCGGAGCAGGTGTAGCGGGTGATCTTGTTGCTCATAAGTTTCTTTCAGGTGTGTGAGACGGGCGCGCTTGCTGTGTGACTCACCGACTCGCAGCCTCTCGGTAAGCCTGCTCGGCATCGACCAAGGCTTCCAGCGCCTTGTTGCTCTTGGGGTTGTCGGCAAGCGCCTGACGAGCAGCGTCGAGCTTCTTGGCAGCGTCAGCGAGTTCTTTTCTCATGGGCTTGATTGTATGGCTCGGGAGCCGTTGTCAAGCGCCAATCTGAACGATGGTCACGCCGTAATACTTGGTCGCCGCTTCCATCAGGATCGGGAAGTCCTTCAGGTGGAAGTCATGCTGCTCCTGAACATTCTTGCTGGTGCATCGCTTTTTCGCACGCTCAAGGACAACATTGTAGTCCCGTCCCATGACATACTTGACGAAGCCGTCCTCGACTCGGGCAGCCGATACGCGGGTGACGAGCAGCCCATCGAAGGTCTTGTGAGTGACCATCGACAGCCGCATGCCGTTGGGCATGGTGGCGTAGCTTTCGATGCGCTTCTCGGTGGGGGTCAGGCGGGAAAAGGTCTGAATGTCGGTCATGGGTTTGATTGTATGGGTTGGGAGTGAATGTCAAGCGACTATTACCAGCAGCCCCGTCCAGCATCCTCAATCTCTTGCTGTCGGCTCGCCCATTCATCGTTGTGGGCTTCTATGGCGACTTCAGCGCCATCCACGAGGACGCAGTAGCGAGCGACGAGCCAGCCATCGCCACAGGCGGTCCAAGTTTCGATCCAGCGATCCGCCTCCTGCATCCACTTGCGGGCGGAATCGAAGCCCTTGGCTCGGACTTCCCAGGTGAGCAGCAGATCGCCGTCCTCGGTTTTCTCGGAAGCGACTCGGCGGGTGATGGCTTCGGTGTTCATGCTCGCAGTATAGCGACTTTCAGCCGCATGTCAATCATTCTTCGTGAGCGTGTCGTAGATGCCAGGATACTCGGCTTCCATCTTCGCCAGATACTCGTCGGCTTCCTTGAGCTTCTCGCCCTTGGCGATTGCGTCAGTCAGGCACGCCAGATCAGTGTCAGCCAGAAGGACATACTCGTCCGAATACTTGACGAGGTTCTCCATGTTGCCGATGAGCGTGGCATAGGTTCGGTCATCGAAGCAGCGCCAAAAGATCGTAGTATCGAAGATGCCAGCGTTGCGATGCTCCTGCTTCCTTTCCTTGACCCATGCGTGGAAATCAAGGGGAGTTCCGCCGAACAGGCGTACTCGCAGGCGCAGCATGAATGACTTGCGATAGACCTCGTAGTATCTCATCAGCTTATTCAGCGTATTGGCGTGGCTGACACGCACGATACGCTTATACAGCCCGTTGATCATGCTGGCGAGCTTGGTGACGGGAAGACGGGCATAGGATTCGGGGTTGTTGCTCATGGTTTCTTTCGTTGTGTGGAGTATATGGCTTTCAACCGATTGTCAATAGCCCTTTGCCTTCCACTCGGCAGCAGAGTCGATGTTGCGCTGGTGGACCGTGAACTTGTCGCCAGGGCTGGCGTACCAGTTCTGCCCGAAGTCCAGGCAGACCTTCTCGGTGCCGACATAGGCGCACTCGTACTCGTTGCCCATGAAGCTGCGGGGATCGGCTGGGAGCTTGGCACTCAGGATCTTGATGGGCAGACGCTTGCCGCAGATCATCGACTCGGTGAGGGTGCCAGCGGAGAGGGGCTTGATGTTGCTCATGTGGGTCATTGTAGGAGTTGGGGAGCCAATGTCAAGAGAGAGTTTTGATGAGTTCCATGAACTCGTCGTTTTGGAGTAGGGCAGCCGCAACTTGCTTGAAGTCAGGCTCCGTGACCAACACGATGCACTTGGCGTCCTTTTTGTGGGCTTTCGTGCAAAGCTCCTGGCGAGCGACATTCCACAGCACATGAAACAGCTTGGTTTCGTTGGTTGGTTCGCTCATGACTCAGCCAACCTTTACAAGATAGTAGTTGTAGCAGCGGTTGCCAGAGTTCTTGATGCCAGCCTTCAGGAACTTGTCGATGGTCGCAGTTTCGGTCACGGTGCGATCCCAGCAGCCATCGCTGCCTAACTCCTGGGTATAGGAGTAGGTGAAGGAAAGCGACTTGAGCGAGGGGTCAGCACTGACCCGCTCGCGCAGGGGGCGCATGTCACCCGAGAAGATGGCGTTGGAGAGGATGAGGGGTAGGTCGTTGCTCATGCTGGTAAGTGTAGCGACTTCCCGCCAATGTCAAATGCTAATCCGTTGTCAGCCCAACCCACAGAATGACAATGGGAACTGCTACGATGCCCACTGCCAGCGCAACAAGAAGAATCGCAGAAGTAATCGCAATCACCAGGGCGAACAGAAAGACGATCAGAGCCGCTGCCAAGATACAGGCGGGGATTGAGAGCAGGGCGCAGAGAAGTCCAGACAAAATGTTCATGTCAATCCCCTTTGTCCAGCTTCCCGTCGAAGCAGATGTGGATCAACTCGTCCTCGGGAATGTCGGAGCCGTCAAGGTTCTTGATGCTCCACTCCAGGCACCATTCGCGCAAGGGGGCATCGGTCTGCTTCTCCAGATTGACCAGAGCAGCCTCCTGGGTCGCTTCATGGCACCAGAAAAGCATGCCACGGACCTTGACACGCCAGAGATACAGCTTGCGGTAGTGCATGGCTTAGCCGCTCATGCCTTGTGGGTGGCTCTCGTCAGTCTCGGGATCGGAGATGCTCTCCAGCCGCTCCAGCAGCATCGCCTGTTCCTCGACACACTGAGCCTCGGTCCCCTCGACATGAAGCTGCGTGCCATTGGTCAGGTAGAGGGGGAAACGAAACCGCTTCTCTTCTTGGCTCATCATGGCAGGAGCGATCTTCCCGTAGCCGTCGATGCGGTCAACGAAGAGCGTGTGGGAGCCGACTTGGATGAGGTAGTGTCGCATGGTTCAGTTCTTGATGGCGCTCTTGACGAGTTCCACACCAGTCATCACGAACAGGTTGAGCAGGAAGCCGCCGATGATGACACCCCAGGAAGCGGGAGTGACGCCCCAGCCGACGATCATCACCCAGCAGGAGATGCCGAAGACGACACCCAGCAGGAGGACGATGAGAAAGAGAGCAGCGAGAACCTTCATGTGTTTGTTTCCTTGTGAGGTTGATTGTATGGGCTGGCGGCGAAAGTCAAGCGGGAAGAACCGCTCGGAACTCCTGCACGCCCTCGGGGGTGTCGGGGAAGGTCATGTTCATCTTCAGGTCGCCATTGAACACCACAGACACCACAGCCCCCTCGTCACGAAGCTCGACCGTGATGCCGCTGTCGGTGCGGAGAGCATCGGAGTTGAAGAAGCGCCCAGAAGCGCCCATGCAGAAGCCACGGTTGAGAAGAATGGGGACGAAGGGGGACATGGGTTTCTTTCTTGTTGGGTAGAGTATATCAGACGGCGACGGAAGTCAAGGAATAAGTTTCAGCTTGCGAGCCACAACCTTGTCGAAGACATAGTAGTGCTGGCAGTATTTCACTACACAGAACGAGATATGGTCCTCGTTATGCTGCTCGTTGAGTTCGTCAGCATGGTCCCAGGCACGCTTCCACGCCAGATG